>Ga0070738_10000382_pt1 | contig 129406 bp, 115 predicted proteins | sample Coa_R2_2_FD_66446 | JGI IMG/M metagenome (GOLD analysis project Ga0070738, IMG submission 66446) | Surface soil microbial communities from Centralia Pennsylvania, which are recovering from an underground coalmine fire - Coalmine... | ecosystem: Environmental > Terrestrial > Soil >... | reverse complement strand
CGATTCTCGGCACTGCATCTGCGCAACGGCAAGCTCGTCGCCGTGGAAGCCGTGAACGCAATGAAGGATTTCATCCAAGGGAAGCAATTGATCACGAACGGTCGGAAGATCGATCCGGTTCGCGCTGTCAATGCGGAGCAGCCGCTTGCATCGGCGGTCGTCGAGGAAGCACTGGCGACGGCGTAGCGAAGAAAGAACGGACCTATCGGGGGCAGGATGATGAACGGGCTTCGGATCGCGTTATTGGCTCTGGCGCTTGCCGCGCCCGCCTCCCTTGCAGCCGCTCAAGATCAATCGAAGGCTGCCGCCGATTGGCCGGTCTCCGGCGGCACGCTTTGGGGGCAGCGCTATACGGCGCTGTCGGACATCGACAAGGACAATGTCAAGAAGCTGAAGGTTGCGTGGATCTATCACACCGGCGACTTCGCCGCCGGCGACGCGACGCATGCCACGACGGCTTTCGAAGCGGCGCCGATCGAGATCGAAGGGACGCTTTATATCTGCACGCCGAACAGCCATGTCATCGCGCTCGATCCCGAGAGCGGCCAGGCGAAATGGACCTTCGATCCCAAGATCAATCAGGCGGGTATTTATGAATCCGTTTGCCGCGGCGTCAGCTTCTGGCGCGATACGGCCGCGCAGGCCGGCGCCGCATGCCGCGACCGGATCTTCGTCGGAACCATGGATGCGAGGCTGATCGCGCTGGACGCGGCGACCGGCAAGCCCTGCGATGGTTTCGGCAAGGACGGCACGGTCGATCTGAAGCAAGGGCTCGGCGATGTGCGCGAGGGCGAATATTACCCGACCTCGCCGCCGCTCGTGGTCGAGGATCTGGTCCTGACCAACGCCTTCGTGAAAGACGGGCAGCGTCTGCATGCGCCGGGCGGCGGCGTTCGCGCCTTCGACGCCAGGACCGGCGAGCTCAAATGGGTCTGGGACAGCGTCCCGCCGTCGATGACTCCGGTCACGGCCGATCAGGTGAAGCAAGGCGCCACGCTGTCGCGCGGCACGCCCAACAGCTGGGGATTGCTCTCGGCCGATCCGAAGGAGGGCGTCGTCTATGTGCCTACCGGCAACCCGTCGCCCGATCACTATGGCGGCAAAGAGCGCGGCGACATGGATTATTACGGCTCGTCCATAGTCGCGCTCGACCTGCATACCGGCGCCGTCAAATGGCACTTCCAGACCGTGCATCACGATTTGTGGGATTTCGATGTCGGCGCTCAGCCGGTGCTCTATCAGAGCCACGGTGCGGCCGGCGATGTTCCGGCGGTCGTCGGCGCGACCAAGCTCGGTTTCCTCTTCCTGTTGAATCGCGACACCGGAAAGCCGTTGTTCCCGGTGGACGAAAAACCGGTGCCGCAGACGACCGTGCCCGGCGAGCACACCTCGCCGACCCAGCCCTTCCCGACCAAACCCGCGCCGCTGCTGCCGCCGCTCCTGACTCGTGACACGGTCTGGGGCCTCACGCCGATCGATCGCGCCGAGTGCCGCAGGATCTTCGACTCGCTCGACTATCAAGGCCCCTTCACGCCGCCGTCGCTCAAGGGGACGCTCGAGATGCCCGGCCTGGGCGGCGGCATCAATTGGGGATCGGTGTCGATCGATCCGGTACGCAACCGGATGATCGTGAACATGCAAGTCGTGCCCTTCACCGTGAAGCTGGTGCCGCGTGCGGAATATAACGCGACGCCGCACAGCGCATCCGATCTCGTCGGCGTGCAACCGCAGGAGGACACGCCTTACGCGGCGGTGCGCGGCGCGTATATGTCCTCCTGGGGCTATCCTTGCGTGCCTCATCCCTGGGGCAAGATCGCCGCCATCGACCTCACGACCGGCGATACGATCTGGGAGAAGCCGTTCGGGACGCTGAACACGCTGACCCCGAAATTCGCGCCGAAATTCATTGGCGGGATGTTCGATTGGGGCACCCCCAATCTCGGCGGGTCGCTCCAGACCTCGACAGGTCTTGTGTTCATCGGCGCCACGATGGACCGCTACTTCCATGCAATCGACGGCGATACGGGCCGGGAGCTCTGGCATTACGAGCTGCCCTTCGCTGCCCAGAGCACGCCGGTGACCTACCGGGTCAAGCCGGGCGGACAGCAATACATCGTCATCGCCGCGGGCGGCCATGGCGCGCTCGGGCTTGAATCCGGCGATGCGCTGGTGGCCTTCGCGCTCGGCGATTGATCGGCCTCTGGATAAGATTGCGGAAGCAATGTATTTTGTGGGGCGATCGGCGTTCCGAGGGTCGAATTTGGCCGAAACGCGAAATTTTGACCCTCGCCGCCAAGCGGCGACGATGTTCGCCTTGGCCGGTTTGCCTTACAGGGATTTAACGCGCCCGCGCGGCGTGATCGCGGTTGGTGGGCCCCCGAATGGCTCGGGGCCTCGGTTTTCAGGGAGGATCTGATGAGCTTCGAGGGTAAGGTTGGCATCATTACCGGCGCGGGCGGCGGTATCGGTGAGGGCTATGCGCGGGCGTTGGCGGCCAAGGGCGCGCATGTCGTGGTCGCCGACATCAACGAAGCGGAGGGCAAGCGGGTCGCGGAATCGATCAAGGGCGCCGGCCAGTCGGCGATCTTCGTGCCGGTCGATATCGGCCTTGTGGAATCGTGCAACGCGCTCGCCGCCGCGACGCATAAGGCGTTCGGTCGTATCGATTACCTGGTCAATAACGCGGCCCTGTTCGGTGGAATGAGGCTGTCGATGCTGCTCGACACCGACCTCGACTATTACTTCCGTTTCATGAACATCAATTTCCACGGCTGCCTGTTGATGACGCGCGCGGTCGTGCCTTTCATGAAGGCCCAAGGCGGCGCGATCATCAACCAGACCTCGACGGCGGCCTATATGGGGTACGGACCCTACAGCGTTGCCAAGCTCGCCGTGAATGGTCTCACCATGGGACTCGCCCGCGAGCTGGGTCCGCTCAACATCCGCATCAACGGCATCGCGCCGGGCCCGACCGACACGCCGGCGCTGCGCACGACCACGACGCCCGATTACATCAACGCGATGATTGCCGGCATGCCGCTGGCGCGGCTCGGCACCCCGCAGGACATGGCCGACGCCATGCTGTTCCTGCTGTCCGACGAGGCGAAATGGATCACCGGCCACACGCTGAACGTCGACGGCGGACAATTCATGCGGGTGTGAGCTGCAGCCGCTTTTGCAAAACCTCGAGCCCAGGATCGTGAGATGACCGACAGCAACGACTCGCTCCTCTTCATCAATGGCGAGCTCAAGCCCGCCCGCAGCGGCAAGCGGTACCCAAATATCTGCCCGTCGAACGGACAGGTGGTGGGCCACGCGGCCGACGCCGCCGTCGAGGACATGGAGGATGCGATCGCCGGCGCGCGCGTCGCGTTCGACCAGTCGAAATGGGCGACCGACCGCGATCTCAGGATCCATGCGCTGACGCAGCTCAAGGAGCTGCTCGTGGCGGCGCGGCCGCGGCTCAAGCAGATCGCGCTGGATGAAGTGGGCGCGCCGGGCGGTTGCATCTACGGGCCGCATTGCGACGCGCCGCTGAGCTTCCTCGACTATCCGATCGAGACTCTGAAGAACTACAAGTTCGAGCGGGAGCTGCCAGTCGTGAATACGATGGGCACGCCCAGCAAGCGGCTGGTGTGGAAGGAGGCGGCAGGCGTCGTCGGTGCGATCACGCCGTGGAACGTGCCGCTGCAAATCAACCTCGCCAAAATCTTCCCGGCGCTCGCGGCCGGCTGCACAGTGGTGCTGAAGCCGGCCCCGGAGACGCCCTGGTCGGCGACGGTCCTGGGCGAGCTTGTACAGAAGACCGATATTCCGCGCGGCGTGTTCAACGTGGTCACCAGCGCCGAGCCCGTTACGGTTGGCGAGAAGCTCGTGACCGATCCGCGCGTCGACATGATCTCCTTCACCGGTTCGACCGCGACCGGACGTCGGATCATGGCGGCGGGCGCGCCCACGATCAAAAAGCTGTTCCTCGAGCTTGGCGGCAAGTCCGCGTTCATCGTGCTCGACGACGCGAATTTCGAGCAAGTCATCCCGACCTCGGCCTTCTTCGTGCTCTATCACGCGGGCCAAGGCTGCGCCTGCTTCACCCGCCTTCTCGTGCCGCGGAAACGGTACGAAGAATCGATCAGGATGCTGAAGGCAGCGTTCGAAGCGATGCCTTATACCGATCCCAAAAGCGACCAGCAGATTATGGGACCGCTGATCTCGGAGCGGCAGCGCGAGCGCGTGCTGAGTTACATCAAGATCGGTCAGGAGGAGGGCGCGCGGCTCGTCACCGGCGGCGGTATTCCGGCCGATGCGCCCAAGGGCGGCTTTTATGTTCAGCCGACGCTGTTCGCCGATGTCAATAACAGCATGCGGATCGCGCAGGAGGAGATCTTCGGGCCGGTGCTCTGCGTCATCCCGCATGACGGCGACGATGATGCGGTGCGCATCGCCAACGACTCGATCTTCGGGCTGTCGGGCGGCGTCGCGTCGGCCTCGCACGAGCGGGCGCTATCGATTGCGCGGCGGATCCGCACCGGCACCTATGCGGTGAACGGCGCGAATTATTTCGCCGCCGATACGCCCTTCGGCGGCTACAAGCAGAGCGGCATCGGACGCGAGATGGGCATCGAGGGCTTCGAGGAATATCTGCAAACCAAATCGGTCGCGGTGCCTGCATGAATTCTGCGATCGCCGGCAAGAACTATATCGTCACCGGCGCCTCGCGCGGCATCGGCGCCGCTGCCGCGACCGCGCTCGTCAAGCGCGGCGCGCGCGTGGCCGCCTTCGGCCGAGACGCGGCGGCGCTCGCGCGAATCGCCGAGAAGAACGGCGCGGCGCTGCGGCCGGTGAAGGTCGACGTCGCCGATCGCGCCGAGCTGATTGCGGCGATCGAGGACACGGTCGCGGCAATGGGCGGCCTCGACGGCCTCATCAACAATGCCGGCACCTGCCTCGCTTCGCCGCTCGAGAAAGTCGATCCCGACGAGGTAATGACTCAGATACAGGTCAATTTCCTGGCCGCGGTCTATGCCTGCCAAGCTGCCATCCCGCATCTGCGCAGGCGGGGCGGCGGACGCATTCTCAATGTGACGTCGGCGTCGGCGCGCCATATGAGCGAGTTCAGCCATATCGGCATCTATTCGTCGACCAAGGCCGCGCTCGAGCGCTACACGGACGAGCTGCGCCAGGAGGTGATGATCGACAATATCGGCGTCACCGCCTTCAGCCCCGGCGGCACCGAGACCGCCTTCGGCTCGGGCTGGCGTCCCGAGATGGCGCAAGGCGCCTTCGCGGCATGGATCGAAGAGGCGTCGAGCTTCGAAGGCGGCATGACCGCAGAGACCGTCGGCGAGGCGATCGCCAATTGCCTCGAGCTTCCGCTGGGCGTGGCGTTCCATCTGGTCGAGCTCCGGCCCTGCCATCGCGAATCGCGGGCGGAATATGCGGCGTCGCTCTACGCCAAGCGCCGGGACAATCCGTAAAGCGGAGGCGCGCCATGGTCCATTTCGATCCGTACGACTACGAGCAGCACGACGATCCCTATCCGGTCTATCGTCAGCTGCGCGACGAGGCGCCGATCTATTATTGCGAGCCCTACAAGATTTGGGCGCTATCGCGTTACGCGGATTGCAGCAGGGCGGTGCGCGACTTCAAGACCTTCTCGAACGGCGACGGAACGTCGATCGACACGCCCAAGGAGCAGAAGCCGATGGTGCTGAGCTCCGACCCACCGGTGCACACGCGGCTTCGCCATCTGATGAGCAATCTGTTCACGCCCGAGGCGGTCCATCCGCTGGAGGATTCGATCCGCGCTATGGCGCTGGAGCTGATGACGCCGCATCTCGAATCCGGCCGCATGGACATCATCGGCGACTTCGCCGCGCGGCTTCCGATGGCGGTCATCTCGCGCATGCTGGGCTTTCCGCGCGAGGACGAGGACATGGTCCGGCATTGGACTGATCTCGTCGTCGCGCGTGAGGAGGGCGCTCTCGAAATGCCGGAAGCGGCAGTCAAGGCGACGCTCGACCTCTATGACTATTACGAAAAGCAGATGGCCGAGCGGCGGCGCGGGCCCGAGCGCGACGACCTCGTAACCTATCTCATGCGGTCGGAGACCGAGGGGCGGCTCTCGCATGACGAGGTGCTGGGTTATCTCTACATTCTGTCGATCGCCGGAAACGAGACGACCACAAAGCTGATCGGCAACATGACCTATCAGCTTCACGCCCATCCGGATCAGCGCCGGGCGTTGCGCGATGACCCGAGCCTGTTGGCCTCGGCGGTCGAAGAGACGATGCGCTTCGACGGGCCGACGCAGATGATGCCGCGGACGGTCAAGCGCGAGATCGAATATTACGGTTGTAAGCTCGAGCCAGGCCAGCGGATCATCCTGCTCTTCATGTCGGCCAACCGCGACGAGCGCCATTATGCGGATGCGGATCGATACGATATCCGCCGCAATCCGCGCGACCATCTGGGCTTCGGCGGCGGGTTGCATTCCTGCCTAGGCGCGGCGCTGGCGCGGCTGGAGGCCGGGATCGCGTTCGAAGAAATCCTTCGGCTGATGCCGGATTTCCAGGTTCAAGAGGATGGGCTCAGGCGCATGCACTCGCCGTCGGTGCGCGGCTATACGCATGTGCCCGTCCATTTCACGCCGAGTGCCGGAGGACGGCTTGCCTAGGATTACTTACGTCGAATTCAACGGAACGCGTCACGAGGTCGATGTCGACCAGGAGCTGAGCCTGATGGAAGGCTCGGTCCTCAACGAGATTCCCGGCATCATCGGGCTTTGCGGCGGCATCTGCTCCTGCGCGACCTGCCATTGCTATGTCGGGCCGGAATGGGCCGGTAAGCTGCAACCCCCGTCGGAGGGCGAGCTTACCATGTTGGAGCGCGCCGCGGATCGCCGGCCGGAAAGTCGGCTCGGTTGCCAGATTCGCGTTAACGAGGACCTGGACGGCATGGTCGTCCGCTTGCCGGAACACCAGTCGAGCGGCGAAGCCTGAATACGCGCCGCCTTGTGCGTCGGGGGGCGATCTGATACGAGCAAAGCCGGCCCGTTCCCCGCGATTCTTCGGTACGCGAGATGATGAAAGAAGAGCCCGTCCTCGGTCGCCAAGCTCTCAAATCGAAGATAACAAGAGAAAAGATCATCAATGCGGTCGTCTCCCTGATCAAGGAGGGCGGCTTTTCGGCGGCGAGCACGAGCCGGATTTCGGAACGGGCGGGAATTACCTGGGGCGCGGCGCAACACCATTTCGGCTCGAAGGAAGAGATCCTGGATGCCGTCATGGAGATGTCGCATGAGCGCTTCACCGCGCTCATGTCGGGCGAGGAGCTCCGCCGCGGCACGCTCGCCGAACGGGTCGACAAATTCGTCGACCGGATGTGGCAGCACTACCAGGACGACCTCTATCTGGCGCAGATGGAAATCCTGCTCGCGACCCGCGGCGACCCCAGCCGGCCCAATCGGCCCGGTACTTTCGAGATGCAGTCACGCGACCATCTAAGGACGTTGCGCGAGATATTCCCCGACTGCAAGCACGGGGACGATCAGATGATCGATGCCCTGATCTTCGTCCACTGTTTCCTGACGGGCCTCAGCATCGAGAAAGTCTTCGAAAGCGATCACACCGAAATCCGTCACGTCGATGTGCATCTGAAGCGGATCAAGGTGCTGCTGCTGGGCCTGCTGAGCTTCGGGTGAGCTTAAGCGCGCCTATTCTCTTTCGTCATTCCCGCCGTCGCGGGAATGACGTCAATCCTATACCCTCGGCAGGATATCCTTCTCGAATTGCCTTAGCTGCTCCCAGCCGATCGCGGGCGGCAAGCCGCCGATCAGGGGGTGGAGCGACACGTCGCCGTCGGGGCCGAGGTCGGCGAGATATTTGAGGCTGTCCTCGGTGTTCAGGATCGGAAAGGCGCCTGAGGCGCGAATGGCGTCGACATCGCCGTCGGGATAGCCGCTCAGGCTCGCGCCCACCTGCGCCAGCCAGGCGCGATAGGAATTGACCTCGTGCAGGATGTAGGGGCCGGTCCGGGCCCATTCGCGGTCCGGGTCGGGCGCCGTCACGAAGAAGCCGGTCCCGATGCGGCGAAACTCGCCATGGTCGGGTTTGCCGAGCTTTCTCATCTCGTCACGGTAGGCGTCGTAAAGCGAAGGCTCTCCGGAATAGAAATCATCGGCGATGCGCGCGGCGCGCCGGGCGGCCGCCGGCGTCGATCCGCCGAGCCAGATGGACGGTCTCGGCTTCTGCACGGGCGTGGGCGTCACGCGCACCTTGCGGCCGCGATAGGTGAAGGCCTCGCCGGTCCAGGCGCGCTTGATCGCCTCGACGCCCTCCTCCATCAGCCGGACGCGCTGCTTCGGATCGACGCCGAACATCTCGAATTCGTGCGGAACGTAGCCTGCGCCGAAGATCACATCGATGCGGCCGGTGCTGATGATATCGAGGACCGCCAAATCCTCGGCCAGCTTGATTGGATTGTTGAGCGGCAGAATGATCAGGCCGAACCGCAGCCGGATGCGCCGGGTCCGGCTGGCGATCGCGGCGGCCAACACGATCGGGGAGGGGATATAGCCGTCGTCGCTGCCGTGATGCTCGGCGAATTGCACGGTGTGAAAGCCGCGTTCCTCGGCCCAGACCGCCATATCGATCGCGGTCTGATAAAGCTCGGTCTTCGGAACGCCGGGCTGAGGGTTGCGCATATCGAAGCGCAGGACGAGGCGCGGCAAGGGCGGACTCCGTTGTGATAACGCGAAAGGTTGGACCGTCAGGCGGGCTTTCCGAACAGCTTTCCGTAGAGATGCGAGGTGATGTTGGGCTTGCCCTGGATGTCCTCGAAACGCTCATAGATGCGGGAATATTCGCTGTGCTGGATCAGCCAGGCGCCGTTCTTCTTGACGTATTTATCCTTGTATATCGCCGAGCCTTCGGTCGTCTTGCCGATCGCGAAATTGATCGCGAAATCGACCAGGTACCAGATCCCGTCGGCGGTATTGTCGTCGTGCACAGTGATCTCGGGATGATGAACGGTGTGCACGCCGATATATTTGTCGTTGTACATGCCGCCGGCCAGCATCGAGACGATCTCGTCCGCGCCCTTGGCCTGGATGTGATAGCTGCCGCCGACATAGTTGATCGACACATCGTCGGCGAGGCATTTGCGCAGGCCTGCGGTGTCGGCAGTGTCGAGGCAGCGCATATAACGGTGCTTCAGCTGTTTGATCAGCTCGATATCTTCCAGACGCAAAGCCATCGATGTCTCCCTCGTTCGGCACGCTATGCCCTATGCTACCCGCTTCCGTCATTCCGGCGAAAGCGGGAATGACGATGAAAGGGTTCATACCGCCGTTCCCGATGGCCTGTTTGGCCGGAATCTTATGCGCAGCCTGTCCAGCTTCTCATCCATCGTGAACGGGACGCGCTCTGGCTTGCCCACGACCTCGATGTCGCGGAGCCGATCGAGCACGATCGGCAGCGCTTCCTGCAGATTGGCGCGCGCGATCGCCGCGCCGAGGCAGAAATGCGCGCCGTAGCCGAAGCTCAGATGCCGCTTCTCCGGCCGTTCGATGTCGAACCGGTCGGGATCGTTCCAGCGCTCCGGATCCCGATTGGCAGCCTGGCGCGGCACGAACACCGTGTCGGCGGGTTTGAGATCGACCCCGAAAGCGGTGATGGGATCCACGACGCGCCGACGCGCAATCCGGAACGGCGGCCGGAACCGTAAACATTCCTCGACCGCAGCCCGCGCAAGCTCCGGCCGCGCACGCAAGGTATCAGCCTGGTCTGGATGGTCGGCGAACAGCAGCAGGCTGTTCGATAACGCCGAGCTCGTCGAACCGACGGAGCCGCCGATGACATTGACGATCAGCGCATGCATCTCGTCCTCGTTCGGGCCTTCGCCCGCGGCGCGGAGCTGAGCCAGTACCGAGACGATGTCCTCCTTCGGCTCCCGCGTGCGACGGGCGATCAGCTCGGTGACGTACTCGTTGAGCGCGACGATCGAGGCTTCGACCCGGCCGCGGATCTGGGGCGTCATCATCTGGGTGAAGCCTTCCTCGGTCCCGGTGAGGGAGGCTCCGATGGAAAGCCGATCGGCGTCGTCGATCCCGAGGAACAGGCACATGGTCCAGAGCGGCAGGTCCTCGGCGAAGCCTTCGAGGAAGTCCATTTCCCCGGCCTCGATCACGGCGTCGATGAGGGTATTCGCGCGCTCGCGGACCAGACTGCGCAGCCGGTTGATCTGCTTGGGGAAGAAGGCGCGGCCGACATAGCCCCTGAGCCGCTCGTGATCCATGCCATTCATGACGTTCAGCGTGCGGGCGCGCCATTCGTAGAATGGCCCGTCATGAATGCCGATGCGCTCCAGATCGAGCAGCCCCATGGTCGAAAAATGCCGATCGCCATGCAAGAACTCGACATCCTCCGCCCGCAGCAGTACGAGCTCGCCTTGCGTGGTGCGGGTCGTGGGTCCGGCCGCGCGTTCGCGCTCCAGGATCGGGTAAGGATCGCGCCAATAGTCGGCGTCGCTGAGATCGATCATGACTTCCCCCGCGACGGAGCATAGGCCATCACAGAAAAAATTCCAGTCACAATCTTTTTTTCCTCGACGGCGGCGGGCGACTTGCGGATAATGGCGTGCGCGACAGGTCCACGCGATCATGGAGGGAAGACATGGCGGCAACCCCGGCTCAAGTCCGCGAGGCGCTCGAGAAATACGTCCAGGCTTGGAAGGACAATGACAAGGCGCTGCTGCTATCCGTCTTCGCCGAGGATGCCAGCTTCTGCGACCCGGCCGGCACGCCCGAGTTCCGCGGCCATGACGGCATTGGCAAATTCTGGGATTTCGCCCATCAGGGCCCGAAGCGGCAGCTGAACCCCCGCCTTGATGAAATCCGCGCCTGCGGCAATGAGGGGATTCTGTGCTTCACGATGCAGGTTCGCATCCCTGAGAAGAACCAGGGGCTCGATCTTTCGATCATCGAGTACGCGTCAGTGAACGATCAGGGGAAGATTCGGACGCTCCGCGCTTTCTGGGACGACAAGAGCGCCTCCATCCCGGCCGGGATGGAGCCCTTCATTCCCGACGTCTCGGACGCCTACGAGAAGTGACGGGGGCAGGCGGCTCACCGCATGGTGATGCCGCCGTCCACGCTGATCACCTGCCCGTTGATCCATTCGCCGTCGTCGGACGCGAGCATCGCGACCATGGCCGCGATATCGTCGGACTCGCCGAGGCGCGTGCTGCGGCCCTTTTCGATCATCTCCTGGCGCCTTTCCTTCGGCACCTGAGCCTTTGCGCCTTCGGTAAGCACGAATCCGGGCGCGATCGCGTTGGCGCGGATTCCCTCTTTTCCCCATCGCGACGCCACGTGCCGCATCAGCGCGGTGATTCCGGCCTTGGCGATCGCATAGGCGACCCGCACGGGCTCGCCGACATAGGCGGCGCCGGACGAGGTATAGATCATCGATCCGCCGCCGCGCTTCAGCAGCGCGGGGACGGCGTGCCGGGTACAGAGCAGATGGCCGCGCAAATCGACCGCGATCGTACGGTCGAAGATCTCCAGTGAAATGTCGACCGCGTCGCTGTCGCGCGCGCAGAGCGACAGATCGGCCGCATTGGCATGCATGACGTCGAGGCCGCCATAGCTCTCGACCGCAGCGGCGACGAGGTTCGCGACCGATCGGTCGTCGGATACATCGAAGCGAACGGCCATCGCTCTGCCGCCGCGCTCGGCGATCTGGCCGGCGACCCGCTCCGCGTCCGCGATATTGATGTCGCCCACTACCACGGTGGCGCCTTCGGTCGCGAGTCTCAGCGCTGTGGCCGCGCCGATTCCGGTCGCCCCGCCGGCGACGATCGCCACCTTTCCCGACAATCCTCTCATGGCTTCCCCCTCCCGCTGCTCCCCGACATGGTGGCGCGGATGGCGTCCATCCGCAATGGGTGGACCAGGAAGAGAAGTCCCTGCCAGGTGCGATCCGCGGCGGTACGATGACGATCGGCCCGTGCGACCCGGTGGATTTCCCGACGCAGCTCTTCCAGAAGGTCGCGGACTTCGTTGAGACCGGCCGCCGACAGCTTCACGAAATCGGACATGTGAAGATCCTGCGCGTCACTGCCGCGCTCCACGAAATCCCGACGAGCGGCGAAATTCTTGGAGAGAGGTCCGTCCGGACGCCAGGCGACCTCGCGGACCGTGAGCACGCGCACACGCCCGCCCGGAAGCACATCGACCAGCCCGAGCCGAACCAGCCGCTTTAGGATTGCCTGCATCGTGCCCTGATCGAGCCCGAGCTCTCGCGCGCAATCATCCGGCGGCCAGCCATTGAGGAGCGAGAAGAAGACGAAGAACAGTCGGGAATCCTCCGCGAGAGCACGTTCCTGGCTCGGGCTGAATTGGGTGATGCGGTCTATCGGCTCGCGCGCGGATGCTTCGATCAGCTCGACCAGGCTGATCTTCGCCAGGTCGCACAGATCCTCCATACGCTGGGTCGTGAGCCCGTCGCCGGCCAGCCAGCGCTTCACGGTCGCGAGACCCACCCCGAGCCGGCCGGCGACGTCGCGCTGCGTGAGCCCTTGCGCCTTGAGCTGCATCTTCAAGGTCTCGATCAGCTGGGGGAACTGGCGGGCGCGCGCGGATCTCATGGAAGGCTCATTTCAGTAGCTCTCTAGGCTCGTCAAACGAGACTGACACCAAACCTCGTTCTGGCCAACAGGAAAGCGGTTGGTCAGGGTGGCGGCTCCACCGAGCCATGGGGGAAGACGCATGAGCAATCCGATCGCGACAGCAGAGCAGGCGGCGTTCGAACGCCGGGCGCTGAAGCTGCTCGAGCATCCCGAGATTCGTCGCACGCGCGAGGAGGTGCGCGCCCGCTGGTTGGCGCAGGCCGCGCCGAGCGCGGATCAGCGACGGGCATTCGACTGGGCCTTCGACGAGGTCATGTTCGGCGCTGCGATCTGGTCATTGAATCAGGATCCGCAGCGTCCGGCCGTGGTGACGATCACGCGCCTTCCGCACAAGCTCGGCGGGCTGGATATCCCCGGCTCGCGCTGGGGCATCGACAATCCGGATTCGATCTATCGCGTGATCCCGATCGACGGCGGGGAGCGCTATCTGATCAGGGGCCGCGTCGCCGAGCATCGGATGACCGAGAACTACTTCACGCTGTGGGACGAGAAGATGGGGACCGTCGACGTCCTCAACGGCAAGGATCTGGTGCTCGGGCCCGATCGCAGCTTCACGGTCACGGTTGACGGCGAGCCCGCAAACGGGCGATCCAACCACATACGCTCTTCGCCCGCGGCCAAGGAGTTCTATATCCGCGACGTGATGCTGGATTGGACGAAGGATCGCGCCAACGAACTCACGATCGAGAAGCTGGGGCCGCCGAAGACGCCACCCAGGAGCGAAGCCGAGCAGGTGGCGCTGACGGCATCCTTCATGCGCAAATATGCGGAGAACACCGTTCGCTGGAATGCTCCGGCGCTGAACAAGCCGGTCAACAGCTTTCAGTTTACGATCGATCGCGATACGGATGGGGCTCTGCGCAATCAGGTTTATATACTCGGCCATTTCCGCGTGGCCGACGACGAGGCGCTGGTCATCGACTTTCGGCCGGGGGACGCAGCCTATTTCATCGTGCCGATCACCAATGTCTGGGGCACGACGAACGATATCGTCGGTCGCACCGGCAGCCTCAACAAATCGCAATCCGTGCCGAACCCGGACGGTTCCTACAGCTTCGTGGTCTCGATCGCGGACCCCGGCGTGCATAATTGGGTCGATCCGTGCGGGATGCATGACGGTATTCTGACTCTCCGCTGGGCCGAGTTTCCGTCGGGCCGCCCGGGGACGGACCTCGGCGCCGACAGCCGCGTCGTGAAGCTGTCCGACCTCGCAGACACGCTGCCGCGCGGCACGAAGTTCGTCACGCCGGCCGAGCGTCGCCAACAATGCGAGGCGCGTGCGCAGAGCTATTCCTGGCGGCTGGAGGAAAATTGAAGATGGCCTCCAGTTCTGAAAATGCGTCCGTTTGGCTGGTCACAGGTTGCTCGAGCGGCATCGGCCGCGCGATCGGAGCGCATGCGCTCGAGCAGGGCTGCAAAGTCGCGCTCACGGCGCGCAATCCCGAAACCCTCGCCGATCTCGCGGCAAATTATGCCAATCGCGCGCTGGCGCTGCCGCTCGACGTGACCGATCGCGTGCAGGTTCGCGCCGCGATCGTCGAAACGGTTCGCGCTTTCGGGCGACTCGATGTTCTGGTGAACAATGCCGGCTATGGCTATCTGGCGGCGATCGAGGAGGGCGAGGAAGAACAAATCCGTGCCATGTTCGACACCAATTATTTCGGCGCGGTCGCGATGATCCAGGCGGCGCTGCCTGAGATGCGCAACCAGAGACGCGGCCATGTGATCAACATCTCGTCGATGACCGGTCTGGTGGCCAATCCGGGCGCAGGCTTCTATAGCTCGAGCAAATTCGCCCTGGAGGCGCTGACCGAAGCGCTCTCGAAGGAAGTCGCGATCTTCGGCATCAAAGTGACGGCAGTTGAGCCGGGCGGATTCCGTACAGACTGGTCGGGCCGGTCGATGCGCGAGACATCGCGGCCGCTGGAAGCCTATGCCGACACCGTCGGCGCGCGGCGCGCGATGATCAGGGGCATGGACGGCAAGCAAACCGGAGATCCGCAGCGTTGCGCGGAGGAGGTGTTCAAGATCGCGCTGTCGCCGAACGCGCCGCTGCACCTGCTCCTCGGCCGCGATGTCTATGGCGCATATCGCGCCAAGCTGGCCGATCTGCAGACGCAGATCGCGGCATGGGAAAGCGTCAGCCTGTCGACAGACTACGAGAGCTGAGGGCCATCATTTGGCTGCGCACTCGATCACCCAGTAATCGGCATAGTCGCTGTTGAGGAAGGTCACGTTGAAGGCGCTGTCGGGACGCCGGCCTTTCTTCACGATATTGTATCCGTCGGGACATTCGTCCTCGCTGGCCTTCCTGTTCTCAGTGGCTGCGTCCCAGGTCGAGGGGGTCAGCACGATGTATTTGCCGTCGCCCATATCCTCGGTATGCGTGCCGTAGTTGAAGATCGAGCAAGAGGCGAGCGCCAATGCGCAACCGGCGGACGCAAGACCCCTTATTATGACCGACAACATCCCTGATTTTGTGTCTAGTGGTTCTTCGAACTACGCCGCAGCATATCAGAAATTCCTGAAGGTTTGTTAGTCCTCATCGAGGTCGCGAGGGAGGGGAGAAATGGAACTGGAGACGCTCGTCGACGGCTGGGAGTTTCTCGAGGCGCCACGCGCCGACGAGGCCGGCAATCTCTGGTTCAGCGACGTCACGAAAGGCGGTCTGCACAAGCGCCATTCGGACGGTCGCATCGAGAGCTTTCTTCGCGGCCGCACCTGGATCGGCGGCATCGCGCTCAACGAAGGCGGCGGGATCGTCTGCTCGGGGAAGGACGGGCTGATCCTCTTCGATGAGCGCTCCGGGACATCGCGCCAGCTTCGTACCGCGCTCGATGGCCTGCCCATCGGCGCGATCAATGATTTCTGCCCCACGTCTGATGGCGGCGTCGTGGCCGGCTTGATCGATGCCGAGTCCGTCGGCGCCGGCCGGCCGCCGCAATCGCGCCCGCTCATCCGCCTCGACCCGAACGGGCGCGTCACGAGGCTCTGGGACGGGATCGGCATCTCGAACGGAATCGGCTTCAGCCCGGACGGGAGGCGGCTCTACCAGTCGGAGAGCTACAAGACGGTCTGGGTCTATGATGTCGGGGCCGACGGAGCGCTGCATGACCGCCGCGTCTTCGCGGACATTCAGGACGCCGATGGCATGGCGGTCGATGCGGAGGGCGGGGTCTGGATCGCGCGCTTCGATTCCTGGGAGGTCGCGCGATTTCTGCCGGACGGAAGGCGCGCCGGCGGGCTCAAGGTCCCGATCAAAGAAGTGCAAAGCGTTTCGTTCGGCGGTTCCGATCTGCGCGATCTCTACATTGCGACCGGCAGCGATTTCAAAAATCCGACCAATCTCGTCGTGCGCACCGGCTGCGTCTTCAAGGCGCGATCCGACGTGCCGGGGCTCGCCCTGCCCAAAACGCGATTCTGATTTACGCGAAGCGCGTAAGAGACGAGATGTCGAAGCCCCGCTCGGCGACGTCGCGGATCAGCACATCGGCGGGGGCGCGGCCCTTCAGCAGTTCGGTCGCGGCCCACAGCAGGGAGCAACGGCTTCCGGAACGGCAATAGGCGAGGACCGGCCCTTGGAGTTCGGGGAGCAGCCGGGCGAAGGCGTCGACCTGGTCGGGCGTCAGCGTGGGCGCCGTGATCGGGAAGTATTCGTATCGGAGCCCGGCAGCCTCGGCCAAACGTTTTGCCTCTTCGGACGGAAGTTGCCCCGGGGACTCATCGTCCGGGCGATTATTGACGAGTGTGCGGTAACCCTTGGCCGCGATCTCCGCGATGTCGTCTGCCGTGATCTGGGGCGCGACCGCCAGGGTCTCGGTGAGGGGGACGATCTTCAAGGACATGGAACGGCTCCTGGTAGGGGAACGGCCTTGATCGCCCTTTTCGCCGATCGCGGCAAGATCATCTCGCCGTCGCGAAAGGCGATGAGGGCCGATTTGGGAACGGACTGCCACTCCTCATTCCGGGTCAACGGACGAGTCGCGATAATGGTGACAATGTCCGAGGGCGCGGCATGGCGCGCGAAATCGACGGTCAGGTCGGTGTCCACCAAGGTCGCCGGCCGGAAGGGATCCCGGCGGGTCAGCCAGACGAGATTGGTGCTGCGGAAGGCGAAAAGCGTGCGCCCATCGCTCATCAGGATGTTGAAGACGCCATAATGCGCGATCTCTTCAACAAGCCCGGCCAGCATCGCCTGCAGCTTCTCGTCGGAAGGCGCCTTGTCGCCGAAGGTCTGATGCAATCGTCCGAGCAGCCAGCAGAAGGCATGCTCGCTGTCGGTTGTCCCGATCGGCCGAGCGGAAGAGAGCGGCAGCTTTTTCGCCCGCCTCAGCTGGCCGTTATGCGCAAAGGTCCAAGCGCGTCCCCAGAGTTCCCGAGTAAAAGGATGGGTGTTCTCGAGCGACACGCGTCCCCGATTGGCCCGTCGGATATGGGAGAGGATGATCCGACTCTTGATCGGATAGCTGCGGACGAATTCGGCGATCGGCGAATGGGCGCTCGGCGCCGGGTCGTGGAAGGTCCGGCAGGCGCGGCCCTCATAGAAGGCAATCCCCCAGCCATCCTTGTGCGGGCCGGTGTGGCCGCCGCGCCGAAGCAGCCCCGTGAGGCTGAAGCAAATGTCCGTGGGCACGCTGGCGTTCATGCCCATCAACTCGCACATCGATCCAGGTCCGCTCGTCTTGATGGCACTTCAGGAAATCGATAATCCCGCCGCGTCTTCGAATCCACCCATGGCCGTCACTCGGTCAGCGCGGCGGCCGTCGCGCCGAGCGCGACACCGGCCGCTTGCATCTCCGCCAGCATGCGCGTTCGCGAGCCCTCCGTGTCGATCGCGCGGCAGGCGTCCAGCAGAACGATCGCCTCGAAGCCCGCCCGCCGCGCATCCAGCGCCGAATAGGCGACGCAGAAATCGGTGGCGAGCCCGACGAAATATAGCCGTTCGAGCCCGCGCTCGCGCAGATAGCCGACCAGGCCCGTCGGCGTCGTGCGGTCATTCTCGAAAAACGCGGAATAGGAATCGATCTCCGGCCGATAGCCCTTGCGGAGGATGAGCTCCGCCCGGGGACAGGAGAGCGCGGGATGGAAGGCGGCGCCGGGCGTCCCCTGAACACAATGGTCGGGCCATAGCGTCTGCTTGCCGTACGACATGTCGATGGTCTCGAAAGCCTTGCGGTCGGGATGGGCGCTGGCGAAGGATCGGTGATCCGCGGGGTGCCAATCCTGAGTCAGAACGACATGCGCGAACCGCTGCGCCAGTCGATTCACGATCGGCACGACCTCGTCACCGCCGGCTACGGCCAATCTGCCGCCGGGGCAGAAATCATTCTGAAGGTCGATCACGATCAGGATCTCGCGGTCTGTCATTGTCTCGTCGTCTCCGGCGCCAGACGCATTGTGCGCCAAATGTTTTGCCTGCTAGGATCGCCCGAAAGGACGGGAGGACGCCGATGGCCTTGCGGCTCGAGGATATCGAACTCATCCAGCAGCAGAAGCATCGCTATTTCCGTGCGCTCGACCGCGCGGATTGGGATCTGATGCGCACCGTGCTGGCCGAGGATGCAACGACGGCCTATATCGCCGAAACCTATCGCCATGAGCTCCAGGGGCGCGAGAACATCATCGCCTTTCTGTCGCAAACCATGAATCCCAAGGGCGTCGCTTGCCATATCGGGCGCCATCCCGAAATCGATGTGCTGAGCGACACGGAGGCCGAGGGCAAATGGTACCTCACCGACATGTATATCGACTTCCGGGATGACACGATTCTCCGCGGCAGCGCGATCTACTCGGACCGCTATCGCAAGATCGAAGGCGCCTGGCGTATCCAGCACACCGGCTATACGCGTATCTATGAACAGGTCGAGCCGCTGCCCGAACATTTCAATCTCACCACGCATTATCTGGCCGGCGCCCAACCGCCGATAGCCACCGCCCGGTGAATCGAGGAGGAGTCGATGTCGATCGAGGACAACAAAAAAGTCGTCGCCAAATATTTCGAGGCGCAGGCGACGGGAAACCTGAAGGCGGGGCTGTCGCTCCTGGCCGACGACGCGACCTGGTCGGTTCCGGGTGAATGGGAGATGGCCGGCACCTTCAACCGGCCGCAGATCGAGAAGATGATCGAGGGGCTGAACCAGTTCGAGGGCGGGCTTCACTTCAAACATGAATCGATCACCGCCGAAGACGACCGCGTCGCCGTCTATACCGAGGTCAGCGGCAAGGTCCGGGACGGGCGGCAATATCACAACACCATCTTCTTCCTGTTCCGCGTCAAGGACGGAAAGATCCAGAAGATCACCGAAGTGGTGGATTCCCACAAATCTCGCCAATTCTGGCTCGGGAAGTAAGCCCATGAGCGCCGAGCAGAACAAGCAGACCGCCCTGAAGATGATCGCGACCCTCGCTGAAGGGCGCTTGGATGAGAGCTTGGTGACGCCGGACATCGCCTGGTGGGTGCCGGGGCGCGGACGGGTCGGCAAGGCCGATTTCCTGGCCCTGGCGGATGCTTTTGCCGGGCTGATGGAAGGACCCGTGACGATGAAAGTCCACGGGGTCACCGCCGAAGGCGACCGCGTCGCGGTCGAGGCCGAATCCTACGGGAAGCTCAAAAACGGCAAGATCTATAACAACACTTATCACTTCCTGTTCGAATTCCGCGACGGCAAGATCTGCTATTCGAAGGAATACAACGACTCAAAGCACGCCGCCGACGTGCTGGGTTTTTAACCAGGCCGCGAGCCGCGCAAAGGATGATGGGGTTCGCTTACTCAACCCATCCTATATTGAAAGCCCCAACCTTGCCCCGTCCAGCGTCGCGTGGAGCATGCGGCGCGGGGACAGCGCGTCGCCAATGAGGTGGATCTTCGGCGCGCGTCCGGCCAGACTCTGAACCAGCGAATCATCGGCCAGCCGTCCGTCGACCGAAACCACCGAATCGACGCCGGCAATCTGATCGACGGCATTCGTGATGCTGTTGCGGATCGTGAGCGTTCCGCCCTTGAGCGAAGCCGCGGCCGTCATTGTCCTGATCGTCACGTGTCGCTCGATCAGACGCTTCATGAAGAGATAAAGATTGGCAGGCTCCAAAGCCGGAGCCGGCGCGATATTTTCGGTGAGGAGCGTGACGGCGCGCCCGCTTCGCGCGATCCAATCGGCGACGATGAGCGGCGGCAGATGGTCGTCGAGCCCGCCCGCGACGACGACATGCCGGCCCAACCTGTCGACGTCGGTCAGCGCTTCCTGCCCGGTGAACATGGATCGCGGCTCCTCGCTGGCGATCGCGGGCGGGCCATGGCGGGCGCCGGTCGCCAGGACCAGGCTGTCGGGCGCGATTTCCTCGACCAGCCGGCTGTCGGCCTCCGTGCCGAGCCGAAGCTCGATCGGCAGCGCCTTGGTCGTTTCTTCCGCATGACGAAGATAGCGACCGAACTCCGCATGCTCGCTCACCCGCGCCAAGGCCGCGAGCATGCCGCCGATCTCGGCCTTGCGGTCAACCAAGGTCACGCGATGGCCGCGCCGCGCGGCGGCGATCGCGCACTCCAAGCCGGCAGGTCCGGCGCCGACGATGAGGATCTTTTGGGACTGGGCGGCAGGCGTGATCTCCATCTCCGCCTCGCGGCCGGCCGCTGGATTGACCGAGCAGGCGACTGGGCGCCCGTAATGGCATTCGTTGCACGCGATGCAGGGGACGATGCGCGCCGCCTGTCCCGAGAACGCCTTCTGCGGCGCCTGTGGATCGGCGATCAGGGCGCGCAGCATTCCGACGAAGTCCGCTTTGCCATCGGCCACGATCTTTTCCGCGAAATCGATATCGGCGATGCGCCCGGTTACCGCGACAGGCACGGAGACCGCCGCGCGGACCGCCGCTGCGGTTGCGACATTGGGGCCCGGCGGGATGAGCGCGGGCGCAACATAGGGCAGATATGCGCCGCGCCGAAGGCCGGAATAGGTACCTCCCGAGATGCTGATATAGGCGACGCCCTCGGCGGCGATCCGGCGGCACGCCTCGACCAGATCTTCGAGCGTGAGTCCGCCCGGCGGATGATCCGGCCCGTTGATCCGGACGCCGATCGGCAATGCGCCTCCGATCGCGTCACGCGCCGCGCGCAGCGTCTCGAGCAGGAAGCGCAGCCGGTTTTCCGGACTGCCGCCATACGCATCAATGCGCCGGTTGGTCAGCGGCGACAGGAACTGATAGCCGAGATAGCCATGCGCGGCATGCAGCTCGATGACATCGAAGCCGGCGTCTCGCGCCCGCCGCGCGCCCCAGGCGAAGGTTTCGATCAGGTCGGCGATCTCGTCGCCCGTCAGCGTGTGCGGAACGACTCGCTCATATTCGTCGGCGACGGATGAGGGTGCGACGGCGGGTTGGAAGGTGTCGGTATGCTGCGCCGCGCCCGAATGGTAGAGCTGCCCGATCGCCCGCGCCCCATGCGCGCGCACGATCTCGCCCCAGGCGCGATAGGCTGGCACCTGCGAATCATAGAATGCGCGGCCCGCGGCGGTCAGCGGATGCGGCGGCACGGCGTCGATGTCGTTGGCATGGGCCGCGTGGAATCGGCCGGGCCCGAGCGGAAACTGCATGATGCCGAGCGGCCCCAGATTGAACCCAATCAGGCCGACCCCGCCTCGCGCGCGCTCTTCCAGATAGCGCAGATATCGCCCTTGCGGCAGCCGCGGCCCGTGCGTCGGCATCATCAGGCGGTTGCGGATACGGAGTCCGCCCAGCTCGATCGGTTGCCGCAGATGCGGGAATGACTCCATTCTCTCCCTCCGCCGTCCTCTAAATCTTCTATACGATAGAGCGGCGGCACCTGCCAATCGGGGGGCCGGCGGAGATTGACGCGGGCGACCGCGGCGGCCAAAGGTGCGGGCGAACGGATCAAGCGGGGAGGTGGCGCGATGAAGTTCGGGCTGAACGTCATGGGGATCGAGGGGCTTTACGGCGGCGATCTCGGCGCGGTCCTTCAGATGGTCTCGCGCGCGGACGCCAAGGGCATCGACCTGATCAGCACCTGCGATCATCTGGGCTTCGACGGCGCCGCGCATGCCGAGCGGCTTCGCACGCACGGCTTTCCCTATCCGATCGAACAACCCTGGTACGAGCCGATCGCTTTCCTTTCGGCGGTGGCGGCAGTGACGAAGCGGGCTCGGCTCTCGACCTTCGTTCTGGTCGCGACGCTTCGCCCGGCGTTGCTGCTCGCCAAGCAATTGGCGACGCTCGACGCGATCTCGGGCGGCAGGGTCACGATCGGCCTCGGCGTCGGTTGGCAAAAGCAGGAATACGAGGCCGCCGGCATGGAGTTCGAGGGCCGCTTCGGCCGTCTCGAAGAGCTGGTGAGTGCCTGCCGCGTTCTCTGGAGCCAGGCGCCCGCGCGCTTTCAGGGCGAGCATATCCGATTCGAGAATTTCCACTGCCGCCCATTCCCGGTGCAGCGCGACAAGCTGCCGGTCCTGCTGGGCTTCGCGCCGACCGATCGAAATTTCGAGCGCATCGCGCGGGTCGCGGACGGCTGGGCGGTCAACCCGACCGATCTTCCCTCCTTCGGCGAACGCGTGGCTGCGCTCAGGAAGATCCTTGCGGCGCATGGTCGCGATCCGAACAAGATCGAGATCGAGGTGCAGTTCGCGCCGGTCCGCGGCAAAAATGGCGGAATCGATTGGGATGCGACCGCGGCGTCCGCCGCAGACTGGACAAAGGCGGGGGCCACGACCCTGTCGCCCGTCGCGCTGCAATTCTGCCGGACGCCGGCGGACGTCGAGACTCTCATCGACTGGCTGCTCGCGCTGAGAGATCGTCTTCCCTGATGCACATTGCACTGCAACATTCGCGCTCTATGTGATATGCTACAGCGATCCGCCTCTCCCTCCTGAGGCCAGGCGCGGTCGGGCGATGGCTCCCCGCCGCCGGCTTCGGTCGGATGGGCTCACGCGACTGCGAAACCATCGGAGGGCTCATGGATACGGCCACCTGGGATCGAGCCGAAGTCGTCGAGGAGCGGATTCCCTTCGAGCGGATCGCCTTGCTGCTTCAGGGCGGGGGCGCGCTCGGCGCCTACCAGGCGGGCGTGTACCAAGCGTTGGCCGAGGCGCATGTCGAGCCGAACTGGGTGGCGGGCATCTCGATCGGCGCGATCAACGCCGCGATCATCGCCGGCAATCCCAGGGAAGCGCGGGTCGACAAGCTCAGAATGTTTTGGGAGAAGGTGACCGCGCAAGCGACCGATCCTCTAATCGCCTGGTTCGCCCACGCGGTCGAAGGCGACTTCACCCGGCGGATTCTCAACGAGCTGAGTTCGTTCCGGACAATGTTCATGGGGGCCCCCGCCTTCTTCTCGCCGCGTCCGATCAACCCTTGGCTCCTGCAGCCCGGCGCGCCGGGAGCGACGAGCTTCTACGATACGACGCCGCTGATCGCGACATTGGAATCCCTGGTCGACTTCGACCGGATCAATTCGCGCGAGATGCGTTTCAGCGTCGGCGCGGTCAATGTGCGCGCCGGCAACTTCGTCTATTTCGACAACCATCACGACCATATCGGTGTGAAGCATGTGATGGCGAGCGGCGCGCTGCCGCCGGGGTTCGGCCCGATCGAGATCGAAGGTCAGTGCTATTGGGACGGCGGGCTCGTCTCCAACACGCCGCTCACCTGGGTGCTGAATGCCGAGCCGCGGGAGAACACGCTCGCCTTCCAGATCGATTTGTGGAGCTCGCGCGGATCAGTGCCGGGCACCATGGGCGACGTGCTCGTCCGCCAGAAGGAGATTCAATATTCCAGCCGGACCCGTGCCGAGACGGATCACTTCAAATCGCTCCAGCGCGCGCGTTTCGCGCTTGCAGGTCTGCTCGAGAAGCTGCCGCCGGAGCACGCGGAGACACGAGATGCCAAATATCTGGCCCGCGTCGCGGACCGGTCCAAATACAATATCATCGAGCTTGTCTACCGGTCGAAGAACTACGAAGACCAATCGAAGGACTACGAGTTCTCGCGGCTGACGATGGAAGATCATTGGCGGTCGGGATACAACGACGCCGTGCGCACACTTCGTCACAAGGAAGTGTTTCAGCTGCCGCAGAACAGCGAGGGCGTTTTCACCTTCGATATCGCCTATGACGGCAGGGATTGATCGGAGCCTCACCCCACCAGACGGAGCCAATCATGCGAGAAGCCGAAGTTCGAGAACGCGCCTTCGCCATGCCGCTCACCAGCCCGGCTTTTCCGATGGGGCCTTACCGCTTCGTCGATCGCGAATATCTGGTCATCACCTACGAGACCGATCTCGACGCGCTGAGGCGCGTGGTTCCCGAGCCGCTCCAGGTCGAGGAGCCGCTGGTCAAATACGAGTTCATCCGCATGCCCAATTCCACAGGCTTCGGCGACTACACCGAAAGCGGGCAGGTGATTCCGGTCGTCTTCAAGGGGCGGAAGGGTGGCTATACGCACTGCATGTTCTTGAACGACCATCCCCCGATCGCCGGCGGGCGCGAGCTCTGGGGTTTTCCAAAGAAGCTGGCCAACCCTGTTCTTCACACCGAGATCGACACGCTGGTGGGCACGCTCGATTATGGGCCGGTTCGGATTGCGACCGCGACCATGGGCTACAAGCATGTCGAGGCGGATCTGGACGCGGTGCGCGCGTCGCTGGAGCTGCCGAATTTTCTATTGAAGATCATGCCGCATGTCGACGGCACCGCGCGCATCTGCGAGATCGTGGAATATCATCTCGAGGAGATCCTTCTCAAAGGGGCCTGGACCGGTCCCGGCGCGCTGTTCCTCAATCCGCATGCGCTTGCCCCGGTCGCCGAGCTGCCGGTGCGGCGTGTTGTGTCCGCTACCCATATATTGGCCGACCTGACCCTGGGTTTGGGGAAGGTCGTCCACGACTATCTGGCCTGATATCCCGAAGCTTCGAGGAGCTGCATCATGAGCATTCAAGGCAAGGTCGCGCTGATCACCGGTGCGGCAAGCGGAATCGGCAAGGAGATCGCGAAGGTCTATGCCGCCAATGGCGCCAAGGTCGCGATCGCCGATCTCAATTTCGACGCCGCATCCGCCGCGGCGAAGGAGCTCGATCCTTCCGGCAAGAATGCGATGGCGGTCGCCATGGATGTGAGCGACGAAGCACAGGTCGATGCCGGCGTCACCAGGGCGGCGGAAGCGCTGGGCGGTCTCGACATTCTGGTCAGCAATGCGGGCATCCAGATTGTTGCGCCGATCGAGGAGTTTCCGTTCGCGCAATGGAAGAAGCTGCTCGCCATCCATCTGGACGGCGCGTTCCTCACCACCCGCGCGGCGCTGCGCATTATGTACAGGCAGGGCCGCGGCGGCAGCGTCATCTATATGGGTTCGGTCCATTCCAAGGAGGCGTCGCTCTTGAAGGCGCCCTATGTCACGGCCAAGCACGGGCTGATCGGGCTCGCCAAGGTCGTCGCCAAGGAAGGAGCCAAACATGGCGTGCGGGCAAACGTGATCTGCCCGGGCTTCGTGCGCACACCGTTGGTCGACAAGCAGATCCCCGAACAGGCCAAGGAGCTGGGCATCACCGAAGAGCAGGTGATCAAGAACGTCATGCTGAAGGAGACGGTCGACGGCGAGTTCACGACCGTTGACGACGTCGCTCAGACCGCGCTCTTCCTCGCAGCTTTTCCGACGAATGCGCTGACCGGCCAGTCGATCGTCGTCAGCCACGGCTGGTTCATGCAGTAGCGCGAACTAGATTGCGACTTCTCGCCCGATCTCGATCACACGGTCGGGCGGCAGCCGGAAGAAATCGGTCAAGTCGGCCGAGTTCCGGCGCATGAATGCGTAGATCGCCTCCATCCATTTGGGGAGGCCGCGGCCGTCGGTACGGGCGATGATCGTCTCATGCCCGACGATGAAAGTGAGATCGGAGAGATCCATGCGCTCGTCCATCTCCTTCGCTCGCGCCAGAAGGGCGGGAATGTTCGGGCGCTCCATGAAACCGTAATGGGCGGTCACCCGCCAGAAATTGTCGGACTCCAGCCGCATCTCGATACGATGCTCGGGGAGGATCCACGGCACCGCTTCAGTTACGACGGACAGCGCGATCACGTACTGATGCAGTGCTCGGCTGTGCTTTACGTACCACAGCATCACGGGGGGCGTTCCGTTTTGCGTCCGCGTGAGGAACACGGCCGTTCCCTGCACGCGGCGGCATAGGCCCTCCGACGCGACCCACCCCATGAACTCCGCAATCGGCACCACGGTCTCGCGAAGGCGGATCGCGACGGTTTTTGTCCCCGTGTGCCAAATGAACATGATCAAGTAGACTGCGGCAGCCAAAAGAATCGGGACGTAGCCGCCGCTCGCGATCTTGAGCATGTTGGACGATAGGAAGGCCAGGTCCACCAATGCCAGGCTTCCGGCGACCGCGGCGGCTGCGAACAAGCTCCACTTCCAGATGTCGCGCATCGCAATGAACAGCAGAAGCGAGGTCATGAGCATCGTGGCCGACACCGCAATGCCGTAGGCCGAAGCCAAATTGTCGGACTTACGGAAGCCGACGATCAGGCCGATGGTCACGATCATCAGCAGCCAGTTGACGGTTCCGACATAGATTTGGCCGTAGCCGGCTGCCGAGGTTTGTAGGATTCTGAGACGGGGCAGCCAGCCGAGCTGGATCGCCTGCCGCGTCATTGAGAAGGCGCCGGTCACGACGGCCTGACTGGCGATGATCGTCGCCAGCGTCGCCAGCACAACGAGCGGCAGCAGCATCGCGCTCGGGCACAGGCGATAGAAGGTATTATCGGAGATCGGCGCGCCGTGGAGCACCAGCGCCGCCTGGCCCGCATAGTTGAGGACCAAGCTCGGGAACACGATCCCGTACCACGCGATGCGGATCGGCTTCCTGCCGAAATGGCCCATATCCGCGTACAGCGCCTCTGCGCCCGTTACGCAGAGAAAGACGCTTCCGAGCACAAGGAAACCCGTCGTTCCGGATGAGGACAGATAGGCGAGGCCATACCGAGGATCGATCGCCGCCAAAACGCCGGGATGGCGGATGATCCCGGAAATTCCAAGGATGCCGATGACAACGAACCAGAGAATCATGATCGGTCCGAAGGCGCCGCCGATGCGCGCGGTGCCTTGCTTCTGAAACGTGAAAAGACCGACCAGCACGAGAACCGACAATGGCAGAACGAACCGCTCGAAGGCCGGCGTCGCGATGCTCAGCCCTTCGAGCGCCGAGAGAACCGAAATGGCCGGCGTGATGGCGCCATCGCCATAGATGAGCGCCGCGCCGAACAGCCCGACCGCAACGATCGCCGGCCGGCTCTGGCGCTTGACGCCGAGGAGCGACATCAGGGCGAGGATCCCGCCCTCGCCGTCATTGTCGACCCGCATGGCCAGCGTGACATATTTGATCGACGCCACGATGATCAGGGTCCACACGATCAACGACAGCGACCCGAGCGCTGCGCCCGCGGCCGCCTTTTCGCCGGTGACGCCGAGAACCGTCTTCAGCGTGTAGAGCGGGCTGGTGCCGATATCGCCAAATACGATCCCGAGCGCCGCAAGACTCGCCGTCCTGAGGCCCGAACGCGCTTCCCGGGACTCGCGCGCGCCGAGGGCCTCGGAAGTCACGGGATCAGCCGGCGAATTTGAAAACCGGACCCAATCGCGGAGTCAGCCATTCCAAAGGCTCCTTCTGGCCCTCCGGTATGGATTTTTGGAAGGCCGGACGCGCCATGTTGCGCTTGCGGTAGGCCTCGACCTTCGGGTGAGCGCCGAGCGAGACGAAAGCCGTCACGAAATAGACGCTGAATCCGACGTTGGTGTCCGCCGCGGAGAAGCCCGACGGCAGCAGCGTGTCCTTTGTCTGCAGCTCGCGTTCCAACAGATCGAGGCATTTGCCGATGCGCCGGCTTTCCAATGTGATCACAGCCTGAGAACGCTCCGCCTCGGAAATGAATACCCATTGCTGAACCAGGCTCGCGGCGTGGACGATCATGGTCTCTGCGAAATGGATCCATTGCAGCCAAAGCGGGCGCTCGGGGTGGCCGATCGGCCGGTCGAGTCCCTTCGTGTCGTATTTCTCGCAGAGATACTGGGCGATGGCGCCGGACTCGAACAGCGTGACGTCGCCGTCCCGCAGGGCCGGAATGCGCCCGAGCGGATGGATCGCCAGATATTCGGGCGAGCGCAACACCTTGAGATCGAAAGGCATTTCCTTGATCTCAAACGGAATCCCGAGCTCGTTCAGCAGCCAGAGCGAGCGCATCGAGCGCGTCTCGGGGCAATGATACAGCGTCACCATTTCAGCAGACTCATCGTGGAAAAGCGGTCGCGCGAACGCGGGGGACATTAAACGCAAACTTATGTCCCGATCCAGGGCCTGTGAGGGCCAACCGCTTGGCTCGGCGTCGGGAAGCTGCCATATCGCGGCGATGCCGAGCTTTTTCCGGGTCGAAGAAGAGCTTGGCCTCGGGCGTGCCGATCGCGGGGCTTCTCTTTCCCTCGGCGGTGGCCGGTCCGATGATCGTGCCGCTCATGATCTTCCACCAAATCCAGCTCATGATCTGCGCGGTCCTGGCGCGCCGTTACGCGGCGAGCGCAGCGGCTGCCCGACGTGCCGCGCGCGCGGCCGCCGAGTAGCGCCGGATCGTCCTCCGTGACGACAGTTGACGCGCGGCACCCCGCCTTTCATGGTCGCGGGGCGAAAAGCGGAATGGAGGAGGAGACGGGTCATGGCGCTTCCCAAACGCGAGATTCGGTATGGCGGCGCGATGCTCGATCGCAGGGAGATCGATGCCGTCGTCAAGGTGATGGAGGCGCCCTACGGCATGGTCGTGGGCTCTCAGGTGCAGAGTTTCGAGAAGCGCGTCGCGGCGCTCATGGGCCATAAATACGGCGTCATGGTGAATTCCGGCAGCTCGGCCTTGATGCTCGCCATGCGGATGCTGAACGCGCCGAAAGGCTCGGAGGTCATCACGCCGGTGCTCACCTTCTCCACCGACGTGGCCTCGATCGTCCATGCGGGCTATGTGCCGGCGCTGGTGGACGTGGTCCCCGACACCTATCAGATCGATCTCGACAAGCTCGAACGGATGATCGGTCCGAAGACCAAGGCGATCCTCGTGCCCAACTTGGTGGGCGGCGTGCCGGACTGGGACAGGCTTCGCCAGATAGCCGACAAGCGCAAGCTTACGCTGGTCGAGGATAGCTGCGACACGCTGGGAGCCGAGCTTCGCGGCACCCCGACCGGCAAGCGTGCGGACATCTCGGTCACCAGCTTCTCGATTTTCCACATCATCACCTGTCTCGGGAACGGCGGCATGGTCGCGGTCGACGACGAGAAGCTTTGGGACTGGGGTCTCATGGCCCGCTGCTGGGGCCGTTCGTCGGAGAAATTCCTGCACGGCACGCGGCAGAAGGACAGCGACGGGCGCTTCCTCGAGGATGTCGACGGTATCGCCTACGACGGTATGTTCATCTTCGAGGACGTCGCCTACGGTTTCATTCCGAACGAGGCCGGTGCCGCTTTCGGCCACGTGCAGCTCGACAAGCTCGACGAATTCTGGCGGCTGCGCGACAAGAATTTCCAGAGCCACGCGCGCTATCTCGAAAGCCGCTCGGATATCTTCATCAAGGCGCGGCTGCTGCCGGACGTGAAGACGAGCTGGATCTGCTATCCGGTGCAGCTACGCCCCGATCTTGGCTGGAGCCGCCGCGACCTGCAGGTATTCCTCGAGGATGCCGGCGTGTTCACCCGGGTCATCTTCTCCGGCAACATCACGCGCCATCCGATGATGAAAGGCGTCGAATATCGCGCCGACCCCGACGGCTATCCGGGCGCCGATCAGGTCATGGAGCACGGGCTGATGCTGCCCTGCCACCCGACCATGACCGAAGAGGACTGCCAATATCTCTACCAGGTCCTGGATGAATTCATTGCCAGGCAGCGCGCGCGGAACTGAGCTCCTTAAGGCTGTCCCCCAAGGCACGGGACGGCCAGGCCTCTTTCTTTGCAAAGATATAGATTTATGCCAAATTGCCTTCGGGCAGCGGGAGGGCATGGCATGCCGATGGGGAAGGACGGGAAGCGGGTCTACAAGCTGATTTCGGCCGACGGACATCTGAACGAGCCAGCGGATGTGTGGACCTCGCGGGTGGCCTCGAAATATCGCGATCAGGTGCCGCGCGTCGAGCGGCTGGAGAAGGGCGATGCCTGGGTGTTCCCGGGTTACGATATCCAGATCCCGTTTAGCTGGGGCGCCTGCGCCGGCCGCGATCCCAAGAAAATGGAAGCCTGGTGCCGCTTCGAGGATATCAATCCCGGCAGCTATGACCCCAAAGCGCGCATCGAGGAGATCGAGGAGGATGGGGTCGATGCCGAGCTGATCTTCGGCTCGAACTATCCGTCGGCCTTCGTGGCGCAGTGCGAGGATGCCGATCTGCATCACGACATGATTCGAGCCTACAATGATTTCATGTCCGAATTCTGCGGTACAGACCCCACGCGGCTCGGCGGCACCGCGCTTTTGCCGAACCGAGGAGTCGACGGATGCTTGCGGGAGATTGAGCGCGTCTCGAAGATGCCGGGCTTCGTCGCCTTCCTGATGAAGCGCTATCCCAATGGGGGAACTTCGATCCTGCCCGAGGACGACGCGGTATGGGAGGCGATCGAGGCCTCCGGCAAGCCGCTCACCATCCATGTCGGCCTCACCACCCAGATGCTGGGTGTCCAGCGCGCCGAATCCCTGCCGGGCACAGGGCATTTCCACGACGCGCCGCTCAGGATGCTGCAATTCATCTTCGGCGGCGTGCTCGACCGTTTTCCCAAGATCCGCATTCCGCTGATCGAAGTGGATTGCGGCTGGATTCCGTATTTCGAAGATCAGGCGGACGACAATTACATGCGCCACTCCAAGGCGTCCCTCCGGAACAAGAAGCTCGCGCGCCGGCCCAGCGAGTATATGCACGAATTCTTCCCCGCGGCCTTCATCAGCGATCCGTTCGCGATCGCCAATCGCCACCGAATTGGCGTGGAGCGGATGCTGTGGTCCAGCGACTATCCGCACATCACCAGCGACTGGCCGTTCTCTTGGAAGACCATCAACTCGCAATTCAGCGAAGTGCCGGCCGACGAGCGCCACGCGATCCTTGCCGGCAATTCGCTGCGGCTGTTCAAGTTCGATCAGAAGGCTGCGTAAGAGCGACTGTCGGACGACTGACGGTCCGAAGCTTTTCTTGTTACATCACGTCGCTGATGTAGCGGCGAGGCCTTACGCGGCCCGCCCCTCGCGCTTCGGCAATACCCAATCGGGCCGGATCCAATGGCAGGTGTAGCCGTTCGGGTAGCGCTCCAGGTAATCCTGGTGCTCAGGCTCGGCTTCCCAGAAGGGGCCGGCTTCGGCGACTTCGGTCACGACCTTGCCTGGCCATAGCCCCGAAGCATTGACGTCCGCGATCGTGTCGAGCGCGGTCTGCTTCTGCGCCGCTGTCGTATAATAGATGCCTGAGCGGTAGGAGGTGCCGCGGTCATTGCCCTGGCGATTGGGCGTCGTCGGGTCGTGGATCTGGAAAAAGAATTCCAGCAGCTTGCGGTAGCTGAGCTTTTCGGGATCGAAGATGATCTCGATGCCCTCGGCATGCGTTCCGTGATTGCGATAGGTGGCGTTGGGCACGTCACCGCCCGTATAGCCGACCCGGGTCGAGATGACGCCCGGAAACCGGCGGATGAGATCCTGCATGCCCCAGAAGCAGCCGCCCGCGAGAACCGCACGTTCGGTCGAAGCCATGCTCATTCCTCCTGCCCCTAGCCGGAAACGGCCATACGCTACTCCCAAATGACTTAGGGCGTCACCCCGCGCGTCAAGGTCGGCTCGGGCGCGACCGCGCGGCGGGCTTCGGCCAGCGCCAGCCCCTTGAGCAGCGCGTCGCGGAGGTCGCGCGGGTCGATCACGTCATCGAAGCCCATCCGGTCGGCGATTCGGAAGGAGCCGCCCGCCTGTTCGGCCTCGATCCGGGCGCGGGTCGCGTCGTCGAGCTTGGCGGATTGCGCGCCGCTCGCCGCGGGCATCGCGCCCATCGTGACAGCCGGGAAGGCAAGCGAGATCGTCTGGCGATCGAACGGATTCATCGCCATCACCGACGAGCCGAAGCCGAAGGCCTTGCGCAAGGTCACGTGCAGCTTCGGCACCTTGAGCCTGTGCTGGGCGACGAACATGCGGGCGGCATGACGCAGGATGCCCGTCTTCTCCGCAGCCGAGCCTGCCATCACGCCGGGATTATCGGTGAGGAACACGACCGGCAGGTGAAAAGCGCCCGCGACATCCATGAAGTGCGCTGCTTTGTCGGCCGCATTGGAATCGATGGCTCCGGCTCCGACCGAGGGATTATTGGCCAGGATCGCGACGGCATGGCCGCCGAGGCGCGCGAGCGCGGTGATGATCGGAGCGCCGAATTGCGGCTGAACCTCGAACAGCGTGCCCCCATCGACAAGCATCTCGACGAGCAGCCGCGCATCGAACGGAATTCGCGGATCCGGATCGATCAGCTCCAAGATTCCGTCCAGCCGGCGCGGGCCCGTATCCGGCCCTTCCAGCTTCGGCGTGTGCGCCCAGGCATTCGACGGGAAGTACGAAAGGTAGCGCCGCGCCATCGCGATGGCGTTCACGTCATCGGCGGCGAGATTGTGCGCGACTCCCGAGAGCGCGACATGGATTTGCGGGCCGCCAAGCTGCTCTTTGGTGACGGTCTCGCCGATCGCGCCTTTGACCAGCGGCGGCCCCGCGCTGAAGAGCGAAGCCGCCTCCGTCATGACGACGAAGTCCGAAAGGGGCGCGGTCAGCGCACCGTGACCTGCCGAGGCGCCCATGACGAGCGATACCATCGGCACCAGTCCCGACAGTTCGGCAAGAGCCTGCAGATCGTTGGGCCTGCGTCCTTGATGGTTGTTGGTGAGCCTGTGGCCCGCACCCTCAAGCATGAAGATCAGCGGCAACCGCTCCTGGGCCGCGAGCTGCGCGAGCCGGTAGCGCTTGTCCGCGCCACCTTCGCCGATCGAGCCGCCGAGCACGGTGAAATCCTCTGCGCCGGCGAGAGCCGGGCGTCCGTCGATACGCCCGAAGCCGGCGATGAGTCCGTCGGCCGGCGCGGGTGTGTCGCTCATGTCGCTGAGACCGCCAACGAAGGCGCCGAGCTCGACAAAGCTTCCGTCGTCGAACAAAGCCGCGATCCGCTGCCGCGCATCGAGCTTGCCGGCGGCGCGGTGGCGCTCCACCCGTTCGGCTCCGCCCATCTGCTCGCTGAAGGCACGCCGGCGCGCGAGCTCGCCCAGGATCCGCTCCCAGCGGCCGAGATCGGATGCCATGCTAGAAATCGGAGCCGATCGCGTCCTTGAACTCGGCGAGCGCGCGCAGTCGCTGCTCAACGCCGGTCCACTTCTTGCCGGTTTCGCGAATGCCCGTCTCCTCCGGCCCCAGCTTGGCCCAGGGCGCGGTCACCCAATAGCGCGTCGCGCCGAACCGCTTCCACCAATTGGCGTATTCGACGCATTCCTCGAGCGTCTCGGGCGGCTTGCGCGCGTCCGGCGGCGCTTCGAAGCGCGGATCGACGAAATAGATGGCGCCCTCAATCCCGATCGAGGCGGGGTCGCGTCCCGCTTCCTTTGCGCTCGCGCGGATCGCGTCGCGATCCTCCTGCAGGCGCTGCTCGCTGAAATGCGGATAATAGGGAAACCAGCCGTCGGCCAGCTTGCCGATCCGGCGAAGCACAGGCTTCGATTGGCCGCCGAACCAGAGCGGAATGGGCCGCTGGACGGGCAGCGGGTTGATGCCCGCGGCATTCACTGTGTGGAACTGGCCGTGGAAGGTCACCAGCTCGTTCGTCCAAAGCCGCCGCATCAGGACGACCTGCTCCTCCATGATCTTGCCGCGGCTGGCGAAATCGATTCCAAGCGCCTCGTATTCGACGTCGTTCCATCCGGCGGCGATGACGAAACGGATGCGGCCGCCCGTGAGCACGTCGGCTTCGGCGGCCTGTTTGGCGAGCAGCGCGGATTGTCGCTGTGGACTGATCAGAATGCCGGTGCAGAGCTCGAGCTTGCGGGTGAGGGCGGCCAGATAGCCGAACAGCACCAGCGGCTCGTGCCACACCATGTGATGGTCATAGAGCGGCGCCTTACCGAGGAAGGGCTTCCAGTCCGGTCTGACACTGAGATCGGCGCCCAGCACGTGATCGCCGACCGTGACGTAATGGTAGCCGAGTTCCTCCAAGCCCTGGAGGAACTCCGATAGGGCTCCCTGGTCCGTGCCGATCAGATGCTCCGGCAGATTGGTCCCGAGCTTCACCATGCAGCGCCTCCAATGCGTCGACCGCCATCATCAGGCGGCCTTTTGGAGGCCTATGATGTCGCCCAAGCGTCCAGCGCACAAGCCGGACAGAGCTTCAGCCGGCGCGCGCCGTGGTGCCCGACCAGCCCGGCGGATCGCTGGCTGGGAAGGAATCTTCGGAGTCGCGCTCCACGGGGTCGCGCCCCGGTTGCCGCTCAGGGCGTTTCTGCTTGAACAGCTCGTAGGTGAGCAGGCCCAAAATGGCTGCACCGAGCAATGTCGGCCGCCGCGTCAGCGCGACCGCGCCCACGGCCATGAGGCCTACGGGTACGATCGTGCCGATATCGGCCGCGCGTTCGTTCGTCCGGTCCATCGGGCGATCAGTCGCGCGCGCGATGCAGGAGGTAGCCGATCAAGCCGCCCAGCGCCAGCGCCGCAAGAACAGAGGTGTGCGGCTGGTCCTCGATGCGGTCGTGGATCTGCTTCGCGAACGATCGGCCGGTCCTCATTACGCCGCGCGCTCTCCTTTCGGCTCGCGTCAAAGCGCGGTCCGCATTTTCCGCCGCTTCGAGCGCCGCCTTCTCGAATTGCACGACGCGCCGCCTGAGCGGTTTGAGCGTCCTGGTTGCGATTGCCGTCATGGTGCCTCCTTGCGAAAGCCGAGCGAGCTTCCTCTCCGCGGTCTGAAATTCAGATCACGTGGAAGATGTAGAGCAGAATGATGATCGGGATCGGGATCCCTATGAGCCACAACAAAAGACCGCGCATTCCTGTCTCCCGAGGAATTCACTTCGGGAAACGGCAATCGATGTTTGCTTGTTCCGGGTGGCTCAGGCCCGCATCCAGGCGGGCGCCGCATGGCCCGGCCCGCGCGGGGTCGCTCCCATCGGGAAATTATAGCCCAGGACTTCGGGGTTGCCGTCGTACCAGAGGGCGGTCCCTTCCCGCTGCGCGATGCGCCAGCCGTCCTTCGTGCGCACCAGCTCATCGGTATACCAGCCGCCGATCAGCAGAAGGCCGTTCGGCGCGAGCGCGTTGCGGGCATGCTGCGCCATGAAATAGCAGCGCGCATGGGCGCGGTCTCCGTCCAGACGGATCAACGGCAGGCCCAGATGGTGCTGCGTCGCGTCGAGCCGTCCGAGCCCTTCCTCCGCGAGCTTGATGTAGCTGTCGGGCGTCATGTCGCCCATGCCCGCGAGCGTGATCCGCGCATCCGGGGTGAAGCACTGGCGGAACAGCGGCAATTCGCGCGAATCGAGCGCCACGACATAGATCGCAAGCGCCCTCTGAATGTCTTGGAGATCGAGAAGTCTCTGTACGGCGTCCGGCAGCTGTTCCGACATTTTCTCCTCCTTCGGCTTTCGGCTAGGCTAGCCCCGTGCACGATGCCGCGCCAGCGGCGGGCAGGGGAGGATCTGTCATATGAAGTTCTGGCTGTCGCTGGTCTCCGTCATGGAGGTCGACCAGCTCGTCGAGATTGCGCGCTTCGCCGAGGAAGTCGGGTTTCACGGCATTACCATGGCCGACCATCTGGTCATGCCGGCCAGAATCGAGAGCAAATATCCCTATACCGAGGATGGCGCAGTCTTCTGGCCGCAGGACACGCCCTGGCCCGATCCCTGGATCACGCTGACCGCGATGGGAATGGTCACCAAAAAGCTCAAGCTGATGTCCAATATCTATTTGGCGGCGCTCCGCGATCCGTTCACCGCCGCCAAGGCGATCAGCACCGCTTCGGTCCTTACCGGCGGGCGGGTCGCCTGCGGCCTGTCGGCCGGCTGGATCAAGGAGGAATACGACCTGGTCCATGTCGATTTCGCGAGCCGCGGCCGCCGTCTGGACGAGCTGATCGCGGCGATGCGTAAGCTCTGGACCGGCAAGGTCGTGTCTCACAAGGGCGAATTCTTCGATTTCGAGGCGATGATGTGCCCGCCCCCGCCTGCGCCGATCCCGGTCTGGTGCGGCGGCGGAAGCAAGCCCGCGATCCGGCGGGCCGCGATGAACGATGGCTGGCTGCCGCTCGCGATGACCTTGGCCCAGATGCAGGAGGCGGCGGCGGACGTTCGCGCGATCCGCGGCAAGGGCGGCCTCTCGCAGAGCGGTTTCACGATCTGCTACGTGCCGGCAGAGCCGCTAACTCAGACGCTCGTCGACGGGCTCAAACGGCTCGACATCGACGACACGGTCGCCATCGGTCCGTGGCTCTCGACGCCCTGGGACATTCAGAAATGGACCGATGAGGGCGACGACATCCGGCGGCTGGAGGTGAAAAAGAAGGCGATCGGCCGCTTCGCCGAGACGGTGCTCGCCAAGTTCGGGCGGTGAGCCGGTCAGCCGCGCGGCAGCTTCGCCAACAAGTCGCGCGCGGCAGCTGCAACGCGCGCCGCCGCTTCATCCGGCGGCAAGTTGCGGAGCGCCTCGGAAAAGACCTCGACATTGAGCGGCAGGCCGGGGGCGTTGGCCTCGACGGCGAGGATCGTCTCGACCAGTGGCAGCTGACCCTCGCCCGGGAGCTTACGGTCGTTCGGCTGCCAGCCGGTCGTCGCGTCCGAGACAGGCGCGCCGGCGTCACGGTCGTTGATCTGAAATTCCGTCACGGCGCCGGGCGGGAGCGCCCGGAGGTCCTCCGGTCCGCCGCCGGTCCGGGCCAGATGCCAGGTATCGACGCAGATGCCCAGATTGGACGCTCCGACCGCGCCCCGAAGGCGCAATGCCGCGGCAAGATCCGGGATGGCGGTCTCCGGCATGAATTCCAGCGCCAAGGCAATCCCGTGGCGCGCCGCGCGCTCCGCGAAGGGACCCAGCGCGTCGACCATTTCAGAAAGGGGCGTGGCCGGGTCGCCCGTGTAATGGGGAACATTGAAGCAGGTCGCGCCCACCTGCTCGGCCATGCGGAAATAATCGTCGACGCCGTCGACCAGGCTCTTGGCCCAGGAATCGATGCGGGGAAGGAATGTTAGGACGCCATCGAGCGTTACACGCCGGATGCCGTTGGCCTCGAGCATGCGGCTGAGCTCACGGGTCGGCGGGACCGCATGACGTTTCCAATGCTCCTGATAGACCATGATCGAGGCGAATCCGTGCCGGCCGGCGATCTCGATCAAATCGGAAAGCGAGGTATCTGTCAGGCACCCGTAACACAGGCCGATCGGCGGATTCATGCGCACACTCCGTCTGAAACCCGCGGATTTCCTAGCATACGGCCGCTGATACAGGCAGAGCGGACGGCCTTGCCGGGCGGCATGTTCGATCCCAATTTACACCTGAGGCATGGACTGGCGGTTCTGTGAAATGTAGGCTGCACCCCCAAAATGAATGTGGTTCCGTTTAGACACATGATCCAAGCGTCGATGCTAGGCCTGTCCAAGAAGCTCATCTTCTCGATCGGTGCCGTGCTGGACATCGCCTACAATGCCGGCGCCCAGCCAGTCCAAGGCCGCGAATTCGCGGCGCGTCAGCAAATCCCCCGCCGCTACCTGGAACCGGTGCTTCAGGAGCTCGTCCGGGCGCATATCCTCGAGGGAGTGCGAGGCCCGCGCGGTGGCTATAGGCTGGCGCGCGAGCGGCGGAAGATCACGCTCGCCCAGATCGTCGAGGCGGTGCGATCCACCGAGATTCGGGAGGACGCGACCGATCTGCCGACCACCGAATCGGCCCTCGGCCAGCGTATTGTGGCGCCCATGTGCCGCGACCTGGTCAAGGATTGGATGAAGCAGCTCGACAGCATTACCATCGAGGATCTGTGCAATCGCGCCCGTGATGCCGGCATCGAAGGCGCGGCCGAAAAAACGCACGATTTCTCAATCTGACGGCTTACGGTTGCGCGCGGTTCGGGCCATATAGGGCTCCGACCATGGACGCTGCCAAAAACATATTCTCCTACAGGAAATTCTGGGCCCACCGCATCGGGCCCGCTCCGTTCCTGCCCATGTCTCGCGCCGAGATGGAGGCGCTGGGCTGGGATAGCTGCGACATCATCCTGGTCACCGGCGACGCCTATATCGACCATCCGAGCTTCGGCATGGCCATCGTCGGCCGGCTGCTCGAGGCCCAGGGATTCCGGGTCGGCATCATCGCTCAACCTGACTGGACGAGCGCCGACGCATTCACTGCGCTCGGCAAGCCCAACCTGTTCTTCGGCGTCACCGCCGGGAATATGGATTCGATGGTCAATCATTACACCTCGGACCGGCGGCTGAGGCGTGACGATTCCTACACGCCGGGCGGTGCGCAGGGCCGGCGGCCGGACCGCGCGGTCATCGTCTATTCCCAGCGCTGCCGCGAGGCGTTCCGCGATGCGCCGATCGTGATCGGCGGCATTGAGGCTTCGCTGCGTCGGATCGCGCAATTCGACCATTGGTCGGAAAAGGTACGCCGCTCCATCCTGGTCGATTCCAAAGCCGACCTGCTGGTCTATGGCAACGCCGAGCGCGCAATTGTCGAGATCGCCCATCGCATCGCAAAAGGTGAGCCCATCGGCGCCATGCGCGACATCCGCGGCACTGCCTTTCTGCTGGATGCGCCGCCGGAAAGTTGGACGATCGTCGAGCCTGGCCTGGTGGATGATCCAACGCCCACCGACCGCGCGCAGACTTCCGAGAAGACTGCGATCCGACTCCCGGCATTTGAACGGGTTCGCGAGGACAAGGCGCTCTATGCCCATGCGTCGCGGATTCTGCATCAGGAGAGCAATCCGGGAAACGCCAAGCCGCTGATCCAGCGCCACGGCGACAAGGAAGTGTGGCTGACGCCGCCGCCGATTCCGCTGACCACGCCCGAGATGGACGGCGTTTACGACCTGCCCTATGCGCGGGCGCCGCATCCCTTCTATGGCGACGAGAAGATCCCCGCCTGGGAGATGATCCGCTTCTCGGTGAATATCATGCGCGGCTGCTTCGGCGGCTGCTCGTTCTGTTCGATTACCGAGCATGAGGGACGGATCATCCAGAATCGCTCCGAAGGCTCGATCCTGCGCGAGATCGAAGACATTCGTGACAAGGTGAAGGGTTTCACCGGAATCATCTCCGATCTCGGCGGTCCGACGGCGAACATGTACCGGCTGGCCTGCAAGGACCGCGAGACCGAGTCGGTTTGTCGCCGTCCCTCCTGCGTGTTCCCGGACATCTGCAAGAATCTGAACACAGACCACAGCGCGCTGATCGCGCTTTATCGCAAGGCGCGCGCCGTGCCGGGCGTGAAGAAGATCCATATCGCTTCGGGGCTCCGTTACGACCTTGCGGTCAAGAGCCCCGACTATGTGAAGGAGCTGGTGACGCATCATGTCGGCGGCTACTTGAAAATAGCGCCGGAGCACACCGAGGAGGGGCCGCTCTCTAAGATGATGAAGCCCGGCATGGGCAGCTACGACCGGTTCAAGGCGCTGTTCGACCGCTATGCCAAGGAAGCCGGGAAGGAGCTCTATCTCATTCCGTACTTCATCGCCGCTCATCCGGGCACCACCGATGAAGACATGATGAATCTGGCGCTGTGGCTGAAGCGCAATCGCTACCGCGCCGACCAGGTGCAGACCTTCCTGCCGTCGCCGATGTCGCTGTCGGCTACGATGTATCACACCGGCAAGAATCCGCTGCGTCCCATTCGGCGCGCTGGAGGCGAGGCGGTGTTCTCGGCCAAGGGACTGAAGCAGCGGCGGCTGCACAAAGCTTTTTTGCGTTATCACGATCCCGAAAATTGGCCGCTGCTGCGCGACGCGCTTCGCCGCATGGGCCGCGCGGATCTGATCGGGCCGGGCAAGGACAAGCTGGTCCCCGCGATGCAGCCGGCGGGAACCGGCAACGCGGGCGGGGAAGGCGTGCGCGCGGGCCGCAAGCACCGTACGCAGAAATTCATGACCCAGCACACACGGCCGGCGCGGTAGCGCCGAATCCTGACAGGGGGAGAGAATGCCATTGGATGCTAGCAGCACCGCCGAGGATGTTGTCGGCGGCGCCGATCTCAGCGGCAAGACAATCGTGGTTACCGGCGCGTCGGCGGGGATCGGAACCGAGACGGCGCGCGTGTTGGCGAAAGCCGGCGCGCTGGTCGTCATGTGCGGGCGCGACGCCGCCAAGAACGGCCGCGTCGCCGATGCGATTCGTGCCGAGGCGCCGAGCGCCAAGATCGAGACCGTTACGTTCGATCTCGCCGATCTGAAGAGCATTCGCGCCGCGGCGGAGCACATCCTTGCGGCGCATCCCAAGATTGACGTCCTGATCAACAATGCGGGGTTCGTGGGCGGCGAGCGGCGGCTGACGGCCGAGGGATGCGAGATGCATTTCGGCGCCAACCATATCGGCCCTTTTCTCTTCACCAATCTTCTGATGCCGGCGCTCATCAAGGCCGCGCCGTCGCGCGTGGTGGTGCTGAGCTCAAACGGCCATCGACAGCCCGGCTTCGATTTCGACGATCTCGATTTTTCGAAGCGACCCTACAATCATTGGACGGCCTATTCGGCCTCCAAGCGCGCCAACGTGTTCTTCGCCGTCGCGCTGTCGAAGCGCGTCGCGCCCAAAGGCGTCACCGTCAACGCGCTGCATCCGGGCGTTATCCGCACCGAGGTCTTCCGCTACGTGACGCCCGGCGAGGAGAAGATGGTGACCGACTACAGCGAGTCGCACGGCTCGCCGGTGAAGTCGATCGCGCAGGGCGCGGCTACCCAGGTCTGGGCGGCAGTGGCGCCCGAGCTCGCGGGCGTGACCGGCACCTTTCTCGAAGATTGCCAGATCGCGCCGCGCGATCCCGACATCAGCTCAGGCAAAGGCGTGCTGCCGGACGCGCTCGATTCCGAAGCCGCCGAGCGCCTCTGGACGATCTCCGAAACGATCGTCGGGCAGCGCTTCGCTTACTGATCCTGCTTGGCGCGCAACAGGCGGACGAGCGCCGCGTCGCGCTTGGCCGCCAGCTCGGCGATCGACTGTTCGCCCGTTTCTTCGCGCACGCCCGCCGTAATTTTCTCGGCGATCTGGGGCGAGAGACTCGGGGCGCCCAGATCAGCCCACCAGCTTTCGACGGCTGGGCCGATATGCGCAAAGAAATGTTTCATGCCGCCTTCGCCGCCCCCCAGATGGAAGGTGGCGTGCGGGCCCATCAGGGCCCAGCGCAATCCCGGCCCTTCCGAAATCGCGGCGTCGACGTCAGCCACCGAGGCCACGCCCTCGGCCACCAGATGCACGGCTTCCCGCCAGAGCGCGGCTTGCAGGCGATTGGCGACGTGTCCGGGCACCTCCTTGTTGATCCGGATCGGCCGCTTGCCGATGGCGCGGTAGAAATTCATCGCGGCTTCGATCGCTGCCTCGCTCGCATATGCGCCGCCGACGACCTCGACCAGCGGGATCAAGTGCGGCGGATTGAAGGGATGGCCGATGATGCAGCGCTCGGGCTGCTTCAGCCCCTCCGCGAGCCGGCTGATCAGCAGGCCCGAGGAGCTGGACGCGATGATCGTCTCGGGAGGCAGTACGGCATCCAGCGCCTTGAACAGGGGCTGCTTCACCTCGTAGCGCTCCGGCCCGTTCTCCTGAACGAAATCGGCGCCCGCGACCGCCTTTACCGGGTCGGGCTCGAAGCGCCAGGCGCCTGGGGCGGCTGTCGCCACGCCCGTTCCGGTCAATGTCGGCCATACCGTTTCGATCATACGGGTCGTGAGATCGCGGGCCGCCGGCAGCGGATCGCTCACCGTAACCTCGAGCCCTTTGGCCAGGAAATAGGCGGCCCAGCTCGCGCCGATTGTCCCGGCGCCGATCACCGCGACGCGGCGGATGGGGCTGTCGATGGTGCGCGGCATGGCGAAGGTCCCTGTTCGGTGGCGCTAGTTTCCGTTTTATATATATGATGGCGTCGGAAGCCAGCGGCGGCGTTGAAGGGGGGATTGGCGATGGCCGAAGGATTCGATCCGAAGACCGGATACAACCCGGATCATGTGGCGCGCTCGATCAAGGTGGAGATCGAGGCGCCGGCCGCGATCGTCTGGGAAATTCTGGTCGACCTGCCGCGCTATCCGGAATGGAACCCCTTCTGCGTCAAATGCGAATCGACGCTTGAGATGGGCGCGCCGGTCGTGATGACGCTCGCCAATTTCTGGGACGACAAGCTTGCCACCGTCGTCGAATATGTCTGCGCCGTCGAGCCCGAGAGGCTTCTCGCCTGGCATATGGATTGGAGCGAGGAATGGCCCTACGCGGGCCGCCGCGATCAGTACATCGAATCGCTCGGCCCCGAGCGCTGCACCTACCACACGACGGATGCCTATCTCGGCGAGAACGCGATCCACATCATGCGTTTCGGCAATGGCTGGATCGAAGCCGGCTTCAACGCCACCTGCCGCGCGCTGAAGACGCGCGCCGAAGAGATGTGGGCGGAGAGGAAGGCGAAGCAGGCGGCAGAGTAGTCTTCGTCATTCCCGCCTTCGCGGGAATGATCAAGGCGCTATCTCTGCACCTCCGCGGCATGCAGCGTGTCGTTGTAGAGCTTCGCCTTGCGGATTTTTCCGTCCTGGAAGACGAACAGATAGTGGTAGGTGTTGTTGTAGGTTCTCCCGTTCGTCATCTGCCCGTGCGAGACCGCTTCGATCGCGACGCGGTCGCCTTCCGCGGTGATGCCTTCCACGGTCAGATTCGAGCGATTGCCGACCAGCTTGTCGGTGAAGGCCTCTGCAAAGGCCAGAAATTTCTCATTGGGGAACCAGCCATGTCCCGGCACCCACCATTCGGCCTCAGGGTGGAACAGCGACTGGTCCGGCTTGCCGCCGCCCAGCGACGCGACCATGCGCAGCGCGAGCGCGCGGTTCTCTTCTACGCTCATAGCGACATGACCTCGCCGCCATTGACTTCCAGCGCGGCGCCGGTGACCTGGCTCGTATAGTCGGAGAGCAGGACTAGCACCGACTTGGCGCATTCCTCGTCGGGCGGAACGTGGCCGAGCGGAATATTGCGCGCGATGCCGGCCTTCATCTTATCGACCGTCGTGCCGCTCTTGGCGGCGGCGTCGCTCATATAATTCTCGACCGGCGTGCCCCACATCCAGCCGGGCACTGCGGTGTTGACGCGGATGCCGTATTTGCCGAGTTCGGTCGCGAGCTGGCGCGTTGCGCCCATCAGCGCGCTTTTGGATACGACATAGGAGCCGTGGCCGACGAGCGGCCTGCGCGTCTCCATCGTCGCGACGTTGACGATTGCCCCGCCGCCTTGCGATTTCATCTGCGGCAGCACGGCCTTGACCATCTGCAGCGATCCGAACAGCGTCACCTCCATCGCTTTGCGCCATTCGTCGAGATCCTGTTCTTCGAACGGGATGAAAGGGGCGGCGCTGTAGGCGCTGTTGACCAGCCCGTCGATGCGGCCATAACGCTCGATCGCGGCCTTCGCGAGGTTTTCGCAATCGGCCTTCTTCGCAATGTCGGTCGGCACGGCGATCGCCTCGCCGCCGGAGGCCTGCACCTCGCGCGCGACGCTCTCCAGGAAGTCGCGCGACCTCGCGGCGATGGCGAGCTTGGCACCCGCCTTCGATGCCTCGAGCGCCAGCTTGCGGCCCATGCCGGGACCGATGCCGGTGATAATGACGATCTTATCCTGCAGCATGTATGCCTCCTTAAATCTCGTTCGGAACGCCGAAATAATCTTGGTACCGCTTGAATAGGTTCCTGCGCCGCGCGGCCTCTTCCGCCTCGGCGACGCTGTAGGCGTGGCGGCCGTGCTTGCCTTGCGGCTTGGCGGCCAGATAGTCGCGGATTCGCGCCTCGTGCGCGGGCGTGAAATCGAGACCGCCTTTGTCGTAAATCTTGCGGATCGCCTCAACCGGCTGCTGGATCAGATCGGCATAGAGCGAACTCATGCATTGATCCTTCGGGATCGCTCCGGACTCGAGCCAGTCGATCGTGCGGTTGAGGCCGAACGCCATCGCTTCCGGCGACAGCATGCCGGCGAAGGCCTTCACCTCCATCGGCTTGTCGCTGCGGATCCAGAACAGCGTGCCCATCAGGTTGGTCACCGAGGCCTGAGCCACCACCGGATCGCGATGCGTCAGCAAAACGCGCGCGTCGGGGAAAATCTCGAAGATGGTGGGCAGATAGTTCAAATGCGACGGCGCCTTCAGCAGCCAATGCCGGCGCGGATTGCGCCATTGCAGCACCTGCAGCACTCTTTTGTAGAAGCCGTACGACCAGCTCCAATCCGCCTTCGTCGCGAGCCACTGGATATAGGAGGGTATCTGGTACTGCGAGGGGAAATATTCGCTGGTGAAGCTGATCGCCTGCGCAAAAATGCATTCGTTCGGCAGCCGCGCATCCATCTCGTGGATCGTCGCGAGGCTCGGCGCGACGCGCGTCCATTGCTGGATCAGATGCTGGCATTTCGCGATGCGGGGATCGGTCTCGTAGGTCGACTTTTCCGGCGGCGGGCAGGGGAACATCATTTCCCACTGTCGCGGCGAGCCGAAGCCTGGATCCAGCGACAGTAATTCGAACAGGATGGAGCTGCCCGAGCGCGGCACCGCCGCGATGAAGAGCGGTCGGTCGATCTTCTGCTGCGCGATCTCGGGATGGCGCTTGAACACGTGCTGAATCTGCAGGAGCGCGCGCAGGTGATTGAGAAGGTCGTTGCGCGTCATCAGGCGACCGAAGAAATGCAGCTGGGCTTCCTCGTCGAGTGACTTGACCAGAATTTGAAACGGCTCGCGCCAGCGCTCGTCGCCGAAGTCGGAAAAGCCGGTGCTGCGTTTGGCCGTCGCGATCAGCTCGTCCGGGTCGAGCGGAACGAGGGCGGCGATATCCATATGCCGACCTTCATCGTTCACCCGCACGAGCCATTCCGGCCTCGGCGGCGGAACCCATTCGACCTGATCGTCTGTCATGCGAATGCCGCGCGCATCGTGCGATGGCCCTCGGCGATCGCGGCCTGAAGATCACGCGGCGAGAGCGCGTCGCCGACCAGCCAGATGTGGCGATGACGATCACGAAGCTCGTCATAGACGCCTCGCATCGGCTCGTTGGGCGTAATCAGCACCACCGTGTCGGCCTGCACTTCGCTCGTGCGCTCCGACTGCGAAGGCCGCACAGTTACCGAGCCGGGGCGAATCTCAACTAGATAATGGCGCGTTAGCAATGTGAAGTCGCCGGCGTACAATCTCTCCAACGCGGGAACGGTTCGCATCGTCGTATCGACATAGGGCGTGATCGACCAGTGGCGCGTCACGAAGGTCACGGCGATCCCTTTTGCGATCAGGAACTCGGCGACTGCGAGCGCTTCGAAATGGCCGGTGTCGTCCAGCACCAGCACGCTGCCTCCGAAATCGCGCGGCGGGCCCAGCATCACGTCGTGCGAGGAAAGCACATGCGGCAGCTCATATCCTTTGACGGGCGCGGAGGGCAAACCGAACTGCATGCCGTCCATGCGCGGCATCGACCCGGTCGCGACGACCACCGCGTCTGCTTCTTCGGCCATCACGCCATCGGCATCGAGATAGGTGCCGAGCCGCACCTCCACACCGAGGCGGAAGATCTCGCGCTCTTGCCAGTCCGTGATATCGCCGATGCCGTAGAGGCGCGGCGACTTCTTGGCCGCGTTGACGGCGCCGCCGAGCTTGCTCGAGGCTTCGGCCAGTACGACCTTGTGTCCCATCAGCGCCGCCACCCGCGCGGACTCCATGCCCGCCGGCCCACCGCCCACGACCAGGACCTTTTTCGGATCGGCGATCGGCTTGATCAGATCCTCTGCCAGCGTGCTCTCGAAGCCCACGGCCGGGTTGACTGCGCAGCCGAGGCGCTGGTCGCGGATCAGACCGCCGATGCAGCCCTGGTTGCAGCCGATGCACGGGCGCACCTGTTCGACGCGGCCCTCGCGAGTCTTGCGGACGAGATCGGGATCGGCGATCTGCGCGCGCACCAGCGACACCATGTCCGCGACGCCGTCGCGCAGCACCTGCTCGGCATCCTCGAGCGTGCGGAAACGTCCGCTGATGATGCGGGGCAAGGTCACGCCTTCGACGATTTTGCCGCTGGACGGAAGTTCGTAGCCGGTGGGCGAATGCATACCGCTCACCATCGAATCCATGCGGTAATAGTCGCCCAGCGAGGCGTCGAGGAAGTCGATCAGTCTCTCCTTGACGAGTCCGTCTACGACCTCGCGGATTTCATCTTCGGTAAGGCTGCCCGGAGCCTGGCTCGCCGAGACGCGGAGCCCGACGACATAGTCCGGCCCGACAGCACGCCGGACCGCGACCAGAATTTCACGGAGGAACCGCGCCCTGTTCTCGAGACTTCCGCCCCAACGATCGGTGCGGAGATTCGTCATCTGCGACAGAAACTGATGGATCAGGTATCCGTGCGCCGCATGAATCTCGACGCCGTCCAGCCCGCCGTCGCGGCAGCGCCGCGCGGCCTCGGCGAAGCAGGAGATGATCTCCGCGATCTCGGGTTCGCCCATTGGGATGGGCACCGCGTTGAGGGCGGGGCTTGGCACGGTTGAGGGCGCCCAGGGTGGCCGCCGGCCTTCGCCGAAAGTCTGGTGGCCGCCATGAAAGAGCTGCTCGAAAACGCGCATGCCGTAAGGCTTCACCGCCTTCATCAGCGCCTCGAAGCCCGGAATCACCCGGTCATCGCGGTTGAACAGCGTGTTCTCGCTGGAGGAATGAACGCTCGCCGCCTCGATGATGCTGAGGCCGCAGCCGCCCTTGGCTCGCGCGACGTGATAGGCGATCGAGGCGTCGTCGAAGCAGTCGCGCGCGAGATGGGTCCCGTGGGCGGTCCTCACCACCCGGTTCGGAATCTCGAGATTCCGGATGCGAATCGGCTCGAAAATCCGATTGAGCGCCATGGTTCTCGCCTTCCCACTGCCCTTTCCTTGCAATGATGGATCATACAGGCGGCAGGGGCGAGGGGACAAAAGAAAACGGCGCTTCCTTGGAAGAAGCGCCGTTGGAGTAAGCGGTCTTAAGCCGCCTTATGAGTTGGGGCCTCCACCATAGACGATCTCGACCCGCCGGTTCTGCGGCTCGCGCACCCCGTCGGCCGTCGGCACCAGAAGGTCGTGCTTGCCTTTTGCGACCAGCGAGATCTCGTCGGAGGCAATTCCCTTGGCTTCGAGCTCGGCTGCCACCGACTCTGCTCGGCGCTTCGAAAGCCGCATGTTGTAGGCGTCCGAGCCTACCGTGTCGGTGTGGCCGGTGACGACGATCCGCGTGACCTTGGCCGGACCGGCATTGGCGGCCGCCTGGTCGACGATGTTCCGGCCTTCCGACGTCAGCGTCGACTTGTCGAAGTCGAAGAACACCAGATAGCTCTTCGGCGCCGCCGGCGGGGGCGGAGGCGGAGCTGCCGCGGCAGGCTCAGCTGGCGCCGCCTCGTGCTCCTCTCCGCCGCCGAACCTGTAGCGGAGGCGGAAGCCCCACATCCGCGGTTCGTTGAAGATCCCCGACACGTAGCCTGACGAGTTGTAGATGCCGACATTCCCGAGCTTCACCACATTGTCGGTGACGTTGGTCATGAAGAATGTCGCGTCGATCGGCTGTTGGAAGACGTTGGTCCATTCCACATTCAGATCGGTCAAGCCGTAGCCGGGCTCGTTGCCGAAGGGCTCGATGTCCGACGTGGCGTACTGAACGCGGCTGGTATGAACATAGCTTGCCTGCAGCGCGATATCGCCCATTTCTTCCGGAATGAACGGCAGATGGTAGGTTGCCGCAAAACTGAACTTGTTCTTCGGCGTAAACGGATACGGCAAGTCTCGCTCGTCACCGACCGTCGGAATGAAGAATTGGTCGTAGCGAGCGTGGATGTAGGTCCAGTCGGCGGTCAGCTCCAGGCCGCTGACGGGAACAACGGTGCCCTCGAATTCCATGCCTTCGATGGTCACGTCGCCATTGGCGATCAGCGTTGTCGATGTCTTCGGCGCCGGGGCCGGCACGGTCTGGACCAGGACGCCGACCGCACGCTGGGCGTTGCGGTAATCATCATGGAATCCGTCGATATTGGTGCGCAGCTTCACGCCGTAGAGGTCGAAGTCGCCTTTGAAGCCGATCTCGACGTCGGTCACGTATTCCGACTCATATTTGATCGCGAAAGGCGGCGTGCCGGCGCCATTGAAGCCGCCGCTTTTGAAGCCGCGACGGGCGGTGACGTAGGCCATCATGTTCGGATTGATCTGGTAATCGAGATCCACCGTCCAGGTCGGCGCCTGGAAGGTGTGGCTCTCATAGGTGCACGGATCGCAAGGAATATGCGCGACTTGCGCACCGCCGAACGCAGCGGGAAGGAAGACATTGACGGTCTCGAAATTGCTGTTCGACGTGTAGTCCCAGGTATAGCGGGCGCCCGCCGTGAACTTGAAATCTTCCAGCGCCTCGGAGATTCCGCCCAGATTGTAGGTGCCTTGCGCGAAGACGGCCTCGGTGCGTTCGGTGATCCCTTCCGGCCCGAGCGAGTTTTGGCCTTGCGCGTTGGACAGAACCTGCACTCCCAACGGGATCTGGAACAGGTGCGGCGCGATGACGGAGGTGGTGTCGATCTCCGCTACGGTTTGGCCGCCGGGATGCAGAAATTCATAGAACCCGCCCGCGATCCAGGTCAGGTTGCCCCCGAGCGATTTTCCCTGGAATTGCATTTCGTCCGTGTATTGGACATTGCTGAGATTCCAGTTGTTCGGCGTCTGGAAATTGATGACCGTCAGCGGCATGCCGTCGAGGTCGTAGCGCAGAAGATTCTTCAGGACGCGATAGCCGAAAATGTTCTTGATGCTGACATCATCGCTCAGATCGTATTTCGCGATGTCGGTTATTCCGTAACTATAGGTCTTGTCCAACCCGTCCAGCCCGTTGAGTCCCCCATCGGTGAAGGTGCCGCGTGGGCCCACAGCTGCTTGCTGCGCGAGCAGTTGCTGCGGCAGTAGGCACGGCGCGGGCGCCGCGGGGCAGAAGGTCTGGACCCAGCTCGTTTCGTTGGATGCGATGCCGTGAGGATCACGGAACGTGTTGATCGCCTGCAGAATGATGCCTGTGCCGTTCGTGTGCGAATAGAGAGAGTCATAGACAATGTAATTTTCGAAATCGTCCGTCGGCCGCCAGGTGACGCCGAGCCGGAACGACCAATAGTCGCGATTGTCCAGGTCCTTCCCGGTCGAGAAATCGTGGGTGAAGCCATCGCGCTGATCGATGTCGAACGCGCCGCGCACCAGCAGCACGTCGTCGATGATCGGCACGTTGATCGCGCCCTGCTCCTCGTGGAGGCCGTAGTCGCCGAAGGCGACTTCGGCGTAACCTTCGAATGCGTTGGTCGGGTGTTTGGGCTCGAACAGCACCGCGCCGCCGGTCGTGTTGCGCCCGAACAGCGTACCTTGCGGACCGCGCAAGACCTGCAGATTGTCGAGATCGTAATAGATGCCGGGACCGGAGGCGTAGAAGGGCACTTCCGAGAAATAGGTCACGACGCCGGGCGCTCCGCCCTGGCCGCCATTGGGTCCCTGGCCGCGCAAATAGAAGACCTGCTCGTCGCGTGTCTCTTGCGAGCTCAGTAGCGATGGCACGAAGTGCTGAAGGTCCGAGGCGCTTTCGATATGATTTTCTTCGATCGCCTTAGGCGTGAAGGCGGTGATCGCGACCGGCACGTTTTGCAGCTTCTCCTCGCGGCGCCGTGCCGTCACCACGATTTCCTCCAGCCCCGCAGAAGCCGATGCTTGCGCCGATTGCTGGGCAATGGCCGCCGGCTCCGGGGCGATCAGAAGAAAGCTGGCTGCGCCGCAGAGCAGCGCCGAGATTCGTGCTGACATAATTCCTCCCTACCTCGTTCGGCGGCCGGCTTACCGGTCCGCTCTTCGCGAAGCACTCTAACAGGTTGTGCTCCGATTTACCGGGGCGTGACGTTAAAGGCCCGAGTGACTTGTTGCAATGTAGATATTAGAGAAAATGAGACGGTAGCGTACGTTTCCTGCGGCCTATGGCGGAGACGCTATAGAGCCGCTCGGTTCAGCGATCGCGCAATGTTCATACCAAGAAAACGAAACGGTCAAGTGCCTTTGTGACGCTCAACGCGCTGTTGCGGCCGGCGGCGGCGGCGTCCAGGATCGCAGTTCGTCGCGGACGACATTTCGGAGGGACAATTGGCCGGGCGTTTCGAGGGCAAAGCGGTCATCGTGACAGGCGCTGCATCGGGTATCGGTCGTGCCGCTTTTATCAGGCTGGTTTCCGAGGGGGCTACGGCGCTCGGAGTCGATGTGAATGCGGCAGGCCTCGAGGAGACGGCCGCCGCGGCGCGCAGCACGGCAGCTCATGATGGCGCCGCTTCCACGGTCACGGCTTCGGTTTCGGAGGAAGTCGAGGTGCGTCGCGTGGTCGGTGACTTCGTGGCCAAGGCCGGGCGGCTGGATTCGCTGATCAATATGGCGGGCATTCTCCGCTCGAGCCATACGACCGAGACCTCCGCCGAGCATTTCATGGACATTCTTCGGGTCAATCTGCTTGGCACCTTCCTCTTTTGCCGAGAGGCTCTGCCGCACCTGCTCGAGACGAAGGGAAACATCGTCAACGCGGCCTCGACGTCGGCCTTCTTCGGCCATCCTTATATGGCGGCCTATTCGGCAAGCAAAGGCGGCATCGCCGCCATGACGCATGCGCTCGCCTGGGAATACATGCAGCGCGGCGTGCGGGTGAATGCAATCGCGCCGGGCGGCATCGCGACGCCGATGGTGGCGGGCACTCCCGCGGGTTTCCCGCAGGGTGTCGACATGAGTCTGTTCATCCACTTGTCCCGGCCCGACCATCAGTTCGGGCGACCGGAGGATGTCGCCGGCGTGATCGCGATGCTGGCGTCCGAGGATGGCCGTTTCATGAATGGCGAGATCGTCCGCGTCGACGGCGGCGTTCACAGCTGAAGCCGAGCGTCACTTGACGCCTGACGCCGTGCGCATCGGCGACGATGCCGCCCAGCAGCGCGCGGCATCGTGGCAGTCGCGCATCGCCTCGACCGCCTGTCTGAGGGATGCCTTACGGGCTGGCGGAAGCGACGCGTAGCTGTTGTGGAGTTCGTCCGGATCGGTCGCGAGGTCGTGATACTCCTTGGTGCCGTCGTCATATTCGACATAGACGGCATCCGGCATCCGGATCGCCTCGTAGCTCGGCGGATTGCCGGAGCGCGGCTCGGGCGCGTCCGGATCGTTTGGATCCTCATGCGGCCCGTGATGCTCGATCAGTGCGGCCGACCGCCATTCCGTCACCGGCTGGCCATGCAGAAGCGGTACGAGGCTGTGGCCGTCGACAGTTCGGGGCGGTGCCGCGCCGGCAAGCTCGCTGAAGGTCGAGCAGAGATCGATGTTCTCGACGATCTCGTTGACGACGCGGCCCGCGGGAACGCCGGGGCCGGTGATAATCAGCGGCACGTGGATGTCGGTATCGAAGGCCGTCATCTTGCCCGGCATCAAGCGATATTCGCCCATATGGTAGCCATTGTCTGAGCTGAAGACGAAGTAGGTGTTCCGGTCCTGACCGGTTCGGGCAAGCGCGGCCTGGAGATCGCCGATCATCTTGTCGACGGAAAGCACAGACTGTGCGCGCATGCGGAACGCTCGATCGATCTTGGCTTTGTCGTCGTCGGAGAGCGGCGCCATGCGCGCGAGCCAGGGCGGCGTGTCGCGCTCGGGCATGGCGTCGAACGCCGGCCCCCGCGGCGCGCGCAAGCCCGGGAAGGCGTCGGCGTCGCGCGGCGCTGGAATATAGGGTGCGTGCGGCGCATAGGTCGCGATCTCGATGAAAAAGGGCTTGCCGGCCTCGCGCTGGATGAATTTGACACCGTGCTCCGACACTATGTCGGTCAGATAGTCCGCCGGATCGTAGCCGTAGCGCACGACCTTGCCATCCTCGCTCAGATTGTAATTGAACTGGGCGTAGCCCGTGCTGCCGCCGACCGCCCAATAGCCCCATCCGGCCCCCACCGGATGCTTGGGCGGCTCGTAGCCGTTCAGATACTTGCCGAGCATCGCGGTCTTGTAACCGCCTGAGGCGAGCGCCACCGCGAAGGTCAGCCCCTCATTGCCGTGATTGATGAAGCCGGCGTAGCCGCCATCCTCGCCGGTATTCTTGAAGACTCCGGAATCGTGCGGAAAGCGCCCGGTGAAGATCGAGGTGCGCGAGGGACAGCAGAGCGAGTCGGTGACGAAGTAATTGGCAAAGGTCATGCCCTCCTTCTGCATCCTCTGCACATGAGGCATGAATTGCAGCAGGTTCATCGACAAATCGTCGGTCAGCACGAAGACGATGTTGGGGCTGCCCGGCGGCGCCGGGCGAGAAGGCGGCACGATGACCGGCGCCCGCTCCGTGATCGGCGCCTGATTCTCCAGCCCCTGGGTCCTGCAGGCCGCCGCGAGGCCGGCATCGACGTGCGGCAGGGGACGCGAAGCGTGCCGGGGTTGGGGCGTGCCGTTCATGATCGGGTCGAGGCAATCGACCTTGAGGCCGTTGCCGGATTTGGCCGCGCCCTGCTCGAAACCGGCCGCCTTGCAGGCCCGCATGATCTGGGCGCAGGCGCCGTCGCGCGCTCGGCCATACGCTGTGCCGGTCATCGCGACAAGGGCGATCGCCCAAAGGAGACAGGCCGAGCTTCGCGCGCTCATGACCACCCTCCCATCTTCGAGCTGTTCGACTTTATCCGCTCAGGTGTGAAGCCGGAAGTCGGGCCGATTGATTTGGCGCCCGATTGCCCGGACAATGCCGGCCCAACCAGGAGGATCGAAAGGTACTGTCCCATGCGCTACAGGCTGCACGGCAAATCGGGCTTGCGGGTTTCCGAGCTCTGCCTCGGCGCCATGACCTTCGGCGAGGATTGGGGCTGGGGCGCCAATCGCGACGAGAGCCGGGCGATGTTCGACGCCTTTGCCGAGGCCGGCGGCAACTTTATCGATACGGCGCATGTCTATACCGAGGGTGCCAGCGAGCGGCTGGTCGGCGAGTTCGTCCGCGCCGATCGCGATCATTTCGTGGTCGCGACCAAATATACGCCGCATACCGGCACCGACATCTCCAAGTCCGGCAACAGCCGCAAGAACATGCGGCATTGCGTCGAAGATTCTCTGCGTCGGCTCGGCACTGACTACATCGATCTCTACCTGCTCCATTTCTGGGATTACACGACGCCCGTCGAGGAGATCATGCGCGGGCTGGATGATCTGGTCCGCGCCGGCAAGGTGCTCTATGTCGCCGTGTCCGACGTGCCGGCCTGGCAGATCGCGCGGGCCAATATGCTGGCCGATCTGCGCGGCTGGTCGCCCTTCATCGGTATGCAGGTCGAGTACAGCCTGACCGAGCGCACCGCTGAACGGGAGCTGATCCCGATGGCCGAGGAACTCGACATGGGTGTGACCGCCTGGTCGCCCTTGGCGCAGGGCGTGCTGACCGGCAAATTCCTCGATCCCGGCGCCAACGAGGCCACCCGGATGCAGCGCGAGCACATCCCTGCCCGCAGCCTCGAGATCGCGCGCCAGGTGGTAGGCATCGCGCGCGAGATCGGCCGGACGCCCGCCCAGGTGGCCCTGGCCGCGATCCGCCAGCTTCGGCCGGAGGCCGGAATCATCCCGATCATCGCCGGGCGCAGCGCGGCGCAGGTGAACGACAATCTGGGCTGTCTCGATCTCACGCTCGATCCCGCCCATCTGAAGGCGCTGGACGAAGCGACGGCGATCGAGCAAGGCTTCCCCTACGCCATGTATGGTCAGCAATTCATCAAGGACATGGCCTTCGGTCGCGGCAATGCCGAACTCCTCGACAATCACCGCTTGAGGCGTATCGGCCGCAAATAACGAGCGACGGCAGGGAGGACGAATGGGCAGGCTCGAAGGGCGCGTGGCGCTGATCGTCGGCGCCGGGACCGGTATCGGCAAGGCGACCGCCAAGCGTTTCGCCGCCGAAGGCGCCAAAGTGGTCGTCACGATGCGCACGGCCGAAAATGGCCGCAAGGTCGTCGAGGAGATTCGCGCCGCCGGCGGTGAGGCGAGCTATGTCGCCGGCGACGCCGGAATCAAGGACGATGTGCTGACGATGGTCCGCGAAACCGAGCGGCTGTACGGCGCGCTCGACATCGTGATCCATAACGCCGCCTATCTTGCGCCCGGCGCGGTTGATGAGATTGAGGACACCGATCTCGACAAGGCGATCGCGGTCAATCTCAAGGCCTGCTATTGGCTCACGCGCGCCGCGCTCCCGTCCTTGAAGAAGGCTAGCCATGGCGGCCGCATCATCATGACGACGACGCCCGCGCGGCGGACCGCGGTCTCGAAGCTCAGCGTCTATATTGCGACGAAGATGGCGATCAACGGCTTTGTGAGGAGCGTCGCGATCGAGCTTGCGCCCCATAAAATTACGGTGAACGAAATCGGACCCGGAATCACCGTCACCGAAATGAGCGGCGACCATCTTTCTTCGGACACGCTCGAGAAGGCGAGAAGGCTGGTGCCGCTTGGCCGTCTCGGCTCTCCGGAAGACGTGGCGAAGGGAATGCTTTTTCTCGCCTCAGACGACGGCTCATATATCACCGGCCATACGCTCGTGATCGACGGCGGCGGAACCTTGCCGCACATTACCGAGGGCATCCTTCAGGTCGAACGATAAACAGGATGGCAAAGCGCAGTTTGTAATTGTATTCAGTCGGCCGGCTCAATAGATTTGAACGAAAGCTTCGCCACAATAAGCCGATAACATCGACGGTGATCGCAAGAGTATTTTATCAGTCCGCGAGAGCCGTTCCGCTTCTCGTTGCAATCCTGCTCCCAATGTCCGTGCGCGTTCCTGCAACGGCCCAGCCGAGCGCGCGGCTGGAGGAGATCGTGATCACGGCCGAACGGCGACCCTCGACGGTGCAGGAGACGCCATCCTCCATCACTGTGTTCGGCGCGCCCCAGCTTCAGGCCAGCCAGATCGACGATCTGCGTGATATCGCAGCCTTGACCCCGGGCTTGGTGATCGGCGGCTATGCGGCATTCGGCGACAATCCGATCTCGATCCGCGGCATCGGTCAGAATCCGTTGGGTGTCGGCGCGGACGACCCGGTCGCGGTCTATCTCGACGGCGTCTATCTGGGCCGCTCCTATTCCGATCTGTTCGATACGCTCGATGTTCAGCGCATCGAAGTGCTGAAGGGGCCGCAAGGAACGCTTTATGGCCGCAACGCGACCGGCGGCGCCATCAACATAATCACGCGGACGCCATCCGACGATTTCGAGGCCATCGCCGAGACTCGCTTCGGCAATCTCGGCGAGCGGCTTGCGCGAGTCCTTCTGGGTGGACCGCTCGTGCAGGGTAAGATCGCGGCTCAGGTGAGCTTTTCCGAGCATCATATCGGCGGCTATGCGACCAACCGGTTCGATGGCAGCCCCGCGGGCAATCAGAACGGGCTGACGGCAACTGCAAAGGTCGTGCTGACGCCCTCGGACGAGCTCACGATCAATCTCGCAGCGGATGCGGACCGCTTCGCTGCCGGCCTTGATCCCAAGCTCATCAGCGAATCCAATCAGAATTTGCTCAGCGTCGACGACAATTACGACGGCAGCGAGATCCGTCGTAATTGGGGTATCAGCGCCACCGTCGATCTCGATCTCGACTGGAGCCACCTGACGTCGGTCAGCGCGTTCCGTCGCGCCTATGTCGACGACTACCTCGACCAAGACGGCACGGCCGCCGATATTCTCAAGAGCATCCCGATCGCGGAACGTCAGAACCAGATTAGCGAGGAGATACGCCTTGCGTCGCCGACGCAGCAGACGATCTCCTGGATCGTCGGTGCCTCCCTCTACCGCGAGCACGCGAATTCTTTGGCCCTTCTACCCTTCGATCCTGGCCCAGGATTGGCGACGTTGGTGCTCGCCAGCCGCAACGAGACGAATTCCTATGCCGGATTCGGCACCGTGACCTGGTTTCCGGTTGAGCAACTCTCGTTGAGCGCGGGGCTGCGATACACCTACGAGGAGAAGGCCTTCACCTTCTATCAGCGGGGCGCCGGCTTCCCGATCTTCGCTACCGTCCTGCAATCGCTCTCGCACCTCTCGAACGACGCGTTCACACCCAAATTCACGGCCGAGTATCGTTTCGATCCGACGGTCATGACGTATGTCTCCATCGGGCGCGGCTTCAAGAGCGGGGGCTTCGCGGGATATGACTTTCTGCCGCCGACCGCGCGGGCGCCGGATTCTTTCCAACCGGAGGATGTTTGGGCCTATGAGGCTGGCGTCAAGGCCGACCTGCTCGACCGGCGGCTCCGCATCGATCTCAGCCTCTTCCACGAGGATTTCACCAATCTGCAGGTCCGCATCCCCGACGAATTCGGATTCATCAGCATCAAGAACGCGGGATCCGCCAGCATTGATGGGGCGGAGGTCGAGGCCGCCTACAAGCCCGCGCCGGAAGCGGAACTCACCGCCGGCGTCGGGCGGCTGCAAGCCCAGTACTCGAACTTCGTCTATATGCTCGGCAATGTTCGGGTGGACAATTCCGGCAAATATCTAATCCGCGCTCCGCGGTGGAAGGGCGCGCTCACCGGCGAATACCGGATCGATCTACCGGGCATCGGGTCGATAACGCCGCGGGTCGAATATACGTTCGAAGGCCATTCCTTTTACGAAGACATGAACAGCCCGGCATATGGACACGGGTGGATCGATCTCTGGAATGCGTGGCTGACCTTCAAATCGCCCGATCGGCGATGGTCGGCGTCGCTTTACGGGCTCAACCTCGGCAACGAGATTTATGTCCCGTATTCCGTCGCCGTGCTGGGGCAGCCGATCGGCTTCGGGAGCCAGCCCCGCACTTTCGGAATCGATCTGCGCTACGAGCTCTGACGTTATCGGTTGATCAGCCAGAGAATGAGCGAAAGCACGATGCTCACCAGGATTCCGGTCGCGATCGGCGCATAAAAGGTGAAATTGCCATGCCGAATGACGATGTCGCCCGGCAGCCGGCCGAGTCCGGTCCGGCCAATCCATGGCCACAACAGGCCGATCAGCGCGATCAGGAGGCCAATGATGACGAGCGCGCGGGACATCGAAACATCCTCATTGTACCGTATAATAGAAATCGTCCTTCCTGCGAAAGCCGGAATCCCTGGAACCGTTCGCGCCGGCGTATGAAGGGATTCCGCTTTCGCGGGAATGACGGAAAATATGGAGGAGGGGAGGAATGTCCAGGCTGCTCGTCGGATTGTTCTTAGCCGTTCTATGCCTCGCGCCGGCGGCGCCGGCGGCGGACGCGCCCGAATTCCGCCTTATCACGGTCAAGATCAAGGTCGCGGACTTCGACAAGACGCTCGCCTTCTACAAGCAGGTCCTCGGTATGCAGGAGACGCTCCGCAATCCCACGCCCAAGGGGCGTAAGGGCGGTGCCGAGCTCGGCCTCAATTTCGGGGCGACGCCCGAGGAGGCCAAGGCCAACAAGGAGCCGACTGTTGTGCTGGTCACCGACGAAACGCTGATGGGCCATTTGCCGAAGCATTCGCCGCACGATGTCGCGCCGATCCTGCTCGCGGTGCCCGACATCGATGCCGTCGCAAAGCGTGTCGCCGACTTCGGCGCCACGGTCATGATGCCCAAGAAGCCGCTCCCTCCGCCGTATGGCGGCTTCATTTTCATGGCCTACGACCCGAGCGGCAACGCGATCGAGTTCATACAGCTGCCGAAGCCGCCGGCTTGAAAATAGCCGTCCCTACATCTGCACGATGTCGTCGAAGTCGAACTGCGTATTTGGCGGATTTTCGCCGATGCGGAGCGTCTTGTCGTCGACGAAGCGGTGTGGCGGCACAGGCAGATTGTAGGGCGCCGGCACGCCCTTGAAGACGCGGGCCGCGAGGTCGTAGCGCGATCCGTGGCACGGGCAGAAATATCCGCCCGGCCAATCGGCGCCGAGCGCGCCGCCGGGGTCGGGCTCGAAGCGCGGCAGGCAACCAAGATGCGTGCAAATGCCGACCAGGACCAGATATTCGGGCTTGATAGAACGGTGCCAGTTTTTCGCATAGTCCGGCTGCTGCATGACGTCGGAGTCAGGGTCGGACAGGCGGCTCGTATCCGAATGTTGCAAGCGATCGAGCAGAGGCTGAGTCCGGTTGGCGATATAGACCGGGTGCGCCCGCCACAGCACGACGATCTGCTGTCCGGGCTTGATCTGGGAAATATCGACGTCGAGAGGCGCGCCGGCTGCGATCACGTCGGCGGACGGCTCCATCGAATCAACCATGGCCCAAAGGACCGCGGCGGTCGCCACCACGCCAGTCGTCGCGGCCGTGAGGAAGAGGAAATCACGCCGGGTCTGACCTTCATCTACGATGCTGTCGCTCATAGCTCCGGTTCCTTAGCTCGACAGGCCACGAGATTATAAACGCGCGAAGTGGCAGGAAGGTGCGCTTCCTCTCCTCAGTTCGTGTCCGGAGGAGTATTACGGTTTCATGCGCAGACTCGAAGGGAAGGTCGCGATCATCGCCGGCGGGGGCGCCAATATCGGGGCCGCCACCGCGATGCGGGTCGCCGAGGAAGGCGGGTCCGTTATTGTCGGTGCGCAGACGGCCGCCGGCTACAGGGATGTGGTCAGCCGAATCCGGGATGCCGGCGGCCAGGCGATCGGCGCGGTCTTCGACGCCACAGAGGATGAGACGGTTGCCGCGATGGTGGGGACGGCCGTGAAGACCTATGGCGGGCTCGACTGCATGCTGGTCAACATGGCCGACCTGTCGCTGCATTCCCGCGATACGGATGCGGTCGACGTACCGCTGGAGGTGTTCGACCGCGCGGTGGCGGTCAATCTGCGCGGCCATCTACTCTGCACGCGTCATGCGATTCCCCAGATGTTGAAACGGGGCGGGGGCGCCATCGTGTATACCGGCTCGTCGGCCGCTTTCATGCCGCGCGGCGTGCGCGTCTCGTACTCGGTCACCAAATATGCGCTGACCGCTCTGATGCGGCATGTCGCCTCGCGCTGGGGCAAGGAGGGCATCCGCGCCAACGTGATCTCGCCCGGGCTCGTCATGTCGGAAAAGAACAGGACTCATCCCGAGAAGGCCGCCGTGTTCGCCATCGGCCGCAGCCCGCGCTTGGGCGAGCCCGAGGATATCGCCGCCACCGCCGCCATGCTGATGTCCGCCGACGGCGAATGGATCAACGGCCAGGTGATCTCCGTCGACGGCGGCGTGACGATGCGGTGAGCGATCAGGCAGGCAGCCTGTACAGCTCGCGCACATTGTCGCGCAGAACCCATCCCTTCACCTCGGGCTTCAGATGCGCCGTGTGCTCGGCCAAGAGCTGCTGGCTCTCGGGCCAGGTGGAGTCGCTGTGCGGGTAGTCGTTGGCCCACATCAGGTGGCGGGCGTTGACCATGTCGGTCATCTTGAAGGCGACCCAATCATCCTGGAACGTGACATAGACGTGCCTGGCGAAATATTCGCTGGGCAGCATCTTCATCTCGTCGCATTTCAGCCAATAGCGGTGACGCTTATAGGCGTGGTCCATGCGGTACATGTAATGCGGCACCCAGCCCGCATCGGCCTCGACGCAGACCAGCTTCAAGCCCGGATGGCGCTCGAACACGCGCCCGAAAATGAACATGCCGATGATATCCTGGCAGGAGCGGATGACCGCCTGCCACGATGCGATCTTGGGGCCGCGCGCGCCGCCCTTGGTCATCGCCTCCTCGGCCTTGTTGCCGGCGGCGAGCACATGGAAGCTGATCGGCAGATCGAGCTCGACCGCCGTCTTCCACAGCGGGTCGAAGGAGGGGTGGTCGTAATCTTCGTCGGTGCCTGGTACGCCCGGCAGCATCACGCCCTTGAAGCCAGCCGCTTTGATCTGGCGGAAATCCTCGATCGCGTCCTCGACCGTGCGCACGCCTGTCATGCCGAGCCCGAACAGCCGATCGGGCGCGCCGCCGACGAACTCGGCCAGCCAGCGATTATAGGCGCGGCTGCAGGCATGCTTGTAGTCGCGGTCCTTGTGATTGCAGAGAACCATGCCGGTCGAGGGATAGATCATCTCGCCGGCGACGCCGTCGCGCTCCTGGTCGACAATTCGCGCCTTGGGATCCCAGGCGCCGCGATGAATCTCGGAGAAGGTCTTGCCGCCGAGCTTGATCTCGCTGGGCGGCAGGCCCGCGGCCGCGACGATCGCCAGCGGCACCGGCGCCATGTCGGGAATCACCACCACTTCGCCCGGCAATCCCGAATGCGTGTCGCGCACGATATGCGGCGCGGCGTCCTTCCATTTGGATTCGATATGGGCGGTGAAGCAGTCCGGCGGCTCGACTACATGGGAGTCGGCGGAGATGGCGCGGATAGAGGCGGTCTTGCTCATGCTGCTTCCCCTTTCGGCTATGCGATCATGCGGCCAATCCCGGCTTGGCGTCCATCGGCCCGGCCGGCTTATGGCCCTTGATCGCGACGCGGCGCATGATGCGGCGGGAGGTGTAGTCGGCGACCGCGTAATGCTGTGCCGCGCGATTGTCCCAGAAGGCTATGTCGCCCTCGTTCCAACTGAAGCGCACCTGGAATTCCGGGCTCTTCAGATGCTCGAACAGGAAGCGGAGCAGCATGTCGCCTTCGGCCTTGCTCAGGCCAAGGATCTCGGCGGTCCAGTTGGCGTTGACGTTGAGCGCCTTGCGACCCGTCGCCGGATGCACCTCGACCAGCGGATGGACGGCTGACGGGAAATCCTTCAACTTGTCGCCCAGATAATCGGACACTTTGCGGCTGCGACGCGCGAGCGGCTCGATCGAATGGCGGGCGGAGAGCGTGTCGATGAAGTTCTGCATCGGCGCCGAGAGCGCGTCATAGGCGGCATACATGCTGGCCCAGCATGTGTCGCCGCCGACGGCCGGCCTCATGATGCATTGCAGGATCGAGCCCATGGGCGGAGCTTCGAGATAGGTGCGGTCACGGTGCCAATTGTCGGCGCCCTCGCCCTTGGGTGAGACCTGGTCGAGCACCATGATCTCGCGCCGCGCGATAGGGTTGGGCTGGATCTCCGACAGGTCGAGCGTCCCGAAATGCTGACCCAGGCGAATATGCTCCTCGTCTTCGAGCTTCTTTTGACCTCGAAAGAAGACGACGAGGTTTTCGTGGAGCGCGTCCCTGATCGCGGTGACGTCCTCGCTCGCCAGAGGCTTCGACAGATCGACGCCGCTTATCTCGGCGCCAATGGCAGCGGTTAATTTACGAACTGCGATCATGCCACTTCCCCATTTGCGAATATTTTGCAATGACGAAAATTGTTTCGCCGCCGCGCACGAATACTATCGATCTCTCAGGTGAGATTTCAAGCGACGCGCTCGACGGGCAGATCGACCGGACCGAATAGGAAAGGTGTCGGCATGTAGCGAAGTGCGAAGCCGGGAACGGTTCTGAGCGATCCCGGCTCGACCCGTTCGACGAACACGTCCAGCGCCTCCTGGCTCTCCATGCGCGCCAGCTGGTTGCCGACGCAGAAATGGGAGCCGAGGCCGAATGAGAAATGAGTCGGCGGATCTTTGCGATCGAGACGGAAGCTATCGGGATCGGAATAAACCGACGGATCGCGGTTGGCCGCGGCAATCGCGGCGATGACTCGCTGGCCTTTGGCGAGCGGCACGCCTCCGATCTCCGCGTCTTGCGCGCAGGTGCGGATCACGAACAGCACGGGCGGCCAGAGCCGCAAACCTTCCTCGACCGCGGCCGGGACCAGCGAGCGATCGTCGCGGATCGCCCGGTGCAGCTCGGGCTTCAGGATAAGCTCGTGGAAGATGCTGCCCAGGAAGTCGCGCGTTGTCGCGCTGCCGCCGAGCAGAAGCTGGATCAGCACCATGCGGACGATCGTCTCGCGCGGCGCTTCGCCGGCTTCCTTCGCGGTTGCGATGATGCGCGCTACCGCGTCGTTCTTTTCTTCGTCGCCCGACATGCGGCGCCGTACCAGATCGTCGATGAAGTTCGTGAACTCCGGAAAGGCCGCTTTGTAGCCGAACTTGCCGTTCGCCGTATTCGTCACCGGAATGTCGCTCGTCAGGATGATCTCGGCTTGTTCAGCCAGCCAATCGCCCTTGACCAGCGGCACGCCCAGCAACTTGGCGATCACGCGGTTGGTCAGAAGAATGCTGAATTCGCCGACGAGATCGCCGCGACCGCGCGCGAGGATCGCATCCAAGAGCTCGCGGCTGCTTTCGCGCGCAAAGCCGCGCATCGATTCGACCGCGCCCGGCCCGGCGGCCGCGCCCATCGCGAGCCTGCGGATCGGCCCGTGCTCGGGCGGGTCGAGCTCGCCGATGGTGCAATCCTCGATCGGAACGCGCAGCCCGGTCGGGCGGAAGCCGCCGGCATTGGCGAAGACGATGTTGTTGAGGAGGATGCGCTTTACATCCTCGTAGCGCGACACCATCACGAAGCCGCTATCGAGACGCAGCACCGGGGCTTCCTCGACGAGCCGCCGCGCGATCGCGGCGATGGCATGAGTCTGCTCGGCGTCGAAGGGATCGAAGGTGAGCGTGTCTGCCATCGGCTCTTCTCCCTGAACCTCAATGCGGCAATTGCCGGCCGCGGCCGTAATCGCCGGCGATGGTGGTGCGCTGCATCAGCCTCGCGCAATCGACGGGGACGCCTTCGGCGCAGTGCAGCGTGCGCCAATTGTCCCAGAGGACCAGGTCGTCCTGCTGCCATTCATGATGATAGGCGTGCATCGGCCGCTCGATATGATCGACGATCTCCGCCAACAGCGCGTCGCCTTCCGCATTCTCCATGCCGAGGATGCCTGTCGCGTGCAGCGGCGAGACGTTGAGAACCTTTCGGCCTGTCTCCGCCTGCGTGTAGACCATCGGATGGACGACCGGCGGGAAGTCGCTCTCGAGGCGCGCGGTCAGCGCGTCGAGGATCGGCGAGGAGGCGACGAGCTTCGCGCGGGCGGGCTGGCCGAATTTCTGCTCGACCATGCCGGGATCGAATTTGTAGATGACCGACAGATTCTCGATCCGCTGTTTGAGGCGTTGCGGTAGAGACTCGTAGAGGCGGATCCGGTCGATGAACCCTGTGCTCCCACCCTCCGCCGGGATCTCGACGGCGCGCAGGATTCCGCCGCGATTGATCCGGTCCATGTAGAAGAGGTCGGCATGCCAGGGCAGCCAGCCGGCGCGGACGCGGCCCTCGACCTCATAGACGGGCGCCGTGGGCGGACCGGCGGGCGAAGGGCGATAGGCGAGGTCGATCAGCTCCGGGCAGCCATCGACCCACACCTCCTTGACCGGATGCCGCTCGAGGTCGCCGAAGCAGCGGCTGATGGCGAGGTGCACGTCCGGCCGCGGGCCGAGGCCGCGGAAGAGCATGACGCCGGACTCGATGAAGATCGGCTCGAGCGCGGCGCGCATGGACTCGGCCGGCGCCTCGGGGTCGAACCTCAGGATTTCGACCCCGACATGTTCCGACAATGGCCGCGTTTCGAGCTTCATCGCCTTCTCCGAGTGAGAAGGATAGCCCAACCAAGCAGTTGCTAGAAGGCTATACTGTAACCGCCGTCGACCGTGAGCACATGGCCATTGACGTAGGACGAGGCCTCGGACGCCAGAAACAGGGCCGGCCCGGCGATCTCCTGCGGTCGCCCGATCCTTCCGAGCGGCACCCGCGCATTGATCCGGTCGATGAAGATCTGCGGCATCGGTGTGTTGGATTCGGTGGCGAAGGGGCCGGGCGCGATGGCATTGCAGGTGATGCCCTTGGGCCCGTACTCGCAAGCGAAAGCCCTCATGAGCCCGGTCAGCCCCGCCTTGGCGCTGATATAGGCCGCATCTCCCGCACGGGCGAGCGTGCCGCCCAACGACGTCAACATGATGATACGCCCCCAGCCCCGCGCGGCCATGGGCCCGGCCGCCAGCTTGGTCAGCATGAAAGACGCAGCGACATTCTCCGTCAGCATCTGCCGAAAGGCCTCGGTCGAGATCTCGTCCAGCGGCGCGCGAAGTCGCGCGCCGACATTCTGGACCAGAATATCCAGCCGCCCGAGCCGCGCCGCGACGCCTGCGATCGCGATTCGCGCAGCGGATTCGTCGGAAATGCTGAGGGGCAGAGGCTCGGCCTTCAGGCCTCGCCGTACAAGGTCGTCGGCGACTTCCGTACATCGCTCGGCGCTCCTGCTGTTGACCAGCACATGCGCGCCGGCCTCGGCAAAGGCGGTCGCGATCTCGAAGCCCAAGCCTCGAGAGGCACCGGTCACAAGCGCCACCCGTCCGGCGAGCGAGAAGAGCGTATCCGTCATGCCGATACCCTAGCGTCGGCGCCCTCATCCGGCCATCGGGTTGCAGGAGGCGGGCGGCGGGGTCATGATTTGCTGGCGAGGAGGCATGATTTGGCGCGATTTTCGAAAGCCCCGGCGAGTATTCCGGCAACCTCGTTCCGGCTCGAGGATGCGCTCGCCCTGATCGAAGCTTCGTTTCGACCGGCAACGGCCATCGAGACGGTTCCGATCGGCGCCGCGCTGTCGCGCATTCTGGCGGTCGATTCGATCTCGGAGATGAACGTCCCCGGCACCGATCAGTCGGCCGTCGATGGTTACGCTTTCCGCCATGTGGACTTGGAGGACTCCCGGAAAAAGCCGTTCCGGCTCGTCGGCACGGCGGCGGCAGGCCGACCGCTGGATCTCGTCCTCGGTGCTGGCGAGGCCGCCAGGATTCTTACCGGCGCGCCGATTCCCCAGGGCGCCGATACGGTCGCGATGCAGGAGCATGTCGAGCGCGTCGGCGATGAGGTCACGCTGCCGACGATCATCGAGCGCGGCGCCAATTGCCGGAAGGCGGGCGAGGACATCGCTGCAGGCGAGCGTGTCTTGCCGGCCGGACGACGCCTGGGACCGGCCGATATCGGCCTCTTGGCGTCGATCGGCCTGGCGGAGGCGGCGGTCCGCGCGCCGCTCGAGGTCGCGGTCTTTTCGACCGGCGACGAGCTGGTAAATCCCGGTCAAAGCCGTGCGCCCGGGCAGCGTTATGATTCCAACCGGCCGGCGCTCGTGGCGCTGCTCGCATCGATGGGCTGCAAACCCAACGACCTTGGGATTCTGCCGGATCGGCGCGACGCGATCGAGACCGCGCTCGCCGACGCCGCGGCGCGCTTCGGTGCCATCCTGTCCTCGGGCGGCATGTCGGTCGGCGACGAGGACCATGTCCGACCGGCGGTCCAGAAGCTGGGCGCGCTCGAATTCTGGGACGTGGAGATCAAGCCCGGCCGGCCGATCGCTGCGGGACAGGTCGCGGGAACGCCCTTTTTCGGCCTGCCGGGCAATCCGGCCGCGGCGCTGGTCACCTTCTTGATGCTGGTCAGGCCGGCCCTGCTGCTGCTGTCGGGAGCCGCGCTGGAGCGGCCGCCGCGTTTTCAGGTCAAGGCGGATTTCGCCCTGCGGCGGAAGGCTGGCCGGCGCGAATATTTGCGCTGCACGCTCGCCGATGCGTCCGACGGCATGCCGCTGGCGCGGCGTCCGGTGCGAGACGGCTCCGCGGTTCTTACGGCGGTTGCCAATGCGGACGGCTTCCTCGAGCTGCACGAGGATCTCACCCAGGTGAGGCCCGGAATGAGCCTGCCCTTCATCCCCAAGAGCGCGTTCGGGCTTTGGCGCTGACCGTGCCGCCGCCCGCGATCATCCTGGCCGGCGGAGCCGCGCGCCGGATGGGCGGCGGAGACAAGGGCCTGATTCCCCTGGCCGGTCGGCCGATTTTGGCGCATGTCATCGAGCGCCTGCGCCCTCAGGCCGGTCTGCTTGCGATCAGCGCCAATGGTGATCCGGGCCACTTTACCGAATGGGGGCTGCCGGTCGTTCCGGATGGGGAATTCGTCGGCGCCGGCCCGCTCGCTGGAATTCTGGCCGGCATGAAATGGGTTCGCAGCCTTTCACAATCCGCCGACGCGCTGATCTCGGTGCCCACCGACGCGCCCTTCCTCCCGCTCGATTTTGTGTCCCGGCTCCTGGGTGCCGGCCGGCCGATTGCGATCGCAGCCAGCGGCGGCCGTACGCATTTCGCCGCGGCCCGCTGGTCGCTCGACCTCGAAACCGATTTGGAGCGGGCTCTGACGGAACGCCTGCGCAAAGTCGAGCTTTTTGCCGAGCGTTACCAGCCTGAGATCGTGGAATTCTCGACAAAGCCGATCGATCCGTTTTTCAACATTAACCGGCCGCAGGATTTGGCAGAGGCCGAGCGCATGGCGCAGGCCGAAAACTAGCTCCTCCTATCCGCCGCCCCTTCTATTGGTTATGACTGGCCCCCAGCGTTGGTATTGGGATCGGGGAAGGTCAATGAGTGGTTCGGTTGAAGCGGGGCGGGATCCCGAGTTCGACGTCGTGGTGGTGGGCTCCGGGGCCGGCGGGATGGTGGCCGCCATCCGCGCTCATGATCAGGGCCTCTCCGCGCTCGTCGTGGAGAAGACCGACAAGTTCGGCGGCACGTCCGCCATGTCCGGCGGCGGCATCTGGGTTCCCAATACCGAGCAGTCCAAGAAGGCCGGTTTCAAGGACAGCCCGGAGGAGGCCTTCGAGTATGTGAAGGCCGCCGCCCAGGGGCGGGTCCCGGAATCTCGAATCCGCGCCTATCTGGAGAACGCGCTCAAGCTCGAGCGCTGGCTCGACGAGAATACGCACCTCCATTACCTGGTCGTCCCCAAATATCCCGATTATTACGCCTGGCTGCCGGGCGCCAAGCCGGGCTACCGCACGATGGAGCCGCGCCGCTTCGATGCGCGCAAGCTGGGCGACGAGCTCAAGAATCTGCGCATCCCGACAAACTTGATCTCGATGGCGGGCGCGTCGATGTCGCAGATCGACGCCTATGTCATGGTGAGCAAGCAGCCCGGCTGGATGCTCCTGGTCCTCTGGCGGGTGCTCGGCTACTGGACCGATTTTCCGTGGCGCTTAAAATCCAAGGTCGACCGACGCATGACCATGGGCACCGCCATGGCGGCGTCGCTCCGCGCGTCGATGCTCGATCGCAAGATCCCGCTCTGGCTCAACACGCCGTTTGAAGATTTGATCGTCGAGGACGGACGCGTCGTCGGCATTACCGCAAAGCAGGGTGGCAAGACCATCCGCATCCGCGCTCGGCGCGGCGTGATCCTGGCCGCCGGCGGTTTCGAGCGAAACCAGGAGATGCGCGAGAAATACCTGCCGAAGCCGACCGATTCGCACTGGCCGGTCACGCCGCCGGAAGCCAATACAGGCGACGCGATCGCCGCCGGCATCAAGGCCGGCGCTGCGGTGGACTTGATGGACATGCTGTGGGGCGTGCCGGTGGTCGGCGAGCCCGGCGGCCCGTCGCAGCGCGCGCTGTTCGTCGAGCGATCGCTGCCCGGCAGCGTGATGGTCAACAAATTCGGCAAGCGCTTCGTCAACGAGGCGCTCGCTTACCCCGACCTCGTCAACGAGATCTACAAGGACAAGGAGAAGACCGGCGGCGGCGTCCCGGCCTGGCTCATCATCGACGCGGACTTTCGCCGCAAATATCTGTTCGGGCCTTTGATGCCGGGCAGCATCCAACCGGATTCGCGCCTGCCGAAGGACTGGCTGGGCAAGGTCTTTTTCCGCGCGAACACGCTGGATGAGCTGGCCGATCAGATCGGGGTCGACAAGGCGGGGCTCAAGGACACCATTGCGCGCATGAATCAATATGCGAAGGAGGGCGTCGACCCCGAGTTCCACCGCGGCCGGGATCCGATCGACCTCTATTACGGAGACAGCACCAACAAGCCCAACCCATGCCTGGCGCCCATCGCCAAGCCGCCCTTCTACGCGCTGCAGGTCTATCCGGGCGACACCGGCACCAAGGGCGGATTGCTTACCGACGAGCACGCGCAGGTGCTGACGGAGGCCGGCCAGCCGATCCCCGGCCTCTATGCGATCGGCAATACCTCCGCCTCGGTGATGGGGCCCTCTTATCCGGGGCCAGGTTCGACGTTGGGGCCGGCGGTCACCTTCGGCTGGGTTGCCGCCAACCACATCGCGTCGGTCGCGGCGGCCGAATCGAACTCGGGAGTGATTGCGAGGAACGCCGCCGAATAGAGGCGCCTCAGACGCCGAAACGCCGGATGCCGAATAGGGCGCGGCGTTTCAGCGTCGCGGGAAGGTCCGTCTCCGTCTCGCATGCCATGTGAACGAGCGAGCAGCCTAACATCCAGATCGCCTCGGCATGGGCCGAGAACGCTTCCGAGCCCGTCGAATCGTCGAAGGGTGGCTTGGGATCGCGTATCCAATGAAGGCCGCGCGTCATGCGCATGTGCCAGGCGAGATCGCTGAGGCTCGGGTCGCGCGCGGCCAGAAGATAGAGTTCGGCATGCGCGATCGGCTGGCAGGCGCCGCCGAACTTCCGGTGCAGAACCTTGTCGAGATACGACTCCGCGATTCGCTCCGCGTTGCGCTTGATCCGTCCGCCCCTGACATTGGGCCAGTCCGAGGCGATCTCCTCGAAGATGCGTCGGTAGACGGCATAGATCAGGCTTTGGCGTCTGGGGAAATAGTGAGTGACGGCCGAAAGCGAAACACCCGCCTGGGCGGCGACGTTGCGGAAGCTCAATGCGCTCGCGCCGCGCGCCGCGACCGTCTCGGCCCCGGCGAGAAGCAATCGGTCGAACAGCTCGCTTTTGGATGAGGTGTCCGCGGGCATGCCGGTCTCGACGGCGATCGCGCGCTGCATCAGCGCGCGATACCAGAGAGGCGCAACGCCCGATCTGCCGCGGATCGAGCGATCAGCGAGATCATCGTTGGCAAGCGCGATCTCCAAGGGGCGATGGCAGCACGCGGTGGTCAGTTGCAATCCAACCTGCAGCTCGACGAGGAACCAACCGAGGTCCTCATGCTCGGCATCGAAGCGGCAGGCGCTGGACCAGAAGGCGTGCAGGCCGCGAAGCCAGTGCACGACGCAATATCCTATTTCCGGATTGCGGATGCGGGCCACGAGCATTTCGAGGAGCAAAGTCAGCCGCGCTGTCTGCTCACCGTCGGGCGGACGAACCAGTTGCCGGAAAAGCGCGTGAGCGTGCTCGAGCGACGGCCCCGCCATATCGGTCAGCGCGGATAGCTGTTCCAGTGCCTGCAACTCCGCATCGACCGCCGATCGGAATGTGAGCTCGAGAATCTGCTCTTTCTTGCCGAACCGCGATTGCAGAGTCGCCGCCGGAATAGCGGCCTCGTTCGCGAGCGAGCGGAATGTAAGCGCAGCGATGCCGCGCGCGCGGCACAGCTTCAGCGCCTCATCGATCAATGCGCTATCGGCCCCGATGCCAGACCGAACGGTTGTATCTGACCAGCCCATATTCACCAGAACATCCATATCTCAGGTGGCGCGATATCGAAACAGAAATGTCATTCCACAACGGACGATCGTACCTACCCGTTGCATTAGTCCCGAACGACCGTATTATGATCTTTAAGAAGTCGCGCGGCGGGGAACCCCGCAGCGGCTGAAAATATATCGGGAGGTCGGGGATGAGGTGGAAAATCTCACTGTTGACCTGTACGGCGCTGGCGAGAAGCTGAACTGGGTCGTCGGATCCTTATCTCTCCTTCAACCACACAGCCGATCCGGCGTCGAATTACCAGGTAGTGCTCAGCGGGAAGTCGGGCACGCTATCGGGATTTCGGGTCGGACGCAGGCCGTGTATGCGCAAAGTGCTGACGATTCCGCATAACTCGAATTATTCCTTCGGGCGCTTCTTCTGGGACGGTAAGAATTCCGACGGCACGCCCTGGACGAAGGATATTCTCGATCGCCGCGCACGGATCGAGCCGCTGGTCGAGATCTTTCAGACTTCGCTCATCTGGTACGCGCCATGAAAACCGAGCTCGATTGGAGGAGCGCCATGTTGGTTCGTGTGACATCGTCCGCAATCGTCTTGCTTTCGGCCCTGCTGTTGCCGCTGCGATTCACGCACGCCGCGGATGTGAGCGCGGCGGAGGCCGCCGTGCCGTCCGATCCTCTCAAGCAGGCCTATTTCGGCGAGCTGCATCTGCACACCTCCTATTCGCTCGACAGCTTCATCTTCGGCAATCCGAATACCCCCGACGAAGCCTATAAATTCGCGCAGGGCCAGCCGGTGACGCTCTATGGAGGCGAGACGAAGCAGCTCAAGCATCCGCTCGATTTCGTCGCGATCACGGATCACGCGGAATTCCTCGGTGAGGAGGTGCTCTGCACCACGCCCGGTTCTTCGGCCTACAACACCGATAGCTGCAAGGGCATGCGGGCCTTCAATCTCAAGGAATTCGCGACGATCGCGAACAGCGTCACGGCGCGAAAGCGGGTGCCGGAGATTTGCGGGCCCGACGGGCAAGCCTGCGTCACGGCGGTGAAGGACTTGTGGAGAAAAGTTCAGGAGAACGCCGCGCGTTACTACAAGCCCGGCAAGTTCACGACGCTGATCGGCTACGAATACTCGATCAACATCCCCGGTTCTCAGTTCGGCGACTCAAAGGGCCGGGCCGCGAGCACGGTGCCCGGCATGCTCCATCGCAATGTCATCTTCGGCAGCGACAGCGTGCCGGACACGGTGTTCAGCGCTTACGAAGGAACCGGCGAGGAGCTGCAGAAATGGCTCGAGGAGAAATGCACCGGCCCGTGCAAGGTGCTCACCATACCTCATAATTCGAACTACTCGTACGGCCGGTTCTTCTGGGACGGTAAGAATTCCGACGGCACCCCTTGGACCAAGGACATTCTCGATCGTCGGGCGCGCATCGAGCCTTTGGTCGAAATCTTCCAGATCAAAGGATCGTCGGAGTGCATGGCTGGCATCGGCCTGGCCGACGAGGAATGCGGCTTCGAGAATGCCGTGCCGCCTTGCCCGCCGGGGCAGATGGATCAGTGCGGCAGCGCCGACTCGTTCGTGCGCGACGCGGTGGTGCATGGTCTGGCAGTCGAGGAGAAATGGGGCGTGAACCCGATGAAATACGGTTTCATCGCCTCGACCGACAATCACGACGGCACGCCGGGCGCGACCGAGGAGAACGACTTCAAGGGGCATTTGGGGCAGCAGGACAATACGCCGGAGAAGCGGCTCGGCATCAGGCCGGGGCAGGATGTCGACGACGGTCACGGCGAGCGCGGGAGCGCCTTCCTGAATTTCAACCCCGGCGGCCTGGCTGCCGTATGGGCGGAGAAAAACACGCGAGAGGCGGTCTGGAGCGCGCTCCATCGGAAAGAGACCTATGGCACTAGCGGCACGCGGATCCGCGTGCGCTTCTTCGGCTCATTCGATTATCCGGCGGACCTCCACAAGAGCCCCGATCTGGTGAAGATCGGCTACGCCAAGGGCGTGCCGATGGGCGGCGATCTGAGATCGGCGCCGGCCGGGAAGGCGCCGCGCTTCGTCGTCTGGGCGACGCGCGATCCCGACAGCGCGCCGTTGCAGAAGATCCAGATCGTCAAGGGCTGGATCGAGAACGGAAAGCGGATGGCGAAGGTCTATGACGTCGTCTGCTCCGACGGCATCAAGGCCGATCCCAAGACCGGCACTTGCGCCGACAATGGCGCGACCGTCGATATCGCAACATGCAAGGTCGGCGCGGGCAAGGGAGCCGGCGAGCTTTCGACGACGTGGACGGATCCGTCTTTCGATCCGAAGATCCGCGCGGTCTACTATGTCCGCGTGCTGGAGGATCCGACCTGCCGCTGGAGCACCTACGATGCCCATCGGCTGCATGTGGATCCGCCGAAGGCGGTGCCGGCCACGATCAAGGAACGCGCCTGGACTTCGCCCATCTGGTATACGCCTTAGAATGGCGCTATAGGCCCCCCGTGACCAATAAAGGGGAGGGAAGGCCGATGACGATCGAGCGCCTTGCGGTTCTGTGCGCGGTTGCGATCGCGTTTATCGAGCCGGCTGTCGCGAGAGCCGAGGGCGCGGCGGCGGCACCGGAGCGCAACGTCTATTTCGGCGAGCTCCACCTCCATACCTCTTATTCGCTCGACTCCTATCTGTTCGGGAATCGGAACGATCCGACGACCGCCTACCGATTCGGGCGCGGCGAGGCGGTGACCCTCTATGGCGGCGAGAAGAAGCAGCTGAAGCATCCGCTCGACTTCATGGCGGTGACCGATCATGCCGAGTACATGGGTGAGATCGCGCTCTGCACGATGCCGGGAAATCCCGCCTATGACGGCAAGATGTGCGACGGCGTCCGGCGCGGCGACCAGGCCGCCTTTCAGCCGATCGTCGAGAGCGTTTCACGTCCCGAGCGGCGCCACGTCGCCGAGATCTGCGGGGAGGACGGCAGCCGCTGCCGCGAAGCCGCCAAGGGTACGTGGAAACGGCTCCGGGACGCGGCGGCTTCATTTTATCAACCCGGCAAGTTCACCACGCTGCTCGGTTTCGAATATTCGCCCAGCATCCCGACCGCCGACGGACATCCTTACGTCCCGGGCACCGTGCCGGGCATGCTGCACAGAAACGTGATCTTCCGGACCGATCATGTCCCCGACAATGTCTTCAGTTCCTACGACGGCAGTGCGGAGCAGCTGCAGGCCTGGCTGGACGCTGATTGTCGCGAGCCCTGCCGCGTGCTCGATATCCCGCATAACTCGAACTATTCCTGGGGCCGCTTCTTCTGGGAGAAGAATTCCGACGGCTCGCCTTGGACGAAGGAGATCCTCGATCGCAAGGTGCGCATGGAGCCCTTGATCGAGATCTTCCAGATCAAGGGCGGATCGGAATGCCAGGCCGGCATCGGCCTCACCGACGAGGAGTGCGGGTTCGAGAATTCGGTGCCGGCCTGCAAGCCCGGCCAGACGGAAGCTTGCGCAATGCCCACCTCCTTCGTCCGCGACGGGTTGGTGAAAGGTCTGGCCGTACAAGATAAATGGGGGCTCAATCCATTCAAGTACGGCATCGTCGGCGGAACGGATAATCACGACGCTTTGTCTACTTCCACCGATGAGAGCAGCTATACGGGCGCCCACGGTCAGATGGACAACACGCCCGCCAAGCGTCTCGCGACTCGCGCGCCGATGGCGCAGGGCCGCGATCCGGACGGAGACGATGCGGTCTCGATGCTGCGCTTCAATCCGGGCGGACTCACCGGTGTCTGGGCGGAGCAGAATACGCGCGAATCGATCTGGGACGCGCTTTATCGCAAGGAGACCTTCGGCACGAGCGGCACGCGGATTCGCGTCCGCTTCTTTGGTTCGTTCGATTTTCCGCGCGATCTCCACAAGAGCCCGGACCTCGTGAAGATCGGCTATGCCAAGGGCGTGCCGATGGGTGGCGATCTCAAATCAGCGCCCGCCGGAAAGGCGCCCGTCTTCGTCGCCTCGGCAACGCGCGATCCGGACAGCGCACCCTTGCAGAAGATCCAGATCATCAAGGGTTGGGTCCAGAACGGCGTCAGCCGCTCAAAGACCTATGACATCGTCTGCTCCGACGGAATCAAGCCTGATCCCGAGACCGGACGCTGCGCGGATAACGGCGCGACCGTCGACATCGCAACATGCAAGGTCGGGGCCGGCAAGGGTGCCGGCGAGCTCGCAACAACCTGGATCGATCCGTCCTTCGATCCCAAGAGCCGCGCGGTCTATTATGTGCGCGTACTCGAGGACCCGACCTGCCGCTGGAGCACTTGGGACGCGCACCGGCTCAATGTCGATCCGCCGAAGAGCGTGCCGGCGACGATCAAGGAGCGGGCGTGGAGCTCGCCCATCTGGTATTCGCCGTAAGGATCTCAGGCTCTGAGATCGGCGATCCTGCCGCCCGGCAGGCGAAGAAGACGAGCACATTGCTGCGCTTCGTTGCCGGCGGGCTGGACGCGGTGCTGCCGGATGCGCGAGAAAAGCGGGAGAGAATGGAGAGGACACGCCGTTGAAAGGTCTCCTGCGCCGGATCGCCCGCGAGCCGCTCGTGCATTTCCTGCTATTGGGGGCGCTTATCTTCGCAGCGAACGCAATTCTGCATCCAGCTGCGCGGAGCGACAGCCATCGGATCGAGATCGGCAAGGCCGACGTCGAGCGCATCCGCGCGCTGTATGCCCAGCAATGGGGCGCGCCGCCCGAACCCGCGGATATGCCGAATCTGATCGACAACTATATCCGCTCCGAGATTCTCTTCCGCGAGGGCGCGTCGCTGGGCTTGGGCGCGGACGATTCGGTGCTGCGCAACCGAATCATGCAGAAGATGGAGTTCCTGCTGCAGGACACCTCGTCGGTGAAGGAGCCGACCGAAACCGAGATGCGGAAATATCTCGAAGCGCACGCCCAGACCTACGAGGTGCCGGAGCAGGTCGCATTCACCCAGATCTATTTCAGCCCGTCGCTACGCGGCGATCGGGCTGAGCCCGATGCGCACGCAATGCTAGCGTCGCTCGGCGCAGCCGGCGGCCCGCCGCCGCGTGGGGACCCGTCGATGCTTCCAGCCGATGCCGGCCCGCAGTCTCGCGCCGAGATCGAGCAGGATTACGGTCCGGAGTTCGCAGCCTCGGTCTTTGCGCTGCCGCTCGGGTCTTGGCAGGGGCCGATACGCTCGGCGCTCGGCCTCCATCTGGTCCGGGTGGACTCGCATAGCGCCCCGCGGCTTCCGGCGCTGCCTCAAGTCCGCAACCGAGTCCATGATGACATGGTGGCCGAGCGCATGCGGGCCGCCTCCGACGCGGCCTATGCGGCAATCCGGGCGCGCTATCAAATCGTCGTTGCGCCGGACGCCGTGTCTTCAGGATCGACGGCGGCCCGATGAAGCGCTTATTCTTCGCGCTTCTGTTTTTCCTGCTGATCGCGGCGCGCGCCGGCGCGCATGAATCCCTGCCGGTCTTTCTCGGCATCGTCGAGCAAGGGGTCGGAACGTACGCGGTCACCTGGCGAGTCCCGGCGACCCAGGGCGCGCCGCCATCCGTCTCGCCGTCCTTTCCCACTCAGTGCGCCGCCGCCGCGCCGGCCTCCACGACCCAGGAGCCGGGGGCGTTGGTCGGCCGCATGCTGCTGAGATGCGGCCCGTCCGGCCTCGGCCAAGGACGGGTCACCCTTGTTGGGCTGGACCGCACGGTGCTGGACGCGCTTGTTCGGATCGGCTTTGCCGATGGGCGGACGGTGACGCGCGTGCTCCATCCGAGCGAGCCCTCGCTGGAGCTCGACGGGATCGGCAGGCATGTCGACGTCGCCGGCTATTTCTCGCTGGGGGTCGAACATATTCTCTTCGGGATCGATCATCTGCTGTTCGTGACCGGCCTCCTGCTGATCGTTCGGCGCCCCATGGCGCTGGCGAAAACGGTTACCGCCTTCACGGTCGCGCACAGCATCACGCTCGCGCTCGCGGCGCTCGGCTATGTTCATGTGCCCCCGGCGCCGGTCGAGGCGACGATCGCGTTGTCGATCGTCTTCCTGGCGCGCGAGCTGGCTCGCCTTGCCCGGGGCGAGGCGGCGCTCACCGCGCGGTACCCCTGGGTCGTGGCGTTCACCTTCGGCCTCCTGCACGGCCTCGGATTTGCGGGGGCGCTGGCCGAGGTCGGGCTGCCGCCGCACGATATCCCGCTCGCCCTGCTGCTGTTCAATCTCGGAGTCGAGGCCGGCCAGCTTCTGTTTGTGGCCGCGCTGCTTCTGATTCGCTGGGAGATCAGGCGCCTGATGCCCAGAATCCCGCCGTTTCTGGCCGAGCTGCCGACCTACGGAATCGGCGCTGCGGCGGCCTTTTGGCTGATAAGTCGCGTGATCGTTATCCTTTAGAGGATGACCTGTCTGCGGCGCAAAGGTTCTTTGACGCGACACATTGTTGTGTCATAATGCCGACCAACATGGCGCGCGAGCCATCGGCCCCTGGCAAAGGGCCTGTGGGGAAGTCTCTAGCATCAGTACGGGTTCGGATGCGCTCGGGGCCGACATTGGTAGACGGAGGCAGGTCAATGTTCCCAGTTCGCAAATTCGGCGCCGTGCGCGGCCTGGCACTATCTTTGGCCGGACTGATGCTGGGCGGATTGGCGGCGGGAAGCGCTCAGGCCTCCGAGACCAGGGGCTATGTGGTGAGCTGGTTCCACCGCGCGGCCTATTCTCAGGATGGCGATTGCCCGGGCGGCCTCAATCCGCTGTCGGAGGTCTTCGTGAAGCGGATCCTGACGGATATGGGCAAGTCGCCCGAGACCTGGGCGCCGCTGTTCAAGGATTATCCCGCGAACATGTACGGCGCGGTCGTGATGCGCGGGAAAATCGACGGCAAGCCTGCCAATGTCTATGTGAACCCGACCTCGGTTCCGGACCCGCAGATCCATACGGTAGCCGGCAAATATGCTTACGGCTTCAATCTCGACGGCAAGGGCGCGGCTTCGCCCAACGGGTTCGAGGATCCCGAGACGCATGAGCAGGGGGTCAATAATCAGCTTTTCCGCGCTCTGGGCTGCTTCGTGGCCGAGCGCGGCACCCCGACCACCCGACCGACCTGGCCTGCGATCGAATGGGACGCCGGCCGTGACCAGATGCCGGCCTGGATCATCGAGATCAGCGGCATCGACAGTATCCAGAATTCCGACAATGTGACGGTCCGCATCACGCGGGCGACCGGTCCGACCACCCGCAACGCCTCGGGCGATCCGCAGGCCGATATGACCTACCGGGTCGATCCCAACCCGCGGATGCAGAATGTCGTCCACGCGAGGATCAAGGACGGCGTGCTGACGACCGATCGGTTCAATTTCGACATGCTGCAGGACCCGGTGCTGGGCGTTGCCGAGTACATCTTCAAGGACGCCAAGCTTCGCCTGACCTTCAATCCCGACGGCTCGATCAAGGGCATCCTTGGCGGCTACACGCCTTGGAAGACGATCTATGTGAGCCTCGCGGTGGGCGGCTCGGTCAACGAGCTCAACCTGTCGATCGACATGCCGGGCTCCTACTACGCGCTTCGCCGTCTGGCCGACGCCTATCCTGATCCCAAGACGGGTGAGAACACCATGATCTCGGCCGGTTATCGGATCGAGGCGGTCCCCGCCTTCCTGGTTCACCCGCAGGATACGCGGGTGTCGCAGGCGACGGGACTCGTGCCCGTTTCGCAGACCCGCTGATCAGTCGCACCGTAATTGAACGAATTCGGATCCGAGGAACCCTAATGAAGATGTCGATCGAGAAGCCGGCGCGGGGAAAGATCATATTGGGGGCGGTGCTCGCGGCCTGTACTGCGCCGCTCGCGCTCATGGCATTGCCGCATGCCAAGGCCGATGACTCCGCGCAGGTCGCCGGGCCGGTCGCGATGCGTCGGCTGACCCAGGACGAATACAAGCAGATCATCGAAGACGTGTTCGGTCCCACTGTGACGCTGGGCGGTCGTTTCGAGCCCGACATGCGCGATGCGGGGCTGATGGCGGTGGGCGCCAGCCAGGTCAGCGTGACCGCTTCGGGCATCGAGCAGTACGACACGATGGCGCGCAAGATCGCCTCGCAGGTGGTCGACGAGCAGCACCGCGCCTCAATGATTCCATGCAAACCCGCGGATCCGAAGGCCGCAGACGATGCCTGCGCCAAGCAGTTCCTGGCCAAGGCCGGCAAGCTGCTCTATCGGCGCCCGCTGAGCGATCACGAGCTGCAGACCGAAGTGGCCGGCGCCAATGCGGCGGCGACCAAGGTAAAGGATTTCTACGCCGGGCTGGGCCTGGCGCTGGCCAGCCTTCTCGAAGCGCCGCAATTCCTGTTCCGGCAGGAAGTGGCCGAGCCTGATCCCGATCACTCCGGTCAGTATCGTCTGGACGCTTATTCCAAAGCCTCGCGGCTAAGCTTCTTCCTGTGGGATTCGGCGCCCGATGCGCAGTTGCTGCAGGCCGCCGAGAGCGGCGAGCTCAATACCGGCCGGGGCATGGCGAAGCAGGTCGACCGCATGATGGCGTCGCCTCGGCTCGAGGCCGGCGTGCGCGCCTTCTTCAGCGACATGCTGGGCTTCGACGCTTTCGAGAATTTGGCCAAGGACCGGACGCTCTATCCGAAGTTCAATCCGAGGGTGGCGAGCGATGCGGAGGAGCAGACGCTCAAGACGATCGTCCAGGTCGTCCTGACGGATAATGGCGACTACCGCGACCTGTTCACCACGCGGAAGACCTTCCTGACCCAGGCGCTGGCGTCGATCTATAAGGTGCCGATCGCGCCGCCCGACGGGGCATGGAATGCCTGGGTGCCGTACGAATATCCGGCCGACGCCGAGCAGGCGGGCATTCTGACCGAGGCGAGCTTCGTCGGACTGCACTCACATCCCGGCCGCAGCTCGCCGACGATCCGCGGCAAGGCGCTCCGCACGACGATCCTGTGCGAGAAAGTGCCCGACCCGCCGGGGAACGTGAATTTCACGGTGGTGCAGGACACCAACAACCCGCAATACAAGACCGCGCGCGAGCGGGTCACCGCTCACCGCACCGAGCCCACCTGCGCCGGCTGCCACAAGCTGATCGATCCGATCGGCCTCGGCATGGAGAATTTCGACACGATCGGCGGTTTCCGCACGACCGAAAACGGCGCGCCGATCGACGCGAGCGGCGAGCTCGACGGCGTCAAGTTTGCGGACGCGATCGGCCTCGGAAGGGCGGTTCACGACAATGCCGCCGTACCGGCTTGTCTGGTTAACCGCATCTACGAATACGCAGTTGGCCACAAGCCGAACAAGGCCGAAGGCGAATGGCTGAAGAGCGATCTCGAGAAGGAGTTCGCCTCGAACGGCTACCGCGTGCCGGCTCTCATGCGGGCGGTTGCCACGAGCGACGCCTTTTATCGGGTAACCCCACCCACGACCGGCGCGATCGATGCGCCAACCCCTAAATTCGCGGATGCGAATTCGAAACAGGAGACTGCGAAATGAACGCGATTCAGGAACTGAGCCGCCGGCGAGTTCTGCGCGGCGTGTTGGGCGGCGCCGCCGTCACGGTGGGCCTGCCGTTCCTCGACTGTTTCCTGAACACGAACGGGACGGCGCTGGCATCGGGCCAGGCGCTTCCCACCTGCTTCGGGTCGTGGTTCTGGGGCTTGGGCCTCAACCCGGGCCGATGGGAGCCCAAGCAGGTCGGGAAGATCGTCGATCTGGGAGAGGAGCTCAAAGCCCTCGAGCCTTATAAGGACAAGATCAACGTCTATTCGGGCATGAAGGTCTATCTCGATGGACGGCCTCTCATCACCCACTATTCCGGTGACTGGTCGCTCTTGACCGGCACGACCCCGCGCGAAGAGCGCGTCGAGATTCCGTCGATCGACGTGCTGATCGGTGATGTGATCGGCACGCGCACCCGCTTCCGCTCGCTGGAAGTGGCCGCGACCGGCAACGCGACGCACTCCTACAGCCGTCGCGCCGGCGCCGCGCTGAATCCGGCAGAGACTTCGCCAGTTGGACTCTACACCCGTGTGTTCGGGCCGGAGTTCAAGGACCCGAACGCGGCCGACTTCACGCCCGATCCGGCGGTGATGGCGCGCCAGAGCGTGCTGTCGGCGATCACCGAGCAGCGCGCCGACATCCAGAAGCATTTGGGCGCGGCCGACAAGGCTCGCCTCGACGAATACTTCTCGTCGCTCCGACAGATTGAGCAGCAGCTCGATATCGAGCTGCAGAAACCGGCGCCTCTGGAGGCGTGCACGACGCCGGCCAAGGCGGAGGAGATGCCGCCGGGCACCGAGATCGAGACTGTCCAGAACAACCATAAGCTCTTTGCGGCGATCCTCGCGCACGCGCTGGCCTGCAATCAGACGCGCGTCGTCAACATCACCTTCTCCGACGCGACCTCGTCACTGAGGAAGCAGGGCAGCTCGATGACGGAGCACGTGCAGAGCCACGAGGAGGCGATCGATCCGCAGCTCGGATACCAGCCGAACGTGACCTACTTCATGGAGCGGGTCATGGAGGGTTTCGCCGCGACCTTGGCTTCCCTCGAGGCGATCAAGGAAGGCGACGGCACGCTGCTCGACCGCATGCTGATCATGGCCTCCAGCGACACCGGATACGCCAAGGTGCACTCGCTGGAGAACATTCCGTTGCTCACCGCCGGCAAGGCGGGCGGCAAGATGAAGACCGGCATCCATGTCTCGGCAAAGGGCGACCCGGGCACCCGCGTCGGTCTCACCGTGCAGCAGGCGATGGGCGTGCCGATCAACAGCTGGGGCACCGATTCGATGCAGACCGCGAAAACCATCACCGAAGTGATGGCTTGAGGGCGGCGGCTAGGGGAAGGAGAATCGCAAGATGGGAATGAAGTCTGCCCTTGGGCTCGCCGTCCTCGGCATCGCCGTGATCGCCGGCGGCGTCTATTACTATGCCGGCCATCAGGCGAAGCCGGCCCATGAAGCGGGCTTGGCGACGCCGCCCGGCATCATGTTCGCGACGGTGAAGATGGGCAATGCGGTCTATGTGCCGGGCGCGAGTTCGGACCAGCAGGCCGAGCTTCGCGTATTTGGCGACCCCAAGGGGATGACTCTTTACACTTTCGACAAGGACACCGTTCCCGGCAAATCGGCGTGCAGCGGCGATTGCGCCAAAGCCTGGCCGGCCATGGCGGCGCCCGCCGACGCAAAGCCGGTCGGCGACTGGACGATCATCGCACGCGACGACGGCTCCAAGCAGTGGGCCTATCGCGGCAAGCCGCTCTATCTGTTCGCCAAGGACATGAAGACCGGCGATTACAAGGGCGACGGCGCCGACGGCCTCTGGCACATCGCCTACGCCAATGCGGGCGCCGGCATGACGCTGCCTGACGGAATCGCGGTTCAAGAAGTCGCCGAGGCCGGCGGGCAGGCGCTGGTCGATAGTCACGGCATGGTGCTCTACGCCTTCGACGGCGAGCTGAAGCACGACAAGATCGCCTGCAACAACACCAATCCGTGTCCGGGCAATTTCGTACCGGTCGCGGCCGGCGGTCTCGCCAACCCGATCGGCGATTTCGGCGTCGTAAGCCGCGACGACGGAGTCCAGCAATGGACTTATCAGGGCCGGCCTCTCTACACCTATGACGGCGACATCGATCTCGGCGATGCCAACGGCATCGGTCTCGATCAGCGCTATCAGGTGGCGATGATCACCAAATACTTCATGCCGCCGGGCGTCGGGATTCGGCCGGACGAGCGACGCGGCGGCCTGCTCACCAACGCCCAAGGCATGACGCTCTACGCGCGCGACAAGCTCGTCTTCAACGGCACCGGCGGCCACAATGCTCGCGGCGGCACGCGTGGCAACCCGATGATCGGCAAGATGATCGGCACCTCGGGCTGCGATGCGCAATGCGAGCAGACATGGATTCCGCTGAAGGCCGCGCCGGGCTCGCAGCCCTCGGGCTATTGGTCGCTCATCGCCCGCGCCGACGGCTCGCAGCAATGGGCCTATCAGGGCTATGCGCTCTACAGCTACAGCGGCGACAAGAAGCCCGGCGACACGATCGGCCACGACACATTCAACCTGTTCGTGAACGACGAGCACTCGCCCATGCAGCAGGTTGCGGCGAACGGCAACGCCAGCTCCAACATGGTGCTCGACCACGGCCTCGGCCTCTATTGGCGGATCACCGCGCCGTAAGCACGAGCGTTTTCTATCTCGAATTTGATGCCGGCGCCGCGTCGAGCGGGCCGGCATTTCTTTTTGGCCGTTAGCTTCAGAAAATCGGGAGGAGGTCGAGATGGGATTCGCCGGGAAAATCGCGGTTGGTTTTCTTCTTCTAGCGCTGCCGTCCCTCGCAAGCGCGGCCGAAATCGATTGGCAGAAGGTCGATGCGGCGCTTGGGAAAGCGGGCTCGGCGCAGCCGGGAGGAGTTCACAAGTACGGGCTTCCGCGCAGCGATCTTCATGTCACGCTGGATGGCGTCGACATCAAGCCCGCACTCGCGCTCGGCGGCTGGCTCGCTTTCGCGCCGATGGGCGACAAGGCGATGGTCATGGGCGACCTCGTGCTCACGGCGGACGAGGTCAATCCTGTGCTCTCGAAGCTCGAGGCCGGCGGGATCTCGGTCACGGCGATCCACAATCACCTTCTGCGCGCTTCGCCGATGACCTTCTACATGCATGTCGGCGGCGAAGGCGATCCCGAGAAGCTCGCGGCGGCGCTTCGAGAGGCGCTCTCGGCCAGCAAGACTCCGTTCGCGCCGCCCGGAAGTCCGGCGCCAGCGGCGGCTCAGCCGATAGACCTCAATACTGCGACACTCGATCGGATTCTGGGCGCGAAAGGAAGACCCAACAGCGGCGTCTACCAATTCAGCATCCCGCGTGCCGACACCATCAAGGAAGGCGGCATGACTGTCCCACCGGCGATGGGCACAGCGATCGGAATCAACTTCCAACCGACCGGCGAGGGCAAGGCTGCGATCACGGGCGATTTCGTATTGGTCGCCGCCGAGGTCAATCCGGTCATGCGGGCGCTGCGCAGCAACGGTATCGAGGTTACCGCCGTCCACAATCATATGCTCGACGACCAGCCGCGGCTATTTTTCCTGCACTTCTGGGCGAACGACGACGCCGGAAAGCTGGCGAAGGGACTCAAGGCTGCGCTTGATAAGGTCAATGTCGCCAAATCCTGACGATCTCCGGTGATCGTCGCATGAGGTGGTTCCCTCGCGCGCTGCTCGTGCTGGGATTGGCGGCCGCCGGCGCCGGATGCGCCCAGTCCGACACCGCCGCTTCGGCGGATATGCCGCTCGATCGTCTTTTCACGACGGTCGCTGACGTTCCGGTCGGCGCGAAGACAGGCCGGTTCGATTACCTCAGCTTCGATCCAGAAAGCGGTCGTCTATTCGTCTCGAAGATGGGATCGGGAAAGCTGCTTGTGTTCGACAGCCGCAATCAGACTTTCGTCGCGGAGCTGGACGGCTTTCCAAAGGTCACCGGCGTGCTCGCGGTCCCGGCACTGCATCGCGTGTATGCCAGCGTGCCCGGCGCCGGGATCGGCGCCTCCGTCTCGGCGGCACTCGGCGTCGCCGGGCTCTCGTCAGGATCGGGCGCGGTCGCCATCCTCGACAGCGACACGCTGAAGGAGATCGCACGCGTTCCGGGCGGCGTCTTTCCCGACGGGATCGCCTACGATCCCGACGATGGAAAAATCTTCGTGTCCGACGAACTCGGCGGTGCGATTGAGATCATCGATGCACGCACGAACAAACCCGTCGCCCGTATCGATGCTGGCGGTGAGGTGGGGAACGTTCAGTACGACCGGACGACCAAGCTGGTCTTCGCTCCGGTCCAGTCGAAGGACGAACTCGCAATCGTCGATCCTAAATCCGATCGCCTCGTCGGCCGCTTCCCCCTTCCGGGCAGCGAACATCCTCACGGCCTCCGGATCGCGGCCGACATGGGCATCGCCTATGTCGCCTGCGACGGCAACGACCGCCTGCTCGTCGTGGATCTGAAGGGACGAACGGTTTTGGGAACGCAACCGCTTGGTCACGATCCGGACGTCCTCGCCGACGATCCCGGCTTGAAGCGGCTCTACGTTGCCGGGGAGAGCGGCATACTGTCGGTCTTCGATATCGCCGATCCTGCCCGTCCCCGCGCGATCGGCCGTGTTTTCGCCGGCGAGAATGCGCACTCCGTCGCGGTCGATCCCGCGACGCACCGCCTATTCCTTCCACTCCGCAATCTCAACGGCCGCGCCGTAATGCGGATCATCGCGCCGACGGACAATCGATAGGTCGTCGGTTCAGTCGACACCAGGGTTGTAACTCGCCGCCAGCACCTCGGGCGGAGTCTCGCAAGCTTCGACCGTGGCGGCGGTCTTGACGTAAACGCCTGCGGGTGGATCGCCGAAAGCGATGCCGTCGCATGAAGGGCCAAGCCAGATCGACAGCACCGCGTCGCACGGGTAGCCGACATTGTCGAAAGGCTCGATGATGTCCAGCGCGACACGGGGGATCTGCCCGGCGGGCGCGCTCTCGGCCAGCTTGGTGCCCCATTTGGCGGCAGCTGCGGCGAAATCGGCGGGGCTGGTGTCGGCCGCGCGCGTCAGCAGCAGGATTTGCTTGCGGGTCGGCGTCGGGTCGACGCCGCGCGGCGGGCCGAACACGACGCGGTCATGCGATTTGGCAGCGCGCTGGACAGAGCGATCCATGAAACGGGCCTCGTCCGCGCGCATGACGTCGCCGATCGGTCCGGCCATCGTCTCGTACGCCGTGGCCACCGAATCCTGCCAGAACTCGGAGAAGACGTCGAAGCCTGCGTCCGGCGGTGCGGCGATCACATGGTTGCGCAGATATTTGCGGAACGGGAAGTTCTTCATGCCGAGCACGGCGTGCCGGGTCTCGTAATAGTTCCGGAACTCGGCCCTGGTGGACCCCTGCTTGCGCGATATCAGCGAGACCGTCTTTTCCACCTGTCGCCTCCCCATTTTGCTTGACGCTCCTCGGCCGCTTCGGGAAAGGTCGGCCCGGAAGCGATTTCCGATCACACTAGCCCAAGCCACGGGGAAGGGAAGACGATCATGAAGCTCGGGATTATTCCGTTGATGCAGAAGGGTTTCGTTACCAACCCTGCGTGGGCGCGGCCTTTCCTCAAGATGATCGAGGCGGCTGGCGTTGAATCGGTGTGGACGGTCGAACACCCGATCGTCGCCGAGAATTACGAGCCGCTCTATTCCTATTCCCAGGATGGCCGTGCGCCCTTCCAGCCGGATACGGAGATGTGCGACCCGTTGGAGTGGCTGGGCTTTGCGGCCGGCGTCACTGAGAAGGTGAAGCTCGGGACCGGTGTGCTGCTGCTGCCGCTCCACGCGCCGATCATTCTCGCCAAGCGCGTGGCGACCTTGGATGCGGTCTCCGGCGGTCGCGTGCTGCTCGGCATCGGGATGGGATGGCAGCGCGAGGAGTACCAGACGATCGGCGTGCCCTATGAGGAGCGCGGCCCGCGGCTCGACGAAGGACTGGCAGCCGTGCGTGCGCTCTGGACCCAGGCGCCGGCGACCTTCCACGGAAAGTTCTACAATTTCGACAAGGTGCATTCAGACCCCAAGCCGGCGCAGAAGGGCGGCGTGCATGTCATCATCGGCGGCTCGACCGATATCGCGGCCCGCCGCGCCGGTCGCAGCGGCGACGGCTTCTTCCCGCACGCGATCTCCCCCGACGATTTCGCCAAGCGCATCGAGACGATGCGGGCGGCCGCCAAGGAGGCTGGGCGAGATCCCGACAAAATCGAGCTCTCGGTCTCGCCTTGCGCCTACAAATTCGGGGCGACGGCCGATCTGGGCGTGGTCAAGGCGTATGCCGACCTGGGCGTGACCCGGATCGTCACGGTCGCCAACGAGGCGATGAGCAACGAAATCCCGCAGATCGAGCGCTTCATCAAGAAGATCCAGGACGACGTCATCGCCCGGCTGTAGAAGATTTCCGCTCGCTTTGGCGGAAATCGGAATAAATGTCGGTTTTGCGAAAGGCGGGCCGCTTGATCCCGGGCGCTCGGCGCGCCACGATTCAAGTAACGAGGCACGCGAGATCGGCTGATCTGGGGAGGACGACTTGACGGACATTGCGCCTGTGATGCCGGAAGTCAATTTCGGCACCGATCCGGTGGAGGATCTGCATGAGCGGATGGCGCAGCTTCATGCCGAAGGCCGCCGGGTGGTGCCGGTGCGCTATATCGACGGCATTGCCTGGCTGATCCTCAAATATGACGATCTGTCGGAGGCCTTCAGCGACGACGTGAAGCTGCCCTCGGCGCCCGGCTATGAGCGCATCTCGATGCCCAGCATGGGGCGCACCATGCAGGCGATGAAGGGAGAAGAGCACCGGATCAACCGCGCGCTGGTGGCGGGCGCTTTCCAGCCGGCGGTGATACGCAAGGCAGCCACGGAAATGCTGGTGCCCTTCGCCAACCGCCTCATTGACGGCTTTGCCGACCGTCGGCAGCTCGACCTCGTTCCGGAATATACGCATCGCTATCCGTTCGGCGTCATCAGCAACTTGCTGGGCATCCCGATCGACGACGAGAAGCAGGTGATGGATTGGGTCTATGGCGTTCTGCGTTTCCCGTGGGAGCCGGACAAGGCACTCCAAGCCCGGCGCGATCTCGATGTCTATCTGACACCGATCCTGGAGGAGCGCCGCGTCAATCCCAAGGAGGATGTGATCTCGCGCCTGGTCACTGCCGAGCTCGAAGGCCACAAGCTTACCAACGAAGAGATATTTGCCTTCCTCCGCCTGATCTATCCGGCTGGCGCGGAGACCACCTTCCTCACCATGGGCTCGATGATGCTCGAAGTGCTGAGCGACCGAGCGCTTTATCAGCGCCTGAAGGGCCACCCTGAGGACCGGGTGGTCGCCGTCGAGGAGGCGCTGCGCCGGCATGGGGCGACGCCGCTGCTGCCGCGTTTCACCGAGAATGCGGTCAATATCGGCGGCGTCGACATCCCGGCCAACAGCCAGCTGCTGTACGGCATCGCGCCCGCGAGCCATGACCCGGAAGAATTCGAAGATCCGAGGACCTTCTCACTGGAGCGCCGGCCCAACCGGCATCTGGCATTCGGCAAAGGTGTGCATTTCTGCCTGGGCTCACATCTCGCACGCGAGGAGCTGCGCGTGTCGCTGACGCTGCTGCTCGATCGGCTGCCAGGGCTCCGCCGCGCCGAGGGCGAGGACGCGGCGATCGTAGGCGCGCCGCTCAGAGGCGTTCACAAGCTGATCGTCGAGTATGACGACGTGCTGCCGGCGATCGGTTACGAGTCGCAGCGCATCGCCTTATAGGATGGAAAGGAGGGGACGATGCGCGTCACCGCCGATCGCAAAAAATGTTGCAGCTCGGGTATGTGCGTCGCAACCGCGCCCGACGTCTTTGCGCAACGCGAAAGCGACGGGTTGGTCACGGTGCTGAATGAGCACCCGCCCGAATCCCTCAGGGCACAAGTACGCCGCGCGGTCGAGTCCTGCCCCGTCGGCGCTATCGGGGCGGAGGAGTAGTCTCAGTCCTCCTCCATCGGCCAGCCGCGGAAATGGCGGCGGAAGGCGGTCGGTGTCTCGCCCGCAAGCCGACGGAACGCGACCGAAAAGCCGCTCGGGCTGGCAAAGCCGAGCCGGGCCGAGATTTCCTTGAGCGGCAGCTCGGTTCCGGAAAGCAGCGCTTTGGCTTTCGAGAGTCTTATCCGTTCGACATAGGATTTGACGGTCTCGCCGGTCGCTTCGCGGAATCGCCGCATCAGATGGCGCTCGCTCATGCCGCAGACGCGGGCGATGTCGGCGAGGCTAGGCGTGGCCTCGCCGCTGCCTTCGACATGGTCGCGAATGCGCGCGAGATGGCGCTCATCGAGCCTCGATCGTCGCCCTTCCGAAGAGGCCGGCACCCGCCGCAGATAGCGGGCCATATCGATCATCAGGCCGATCGACAGAGCCTCGACCAGCATGGTCGCGGCGAAGCCCGGTTCCGCCAGCTCGCGCGCGAGGCGGAGCAGCGGCTCCTCAATCACGGGCTCGCTTATGTCGGCGCAAGCCTCGAGGTCGTCGATGTGCCAGACCCCTCCATGTCCGGTGATTTCGGCGAAGCGCTCGGGCGACACCGAAAGCTCTACGCATCGCTCCCGTCCACGCGAGACCCGGGCGACAAGCGGCGTTGCGACAGGGCGGAACACCGGATGGCGGATATTCACGAAGCGCCTCGCGGGCGCAATCCGGCCGAAGGAAACGTGGGGGTTGGTGCATTGCGGAGTGATCGGCACGCCCAGCACGTAGTCGGTGTCTGAAGTCAGCACCTGTTCGTCCGGCGCCTCATGCACATAATGCAGCAGCGTGGCCTTGAAGCCGTTGACCGCGATCTGCGCCTCGACCCTGCCTTGAAACATCGCGCCTTCCTTACGCGGGGAGTCTATGACCCGGCGATTGCGCGTGGCAAGCTCGCGCTATTAGGGGAGGGGGCGGCCATGCCGAAGATCACGGTTCATCATCTCAACAATTCGAAATCGCAGCGCGTGCTGTGGGCGCTGGAGGAGCTCGGGCTCGATTACGAGATCGTTTTCTATAAGCGCAATCCGGGCTTTGCGCCGCCGGAGCTCAAAAAGATTCACTTCCTGGGCAAGGCCCCGGCCGTCGAGATCGACGGCAGCGTCATGGCCGAATCCGGGGCGGTCGTCGAATATCTGGTCTCCCGCTGGGGCGACGGAAGGCTGGCACCCGACCCGGCTTCGCCGAATTACGGCCGCTATCTGGAAATGATGCATTATCCGGAGGGCTCCTTCAGCATGCCGGCGGTCTGGCCGCTTTTCTTCGGCGCATTCCAAGTCGACAATCCGGCCTTCCAGGCTTACGCCGACCAGCAGATCGCGCTCCAGCTTGACTACGTAACGACGCTGCTCGAGCCGACCGGCTGGCTGGTCGGCTCCGACTTCACGGCCGCCGATCTCCAGATCGCTTTTATCCTGCAAACCTGCCGCGGCCTCGGGCGGCTCGAAGGCCGGCCCAATCTCCAAGCCTATGTCGCCAAGCTGGAAGCGCGCCCGGCCTATAAACGCGCCGTCGAGCGCGGCGGCCCGTTCGATTTGTCCTATGGGCGAAGCTAGGTCCCGTAGGCTCTGACGAAGATCCCGGCGAGCCGGGCGGCCTCGGCGCGGATGTCGGCGTCAGAGAAATCGCAGGCGACATTCAGTACGCGTTTCCATTGCAGCCCTTGGCAGAGCATGAGGAAGTCGTCGGCGGCGCGCTTGCAATCCTGGGTAGCGATCAGGCCCGCGGTCCGCGCATCCTCCAGATATTCGGCCAACCTTTCGATGGCGATCCGGTAACCGCTGTCATAGAGCGCACGCCCGACCGCCGGATTGTGCTGCGCTTCGGCGACGATCAGCCGATAGAAGCAGGTTGCTTCGTCGGACAGCACCAGGTGAAGGAAGCGCTCGCCGACGCCGGTGAGCACCTCTTCAACATTGCGCCCCTCAAGCGATACGCCGAACACATATTCGGCATGCTGCTCGCAGTAGTCGCGGACGAACGCCTCGAAAAGCTGGGCTTTGTTCTTGAAATAGTTGTAGAGGGTGCCCTTGGACCCGCCGAGCCGCGCCGCTATGGTCGACATCGACGCGGCCGCGTAGCCTTCTTCGGAGAAGACGGCGCGCGCCACGTCGAGAATCGCTTCCCGGCGCTGATCACGGCGCGTTTTCGGCTCGCATAAGCTCATTCTTCCAAGCGTGACGCCCCGGCGATAAATGGCGCAAAGGTTGACCAACAGGCCCCTCCCGGATAGTTTCATGACCGTACCGTACGGTCAATATCCCATCCGATACCGGCAAGGCGGATCATGTCCGACCTCATTTTTCGCGCAGTGCCTCGCTGGAAGCGGGCCGCAACGGCTACCGTCGCGGTTGTGCTGACGGCCGCGGCATCCGGCTGCGCGGTGGGGCCGGATTTCGCGCGTCCTGCTGCGCCAACGACGGATCGGTTCACGCCCGATGTGCTGCCGGCCAATACCGCTTCCGCTGACGTGCCGAGCGGCGGCGAAGTGCAGCGCCTTCTGGTCGGTCGCGACATTCCGGGCGAATGGTGGACGCTGTTCCACTCCAAGCCGCTCGACGAGCTGATCGCCACGGCGCTTCACGACAATCCGAGCCTAGAGGCGGCGAAGGCGACGCTCCGGCAGGCGCGCGAGAATCTCTATGCCGGCGAAACCTCGCTGTTTCCGACCTTGACCGGCAACGTTTCGGCCACACGCGAGAAATTCTCGACGAGCTCGATCGGCTTTCCCGGTCAGGAGGCGCTGTTCAGCCTGAGTACCGCATCACTCAATGTCAGCTACCCGCTCGACATCTTCGGCGGCATCCGGCGCCAGATCGAATCCCTGGCGGCAGAGGCGGACTATCAGGAATTCGAGGCCGAGGCCGCCTATGTCAGCTTGACGGCGAATGTCGTCCTGACCGCGATTCAGGAAGCGTCGCTCCGGGCTCAGATCAGGGCGGAGAAGGAGATCATCGACGCCGACGCCCATCAGGCCGAGGTGCTGCACCAGCAATTCGCGCTGGGAGGCGTTCCGGGCGCCGCGGTGCTGGCCCAGGACGCCATTCTGGCGCAGGCTCGCGCGACCCTGCCGCCGCTCGAGAAGGCACTGGCCCAGGCCCGCAATCAGCTCGCCGTGCTGACCGGCAAGCTGCCGAGCGAGGCTGCAGGCGCCACGTTCGAGCTCGCGGACCTTGAGCTGCCCCAGGATTTGCCGGTGAGCCTGCCTTCCAAGCTGGTCGAGCAACGGCCCGACATTCGCGCGGCGGAGTCGACGTTGCACGCGGCTTCGGCCGAAATCGGGGTTGCAACCGCCAATATGCTGCCGCAGGTCAATCTGACAGGAAGTTTCGGCAGCACCGCGTCGCCCGCCGGCAATCTATTCGGGGCGAATACTGGTGTGTGGAGCATTGGCGGCAGCCTCGCCCAGACCCTGTTCGATTCCGGCGCGCTGATTCATAAGTGGCGGGCGGCGGTCGCGGCCTTCGACCAGGCCGCGGCAGCCTATAAAAGCACGGTTCTTGCCTCTTTCCAGGACGTCGCAAACGTTCTTCGGGCGTTACAAAGCGATGCCGACGCCGTGAATGCCGATCTCCAAGCGGAACGCGCGGCGGCGAAAAGCCTCGACGTGGCGCGCGGGCAATACCAAATCGGTTCGATTACCTATGTAGCGTTGCTCGAAGCCGAACAGACCTATCAGCAGGCGCGGATCAGCCTGGTTCTGGCCAAGGCCAACCGCTATTCCGATACGGTGGCGCTGTTCCAGGCGCTGGGCGGCGGATGGTGGAACCGCGACGACCTAGCGGGAGACGAGAAATGATCGCGCGCGGCGTAATCAGTTCGACCGGAAACCGAGGCCTGACCCGGCGCATGGTCATTATGCTGGCGACCGCCGCGGTAGTGCTGGGCGGAATCTTCGGGTATCAGGCTTTCAAGGCCCATATGCTCGCGAACTATATGCGGTCGATGGGCCAGCCGGTGCAGACCGTCGCGTCCGCGGTTGCGCATTACGACATGTGGCAGCCGCATCTCGAGGCCGTCGGCAGTGCGCGCGCGGTCAATGGCGCCGATCTGAGCCCCCAGGTGTCGGGCATTGTCTCGGCGATCCATTTCGAATCCGGCGCCGACGTCAACGAAGGAACGGTGCTGGTTGAGCTGATGAACGCCGACGACCAGGCCAAGCTCCAAGCGCTGAAAGCGCAAGCGGCGTTGGCGCGTATCACTTTTGAGCGCGATCAGCGTCAGCTGAAGGTTCAAGGGGTGAGCCAGCAGACGGTCGACGCGGACGAGCAGACGCTGAAGAGCGACGAGGCGGAGGTGGCTCAGCAGCAGGCGATCCTCGACTACAAGATCATCAAGGCGCCGTTTGCAGGCCGGCTCGGAATCCGCATGGTCGATCTCGGCCAATATGTGGGCGCGGGCACGCCGATCGTGACCCTGCAATCGCTCGATCCGATCTATGTCGATTTCAATCTGCCGCAGCAATCGATCGATGATGTGAAGGTCGGCCAGCCGGTCTCGGCATCGTTCGATACCTATCCTGGCCAGCGTTTCCAGGGCGAGGTCTCGGCGATCAACTCCAAGGTCGATCCGGCGACGCGGAACATTCAGGTGCGGGCGACGCTAAAGAATCCTGATCACAAGATCCTGCCCGGCATGTTCGCGACCGTGCAGATCGATTCCGGTCGTTCGCAGCGCTACATCACGCTGCCGCAGACCGCTGTCACCTATAATCCTTATGGGGATTCGGTTTTCATCATCGACAATCAGGGCAAGGATGAGGAAGGCCATCCTAAGCTCGTCGTTCGACAGACGCTGGTGAAGACCGGACAGACCAGGGGCGATCTGGTCGCGATTCTAAGCGGCGTCAAAGACGGCGACACCGTCGTCACAGCCGGGCAGATCAAGCTGCGCAACGGCACGCCCGTCATAGTCGACAATTCCACCAAGCCGGCCGTCGAGGCGAACCCTACGCCGGTTGATCAGTGAGGGAAAGGCGCTCGCTGTGAAGGGCTTCACCGATATCTTCATTCGCCGCCCCGTCCTTGCGACGGTGGTCAGCCTCATGATTCTCGTGTTCGGCCTGCGCTCGGCCATGTCGCTGCCGGTGCGCGAATACCCGCGCACCGAGAACGCGGTCGTGACGGTGAACACGACGTACTACGGCGCCGATCCCGATGTTGTCGCGGGTTTCATTACGACGCCGCTCGAGACGGCGATCGCTCAGACCAACGGGATCGACTACATGACCTCGTCCAGCCAAAGCGGGACGAGCACGATCAGCGTCTATCTGCGCCTCAACTATGATTCCGACAAGGCGCTGACCGAGATCAGCACCAAGGTGAACTCGGTTCTCAACGAGCTTCCTTCGGGTACGCAACAGCCTGTGCTCACGCTGCAAATCGGGCAGAACGTCGATTCGATGTATATCTGTTTCTACAGCGACGGCGCGAGCGGCGGCGCCGCGCCGAACCAGATCACCGATTACCTGGTGCGGGTCGTGCAGCCCCGTATTCAAGCCGTTCCAGGCGTGCAAATGGCCGAAATCGAGGGCGGTAAGAACTTCGCGCTGCGGGCGTGGCTCGATCCGGTGAAGCTCGCGGCTTATGGATTGACCGCGACCGATGTCAGCGCTGCGCTGGCCGCCAACGACTACATCGCCGGCGTCGGCACGACGCGCGGCATGATGGTGCAACAGAATCTCACAGCGTCGACCAATCTGCACTCGCAGAGCGACTTCGAGAATCTGGTGCTGAAGCAAACCAACAATGCGATCGTGCGCTTGAAGGATGTGGGCAAGGTCACGCTCGGTTACGACGACTATGATTCACAAACCAACTTTCTGGGCAAAAGAGGAGTCTTCATCGGTATTCAGCTCGCGCCGACCGCGAATATCCTCGAGGTACTGCGCAACGTCACTAAGGTGTTCCACGAAATCGCGCCGCAGCTGCCGCCGGGGATCAAAGGAGACATCGGGTGGGACGGCTCGCGATTCGTCACCAGCTCGATTCGCGAAGTGCAGCGCACGCTTGTCCAGGCGGCGCTCATCGTCACGCTTGTCGTCTTCGCCTTCCTCGGCTCGATTCGGTCGGTATTCATTCCGGCCGTGACGATCCCGCTGTCGCTGGTCGGCACTTTCGGCATGATGCTGCTGTTCGGCTTCTCGATAAATTTGCTGACGCTTTTGGCGCTGGTGCTCGCGATCGGCCTGGTGGTCGACGATGCCATCATCGTCGTCGAGAACGTCAACCGCCATATGGACGAGGGCATGAGTCCGATGAAGGCCTCGATCCTCGCGGCACGCGAGCTTGCGGGACCCATCGTGGCCATGACAGCGGTGCTGGCGGCGGTCTATGTGCCGATTGGATTCCAAAGCGGCCTCACCGGCGCGCTCTTCACCGAATTTGCCTTCACGCTCGTCGGAGCAGTCACCGTGTCGGCCATCATCGCGCTGACCCTGAGCCCGATGATGTGCTCGCGCCTCCTGAAGCCGCATATATCGGACCATGGCTGGCAGGATCGGCTCATCACCTTCATCGATCATCGATTCGAGGATGTACGGAGACTCTATCAGCGCCAGCTTCACGGCAGCCTCGATTTCTTGCCGGTGACCGCGACGTTTGCGCTGATCGTGCTCGGCAGCATCTACTTCCTTTACAACAACGCCAGCAGCGAGCTTGCGCCGTCGGAAGACGAAGGATTTCTGCTGAACATCGCAACCGCTGCGCCGAACGCTACGTTGGAGCAGCGCGAGATCTATGGACACGAGATTTGGGAGAAGCTTTCAAAATTGCCGGAGATGGCGAACGTCTTTCAAATCGACAGGTCAAGCATGTTCGGTACCGGCCTTGTGCTGAAGGCCTGGGACGAGCGTTCGCGGACCGCGGAGGACATTCGGCCGGAGGTTCAGAACGCGCTCAATCAGGTGACCGGGCTTCAGATCGCAACGCTTCAGCCGCCCCCGTTGCCGGGTTCCGGGAAGGGCCTGCCGCTTCAGTTCGTGATCGGAACCTCCCGCCAGTTTCAGGAGCTCGATAGCGTCGCCGATGCTTTCCTGCAGGAAGCGACCAAGAGCGGAATGTTCGCCTATATCGACAAGGATCTGAGGATCAACCAGCCGCAATCGGTCGTGAAGATCGACCGCGACAAGGCGGCGACCCTTGGCCTCAAGATGAGCGATATCGGCAGCGCAATGGCGACGATGCTGGGTGGCGGCTACGTCAATTATTTCAGCCTCGACAACCGTTCCTATAAGGTCATCCCGCAGGTCCAGCAGCGGTCGCGCCTCAACGCCGATCAGCTCTTGAATTACTACATCAAGGCGGCGGACGGCACGCCGATCCCGCTCTCGACGGTGGCCTCCATCGAGACCCGCACGATTCCGCAATCGCTCAATCACTTCCAGCAGCTGAACGAGGCGACCATCGAGGGCGTACCGGCATCGGGCGTGGCGCTCGGGGATGCGATCGAATATCTGCAGAAACTGGCGAAGCGGACGCTGCCGCAAGATTATTCCGTCGATTACGGCGGATTGTCGCGGCAATATATTCAGGAATCGAGCGGATTCGTAACGACGTTCGCCTTCGCGCTGATCGTCGTCTTCCTGGCGCTGGCGGCGCTTTTCGAGAGCTTCCGCGATCCGATCATCATCCTCGTATCCGTGCCGATGTCGATCGCTGGCGCGCTCGCTTTCATCAGTTTGGGTGTGGGCGGCGTCACGCTCAACATCTACACCGAGGTCGGATTGGTGACATTGATGGGGCTCATCAGCAAGCACGGCATCCTCATCGTCGAGTTTGCGAACGAGCTCCAGGCGCGCGGCAGATCGAAGCGAGCAGCGATCGAGGAGGCGGCCGCCATCCGGCTGCGTCCCATCCTGATGACGACTGCCGCCATGGTGCTCGGCGTCATTCCGCTCATCACGGCGACAGGCGCCGGCGCCAATTCCCGGTTCTCGATGGGGCTCGTGATCTCGACCGGCATCGCGATCGGGACGGCCTTTACGCTCTTCGTCGTGCCGGCCGTCTATCTCCTTATCGCCGCGGATCATTCCAAACGCGCCGAGGCGGAGGACGCCGCGGCAGCGGGCGCGATTGGCGCATAAGACTCCCGATGAGCCCTTCGGCGCGGCTGCTACTGGGCGCCGGCGCTGCTCTCGCACCCGCCACCGACCGCCAGCAGCCAACGCACCGCGCTAGGCTGCGGCGAGATCGCGAGCTTGGTCTCGACCAGCCTCAGATCATGGCTGTCCGCTGCCGGAACATCATTCGGTGGTCGCCGAAGGATACCGGCTCGGCATGGCGATAGGTGGTTACGTGGCGGACCCGCAGGAGCCGCATCTCTATCCCTTTCGGCGATGGCGCTTCTTGAAAAGGGACTGTAGCATTCGGGCCGCTCTTGGATCGAGTTCGGGCTAGGGCCTAAGCTGGTTCTCGGCTGCGGTCGGGGCCGAGTTGGACCCGATCGACAGGCGCTCTGGCTCGACTGAGATGATCGCTTTAGCATGGGGCGGTGACGACGAGGATGCATGGCCGATGCGCGGCCTAACCCGGTGGCCGCCACCAGCATCTCTTCGTCAGGTGAATGTCGAGTAAGAGACTGATTTCAGGAGGAATTTCGATGCCGCAGCTACGCTCCCGCACGACGACGCACGGGCGCAACCAGGCTGGCGCCCGGGGCCTCTGGCGGGCCACGGGCATGAAGGACAGCGATTTCGGCAAGCCGATCGTGGCTGTGGCCAACTCCTTCACCCAGTTCGTGCCCGGGCACGTGCATCTGAAGGATCTAGGCCAGCTGGTCGCGCGCGAGATCGAGGCGGCAGGGGGCGTCGCCAAGGAATTCAACACGATCGCCGTCGATGACGGCATCGCGATGGGCCATGACGGCATGCTCTACAGCCTGCCCTCGCGGGAGATCATCGCGGATTCGATCGAGTACATGGTGAACGCGCACTGCGCCGACGCCATCGTCTGCATCTCCAATTGCGACAAGATCACGCCCGGCATGCTGATGGCGGCCTTGAGGCTCAATATCCCGGCGGTGTTCGTCTCCGGCGGACCGATGGAGGCCGGCAAGGTCCAGCTCAAGGGCAAGGTCCATGCGGTCGATGTGGTCGACGCCATGGTGGTGGCGGCCGATTCCAGCGTCTCCGACGAGGAGGTGCAGGCCGTCGAGCGTTCAGCCTGCCCGACCTGCGGTTCCTGCTCGGGCATGTTCACCGCTAACTCGATGAACTGCCTGACGGAAGCGCTCGGCCTGTCGCTGCCCGGCAATGGCTCGGTGCTCGCGACTCATGCCGACCGCAAGCGGCTTTTCGTCGAAGCCGGTCACCTGATCGTCGATCTCGCGCGCCGATACTACGAGCAGGAGGACGGCTCGGTGCTGCCGCGCGCGATCGCCTCCTTCAAGGCGTTCGAGAATGCGATGACGATGGATATCGCGATGGGCGGCTCGACCAATACAGTGCTGCACCTTCTGGCGGCGGCTTACGAGGGCGAGGTGCCGTTCACCATGGCGGACATCGACCGTTTGTCGCGCAAGGTCCCGGTGCTGTGCAAGGTCGCGCCGTCGGTGCCCGACGTTCATATGGAGGACGTGCATCGGGCCGGCGGCGTGATGGCGATCCTGGGCGAGCTCGATCGCGCGGGACTGATTCATCACGAATTGCCGACGGTGCACTCGGAGACGTTGGCCGCGGCGCTCGACCGATGGGATGTGAAGCGCGGCACCAGCAAGACGACCACGAGCTTCTACCGGGCAGCCCCGGGCGGCGTGCCGACGATGGAGGCGTTCAGCCAAGAGGCGCGCTACGGCGAGCTGGATCTCGATCGCGAGAAGGGCGTGATCCGCGACGCGGCGCACGCCTTCAGCAAGGATGGCGGGTTGGCGGTTCTGACGGGCAATCTGGCCGAGGATGGCTGCATCGTGAAGACCGCCGGCGTCGATGCCTCGAACCTCGTGTTCGCCGGGCCGGCGCGGATCTTCGAGAGCCAGGAAGCGGCCGTCGCCGGCATTTTGGGGGGCGCGGTGAAGGAGGGCGACGTCGTCCTCATCCGCTATGAGGGCCCACGTGGCGGGCCGGGCATGCAGGAGATGCTGTACCCGACCAGCTATCTGAAGGCCCGCGGGCTCGGCAAGGCCTGCGCGCTGGTCACCGACGGACGCTTCTCGGGCGGTACTTCGGGCCTTTCAATCGGCCATGTTTCGCCGGAAGCGGCCGAGGGCGGCCTGATCGGCTTGGTTGAGGAAGGGGACCGAATCGAGATCGATATCCCGAACCGCCGGATCAATCTCGCGGTTCCGGCCGAGGAGCTCGCGCGTCGACGAGCGGCGATGGACGCCAGGGGGCGGAATGCTTGGAAACCGGCCACCCGCAAACGCAAGGTTACGGCCGCCCTCAAAGCTTACGCTCTGCTCACAACAAGCGCAGCGAGGGGCGCTGTCCGGGTTGTCGAATGAGCCAAGCCCGGCGGTGGGAATAGCAATCGCGATACGCGACTGGTAAACTTCCTTTTAGCGCGCCGCGAGTAAGTCTCGGTCGTACTCTACGCTGACCGGTACGAGGATTCTTTCGCGAAATGTTAACCGCCCCAGCGCCCGTAACCGAACCGGAAAGGCTGGAAGCGCTTCGTTCCTACGGTCTCCTGGACACCCAGCCCGAGGAGTCGTTCGATTCGATCGTTCGGGCCGCGGCGCGCGTCTGCGAGGTTTCCATCGCGTTCGTGGGCCTGATCGACCGTGGCCGCGAGTGGTTCAAATCGGTCCAAGGATTTGGTGAGCTCCGGGCTTTGCCGCGCGAACTCGCCTTCGGTACGCACGCGATCCTTGGCTCGGACATCCTCGAAGTCCCGGATTTGCGCGCGGATATTCGGTTTCGTGATCATCCGCTCGTTCTGAAAGAGCCGATGATCCGATTTTATGCCGGGGCGCCTCTGATCGACGCTCGAGGTCACCGCCTCGGCACATTGTCCGTCATGGATCGGGAGCCGCGCCGATTGACGCCGAGCCAGCGGGCGACGTTGGCGGATCTCGCGACAGCCGTGATGAGCCTCATCGCAGCGCAGAAGACAGGTGTCGCGGCGGAACCTCGTACGGATGAGGAAGATCGGCAGCTCGTAATCGAGGCGGCGCCGATCGCAACGCTCCTGATCGACGGACACGGGATCATTCGATTTGCGAATTCGCGCGTCGAGTACCAGTTCGGCTGCGGCCCGGGCAAGCTTTCGGGAAAGTCCGTCGACATTCTTTTTCCTGAGCGGCTGAAGCCCGATCTGCAGGATCTGAACGCGCTCACTGTCGGCTCCCGGCGCTGGACCGCGATCAGTGGTCGGACGCTCTACTGCATACGCCGCGACGGGTTGGAATTTCCGGTCGAGCTCGGACTGAATGCGATCGATTCGAATGATGGCCGTCTGTTCGTCGCGGCGATTATCGACATATCGGAGCGGCGCGCCCAGGAAGCCGCGCTGCGCACGAGCGAGTCGCGCTATCGGCTGTTGGCGGACAATGCGAGTGATCTGATCGTTCAGCATGATTTCGCGGATCGCAGAGCCTATGTGTCGCCCGCTTCGCGCCGGATGTTGGGTTACGAGCCCGACGAATTCGCGCGCATACCCGGGGACCAGATTTCCCATCCGGATGATTGGGAGATCCTTCGTGACACCTTCGACAGCCTGAAGACGGGGCGGGAAGAAGCAGCCGTCGCGTACCGGTTGAAGCACAAGGATGGCCATTATGTGTGGGTCGAGGCTTCGATCCACAGGATCGCCGAGAAGGACGAGGCTGGAGCGGCGGTGATCACGACGATCCGCGAGATCGGTGCCCGCAAGCAAACCGAGGACGCGCTTCGAAGCAGCGAGGAGAGGTTCCGCCTCTCCTTCGAAAACGCGTCCTACGGGATGGGATTGGTTTCAACCGAAGGCAGATGGCTCAAGGTCAATGCAGCGGTGTGCCGGATGCTCGGCTATTCGGAAGCGGAGCTTCTCGCGACCGATTTCCAATCGATCACCCATCCCGACGATCTCGAATCCGATCTCGATCAATTGCGCGCGACGCTCGCCGGCGACATCGATTCCTATCAAATGGAAAAACGCTATTGCCGGAAGGACGGAACGATCATCTGGGTCGTTCTCGGCGTTTCTCTGGTCCGCAGCGCGGATGGAAAGCCGCTGCACTTCGTCTCTCAGATCGAGGACATCACCGAGCGCAAACGAACGCAGGACGCGCTTCGCGAAAGCGAGATCCGCTACCGAACGTTGGCGGACAACACATCCGACCTGATTACGCTGCAGAATGCCGATCGGTGGGGGCAGTATGCGTCACCGGCTAGCCGCCGCATGCTGGGATACGAGCCGGAGGAGCTGCTGCGGATGACCCCCGAGCAGCTCGTCCATCCCGATGATCTCGCCCAGCATTCCGAACATCTATCGACGTTATCGCGCGAACGGCCGAGCTCGAAATATGTCCACCGCCTGCGCCGAAAAGATGAAACCTATATCTGGGTGGAGGCAGTCTATCACTGGGTGGCGGAAGGATCCGATGGACAACAACAGATCCTGTCCATCGTGCGCGACATCTCCGAACGGAAAGCCGCCGAGGATGCGGCGCATCGCACCCAGGCGCTCCTAAACGACGCAATCGCCGCGATCGACGACGGAATCGCGATCTACGACTCCCAGGATCGGCTGATCGTCTCGAATGCGGCGATGCGCAGGCTCGTCGCCAGCCCGGCAGAGCTGTTCGAGCCTGGTCGCTCCTTCACCGACATAACGACCAATATTCGCGGCGACGGGGATACGGTTTGGGGAGCGGGCACGATCGACGAGCAGGTGGGTGAAAGCATGCGCCAATATCGGCGGGCGGACGGTACACCCAGAGAGCAACTGATGCCTGACGGCACTTGGCTCCTCGGCAGATATTATCGCACGCAAGAAGGCGGCGTCGTGGGCATGGTGTCCGATATCACGGCGCTCAAGCTTGCCGCGCTCGAGATCGACCAGGCTCGTGCGAAGGCGGAAGCCGCCAACGAAGCCAAGAGCAATTTCCTAGCGAGCATGAGTCACGAGATCCGGACGCCGATGAACGGCGTCATCGGCTTCGCCGATATGCTGCTCGACAGTGATCTCTCCGAGAAGCAACGCGGCCAGGTCATGGGCCTCAAGGATGCGAGCAAGTCGCTGTTAGCCATCATCAACGACATTTTGGACATATCCAAGATCGAGGCCGGCAAGCTGGAGGTCGAGCGCATCGCGATGGAGCCGACAGCCATCGTCGACGGCGCGGCAGCGCTCCTTGGGCCTCAGATCTCGGCCAAGGGGTTGGAGCTCAGAATCGATCGCGGGTCGGATATTCCCGATTGGATCGAAGGCGATCCGACCAGGGTTCGGCAGATTCTTCTCAACTTCATGAGCAACGCGCTCAAATTCACCGAATTCGGCCACATCACGGTGCGCATGCGCCGGGAGCAAGAGGCTGGCCTGCCGATATTGAAATTCGAGGTCGAAGATACCGGCATCGGCATTCCGCTCGCGCGGCAGCATCTGCTGTTCCAGAGCTTCTCCCAGATCGACCGGTCGACGACGCGTCGCTACGGCGGCACCGGCCTCGGCCTCGCCATCTGCAAGCGTCTGGCTGAAGCGATGGGCGGCTCGACCGGCGTGAAAAGCGAGCTCGGCCTCGGCAGCGTCTTTTGGTTCACGATGGCGCTCGTCGAGGCGGCGGCGCCTGCGGCAAGGCATGAGGCGCCGATCATCGTCGAAATTGGAGGCGCGGCGGCCAAAGTGCTCGTGGCAGAGGACCTGCCGATGAACCAGATCATCATCGAGTCGCTGCTGACGCGCGGCGGTCATCGCGTGACCCTCGTCGCCAACGGCGCGGAAGCGGTGCAAGCGGTTCAGGACGATGACTACGACCTGATCCTGATGGATATGGAGATGCCGGAGATGGACGGTGTCGAGGCGACGCGCGCGATTCGCGCGCTCGGCGAGCGCGTGCGCGACATCCCGATCGTCGCGCTGACGGCCAACGCGATGCTCGAGGATGCCGAGAAGTGTCGTGCCGCCGGCATGAACGACTTCCTACCCAAGCCGATCGAGCGCGTCGATCTGATGGCCATGGTGTCCAAATGGACGGCCGACCAGCGCGCGCCGCCCCCCATCGTGCTCGATGAAAGCGTGCTAGGCGAGCTCGAAGGCATGATCGGTCGCGACCAGACGGCCCGTTTCGGAGCGATGTTCCGCCACCGTGTTGAAGATCTGATGGTCGTCTGCGGCGCGGAGCAGACCGACCGTGCGCAGCTGGCTCACACCGCCCATAATCTGACCTCGATCGCCGGCAATTTCGGTTTCGTCGAGCTGATGGGACTGGCGCGCGAGCTGTCTTCGGCGATCAAGCGCGACACGCCCGGCGTCGAGCGACTCAGATCGGAAATCATCCAGGCCGCCGATCGAGCGCTCGAGGCGCTCGATCACCGATTCGGACAATGATCAGCTCGGGATCTTGCCGCGCTTCAGCGTCGCGAGCTTCTCCTTGCCGATCATCTGCTCGACCATCGCGGTAAGGTCGGGGTTCTTGCGAATCTCGTTGCCGCCATCGACCGCGAAGCTCTGGCCCGTCACCCACGAGGATTCGGGACCGGCCAGGTAGCGCACCGCCTCCGCGATGTCTTCCGGCTCGCCGGCGCGGCCGAGCGGGAACTCGGCGATAAAAAGCTTCAGGACATCCTCCGACCCGAACATCGGTCCCGTCGCGTCGCTCCGCGTGAGGCCCGGCCGCACCGCATTGATGCGAATGCCGGCGGATCCGAGCTCCTCGGCGGCTGCCCGAACGAAATTCTCCAGCGCGCCCTTACCCGTGTGATAGGCGGCGAGATAGGCGAAGGGCAGCTTGGCCGCCGTGGAGGAGATGCAGACGATCGCGCCGCCCGGCTCCATCAGCGGCACGCCGTGACGAACGGCGAGGAAAGTCGTCACGACATTGATCTCGAAGGAATGACGGAAATCGTCGGCCGTGGAGAGAAGGAAAGGGGAAAACCCGCCGCCGCCCACCGTCGGAACCAGGATATCGAGACGATTCTGGATCGCGTAGGCCTTCTGGATGCCGCGCTTGACGTCCTCTTCCTTGCCGGCATCGCCTGCGAAGAGCTCGAGCCGCGCATCGGGCACGGCCGCCAGGATCTTCGCCTTGGCCTCCTCGAGCGCGCCCGCGCGGCGGCCCATCATCAAGACCGCCGCGCCGTCGCGGGCCAGCAGCGTGACGCTCGCCGTGCCGATGCCGCCGCTGGCTCCGGTCACGAACGCGGTCTTTCCCGCCAGAACACGCTCTCCGGTCATTTCCCGTCTCCATTCTCTTGGTTTGTCATTCCGGCTTTCGCGGGAATGACGACGAAGGAACCTAGCCGGTCGGTCGGTCGACTTGAAGGGCCGCGCCAACCGCGGGCGGCACCGGGATCGGGAATTCGAGCAGCTGCTGCGCCATTCCCTTGGCCGCGCTGTCGAGCCTCGGCGAGGAGTTGATCCCGCCCGCCAGCGAATCATGCACCACGAAGTTGAGCGCGCTGATCCCGGGCACCTCGTAGCGATCGACGCGCGCATGTTCGGCGTCAGCCAGGAAATGCCGGTACCAGGCGCCGACCGCCTTCGGGGTCAAAGCGGCACGGATATAGGGGAGATAGTCGGGCTTGCGCGCGATCGCCGCGACATTGAAGAGATCGCCCTTGTCGCCGCTGCGCCCCCAGGCCAGCGCGATGAGCGGGACGGAGGTCCAGCCCGGCTCCGACGCTGGAGCGGGTGTGGAGCGCGGCCGCTCGATCATGCCCGGATTGAAACCACCGTCGACGGAAACGGGCGCAGGTTCGCTTCGGCCGTCAATCGTGACGGTGGCCTCGACCTCCTTCTTGTCGATCAGGAACGAGAACAGCTTCGTGATCGGCAGCGCGCGCGGCATCGCGTTCGCAAGGCCGATCGACGTGCCGACCGACATATTCATGGTCGCCGAATTCTGCTCGCGCCAAAATAGCTCGCAGGCCCGTGGGTCTTCGTGATCGACGACGATCTTGCAGATCACTTCGCGGCTGTTCGTGATCTTCGCGCGCGCCCCATAGCCGGCTTCGCCGCCCAGCAGCTCGACATGAGTCGATGACCAATCGGCCATATTGCGATCGCGGAGCATCTTGCGCGTGCGGCCGAGAATCGCGTCGGCCTGCCGCCGCGCTTTGGCCGGCGCATCGATCCCGATGATCGGAGTCAGCGCGACAGCGCGCCAGCCGTCGTCATAGGTGACGCAGACCTTAAAGGTCGAGGTCGGCGGATAGCCTTTGGCGCCGGAGATTTTCACGCGGTCGGGTCCGACCTGCTCGAGCTTAACCTGGGTGAAATCGCAAACCGCGTCGGGCACGTAATAGGCCTGCGGATCGCTGACTTCGTAAAGCAGCTGCTCGGCCACCGTGCCGACCGAGACCTTGCCGCCGGTGCCGGGCGGCTTGGTTATGACAAGCGTGCCGTCGGCGCGGCATTCGCCGATCGGGAATCCCGTATTCTCCCAATCCGGCACGTCGCGCCAATCGGTGAAGGTGCCGCCGGTCACCTGGCAGCCGCATTCGAGCAAATGTCCCGCGACGGTGCCCGCGGCCAGAAGATCGTGGTCGCCCGGCTTCCAGCCGAACTCATGGATCAGCGGCCCCAGAATGAGCGCGCTGTCGACGACGCGGCCGGTGATGACGACATCGGCTCCTTTGGCGAGCGCGGCCGCGATCGGGAAGCCGCCGAAATAGGCATTGGCGCTGATGACCTTGTCCGGAAAAGACGCGCCCGAGAACATGTCCTTGACGCCATCGCGTTTGAACGCGTCGACGCGACCGCGCAGATCGTCGCCCTCGACGGTCGCGACCTTGAGCGGCACGTTGAGCTCCGCGGCCTTGCGCTCGAGCAGCTTCGCCAGCCCCTTCGGATTGAGGCCGCCGGCATTGGCGACGACCTTGATGCGGCGCGCTTTGATCTCGGCGAGATGAGGCCCGATATGGATGTCGACGAACTCCGGCATGAAGCCGGACTCGGGATTCATCGCCATCATCTTGCCGAAGATTCCCATCGAGCCTTCGGCCAGATAATCGAAGACGAGATAGTCGAGCGCGGGCGCGGTCAGAAGCTGGCCGACCGCCATCGCGCTGTCGACGAACGCACCCGACGCGCCGCCGATCCGAACGACCCGCTCGTCCTCCTTGGCCGCTGCCATTTCAGGCGGCCAAATCGAGCTGGTAGAGCTCGGCGGCGTTGTCGAAGAGGATGCGGCGGCGCAGCGCCTCGCTCTCCTTGCCCAGCCCCGCGTCGATGGTTTCCGTCACATGCCGGTCGCCATAGAGGCAGGTGACATGCGGGAAATCGGTCTCGAACAGGATGTTGTTGATACCGACCTTTTCGAGAATCGTCCGGTTGATGTCGCGTTCGAACCAGTAGCAGGCATAGATCTGCCGCCGGAAATACTCGCTGGGCTTCATCGTGAATTCGGGCCGGGTCTTCCAAAGCCGGACCGTGTCGAAATGATAGTCGACGGCGTCGAGCATGAACGGAATCCAGCCGACGCCGCTCTCGACCGAGATGAATTTGAGCTTGGGGTAACGGGCCAGCACGCCCGAGAAGAGCAGGTCGGTGATCTGCGTCGCGTTGATGAAGAACAGGTCGACCGTCGTCCGCGCATAGGTCGCGGCCCAGCCGTCGGCCTTGAGCCGCTTCGGCGTGTACATGTCCTTCGACGGATCCAGGAAATCGCCGCTGCCGATATGGAAGCTGATCGGCAGGCCTGACGCCTCGGCCGCCGCCCAGAACGGATTCCAGTGCGGGTCGGCCAGCACCGGCAGGCCGTAATCCTGCGGCGCCGCGGTGAAGAGGATTCCCTTGAAGCCTTTCTTGGCGCAGCGCTCGATCTCCTTCGCCATCGACGGCACGTCCCAGAAGGGCATCGCCATCACCGGGATGAAACGCTTGGGCGCGGGCGCGATCCAGTCGAGCTGGAAATCATTGTAGGCCTGCACGCAGGCCATCATCAGCTCGGCGTTATCCATCTTGAGGAACACCTGGTTCCCGAAGCCGCCGACATTGGGGTAGAGCACCTGCGCCCAGCAGCCGATCTCGTCCATATAGGCGAGCCGCGCCGTCGCGTCATAGGAGCCCTTGTGCGCCGCCTCATAGCTCGGCGGATGGCTGGGGAAGGGCTCGTCCCAGCCGGCATTCGCGGCCGACGCCGCGCCATACATCTGCTTGCCGTTGATGAACCAGAACTGCTCCGGCTCACCCTGCACGTTCTTCGCCCACTGCACATGGGGCACGAGCTCCTTCCATTTGGAAGGCACGCGCGCGGTCCACACGTCGGCCGGTTCGCTGATATGCGTATCGCTGTCGATGATCCGATAATCCTTGGCTGTCTTCATCGTCATTCTCGCTCCGATGTGGATCAGTGCGTCGGCGCGGGCTGCGCGCCGCGCAGCAGCTTGCCCGGAAGATCGCCGGTGGGCGCGCCGCCCCGATAAATGATGCGGCCGCCGACCATGGTAAGGGCGTAGCCGTCGGCCCGTTGGTTCAGCCGGCGGCCGCCCGCCGGCAGATCGAACAGGATCTCGGGCGTGTGCAGCGCCAGCCGGTCATAGTCGATGATGTTGAGGTTGGCTGTGTAGCCCCGTGCCAGCAATCCGCGATCCTCGAAGCCCACCGCCTTCGCCGGATCGCGCGCCAAAGCCTTGATCGCCCATTCGAGCGGCAGGCGCTCGCCCTTGCGGTCGCGCGTCCAATGGGTCAGCAGATGCGTCGGGAAGCTGGCGTCGCAGATCATGCCGTAATGCGCGCCGCCGTCGCCGAGTCCGATCACCGTATCCTTGTCGAGCAGCATCTGACGGCAGACCTCCAGCGAGCCGCCTTGCAGATTGCCCAGCGCCACGATCAGCATCTGCGCCCCGTCGTTCTTCATCAGAAGCTCGTAGGCGATCTCTTCCGGCTTCACGCCGCGCGCTCGCGCCTGCGCCGCGATGCTGGTCTCGGGCGCGGGCTCGTAGTTCGGCGGATCGGTGACCTCGAACATGTATTCCCAATTACGGCCGATGATCGCCAGCATCGACGCGGACTGGCCGGGTTCTTCGCTGACGAGCTTCCGCTTGAGCTCGGGGTTCTTCAGCGCCGCGGCACGATCGGCGAAAGAGAGCGCCTTCAGCGGCTGATAGCTGGGGCAAAGGCTGAACGGGTTCACCGACAGATTGTGCCCGAGGATCATGCCGATCGGGCGTGGGAAGACCTGCGCCGTGATGCCCGGGCCGGTGCGGTTGGCTTCGTCGATCGCCCGGAGCGCCACCTTCCAATCGTCGGACGGCTCGTTCGACGTGCCGAGGGTGAAGGTGCCGGGGCGGCCCGATTCCGCCGTGAGGCGCGTCAGGACTCCGATCTCTTCGGTCCAGCTTCGCTGCCGCGCGTTCATCACCATCTGGATGATGCCCTTGCCGGCTTCGCGCATGCCCTGCGCGATGGCCGACAGCTCGGTCTCCGACGCGTCATAGCTCGGGATCGAATCTCCGTCGCGCGTGCGGTGGATGAAGAGACGCGACGTGGCGAAGCCCAGGGCGCCGGCCTCCATCGCCTCGCGCGACAGAGCCTTCATGCGGGCGAGATCGGCCTCGGTCGCGGGCTCGCGATCGGCGCCGCGCCGCCCCATCGCGTAGACCCTGAGCGGCGAGTGGGGCAGGTAGGCTGCGACATCGATGTCCCGCTTGCGCGCATCGAGCGCGTTCAGATAGTCGGGGAAGGTCTCCCATTCCCAGCTGAGCCCTTCGGCCATGACGACGCCGGGAATGTCCTCGACGCCCTCCATGACCGCGATCAGCAGCTCATGGTCGTCCTTGCGGCAGGGCGCGAAGCCGACGCCGCAATTGCCCATCACGACGGTCGTCACCCCGTGGGCGGAGGAAGGGACGAGCCGGGAGGACCAGATGGCCTGCCCGTCATAATGGGTATGGATATCGACGAAACCCGGCGTGACGAGCTTGCCCTTGGCGTCGATCTCTTCGGTACCGGCCCCCGAGACTTTTCCGACTTGGGCGATCCGGCCCTGCGAGACCGCGACATCCGCCTCGAACGGCTTTCCGCCGCTCCCATCGACCACCGTCCCGCCCCGGATCACGCAATCGAACGCCGCCATAGCCTTCCCCTTCCATGGCCAAAACCCGCCCGATGTTACGCCCCAGGGCCGGACGGGGGAAGACAGCGATGTTCAGGCTGAGCCATCCTGTCCGCGCATCCGCGCGGGCCCACCGCACCTCTCCCCCTGAAGGGCGGAGAGGGATCTGAATAAGCGCCCTCGTTCCCTCTCCGCACGAAGTGGGAGAGGGCGGGGCCCATTGCGCAGCAATGGGAGGGTGAGGGGGATTTCGGAACGCACAAGACCGGAAAGCCAGCCCTCAAGGCGGCCTGGTGCCTCGTCACAATGAACGAAACAAGAACAAATGTCAAGATCCCATTTGAACCGCCAAGACGCCAAGGGCGCCAAGCAGACTCGATCAATTCTTGGCGGGCTTGGCGCCTTGGCGGTTCAAAAGGACAGGCCGCCACAGTAGACGCACGATGGGCGACGGCGGTATCTGGCTGACCATGCTTCACCCGCCTCGACCGCGGCACTCGCCGTATCAGATTTGGCTCCTCACGATCGTGCTGGTGCTGCCCTCGTCGCAGACTTTGGGCGCGGGCGCCGCCTACCCCCGGGAAGGACGGGAGCCCATCGAGGTGCTCGCCGACCAATTTCGCGATCGAATCCTCCAAAGGCTCGATGAGAGTTGCGGCGGCGGGCCTTGTTCCAATTTGACGCCCGGCTGGGCCGACGATATTCGGCAGGGATGTCTGCGCGACACCGTCGCCAAGCATCCTCATGGGATCGGCGGCGAGAACGACCTGGTCGCATGCATGGAGCGAAAGAGCCGCTTCAGTCTGAGCGATTCACCTTTGAGCGAGTCCGATGACGCTCCCGCATCCGACGGCTTCGATGATTATCCGCCGGCGGCGGACGGCCTTGATGCTCCTCGCGCGATCATCATGTGCAGGTACGGCGGCGGTTCGTTCGAAATGCGCGAACGCGGCGACTGTCTCGATTCCGGCGGAGCCGTTGTTGAGAGGGCGCAATAGACACGGGGAGCCTCGAGCGATTTGCGATTGATTGAAACATAGCCGAGGTCGTCCCTTCCGAGGTCAAGCGCCTCATGATGGTGTTCGGGGTGGGCGCCTCGGCGATGCCCAAGGCCGAAGGAAGAAGGCGAGGACGACGTCCTCGAATTCGGCCTGACGCTCGATCATCGCCCAATGGCGGCAATCGAAAAACACGTGAAGCTCGCATTTCGGGATAAGCCGCATCGGCAGGATCGCCCGATCGAGCGGAGCCACCCGATCGTCCCGGCCCCATGTCAGCAAGGTCGGCGCCTTGATCAGCGGCAGATGCGCCCAGGGCTGGACGACGGCTTCGGGCGAAGCGTTCATGGCCTGGATTGCGGCGCGCGAGTAGAGACGTCTCGCCCAGGACAGCGCTTCCGGTCGACCGGCGCGGCGCCAGCGCTCGTCGATCAGCGCTTCGGTGACCGTCGCCGGGTCATACACCATCGATCGCATCCAGGCGGCGAGCCGGTCGCGGCTAGGCGCCTCGGTGAATTCCACCAGCAGGTTCAGCCCCTCGCTCGGGAACGGGCTGAACAGGCTTTGGCCGCCCACGCCGCCGATCGAGCAAAGGCGGCGGACGCGGTCCGGATAGAGGCTCGCGAAGCGGGCCGCGACGATGCCACCCATCGAATTGCCGAGCAGGTCCGCAGAGGAAATCGACCGGCTGTCCATGAAGGCGCCGAGCGCGGTGATTGCGGCGTCGACCGGGGCGCCGGACGCCGGATCGCTGCCGCCGAAACCGGGCAGGTCCAGAACCAGCACGCGGAACGATCCGGCGAACGCGGGCAAGTTGCCGGCGAAGTTGGTCCAGCCGTCGACGCCGGGGCCCGAGCCGTGCAGCAAGATCAGCGGCGGCCCGTCGCCGACTTCGTGAAAATGCAGCCGCCCGGCGGGGGTGGTTACAAATCGACTCGTTGCGTCGTAGTCGTGCATGGAATGCTCCTTTGATGACCGAAGGCGACGGTAGAAAGTCGTCGCCTCGCCGGCCAATCGTTTGAAGCCGCCAAATTCCAGATCGTGGAAAGCCGCGAGGCCGCCTGCTTGTGAGCCCCCGGTCAGATGGGATAAGGCGAGGAGCGGAGATTCGTGGATCGGGAGGACAATGGCCGTTCGGCGCTCGGCGACGCTCGGCGGCGCGATCGTGCAGCGGGCCGACGATGGGCTCGGCGCGGTGCGCCGTGCGCTGGCGGTCCTGAAGTACCTGGCGCAGAGGAGTCCGCTCGGAAGCCGGCTCAGCGATATCGCGGCGGCGACCGGCCTGCCGCCGTCGACCGCCCACCGGCTTCTGCGGGGTTTGGCGGCCGAGGGAATGGTCCTGCGCGAGACCGGCGCGGGCCGGCTCTACAAGCTCGGCCCCTTCGCGCTCGGTTTGGGACCGGAGGCATCCCGACATCATTTTTCCTGGTTCGCCGCGATCTGCCGCCCGTCGCTCGAACGGCTCGCCGCGGCGACCGGCCACGCGGCCCAGCTGACCATCAGGGTCGGACGAAGCGGCCTGTCGCTCGACCTCGTGGCGGGCAGCGGCCCCGCGCATCCGGCCTTCGCCAAGTCGGGCGCCGTCGGTTTCATGGGGTTCGGCTCGGCCAGCGTGGCCCTTCTGGCCGCGCTACCCGAGGCGCTGGTTGAGGAGATTCTCTGGGAAAACGACTGGCTGCTCGGCCAGGCGGCGATCGCGCCGGAGCGCCTGAAGCAGATGATCGGAGAGGCGCGTCGAGACGGCTATTGCTATTCGGAACGGGTCTTCGTGCCGGATCTCTGCGCGCTGTCCCTCTGCGTCCCAAGCCGGAGCGGGCTGGCCTATGCGGCCTTGACCATTCTAGCCCAGACGGACCGGATCGCGCCCGAACGGGTCGACGTCATCCTCTCCCATCTGAAGCGCGAGGCCAGTGTCATCGCCCGGCAGGCCGATCACATGGCCGCGCCTGCATAATCCAATCGCGGCGATAGATTTGCCCGGGCGGAAACCGAACAGCCCGGGACTCACGAGGTGGGCGGCGCGAAGCGGTACCCGCCGTTAGTGCATTGCGGCGCGCCTGGATCGTCGACGGGTTTCGCTCGCGCTCTACCCATCCAAGGGCAAAAAAGGGTCAGTTCGACGCTACGGCGCCTGATGGCGATGCGCGGTGCTCCTTCAGCACGGCATCCGACTGGGCGGCGATTTCGATCAGCATGACCTCATAACCCCAGAGGTCGGCCAGGTGCTGGAGCACGTAGGCGGTCTCCTTCTCGTCCAGCACGATGCCGGAATGGGCCCGGTGCTGCAGCATCAGCTTGCGATCGCCATAGAGGTCGACATCGACGATCTCGATCTCGGGCTCCATCGACACGACGTCGAACTGGTTGGCGAGCTTGGTGCGGACCGTCTGATAACCCTGCTCGTTATGGATCGCCTTGACGATCAGGTCCGAAACCGAATCGTCATAGACGTTGAAGAATTTCATCTTGCGGATCAGCTCGGGCGAAAGGAACTGGCGGATGAAGCTCTCGTCGCGATGGTTGGCCCAGGCATCCTTGAGGACCTCGACCCAATCGCCCTGGCCTGCGATCTCCGGCAGCCATTCCCGGTCCTCGTCGGTGGGCTCGGTGCAGACGCGCTGAATGTCCTGCATCATGCCGAAACCCAGCGCATAGGGATTGATCCCGCTATAGCCGCGATGATCGAATTCGGGCTGGAACACGGCGCCGGTATGCGAATGCAGGAATTCCAACATCGCGCCGTCGTTCAAGAAGCCGATGTCGTGCAGGCGGTTCATCACATGATAATGGACGAAGGTCGCGCAGCCCTCGTTCATCATCTTGGTTTGCTTCTGCGGATAGAAATATTGCGCGATCTGGCGGACGATGCGGATGATCTCGCGCTGCCAGGTCTTGAGCGCCGGCGCGGTCTTTTCCAGGAAATAGAGAACATTCTCTTCCGGCAGCCCCAAGAGCTTGCGGCGCTCCGCCTCGGTCGCATTCTGCTGGGGCTTGGTCCCGCTGCGCGGCAGCGTGCGCCAGAGCTCGTTGTGGGAGCGCTCCGCCTCCTCGGCCCGCTCACGCGCCCGTTTTTCCTCGTCGCGCAGGTCGAACGCCTTCTTGCGCGGGTAGCGGTTGACGCCTTGCGCCATCAGCGCGTGAGCGGCGTCGAGAACTTTCTCGACCTCCGCCTCGCCATACTTGTCCTCGCAGCGCGCGATGTAGCTCTTGGCGAATTCGAGATAGTCGAGAATGCCGTTCGCGTCGGTCCATTGCCGGAACAGGTTGTTGTTCTTGAAGAAGTGATTATGGCCGAAGGCGGCGTGCGCGATCACCAGCGTCTGCATCATCATAGAGTTCTCCTCCATGAGGTACGCGATGCAGGGGTTGGAATTGATCACGATCTCGTAGGCGAGGTTGCGCAGCCCATGCCGGTAGAGCAGCTCGTCGCGCGCGAAATGCTTGCCGAACGACCAGTGCTTGTACATCAGCGGCATGCCGATCGAGGAATAGGCGTCGAGCATCTGCTCGGACGTGATCACCTCGATCTGGTTGGGGTAGATGTCGAGCTTGAGCTCGCCGAGCGCAATATCGCTCACCTTGTCATAGGCGCGCTGGAGCCCGTCGAAATCCCAGTCGAAACCGGCGCCCTTGGGGTCGCGGGTGCGGTCGAGGGTCATGTCGGGGCTCGCGATGGTTGGTCCTGCTCGCGCGAGAACAGCTCGCGGAAGACGGGATAGATCTGATTGCGCCGGCTGACCTTTTTCATGGCGAGCGGATGCCCCGTCTTGATCAACTCGTCATAAGTCCGCCACAGCTCGGTATTGACCTCGTAGCCGCCATGTTCGGAGGCGACCTCGATGTAGGCGAAATACTGGCAGATCGGCAGGATCTGGTCGCGTAGAAGGGTCGCGACCTTCGAATTGTCCGTGGAGAGGTTGTCGCCGTCAGAGGCCTGAGCGGCATAGATGTTCCACTGATCGCGCGGGTAGCGGGCCTGCACCACCTTGATCATCTCTTCAAAAGCGGTCGACACGACCGTGCCGCCGGTCTCGGTCGACATGAAGAAGGTCTCCTCATCCACCTCGCGCGCCAGATGTGTGTGGCGGATGAAGACGATCTCCACGTTCTTGTAGCGTCGTCCCAGGAAGACATAGAGCAGCTTGTAGAAGCGCTTGGCGAGATCCTTCATATGCTCGGTCATCGAGCCCGAGACATCCATCAGGCAGAACATGACCGCGCTCGCGACCGGCTGCGGCACCTGCTCGAACCGGTTATAGCGGACATCCACCGGGTCGATGAACGGAATGCGCTTGCTGCGGCTCTTCTGCCGCTCGATATCCGCTTCCAGACGGGCGCGCTCCTCGAGGTCCTCGGCCTCCACGGACGCCTCCAGCTTCTCGAGCTCGGCTTCGCGCGCCGCGATATCGGCGGGCCGCGGACGCTTGAGCGCGATCCTGCGCGAGAGGCTGTTGCGCATCGTGCGCTTCAGGTTGAGGTTGCTGACCGGTCCGGAAACCTGGTACCCGGCTCGCACGTGCGAGAAGCTCTCCGACGCGCGGAGCTGCTTGCGCAGCATGTCGGGCAGCTCGAGATCATCGAGGAAGATGTCGAGAAATTCGTCCTGGGACAGGATGAACTGGAAGGCGTCCTCGCCTTCGCCATCCTCCGACGCCTGCGAGCCTCTGCCCCCGCCGCCGTCCTGCTCCGGTCGCGGGATGCGGTCGCCCTCGGCATATTCCTTGTTGCCGGGCAGCACATAGTCCCGCTCGCCCTGCCGGTGCGAATGCCGGAAGGTGGGCTCCCTCAGCCGGTCCGTCCGGATGCGGATCTTGTCGTCGGTGCCGAGGTCGGTCAGGCCCTGCTTGGCGGTCGCCTCCCGCACGGCGTCCGTGAGCTCCTTGCGGGCTCGCCGTATGAAACGCTGGCGGTTTGCGAGGCTCTTGCCGCGGGGGTTGAGCCGTCGGTCGACGATATTCACGTTGTGCTCACGCGCCTCCTTAGCCGGCCTGCTTCACGCGCATATACCATTCGACGAGCCGCCGCACCTGCCGCTCGGTATAGCCGCGGGCCACCATGCGCTCGACGAACTCGGCATGCTTGCGTTCCGTCTCGGCCTCCTTCTTGCTGCCGAAGCTGATGATCGGCAGCAAATCCTCGACCTGGCTGAACATACGCCGCTCGATCACCTCGCGGATCTTCTCGTACGACGTCCAGGACGGGTTCTTGCCGCCCCGTTGGGCTCGCGCGCGAAGGGCGAACTTCACTACTTCGTTGCGGAAGTCCTTCGGGTTGGCGATCCCGGCCGGCTTCTCGATCTTGGTCAGCTCCTGGTTCAGAAGCTCGCGATCGAGCATCTGGCCGGTGTCGGGATCCTTGAAGTCCTGGTGCTCGATCCAGGCGTCCGCATAATCCACATAGCGGTCGAAAAGGTTTTGACCATAGTCATTGTACGATTCCAGATATGCCTTCTGGATCTCGTTTCCGATGAACTCGGCGTAACGCGGCGCCAGCTCTCCCTTGATGAACTCGAGATACTGCTTCTCGGTTTCCTCGGGGAACTGCTCGCGCTTGATCGCCTGCTCCAGCACATACATCAGGTGGACCGGATCGGCGCCGACCTCCTGATTATCGAAATTGAAGGTCGCCGACAGCACCTTGAAGGCGAAGCGGGTCGAGACCCCGTCCATGCCCTCGTCGATGCCGGCCATGTCGCGATATTCCTGCATCGACTTGGCGTGCGGATCGGTCTCCTTGAGACTCTCGCCGTCATAGGTGCGCATTTTTGAGAACAGATTGGAATTGGGGTGCGGCCGCAGCCGCGAGAGCACCGTGAAGCGCGCCAGCATCTCCAGCGTCGCCGGCGCGCAGGGCGCCGTCGCGAGCTCGCTCACGCGGATCAGCTTGTCATAGATTTTCTGCTCCTCGGTGACCCTGAGGCAGTACGGCACCTTGATGACGCAGATGCGGTCGATGAAGGCCTCGTTGTTCTTATTGTGCTTGAAGGTCTGCCATTCCGCCTCGTTCGAGTGGGCGAGGATCATGCCCTGGAAGGGGATGGCGCCGATATTCTCGGTGCCGACATAGTTGCTTTCCTGCGTCGCGGTCAGCAGCGGATGGAGGATCTTGATCGGCGCCTTGAACATCTCGACGAATTCGAGCAGGCCCTGGGTCGTCCGGTTGAGGCCGCCGGAGAAGCTGTAGGCGTCGGGGTCGTTCTGGCTGAACATCTCGAGCTGGCGGATATCCACCTTGCCGACCAGGCTCGATATATCCTGGTTGTTCTCGTCGCCGGGCTCGGTCTTGGAGACGGCGATCTGGCGCAGCCGCGACGGATGCAGCCTCACGACGCTGAACTTGGAGATATCCCCCCGGAACTCGTCCAGACGCTTGACCGCCCAGGGCGACATGAGGCCGGTCAGGCGACGAATCGGTATATTGAACCGCTCCTCGAGCTCCTGGCCCATCAGCTCGGGATTGAAGAGCCCGAGCGGGCTTTCGAAGATCGGGCTCAACGCCTCGCCGGCCTTCAGCACATAGATGGGCAGCTTCTCCATCAGCTGCTTCAGCCGCTCGGCGATGGAGGATTTGCCGCCGCCGACCGGACCCAGCAGATAGAGGATCTGCTTGCGCTCCTCGAGCCCCTGGGCGGCATAGCGGAAGAAATTGACGATCCGCTCGATCGTATCCTCCATGCCGTAGAATTCGGCGAAGGCCGGATACACTTTGATCGTGCGGTTCAGGAATATGCGGCCGAGGCGGGGATTGCGCGCCGTATCCACGACTTCCGGCTCGCCGATCGCCGCCACCATCCGCTCCGCGGCGGTCGCGTATGCCATCGGATCGGTGCGGCACAGTTCCAGGTAGTCGAGCAGTGGCATTTCATATTGCCGTTGACTCTCATAGGTCTCCAGGGACCGAGAAAAAATCTGATCGACTACGCCCATCGAACCCTCCTAGCGCGCCATAATCGCCTCGTGAGCTGGCGGCGTGTTGTTGGAAGAAATTTCGTCCGATGCCCCCGGCAACGGGCTCATGGGTCCGCGAGCGTCGTCGCGGACGAAAACACAACCGCGGTGGTGGGGCTCGATCGGACCATCCATGGAAACGACGCTCGCGCGATCGACATCATCCTCTACTACGTAGAAGCAAATGTCGTGCCATCCATAAGCGTCTCTAGCCATCATCGTTCCCGACGCAGGACGAGCGGCAGGATTCCGCCGACCTCGTGCTTGGATAACGAACGGTAGCCCCGAATGGTTAACGAACCACCCATACTGTTAATATAGTGATGATTTCGCGCCGCAGTGCTGCCGCCCGCCTCGCGTTCGGATTTCGCGAATGCGGCCCAAGGATGCGCGGCAGTTTCAGAACCCCCAGTGAGCATGTCGGCGTGCGACTCGATCCTGACGACTCGATGACCAGTGTACGCGATATTTGCGAATAATCATGGCGAAGTTGGGGCCTATGCCCATGAAAATGCGGGGGTGATCGGCCTTCACGGGCATGGTCCAGCGACGGTCGGTCGCATCGAGGCGCCGCGCCGATCCCGAACGGGAGCCGCGATTCGACCTCCGTGTTTTCACGTGCTGGTTCCGTACGATGCCGGCGGCAGACGGCGGGTCTGGGTGCGGTTGCAATCGGCAGACCGTTGCGCCATAGCCATCCGGCGGTCTTGACCGCCCGCCGGAGCGAACGGGTGATGACGAGCTTGTGGTCGGAGGATCCGGATTCGGCGCAAGCGGACGAATCCCATTTCGATGGCGCTTGGACCAGGCTGCTGGCGCTCGCCGTCGGCGGCAAGGCGCTCGCCGTTCCCGGCGACGATTCTTTCGGCGGAGCCTTCTGGCATCGCTATGCGCCGATCGCGCTGGGGCACGCCTGCCCTGCCTTCGTCATCGGTCAGCTCGGCCAGTCGCTCGACGGCCGCGTGGCGACGGCGACCGGGCGCTCGCACTATGTCAACGGGCCGGAGTCGCTCAGCCACCTGCATCGGCTGCGCGCGCTGGTCGATGCGGTCGTCGTCGGCATCGGAACCGTGCTGGCCGACGATCCCCAGCTCACGGTCAGACGGGTCGAGGGGCCGAACCCGGCGCGGGTGGTGATCGATCCGAACGGGCGCCTGCCGCCCACCGCACGGCTGCTCGCCGGGGACGGGGCGCCTGTCTATGCCGTGCAGGGACAGGCGCGGAACAGGCCGGAGGGCGTGGAGCCGATCATTCTTCCTTGCCGCGACGGCAAGCTCGACCCGGCGGACATGGTGGCCGCGCTTGCCGAGCGCGGCTTTCGCCGGCTGCTGATCGAGGGAGGCGCGGGAACCGTATCGGCCTTCCTGTCGGCGGGCGCGATACACCGGCTTCACATCTGCGTGGCGCCGATTTTGATCGGCTCGGGCCCAATCGGCATCTCGCTGCCGCCGATCGACGCGCTGGAGGCCGCGATGCGGCCGCGGACGGCCATTCACAGGCTTGGTCGAGACATTCTGTTCGACTGCGACTTGGCGGCGGCTCGACGCTGAATTAGCGAACGCGCTCCAGCGCCGCCGCGATCGTGGCCGCGGTCTCATTCCAATCGCACAGGCTGCGGCAGGCTTCGCGCGCCCCCGCCGCCAAGGCGGCGCGCCTTTCGGGCCTGCCGATCAGATCGGCGAGGGCGGCGGCAAGCGCGAAGGGATCGTCGGGCGGCACCAGGACGCCCGCGCTCGCCGGCACCACTTCCGGTATCGCGCCCGCGTTCGTCCCGACGATCGGCAGCCCATGCCGCAGCGCTTCGGCGAACACCATGCCGTAGCCCTCATAGCGGCTCGCCAGCACGAAGAGGTCGGCCGCCTGATAAAGGGGCGTCATATCCGATACCTCGCCGACAAGGGCGATCCGGTCGACGAGGCCGTGATCCTCGATCGCGCGCATCAGCGCGGCGGCGCAATCGGGCGCACGCTCGCAACTGCCGGCGAGCGTGAGCGTCCAGGGAAGGTCGGCGATCCGGGCCAGCGCCGCGACCAGGACGTCATGCCCTTTGCGTGGAGTGACGGTGCCGGCGCTCAGCAGGCGCACGATCGAACGCGAGTGAGCCGGGGCGCTACGCTCCGGCGCGGGATCACAGCCGGGTTTCGCGACCGTGATCCTGTCCGGCGGGACCCCATAGTCCGCGACCAATGTGCGCGCAGTCATGTCGCTGGTGACGATGACCGCGCAAATCTTTGCAAGAGCGCGGCGCTCGGAATCGATGAAGCGGAGCCGGTGCTCCGCATTGAGCCCGCTCTCCAGCGCCAGCGGATGATGGACGAGCGCCACCAGCCGGAGCCTGCCTTGCTCGGCTTCGGCGAGCTCGGGGAGCACGCCCAGCGCCAATCCGTCGACCATGACGAGTCCGCCGGCCGCGCATCGTGCGATGCGCGCGCGCGCTGTTGCGCGGTCGGTCCCGGCGGGGAAGGGAAAGCTGGCCGGCAAGGCGATGTGCTCGACCGTCCAGCCAAGAGCGCGCAAGCCGGCGATCACCCGCTTATCGTAGACATAGCCGCCTGTCCTGGCTTCGATGTCGCCGGGGATGGCGAAGGCGAGCTCAGCCGCCAAGCGAAGCCTCGTACCAGGCGCGCGCGACATGGGATTCGTTGAGGACAACGCGCATGCGCTCGATCCCGTCCGCGTGCGCGCCGAGCCTCCCGTCGCGGATGGCTTCCGCCATCCGGTCGAAGATATAGCGGCACAGGAACTCCGTGGTCGTGAGCTGCCCCGCGAGCGCCGGGTGCTCGTCGAGATTGGCGTAATTGACCGAATGCAACGCGCTCTTCAGCGCGTCGAGCGCGCGACCGATGTCGACGACGATGTTGTCCGGTCCGAGCTTTTCGCGGAAGAAGGCGACATCGACGACGTAGGTCGCGCCGTGCAGGCGTTGAGCCGGGCCGAATACCTCGCCCTTGAGGCTGTGCGCGATCATGATGTGATCGCGGACTTCGACAGCGTACATTGAGGTTTACTCCTCGAGATAACGGATCAGATGGCAGAGCGCGCCCGGCTGACCGAGAATGTCCGGCAGCCGGTTGGGCAGCGCGTCGAACGGCATCTCCTCGCGCACGAGAGCGTCGAGCCGGGGGTCGGCGCAAAGGGATAGCGCCTTCGCAAGCCGCTGCCGATGAGTCCAGCGCGCGCGGCGGGACGGCGCGACCGATCCGACCTGCGAGGCGCGGATCGTCAGCCTTTGGCTATGGAAGGCGCGGCCGAGCGCCACCGGAACCGGGCGGTCGCCGTACCAGCTGAGCTCGATGACGACCGCCTCGAACCCGCAGAGCGAGAGCGCCAGATCGAGCCCCGACGGATCGCCTGACGCATGGAAGACAAGGTCGCACGCCTCCGTCATGTGCTCGCCGGCGGCGGCAAAGCCGATGCCGAGGCTTGCGGCGATCGCGCGCCGGCCCGCATCGCGATCGATCAGCGTCACCGAGGCGCCCGGTACACGGGCGCAGAGATAAGCGGTGAGAATCCCGATCACGCCCGCGCCGACGACCGCGATCCGATCGCCGATCCTGGGCTTCGCATCCCAGGTCGCGTTGAGCGCAGTCTCCATCTGCGGCGCCAGGGCGGCGCGTTCGCAAGGGATATCGGCCGGAACCGGACTGACGCCTTCGACCGGAACCGTGAACCGAGTCTGATGCGGATGGAGCGCGAATACGCGCTCCCCGATCCGCTCGGGGGGTCCGGCCTCGACGACGCCGACTGTCGAATAGCCGTACTTCACCGGAAATGGAAATTCCCCCGCCTGGAAAGGGCAGCGCATGCGCCGCCGCTCGCTCTCCGGCACCCGGCCGTGAAAAACGAGCGATTCCGTCCCGCGGCTGATCGCGCCGACCAGCGCCCGGACTCGCACCTCGCCGGGGCCGGGCGCAGGCGCGACCTCTTGCCTGAACTCGGCCCGTCCGGCTTCGACGATCCAAAGCGCTCGGGCTTCTTTGCTATCAATTTGCCGCAATGATCGTGCACCCCAAAGTCTTCGTCATTCCCCGCGGGAATGACGAAGGTAGATGTAGAAGCGATCTATCGGAAGGGCCGGTCCTCCTGTAAATCGCTGGTTCGAAGCAAAAGGACGGACCACCGCCGGATGTCACTGCCCGAGGTCGATGAAGAGGCGCGCGCCCTTGCCGTCAGGCGGACGGTCGTCGTCTTCCTGACATTGGCCAGCTTGACGGGCCTCGGTCTGGCGATGGGCCGGGTCATGGCGGCCAACGGCTGGTCGCCGCCCGCCATTCTGTTCCTGACGCTTTTCCTTCTGAGCCTGCCCTGGACGCTCCTCGGCTTTTGGAACTCGGTGCTCGGATTCGTGATCTTGCGCCTGGTCCGCGATCCGGTCGCCTTCACCAACCCGGCGCTGCGCGCCACGCCGGAGGACAGTCCGATCGTCGCAAGCACCGCGGTCTGCGTCGCGGTGCGCCATGAGGATGTGCCGACCGTCTTCGCCCGTCTGGAGACGATGATCCAGGGAATCCTGGCCAGCGGCTGGGCGACGCAATTCGCCTTCCATGTATTGAGCGACAGCGCCCGTCCGGAGGTCGCGCGCGCCGAGGAGGAAGCCTTCGCCGTGCTTCGCGCGCGCTATTGCGAACCAGGCTTCGTCAATTATCGCCGGCGGGAAGCCAATATCGGCTTCAAGGCCGGCAATCTGCACGAATTCGCCGAGCGCGCGATCGGCCGGTACGATCACATGATCGTGCTCGACGCCGACAGCCTGATGTCGGCGGCGGCAATGCTCCGGCTGGTGCGGGCCATGCAGGCCAATCCCCGGCTGGGCATCCTCCAATCGCTCGTGGTGGGCCATCCCTCCGAAAGCGCCTTCACAAGGATCTTCCAGTTCGGCATGCGTCAGAGCATGCGGACTCAGACGGTCGGCAGCGCCTGGTGGCAGGGGCCCGCCGGGCCCTATTGGGGTCATAACGCGATTATCCGCCTCCAGCCCTTTGTCGCGCATTGCCGCCTGCCGGTGCTGGCCGGTAAGCCGCCCTTGGGCGGGCACGTGCTGAGCCACGATCAGGTAGAGGCGGCGATGATGCGCGCCGCTGGCTGGGATGTGCGGGTCATTCCCGACGAGCGCGAGAGCTGGGAGGAAAACCCGCCCAGCCTGCCCGACTTCATCAAGCGCGACCTGCGCTGGTGCCAGGGCAACATGCAATATGTGAAGCTGTTCGGTCTCGCCCTGAAGCCGATGGGCCGCTTCCAGTTGATCAACGCGATCGCGATGTATCTGGGCGCGCCTTTCGGCGTCGCGATGCTGGCGGCCGGACTTGCGATGGCGTTCTGGAAGGGCGCCCAGGGACCCTTTCCGGCGCATCTCGCCTTCGAGCTTTACTTCGTCATGATGGCGGTCGGCTTCGCGCCCCGCATCCTCGGCGCTCTCGACATCCTGCTGAAGGGCGAGGCGAGGCTTTACGGCGGCGCGGCGCGGCTGATCATCGGCTCGCTGATCGACACGCTGTTTTCGATCCTGCTCGGCCCCATCATGATGGTGGCGCAGGCGCGCTTCGTGGTCGGGCTTCTCTTCGGGAAGCGGGTGATCTGGGAGGCGCAGAACCGCGAGGGACGACAGATCTCCTATGGCGAAGCGCTGAAAGGTCTCTGGCCGCAGCTCGTTTTCGGCGCCTTTCTGGCCGCCGCGCTCGTATGGATCGCGCCCGGCGCGCTCGCCTGGGCGGCGCCCACCATACTGCCGGCCGTGCTGGCGATTCCCTTCGCGCGGCTTAGCGCCGGTGCCGTCCTGGGCCGCTTCATGGCCCGGCACGGGATTTGCGCCATTCCCGACGAATATGCGCGATCGGCGACGCTGGCGCGCCTGGCGGAGTTGCGCGGGGCGGATATTGCGGCGCCCGAAGAGCCGGTCGAGCTTGCTGCCGACACCGCCCTCGTCGAGGGCGCCGAATAACGAAATAGGAATATTCTCGGTTGTAGTTCGTCCGTCGCCGATGACGCGCGTACGCTCCGGGTGACGCGGGTCTCGGCATCGGGGGAAGCGCGATGCGAATCATGCGGCCGATGATGCTCGCCGTCGGGATCTTGGCGAGCCTTGCCGGATTAATCTGGATCGGCCAGGGGAGCGGCTATTTTCCGCATCCTTCCGGCAGCTTCATGGTGGGCGAGCCACGCTGGGCCGTGCGCGGCGCCGGCATGATCGTGATCGGCCTCGCCGCGGTGATTTTCTCGCGGCGCGTCTGAACCATTTCCCCTCTCCACCCTTCAGGCCGGAGAGGGACTGTTTCCGGACAACGCTCTGACCGCCTCCTCGACGCTGTGGAACAGGCGATCGGGGCCCAAGAGCTCGATGAGGCCGAAACGCTTGAAAGCCAACTGGGAGCGCACCGATTCGAGCCGCGAGACTGCGAAGGCAACGCCCGCCGACCGGCAGTGGTCGATCAGCGTTTCCATGACCTTCGCCGCGGTGTAGTCGATCTCCACGATATTGCTCGCCTCCAGCACCACCAGAGTGATCTCGCCTTTGCGTCGGTCGACGAGCCTTCGAAATCCGTGCTCGAATTCGTAAGCGTTGAGGAAGGAGAGCGGCGCTTGGAAAGCGGCGACGATGACGCCCCGGACAGCCTCGCCATGGAAGGCCGGGCCGGGCGGCCACCAGATCGACGTGCCCGGCACACGCTCCAGCTCGATGATGCGCGCTCGCGTCGTCGTCCACATGCCATGCATGAGGGACAGCACGATGCCCACCGCGACACCGATCTCTATCGGGAGAGCCACCATCGCTGCCGTCGTGGCGAGGATCAGCGCGAACTCGGCCGGAGTTCGCCGCAGAATCTCCGCCATGACCTGTACCCGCACGATCCGCTGTGCGACGAACAGCAGGATCCCGGCCAGCGCGGCGTGCGGCACATGCGCCAGCAGGCTGGCGCCGAACACCGCCAGCGCGAACACGATGAGCGCCGCGGCGATGCCGGCAAGTTGAGACCGTCCGCCGGTTTCCGAGACTATGGCGGTCCGCGGCGGACTCGCATTGACCGGAAAGCTTCCGACGATGCCCGCCAGGATGCTGCCCGCGCCAACGCCGATGAAGTCGCGATTGATATCGGGCGGCTCGCCTTTGGCGTTTGGAAAGGCACGCGACGTGGCCGCGGTCTGAACCATCACGACCAGCGCCACAATCAGTGCCAGCGGCAGCATCGGCAGGATCTCGGCGGCATCGCCGGCAGGTATGCCGATTTGCGGCAATCCGCCCTGGAGAGTGCCAAGAACGCTGACGCCTCTATCTTCCAAGCCCATCAGAACGGTCGCGCCGGTCGCGATCGCCAGCCCGATGAGCGCGCCCGGAATCTTGGCGCTGATCCGCTCGCTGCCGACCGTGAAGGCGAAGACCATCAGTCCGAGGATCAGGGAATAGGGGTTGGTCCCGGCGAGCGAGGACAGGATCGACCCGACCTGGCGCGGGAGCGAGCCGTGGGGCGCGGGAATTCCGAGCAGGCCCGGCAGTTGAGACACGAGAATATGGACCGCGATCCCGGCCAGGAAGCCGGTCGTGACTGGAACCGAAAGAAGATCCGCGATCCAGCCGAGCCGGAAGGCGCCGCCTAATGCGACGACGATGCCGACCAAGAGCGCCAGCAGCGCTGCCATCTCGGGATTGCCGCCTGCCTGGGCGGCGCCGAGGGCGGCCAGACCGCCGGCGAAAATGGGCGTAATGGTGGAGTCGGCGCCCGCCGACAGGAAGCGGTTGGCGCCGAACGCCGCGAAGCCCAGCGACCCGGCGATGAAAGCATAGAAGCCGACTTCCGGCCCGAAGCCGCCGAGGCGTGCGGTGGCCATCTGCTCCGGCACGGCGACCGCCGCCAGCGTGAGCCCGGCCACGAGATCGCCGCCGATACTGCTAAACGAATAGCCCGCGAGCGAGCGGAAGATCGGCCAGGGTCGGACCTGCTGCGTCATTTTCTTCTCCCATTCTTCGCGCAGGGCCGATCAGAGTGTCACAGTTTGCGGATGGGTTGTAGGGCGGCGCTGGGATTCGAGGTGGATGTCGAGGTGGATTCCGCACCGTACAATTTTGCGTTAGCCTTGACTCTCCGAGTCGCGGAATACGACGCCATCCGTGAGCGCCTACGATTTCATCGTGATCGGCAGCGGGCCCGCCGGGCGGCGGGGTGCCGTTCAGGCGGCAAAGCTCGGCAAATCCGTGCTGGTGGTCGAGAAGGGCCGGAAAGTCGGCGGCGTCTCCGTCCATACCGGCACGATCCCGTCCAAGACTCTCCGCGAGACTGTCCTCAATCTCACCGGCTGGCGGGAGCGCGGCTTCTATGGCAGCGCCTATCGGGTGAAACAGGATATCGGCGCCAGCGACCTGATGAGCCGGCTTCACATGACGCTGGAGCACGAGGTCGACGTGCTGGAGCACCAATTCGCCCGCAACGCGGTCAAGACCTTCTGCGGCAGCGCCCGTTTTCTCGATCCGCATCGGATCGAGGTCGTCGGCCAGAATAACGAGACCCATATTTTCGAGGGCGAGCAATTCCTGATCGCGGTCGGCACCAAGCCGCATCGGCCGTCCGATTTCCCTTTCAACGGATCAAGCGTCCTCGACAGCGACGAACTGCTCGACATGCCGCGCCTGCCGCGCAGCCTCACGGTGCTGGGCGCCGGCGTGATCGGCGTGGAATACGCGACGATCTTCAGCGCGCTCGATGTGCATGTGAATCTGATCGAGCCCAAGCCCACCTTCCTCGATTTCATCGACCAGGAGCTGATCGAGGATTTCACCCACCAGCTCCGCGATCGCGGCGTGACGATTCGGCTGGGCGCCAAAGTCGAGCGGATCGATTTCGAGGATGGCTGGCCGGTGGCTCTGCTGGAGGACGGTCGGCGCTACAAGTCCGAGATGCTCCTCTTCACCGGCGGGCGCGACGGCGCGACAGACGCTCTGGGGCTCGATGCGTGCGGCCTCGCGACCGACGAGCGGGGCCGGCTGAAGGTTGATCCAAACACCTTCCAGACCGAGATGCCGCACATCTATGCCGCCGGCGACATCATCGGCTTCCCGAGTCTCGCTTCGACCTCGATGGAGCAGGGCAGGGTGGCGGCCTGCCACGCCTTCCACGTCCCGATGCCGCCGGCGCCCGACTTTTTTCCCTACGGTATCTATTCCGTTCCGGAGATCTCGGTCGTGGGCATGAGCGAGGAGGAGGTGCGGGGACGCGGCATTCATTACGAATGCGGCGTCGCGCGGTTTCGCGAGACCTCGCGCGGTCACATCATGGGGCTCAACGCCGGCATGATGAAGATGATCTTCTCGCTGAAAACCCGCCGGCTGCTCGGCGTCCATATCGTGGGCGAGGGCGCCACCGAGCTGATCCATATCGGGCAGGCGGTGCTGAACCTCAAGGGCACGCTCGATTATTTCATCGAGAACACCTTCAACTACCCGACGCTGGCCGAGGCCTACAAAATCGCGGCCTTGGATGCGTGGAACCGAATGCCGCGTCGCAGCGCTTCCACCCAGGTGGAGGCGACTAATCCATAAGGATACATAGTAATCCATTGGGATATATGAGGTTGGCCATCTTGTCGCAGTGCAGCATCTTGGCAGGATGAAAAAATCGTGAGCTAATGGTTTCGGCGCCTCCGCCGCAAAGAATGTCAGCGACGGCCGGGGTGGATTTGGAAGATGCGGATATGAGGCAAGGAACGGCCCGCGGGCCTTCCGCAGCGAAAACTCAGATTTCTCCCCGCCAGACGGAAGCCGGGCGGGCCGCCGCCCGCACGCACAGCGCCGAAGCGGCGGACTTTCTCGAAACGGCCGCCGGCCATCTGCGCGAAGCCGGCTATTCGGTCGAGCTCGAATTCGACCATGAGGCCGACGAGGCCTCCCTCTATGTCGACGGAGTCGAGGTACGCTTCGTGCGACACCGGCCGCGGCGCGGTGCCATTAAACATTGACGTCATTCCCGCGAAGACGGGGATCCAGTTCTAGAGCCGCGTCTGCCGCGACATAAATCCGCCCTCTTCGCGCTGCCGCGCGTAAAGATCTGGCGTCCCGCCCTCGCGGGAATGACGTCACGGGAGCGGGCGGGTATCGCGGGCGCTCCGCCCATCCTACAGTGTGCGTGCAGGGGGAGGCGCACACGAATTGAACGACACGAATATTGCGGCCAGAATCGATCGGCTGCCGATTTCCGGCTGGCATAGAAGCATGCTGTGGATCCTGGCGATCCCGCTCTTCTTCGACCTCTCCGACATCTTCACCTTCTCCTACGCGGCGCCCGTGCTGGTCAGGCAGTGGGACCTTTCCATGCATCAGGTGGCGCTCGCCACGTCGGCGGGCTTCCTCGGCATGTTCCTGGGGGCGCTGTTCGGCGGCGCGCTGTCCGACCGCATCGGGCGCAAGCGCAGCCTGTTCGTCTTCGTGCCGGTCTTCTCGCTCTTCTCGCTGGCGAACGGCCTTGGAAACGATCTGCCGACCTTGCTCGCCCTGCGCTTCCTGACGGGAATTGGCATCTCCTCGGCGACCGTCGCCGTCGTGACCTATATCGCGGAGATGTACCCGGCGCGCGCCCGCGGACGCTGGCAGTCCTGGGCGATGGTGATCGCGATGGCCGCGATCCCGGTGACCAGCTGGGTATCGCTGCTCGTCGTGCCGCTCGGGCCCGACGGTTGGCGCGGCATCTTCGTGTGGGGCGCTCTGGGGCTGCCCTTTCTGGTGGTCGCGCGAAGGCTCGAGGAGTCGCCGCGCTGGCTGGCGCGGCACGGAAGACTGGCCGAGGCCGAACAGGTGATCGGCCGGATCGAGGCGCGGATCGAAGGCGAGATCGGCCATGGCCTGCCGGAGCCCGCCGTCATCGCGATCGCCACGGCGGCGCCGAAGCCGCGCTGGAGCGCGCTTTTCGCAGCCGGCCAGGCCAAGCGCACGCTTTCGCTTTGCGGCATCTGGTTCTTCCAGACGGTCGGCTATTACGGCTTCATGTCGTGGGCGCCCACCTTGCTCGCCGAGCACGGAATCGCCATCGTGAAAAGCCTCACTTACCTGACGCTGATGAATGTCGGCGCGGTGCCGGGCGCGCTCATCGCGGTCTTCGTCGCCGATCGCGTCGAGCGCAAGCATGCGATCGCGGCGGTGGCGCTCGCGATCGGCGCGTTCGGCCTGCTCTATGGGCTCTCCTTCGTGCCGGCGCTGATCGTCGGATTCGGCTTCCTCGCCGGAACCCTGATGCAAAGCTTCGCCACGCTGGCCTTCACCTACACGCCCGAGCAATTTCCGACCGAGCTGCGCAATAGCGGCACCGGCCTCGCCTATGGCGTCGGGCGCCTGGCGAACGTCGCCAATCCCTTCATCGTCGCGGCGATCTTCTCGCGCCTGGGATACGTGCCGGTGTTCGTCTACATCGCCGGCGCGTGGGTGCTGACGGCCGTGATCGCGTTGCTGTTCGGCGCGCGCACGACCGGCCGCTCGCTGGAGGCGATCAGCGCCGACGAGGCGCCGATCGCCTCGGCCGGCGAGACTCAGGCCGCCGCCGGGCGAGGCCTGATCGCGTAGCCCGCATGCGCCATGAAGTCGATCTTGCCGATCTGCACGCCCAGATGACGCAGGATGTCGTAGGCCGTGACCATATGGAAGTAGAACTGCGGGACGATCCAGTCCTGCGCATATTGCGCGCCGGTCATCTCCACCGAGAGGTCGCCCGGTAGCGGGAACGAGATCTTCCGCTCATCGGCGCCGGCGAAGGCGCTTTGCGGCGCGGTCTTCAGATAATCGAGAGTCTTGGCGATGCGGGCCTTCAGCTCCTCGATCGTCGTCTCATTGTCCTCGACGCGCGGCGGCTCGCGGCCGGTGAGCCGCGCCGCCGCGAATTTCGCTTGATCGCAGGCGATCTGCACCTGCCGGGCCAACGTGAACATGTCGGGCGCGAGCCGCGCGTTCACGAGCGTCGCAGGATCGAGATTCTTCTCGCGCGCATGGGCGGCAGCCTTGTCGAGCAGCTGGGACAGCGTGCCCAGCCGCGACGCGAACGTCTCGACGGTAATGGAATAAAGCGAAACACTCATGATCTAAGCTCCTCGATTAAGCGGCGTGACAGCAGGAGGCAGCCGGCTTGGCTTCGTACTCGTCGTGCCGGCGCACCCAATTCATGATCGTCGTTTCGTTGCGGCCCAGAGGCGCGCGGTCGAGAATCATCAGCGCGCCGATCAGCTCCTCGGGTCCGCGCGCGTAGCTCGAATAGGTATGGAAGACCTCGCCCGCCTCATTCTTGTAAAAGGCGGAGAGACCCGGCAGCTCTTCCTCTGTGAGGCCGGCCGCCGAGCGGAAATTATAAAAGGGCTCGCCCTTCAGATGCTCCTTGTCGAAGGAGACGTTGAAGTCGAAATTGAAATCGCTGCCATGGGAAGACACCCAGGGAAAGCGCCAGCTCATGCGGCTCTTGTAAGCGGCGATTTTCGCGAGCGGCGCCCGCGAGACGGCGGTCATCGTGACGTCGTGATTGTTGAGATGCGGCAGCGCGCCATCGATATGGTCGGCGAGGAACGAGCATCCGTCGCAGCCTGCCTCCCAATCCGGCCCCAGCATGAAATGATAGATGATCAGCTGGCTGCGTCCGTCGAACAGATCGGCCAGGCTCCGGCGGCCGTTCGGCGTGTCGAAAACGTAGTTCTTCTCGATCTTGACCCAAGGGAGCGCGAGCCGCATGCCGTTGATCTCGTCGCGCAGCCGCGTCTCCTCCTTCTCCTTCGCGAGCAGCGCCTTGCGCGCCTCGAGCCATTCTTCGCGCGATACGACGGGATGCTCCGCTGGGGAGGGGACGGTGTGGATCATGATCGTCTCCGGATAGGTTGACAGGAAAGCTTGATATCAACATAATGACGGCGATGTCAACCGAGTCCGAGGTCCCGTTTTCGACGACGCTGCTGGTGCGCGACACCTGCCTCTGCCTTCATCTGCAGCGGGCGGCGCGCGCGTTGGCCCGCCGCTTCGACGAGGCGCTGAGGCCGCTCGATCTGACCAACGGGCAGTTCTCGCTGATGATGTCCCTGAACCGGCCCGAGCCGCCGGGGATGGGGCCAGTCGCTTCGCTGCTCGGCATGGATCGGACCACCCTTACGGCCGCGCTGAAGCCCTTGGAGCGGCGTGGCCTGTTGACCGTGAGCCCCGATCCCGCCGACCGCCGCGGACGCTTGCTCAAGCTGACCCCGGCGGGCAAGGCGCTGCTCGCGAAAGCCGTGCCGATCTGGAAGCGCACGCATGCCGCGATTGCTAAGGATCTGCCGTCCGGTGACCCCGGAACCCTCAGGGCCGACTTGATGGCCTTGTCGGAATAGGGCTGAGTCTGGACCCGCATAGGTTCCGCGTCTAAAGCTTCCCTATCGGACGATAAGTGGGAAGCTCGCCATGGCCGCCAAATTCACCAATCTGCTCCAGCCGCTCCGCATCGGACCGATGGAGGTGAAGAACCGTATGGGCGTCACCGCCATGGGCGTCAGCCTGGCGGAAGAGGACGGCAGCTGCGGCGACCGCATTCTGGCCTATCACCGCGAGCAGGCGCGCGGCGGCGTGGGGCTGGTGACGATGGGCGTCACCGGCGTCGCCTTCCCGGTCGGCGGCAACCAGCTCCGCCAGATCGCCATCTCCGACGACAAATACATTCCCGGACTGAGGCGCGTCGCCGATGCGGTGCATGAGCACGGCGCGAAGATCGCGGCCCAGATCCATCATGGCGGCCTCGTCTCGACCATCGACATGATGGAAGGCCGGCCGCTCTGGTGCCCCTCCGTGCCGCCCGCGGAAGAGGGCGACTTCATGGACGGCTTCCTGCCGGAGGAAGCATCGCAGGCGCTGGTGCCCAAGGGCGGCGTCCAGCTCAAGGTCATGGACAAGGCCGATATCGAGCAGCTCGTCACCTGGTTCGCCGCGGCGGCGCGACGGGCGCGCGAGGCCGGCATCGACGGTCTCGAGATCCATGCCGGCCACGGCTATCTGATCCAGTCCTTCCTGTCGCCCTTCACCAACCGGCGCGAGGACGAATATGGCGGCACGCCCGAGAACCGCGCGCGCCTTCTGCTCGAAATCATCGGCGCGGTGCGCGAGGCGGCGGGGCCGGCGGTCGCGGTGTGGGTGAAGCTCGACGGCGTCGAGCATGGCCGCAAGCCGGGGATCACGATCGAGGACGCGATCCGCAATGCCAAGCTGGCCGAAAACGCGGGGGCGCACGCGATCGTCACAACCGCCTATCACAATTCCGCCAACGGCATTCTTCATTCCGGCTCGCACACGCCGCAGGTGCCCGGCCTCAATGTCGGCAATGCGGCGGCGATCAAGGCGGCGGTGAATATCCCCGTCTTCTGCTCCGGCCGCATCGAGCCGGAGATGGCTGAGCGCCATATCGGCGACGGCAAGTTCGACATGCTTTATATGGGCCGCAAGATGCTGGCCGATCCGCATCTGCCGCGGAAGATCGCCGAGCAGCGGCCCGAGGACATACTGCCCTGCATCTATTGCTACACCTGCATCAGCCAGATTTATTTCGCCAAATCGGTCAAATGCGCGGTCAATCCC
>Ga0070738_10000379_pt1 | contig 130149 bp, 116 predicted proteins | sample Coa_R2_2_FD_66446 | JGI IMG/M metagenome (GOLD analysis project Ga0070738, IMG submission 66446) | Surface soil microbial communities from Centralia Pennsylvania, which are recovering from an underground coalmine fire - Coalmine... | ecosystem: Environmental > Terrestrial > Soil >... | reverse complement strand
CTCGCGGAGACGCGCGGCTTTGCCCTTCAACTCGCGAAGGTAGTAGAGCTTGGCGCGGCGCACGCGGCCGGTGCGAATGACGTCGATATGATCGATCACCGGCGCATGAATGGGAAAGATTCGCTCGACGCCTTGGCCGAAGCTGACCTTGCGCACCGTAACGGTCTCGCCCACACCGGTGTTCTTGCGGGCAATCACAGTACCTTCGAAGGCCTGCAAACGCTCTTTGTCGCCTTCTTTAATCTTGACGTGGACGCGGATGGTGTCGCCCGGGCGAAATTCGGGCACATCCGTCCGTTTTTGGCGCGACGATACTTTGGTCAGTAGGGGGTTGGCCATGGTTACAAATCCTTGAATTTTCTATTGTAATAGATCCGGGCGGTTACGTGCAGTCTTCTCCCGCGCTGCCTGCCGGCGCCAACGGCGAATTTCTTCGTGATTACCGCTCAGCAGCACTTCCGGCGCGCGCCAGCCACGGAACTCGGCCGGGCGCGTGTACTGAGGACAGTCTAGCAGTCTTTCCTCGCCGAAAGATTCCTGCACCGCGGAGTCGGCATTCCCCAGCACGCCAGGAATGAGCCGCGCGACGCAATCGATCACGATGGCGGCGGCCAGTTCGCCCCCGCTCAAGACGAAATCGCCGACCGAGAGCTCTTCGTCGGCCAAATGTTCGGCCACGCGCTCATCTACGCCTTCATAACGGCCGCAGACCAGGAATAGCTCCTGATATCCGGCCAGCCTGCGCGCGGCTTCCTGATCGAAACGCTTGCCCTGGGCCGAAAGAAGCACCAGCCGCTGGGCGTCGCTGCGCTGCGGCCAAATGCTTTCTACGGCTTCAAAGATAGGCTGAGCCTTCAGGAGCATGCCTTCGCCGCCGCCGAACGGGCGGTCGTCCACAGTGCGGTGGCGATCGTGCGTCCAGTTGCGGAGGTCGTGGATGTCGATGCGGATCAGCCCGGCTTCGGCGGCTTTGGCAATGACGCCGTGACGAAAAGGGCCCTCAAAAAATTCGGGAAAGATGGTGAGAATGTGAAAGCGAGTCACGTTGTCTCGGGGTTTAGATCGGCGAGCCCCTCTGGAAGCGCCACGCGAATCCGCTTCCGCTCGACGTCGATCTCCACAAAGATGGATTTGGCGAATGGAATGAGTAGCTCCCTGGCATCTGGCATCCGCACCTCGACCAGGGGTGTCCCGCCGGTCTCCTGCCAGCCTTCCACAGTGCCCAGCATGCGCCCGGTCTGGTCCCAAACCTGGCAGTCCAACAGGTCGGATTGATAATACTCGCCTTCCGGGGCGGGCGGACGCTGCTCGATCGGGATCGCGACCTCGGCGCCGGCCAACCGCTCGGCATCGGAGATCGAGTCCACGCCTTTGAACTTCAGGATGAGGTGTTCGCCGTGCATCCAGGTCCGCTCGACTTCCATCGGGGCCTGATTGACGAACACATCCTTAAGATTATCGAAGGCGTCAGCCAGCGGAATCGCTGCAAGCTCCCCCTTGTTGCCGCGCGCCCGAACCAGCCGTGCAATCGTGACGAGCTTCAGAACTATTCCAGAATTTCCAGAGTGAACCGCCGGTTCAACTTCATTCCGGCGGCGCCCAGCAGCGTCCGGATGGAACGCGCCGTGCGGCCTTGTTTGCCGATCACCTTTCCCAAGTCGCTGGGGGCGACTCGTAGCTCCAGAACGGTAACCTGCTCTCCCTGTACTTCGCTGACGCTAACCTGGTCGGGCGAATCCACAAGAGCTTTCGCGATATCTTCGATGAGTTGCTTCATTTCCAGGTATGCCTGTTAGTAGTTTAGCGCCAGTGGGCCGGAGGGCAAAGACTTCAGACCGGCGGCGCATCGGAGCCACTAGTCTTCGTCTGGCGTTTTGCCGGGCAGGCGCTATGATCGCGGCCGATGTTTACGGCCGCTGCGCTGCCGGCGGATAATGCGATCCCGCGGGCAAACAACCACCGGTTCCAGTTCTACGATTAGATTTTCGTGATGCGTTCCACCGCTGTCACGCCTCATACCGTGACGGCGCACGCGCCCACGCCTGAATCCTTAGGGTCAGAGGCTGATCGTGCAGGCCATCCAACCGCGACTCAGCGCGTAGGCGCAATGGCCGACCGGACATGTTTCAGCATCTTCCGGTTGCGCAGTAGCACGCGTAACGGGATTTCCTATTGGGGCCCGTCTTGATGCACCGCCATGGCCGCTCCCGAGAGCGTACCGGTCATTTGTCCTGTTGCCGCAAAAAAGACAGGGTTGCTTGTGCCGTCGAACAACACCGCCAATACCGTCTCAGTCAGAGCGATTGTGCCGCCGGACGCATTCTTGAAACGTCCGGTTCCCCCAGTGACTTGAAACGTCCTGGTACAGTGGGCCACCGGACCGGTAGCCGTGAACTCGAGGCAATCGCTCCCCTGAGTCAGACTGACGATCAGCAGGCTTCCGTCCTGGAAACGAAATACACCCGAGCCAACATAAGGATGATCTGCGGCCGGGCAAGCACCGGGCGGTTGGGAGCTGGCTTCCAGCGTAGTTAGGCTGAATGGGCCAAGCGTACCCGTCCCGTTCAGATTGTATTCTCCCGTAGATGCGCCCGCCTGTATAGTAATCGTGCTGGACACAGAAGTGCCCGAGAACGACAGCATCACCGGCAGATGTTGTGCATACACGCTGGCGACACCGAGATTAAGCATCAGCGCCGCCGTAGAAATCAGAGTTCGGACATGTTTCATAAAGTGCCTCCATGATGGGAAGCAGGTCGTCGCGACCTTCCCCTTCGCCGGTACAGGCGGCAACTGACCCCCGAAAGCGGCCACGCTCCTGTATAATTCTCAATATCCACGGGAAGCACGGTGATCCATCGACGCACCCATTGCGGAAATCACGATTCTGTTGAAGGCCTGGGGCCGGGGTGACGGCGCCGCCCTCCACCAGCTGGCAGAACGCGTCTATCCCGAACTGCGCCGCATGGCGCGCCGCTACATAAAAAACGAAGCCCACCGCAATACGCTGCAAGCCACCGCGCTTGTCCATGAAGTTTATCTCCGCCTGGTCGACGTAACCAGTGTCGAATGGCAGGAGCGCGCGCAGTTCTTTGCGGTAGCAGCGCAGATGATGCGGCGCATCCTGGTAGATGCCGCGCGCACCCGCGGTTCGCGCCGACGCGAGGGGGAGCCGGTAAAAGTGAAGCTCGACGAGTCCGCCGTTTTGTCGCACTCGCCCGACCGTTCGATCCTCGCTCTAGACGACGCTTTGACGGCGTTCTCTCAGGTCGCTCCGCGCCAGGCGAGGGTGGTGGAGTTGCGTTACTTCGGCGGCCTGACAGAGGAGGAAATCGTCGCCGTTCTAAAAATTTCGCCGCGGACCGTAAGGCGCGATTGGGATCTCGCCAGGGCCTGGTTGCTGCGCGAGCTAAGCCAAACAAGCCGGAGACCCGCGAGCCTCCACGCATGACTCCCGAGCGATTTCGGCAAATCGAAGAGCTATACCATGCCATATGCGAGAACACTGGCCCGGAGCGCGAGGCTCTGCTCGCCCAGGCAGAGCCAGAAATGCGCCGCGAAATAGAGGAGCTTCTGGCGCAGACAGAAAGTGGCTTTTTGGAGCGGCCCGCAGTGGCCGGCGCAGCGGAACTGGGCGACGAGACGGTCACCGGGTTCACTTCGGGAACGTGCCTGGGGCCTTACCGCATCGAATCCAAACTCGGCGAAGGCGGCATGGGCGAAGTGTTTCGCGCGGTGGACGCGCGATTGGGCCGCGCTGTCGCGATCAAAATCACGAATGCGAGGTTCAGCGACCGCTTCGAGCGGGAAGCGCGCGCTATTGCCGCATTCAACCATCCGCATATCAGCACGCTCTATGACATTGGGCCCAACTATCTGGTGATGGAGTTGCTCGAAGGCGAAACCCTGGCGCAGCGGCTCAAGCGCGGCAAGCTTTCGCTGGAAGAAACGCTGCACTATGGAGAACAAATATCGGACGCGCTGGCCGCGGCGCATGGCAAGGGCATCGTTCATCGCGATCTGAAACCCGCCAATATCATGCTGGTGTCGTCCGGAGTGAAGGTGCTGGATTTCGGACTGGCGAAGGCGGAACAGGATCACACGCTCACCGCTTCTCTCGCGGTGATGGGCACACCGGGTTACATGGCGCCGGAACAACGCGAAGGCAAAACAGCCGACGCGCGCTCGGATATCTACTCGCTGGGTTGCGTGCTTTATGAAATGTCGACCGCGGCGCGTCCGGGCTCAGGGCAACGCATTTCTTCGCGAAGGCTTGAAAAAATTATCAACAGTTGCCTGGAACCGGATCCCGACCGCCGGTGGCAATCCGTTATCGAGGTGAAGCATGCGCTCAGTGCGCTCGATCGCCCCGCCGGCTACTGGAAAACCATCGCGACCGCCGCGCTTGCCGTGCTGGTTGTCAGCGCCGGCGCATATTTCTATTTCCATCGCGCATCGAAACTCACAGGTAACGATACGATTGTTCTCGCAGATTTCGAAAATAAGACTGGCGACCCCGTGTTCGACGATACGCTCCGGCAGGGCCTCATCGTTCAGTTGCAGCAGTCTCCCTACTTGAGCCTCATTCCGGATCAGAAGGTCCGCGCCACTCTCAAATTGATGGGCAAGCCGACTGCATCGGTTCCAACCGGAGACACGGCGCGGGAAGTTTGCCAGCGTGTGGGCGCAAAAGCCATGCTTACGGGCTCGATCGCCAGCCTAGGCGCGCGGTATGTCATGAATCTGCGGGCCGAAGGCTGCGCGAACGGTGAATCAATCGATAATCAGCAGGCCCAGGCATCCGGCAAAGAGCAGGTCCTGAGCACCTTGGGGCAGATGGCCGGTAAGTTTCGAGCCCATGCCGGCGAATCACTGGCCGCCATCCGGGAACACAATGTTCCTTTGGAGGAAGGAACCACCGCGTCACTCGAAGCGCTGAAGGCGTACACCGCGGGAGTAGATAAAAACGGGGACGAAGCGACGTCCGAGCTCCGGCGCGCCACCGAACTCGATCCGGAGTTCGCAGTGGCGTGGAGCTTGCTCGCCATCCAATACAGTGGCCTGGGCGAGATGGCCCTTTCGCGTCAGAGCGCCATCCGGGCCTATCAGGCCAGAGACCGCGCCAGCGGACCGGAAAAGTTCAACATCGAATACTCTTATCACCGCAATGTGACGGGAAATCTCGAAAAGGCATGGCAATCCATTTCTGTGTGGCGACTGACGTATCCCCGCGACAACAAAGCGTTCAGCCTCTCCTCAGGCTACGCCGCAAACGGAACGGGACGATTCGAACAGGTGGTGGAGATGGCTGCGAAATCTGTGGCGCTCGAACCCGACCAACTGTATGGGTACAGCAATCAAGCAGAGGGCCTTTTTCGTCTGGGGCGATTCGAAGACGCAGAAAAAGCCTTTGCCGTTGCTGCTGCACATCACGCGACACTGGCAACTTCGCCGGTGTTCCTCTACCTTATGGCTTCGTTGAAACACGACAAGCCCGGGATGGAGAGAGCTTTGGCGGACAGCCGTGGAACGCGCGATAGCGAAATGATCATGGCGCTCGTCGAGGCCCTTTCGGCCGCGCGCGATGGGCGCCTAACCCAGGCAGACCAGTACTCCCGGAGGGCGCTTGAGATCGCCCGCCAAGCCGGACTCCGAGAGCGAACGGCTGTCTTCCAGGCGGCGCCGGCTGTATGGAACGCACTGTACGACAACAAAGCGGAAGCGCGGCTCGCTGCCGAGACCGCGCTCAAAAGCTTCGAAGGCCGAGACGTAGGCTACGCAGCAGGATTTGCTCTGGGGCTCGCGGGCGAGGGCGGCAGGGCAGAAGCGATCGCGGAGAGACTCGACAAGCAATACCCGGAAGACACGCACGTTCAGGCAACCTATGTACCTACATTGCGTGCTCTCGCGGCCCTTGACAGGAACGACCCGCGGAAAGCTATCGATCTGCTGGAGGGGAACCGGACCTACGAATTCGGGATTCCTCCGCTCGCGTTCGTTCACTTCTATGGCAACATGTACCCCATCTATGTTCGCGGCCTCGCCTATTTGGCGCTGCATCGAGACCGGGAAGCTGCAGTTGAGTTTGGGCGGCTGTTGGCGCACCCCGGCTTGTGGGTTGGCGACCCCGTGGAGTCCGCAACCCGGCGCCAAATTGCACGCGCGTTGGATCTGTCGGGTGACAAGACGAAAGCCAGATCCGCTTACCAGGAGTTTCTTTTACTCTGGACCGATGCCGACCCGACCATTCCGATTTTGAAGCAAGCTAAAGTGGAATACGCCAAGCTCCAGTGAACGAGGGTACCGGCTTCCAGGATCGCCGCTACGCCGCGGTTTCGCGCTGATCCCGTTCCGGGCATTTATGAGATAGGTTCTAGTCTTCGCCTGGCGTTTTTCCAGGCAATCCTGCCGGGTTCTCGTGAACGCGCTCGCGGAAGCGGCCCTTGAGGCCGGTTGCCAGAGATACGCTGTCTTCGCCGAACTTATCCCGAATCTGGTCCACCGCAGAGAGCGCCTTGCGCCAGCGCTGGGTTGACGCTTCATCCAGCAAGTTCAGCTGACCTTCGTCCGATTCCAGACCGGACGCGTGCACTCCCAGAAGCCGGATTTTTGCCTTCGGCTTACGATGCCGGCGGAAAAGCTCACGCGCTTCGCGGAAGATCTCGGTATCGAGTTGGGTAGCGTGGTCGAGCGAATGCGCGCGTGTGATGGTCGTGAAATCGGAATATCTCAGCTTTAGCTGAACCGTGCGCGCGTGCAGCGAATGCTCGCGGAGCCGGCGCCCAACCATTTCCGACAAGCGCGCGAGAGTCGACTCCAGCCGGTCGGCATCGTCGGTGTCCTCGTTGAACGTCACCTCGTGGCTGATCGACTTGGGATCGCTGGACTCGCCAACTTCGCCGGCAAACCAGGCGCCTGCGTCGCGGCCATGGGATTTTCCTGCCAGCGCCAATCCCCACTCGCCGAAATGCTCGCGTAGAAACACCTCGTCGAGCGCAGCCAGATCGCCTACGGTTCGAATGCCGCGCGCTTGCAGACTTTTCTCGGTGACTTTCCCGACGCCAGGAATTTTGCGGACTTCCAGGGGCGCCAGAAACCGCGCCTCCTGTTCGGGCAGCACCCACAGGATCCCGTTCGGCTTGGCTTGATCGGACGCAACTTTGGCCACCATGCGCGATGCGGCGATGCCGATGGAGCAGTTGAGCGCTGTCTCGCGGCCGATCGCTTCGTGCAGCCGGTGTGCGGCTTCGAGCGGCGGCCCGTTCAACTTTTCAGTTCCGGTCACGTCCATATAGGCTTCATCCACCGACGCCATTTCAACTTGAGGCGAGAAGCTCTGGAGCACTTTATAAACTTTGCGCGAATAGTCGCGATAGCGTTCCGGGTGGCCCTCGACGAAGATGGCGTGCGGACACAGGCGATAAGCAGTCCGGAGCGGCATGGCCGAGTGCAGGCCGAACTTACGCGCCGCATAAGAGGCGGCCGAAACGACTCCCCGCTGATCCGCCTTTCCTCCTACGACCACGGGTTTACCGCGCAGCGAGGGATCGTACAACTCCTCCACGGAAACGAAGAACGCGTCCATGTCCACGTGGAAGTAAGTTTTCATAACGACCGTCGCGCCGCGAGCACCCGCGGGAATCCGGCCAGATCCGCCGCTACGTCGATGTCGCTCCAGGGGCGGTCAAGCATGGCCCGCACTGATTCTAACGAATTGTAGCCGAGCTCCATCAGAAGCCATCCGCCCGGCCGCAACACGCGCTCCGCCTCGGCGATCAAGCGTTCGTAGACTTCCAGGCCGGTCGGACCGCCGAACAAGGCGATGTGCGGCTCCCAATCGCGCACCTCGCGCTGAAGTCCAGTCAGGTCCGCGCGCGGGACATAGGGCGGGTTGGCGACGAGCAGGTCCAGGATGCGCTCTTTGAAACATGCGGCCAGATCGCACGCCAGGAACGCGACGCTCGCGCGAAGTTCGCGGGCGTTGACGGCGGCTACGCGCAGAGCGGCTGTAGAAATGTCCGTCGCCGCAACCCGAGCGCCCGTTTCGAGCGCCAGCGTGACTGCAATCGCGCCGGAGCCCGTCCCCACATCCAACACGACATCGCCGGCCCGAATCCGTGCGAGGCTCGCTTCCACCAAGTGCTCCGTTTCGGGCCGCGGGATTAGGACGTCGGGCGTGACGCGAAATTCGCGGCCGTAAAATTCCTGGTGGCCGGTGATGTATTGCGTCGGCTTGCCCTTGAGGCGCTCATGTAGGTAGCGGCCGTAATGGATCCAGGCGCGCTCACTCAGTTCTTCATCCGGATGCGCGTAGATGTATGTACGGTCGCGCTGGAGCGCATGGGCGAGTAAAACTTCGGCCGTCAAGCGCGCCACTGGGACCGTGGCATCTTCGAGCAGCCTGGTGCCTTGCTGAAGCGCAGTCCCGACCGTCATGGCGGAACGGAGCTAGGCCGCCTCGCCCTGATCCTTCAGTTTTTCGGTTTGGTAGTAGGTGGTCAGCGCCGAGATTAGCGCATCCAGGCGGCCTTCCATGATCTGATCCAGCTGGTGCAGGGTGAGCCCGATGCGGTGGTCGGTTACGCGGTTCTGCGGGAAATTGTAGGTCCGGATCTTCTCGCTTCGGTCGCCCGACCCCACCATGCTGCGGCGTTCAGCCCCAATCTGTTCGCGCTGCTTCTCCAGCTCGATCTCATAGAGGCGCGACCGCAACACGCGCTCCGCCTTGGCGCGATTCTTGATCTGCGATTTCTCGTCCTGGCACGAAACCACCAAGCCCGTGGGCAAATGCGTGATTCGTACAGCCGAGTAGGTGGTGTTGACCGACTGGCCGCCCGGACCGGAGGAGCAAAACGTGTCGACGCGAATGTCCTTGGGGTCGATCTTAATTTCCACTTCGTCCGCTTCCGGCAGCACGGCAACAGTAATGGCGGAGGTGTGGACGCGGCCTTGCTGCTCGGTCTGAGGCACGCGCTGCACGCGATGCACGCCGCTTTCGTACTTGAGCCGGCTGTAAACCTTATTGCCGCTCACCAACGCGATCACTTCCTTGAGTCCGCCGACCGGCGACTCGCTCAGCGAGGTTATTTCCACGCGCCACTTCTGCGTTTCCGCATAGCGGCTGTACATGCGGAACACTTCGGCGGCAAACAGTGTTGCTTCATCCCCGCCGGTACCGGCGCGAATTTCGAGCACCACGTTTTTGTCGTCCAGCGGATCCTTGGGCAGCAAAAGCACCTTGAGCTCTTCTTCGATGCGCGCGAGCTCCGGCTCCAGACGGCGCACCTCGTCGTTGGCCATCTGACGCAGTTCGGGATCCGGTTCCTCGACCATGGAACGCGCCTCGTCGTAGTTGCGCTTCGCCTGCTTGTATTCGCGATATTTGACGACGATCTCTTCCAACTCCGAGCGCGCCTTGGCGGCCTTGCGATAGCCGTCACCGTCGGCGATCAGCGATGGATCCGCCATCTGCCCTGTGAGGCCCTCGAAGCGCGCTTCGATGTCGTCCAGTCTTTGCGAATATTGCATGTTTCAGGAACTCGCCGCCACCGCGGTTATGCGATCACCAGTTCGCCGCCCTGCGATTTTTCCAACGTCATGGCGCCTTCCAGCGCGTGAATGGCGACCGCCGCCTGCTCGTCGGTGGGCGGCTGAGTGGTGATACGCTGCAGCCACAAACCCGGCCGGGTAAGCAGCGCCATAAGACCTTGCTGGTGCTTGGCAGCGAACCGGATCAACTCATAGCTGCCTCCCAGAACCAGAGGCAGCAGCGCGATGCGAGCCGCAAACTTAGCCACAAAGCCGTCGAAGGGAAGAAATGCGTACACCGGGATCGCAATCAGCATCACCACCACCAGGAAGCTAGTGCCGCAGCGCGGATGGAATGTGACAAACTTCTGCGCGTTCTCCACCGTCACAGGTTGCCCGGACTCGTAGTTGAACACCACTTTGTGCTCGGCGCCGTGATACTGGAACATGCGGCGCATGTCCTTCATGCGCGAAACCAGGTACAAGAAAACCAGCAGCAAAGCCAGCCGGATTCCGCCGTCAATCAAATTAATCTCCAGACGTTGATGGGCGGAGGGCAGGAAATTCCCGATGCGCGTGGCAAGGAACAGGGGCACGAACTTATACATGAAGATGAACATGAGCAGCGAGAAGGCCAAGTTCACGGCCAACACCCAGCCGGGCAGCTCCACCGGTTTCTCCTGGGCTTTGGAGAGGTCGGCCAGCGACGCATTCATCGAAAATCGCAGCGCCTTTACCCCCAGTGTCATCGCGTGACCTAGAGTTCCCAGGCCGCGCAAAATGGGGAGTTTGAAGAGAGGATACTTCTCCGAAAGCCGGGGTAGCGGTTTTTCTTCCGTGACGATCTCGCCACTGGCACGGCGCACTGCGACACAATAGCTGTGCGGCGCGCGCATCATGACACCTTCCATAACAGCCTGGCCGCCTACCAGGGTCTCCTCGCCGCCTTCCAGAATTGGCAGCATCTGAATATGCGCGCTAAGGCGCAAAAAGCTTCGGATCGTCAAGGGGAAAGACTCCTTTACAATTATAGCGCGGAGGTCAGAACGGGAAAATCGGGCGGCCCTAAAGGCCGACGCCGCGCCGGTAAGGCGGTAAAATAGCATTTTATGCAGGTCCTCTCGGCCGGCGAGCACAAGTTTATCCTGCTGGAACTCGATCCGGATCTGGTCGGCACCATCGCTAAACAAGCCGGCTTCGAGTACCGGATCGAAGAGAACTCGCGCGCCATGTGCCTGGATCTGCTGGCTGCCGGACGCCAGGCTCCGCTGCTGTTGTTCGATGCCGCCGATCCGGGAAACCTGGGCTGGTTCTCGCGCTGCCAGTTCTATGTCGACGGGAAGACCGGCGTAGTGCTACAGACGCCCATGTCGGTGGCGAACCAGCGGGACCGCTCCGGCCATTCCCTGCCCCATTCCATCCGCTTGCAGATCACGAAAGAGCTTCCGGCTTCGTTCCGGCTGCCGGGCAAGCAGCCGGTGAACGAGCAGATGGTCTATCAGGTGCTCATCCACTTGCTCAACGCGCTGCTCAATACAGGCGTGGGAGTGTGTGGCGGATCGATTGTCCGCCCACTCGCGGGCCGAACCGAAACCATCGGGACCCGTAATTAGAAGCTCACCCGACGCTATTTTCCTACCATTAAGATCGAGAACGAATCGGGCACCATCGCCCCCCGTCCGCCGCGGCCACCGGGAGGCGGAGTTGCGGGTGGAGGGCCGAATTCGGCGGCGATCAGCAGAATGTGATTCGTTTTTTCATCCAGCGTTAGCGTTTTCGCGCTGCGCGTCGTTTGAACAGTTTCTTCCACTGCGAAACTCGTGGGGCTGTTTTCCTTAACAACCGTCAGAGTGCCGTCGAATTGGGAGCTGAAAGCCTCGCTCGTTTTCGGATTAAATACCGCGCCATCGGTGCCCTCGCCGATCGGAAGCGCATCCAGAATCTTGCCGTTCGATGCGTCCAGGATCACCATGTTGTGAGGATTGCGGCACGCGGCGAAGAGGATATTGTGCCTGGCGTCTATGGCGAGACCCGCACACACGGCGCCTTTGCCTTCAAGATCATAGTGTCCAGTGACAGCGAGCGTCTTGGCATCCACTACCGCGATATTGGCCTTATCTTCGATGTCGACGTAGATATGGCCCTTGCCGTCGCTTGCCGCCTGCTCGGGTGCGCCGCCCAGGTCAATGGTGCCCACGATGGCTCCATCCGCGGCGTTGATCACGGTCGCATTGGGAGCGCGATGGCTCAGCACATATACGCGATCGTTGAACGAATCGTACATGAGGCCGTCCGGATTGCCTTCGACATCGATCTTCTTAATGACCGCCAGTGTCTTGCTGTCGAACATTGTCACCGGCTTGCTGCTGGCAAACCCGTGATGGGTCTTGTCGGAAACCACCGCGCCGTGCGCCGATACACCGGGAATTTCGCCGGCCGGCTCGAGCGTGTCCAGGTTGAATACTGTTATACGCGCCTCGGGCCCGCTGCGCGCGACATATAGCTTTCGGCCGGCCGCGTCGGCGTTGACGTAATCGAATCCACCCGCGCCGCCGACCTTGGCGGTCTTGAGCACCTTGTACGGACCGCTATCGGATGCCGCAAACGCCAGGCATGCGGCCAGAATAGCGGCTGGAATCGCGAACGAACCTCGCTTCATAATGCGCCTCCTCAATCCAAATTGCTCCCCGCGCGACTGGCAGCCAGTATAGCGAAATTGGTGTAATTTTGACTGGCCAGCGCGGCGGTGCGCATTGCCAAATGTGAGATCCTACTTATTTCTGGCTTTCGCGTCAGCATCGGCGACAGCCGGGCGGAAGTTGCAGCCCTAGTTAGCGCGGCTTCAAAACCGCGTTGAGCGAACCCTGCCGGTAACCTTCCAGATCGATCGTTACGTAGTGAAAGCCAAGCGGCTTGAAGATGGCGACAAACGCCTGAGCCATTTCCGGGGTCAGCGCGCGCGCCAGTTCATCTTTGGCTACTTCGATTCGCACCAGCTCGCCGTGAAACCGCACCCGAAACTGCCGGAAGCCGAGTTCCCGAATCGCCTCCTCGCCGCGTTCCACTGTCTTAACCGTCTCGGGCGTTACGGGCGTTCCATACGGGATGCGGGAGCTGAGGCAGGCCGAAGCCGGCCGGTCCCAACTGGATAGGCCCGCCAGCCGTGACAGCTCGCGGATCTCGGTCTTGGTCAGACCAGCGTCGACCAGGGGAGCCTTTACTTCATGCAGTTTGGCAGCGCGCTGGCCCGGGCGGTAGTCGCCCAGATCGTCCATATTGACGCCATAAACGATGTGCTCAATTCCGCGCTCGCCCGCAATCGCGTCCAAGCACGTGAACAGCTCGTCCTTGCAGTGGAAACACCGGTTCGGGTCATTCTTGACGTAGTCTGGATTTTCGAACTCGTGAGTTTCTATGTACTCGTGCCGTATGCCGCATTCGCGCGCGAACGCTTCGGCGGCGCGCTTGTGCGATTCCGGAATCGAAGCCGAATCGGCCGTGATGGCGATGCTATTCGCGCCCAATACGCGCTGTGCGGCCCAGGCGAGATAAGCAGAATCGGTGCCGCCCGAATAAGCCACAATGACGCGCCCCATTGCACCCAGTTGCGCGAACAGGCGCGTTTCTTTTTCGGCCAGCGTCGCGGTATCCAGTGTGGAAGGCGTTTCGAGACTGACAAGCCCCGGCATAATTTCAGTATAGCGGCGGCGCGCTACAATCCCCTGTACCAATGCTTCCGATCGATTGGAAACTTGCCATCCAGTACGCGCAACTGGTGAATCTCGCTTATGAGGTGTTGCCCACAGGCGACGATAACCAGCTAACGTCCGCGCTTGCCGCGCTGAATTTGAAATACCTGCACACGCTCTACGCCAACGAGCTGGCCACGGATATTGACCCGCATCTCGGCCAGTGCGTCTCGTTCGGATTTCTCGCAGTCTCTGAATCCGGCGAACTGATCGCTGCCATCCGAGGCACCGAGACCATCTGGGAATGGATGCACGACGCTTCGTTTCTGATGGTTCCCTCGGTGATTCAAGGCGTCGCCGGACTGACGGAAGACGGATTCACGGATGTTTACAGATCGCTGCGGATCGACAAGACGGCCGGAGCTCCCACCGCGATCGCTTCCATTGCGACGTACTTATCCGGCGGCACCGCCAGCAAGGTTACAGTGTGCGGGCATAGCCTGGGTGCCGCGCTCGCAACGTTGCTCACCGCCGATGTCGCCGCAAACTCCCCATGCCGCACACCGGTTTCCTACACCTACGCGAGCCCCAGAACAGGCGATCATATTTTCGCCAACTCGTACAACGCGCTGGTACCGGCGACCTACCGCGTCGCCAATCGCCAGGACCTCGTGCCGCAACTCCCGCCCATCCTGCCGCTGCCGTACGAGCACGTCAACACGCTGTACGCATTGGTTCCACCGCCCAATGCGATCAATCTAACCATTCCGTGCATGCACTATCTTTCGACTTACCTGTGGCTCATGGGCAAACAGGCGGGGGTGGATGCCGGGCCGCTTAACGCAGCTTGCGCGGCGGCGGTCCCGCCCGGTCATTGATCGCCGTGTTCCGTGCCCGATAAATCAGGCTTGGCACTCCATTCGCGCTGCTGCCGCCGCATTCAAGCGCGCTGCGGGCGAGTTCGGCGCAATCAATCCAGCAACATCAGGCCGTATTCTGGGATGAGTTAAGATCATTCAGTACGGCACCGGCACTAGCCGTCCGGGTGCTCCCTTGCAATGTCGATGCACCAAGTTTTCATCAGCTATAACAACGCGGACCGGTGCTTGGTCGATCAATTATCCGAGGGACTGGAAGCGGCGGGCTACAGTACCTGGTTTTACGATCGCGACAGCCGGGTGGGATTCAACTACATGGAGTACGTCGGAGCGCTCATCTCCGACTGCCAGGCCGTGGTCCTGCTGATCTCTCCGTCATCGGTCGACTCGGCCCAGGTCACGCGCGAAGTGATTCGCGCCAGCGAAGAGACCAAATTCATCCTGCCGGTGTTGTGCGGCATGACCTACGCCCAGTTCCAGAAGATGGCGCCGGCGTGGCGTCAGGCGCTGGCGGGAATCGCTGCGCTGGAACTGCCGCTGCAAGGGATCACCGCCATCACGCCGAGACTAGTCGAGGCGCTTCACAACCGCGGCATAGCCCCGGAATTGGCGCCGACGCACGTCGCCACTGCTCTGAACCAAACTGCCGCCGCAGGTACCGGGACGGCGAGCGCCGCACGTTCCGCCGCAGCATTTCCCGCCGCGTCCACGATCGCGTCCCGCCGCATCATGCTGGCCTACAAGCGCGGAGCGCATCCGGACGAAGAACTGCTGCAGTTGCTGGAAACCGAGCTGGCCAATCGAGGCGCATCGGTATTCATTGACCGGCATCTCAAGCCGGGTATGGAATGGGCGCGCGAAATCGAGCAGCAGATCCGTTCTTCCGACATCGTGATTCCACTGCTTTCGGCCGCCTCTGTCGAAAGCGAAATGTTGGCCATGGAGGTGGAGATTTCCAAGGAAGCGGCGCAGCAAAACGGCGGCAAGCCGTACCTAGTTCCGGTTCGCGTCGGGCTGGAGGGTAAGCTGCCAGGCTCGCTCGGTGCCATCCTCGACCCCATTCAGTACGCGCTCTGGAAATCGAGCGCCGATAACCAACGATTGTTGGATGAGCTGATTCCGGTGATCGAGAATCCGCCGCCCCGCCGCTTCAAGACCGATACCGGCGACGCCCACGGCGCCGTGCCGCTGGATTCGGAATACTACATCGTGCGCCGCACCGACCCGATTTTCCTGGGCGCGATCGGCAATCGCGATTCCATCGTCCTCATCAAAGGACCTCGGCAAATGGGCAAAACGTCGCTGCTGGCCCGCGGCTTGCAGGAAGCACGCAAAGCGGGCGCCAAGGTGGTCCTCACCGACTTTCAGAAACTGAGCCAGGATGATCTTGAGTCGGTTGGGAGCTTCTTCCGCGGCCTCGCCGAGTTGATCGCCGAGCAGCTCGACCTGGATTTCGCCGAGCAAAATTGGGCTCCCGAGCGCCTCGGGAACGCGAATCTGGCGTTCGAGAAATTCATCAAGCGCGAAGTTCTGCGCAAGCTCGAGCAGCCGCTGGTGTGGGGCCTGGATGAAGTGGACCGGCTGTTCACCTGCGATTTCGCGACGCAAGTTTTCGGCCTGTTCCGCGCCTGGCACAACGAGCGCTCGCTCGAACCCGGCGGTCCCTGGGGCCGGCTCACGATGGCCATCGTGCATGCCACCGAACCGCACTTGTTTATCCAGGACCTGAATCAGTCTCCGTTCAATGTCGGCACCAAAATCGCCCTGGAAGACTTCACCGAAGATCAAGTGGCCGAATTGAACCGGCGCTACAATTCCCCGCTCCAGAACACCGATGAACTGCGGCGCTTTTATGAATTGGTAGGCGGACATCCGTTTCTGAGCCGCCGCGGATTGCAAGAGCTCTCAAAACAGGGCGTGAGCATGGAGAGCCTGGATGAATGCGCCGATCGGGACGATGGCCCATTTGGAGATCACCTGCGCCGCATTTTAGTGCTGCTCGCCAAGGATCCGGACCTGAGCGCGGCAGTGCGCAGTGTTCTTCAGGCGAAACCGGAGATGTCGCGCAACAGCTTTTTCCGCCTGCGCAGTGCAGGGGTCCTGGCCGGCGATTCCGCGGAAACCGCCCGCATGCGCTGCGGCGTTTATACCCTCTATCTCAAGCGTCAGATGTTATGAACCCCAAGGCGGCGCGCTTGAATTTTTACGTGCTCGGCGGCACGCTCACCCGCGACGCTCCGTCCTATGTCATACGCGACGCCGATCTGGACCTCCACGCCGCTCTGGCGCGCGGCGAGTTCTGCTACGTGCTTACCTCGCGCCAAATGGGAAAATCCTCGCTCATGGTGCGGACGGTGGTGCGCTTGCGCGAAGAACACGCCAAGGCAGTCGTCATCGATCTCACGGCTCTGGGACAAAACCTGACGCCGGAGCAGTGGTATCTGGGCGTGCTCGGACGCATCGGTTCGCAGCTCGATTTGGAGGATGAACTGGAAGCCTATTGGTACGGCCGCACGAACCTCGGACCGTTGCAGCGCTGGCTGGGCGCGCTGCGCGAAGTCGTGCTCGTGCACATCCAAGCGCCGGTATTTCTTTTTGTCGACGAGATCGATGCAACACGCAGCCTCCCCTTCGCCGCCGACGAGTTTTTCACCGGGATTCGCGAGCTATATAACGAGCGCAGCGAGGTGCCGGCGCTTTCGCGGCTCACGTTTTGTCTCCTTGGCGTCGCGACACCAGCCGACCTCATTCGCGATGCCCGCACTACGCCCTTCAACATCGGCCATCGCATCGAGCTGACCGATTTCACCGAAAAAGAAGCGCAGGTCTTGCTGCCCGGGCTTAGACGCGCCGGCCGTTCTGCTCCGGAGCTGCTGCGCAGAATCCTGTATTGGACGGGCGGGCACCCCTACCTGACCCAGCGGCTCTGCCAGGCCCTGGTTGAAGACGGGCGGGTACGCAATGCCAAAGCTGTGGACCGCGTCTGTAATGAAGTATTTTTGTCGAACCGGGCGCGCGATCGCGACGACAATCTGCTGTTCGTTCGCGACCGCATACTGCGCGGCGGGGCCGATCCGGTCGAGTTGCTGACGCTCTATTCCAGTATCCGAACCGGCCGGCTGGTTCAGGATGATCCCGCGCATCCAGTGCTCTCCGAACTGCGCTTGGCGGGAATCGTCCGGTCCGACAATGGCTATCTGCGCGTGCGGAACCGCATCTACGAGCGGGTATTCGATCAGAAGTTCATCGAGAGCAATCAGCCCCAGGACGAAGTGGCCCGCCAGCGCGCGGCCGAGCGCCGCGGACGTTTGAAGGTGCTGGCCTGGGCGGTTCCGCTGGTGCTGGTGTTCGCGGCTTTGTCCGGCATAGCTTGGTGGCAAAGCCGGCGCGCACAAAAGCAGACCGAAAACTTCACGGCCACGGCGAATACCGGTATGAGAGTCATCTCCAACCTGGCCGACCGCATCTACGATGCTTCCGCGAATCGGCCCGAGTTGCGATCCATTTACGCCGACATCGTGGAGGGCAGCACACCCTTTGTCGATACCATGCTGCGCATCGAGGGCGACAATCCCGCAGCGAACAATCTCAAGGCCAACAGCCTGTACGTGGCGATCGACGGCGCCATTCGAAGAGGCGACACGGCCGGCGCGAGATCGAAATCGCAGGAATGCGTCGCGCGCGGTTCAGCTTTGCTTAGCCAGACCGATCTGCGCCTGCGGGCGATTGCTGCGCGTATGTATGCCACAGCGGCAGAGGCGTTCGCGAGACTAGGCGACTCCACTGAAGCCGAGGCGGACATTAAGCGCGCCGAAGCCACCGCTCAGGACGTCTCCCGGCAGGCAAAACCGGACGATGAGTTTGCGCTGCAAAGTCTTTCAACCACCTACAACATGCTGGGAGCAGCCGAGGAAGCCCTGGACCACTGGGATCTCGCCGTTCAAGCTTATCAGCGGAACGTCGGCATGGAGCAGAAGGTTTCGGACCTGTATCTCCAGCACGGCGATGATTCACGAATTTTCAAGGTGGTTCACGATGCGCTCCAGGAGCGCAACCGCATCGCGCAAATCGATCTGGACCGCCGCGACTACGACGCGGCACGGAAGGTGTTGGAAGAACGCTCGCTGTCGATCGCGCGGACGCTGGTGAAATGGAACAACGATCCAACCAGGCACCGAACCAGCGCAGAGAAAATCGCGGCGCTGCAGGACCGTTACGAGGTGGAGAACAAGCTGGGAAGCTTGCTGGCGCTCCGCCCGTCGACATGGGCCTCGGCCCTGAATTACGATCTTCAGGCATTGGACGACGCCGAGAAGCTGGCCCAGGGGAGCCCCACTGTCCCCGATTTGCAGCGGCGGGAAGACGCGGCTTTAGCTGTTGCTAGAATGCGTAAGCTCCTCGGGCAGCCGAGCGAGGCGCTCGGTACCTATACCAAGTACACGGCGTGGCTCCGAGAGCGCGCGATCGCGCAGCCGGGATCCGAGGTGGCGACGAAGTTGGGCTTCGCCTATCAGGAAATGGGGGCGTTCGAGGCGCGCCATGGCAGCAAATCCGGCGCGCCGGCCGACTATCTCAACGCCCTCGAATGGCTGTCGAAGGTGACCAGCACCGATGGGTCGGTGGAACGAGAGACGGCGTCGGTGTATCTCAAGCTGGCGGATATCCAATCCGAGTTCGGGCAGACCGATCAGGCGCACGCAAACTACATCAAAGCGGTTCATGCTATCGAAAAGTGCATCGCTTTGGATCAGAAACGTGACGGCTCGGCGAGTTCGCCCGCCGCCCTGATGTCCGATTATCAGGACCTGGCATTTAGTAAGCTCGGCGCGGGCGACAAGGAGGGGGCCGCGGAAGCACTAGCCACGCTGCTCGACAACGCACGCCGGGAAGCCGCAGCCGCGCAAGCCGCCGTCAATCAAAAGAAAACGCCGGAAGCGATCGATCGCGCCGTCTTCGCCTACGGCACCTTGGGTTGGGCCGAGTTGCTTTCCAATCATCCGCAGGAATCGATCCGCGCCTCAACTTCCGCATTGCAGCTGGACGAGAGCCAATCGTGGATTCAGGCCAATCTCGCGCACGCCTACGTGCTGGCCGACAAAACAGACCAAGCCAGCTCCATTTACCTGGCTCACGCCGGCGAACAGATGTACGATGACCGCCTGGCGATCTCGGTTTTGGACGATTTTGCGGCGCTCCGGAAAGTTGGCCTGGACCGGCCTGCGTTTGCGCGGATGGAAAAACTGCTGGGACACTGAAGCACCGCCGGGATGAGTCTAGCCGCGCCCCAAATCGAACGCCTGCAAGCACCGCTGGTCATCGGCGTTACGGGCCATCGGGATTTGCGCCAGCACGACCTCCCGCATCTCGAAAAGCTGGTGAGGCATGTATTGGGGCGGCTTCGTGAGCGGTATCCGTCGACGCCGTTGGTTGTGCTGTCGCCGCTCGCCGAGGGTGCCGACCGGCTGGTGGCACGCGCCGGCTTCGCGTTCGGCGCACGGCTGGTGGTCCCGCTCCCCCTGCCCGCAGCACTCTATGAACAAGATTTCGAGGAACCCGGCTCGGTGGACGAATTTCGCGCATTGCTGGCGCAAGCCGAGTGCTCGTTCGTGCTGCCGCCAGAGCCGGACTTAGCTGCCATCCGAAACCCCGGCCTGGAACGCGACCGCCGCTATGAACTGGCGGGCTCGTACGTGGTGCAGCAGAGCCAGATTTTCATCGCGTTGTGGGACGGCGTCGAGTCTGGGAAAGTTGGCGGTACATCGGCCATGGTCAAGCTACGCACGGAAGGCCGCCGGGAAGCACGCCAATTCGAACTGCAGCCGCTGGAACTCTTCCCCGTCTATCACATCGTCACGCCGCGGCGGAGCAATCCAAATCCCGCGCGCGAAGCTTTCCAATTGCGCGAGATCTATCCGCCGGTATTTCAGCACGGCCAGAACGGCGAAACGTACTACGCCAAAGCGCTTCGCAACCTGGATGTCTTCAATCGCACAATTCAAGACGGCACGCTATTGCATGAGGCGGCAGATTCGAGACGCGGTTTAGTCCGCGAAAAAACGCCATGGCTCTCCGGCAGCTTGGAACTCGCGCTGGAACAATACGCGATAACCGACGCGCTTGCCATCCGGTATCACCGCAAGAACGTACGCACGCATGCGGCCTTGCACATACTCGTATTTGTATCCTTCTTATGCTTCGTGCTGTTCGGAGAATGGGGCGAGTTTCGCCCCTGGTGGTTGTTCGCTTCTTTACTGGTGCTGGCGGTAGCTCTCGTCACGCATCGCTTCGGCCGGCGCCGGGCATTCGACGACGAATCGCTCGATTACCGCGCCGTGGCGGAAGGCGCGCGCGTTCGTTTCTTTTGGAGAATGGCTGGCGTGCACGAATCCGTGTCCGACAACTATTTGGAGGAGCAGCGCACGGAGCTGGATTGGATTCGCAATGCGCTTCGCGCCTGGGATGCCGCGGCCGGTTGGCCGGCCAGAACCGAGGCGCCCGAAAACGCCCGGCCTCCGGTCGAGTTCGCATTGAAACATTGGGTAGAGCACCAGCACCGCTATTTCGCAAAAGCCGCGCGGTCGAATCGCGAACGCGGTGAACAGATCGAGCGCTCAGTTAAGATCGCCGTTTATCTAGTGCTGGCGGCCGCGATCGGAGTTGCCATTGCGGCGCTGGTGAACTCTTTTTTTAACTACGGCTGGTGGGATGAGCCGCGGCGCGAGTGGCTGAAATGGCCCCTGATGGCCATCGATCTCCTGCTTGCGATCGGCGCTTTATCGCATCACTTCGGCGAGCGCATGGCGTACTCCGAGCACAGCAAGCTGTACCGGCGCATGGAGGAAGTGTTTCGCAGCGCTCGCGCCATGGCGGCCGAGCGGATGCAGGCTGACGACCTTGATGGCGCGCGCGCAGTCTTGCTGAAACTCGGTCAGGAAGCGCTGGCTGAAAACGGCGGTTGGGTCCTGCTGCACCGCGACCGTCCGCTGGAACTGCCGCACCCCTAGCTGCTAGGGAACTGCGGCGCGTGCAACTGCGTTCTAAACTGAGAGTTCATTTTCATTTCTGGGGGCCTGTGGATGGCGGACGACGACCGCTTTTATTGGATGGGCGACGATTTTGGCGACTTTGGAGACGGCGGCGACGATAACGGCGACTTCGGTGACGACCAGTACGGCGACGACCAACAGGATGACGATCAGCAGGGCGACGGCGGTCAGCAGGATGACGACCAGCAGGACGACGGCGATCAGCAGGATGACGATCAGCAGGACGACGGCGGTCAGAACGGCCAGAACAACGGCGACGAAGGCGGTGAAGAGCTGGACCAGATGTTCGCCGGCCAGGACGATCTGCCACCGCTGGATGACGACGTTTTCCAGAGCGCATCGGACTTCCCGAATGCCGATCCCAGCGACTTCGAAGAGGATTCGGGCGACTGGACGCCAAACGACTACGAGGAATCGGCCCAGAACCTGTTCGGCGATCACCCCTTCTTCGGGGACACGTTAGTCCAGCAAAAAGCAGACGAGGGCTTTCAGCCGTATGAGGACGAGCGCTTCGCCCGGAGCTTCGACGATCTGGCCCCGGGTGCGGGCGAAACGCTGCACTTGTTCGAGCGCGACGGCAAGCTGTTCGCCTTCGGACTGCTCTCGCAAGCAGCGCTCGAGCTGCTGATGGCGCGCTACACCGGGATCGACATGAGTAACGTGGAGGTCGCGGTGCCGCCCAAAGGCGAACCGGCTCCGCCCGAGCCGCTCCCCCCGGCGTTCGCGAACGTGGCCGAGCAAGACGCCGTGGATCTGCGGAAATACTGCACTCCGGTGAGCGATCAAGGACAAACCGGCCGCTGCTCGGCCTTCGCGTGGACGCACGCGGTTGAAATGTCGCGGAACATTCTTCAGGAAGATTCGGCGCGCCTATCGCCCAACTTCACCATGCTCGAATTTCAGCAGATGCAAGGCGATGCACAGGACTACCGGTATGCGTATTGGGGCGGTGACGGAACCATCAGCGGTCCGGATCCGGGGCGGGTGCTGGTGATGAATGGAACTTGCCGCCAGGAGTTGTGGCCGGACGATCGCGACAGCCCGGTTGCCTCCGAGCGTCAGCTTGAATCGGACGCGCAGCATTACCGCCTGGAAGCAGTCCCCTTGCCAGTCGCGCTCGAGGACGTTCGCAAAGTGCTCAGCGCCGGCTGCCCGGTTCATGTGTCCATGAACACCGGCAACGCGTTCTCCGACGTCGGCCGCGATGGTCTTTTTAATGCGGCCGAAGCGCCGTGGGGCAGGCACGGCCGCCACGCCATGCTGATGGTCGGATATACGGGAAATTTCTTTATCCTGAAAAACTCGTGGGGAACGGACTGGGGCGACCAGGGCTATTGCTACGTTCCGAAGAACGTCCTGGCCGCCTCAGCTCCCGAATTTATTGCCGTACTGCTCAAGAAGAGTTAGCTCGTCGATGACTTACAGATGACTGTCACGGAAGTCGCGCAACCTTACCATATCTTCCGCGAGCCGATCGCGATCGCTAGGCGAGATACCGCCGCTGTCCAGCGCCCGATCCAACGCCATGATTACGTTATCGGTGTTGCTGGGCTCATAGATGTTCTCGTCCCACCGGCGCTGCAGTTCGCTTAGCTCGCCACGAACTCGATCGAACCGCCCGCGGGTGTTGCTAAACGCCGGCAGATTGTTCTCTGCCCGATCAATATCGGCGCGGACGCGCGAGAACAACAACTGCGCATTATGAAAATCGGTGTCGCTGAAAGCTTGATACCGATCTTGATAACGATCCTGGTACCGGTCTTGATAACGGTCCTGCGCGAAAGCTGGCGCTCGCAACGCTACAGTACCTAGACCGAATGAGAGCACGCCGGAAAGGATGACATTAGGAATAAATCGACTCATAATCATCTCCCTGCGTTTTTGACGTCCGACTCTCGATCGAAGATGCCGCTATCATTGGCCGTGACAACCAGGTGAGCTCAGTAGTACTCCCGCCTGAGCGTCAGCAATTGGCTTACGTCGTCGCCAAGGTTAGCCTCATCGAGTAACGAATGGCTGTGGTGGACGACGGCTTCCAATTCGCTCACCGTCTGATCCATCTGGCTGCTGCTATACACCGCGTTGTCCCAATTGTTTTCCAGTCGATTGACGTCGTCGCGCGCCTGTTGCACCAGATTCGGGGGAGCAGTAGTTTCGGCGGCGTTCAGATCGGTGTGCAGCTTGTCGAAAAGCGAGTGGGCGCGCTGATACTCTTGTGGGCTATAAAAAGGGCTGCCGGAGGTAACCACCTGCGCCGAAAGGGTCAGCCATCCGGATAAGAAGCAAAGCACGCATGCGTACTTCATGACCTTCCTCCCGCTTATTCGATGCAGGAAAGCCCAAGCCAGGTTGAATCGTCATTCGTTTCGGAGGGCGATGATCGGATCTACGCGGGCGGCGCGGCGCGCGGGAAAGTGGCAGGCGGTCAACGTAGCGGTTATCAATAGAAACGCAACGGAGACGAATGTAGTTGGATCCACGGATCGAACACCGTAAAGCAACCCCGAGAAGCTTCGCACCTGGCTGACCAATATTACTGCCAGGATGGAACCAGCCGCGATGCCGGCCAGCGCGAGCCGGATGCCCTGCCGCACAATCATGAGCACAACATCGCGCCGCCCCGCTCCTACGGCGATGCGTATACCAATCTCTTTGAGGCGTTGCGCGACCAGGTAGGAGACGACGCCGTAGATGCCGATGCATGCGAGCAGCAACGCGAGGATCGCGAATGCGATGAGGAGCAGCATCGGGAAACGTTGGCGCGCCATGGATCCGGAGACGAGCTCTTGCATCGTGCGGATGTTGTAAATCGATTGACCAGCACCGGTCTTATCGATCGCCGCTCTTATGAGGGGCAGGCCCAGCCCGGCGCCGGCGCGCATCCGTACCGTCAGCGTCACGTCCGTTTGAAACATGGGCAATACCGCATCGGGAAGTTGATACAGCGAATAATAGATTTGTGGTTTCTCTCCGATTGATCCGTCCAGGCCGTATTGATGGACATGTCCAACAACACCAACGATCCGAGCGCCGGCCGGACCCGCGCCCCAGTGAGGAATCGTCAGAGTCTGGCCGACCGGGTCGTCGTTCGAAAAATACCTCTCCGCCAGAAGGGTATCTATAAGAACCACCGGCTCGGAGTCCACCGAGTCAGTCGAGCTTAGAGCACGCCCGCGTAGCAGAGGGATTTTCATCGTACGAAGATAATGGGGGCCCGTTGGATAGTAAATGGCGCGAGGAATTTCGGCCATCGATGCGGGCTGGCGCGAGCCGATCCAGAATGGGCCTTCGTTCGAACCTTGGCCCAGGGGAACAAGCGCAGTGATATCGGCCGCATCTACACCGGGAATTTCCCTGATGCTCTCGACCATCTGCCGATACGTACTGCGGATCTTCGAAGCGGTGTTCACCGAAGAAGAAAGCCCGACCTGGAAGCTGAAGACGTGCTGCGCATCGAAGCCGGGGTCGGCTGAGAGCAAGTTGTGGAGAGTACGAAGCAATAGAGCCGAGCCGGCCAGTAGGACCAGCGCCAAAGCGATCTCGCCGGACACCAAAAGACCCTGAGTGCGCCGATGTGGGCCCGTGGAGGACCGGACGCCTTCTTTGAGGCCGGTCTGGACGTCCACGCGCGAGGTTCGCAGCGCGGGCATGAGTCCGAACAGGATTGCAACAGCTGCGGAAACGGTGAGCGCGAACAGGAGGACCCAGGCATTCATACCTACGTTGTCTGCCCGCGGCAACTTTCCCGGCGCCGCGGCAAGGATTGAGCTGCTTCCCCATGCTGCAAAAGCTAAACCCAACAGACCTCCTGCGACGGAGAGGATCAGGCTTTCGGTGATTAATTGGCGCACGATGCGCGCGCGACTAGCACCCAGGGCGATTCGGATGGAAAACTCGCGGCAACGGGCGACCGAACGCGCCAGCAGAAGATTAGCCACATTGGCGCACGCGATCAGCAACACCAATCCAACTGCTCCAAAGAGCAGCAGGAGTGTTCCGCTCACATCGCCCACGAATAGCTGCTTCAGAGGCACGATATAGATGCCCTGACCCCGCTCCGTGGCAGGATTCAATCGATCGATGCCCTCCTGCAGCGTGTCCATGTCCGCTCTCGCCTGGGCGATACCGATACCGGTCCGTAAGCGGGCGATGCAGAGCACGTTATGCACGCTACGGTCGTTGTTCAACAGCGGATCACGGCGGCCGATCGTCGTGAAGACATCCGCCTCCTGATTTCCGAATTGAAATCCGCGTGGCAGGACACCGATGACGGTGAAGGGTGTGCCGAAGAGATTCAGCCTGGCGCCAAGCGCGGCAGGGTTCTCGGCGAAGCGCTCGACCCACAAACGATGCGTGATGATCACTGCGGGCGCGGCGCCCCAGAGGTCGTCCTGCGGCGTGAAATCGCGGCCGAGCGCCGGCCGGATTCCGAGCGTATCGAAGAACCTGGACGAGATTTGTTTGCCATTCACGTGCTCGGGCTGGCCGGGGCCGGTGATATCGAAACTTTGTTGCGCGAAGGCGGCGATCCCCTCGAAGGAACGGTTACCGCGCTGCCAATCGAGGAAATCGGGATAGGAGAGCTGCGTAGCGTACTTCAGGTTGCGGTTGAAGAGCGCGACCGCGACCAGCGACTCCGCTTGGGTATACGGGAGCGGCGCCAGCACGATGCCGTACAACGCGCTAAATACGGCCGTATTCGCACCGATTCCGAGCGCGAGCGTAAGCATCGCGATCGCGGAAAAAACTTTGTTGTTGGCTAGGCCTCGGAGGGCATACCGCAGATCCTGCCAAAGCGTATCATGCAGCAGGCGGAATAACAGTTACTGACCCCTCCCGCGGCCCGCCGGCACCGGACCCATAGTTACGATCTCCAGCGTCAGCCCGTCGGGCCCGCTGCCATCGAAGTGCATCTGGTTCGCGAAGTCCTTGACGATGCTTCCCGGCCCGAGTGAGATGGTATTCTCCTTGTCAAACTTTGAACCCGTCCCGATCCGCATCGTCCCCGCTAGAACGGTTAGAATTCGATCGTTCGGATGCGAGTGCGGTTGGCTCCAATCGTCCGGCCCGCGCTTCAGCAACTGCACATGCAGACCGGGCGTGGAAGCCTCGCCAAACAAAGTCGCCGACTGATTCGCGCTCCCCGCCCGCCCCTTCCACTCGATCTGATCCGGCGTTCTGAAATCCCGCGCCGCGCGGTCGATCGAAGCGGGTTCAGCACCGGCGAGCAACATCACACCGCGCCCCGCGGGTTTCGTTGAAGGGTCCGACAGAACTATCAACGCGAGTACTCCAAAGGCCGCCAACAGCGACCGCCTGAAAATGGTCTGGCCCGTAATGGTCATAAAAACATCCTCCTCGATCTACGACGGAGCTTCATACCCGGCCTCTGCTCTGCCGCATCCGGCTCGATATGGGATCACGATCAGTTGAGTGTACTGCAATCGGCTTCCCGGTGCTAGGGCAAGCCGGCCGGAGATCGGGGACAACCGCGCAACTTTGACGGCAAGTAGCCTACTCTCGTCGATGCCTGATTCACTGTATGGCGTGCGTGGTTTATTTCGGGTGGGGGATGATGCTGTGGATGACGTAGGTATCGTTTTCAATGGTGAAATAAAGACGCCAATCTCGATTTACGCGAGCTTGCCACATATCCGTCGCTTCGTCGAATTTCTTGGCGCGTAAGGAAGGATGCTGCAGGTTCTGAGCTAACAGCCTTATTTGCTTGTCAAGGGCCTTCCGTACGGCGGCGGGAGCTGAAACATAGCCCTTCACCGCCGTCGGTGTAAGCCGGGTTTTCATTTGCTCCGATGTTTTGTGGCCTTCTTGACAGTGCGAGGCGGTTTCGCTTTGAGTTGCTGGTGCAGGAATGCAATCATCTCGTCAGCAGTGTTGAAAGGCCCGTATGATCTACCCCCCTTGTGCTCCTTAATGCTCTTTGCGAGCTGAGCATCAATTCGCCGGCGCTGGGCAGGTGTGTACTCGTCGCGATCAACAATCGCTTTTGGCTGCATAACGACCTTGCCTCGTTCAGCTCTGACCTCAAAGACGTCGCCGATGTTGACGCCGATTTGCTCGCGGATTCTTTGGGGTATGACGACCTGATATTTATTTTTCACGGTGACAATGGACATCGCAGTTCCTAATACTAGTCTACCGAGTCGAACAGTTGAACGGATCAACTCGTGCCCCCTGCAGGATAGCGAAGGTTTCCGGACCCGAGGAAAACTCCTTCGCCAGAAAGGATCTTCTAACCCGGTCGGCTGGACCCTCGTGACTCCGGCTACAGACAGATTACGGCATGCCAAAATGGAATTATTCATGGATAAGTGGCAATCCATAGCCGACCGCAAAATCCAGGAAGCCATGGAATCGGGCGGGTTCGACAATTTGCCCGATAAAGGCAAGCCGATCTCGCTCGATCGCAATCCGTTTGAAGATCCGACCACCTGGATGGCGCATCATTTGCTCCAGGTAAATGGCTTCGCGCCGGCCTGGATCGAAGAAGCGCGCGACATCGACGCCACGGCCGCTCGGATCCGCGCTCTTCTGAAGGACCGTTCGCCCCGGGCCATCGCCGAGTTTCGCGAACGCGGCGCCGAACTGAACCGGCGGATTCTCACCTACAACCTGAAATGCCCGTCCACGCAGGTTCACAAGCATCTGCTGGACCTGGAAGCCGAGATTCAGGCGGCTAAAGGCCGTTAGGCCCAACGCCCGGCGCAATCGACATCGAAAAAATTCGCCCAGCCGTGTCGATTTTCCCCAGCCTCATCCGTTGTGCTATTGAAGGAGAACAACCATGACAACCTTACAATCCGCCGAAATCGCGCAAGCTATGCAATGCTTCGACCAGGCCCGTGCTCGCGTCCGCAACGTGACTAACGGGCTCTCCGATGCCCAGTGGCGCTTCAAACCCGCGCCCGACCGTTGGTCCATCGCTCAAATCCTCGAACACATGGTCCTGGTACAGGAGCGCGTCTTCGGGCGCGTCACCGAGCAACTCCCCCAATGCCCCGCCCCGCCGCCTGAGCGCAACAACCAGCAAATCGATCGCGTCGTGATGGAAAAAATCCCGGACCGTACCCATAAGGCCAAAGCCCCCGAGTTCCTCGAACCCACCGGACAGCTCAGCCCGTCCGAGGCTTTCAACCGCATGGATGCCAACTACCGCCGCCTGACCGATTACATCCGTACAACGCCCGATCTGCGCGAGCACATTCTGGAAGCACCGCCTTTACGCGTAGTAACAGACGGCGCCTACACCACCATGGACGGTTATCAATGGGCGCTCACCGTGGCACGACACGACGAACGGCATGTGCTCCAGATTCTGGAAGTCCAGCAGCACCCGGAGTATCCCCGGCAAGCCGCCGCCGCGCAGTAGCACAACGCGGAGTCGCCCGCAAAAAATAAAGAAAATACCGGCGGCACGCCCGCATTGTGCCGGCAATTCGCGAGAGCGCAGACCGCGCGGGCCCTAGATTACTCAGGCCGGGACGCGTTCCTGGGAACCACTTGGACCGTCGCTCCCGATGTCAGCGAGTCGGGCGGGTCCATGACGATCTGATCGTCCGCATTGATTCCCGACACAACCTCGACCTCGGTCCCGTAGTCCTTGCCGAGCACGATCGGCACGAGCTGCACTTTGTTACCGCGTAACACGCCGAGCCGTAGCCCCTCGCTGCGGAACAGGATCGCCGCTACCGGCACGATCACCGAATGCGTGCTCGCCGGCAATGTGAGGTGCACTTCGGCATAAGCGCCCGGACGCAGTTCGCCGGTCGAATTGTCCAGGTCGATTTCAGCCAGTAGAGTTCGGGTCCCTGCGTCCATCGCTTCCGACGTCCGTACCAGCTTGCCGTGGAACTTGCGCCCGGGGAATTCGGCCAGCGTCAAGTCGGCCGGAATGCCCGGCGCCGCCGAGCGCGCATACGTCTGCGGCACGTTCACGAAGACGCGCAGCTTCGAAATAGAAGCAATATGAAACAGCTCCTGCGAAAGGCCGCCGTTTCCCGCGTTAATCAGCTGGCCGTAGTCCGTATTGCGCGCGGTGATAATCCCATCGAACGGCGCTCGCACGATTTTGAACGCCTGCAGGTCCTGCAGCCGGGCTAGGTTGGCCTGCGCCACCGCCAGGTTGCTCTGCGCCGCGGCCACAGCTTTCCCGAGCGCATCCACATTAGCCACCTGCGCCTGGTATTGCGCTTGATAAGTGTCGTTCTCCTGCCGCGACACCGCGCCTTTTGCCACCAGGTTTTTCCAACGCTCGGCCGTCACACGCGCCAGCTCCTCGTTGGCCTTGCCCTGCTGAAGATTCGCGGCGGCCTGTTCCACCGCCGCCTGCGCCTGAGACAGCGTGCCTCGGGCCTGGCTCACCTGCTGATCCAGTTCCGGCGCATCGATCTCGGCCAGTTCCTGACCGGCCTTCACATGCGTTCCAATGTCGGTGTACCACTTCTTCAAATAGCCGCTGGCGCGCGCGTAGACCGGCGCATCCACAAACGCTTGAATGCTGCCGGGCAGAACAATTTCGCTGGTCGCTGGGCCGAGCTTCGGACGCTCCACCGACACGGCCGGAACCGCTAGTTCCCGCGTCGCCTGTTTCACGGCTGCGGCACTGCGCTCTCGCGTCCGGATTCCCTCGTAGATCAGCACTGCCAGCACGCCCAGCACACCCAGCGCCAGCAGGATCTTGATCGCTCGGGCAAATCCGGACCCGGCCTGGGGCCGGGCAGCTTTCGTTTCTGTCCGCGTCTCGATCATGCGCTCACTATCTAGCATCGCCGCCAGCCCGCCTCCTGTGCAATAGGCTGAACACCGCAGGCACGAAAAACAGCGTGGAGATCGTCGCCAAAATCAGCCCGCCGATCACGGCCCGGCCCAGGGGAGCGTTTTGCTCGCCGCCTTCGCCCATGCCTAATGCCATCGGGATCATGCCCATGATCATGGCCAGCGCCGTCATCAACACCGGCCGGAAGCGCGTGTAACCGGCTTCAATCGCGGCTTGCTCCGGGTCTCCATGCCGCTCCAGCTCTTCTTTGGCGAAGCTCACCACCAGAATGCTATTGGCCGTCGCCACCCCCACGCTCATGATGGCACCCATCAGCGCCGGAACGCTCAGCGTCGTACGTGAAATGAACAGAAATACGATGATCCCGGCCATCGCCGCCGGAAGCGCCGTGAGGATGATGAAGGGGTCCAGCCATGATTGGAAATTCACGACGATCAGCAAGTAAACCAGTACGACCGCCAGTGCCAACCCGGACAGCAAACCTTGAAACGAAGTGGCCATGGTCTCGATCTGCCCGCGCACCGTCATCTGCGCGCCGCGCGGCAATTCCTTGCGGCTAGCATCTACGATACAATTGATATCGGACGCCACCGCGCCGAGATCGCGATCCTGAACCGAGCCGAAAATATCCACGGTTCGCTGAACGTTGTAATGCGACACCAGCGCCAGCGTGGAACTGCGGCTGCCCGATACCATGTCGCTCATGATTTCCTGCCGCCCGCTTTGCGTGCTGAGCGGAATGTTCTCCAGGTCGCTCAACGACGATTCGGCGTATTGCGGCGCCTGCGTCACCACGCTGTAGGTGATGCCCGTCTTCGGATCCAGCCAGAACGAAGGCGTCACCTGAAAACTGCCGCTCAGCGAAACCAAAAGATTGCTCGCGACATTGAGCGGCGTTAGCCCGCTCTCGGCCGCCTTGGTGCGGTCAACCGCCAGCCGGATCCGCGGCTCATCGAACAATTGATGCACCCGAAGATCCACAGCGCCCGGCACGCTCCGCAGCCGGCCCAGCAGACGCGCGGCAAAAGCGTGATCCGCATCCAGATTGGGCCCCACAATCTGAATATCAATCGGCGCCGGCAAGCCGAAGTTCAGAATCTGGCTGACAATGTCGGCCGGCAAAAAGTAAAACGAAACGCCCGGAAATTGCCGCGGCAGCAGCCGCCGCAGCGCGTGTACGTAGTCCGTCGTAGGCCGATGCCCGGGGTTCAGCGTCACCATGACATCGGCATCCATCGTCCCAATCGGCATGGAATTGCTGTAAGTCATGTTGACTGAGCTGTAAGGAAGCCCGATGTTATCGATGATGCTGGACAACTCCGAAGGCGGAATTACGCGCCGGATCGAGGTTTCGATCAGATCGCCCAATCGCGCCGTCTCTTCGATGCGCGTGCCCGTCCGCGCGCGGAAGTGCAGATTGAAACGTCCCGCGTCGACGCTAGGAAAGAAATCCTGTCCCAGCCAGGGCAACAGCAGAAACGCCGCGCCGCAACAGGCCAAGAACGTCGCCGCGAACACCACGCGATGCCGGACGCACCCCGCCACGGCCCGATGATATGCGTCGCGAGTCGCATTGAACCCTCGCTCGAACCCGCGTTGGAATCGCGCCGGCAGATTCCACGCGGCCGGACGGCTGGTGTGATGCGGTCCCACCTTGAGCAGATACATCGCTAGCGTCGGAACCAGCGTCCGCGACAGGACATACGACGCCAGCATCGCGAACACCACCGCCTCCGCCAGCGGAATGAAAAGGAAACGCGAAACACCCGTCAAGAAAAACATGGGCAGAAACACGATGCAGATGCACAGCGTCGAAACCAGCGCCGGCAGTGCGATCTGCGCCGCGCCATCCAGGATGCCCTCGTGCAGGCCCTTACCTTCGTCGAAGTTGCGATCGATGTTCTCGATGGTCACCGTCGCGTCGTCCACCAAAATCCCGACCGCTAGCGCCAAGCCGCCCAGCGTCATGATGTTGATCGTCTCGCCCAGCGCGCTCAGCACGCAGATCGAGGTCAGAATCGAAAGCGGGATCGAAATCGCAATGATCAGCGTGCTGCGCCAGGTGCCAAGAAAAAGCAGAATCATGACGGCCGTCAGGCACGCCGCAATAATCGCTTCCCGCACCACCCCGCTCACCGCCGCGCGGACGAACAGCGACTGATCGGAGATCGGTTCCATCTTCAACTCGGGCGGAAGCGTGGCCGCGATCTGCGGGATCATATCCCGCACCTGCTGCACGATGTCCAACGTGGACGCGCTGCCGATCTTCATAATCGTCAGCAAAACGCTGCGCTGGCCGTTGCGCCGCACTACATTCGTTTGCGGCGCGAATCCGTCCCGTACGTGCGCCACGTCGTGAACGTAGATGGTCGCGTTGCCCACCGACTTGATCGGCAGGTCGTTTAATTCCTGAATCGTTTCCGGGCTCGCGTTCAGATTCACGTCGTACTCGAAATCGCCGATCTTTGACGTTCCCGAAGGCAGCACCAGGTTCTGGTTCGTCACGGCGTTCACGACGTCATTGGGCGACAGATTCTTGGCCTGCAGCAATTGCGGCTGGATATCGATCATGATCTGGCGCTGCTTGCCGCCATACGGCCACGGGATCGCGGCGCCCGATACGGTCGCCAATTGGTTGCGAATAGTATTGGCCCCGAAGTCGAACAACTGCTGCTCCGACAGACCCTCGCCCGACAAGGCCAACTGCAGAATGGGAACGCTGGAAGCGCTGTAAATGATCATGAACGGCGGCGTGATGCCCGGCGGCATCTGCCGCGTAGCCCCTTGCGCCACCGCGGTCATTTGCGCCATCGCGACATCCACCTTGGCGCCGGGATGGAAAAATACCTTGACGATGCCGCGCCCGGCCACCGATTGCGACTCGATGTGCTCGATATCGTTCACCGCCAGACTGAGGGCGCGCTCGTACTGCGATGTGATACGCTCTTCCATCTCTTCCGCGTTCAGGCCGTTGTAGTTCCACAGCGCCGCAACTACCGGAATATTCACGTTGGGAAAAATGTCGGTCGGCGTGCGCAAGATCACAATCGGGCTGATCAACAAGATCAGCAGGGCCAGTACGATAAACGTGTATGGGCGCTTAAGCGCGAGTTCAACGATCCACACTTACAAGGCGCTCCTGGGGCCGGGCTGCTCAAACCAGCCGAGGTTAGAATTGTGCCTACTACCAATGTGCCAGATCCGGCACCCTGCTGAACGGGTTGCCGCGCAGTCAATCAACCGAGGTTCCTCTGCATGGCGCGGCTTGCGCCGGAACATTCTGCGCCGTCCGCGTTACTCTGAAAAGCATGGCCGCCGAACCGGCAATGTTTCTGGTGCCGTCCGTCCTGTTTGTCGGCACGCTCATCCGGTCATCGTTCGGATTCGGCGAAGCGCTGGTCTCGGTGCCGTTGCTGGCTTTGCTACTTCCGGTGAAAGTAGCGGCGCCCATCGCAGTGCTGGCCTCCGTGACCGTGGCGCTCATTGTCCTTCTGCAGGATTGGAACAAGGTCAACGCGCGCAGCGCGGGCCGCCTCGTCCTGCCGACGCTGCTCGGTATCCCGCTCGGCTTGGTGCTTCTGAGGATCGGCGCTGAACCGGTTGTCAAGGGCGTGCTGGCGACCTTGATTATCGCCTTCTCTGCCTACTCGCTATTTAGCGCGAACGGGCGTGAGCTGCGAAACGACAATTTCGCGTGGCTATTCGGTTTCAGCGCCGGTGTACTGGGAGGCGCATACGGAATGAACGGCCCACCCCTGGCGATTTATGGGTCGCTTCGCCGTTGGTCGCCGCAACACTTTCGAGCTACTTTGCAGGGATATTTTCTTCCGGCGAGCCTTGCGGGATTGTGGGGCTACCGCGTTGCCGGCCTATGGACGCCGGCGGTCAACCGCTTTTTTCTGGTTTCGCTGCCCCTGGTGGTGTTGGCCACGTTACTGGGCCGGGCGATCAACCTGCGCATGCGCGCTCACCGGTTCACCCTGTATGTACACTGCGGCCTGCTTGCGATCGGAATCGTTTTGCTGTCGCAAGCGCTACGGCGATAAACCTACCGTTCATACCGCAACTCTGTCTCTACCTCCTGGAATTCGAAATCGACGCCGAGGCGATCGCTGTCGCCGGCCTGGCACAAATCAAGGTGATCAAAGTAAATTACCGCGGAGGCGGGCCCTCCATCCCTGAAACGAAGATATTGTGGCCGCCTTTCGAGAGTTTCTGAAGACTTATAAGCCCAAAAAACCTATCGCGCGTCCGCCCGCAACCGGACTCCGCCGCCCTGGCTAACCCATCGATACGGAATCTCATCGGTATCGTACGGCAGCCGCCAATGATCGGGATCTTTATAGTTGTAAGCCTCGGTCGGAAGATTCAACACCAACGCGTCGTAGCTTCCCAAGTTTTGCAACCCGTGCCACACACCGATCGGGATCACAACCAATGCCGGACGGTCATCGCCCACGTGGAACTCGTTGATCATCCCGTAGGTCGGGCTATCTTCCCGCCCGTCGTACAGCACAGCTTTGAGACGCCCCTGGTTTACGAACAGGCGGTCGATGGTCCGCGTGTGGCAGCTCCAGGCCCCGATCGCGCCCGGAAACAGGCGGGACTGATAAACATGCACCACCGGCCGCCCCGTTGGATCCCATTCCGTACGAAACACCTCTGTAATGACGCCATGATCGCGCGGTACGTGCAGCACTTCCTTGAGGTGCACGCCGTCAATGGTCTTCTTGAGCGCGTGCCAATCCTCGGAAATGATTTGCGGATCTTTTTTCGCAGTCTTGATCATCTGCTATTGGTGCCAGTATACAGCCTTACAGCCCGCATCATTTTGCACGTTTTCGGTTCTCTAATCCCTTGTACTTGCGCCGCCACCGGATCATCGCCCCTCCACCCAGCGGCACGCGCCGCCGAGCTTCGCTGCTGATCCTCCCCAGCGCTGCCCGCACGCCCTCCCCGAATGTCCGCTTCCGGCGCTTGGCGATCAGCAGTTTGCCCAGCTCCACCGCTTCCATGTCCTTTTCATGCAGGATGCGCTCGGTCCATTCGCGTTGCTCGTCGCACGCACGCTTCTTGTAGCTGTCCTTGCGATAAAGCGCGGGGAATTTCACCGCCGTAAGCCGAGGCACACCTTGAAATTTGCATCCCGCTTTGTGCATTCGTAGCCAAAGATCGGTTTCCGGGTCCAGCGAGATCTCGCGATAATTCCGCCAAAAACCCGCTCTTTCCACCGCATTTCGCCGGTGCATCACGCCCGTCGGCGGCAGCCATTCACCAGGCCGGAAGCGTCGCCCTTCTCCGGCCGGCGGCAGAATCTTTCCTTCCGGCCCGATCATGTGCACGATCGAATAAACGACGTCCGCGCCACCGTCGATGGCCGCGATCATGACTTCCAAATGGTGAGGCAACCATAAATCGTCATGGCCCAGATAGGCGATAATCGAGCCGCGCGCCTGTCGCAGGCCCTCATTGTTCGGCGCCGATTGATGGCCGTCATTCACGGCCAGGTTGATCCATCGCAGGCGCGGATCTCCAATCGCCCTCACCACCTGCTCGGAATCGTCCGTGCAGCCATCGCCCACCACCAGCAGCTCGAAATCGGTGAAGCTTTGCCGCAGCACGCTTCCGATCGAATAAGGCAGCACGCTGCTCCAGTTGTAAGTCGGTATGATCACCGTTACCCGCGGCGAGAGGCCCGCCGCTGCCGGTTGAGGCATGGGGCCATTGTAAGATGCTCCGCGCCATGAGGTTGCCAACGCCGTATGGCGCGATTACACCCGACGCCGCCCAACGCCACTAGCTCTAAAGAGCCACCAGCCCCTGCCGCCCGCCGGTGTATACTCCTCTTAGACCCGCACCGGTAGGGCTGAAGTGCAGGAAAACGGAGCTACGGGTAACTCCCGCCTGCCTCGCTTCGCCTATATGTAATTGGCAGCAAACGGGTGTAGATTCACCAACGCGGCATGAATATAACCGAACTATTCATCAAGCGGCCAGTCATGACGGCCCTTGTAATGATGGGCATCCTGCTGTTTGGGATAGTCGGCTATCGTACTCTGCCCGTAAACGACCTGCCAATCATCGATTTTCCTACCTTGCAGGTCAGCGCAAACCTCCCGGGTGCCAGCCCTGAAACAATGGCGGCTTCAGTCGCTACGCCGCTCGAACGGCAGTTCTCCACCGTGCCTGGTCTCGATTCGATGACCTCCTCGAGCATGCGCGGCAGCACCAACATCACCCTCCAGTTCGTTTTGGACCGCAACATCGACTCAGCCGGCGAGGACGTCCAGGCAGCCATCTCGGCCGTGTTACGCCGCCTCCCGCCCAACATGCCCGCGCCACCCACCATTCGCAAAGTGAATCCAGCGGATCAACCTATCCTATTCATGTCGCTGAATTCCAAGGCGATTTCCCTCCAGGTCGTTGATGAGTACGCGGAAACGATGATCGCCCCCCGCATCTCCACCATCAGCGGTGTGGCACAGGTGAACGTCTTCGGCGCCGCCAAGTACGCCGTGCGCATTCAGCTCGATCCCAGCCAACTTGCGGCTCGAGGAATCGGAATCGATGAGGTGGAATCCGCAGTCGCCCACCATAACGTCAACCTTCCCGCCGGCACTCTTTGGGGACCTCATCAAGCCTTCACGGTCGAAGCTACCGGCCAGCTCATGAACGCCCCTGAGTATCGGCCCATGGTGGTCGCGTACCGCAATGGCTCCCCGGTCCGGCTCGCCGACTTGGGCCGCGTCCTCGATAGCGTCGAAAACGATAAGAGCTACGCCTGGTACAGCACCACGCGATCCATCATGTTTTCCGTCCAGCGGCAGCCTGGAAGCAATACGGTGGAGGTGGTCGACAAAATCAAGTCGCTCTTCCCTGAATTCCGCCAGATGCTCCCTCCAGCCATCAACCTGGACACGGTGTACGACCGTTCGCTTTCCATCCGCGAGTCCGTGGACGACGTGAAGTTCTCGCTCGAGTTGGCGATCGGCCTCGTAGTCCTGGTGATCTTCTTGTTCCTTAGGAACGTCTCGGCCACGCTGATCCCCAGCCTCGCCCTTCCACTCTCGGTCGTGGGAACGTTCGCCGTAATGTCGCTAATGGGCTACACGCTCGACAACCTGTCGCTGATGGCGTTGACCCTGGCGGTGGGCTTCGTCGTAGACGACGCTATCGTCGTGCTGGAGAACATCGTCCGCCACATGGAAGAAGGTAAATCGCGGCTGCAAGCCGCCCTCGAAGGCGGCCGCGAAATCGGCTTCACCATTCTGTCGATGACGTTGTCGCTCGCTGCCGTGTTCATCCCGGTTCTTTTCATGGGCGGAATTATCGGGCGGCTGTTCCATGAATTCGCAGTCGTGATCATGGCCGCGATTCTGATTTCCGGGTTGGTTTCGCTGAGCCTCACGCCGATGTTGTGCAGCCGGTTTCTGCGTCCCCCTACGGAACAGCACAACGCGCTTTATCGTGCATCTGAACGCGTCTTCGACGGCATGCTGGCGTTCTACCGCTGGACCTTGCGCGGCGCGCTCCGGCACCGCTTCCTGATGCTGGGAGTAGCCCTGTCGACACTGGTGCTCACCATCTGGCTTTACACTCTTCTTCCAAAAGGATTCATTCCCAACGAAGACACCGGCCAGATCACCGCCTCGACCGAAATGGCACAGGAAGCGTCCTTCGATTCCATGGTCAGGTCGCAGGTAGCTGTGGCAAACGTTATTAACGCCGACCCGAATTTCGACGGGTTCTTTTCCGCCATCAGCGCGGCCGGCGGCGGCCCAGGCGGGGGAACCGGCAACTCCGGCCGCCTGCAGATCCGTTTGAAACCGCTATCTGAGCGGAAGCTGAGCCCCGAACAGATCATCGAGGAACTTCGGCCGAAGCTTAGCGCCATTCCCGGCGTGCGCGTTTATCTGCAGAACCCGCCCATGATCCGCATCGGCGGCCAGCAAAGCCGCAGCTTGTACCAATACACGCTGCAAGGACAAAATCTGGACGAGCTGTACCGCGCATCCGCCGATTTCGAGAAGCGCATGCGCGAAGTCCCCGGCCTTTTCGACGTCAACAGCGATCTGCAAATCTCCAGCCCGTCAGTCGTGGTTGACATCGATCGCGACCGCGCGTCCGCGCTCGGAGTCACCGCCGATCAAATCGAAGCCGCGCTCTACGACGCTTACGGCTCCAAGCAGGTCTCCGACATCTATACCCCGACCAATGACTATCAAGTCATCATGGAGCTCCTGCCGCGCTACCAGATGGATCCTAATGCGCTGCGGCTGGTTTATATCCGCTCTTCCAACGGCAAACTGGTCCCGCTCGATGCCGTCACCAAGCCGCGCAACACAGTCGGTCCGCTCTCGGTTACGCACTTGGGCCAGTTGCCTTCGGTCACGATATCCTTCAACCTCACGCCGGGAACTTCGCTCGGCGATGCAGTCGACCGCGTCGAGCAGGCTGCGCGCGAAACGCTTCCGGCCGATATCAACACCTCGTTCCAGGGCGTGGCCGCCGCCTTCCAGTCCTCTCTCCAAGGCATGGGGTTGCTGCTGGTGCTCGCCATCCTGGTCATCTACATGGTGCTGGGCATCCTCTATGAGAGCTTCATCCATCCGCTCACCATTCTTTCCGGCTTGCCCTCCGCCGGCCTGGGCGCCCTCGCGTCGCTGCTGATCTTCCACGATGAGTTGAACATTTACTCTTTCGTCGGAATCATCATGCTGATCGGCATCGTGAAAAAGAACGCCATCATGATGATCGACTTCGCCGTGGAGGCCCAGCGCACCCAGAACATGACGCCTTCCGAAGCAATCTTCGAAGCTTGTCTGGTCCGATTCCGCCCCATCATGATGACCACCATGGCCGCGCTTATGGGAACGCTCCCCATCGCGCTCGGCTTCGGCGCCGGCGCGGAGGCTCGCCGCCCGCTGGGCTTGGCAGTAGTTGGCGGCCTGGTCGTCTCGCAGACACTGACGCTCTACATCACGCCGGTCATTTACATCTATATGGAGCGCTTCCGCGAATCCCTGGCCAAGATGAAGCGTAAGCCGAAGAAACTCGTCCGTAAGATCTCCGAACCCGAAGTCTTAGTTCAAGACTAACGTCCGGTCGTAGCGCACGCCCAAGACGTGCCTGCCGAGACTGCGGGTTTATGATGCCCAATCGAGCCGACCTATCGGGTCCCACTCACCCATGCCGGAGGCCTAACGCCCAGGATCTTGTCTAGCGCCGTTTCCAATACCAGTACCGGATTCCCAGACCTCTCAAACGCCTCCCGCACTTTAGCCGGCTCGCCATCCCGAGTCCCCCGCACGCGCTCCAACATGAAACTCGCCTGGTTGTACCATTCCACCGGGCTCTGCTGCTGAAGCGGAGAGTTGCTGATGAAATCGACGAAGGCCTCCAGCATCTTATCGCGCTGCGGCCCCGGCGGAATCAACTCAACGAGCGCAATATAAACCGTGCACTTCTCGTTGTAGTAACCCGCCTCCGACTTCTCCGTGCTGGAGCTCCAGCCGGCCAGCGCGCTCAGATAATCCGTCAGCTGCTGCTGCCACTCGGGCGTGGCACGATCCGCCTCCGTCAGAATCCGGCCCGCCTCGCCGTAGCGCAGCTTCTTGCCGTCGTCCATCATGCGCTTGGCCTCGGCCGACTGCCAGTAAGCCTCCACCTTGGGCGTCGAATCGGCTTTCCTCGCCTGTACATTCGCCGCCGCCGAACCGGCCGGAGCGTCATTCTTGCAGCCGGCGCCTCGCTGGCGAACTGCCGAAACGATGGAGTCCATGCCCGCGGGCGGATCTACCAATACCGCCGAAAACGAGCGATCGTCGGACTGAAGATTCGGCACCGCCGCGTTGAACCGCGTCCACAGCACTTCGCGCTGATCGTTCGTGACGCTGGCGTTCTGGATTGTCTGCGCCAGCGGAATCAATTGCGCCGGCGACGACACCTGACCGATGTAGCCCATCAGGAAATTGACGTGCTCTTCCTTCGCGCGTTCCTGCGCGCTGAACCCGTTGTTCACCACTGCGGTCAGTGCTTGATAAAAATCCGATACGTCGTAAAACAGCGCGTCGTCGCAGCTCAGCGGCTCGAATACCGGCGGCGGAATCTCTTGAATCAGTTTGCGCGCCTCGGCCGGATCGATCGGCACCATGTCCGAGACTGCGCGGCTCTGCAGCGACAGCGCGTCCAGCTTCAACCCGTATGCCTGGCTGAGCGATCCCGCGCGTGAGTCCAGCGTGGTGCCAGGCAGATGCCGCTTGCGAATGGGAAACTTGGCCGATGCACCCAAACCGAACGCCTGCTCGATCAAATCACGCCGCGCGTCTTTATCCGCGATCTTGCCTGACTCGGCCAGCCGCAGCAACGCATCCGCGCCAAACTCCGGCGGCGCCGCGTGCGACAAATCCACCACCGACTGATATGGCTCCGGCAGCTTCGGCGAATCCGCGGCAGCCACGGCCACTATGAGGAAAATCAGCGAGCAGCGCATATTTAAAAGTTCACGATCGACGCGAACGAGTTCGGATCCAGGCTCGCGCCGCCCACCAGCGCACCGTCGATCTCGGGCTGCGCCATCAACCCGCGAATATTGTCCGGCTTCACGCTGCCTCCGTACAAAATGCGGCAGGCCGAAGCCGCGCCTGCGCCAAACAGCTTTCGGATCTGATCCCGAATAAACCGGTGCGCGTCCGCCGCTATTTCTGGAGTTGCCACTTTGCCGGTGCCGATCGCCCACACCGGCTCGTACGCAATCACGATTTCCTCGAACTGCTCCGGCGTAAGCCGTGACAGCGCGGCCTGAAGCTGGGACTCGAGGATCAGCCCGGTTTGCGAGGACTCGCGTTGGTCCAGCGTTTCCCCTACACAGTACACCGGCGTAAGACCCGCTTCCAAAGCGGCCACCAGCTTCTTCGCTGCGGATTCGTCGGTCTCGCCGAAATACTGCCGGCGCTCGCTGTGCGCAATCAGCACCCAGCGGCAACCAAGCGCCTTGAGCATCGAGCCTGAAATCTCGCCAGTGTAGGCCCCTTCTTTCGCCCAGAACAGATTTTGCGCCCCAATCTCGATCTTTGATTCGCCCGTGGCCGACAGCGCCGCCTCCAAGTCGATAAACGGCGGGCAAATCACGATCTCGCAGTGCTGCACACCCGACACCAGCGGCCGGAACTTCTCGAAAAATGCGCTAGTCTCTGCCGGCGTTTTGTACATCTTCCAATTGCCCGCCATGATAGGACGCCGCATAGAAGATGAGTTTAAACGATCGCGGGGAGAAAACTGGTGCCTTGCGAGATCTTGGCCCCGAAATTCTCAGCGACGGTTTGGCCGATATCGGACAGCGTTTTTCTCAGGCCCAGATTGATGCCTTCCATTTTACGCGGCCGGTACGCCAGCAGCGGAACATACTCGCGGCTGTGATCCGTCGAAGGCGTCGTCGGATCGCAGCCGTGATCGGCCGTAATGATCACCAGGTCATCGAACTGCAGCTTGCGTTCCAGCTCCGGAAGCCAGTTGTCGAATTCTTCGAGCGCCCGCGCGTAGCCTTCGACGTCGTTGCGATGGCCGTACTGCTGATCGAAATCGACCAGGTTCGTGAAAATCAGCCCGCCGTTGAGCTGATCCATGGCCTCCAGCGTCTTCGCCATGCCATCGGCATTGCTCTTGCTCTTCTGGCGATCCCGAATCCCGCGGCCGAGAAATACGTCGAAAATTTTCCCGACGCTATACACCTCCACGTCCATCGCCTCAAGCTGATCCAGCAGCATACCTTTGGGAGGTGGCACTGCGTAGTCCTTGCGATTTGCTGTCCGTGTAAAGTGACCCGGCTCGCCCACGAACGGCCGCGCAATTACGCGGCCCACTTCATGCGGGCCCTGAAGAATCTCGCGCGCTGTCTCGCAGATCTTGTACAGCTCCCACAGCGGGATCACTTCCTCATGCGCCGCCACTTGGAACACGCTATCGGCCGAGGTGTAGACGATCGGCTTGCCCGTCCGCATGTGTTCTTCGCCCAGTTCCTTGATGATCTCGGTTCCTGAAGCGGCATAGTTGCCCAGCGTACCGCGGCCAATGCGCGCTTCGAACTCTTGCATGATATCGGGCGGAAAGCCGCGCGGGTACAGCGGGAACGGTTTCTCCAGGTGAATCCCGACCATCTCCCAGTGTCCGGTAGTCGTGTCCTTGCCGGGCGAAGCGAGCGCGCAGCGCCCGAAACCGGCTGCCGGATAACGCACCGGCTCGATGTTCGGCAGCGGCTTCAAATTTCCTAGCCCGAGCCGCGCCAGGTTCGGCAGGTGCAAGGGGCGCCGGCGCGCAATGTTGCCGAGCGTGTCGCTGCCCGCATCGCCATACGCGGCCGCATCGGGCATCTCGCCGATGCCTACGCTGTCGAGCACGATCCAAATGATGCGGCGGAAAGAGGGTCCAGTCATTGGCTGATAGCGCGCACGGGAGCAGGCGCGCTGGGGCTAATGGGAGTCAGCGCCGGCGCGCTACCCGTCCTCGGCTTGCCTAGCGCGTCGTTGATTCGTTCCGTCAGCATGTCGACGAAACGGTCCGGAAGATAGCCGACCATGCGATCGACCACCTGGCCGTTCGTACCAAAGATTACCGTGGTCGGAATGTTTTCCACGCGTAATAAATACTGCAAGCCATCGTCGAAATAAGCCTTTTGCGACCACTTCTGCGCTTCCATGAAAGGCTTTACGAGACTGTGATCCTCGTCCGTGTCGATGGAAAGAAACATTACGTTGGGATTGTCTTTGAAGCGCAGCTTCGCTTCTTCATACAAGGGATGCTGGGCGCGGCAGGGCCCGCACCAGGTCGCCCAAAAATCGAGCACCACCACCTTGCCCAAAAGCGACGATAACGCCAGCTTGTCGCCATCCACCCCCGAGAGCGTAAACGCGAGCGGGTCTTTAAGCTGATTATTGGGATCGTACTGCCGCAGTTCCGCGCGCCGTGTGGTAAGCTGCGCGGCCGTTTCGTCATAGGCTTTGAGGATCAAATCCCCGAGACCGGTTTCGGACCCGTTCAGTTTTGTGTAGAGTTCGCCCAAGCGCGCCCGATCATTGGTGCCATCCAGATCGGCCGATCGCAGGCCCGCAATGGTGAACGCATTGGCGTAATACTGGATGGCTTCCCGGTCCTTTCCGGAAGCGGCCAGCCACTTGCCCGCCTCCCGCGCCCCTTCCACGCTCGGAAAGATCTTGTAGCTGGCCTCGGCCAGTTGGATCGCCTCTTCTTTGTGGCCCAGCAGCCCTTGCCCGCGGGCTTGAAAGATCTGCACGGTAGCGAGCGCACGATCGTACTCGTCCTTGCGCTTAGCGACCTCAGGCCCGCCGCCGGGAGCAGCTTTATCGCTCTTGTAAGCCGCGTCGATCATCTCTCTGAGGCGCGTGGCATGCGCCAGCGCGCGCTCGGCGCTGGCCGCATCGCCCTTGCGCAGCAGCGCGGATATGAGCGCTTCCAGGTATTGCCTGTTGCCCGGATCGTGCGCTATCGCTTCTTCCCCATATTGCACAATGCGCCGGTCGTCATTGAGCTGAATGGATGTCTTAAACAAGGCGAGCTCGAGCTGCACCTTTTGTGGCGAATTCGGGTACTGCTGCAGATGGTGTTCGATGGCGCGCGCAATCTCCACCGGGGTGTTCCCTGCCTCGCTGAGAGCACGCTGCAGTTCGCTCTGTTCGGTTGGTTGCACCGGAAACTGGCCGGAAGGAATCTGGCCCGCCAATATCGCTGCGGCCAGCGCTAGCAGGATGGCAACGCGCGTCATGGCTGGGTTCTGTCGGACGAAGCGGCGTCTGCCGGCGCCTGTTTCCGGATCGCCTCGGCTAACGCCGCGGCGCGCTCCCGCGCAATATGCAGGAAGCTGTCATTCTTGGCCACCCGGTCCAGCAGCGGTAAGAACTGCTCGGGCGCCACCAGCCGCTTATGCTCCCACGTGATCTGCATCTGCAGCAGAACGTCGTTAACGCCCAGCTTGTCGTAATGCACCGTGCGGTCGAGGTTAACGAAATGTCCTTCGGTCTCGGTAATGCGCTCGAACCAGTCCAGCAGCGCCTGTGCGCTCAGATCCTGGGAGTAGTTGAAGTCAACGGAATGCTTTTCGGCGCCGTCCTCGAACGCAAAAGTCTTCGTCCCCATATTGGCGACCTTCAGCCCTGATTCAACCGGATGTTTGAAGTGGTCGAGTTTGTCCGCCAACTCGAACAGCGCTTGCGTGTCGCTATCGGAAAGCTGGATCTTGATCGGATTTTCGTCGTCTTTGGATTCTTGATATGTCGCGGCTCCGCTGCGCTCTACCGTAATCGCTACATACTCGGGAACGCTTCCCTTAAAGTATTTGGAATAGGTCAGGCGCGGGCCCGCAAAAGCCGGCAACGCGAAGAATACCAGCAAGGCGGCTAGTCTCACCGCGCGGCTCCTATGCGCTCCCGGTAGACCGAGTGCGTCGCATGACAGATCGCGACTGCAATCGCATCGCAGGCGTCTTCTGATTCGATTTGCGCTTCCAGCCCGAGCAGCGAATGCACCATGCGCATGACCTGATGCTTCTCGGCGCGGCCATACCCCACCACGCTGGTTTTAATTTCGAGTGGGGAATACTCGCCCAGCAACAGACCGGCCTCAGCGATGGTCAGCAGCACTACGCCGCGCGCGTGAGACAGCTTCAGAGCGGTCTTGACATTCTGTGCGTAAAAAACTTCCTCTACCGCGGCCGATTCGGGCCGATGCGACCCGATCACGCCTCGCAATCCGCTCGCGATCGCCAATAACCGGCGCTCCAGCGGATCCTTGGAATTGGTGCGAATGCATCCGGCATCGACGATGCGGTGCGATCGGCCGTCGCTATCGATCAGACCGTATCCGGTAAACTCGGTGCCGCAGTCGATGCCCAGAATGCGCATGGCGGCGCTATGCCATCGCCTCTAGCTCTTTCTCATCTACGTCGAAGTTGGAGTAAACGTTCTGCACGTCGTCATGTTCTTCCAGGGCGTCGCTGAGGCGCAGCATGGCTTGAGCGTTCTTGCCTTCCAGCTTCATAAGATTCTTGGGAACCATCCCAATCTCGGCGGAAACGGTACCGATGCCGGCCCCTTGAATCGCGTTGAGCACCGCCTCGTGCGCTTCGGGCGCTGAAATCACTTCCCAACTGTCGCCGCCGTCGCGCAGATCGTCCGCCCCGGCATCCAGCGCGATGCTCATAAGCTGATCTTCCCCGGCCTTGTCCTTGTCGACGACGATCTGGCTCTTGCGTTCGAACATCCAGGAAACGCTGCCCTGCTCGCCCAGGTTGCCGCCGTTTTTCGAGAACACGTGTCGAATCTCGCTGACCGTGCGGTTGCGGTTGTCGGTAGCCACCTGCACCAGAACGGCGGCGCCGCCCGGCCCATAGCCTTCGAACATAATTTCGTCGATCTGCCCGCCTTCCAGTTCGCCGGTCCCGCGCATGACCGCGCGTTTGATATTCTCCGACGGCATGCTGACCGCCTTGGCGGCCGTGATCGCGGTGCGCAGGCGCGGATTCGATTCCGGATCGCCGCCCGACCGGGCTGCGATCATGATTTCCTTAATGATGCGCGTGAAAACCTTTCCGCGCTTAGCGTCCAGGGCGGCTTTCTTGTGCTTGATGGTCGCCCATTTAGAGTGTCCTGACATGGTGAAACCTCTGGCTCGCGTGCGCTTTCGAGAGAGCGAGTGAGCCTAATAGATTAGGATATCAGGGCGGCGGGATTTGCGGGCACACGCCGGCTCCTGCGCCGCATATTCCTCTGCGCCGCTTCCGCCAAGCCTACTTCGATCGCTCGCGCCCCTTGGGAGCCGATGACTTTCTGCCGGCTTGCGCCCGATGCACAACCGTACGCGGCTTGGCGCTTTTACCCTCGGGCCGCTCGGCTTCTGCGATAGCCGCTCTAATTAACACCCGAACGCCGGGTGCCTCCAGATCGGAGGCTTGCGCGATACGGACATGCCGAATCCATTTGCCGTCGCCATGCAGCAGACCATCCGGATCGGGCAACCGCGAGCCGAAGTTAAATCCGACGTTGACCCAATTGGCATGCGTCGTCGTGAAAACGAACGCATCGCTGGGCCGCTCCGTAAACGCGAAATGATTGGCGATCGTATATACCTCGTATACAAATTCGCTCGCTTGCGGAGCCTCCTCGAGAATTAGTTTTCGGGCGGCTAGTGCGAGCTTCTGAATCGAATCACCGTAAGGTTGCAGGAGCTGGAGATACTCGGGATCGGGTGGGCGGAGCGGCATCCAAGCCAGTCTATCCCAAACAAGCAAGCGCTCGAAACAAGAGGCCGCCCAGACGCCCAGGCAAGCCGTTTTTCGCTACCGCCGCGCCTCGGACGACGCGAAAAACTCCCGCGCAGCCGATACCGTACGCGCGATGTCTTCCTCGCTGTGCGCCGCCGACACGAAACCGGCCTCAAACTGCGAGGGGGCCAGGTACACGCCCCGCTCCAGCATCCAATGGAAGAACTTCCGGAACCCTGCCGTATCCGAGCGTTTAGCCGATTCCCAGTCCGTAACCGGATCCGGCGTGAAGAAGAACGTGAACATCGACCCCACGCGGTTGACTGTAATACCGGGTGCCGCGCTGGCCGTCAGTTGCGCGGTCCGGCGCTCCAGCTGTTCATAAATCTCGGGATGCGCTTTCAAGTGCCGCAGCATCGCGATTCCGGCGCTGACCGCCAACGGATTCCCCGATAACGTCCCGGCCTGATACACGGGCCCCAGCGGCGCTATTTTGCTCATAACATCGGCGCGCCCGCCATAAGCCGCAATCGGCAACCCGCCGCCGATGATCTTTCCCAGCGTGGTCAGGTCGGGTTGGATCCCGTACCGTTCCTGAGCCCCGCCCAGCGCCAGCCGGAACCCGGTCATAACCTCGTCAATGATCAGCAGGGCGCCGTGCCGCGCCGTAATCTGACGCAGTGCTTGCAAGAACCCGTCTCGCGGCGGCACGCACCCCATGTTGCCCACTACCGGCTCCACCATCACAGCCGCGATCTGGTCGCCACGCTCGCGGAAAGCCGCCTCCACCGCTTCCACCGAGTTGTACGGAAGCGCCCAGGTTGTAGACGCAAACCCCTGCGGCACGCCGGCGGTGTCCGCGATGCCCAGCGTCGCCATTCCCGATCCTGCCTTCACCAGCAGCGAGTCGACGTGCCCGTGGTAGCAGCCTTCAAACTTAACCGCCAGATCCCTGCCGGTGAAACCGCGCGCGACGCGCAGCGCGCTCATGGTCGCCTCGGTGCCTGAGTTGACCAAGCGCACCATCTCGATCGACGGCACGCATTCGCGGATCAGTTCCGCCAACTCCACTTCGCGCTCGGTGGGAGCCCCGAAGCTGGTCCCGGTCTCCAGTACGTCACGCAGAGCTTCAATTACCGGGGGAAAGCGATGTCCCAGAATCAGCGGTCCCCAAGATCCCACGTAGTCGATGTACTCGTTCCCGTCGACATCGTAAATCTTGGAACCCTCGCCGCGCGCGATGAACAGGGGTGTTCCGCCTACCCCGCGGAATGCGCGGACAGGCGAATTCACACCGCCCGGAATCAGCTTCTGGGCGCAGACGAACAGATTTTCGGATTTGTCGTGCCGCATGGCCTGGACACTGTCATTCTACGCCATGCGCACTTCGCAGCCCGGCTACTTCTTCTTGACAGGTGCCCGGTGAACCGGTGCAGGCGCGGCGTTTTTGCCCGTCCAGCCGGAAAGCTTATCCTTGTCGACGTTAAACACCACCATGAATGGACTGGTGGTGTAGCTTTCCGGAACGCCCTCGAACGTTAGCTCGGTCCCTTCATCCACCTTGCCTGGAAGCGGCGCCTCAAATTTCAAGGTGGCATCCGCTTCGGTGCCGGCCGTTTTGCCTTCCATGGCCAGAAGAATGGTCTTGGGCCGCACCGCCGGCTCCAGTTTCACCACCTTGCCCTTCAGCTTCGGTAGCTGCGCGTCCTTCATGCTCGAATTGAAGTAGTTCGCGCCGTCCGCCCCGTTGAGCGCGTCCTTGATGCTCTGCCAGAGAGCTTCCTCCGGATGCGTTTTGTTCCACTCCTCTTCACTCTGCATCTCGGCCTGAGCCATCTCGGTAGCGCTCTTGACCGTGCTGCCGATATCGGCAGGCGGGGTATTCGACGATTTCGCCAGCGCAACCAGCTTGTCGAAGTCCTGGTCCGACCCGTGATAGCCCTTGTAAGCGCGCTTCACATAATCCAGCACCTGCTGCCGGCCCGCCGGGTTCAACGCACCCTGCCCTTCATACGTGGCCGCCCGAGCGAAATAGAACAGCGCCGTCGGCATCTTCTTTACATCTTTTTCCGAAGCGATCGCCGTGCCCATGTAGTAGGCGAGCTGTCCGCTGTTCGGATCCAGCTTCATGGCCTTCTGGAACTCGTCCTCGGCCGTCTGCCAGTTCTTCTTCTGCATCTCCACCCAGCCGATCGTCGTGTGCGCTAGCTCTTCCACCTGAGGCCGCTGCGATTTCCACTGATCGGGCGCGATGTTCGGCGGCGGATTATCCAGATTCGCCAGCAGCGTATTGGCCGCCTTCTCGCCCTGGTCCATTGCATCCGCGTTAGGAGGGTTCCCGGCCAGCGCTTGTGTATAAGTCACCAGGATATAAAGCGCGCTGAAATTCTTCGGATCGTCGGCCAGAATCTGCTTGGCGACCGCCGCGGCTTCCTTGGGCTGCTGCAAGGCGAAATAGGTTGCCAGCAAAAGCGTCTGCCGTTCCTTTTCGTAATCCGTCTTCGGATACTGCTTCTCCCATTGCTGCAGTTTGTCCAGGCGTGTCTTGGGATTCTGATCCTTCGTTATCGCATCGTAGAGGTCGTACTCCGCCCGATCCTTCCAATTCTTTTGCGGCTCCTGCGAAGAAGGAGCGGTAGCCTGAGCCAGCATACGGTTGGCTGGAGCCAGTCCGAGCAAGCCCGCTACGGCAAGCACTAGCAAATATCTGGTTGGTTGGTTTAGCACGCGGCGCCTCCCCTTGCCTGGTGTAGTTTTGAAATCGTAAGGGTCACCCTATCTGCAGCCATGGCACAATATCCACATGCAGTGGATGCAATTCGGGAGTATATCCGAATCGCGGCACGGCTGCAAGTTCCCATGAGCTTAGATGCGTCATATCGGCATCTTGTTCCAGTGAGTTGCGGGTGAGTACTCAGAGGACCATGCCCGGCGGCTGGGCTGACCGCAACCAGTTGCCCAAAGGCCCCAACGGCCGCAATCTCTGCCGCTGGTGCAACCTGGAGGTCCCGCCCGGACGCCGCGTCACATTCTGTTCCGATTGGTGCGTCGAGGAGTGGCGCCTCCGGACTGATCCCGGCTATCTTCGCCACAAGGTCTTTGAGCGCGACAAAGGGGTCTGCGCCGTATGCCAGACGGATTGCGAAGCAGCCTGGCTCGCCCTGAAACGGTCGCGCGGGGCTGCCCGCGTGCGCCTCCAGCTCGACTGGGGCCTGAAAGGGCGCTCCCGGAAAAGCCTCTGGGACGCCGACCACATCGTCCCGGTGGTGGAAGGCGGCGGCGAGTGCGATCTCGAAAACCTCCGGACCCTTTGCGTCAAATGCCACCGGGCCGCCACGGCGGAATTGCGCAAGCGCCGCGCGGCCCTGGCCTCTCCAACAGTGCAGACGTGACTAAACGGGCCCGCATTCTTCACGATTTGATCGCCGGCGCGCGACTCACGGTCGAGTTGGTCCTCGATAAGCCCGCCGCCGGTGAAAGCATCCAACAATCCCGTACTCGCAGAGTGTGAGCTGGCGTTGATGGTGAGCGGGTGCTCGGCATCAGCCGGCTCCTTATATTCCCCAGGATCATGTCCAGCGAAACGGCGGTCGACTACACCGCGGCCGCCAGACTATACTGGAACAACTTCTTCAACGAGGAGGTGCCCTATGGACCGGCGGGATGCGATCGGGATTCTGGGTCTAGCTACCACCGCGAGGCTGTCTGGGCAAACAAGCGATCGCGATCGGTTTCCCGGAATTTACAAGCTGGTGAGCTGGCGGAACACGGCCCCCGATGGACGGATGGTCGAACCCATGGGCGCCGATGTCATCGGACGAATCACCTACCATAAGAGCGGCCACATGTACGTCATGATCATGAGACGCGGGCGGCAGGCGGCTCCTCGCATCGACCCACAATCAGCCGGCATCGAAGAGCTGCGCGACGCGCTGCAACGATCCCAGACCGTGGGTGGTGGATTCGTCGCCTACATGGGTACGTACGATGTCCAGGCGGATCGTCACATCGTAATTCATCATCTTGAGGGCGGCTCAAGCCCCTCGTTCACCGGACAGCATTTCGAGCGCCGCTATGAACTGACCGGCAAGGGATTGAATCTAAGCGCACCGCCCAATTTCGACAGCAACAAACTGGTGTGGGAGCGCGTGGCCGACGCTTGACCTCTGGAGCCGCAGCAATTCATATTCAAAAGCCCCCACGCTCGGCTCCGCAGACCGCCTTCACAGCTGCTTACGCGGCGCGCTCTGGATGCGTTCCATTCAGTGTTTACATATGACATACCGTCAAATCGCCCGGTCCGGCGCTGCTTGATCGCTCCGATTTAAAACAACAATCCTGCCAAGCATTTGCAGCGTGTGCCAGAGCCGGCACGAACGTCTCACGCTACAATAATGATTCGCGGAGGTTTATGGCTGCTCTCACACGCCGGGTTTCGGTTCCGGTCAAGATTGGCAATGTCTGGACCGGCGGCAATCACCCCATCGTCGTCCAGTCTATGACCAATACCGATACGGCCGACGTTCAATCCACCGTCAACCAGACCATGGCGCTGGCGCAGGCGGGATCGGAACTGGTGCGCGTCACAGTCAACACGGAAGCAGCCGCCCAAGCAGTGCCTAGAATCGTCGAAACGCTCGACAAGTTCGGCGTCCGTGTTCCCATCATCGGCGACTTCCACTACAACGGCCACATCCTGCTGAAGAAATATCCCGACTGCGCCCGCGCGCTCGCCAAGTATCGCATCAACCCCGGCAACGTCAATATCGGTAAGAAGCACGACGACAATTTTCGGATTATGATTGAGGCCGCCATCGAGTACGACCGGCCGGTGCGGATCGGCGTAAACTGGGGCTCCCTGGACCAGGCGCTGCTCACGCGCATGATGGACGAGAACTCGCGTTTGCCTGAGCCGCTGGACGCTAAGGAGGTCACCATCAACGCGATCGTCGCCAGCGCGCTCTACTCGGGCCAGGCCGCCGAACGCTACGGGCTCGGCCGCGACAAGATTATCCTTAGCGCCAAAGTTAGCGGCGTCCAGGACCTCATCACCGTGTACCGCAAGCTGGCCGCGCAATGCGATTACGCTCTGCACCTGGGGCTTACTGAAGCCGGCCTAGGTTCCAAGGGAATCGTCGCCACCACGGCAGCTCTGTCCGTGCTGCTGCAGGAAGGCATCGGCGATACCATCCGTGCCTCTTTGACTCCGCTTCCCAACGGCGATCGCACCGACGAGGTCGTGGTGTGCCAGCAAATCCTGCAAGCGCTCGGCCTGCGCAGCTTTACGCCTCAAGTGACGGCCTGCCCCGGCTGTGGCCGGACCACCAGCACGTTTTTCCAGGACATGGCTGACCAGATCCAAAACTATTTGCGCGCGCAGATGCCGCTCTGGAAAACCAAGTACGCAGGCGTCGAGGAAATGAAGGTCGCCGTGATGGGTTGCGTCGTGAACGGCCCCGGCGAGTCCAAGCACTCGCACATCGGCATCTCCCTGCCTGGCACTTTCGAAGAGCCGGTCGCTCCGGTTTACGTGGATGGCAAGCTGTCGGTCACTCTGCGCGGCGATCATATCGTGGCCGAGTTCATCGATATTCTGAACAACTACGTCGAGCGCCACTATTCCGAGCGCGTCGCCGAAACCACCGCGGTTTAAGTGGGCCATAGTCTCCCGACCTATCGCGTCCGCGCGGTGAACATCGCGCCGGATTCAGAAAACAAAATTCACGACGACGCGGTCGCGGCCCAATATGGCTTTCGCGGCGGCCTCGTCGTGGGCGTCACGGTGTACGGCTACATGGCCCAGCCGGTCATCGCCTACGCGCCCGAATGGCTGCAGCACGGCAGCATGTCCTTCCGGCTTTTCGAACCGTTTTACGATGGCGACCAGGTGGTGGTGAAGGCCGTTGTTCACGACGATGGCTCCATCGCAGTCGCAGCCGAGCGCGACGACGGCTCGCTCGCCGGAAAGGCCGTCGCTATTGTTAATCCCGATCCGGCAGAACCGCCCGTGGCCATTCCCGAAGTACCCCTGCCCTCGCGCGACGACCGGCCGGCCGCCACTCGTGAGACGGTACTCCCAGGAGCGCTCCTTGGAACCATCGAAGCCACACTCGAAACGACTGAACCCGCCGCGCTCCTCCAGCTATCCAACCAAATGCTGGTGCAGAACTTCCGCCTGGGGCCCTGGATTCACGCCGCTAGCGACCTCCGCAACTGGAGCTCGCCAATGCCCGGTGAACGAATCTCCGCCCGCGGCCGCATTTGCGAACGCTTCGATCGCAAAGGCCACGAATTCCTCTCCGCCGACGTCATGCTGGTCGGCGAAGGCGGCCGTCTGATTCAAAGTGTCCGGCACACGGCGATTTACAAAATACGCGCCGCCGGCGCACACGCATCATAAGGTAATTCCCTGAGGACTTTTAAGTCTTCCGTACCATTGAATCGGACTGATTGCCTCCATATAATCTAATTCCCGTTATGCAAGTGGCGCGCGAATTACGCGGCGAGGACCGCGAGATCTGCCGGGGCGACGTGAACCTGAGCGTTGACGACTCCGGCAATCCGTTCGCGGCCGAACTCGTGGATGTATCCAGCAACGGCTTCCGCGCGCGGCACTCCGATCCGCGCCTGCAACCCGGCCGCGAAGTTCGGTTCCAGCATCGCATCTTCGCTGGCCGCGCTAAAGTTGTCTGGACCGCGTTGGTCGGCGGCCAAACCCAAAGCGGTTTCCAGATCCTACGCGGCTAGAACCGCACCGCGGCCCACAAGTTATCCTGAGGTTGGTGCCGAACTTCTCTTTACACGGCGCACTCGAGCGATTTCACACCATTTACCCAGGCGGCGAGCAACCTCGAGCCTGGCTTGCGCCCGGCCGCGTGAATCTGATCGGGGAACATACCGACTACAATCTCGGCCTGGTGCTCCCGATGGCCATCGATCTCGCCTGTCTCGCCGTGGCGGCGCCGGCGCCTGGCGGGAAGCTTCGTGTCTACTCCGAGCAGTTCCGCGAATCCGCCGAGTGGCGGATCGAAGAAATTCCGGATCTCAGAGCGAAGGGCCACTGGAGCGATCGCGTGATTGGCGTGGCTTGGGTTCTCGCTCGTAACGGCGTCGCGCTCACCGACCAGAATCTGCTGATCGATTCCGATGTTCCGCTCGGCGGCGGGTTAAGTTCCTCGGCCGCTTTGGGTGTCGCGCTCACGTTGGCACTGGGCGGCCCGCGCCCGCCGCTCGAAATCGCGCTGCTCGCGCGCAAGGCCGAGACCGACTTCACGGGTGTGCCGTGCGGGATCATGGATCAATTTGTGTCGGCCCACGGTCAAGCGGGCGCCGCTATTTTGCTCGACTGCCGCTCGCTCGACTGGCGCGCCGTGGAACTGCCCAAGAAGCTCGCCATCGTGGTCACGAACAGCATGGTCAAGCACGATCTCGCCAGCTCCGGTTATCGCGATCGCGTTGCCGAATGCCACGCGGCCGCCCGAGCGCTGGGCGTGCAAAGCCTGCGCGACGTCCGCCCCGATCAAATCGATATTCTCGATCCCCTGCTCCGCAAAAGAGCCCGCCACGTGATCACCGAAAATGCGCGGGTCGAGGCCTTCGCCGCAGCAGCCGGGCGTGGCGACACCGCGGAAATGGGCCGTTTGGCAACCGAATCCCACCGCAGTCTGCGCGACGACTACGAAGTGAGCTGCGCCGAGCTCGATTTTCTCGTAGAAGCGGCGCTTCGCGTTCCGGGAGTTCTCGGGGCCCGCATGACGGGCGGCGGATTCGGCGGCTCGACGGTAACGTTCATCGATCCCGATGCGGTCCAACAATTCCGACCGATCATCACCGCCGGTTACCAGCGATTCAACGGGCGGGTTCCCGAGATTCACATCTGCACGGCGTCTCAAGGCGCGCGCGAAATCCCGATCTGAGTTGTCACGGTTATTGGCTGGGATGCGCCAGACCTGGTGCTTTCCAACCGGCCTCTGCCTCTCGACCGGCGCGTGGAACTTTAGATCCTTCTTGCGTTTAGCGATTGGTCTTCGAAGTGCCCAATGAAGTGAGGAGGTTTCCGCAATGACAGGAAGCCAGGGAGGTGGAAAATGAAAGACGCGAGGTCCATCCCCGTTTTTCGGCAGGCCATGAGTATTCTTACGGTTCTGCTCATGCTTTTCTTTTTTGGAGGCGGATTCATATTCGCGCAAGATTATGGCGCGCCTCAGCCGTATCCAGATGCGCCCCCACCTTATCAAACCGCGCCTCAAGCGGCGCCTGCTCCGCAGCAACAACTCCTTTCCCCCGAACAGCTCGCTGATCTCGTCGCGCCCGTTGCGCTTTATCCGGACAACCTCCTGAGCCAGGTGCTGGTGGCGTCCACCTATCCTTTGGAAGTCGTGGAAGCTTCGCAGTGGCTTCAGCAGAATCGGAATTTGCAAGGCCAGCAGTTGATTGACGCGGCGCGCCAGATGAACTGGGATCCCAGCGTTCAGGCCCTGGTGGTGTTCCCGGACGTGCTCGGCCGACTGGCCTCCGACGTCCAGTGGACGACGGCGCTCGGCAACGCCTTCCTGGCGCAGCAACCCGACGTCATGGCTGCAGTCCAACGGCTGCGTGCCGAAGCGCGAGCCAACGGCAAGCTCTATTCTACGGCGCAGCAAAACGTGACCACGCAAAGTGACGGTGGCCAGACGGCGATCGATATCGTACCGACCAACCCGCAAGTCGTTTACGTCCCGGTTTACAATCCTGAATATATCTGGGGACCGCCGGTTTACGGGTATTATCCCCCGCTCTACTATCCTGACTACGCTTTCGGTTTTGGTCCGGGGATTTACCTGGGCGGATTTTTTGGTGGTTTAGGCTGGGGCGTCGGATGGGGCGGGTGGGGCTGGTCGCCGAACTGGTTTGGCGGCGTCATCCTGACCAACGGCTTTTTCTTTAACCACTACGGATTCCATGATTGGGGACGCGGCGGCTGGGATCGCGGATACCGAAGCGGCGTGTGGGCGCATAACCCGGAACATCGCGGAGGCATTCCGTATCCGACTCAGTCATTGGCAAGCCGGTTCGGTGGCAGCTACGGACGTAGCGGCATGAATCGCGGGTTTAACGGCGGGCAAGCTGGTGCGTTCAACCGCGGCGGGTTTAACGGCGGCCAAGCCGGCGGATTCAACCGCGGCGGCGTAGCGCCCGGAACCATGAGCGGCCGGCAAGGACAATTCGGCCGGGGATTCCAGGGTTCGCCGGCACAACCTGGTTCGCGTTCGTTCGCGCCGCAAGGAAATGCAAGTCCGCGCGGCGGCGGCTGGAACGGCTTCGGCCAGCCGGGCGGTGGAACGAATCCAGGGCGACAAGGTTTCCAATCGGCGCCTCGGGGCGCGCAGCCAAGCTATAGCAGCCCATCTTACGGCGGCCGCGCGTTTGGCGCGCAGGGATATCGGTCGGCGCCGTCCTACTCAGCTCCGTCGTATGGCGGGCGGTCGTTCAGCGCGCCTAGCGCGCCTGCTTACCGGTCGGCGCCCTCTTTCGGCGGACGTTCGTTCAGCGCGCCTAGTGCGCCATCTTTCGGCGGGCGCTCTTTCAGTGCGCCGAGCGCTCCAGCGTATCGCTCAGCTCCGTCCTTCGGCGGCGGCGGTGGCTCACGGGGTGGCGGCGGCTTCGGTGGTGGTGGATTCCATGGCGGCGGAGGCGGCGGATTCCAAGCCCGCTCCAGCGGCGGCGGTGGATTCCACGGCGGAGGCGGAGGCGGCGGCGGTGGCGGAAGCCATGGTGGTGGTGGCGGTGGCGGATCGCACGGCGGAGGCCATCGCTAGAAATCGTCCGTAACAAACACGCGACCGGGCTGGCCTTACGGCGGCCCGGTCTTTTTGTTGGCGTGGTTAGTTGCTAATTGCGGCCGCAGATGTCCGGCGTCTGGCACATCCCGCCCGGGCAAGACGGAAATTCCGAAGCCTTGCTCTTTCCATTTGCGTGCGCGGCGAACGTCGAAAGCGCGGTGGTGAGGTGCGATTTGCCGCAGTTAGGACAGCCTTCCGGCGCCTGGTTGCCGCGGACGAGCTTTTCGAACTTGGTTCCGCAATCGTCGCAGACATATTCAAAGATCGGCATCGTTAGTTACTCCGAGGAGGAATCAATATCAATTCTAGCCTGTCCAGTCAACCGTCGGCCAGGCCGGCGGTGGGGAGGCTGGGCGGCCCGGTTGCGGCCGAGTCCTGGCGGGGGGCCGGACGGCGCGGGCAGCGGCAGATATCGGCATGGCGGCAGGGCGGGTCTGGGTCGCTGCGGTCAAACTTCGGCCAGGTCCGCCGACAGGCCGACGCGCTCGCGGACCAGGCTGGCGATGACTTCGTAGATCGATCCGGCCAGGTTCATGAACAAGCGCCGCTTCAGGCCGATGTAGGGCTGGGTTCCCGCGAACAGGTCTTGGATTACGCCGCGAAAACGGGGGCTGCGGCGCACAAACTCCACCATGCGCGTTGGGATGGCGCTGAATAAAAAGCGGTCGAGAAAGACGCGGCGCGCCATGCCGGCGGCGAGTTCGAGATCGGCGGCAAAGTCGCGGCGCAGGAGGTCGCGATAGGCTTGCACTTTTCCCGCTATCGTTTGTGACTCATCGAGCACGACCCGCGAAGCCAGATCCGCCGAACGGATCGCGTAGTAGAGGCCTTCGCCCGTGATGGGGTCCACCAGGCCGCCTGCATCGCCCACCGCGAGCCAACCGTCGCCGGCGACGCGGTTGGTTTTCCATCCTGGCGTTTCGAGCGAAGGGAGCATGTGACTGTAGAAGGCGGCGCCGCGCCAGGGAATGCTCTTTTCCTCCATGTAGCGCTCGAGGCGCGCGCGCAAGGCTTGCGCAGGTTCGCCTTTGCCGCAGATGCCGACGGAAAGATGGCCGCAGCGGGGAAAAACCCAGATATATCCTTCCAAGTGCGGCAGAAATTGTATGTCGATCTGATCTTGCTGGCGCTCGACGTAGTAGCCGAGCGCGAACATGGTATCGGCGGCGGTCCACTGCGTGCCCAGGTTGCGCAGCGGATTGCGGGCGCCGGTGGCCACGATACAGTAGTCGGCTGAAAGCGAGCCGTCGCGGGTCTGGATGTGCCAGCCGGTGTCGCAGCGCGCAGCAGCGAGGACGCGTGTCTTCTCCAACCGCGCGCCGGCGCGCTCGGCGCGTTCCAGGAGCATGCGGTTCAGATCGAAACGCGAGTAGATGAGCAGCGGCTGGTTCAGGTTTAGCCTGGCTGGGCCGGCGAACGGTGCGGCGAGCGTGGTGCTGGTGACGAATTTCTTAGCAACGCTGTTATCCAGCAAGAACGGGTACTGATGGTAGGCTTTGTAGGTCAGGCCGCCGCCGCAGGGTTTTTCCCAAGCCAGTTTCTCGTCGAGGACGACCGTTTGGAGGCCGGCACTCGCCAATCGTTCCGCAGCGAACGCACCGGCGGGCCCGCCGCCGAGGATGGCGACGGTTTTCATAAACAGCAGCTCATTTGCTTTCGGTCGACTTCTTTTCGCCAATCGGCGGGTGGCCGGGCGGCAGCGCTCCCGAAGGTTCGCCTACCGCTGGGTGGCCGTTCGGCAGAGACGGCATTGCGCCGAGTGAACCGCCGTTGCTCTGCGGCGCCGCGCCCGGTGCAGCGGCGCCTGGGGAGCCTTGCGGCATGCCGGTGTGGGCGTCGCTGCCCGCGCGTCCCTTCACCACCCACTGATCGCCTTTGCGCTCCAGCACGTATTGCATGGACATTCCGGCGCTCGGTGAACTGTTGCCCTTGGCCTGGAATCGCACGGTGGCCGTGGCTTCGTCGCCGTGGTACGCAACCGAGGTCAAGCTTACGTCCATGGAGAGGAGATCGGAGCGCTTCGCGAGATACGCGTTAATGCCTTGCTTGACAGCGTCGTTGTTATCGATGTTCTTCTTGCAGCCGGCTAGCAGGGCCACCGTCAGGCCGAGCGCCACGGCCGGAATAGATGGGAGCTTCACGTTACGATTATATCGGACGGTGGGTAGAAAACAGCACAACACGGCCTTGAAGACCTTCTGCCGCGGCGGGCTAGTGATCGCAGGCGCTGGGATGCTGGCGCAGGCAGCGGCTGCGGATGCCGCAGCTCAGTACAATTTGCCGCCGGACAAATTGCAGCAGGCGATCGAGTATGCGCATGCGCGCTATGCGCTGCACTTCGCGGGGGCGATTTGGGGAATTGCCGTGCTGGTTGCGATCCTGGCGTTCGGCCTGGCGGGGAAGTATCGCGACTGGGCCGTCAACGTTTCCAAGCGACGGGTGGCGCAGGCAGCGGTGTTTGTGGTGCTCTTCGGGTTAACCAACGATGTGCTGAGTTTGCCGCTGGGAGTTTATGGGCAGCACGTGGAGCTTAAGTTCGCGCAGTCTGTGCAGAGCTGGCCGTCGTGGTTTTGGGACTGGACCAAGGGCGAGCTGCTCGAGTTCGTCTTTGGGACTCTGCTGGTTCTGATTCTGTACGCAATCATCCGGCGCAGCGCGGGGCGATGGTGGTTCTATTTCTGGCTGGCGTCGCTGCCGATCGTGTTCGGGGTCATGCTGGTGGAACCGGTGATTATAGAGCCGCTGTTTTATAACTTCCAGCCGCTGGGGGCTAAGCATGCGGCGCTGGTGAACGATCTCGAGAAGGTCGTGGCACGGGGCGGCCTGGCGATTCCGCCGGATCGCATGTTTGAAATGAGAGCCAGCGAGAAAGTGAACTCGCTGAATGCCTACGTATCGGGACTAGGCGCCTCAAAGCGCGTCGTGGTCTGGGATACGACGCTGGATAAGCTAACGACGCCCGAGATCCTGTTTGTGTTTGGCCACGAGATGGGCCACTATGTGCTCGGGCACGTTCGGAATACGCTGATCTTCATATGCGCACTGTTGTTGGTGCTGCTGTTCGTGGGTTTTCACGCGTTGCGCTGGATGTTGCGAAGATGGGGCGATCGCTGGCGCGTTCGCGATGCTGCAGACTGGGCATCGCTGCCGGCGCTGCTGTTGTTGTTGGCGATCTTCAGTTTCGTTACGGAACCGTTGATAAACGCGTACAGCCGGAACCAGGAGCACCAGGCCGATGTTTATGGGCTGGAGGTGGTCCATGGGATCGTGCCTAATGAGCGCGAGGTTGCAGTGCACTCGTTTCAGGTGATGGGCGAGATCGATCTGGATGAGCCGCATCCGAACCGGTTTATCGAGTTCTGGATTTATACGCATCCGTCTACGGCGGAGAGGATGGAGTTTGCCGCGACATACGATCCGTGGGCAAACGGCACGGAAAAGTACGTCAAGTGATGTTCCTGCCGCGCTGCGCGCGTTACTGCGACGACACAGCACGCACCAGTGCATGCGCCACGCAGGGCGGAGCGGCGTATTGCGCGAGGTCCGTGGTTTTGCACCAGACGACTTGGGGGGCTTCTTCGGTTGTGGCAATGGCGCCGGAGGCGGCTTCGAAGGCAAAGATCAAGTCGTGGTGCAGGTGGAACGGCTCATTTTTCTCTTTGCGCTCGGGGATGGCATGGACGTCGAGGCCGGCGAGGCCGAAACTATGCGCGATGTTCACTTTAGTTTCCTCGGCAGTCTCGCGGGCGGCGGCGCCGGACAGCGTCGCGTCGGTTTCTTCGACGTGCCCGCCGGGCAGGAGCCAGCGGCGGTGGCGATGATGGTGCATGAGGAGCAAGTGCTGCCGATCCGGATGGAGCACCAACGCTGTGCAAGTGATGTGGCCGGGATGGAACTGATCGCGCGAGAACGGAGCGGCGGTTCCGCGCAGCAACGCCAGAATCAATTCGTGGCTTTTCTGCTCTTGCTCGTTTGGGCGGAACTGGTCGAGGAGCGCCAGGGCGTCCGAGACGGTCTGCATTAGAAATCGATAGCGGACAGCACTTCACTGGGGCGCTTGTCGAAAGCGCGGCAAATAGCCAGCAGGCTTTCGATGCTAGGCAGGTTGGCGCCGCGCTCGATGGAGCTGATCTGCGAAATGCTGAGCTTGGCCATGGCGGCGAGATCCTTCAAAGACCAGTCGCGCTCAACCCGCAACATCTTTATGCGGTGGCCGAGGCGTTCGCGAAGACGGTCCTGCGCGGTGCGGCCGAATCCGAACTTATCGATGGCGTTTTGCAGCGTCTGGCGAAGCTGCGCGAGCGAGAACGGCTTGGAGATGTAGTCGAATACCTTCATCTTGAAGGTGGCGCGCATGTCTTCGAGCGACGGGTAGCCAGTGACCACGATGACGCAGAGGCCGGGGTAGAGATTCTGAAGCTGCTCGAGCACGGCGTCGCCTTTGACATCGCCCATTTTCATATCGAGCAGGACGATGTCGGGGAGGCGCAGCTCGCAGCCGCTGTAGAGTTCGTCGGCATGCGCGAAGGTGCGGATGGCATAGAGGCTATCGTCCTTAAGGGCGTCTTCCAAGTAGTTGCGGAAATCGGGATCATCGTCGAGAATCGCGAGATCCACCAGTCCGGTGGTTACTGATTCTGGCATTGCTTCGGTAGTAATCCTCATTGGGGAGATTGGTGGTTGGCGTGGCGAGCGGAGGCCGCTGCCGGTTCGGTGCTGCGGTTTGGTTGGGCGGCTCCCGGCTCGCCAACACGGGTTTGCGAGGGGTGAAGCGTGGTTTCGGCGTTGCGGCGCGGCTGGGACGCAGGGAGCACGACTTCCAAGCTTGCTCCGCCTTCGGCGCGATTGGAAGCGGAGATGGTTCCGCCGTGCTGATGCACGATGCCCTCGGCGACGGTGAGGCCAAGACCGGTGCCTTTCGCGTCCAGACGGCTGGAGACGAAGGCGTCGAAGATATCGGGCAGGACGTCGGGCGGAATGCCGGGACCATTATCCTCGACACTCAGAGAAATCCAGGACTGGCCGTTGCGGTTAAGACGGCGGGATTGGACGGCGATTTTGCCGCCGGGGCGAATGGCGTAGAGCGCGTTGCGCAGCAAGTTGACGAAGACCTGGACCAGGCGGTCGGAATTGCCGTTAACGACGTGCTCGGGCACGACGTTGTTGGTGAAGGCGGCCTGCGCGGCTTTTTCGTCGATGGCGAGCAGGCTCCAAGCTTCGTCGATCAGGTGGCGCATGGGAACCGGCTCGAAGTTCTGCTTGCGGACGCGCGAGAAATCGACCAGGCTTTCGCTGATCTTGCGGATGCGCTGGGTGACGCGGAGCATGCGGGCGAGGCGCTCGAGCGTTGCGGGATCGGCCGAGGTTTCAGTGAGCTTCTCGATGGAGCCTTGGAGAACGGTGAGCGGAGTGTTGAGTTCGTGCGCAACGCTGGCGCTGAGGAGGCCGAGGCTCACCAAGCGGTCCTGCGCTTCGAGTTTGCGGAGAGCTTCTTCGAGTTCGTCTTCGCGCTTGCGGAGCTCGACGATGGTAGCGTTGCGCGAGCGCATAATCTGGCCGATCTCGTCACCGGGAATGAGCGTGTCGTCGATGAGTTCGTGGTCGCGGTCGCCGTGTTGGGTGGCTTGGTCCGCGCCGAGCATGAGGCGGAGGGGGCGGTAGACGTAGAGGGGCATGATGGTGGTTTCGAGCGCGAGGACGGCGAGAATGTAAATCGAACCCAGGACGATAAAGAGGTTGGCTTTGGCGCGGTCGGGCAGATATGGGTAGAGGACGAAATAGACGCCGAGCACGAGAATGGCGAAGAAGAGGTTGTGCAACACCATGAGCTTGGGCCGCACTTTGAGGTCGCCGAATAACCGGGCGACGCGCTTCGGCGTCCGCATCATGGCGGGCAGGCCGACGGATTGGGTTTGGGGCACAGCTAGCTCCTGTGTAAACCCATTGTGCACGATTCGCCGGCGGATAGGGTGGGGGGTTGGAGTAAGGCTGGGGCGGGTGGTGATTTTCATTTTTCACGGGTGAGTGCCGATATATCGGCACTGTTTTGACGCATTCTGCGTTTTTTCCCGGAGCGTTGGGAAAATTTTAATGAATTTCCATTAAGGTTTCCCGTGGGACGGAGGCTGGTCGGAGATCGTAGTGGCGAAGTGCATCCTGGACATTATTTAACGCCCCGGAGGGCGGTCCCGGGCGGTCAGGTTGGGTAATCGATTGACCCGGCGCGCAGTATTTTTCGATCGGGGCTGTCACCGTGGTGCATCGGGCTGGCCAGAGATTCATTTCTTCAGTGTTTGTCGTGGGTTGCGCGGCTTAGGTGAACGCTCTGCACGAACATGACAATATCGCGGCAATTGATTTATATATGAGTATTCAACCAAAGACCGTTTTCGAAGAGATCATACGAGAGCTCTGCCCGGCTCTCACGGCGCTGGAATGGGACCAGCCAAAGGAATCGTGGCATCCGGTGCAGCTCATAGTTGCGGGACGGCGGCTTCGCCTGAAGATTAGTGAGGACGCCATGGACGCAGCGGAAGATCCGGCAGGTATCCCAGGCCTAAGACTTCAGGTTGCGAACGCAATGGAAGAGGCGGAGGCTGAATTTGTAGGTCATGTATTGGCGCCTCGATAAGACGTTAATGGCTAGTTTCAAACGATGAGTCTTGCGCTTTCGCAGGTATTCGCCTTCGCTCTCTCCGCGCGTGCTCGGAGGGATACTTTGTAGCGTAATTCGTGAAAGTGGGTCTTTCGCTGATCGCGCCTGCTAATGGTCACATTGAGTAAGGAGGCCGGTGGGTTGCGACGAACCGGATCGACGAAAACCGGCGCGGATGAATTTGCTTCGGTGCTGCCGCTACGGTTTGTTGTCCTGGCTGAAATCGACGGTGCCGGTTTCGCCCTCCGCCAGCGTGATCTCCTGACCGCCGTCGTCAATCATCAAGACGCCTGGGTTCGGAACACACATTCGCGAGGCTGTCGGAATAGTCAACGGTTGGGCGGGCCACGGGCGATGAGTTTCTCGCCACGTGATCGCTTGGCTCTTCATAGCGCGCGTTGGTGTCGTTGCTTATTCCTCTTCCATCGCTTTGGATAATTGTGAGCGGCGGGTTACCCGGTGGCTAGACTGGTTGTGGGTATCGGCTGGGTTAGCTTCACGCCGCTTCAGCAATGCACGCCAGGCAATTGGATTGTTCGTCCGCGCTTACAACGGGGCGCGAACTTATACTGATCCGGTGCGATTCGAAATCGATTTACGGTGAACAGGCCTAGGGGCTCATGGGACGGTGGTCTCGTCCTCGTCCGCTTCGTCTTCTGAACGGACTCGGAAGCTCATCGTTGGGAACGAGAGGATAGTCTTAGCCGCCTCGCGGAATCGCTCGAAAGCGTGCGGCCCTTCGATCATTGCAGGGCGTTTCACGTTCACGTCGTACCGCCGTCGTCCTGATCCTTGGCAGCCTTTTTCGCAGTATAGTCCTGGAGAGCGCGGTCGAGATCTTCGGGTCTCAAGGTCTTACGTTTTGGCAAAACCAGAGTCTTTCTGTCAATCTTGCTTTCTGCGGGATTGTCCTTAGGCCAATAGTGGACCAGCGCTCTTCGCACACCGTGCTTTTGAAGAACTTTGCACTGATAGCGCAACGCAGGATCACGCTCCGGGATTTCCAGCAGGGCTGGCAGACGGTCGGGATCGCTCATGTCAAGCTCTCGCCAGTAGTGGGACATGCTCTCGAGGCGGCGCATGACGGCTTGGATAGGCTTGTCCAGAGACTGGCCATTAATGCACTGCATGCCGTGCCACGCTACAAAATCCCCAATCTGAAGTGGAATTGATTCCCGTTTGTTTTTGAATAATGGAATAGGAAGCGCATCTCGCTCGGCTATCCATTCCAACTGCCCTTTGTTGTGCGCTCCATCCTCGAAGAAGAACAAAATGTCCTGCACTGGCACGCTGTGTGTTTTTGCCCAACTTTGAATTCCTCCAATGCACGATCGAGCAGCAAGAGGATACGGATAACCGTAACATTCAGCAAACACGTACTTAGCGTTCATCGCGCGATAGTGATGCATGTTAACAGTAAAAGAAAAGATCTTTTCCATTCGCCTGCAAATGATTCCAGCGAGACGCTCTAAAATCGCCGCGCTTTGCTTTAAGGATATCTCGTGGAACGGGGGCTTCCGCTGGCTAAAGTCTTTGGCATGGAAGATCTCGGTTCCAAAAGGGGCGAGGGCTTCCCTCCACTCCCTTTCGAAATGTACCCACTGTTCGACCGACGCGAGGCCGCCCGCAACAACTAGATACTTGGTGTCGTCCGGATGCCCGCTCTCGTCGAAAAAAGCGCAGTACATCGCCATGCGGTTACACCAGTAAAATCCGGCCAAGCCACAACGCGCGTATTGCTTTAGCACGCGAATAGCAGCGCTATATAGCTGCGCCTGGGGTTCGCCTTTTCAGAGCATATCATGTCGGTCTGTCGAGTAAGTAATTAGGAGAGACTAGTTCAGACCGTCCAAGACCTGCTACTCGGCGAGGCGGGAAACGCCTTCAGGATGCTTGTCAGGCTGGCAAAATCCAGCGGAGGCGGAAGAACTTGCTTCGGTGCTGCCGCTACAGTTTGTTGTCCTGACTGAAATCGACGGTGGCGGGTTCCGGTTCGGCTAGCGTGATCTCCTGATCGCCGTGTCAGGCACCGGGGATTCGGGTTCGCCGAAAACGACGCGATATTTTCCGGGGGCCAGGTTCGGAATGGTAAAGCGTCCGTTGGAATCGGCTTGCCTGGCGCTCCAGCCCAGTAGCAGGTCGTCAGGGTCGATACGGGCCGGGGTGCGCGCTGACGTCGAACGTCTGATCCGTCACGTCGTCGTTGCCGAAACGCGCCGACTTCAAGAATGCCGGCGGACCCATCACGCGGAGCGGTTGCGAGTTCCGGAGTCGCTTGATAGACTAGAATTTTCTCCAGGAGTAAACGACAATGGCGAAAGTATGTGAAGTCTGCGGGCGCGGGCCCCAGTTCGGCAACCGCATCAGCCACGCGCACAACGTGACCAAACGCCGCTGGAACATCAATCTGCAGACCGTGCGGGCCATGGTCAACGGCGCGTCCAAGCGCATTCGGGTTTGCACCTCCTGCATCCGCAGCGGCAAAGTGCAGAAGGCCGCCTAAGCGCTTTCGGCCGGGCGCGTAATCGGGCCAGCATAAATCCACATGCGTTTAGTCACTTTTCGGCGGCCCGGCGGGCAGCCGGAAGCGGGCGTTACCGTTCAAGACCGGATGGTGGCGCTCGAAGGCGCCGGTTTCCCGAACGCAATTGCAGTGCTGGCCGGCGGCGCTGAATCGATTTCCACAATTACCAACTGGCTGCAAAGCGCGCCCGGCAACGCCCGGCTGGCGCGGGGCGCCATCGAGCTGCTCGCCCCTGTGCCGCGTCCACCGAAGCTGATCTGCGTCGGGCTGAACTACCGCGATCATGCGCTCGAAACCGGCATGAGCATTCCAGAGCGGCCGACGATTTTTTCCAAGTTCTCCAGCAGCGTGATTGGACCGGGCAGCCCGATCCTGCTGCCGAAAAACTCCACGCAGCCGGACTACGAGGCTGAACTGGCGTTCGTCATCGGCAAAGGCGGGCGGCACATCGAGGCTCGGGATTGGAAGCAGCATGTTTTCGGCTACACGATCGTGAACGACGTCAGCGCGCGCGACTTCCAGATGGCCACATCGCAATGGCTCATCGGCAAGACATTCGACACGTTCGCGCCTATGGGGCCGGAGATCGTGAGCACGGACGAGATCGCCGATCCTCACGCGCTGGACATCAGCTTGCGGGTTAACGGCGAGACGCTGCAGCATTCGAACACGCGCGAATTGATTTTCAAGATTCCTGAATTGGTGGCGTATCTGGCGAGCGTCATGACGCTGGAGCCGGGCGACGTGGTTTCAACGGGTACGCCCTCAGGCGTAGGGTTCGCGCGCAAGCCTCCGCGTTATCTGAAGGCAGGCGACGAGGTGATCATTTCGGTGGAGGGGATCGGCGAATTGCGCAATCCCGTTTTGCAAGAAGCATAGGCCTACTGCGGCGGCGTTTCGCGGTTGAACAATTCTTCGAGTTCCTTGGCGGTCGGGGTGCCTTGCACAGCGTCGTGCATATCGTGCGCGAAGCCCCGCATGATTTCCAGCAGGTCGTATTCGCGGCCTAAGGTCGCGTAAAGCTCGACTCCGGCGAGCACCAGCGCCAGCCGCGTATCGCCGCGTTGAGCAATTTCGTGTCTAAGGCGCCGGACCAGCGCAATGGATTCCGGGTCCGTAGGATGCCACGACATGAAAAGGGGATGGGAATAGTTCCCTCCCCTTACGATAGCGCGTTGCGCGCAGTTTTACTATGCGGGAATGCTCTTGCGCTGCTGCTCGCCGGATTGGATTTGAATCTAGCGCGGCTTCATCTTCTGAGCGACAGGAATTTGGATATCCAGAACGCCATCGTGAGGTTGCAGTGGACTTTGTCCAGCTCCAGGCCGGCAGGAAGCGTGACTTCGGCGTGGAATTTGCCGTATGCAAGATGTGTGTACGCGTTCTTGCCGCGATTATAAGCGCGCGCCGGCCGCAAGCGGCTGCTTACAAGACAACGTTCGTAGCCACCACTTGCTGGCCTTGCACCTCGCTTAGCATCTCGCGCACGGTTTTGCCGGTGGCGGGGTGCCGGAGTTCGGGCGCGAGCGCGGCCAACGGTTCGAGCACGAACCGCCGCTGCGCCAGGCGTGGATGCGGAATCTCCAGTTCGGGCGTGCGGATCACGAATTTCCCGTACAGCAGGATGTCGATGTCGATCACGCGCGGGCCGCCTTTTCTCAGCCGCTGCCGGCCCATTTCTCGCTCGACGCGCTGCGTGCGCGAGAGCAGTTGTATCGGAAAGAGCATGGTTTCGGCCTCCACCACCGCGTTGAGAAACCAGTCCTGGTCGCGCACATCCTGAGGCTCGGTTTCGTACACGGGAGAGCGGCGCAGCACGTGTATCTCGTCGGCCTCTAAACGGCGAATCGCGTCCCGCAATTGCGCCTCGCGGTCGCCGATATTCGACCCCAGCGACAAGTAAATTGTCTTCACAGGATCAGAACAGCGGTGTTTGCACGCTGCTCCCCCGCATCTTGCGCGGAATCTGGAAGTACTCGAAGGCGCGCTCGGTGCCCACGCGCCCGCGCGGGGTGCGGTCGATAAATCCGAGCTGCATCAGGTACGGCTCGTAGACTTCTTCGATCGTGTCCGATTCTTCGTCAATGGAGGCCGCGATGGTGTTGACGCCCACGGGGCCGCCGCTGTATTTCTCGAGCAGGGTGAGCATGATCTTCTGGTCGATCTCGTCCAGGCCGAAACGGTCGACTTCCAGCAGGTCGAGAGCGCTGGTGGCGACGCCCAAGTCGATGTGGCCGGCCGCACGGACCTGGGCGTAGTCGCGAACGCGCCGCAATAGCCGGTTCGCAATGCGCGGGGTGCCGCGGCTGCGCCGGGCGATCTCCTCGGCGCCGTCGGGATCCACCGTCACGTCCAACAACTGCGCCGAGCGGAGCACGATGGCGGTAAGCTCGGGAACACCGTAGTGATTCAGCCGCAGCACCAGTCCAAAACGTCCCCGCAGCGGCGCGCTGACCAGCCCCTGCCGGGTGGTGGCTCCGATGGCGGTGAAGTGCGGAATGGCGATGGAATGCGTACGCGCGCCCGGGCCGGTGCCGATCAGAATGTCCATGCGGAAGTCTTCGAGCGCCGCGTAGAGAATTTCCTCCACATCGGGCAGCAAGCGGTGAATCTCGTCGATAAAGAAGACCTGCCGGGGCCGGATATTCGTCAGTACACCCGTCAAATCGAGCTTTTTTTGCAAGATGGGCCCGGAGGTCTGTTCGAATGCGACACCCAGTTCGGCGGCGATGATCAGCGCGAGCGTGGTTTTTCCGAGTCCGGGCGGGCCGTAGAGCAGCACGTGATCCATGGCTTCGCCGCGTTTTTTGGCCGCTTCGATTGCGATGGCGAGGTTTTCCTTCAGCTTTGGCTGGCCGGTGAAATCCGCCAGGCGCGTGGGCCGCAGCGCGGCCTCAAATTGCCTTTCGCCCTCCAGCGCCGCCGGCGAAGCGATTCCCTGCTCTCGCATGTGCTTTTTAGGTTAGCGCATCGTCGCGGAACCGCCGCCCGCGCGGGGCGTCTGTTGTTGACGCGAACGCTGGCCAGCGCTTCGATGCTATCTGACCAACTCGAGCGCTTTCCGAAACAACGGCTCAAAATCGCCGAAACCGCCCTGCGCTTTCGCCGCCCGCACGGCCGCTTCAGCCGCTGCGCGGTTGCAACCGAGGTTCAACAGCGCCGACAGTACGTCGTGATCCACCGCGCTCAGAGCCGGCGCCGGTCTTTCCGCAACGCCCGCGGCGGCCGCCGCGCCAACTCCTTCGAGCTTGTCCTTCAACTCCAGCACAATCCGCTCGGCCGTCTTCTTTCCTACGCCGGGAATGCGCACGAGTTGCTCCACCTGGCCGTTTCGAATGGCTGGAATCAATCCGGAGACCGCCATGCCCGAAAGCACTTTAATGGCGAGCGATGGCCCGATGCCGCTCACCGAGATCAGCTTCTCGAAAATAAACTTCTCGTCGGCGGTCAGGAAACCGAACAACGAAAAGGCATCTTCACGCACATGCGTATGGATCCGCAGCCTCACCTCTGTGCCGGTATCGGGGAGAGCGGAAAATGTGGATACGGGGATGGACACGTCGTATCCGACGCCGCCCGCCTCGACGACCGCTTGATTGGGATGCTTCTCGATGAGCAGCCCGCGCAGCATTGCAATCATTTCTCGTTCATTATACGGGCGGCGGGTTCGATATGCCCGCTCGTTATCGCGTTTCGCGGTGCGCGCCGGCCCGGCACGCTCGCTCGGCGCCCCCGTCGGCGCCCCCGGCCGGTTAAGTTTCGCGAGTCGGTGTGCTACACTCTCTCGGCGGGAGGCGCTCCGTGTTCGCGCTACTTTCACCGGTCGCTGTGTATTGGTTGTCGATTGCTGTGCTTATTGCATTGCCCATTCTGGTCGGCATAGTGATTGGAACGCTAACCGGAAAATACTACTCGCATCACTAACAACGTAACAACGTGCCTGCGCGCGGCGAACCCGGCGCGCGGCGAACCCACCAGCCGCATCGCACGCCCTTACTTCTTCGCGCAAGTCATCTTGCGCCGCGCCGTCCAGGTATCCTAACGGAAAGAACATGCGCAGCGTTTCGATCTTCCTTCTCCTGCTGTCGTGGCCGCTCACCGCGCAAGAATTCTCCGCGTCGCTCTACGCCGGCCTTCGCTGGCGCTGCATCGGACCGTTCCGCGGTGGACGCACCGTGGCGGCCGCAGGCATTCCCTCGCAACCCAACGTGTTCTACGTCGGGGCCAACAATGGCGGCGTTTGGAAAACTACTGACGTAGGCCGAACCTGGCAGCCGATATTCGACGGCGAGCCCACCGGCTCGATCGGCGCGCTCGCGATTGCGCCCTCCGACCCCGAGATTATCTACGCCGGCAGCGGAGAAGGGCTCCAGCGTCCCGATCTGTCGGTGGGCGACGGCATCTATAAATCCACCGACGGCGGCCGCAGTTGGGCGCATCTCGGTCTCCGCGACGGACAGCAGATTTCGGCTCTGTTAATTGACCCCGGTAATGCTAATCGCGTCTTCGCCGCGGTCCTGGGTCATCCTTACGGACCCAATCCCGAGCGCGGCGTCTTCCGCTCCACCGATGGCGGTCAGAGCTGGCAAAAAGTGCTCTATAAAGACGAAAACACGGGCGCGGTGGATCTCGCCTTCGATCCGAATAACCCGCGCAATGTTTATGCGGTGCTCTGGGCCGCGCGCCAAGGGCCTTGGGAAAACGGAGCGTGGTCCGGACCCGGCAGCGGCCTCTTCAAATCCACGGACGGCGGCGACACCTGGCAGCAGCTCACCGGGGGACTGCCAACGCCGGCCGAAGGTCTGAGCCGCATCGGCATCGCGATCGCGCCGTCCAACGCCCGGCGCATGTACGCACTCGCTCAAGGCAAGCCCAGCGCGCTGTACCGCTCCGACGATGCGGGCTCATCCTGGCAGCGCGTCAACACCGAACAACGCATCACGGGGCGCGGCGACGACTTCGCTATGGTGCGGGTCGACCCGCGCAATCCCGACACCATTTACGTCGCCAACACCTCTACTTATCGCTCCACCGACGGCGGCCAAACGTTCACCGCGATCAAAGGCGCGCCCGGCGGAGACGATTATCACACCATCTGGATCAATCCGCTGCACCCGGAAATAATCCTGCTGGCGGCCGACCAAGGGGCTACGATCAGCGTCAACGGTGGCGAAACCTGGAGCACCTGGTACAACCAGCCCACCGCGCAGTTCTATCACGTGATCACCGACAATCGCTTCCCGTACTGGGTATATGGCGGCCAGCAGGAGAGCGGTTCGGCAGGCGTGGCCAGCCGCAGCGATTACGGCGAGATCACGTTTCGCGACTGGCACCCGGTGGGGGTGGAAGAGTACGGCTACGTGGCGCCCGACCCTCTCGATCCGAACATAATCTATGGCGGCCGCGTGTCGCGCTTCAACCAGACTACCGGCGAAGTCCAGCAGGTCGGGCCGCAGCTCGGCCGCGGAGACAAATACCGCTTCCTGCGGACCATGCCGCTCATTTTCTCTCCGGTCGATCCGCACGTGTTGTACCTCGGCTCGCAATTCGTTCTGAAAACGATCAACGGCGGCCATAGCTGGGAAGCCATTAGTCCAGACCTGACGCGTCCGAAATACGATATCCCGCCGAGCGTCGGCATCTTCACGTCCGAAGCCGAAAAACAAGCCACGCGCCGCGGCGTCGTGTACGCGATCGCGCCGTCGCACAAAGATGCCAACGTCATCTGGGCGGGCACCGACGACGGGTTGATTCACATCACCCGCGACGGCGGCAAAACCTGGGCCAACATTACACCGCCGGAGCTGACGCCGTGGAGCAAAGTATCGCAGCTCGATGCGTCGCATTTCGACGATCTCACCGTGTACGCCGCGATTAACCGGTTTCGTCTGGACGACCTGAAACCGCACATCTACCGTACACACGACGGCGGCAAAAGCTGGAAGGAAATCGTCGCCGGCCTACCTGACGGCTCGGTAAACACGGTTCGCGAAGATCCGGTGCGCAAGGGGCTTTTGTTCGCGGGAACAGAATTGACCGTTTACGTTTCATTCGACGACGGCGACCGCTGGCAGCCTCTTCGTCTCAACATGCCAGCCACCTCAATCCGCGATCTGGCGATTCACGGCAACGATCTTGTGGCCGGAACACATGGCCGGGGGTTCTGGATATTGGACGACATCGCTCCCCTGCGCCAGATGAGCGCGGCCATCGCTGCCTCGGACGTGCACCTGTTCCAGCCGAGCGCGGCCTACCGCATACGCTGGAATGAAAACACCGACACGCCGCTGCCGCCGGAAGAACCTGCCGGCGAGAATCCGCCCGACGGCGCGATCGTCTATTACTACCTGAACACGGCCGCGGGCGCGCCAGTCGTAATCGAAATCCTGGACGCCGCAAGAAAGGTGGTGCGGCGATATTCGAGCGACGATCAGCCGCCGCCGGTAGATCCCGACCTGAACGTCCAGGTCCAGTGGCTCCGCCCTCCCGCTATTCCCTCCGCCGGCGCCGGAATGCACCGTTTCGTTTGGGACCTGCGCTACACGCCGCCGGACGCGCTCAGGCACGACCTGCCGATTGCGGCGATCTGGCACAACACGCCGCGCGGTCCACGAGGCCCCATCGCGCTTCCGGGCCAGTATAGCGTCCGGTTGACGGTTAACGGCAAGTCGTATACGCAGCCGCTTACCATCCGGATGGACCCGCGCGTCAAAACGCCTCTGGCCGGGCTCCAAGAGCAGTTCCGGCTTGCCGTGAAAATCACAACTCTGATGCACCAAACCGCACAGCCCCTCCAGGACGAAGACCGGAAGAAGCAAGCCGCCGCGTTGAATGGCCAGCTCGCGCGGGCGCTCGAAGCGATCGAAGGCGGGGATGCGTCGCCCACGACGCAAGCCGTGGCCGCGGTCGCGGATCTGGAGCGCCAAGTCAATCAAACCCTGGCGAACGCTCGATGAAAATAGATTACGGCATCGATGCGCCCCGTGCCGTTTTCTATCTCGCCCTGTGCGGCCTGGCTGCGCTCGTGATCGCGATCTTCCGGCTGGACTTCCACCTGGGTATCTTCTTTTTCCCGCACACAGGTTTTTACTATCCCGGTATCGGCATGACCGGCACAGCCCTGCTCATGCTGGACTATTCTAAACGCGGTAAGTTCCGACATCGCGACCGGCTGCTGGCGAAGATCCCCTGGCGCGGAGACGAGCAGGTGCTGGACGTGGGCACGGGCCGCGGCTTATTGCTGATCGGCGCGGCAAAACACCTGACCAGCGGCCACGCTGTTGGCATCGATGTGTGGAGTCAGAAGGATTTGAGCGACAACCGGCCGCAGCGGACTCAGTCCAATTTCGAAGCCGAAGGCGTCGCCTCGCGCTGCGAGCTTCGTAACGAGCCTGCGCAAAAAATGACGTTTCCGTCCGCGAACTTCGATGTCATCGTTTCAAATCAGTGCCTGCACAACATCGCCTCGAGCGCCGAACGCGACCAGGCCTGCGCTGAAATGGCGCGAGTTCTCAAACCCGGCGGCTGCATCGTGATGTCAGACCTGATGCACACCAAACACTACGCCGAACAGTTCCGGAAAGCCGGCCTCACGGTCTCGCTCGAAGGTTGGTATCCGCCGCTGCGGATCTTGTATGCCGTGAAACCCGCTACTTCGCCGTGAGGGCTTCCAGTTCGTCCAGCGTCTTCGGCCAGTCCTCGCGCATCAGCCGCGACAGCGCGCGATCGGCCAGCAGCCTGCCCGCGGTCTGGCAATTTGCGCAATAGTTGGTCTCGTTATCCGCATAGCGTATGCGCTGGATGGGCGCGCCGCATCGGACGCACGGCTCTTTGTAGCGCCCATGCACCGCCATGTTGGGTCGAAAGGCCGTGACCTGCTCCGGAAAACGGTCGCCGCTTTCGCCGCGCAGTTCCTCCACCCAATGGATCAAGGTGGCGCGCGTAGCCTCGAACAGCCGCGCGATCTCATCCGGTTTCAGCTTCTGCGTAAGCGCCACGGGCGAAAGCCGGGCCTCGAACAGAATCTCATCGGAATACGCGTTCCCAATTCCGCTAAACATGCGCGGATCGGTGAGCGCGCGCTTCAGCGTATGGTTGGCCGCGGTCAATACCGCTGTAAACTGCTCCACGCCGGCATCCAGGACTTCCAGCCCGCCCGGATCCAGCGCCTGCAATCCCGCGTCGCCCGCGACGACATGCAGCGATGCGCGCTTCTTGGAGCCCGCTTCGGTGAACAGCAGGGATCCGTTGGGGAAATCGAACGCAGCCAAACCGCGCGGCCGCGCCACTTTAACGCCGCGCTCGCGCCAGTGCAGCCGGCCCGCGATCATCAGGTGCAGCACCAGCCACAGATCGCCCTCGACTCCAATCGCGATCCGCTTGCCCACGCGCCGTAGGGCGCGAACCGGCTTGCCCTCGGCCGCCCGCAACGGCGGGTCCACCGTACGCAGCAGAAACGGGCTGGCCAGCCGCACACGCTCCAGCGTCTGGCCGAGGATTCTCTTGTTCAAAGCGTCGATGTAGACGACGATATCGGGCAGTTCGGGCACGTCCGCGACTATGATAGCGGACTACGGCGTCATATCTTTGAAATGCGTGGCGAGGTACCACTGATTCCCGAACATATCCTTAACCCCCGCCGTACGATCTCCATACGGCTGGTCCGCCGGCGCACTCAGCGATGCCGCGCCCGCATTCAAGGCGCGCTGGTACAACTGATCCACGTTGGGTACGTACAGATAAAACATCGACCGCATCGGCTGATAGGGCCCGTGCGCCTCGCCCATTTCCACGACCGAGTCGCCGATTCGCACGCGCGCGTGATGGATGATGCCGTCGGGGGTCGCATGGCGCGCCTCTTCGCGGGCGCCGAACGCTTTCTTTAGAAACGCGATCACCGGCTCGCCGCGCAATGGGTGCAAGTAAACGTTTAGGTTATGCACGCCCTCCGCGATATAGTGGGGGCCCTTGGCGGTCGCAATGTACCAGTGATTCCCGGCCGGGTCTTTCACGCTTCCGCCGCGCTCGCCGTATTCCTGATCGGCCGGCGGCTGAAGGTTGACTGCTCCGGCGGCCAGCGCGCGCGCATGGGCGGCATCCACGTCCTTGACGTAAACGTGCAGCGCGGCCGGCATGGCATCGCCTCGCCAATTGAGGCCCGGACCGCCGCCCCCGATCATCAGCATCGAATCATCCAAGCGGACTTCCGCATGGATGCCGCCAGCGGGCCCGATCGCGCGGAAGGTCTCTTCGGCTCCGAAAGTGTTCTTAACGAATTCGATCAAGCCGGCGGCGTTCTCCGCAACGAGATAGGGCGTGACGGTGCGATAACCCTTTGGCACCGGGCTGGCCCCGGCTTGCTTCTGTGGCGCTTCGCTCATCATCGCTCCGAAGCGCCGGTGCATTTCTTCTATCGATATTTCTTCGAGCCGTTGCTCAATGGCCCATGTGTACCCGAAGGGATCGAGAACCTGCCCCACGCGATCGCCATAAAACTGGTCGCTGATCGGGCTGGTCAGCTTTCCGCCTGCGGCTACAGCGCGCTCGACCGCGGCGCGGCAGTCTTCCACCATCAGTGACATGCCGATCGGCGACCCTCCCAGCGTCTCCGGCCCAGGATAACCTTCGTCAGGCGACGCTTCGCCGAGTGAAAATCGCGCGTTGCCGATTTGAAGCTCAGCATACGGGATTTGGCCTCCGGCTTCGAATCGCATGACTTCCTCAGCGCCAAAGGCTTTCTGGTAGAAGTCGATTGCGGCGGCCACGTTGCGAAGGCGCAAGCGTGGCGTGGCAGTTTGAACGTGCGGAGTGCGTTGGGCAACCGTTGCCATAGATGATGTCCTTTCTAACTCTGCTCTTAAACGTGTTTTGAAATGTGGCCGCGGCAGGTCGCGCAGTTCGCGCGCGATGGCCAGCATCGGCTCCAGGCCGCGAGACTCGGGCGCTGTGCCTGCAAATATAGCGTCGATGGCCTGGTCGAATTGTTCGAATGTGGATGGCTCAGGCATCTGTGCCCTCCATGCGCGACCGTAGGTTTTGCACGGCGCGAAATTGCAATTGTTTTACGGCGCCTTCGCTGCGGCCCAACTGCTGTGCGATCTCACGAATGCTGTGCTGCTCGACGAATCGCCCGTAGATGACGTGCTTCTGGTCGGCCGGAAGATCCTCCACCAGTCGAAAGAGACGAGCGCTATTTTCCATCCCTTCCATGTCCGGTTCCGAAATGGCCTCCGGACCGGGATTGCCTATCTCGCGAGCAGCGCGCTTCATGTAGTCGGCGACGGCGTTGGCGGCGATGCGGATCAGCCAAGCGGCGAAAGGCGCGCCGCGCGATTCGAAATTGGCTATGTTGGCGAGGGCCTTGTGGAAAACCTCCGATGTGAGGTCTTCGGTAGCGTCCCGATCTCGCACACGCCGTGCAATATAGGCGTAGACCAAATGGAAATGGATCTCATAGAGATCGGCAAACCGCGCCGGATCTCGGCGCGCCGCCTCCACCAGGTAGCGGTCGTCTTGGGGATCCTCGCCAGTCGCAGATGCCGGCTTTCGAACCGCCATTCGTCCTCTGAGTATATAAACTGGCTTGACGGTAAAAGGTTATGCACTCATCGGCGCGGAATGGGCTAGGTCAAAGATCGTCACGGTTTCATCCAGCGGAGGATATGGCCGGCGACCTCCTCGCCGGCGTCCTCCTGGATGAAGTGGCCTGCGCCGGCAATGGTTAGGCGCGGAGCGGCGTTCTTGAAAATCGAGCGCAGGAACGGCTCGGCCGGGGCGGTAATTGCATCGTTCTCGCCCCAAATGAGCAGGACCGGCAGGTCGAGTGTCTTCAGGCGCTCGATCGCGATCCGATTGTCGTAAGCGCCCGGGTGGTCCTTGCGGATAGGGACTAGTCGCGGAAATACCAGAGCCGCAGTTTGGTATTCCTTCGAAGGGAACGGCGCATCGTAAGCGGCAGCCTCTGCGTCGGTAAGCCGGCGGTTCGTGAGCGTATTGCGCATCATTCTGCCTACATCCATCGCTTCAACTCGCTGCGAAAAGCGCCGCCATTTCAGAAACGCGTCGCCCGGCGAGCCTCCGGGCGAGATGCCGGTATTCATTGCCACCAGGCGCGAGAAGCGCTCCGGGATTTCGGACAGAATGCGCAAGCCGAGCAACCCGCCCCAGTCCTGGCAGACCATCGTGGCTTTAGTAAGATCGAGCGTTTCCACAAATTGGCGGAGCCAGCGCGCGTGCGATTTGTAGGTATAGGCGTTGGCGGCTTTGGGCTTGTCGCTGCGCCCAAAGCCGATCAGGTCCGGCGCGACGACACGGCCAATGGTCGCAAGATGCGGGATCACGTGCCGGTACAAAAAGCCCCAGGTTGGCTCGCCGTGCAGCAGCAGGATCGGGTCGCCCGCGTCGTGCTCGACGTAGGCCATCCGCAGCCCTTCGATTTCGACGTATTTGGGCTCGTAAGGAAATCCAGGCAGATTCGTGAAGCGCTCCTCCGGCGTCCGCAAAACGGAGCCTTGCGGCCAGGACGTCTTTACACCGGCAAACTGTGCGACCTTAGCGATGTCGGCTGGGTTGAGGCTGGGAGCGATGTCGGCCACCCACATGCAAAAGGCCAGCAAATCCGCGTCAATCTCGTGCTCGGGCGGGCGCGGCTCGTAACGGTCCCAATGGCCGTAAACGGTGGCCATGGACGGGCGCCCGCGTCCGAGGTCGGCCAGCTCGAGCGCATATAAATGACCGTAGTCGGACCGCCAGTATACGCGTCCGGCGCGGATTCCGGCAGCGCGCTCCACGGCAGCGGCCACGTCCGGCCGCACATCCAGTTCTTGTTCCCACAGCAGCGGATCGGGCCGCAAGTAGGAAAGCTCTTCGGGCGAAGGCGTAATCCACTTCATGCGCGCGGCCCCACGGTGCGGTTCAGAAAGTCGACCATGGTGCGCGCCAGGTCTGGTCCGCGGTCGTCTTGCAGGAAGTGGCGCGCGCGATCGAATGTGACTGGTCCTTCGGCGTGCGGTAGCAGATCTTTGATCCGCTCGCCGAATTCTATTGGGAACACCTCGTCACCCGGCGCCCACAGCAGCAAGGTAGGGACACTTGCCAGTTCCGGCAGCCGCCGCTCGATGGCTTTCATATCGGCCCAACCCCGGTCGCCCTCGCGCATCGGAATCGTGCGCGGCCAGGTGAGGACGACGTGATCCGAGCCGGGCTCATCGAATACGTGATGATAGGCGCGCGCTTCCTCCGGCGAGACGCCGCGCACCGTCGTAGCTGCCGGACCGTGATGCGAGAGCACTTTGTGGCGGCGCATGAAAAAAGGACCAATCAGCGGGGCATGCCAGGTGGTCCACGGACGCGGCGAAGCGTGGAACTTACTGATGAGCCCGGTAAACAGCCAGGTGTTCATCAAGACCAGCGCACCGAGCTTCTCCACGCGCTGCAAAGCCGCGCCCACGCCTTGCGGTCCGCCCCAGTCCTGACCGGTGATGATGAAGCCGCGCAGGTCGAGCTGATCGATCAGCGATACGAGGTCGGCGATGTGATGGGCGAAGGTGAGCGCGGCGTCATGGCATGGATGATCCGAGTAACCCGCGCCAACCCAGTCCGGCGCAATCGCACGGTAACCAGCGGCGGTCAGCGGAGAGATGAAATCCCGGTACAGAAAGCCCCAGGTCGGATTGCCGGAAAGCAGCAAGACCGGCCGCCCGGAGCGTTCGCCTTCGTCGATATAGGCAATATTGCGGCCGTTGACGACGACGCTCCTCTGTTCCCAGGGAAACATGGGCTGCATCCATTCGGGTTTCACGTTAAGCATGAGCGCAGTGTATCCTTGGCTGTGCCTGCGTGACAATACAGAAGTGCGACCGCTGCGTGGTTCCCTATGGGTACTGATGCTGTACGACGTAGCCGAGGAGATTTTGCTCGACAAGCTGCAGGCCCTGGTTGCGACCGAGCGCGCGGCAGCTCAGCCGCGCTTCAAGCATCCTGCCCCGGAATACGTTCGTTTCGAGCGTCCGCCGGTAATTGAATATCCCGAACCGATGTCGATCGCCGGCCATAAGTTTCAGACCCGCATCCGCTATTTCGGCTATGGAGTGGTTAGCGTCGAGCTGGAGCTGGAGTTCGAGGAGACCTGGGAAGACCTAATCAAGCTGTCGAACCGCTGGATTCTGGCGCCGGAGATCGAGAAGTCCACTTCGGAGCTAGTCCGGACGCGCCTGGAAAAGGTGGCGCCGGCGCTGCGAACCCGTTATGCGAGCCCGCTCAGCGAGGATTACTACATCATCCACGTTCGCGGGGCACTGGACGACCAGGACCGGCCATTGAGCGCAGTGGCGCTTCTGGCGCAACACGGAGATCAAGTGGCGCAGATTGTCCGCGGCGACTCCGCGCCGTTATCGGAAAGCGAGTGCCGCGACGTGCTGCAATCGAGCCTGTCCTATTATCCGAACGATCTTCTGGTGGTCGGCTGGGTGGCGGCATTTGTCTATGACACACCCGAGGGCGCGGCGCCCACCATACAACTGCTGGAGTATGCCAATACGCAGCTGCTCGAATTCCGCCATTACGACGATGTGCTGACCAGGGTGCTTGAGAATGTCTACAAGATCCTGGAGCGGCGGGGAGGGCTGTTCCGCCGCTGGCGCATGGCGGGTGAAGCCGAACGTCTGAATACACTGCGGCTCGACATTATCGAACTGACCGAACATACCGATAACGCGATCAAGTTTCTGAGCGATATGTTCTATGCGCGCGCGCACCGCTTGGCGGCCGGACGCGTCGGAGTAACCGACTACCGCAACCTGGTGGATCAGAAACTCCGCACCGCCGGCGAGCTTTACGATTTCATGATGAATGAATTTCACCAGGCGCGGGCGTTCGTTCTGGAGGTTATGGTGGTGGCAATTCTGGTGATCGAGCTGTTCCGGGTTTTCGTGCGTTAGCCGCGGGCCGAGGGCGGATTCGGTTGGCCAAATATGTGGTTAAAATAGAATCGGATGTACGCCGCAGCGGCTACGGGAATCTTCGAACCGGGCTCTTTAGTTCCGCATCCGAATCTCGCCAACGAGATCAATCACAACATTATTCAATCCGAGGTTGAAGGCGGCGTTTACCTGCGCGATTTGCAGCCCGGCGCGGTACTCGACATCCAAACGCGCAACCGGTCCTACCGCTTGGTCAATCTGGGCGAGGAGGCCGCGCTGATTTCAGGACATCCGGAATTCTGCCCCGAGCCCGTGAGGGTGCAAGTCCAGGGATGCACCTGGGGCGGATCGATGCTCAAAACGAAGTATGTCGGCCGCGGCATGCATCTGGAGTTCATCCATCCGGTGTACCGGACGGTGATTACGTCGCAGATTGTGGACATCCAGCAGGCCGAGCCGGCAGCTTAGCTGGTACTCCTTCCCACCCTCCGTACCCGCAGCCGTCCACAAACCGCATTTCTGACGCTTGCGATCCGCCGCGGGGTCGAAGGGTTTTGCGAAACGGGCAGCCTACGGCGTCGCCTTTTGACTTTGCGGCTCGTAGGGAAACCGCCGGATGGATTTCACGCATTCGTGTAGCGCCGAGGCCACGGACGAACCCCAGCCGACAGGGGTAAAGGGCGCCGTCTTCTGGTTGGTCTGCTTGTCGGCCTGCGCGAAATACTTCAGCGCGGGATCGGGCGGGTGCACGTATTCCCGCAGTGTGATCAAAAATTCGACATCGCCGGCCGGTTGCTTCTTGACGAATGCGAAATAGCGAATCTCGCAAAATCCTTCACCTGGCTCCGTATCTACATAGCTCCATTCAGCCAAGAGTTGCTCCTCCTCATAAATGCACAGATCACGAATGACTCGGGTATTTGAGTTTATCGCAGGCAGGCGAGGCGGCGCAGCGGAGAAGAGCAGATTGTCAGTGGACTGAGGCCTGTCCATCAGTTCTAAAGCTTTCCGCTTAGGCGGCCGATCCATTCTCCGTGGGTGGTGTGTATCTGGAATCGCGTCGGGCGTTTCTGCGTGCCGCGCAGAACCGGGACGGTGGCTGGGGATATTTCCCCGGCAAGCAGTCGTGGTTAGAGCCGACTGCCTACGCGATGCTGGCGCTGCACGGGTCCCCGGATTCGGGTGAAGCGCTGGATCAGGCGTGGCGCCTGGTTCAGTCCTGGCAATTGGCGGATGGAAGCGTGCGGGCAAGCGGCGAGATCGGCGACGGCACCTGGGTAACCGCGTTGTTCGTGATGCTGGCCTGTGTGCGAGGGGTTCACGACGCCAACGTGGCGCGCGGCATACAGTGGCTGCTGCAAGTTGCGGGCGCGGAACACAACCTGGCCATGCGCGCGTTCTCGTATTTTCACCTGCTCAAGACCAAGCTAGACGTTTCGCACGAAGGCTGGCCGTGGCGCGATGGGAACGCAGCCTGGATTGAGCCGACCGCGCTGACGCTGGTCGCCCTGAAACAGTCTGCAGGCCGCTATCCAAGCGCCAAACTCGAATACAGAATACGCGAAGGAGAAGCGCTGGTGCTCAGCCGGCGTTGCAGCGACGGCGGATGGAACTGCGGAAATCCGAACGTATTGAATTTCGAGCTGCCGTCCTATCCCGAATCGACCGGGTTGGCCCTGCTAGGGCTACAAGGGCGCGGGAAGGGCGAACTGGAGACGCCGCTCGCGACCGCGCGGCGGTTTCGGCTTGAAACAAAGTCGTCGCTGGCCAAGGCATGGCTGGGGATCGCGCTGCGCTGCCACGGCGACAATCCGCCAACAGCGGCAGAAAACGCCTGGAGTTCGGCCGACATCATGCTGGCTGCGCTCGAGATGCTGGCGCATCCGGACGGTAACCACCGCTTGCTGGCGACGGGAGCACGTGCATGAAGCGTAGAACGTTTCTGACGATGTCGGGCGCGGCTGTCGCAGGCAGCTATGCTGCCTCCAAGCTGGAAAAGCCTGCCAAGGTGCCCGATGGTCCGCCGGGCAGTTCCGCGGTCGCGATTGTCCGCGCGCGGTCGTATTCAGAGGACCTGGTTAGCCGGATGCTGGACGGCGTCCGTGAGTGCGGTCTGGACGTGCGGAACAAGCGTGTCTTACTGAAGCCCAACCTCGTGGAGTTCGATTCGTCCACCGTGATCAACACGGACGCGGCGGTGATCGCGGCCGCGGTGGAGGTGTTTCACAAGCTCGGCGCGGCGGAGGTGACCATCGGCGAAGGACCGGGACATCGCCGCGACACTCTCGACCTGGCGGACGACGCGCGGTACCGGTCGAGCATACCGAGATTTGAAAGCATTTTCACCGATCTCAACCGCGACGACGTATCGCCGGTGAAGAACTTCGCCGGTGAATCGCGGTTCTACTTTCCCAATACGGTGCTTCGGGCAGACCTGATCGTATCGCTGGCCAAAATGAAAACGCATCACTGGGCCGGCGCGACGCTTTCGATGAAGAACTTCTTCGGCGTTGTGCCCGGTTCGGTATATGGCTGGCCGAAGAACAAGCTGCACTATCTGGGGATTCCGGAATCGGTGGCCGCGCTGAACCGGCAGTTCCGCAACACGTTCGCCATCGTGGATGGGATTGTGGGCATGGAAGGCAATGGGCCGATCCAAGGTACGCCGAAGCCGGCGGGTGTCCTGGTCATGGGCCGGGATCTGGTGGCGGTGGATGCAACCTGCTGCCGGATTATGGGAATCGATCCGGAAAAGATCGAGTACTTGACGCTGGCGGCCGATTTGGGGCACGTGCACACAGACCGGATCGAGCAGCGTGGCGAACAAATATCGCAGGTGCGGACGAATTTCGCGCTGATCGACGCGTATAAGGACCTGCGGCTGGCCTGATGCGCCGACAACCTGCGCGCTTTCTGCTGGCGGCCGAGGCCTGGTGGTCGCGCATCGCGGCGCACCGGTCGCGGGTTGTATTCGCGATCGCGCTGGTATCGCTCGGCGCGCGCGCCGCTCTGCTGCCGGTACTTCCCATCCCGAAGCCCGCGATCCAAGACGAATTCAGTTACCTGCTGGCGGCCGACACGTTCGCGCATGGGCGGCTGGCGAATCCGACTCCCGCTCTTCCGGAGCACTTCGAGACCTTGCAGGTGCTCATGCACCCGGCCTATGCATCGAAATACCCGCCGTTTTCCGGTCTGGTGATGGCTTTGGGGCAGCGGGTCGCCGGCGAGCCTTGGTGGGGTGTCTGGTTCTCTGCGGGCGTTCTTTGTGGAGCGATCTGCTGGGCGCTGCAAGGCTGGCTGCCGGCCGGATGGGCGCTGGCGGGAAGCGTGATTGCGCTGCTGAAGATCGGAATCGTCAGTTACTGGAGCGAGAGCTATTGGGGAGGGACGTGCGCCGCGATCGGTGGAGCGCTCGTCATTGGCGCGATTCCGCGGCTGCTCGAGCGGCCGCAGGCGGCAACCGCCGTGGCTTTTGCCTGCGGGCTGGCGATTTTGGCCAATACCAGGCCGTACGAAGGGCTGGTGCTGGCGCTAGCCTGTGCCGTTTATCTCGCGCATGGTTTCTGGCGCAGCCGGGAAAACTGGGCACAGCTTGTACGTCGCGTGATGACGCCGACCGCCGTGGTCTTGATCGCCGTGGGCGGTTGGATGGGTTACTACAACTATCGCGTCACTGGAAACCCGCTGGAGATGCCATACCTGGAGCACGAGCGGCAGTACGCGTTGTGGTCGAGTTTATTCTGGCCGGCTCATGCAAAGCCGAAGCCTCCCTACAGCAACGCGTTCCTAGAAGACTTCTGGACGCATGCGGACGCACACGACAAGCTGGATGCTCGCGAACATGCGCTCAAGACGCACGCATTCGATCTATATAGGTTGGCGAGGTTTTTCTGGGGGCTGCCGCTGACCTTATTCGTGCTGCTGTGCGGGCGCGCGTTGTGGCGGGATCGTGTGGGGCGCGCAGGTTTGATATTGCTAGCTGGATTTTATGCGGGCGTGGCGTTCAATCTGCGTCTCTTTCCGCACTATGCAGCGCCCGCAACAGCGTTGGTCTATCTCCTCGGCGCTTGCGCGCTGCGAACGGCAAGGCATAGCTGGCCCGGCTCTGGAGAAGAGCGGATCTACATCGGCTGGGGAGTCGCGGCGGTGTTCGCTCTGGTTTCGTTGGGCAGCCTCTTGACGGCCGACAACCGTTGTCTGTTTGGGCCAATCGATTATCACGTTCGCGCGGAATGGGGATCGGTGATGCAACGGCTGCACGAGATACCGGGCGATCACCTGATTTTAGTGCGATACGGGCCACAGCACGAACCGTATCAGGAACTGGTTTACAACGGCGCCGATATTGCGCACTCGCACGTGATCTGGGCGCGTTCGATTTCACCGGATACAGATGAAAAATTGATTGATTACTACCGTGGGCGGAGGGTGTGGAGCCTGAGTGAGAACGGGGACCTAGTGCTAAAGGACTATACGCCAGGTGAGGAGAAAGGTCCTATAACCACTGAGGTCAGGTTCCGGGGGAGTGGGCGTTTTTAGATTTGTTCTAAGTGCTTGTGCTGATTTATCGTACCGAATCGCGGTGATAAGTTACCAATAGCGATGGTCACTCATCGCTAGGGAGAGGAGAAAGACATGACACGGATTACCAATCTGGTTTTGAAGCTGAAGGTTCTCAAGGACACTCGTGGTCAGGACTTGATCGAGTACGCTTTGATGGCTGGGTTCGTCGCAGTGGCGGCCGGCGCCGTTATGCCGGGCGTCGCTACCAGCATCAGCACGATTTTCAGCAAGATTTCCAGCGTGATGGCTGCTGCCGCATCGCAGAGCTAACAACCTCTCGAGGGGTAGGCAGGGCGGACCGGTTTCGCCTCGCCTATCCCCCTCAAGAGTCTGAACAACAAGGGAGTTTGCGGAACTGATCCGCCTGTTTCATCGGCGCGCAGGCTGTTTCCATCCGCGCACAGGCTTCGAAGAGGTTCCGGTGGTCGGTGCCTGGAGGTTCCATCATAATGGGACTTGCCTCGCACGAACGGCCTCCGACCTTCCCCTCTGATATTCCTCATTCTGGCCGCACTGGTGGTATTGGCATATGCGCCGGCATTGACGCAGCCACTTATTGAGGATGACTATCCGAACATTCTGATTGCGCAGCGGTACGGCCCGGTATCGGGATGGAGCGGGCTGTATTTGGACGCAGTGTTCCGTCTGCGGACCACAACCTGGCTGTTCATGTACGCCATTGACGTGCTGTTTGGCATGCATGCCGCGGCGTATTATGCCAGCTTGATCGTTCTGCAGATCTGCAATACCTGCCTGGTGTACCTGCTGGGCATTTGGCGGCCACTAGGATTCGAATTGACGATCTGGGCGGCTGCATTTTTCGCCGTGTACGAAGGGCACCAGGAAGCAATTATGTGGCTGTCGGGATCCACCGAGCCGCTGCTCGTATGCTTCGGCCTGATCGCCTTACTATGCTGGCTGCGCTTTTTGGAGCGGCGGTCGGCAGCGTGGTATGCCGGATCGCTTGCGGCGTTCTGTCTGGCACTGGTTTCAAAGGAATCGTCGGTCATATGGGCCGCGCTCCTGAGTTTTCCGCTAGTGTTTGAGAGGAAGCTGCGCCGGGCATGGCCCTGGTTGCTGCCCTACTTCGGATTGGCCGCGGTTGCGGTGGGTTCCGTGTTGTCGGCGCGAACCTATTCATTCCGGTTTCAAGATGGCAGTTTTTCGCTGCATGCGCCATTCTGGTTGATTTTGCCGCTGAATTTCGGGCGCCTGTTCTGGTTTTGGGGGCTGGCGGCCGTGGCGGCGATTCTGGTCTGGAAACCGCCCGGGTATGGGCGCATTCTCGCGCTGGGCTTCGGTTGGGCTGCTTTGGCCCTGGTGCCGTACTCATTTCTCACCTATTCGCGCCGCATTCCGAGCCGGCAACTCCACCTGGCCAGCATTGGCTTAGCCATGGTGGTGGGTTTTGCGCTGCTTCAGCTCTACGAGCGGTATTGGGACCGCCGGCGGGCACTGGTGCTGGCGCTCTGCGGCGCGGTGGTGGCGCAGAATGTCATCTATTTGTGGACCAAGAAGCGCGCGCAGTTCCTGGAGCGCGCCGCACCCACCGAACAGCTGTTGGCGGCGGCGCGCGCAACCTCCGGGCCGGTTTACGTTGCGTGTTTTCCCCGCCCCCCGATCATCGCCGACGCGGCCGTCAAACTGATGTTAGGCGCTCAGCCATCCGATAAATTGTTGTGGACGCAGGATGAAGCTCGCGCGCACCCCGGCGCGGCGAAGTTTTGCTATCCGCAGCGATAAGCGATGCTCGAGTTTCTCGTGTACCTGGTGGCCGGCATCGGCTACGGGTTTTACTACGACTTGAATCTTCTGGAAACTGTGCTCGTAGTGTCGGCCATCGTGCTGGCGCGCCGGGCGTGGATATCCCAGGAGAGAATCGAGCGCGTCTGGCGCCGGTTGCTACGGATCGCGCTGCGACCCAGTTTCGCGGTGGCGGCGGTGTTCGTGCTGGCATTGGCGGTGCGCGCCGTGGTCTTGCCGGTCTTTCCGGTGCCGCACCCGGTCATCACGGACGAATTCAGCCATTTGCTGTTGGCTGACACGCTGGCGCACGGGCGGCTGACCAATCCTACACATCCGCTGTGGCCGCATTTCGAGAGCATCCACATCATTCAACGGCCGACGTACAATTCCGATTATTTTCCTGGACAGGCAGCGGTGCTGGCTGCCGGCCAGCTTCTGGGACATCCCTGGATTGCGGTCTGGCTGCTATCCGCAGCGATGTGCGCGGCGCTGTGCTGGATGCTGCAGGCGTGGGTGCCTCCCGCGTGGGCGGTGGTTGGGGCGCTGTTGGCGATCATCCGTCTCGATATCGGCAGCTACTGGGTGAACGGCTACTACGGCGGGTGTCTGGCGGCACTGGGCGGAGCGTTGGCGCTGGGCGCATATCCGCGGCTGTGGCGGCGCGGTTCGTGGTGGACGTCGCTGCTATTCGGCAGCGGTATTGTGGCGATCGGGTTTACCCGGCCGTTCGAGGGATTAGCCGTGGCAATTCCGGCGCTAGGCGCTTTAGCCGTGGCGATCGCCAGGAAAAAGGCGCGCTGGTGGACCGCCGCTCCCGCTACCGCGATCTTGCTGGCGGGATTCGCGTGCTTCCTGGCTTACGACCAAGCCGTGACCGGCAATGTGTTCCGTACGCCGTATGCGGTGAATCAGGCCGAATACGGCTGGCCGATGACGCTGCCTTGGATGCATGCAGCGGAAGCGCAGTTCAGACACGTCGAGTTGCGCCGCTACTACGATTACGAGCGCGACGTGCATGACCGGAATGCGACCGTCCTGGGTCTTATAAAGAACAGCACGCTCAAAGCGCAGGAAATTTGGCGCTTCTATTTCGGGCCCGCGCTTTCGGTTCCGCTGATTTTGCTCCCACTGGTTTGGCGGCGCGGAAGGCTGCGGTTTCTACTCTGGATCGGTGTGCTCACGCTGCTGGCAACGCTGACCGAAGTAGGAACGTCGCCGCATTACGCCGCGGCAGCAACGGGGTGTTTCGTGGCCGCGGAGGTGGCCTGCTTGCGGGAGCTGTGCCGGCGGGCGTGGGGCGTGCGGTACGTTGCAGCGGTGCCGGCCATCCTGCTGCTCGTGCTGGCGGCACGCGCCGGTCTGGAACAATTCCATTTGCCGTTCACGCAGCGCGTGAATTACCAGTCGTGGTGTTGTGTACATCCGGGGAATCCGGCCAAGACGCAGATTACCGCCAAACTGGACCAGATCGGCGGGCGGCATCTGGTGCTGGTGCGCCCTAAAACCGATCCCGATAATGTGTTGCAGTGGATCTACAATGACGCCGACATCGACAACTCGAGAATCGTTTGGGCGCGAGACATGGGGCCGCGGGAGAACGCTGAGCTGTTGCGGTATTTTCACGACCGGACGTCGTGGGTGCTGGACCCGAACGTAACTCCGCCGCGGATCGAGCGTTGGGACCCCCACTAAGATAAAGGTGATGGTCGTCCTGGACGGCTCCCATCTGACCCTTCACGAACTGGAGCGAGTGGCTGCGCGCGACGAGCCCGTCACCGTCTCGCCGGAGGCGGTCTCCGCCATGGAACGCTCGCGGGCGGTGGTGGAAAAGCTCGCGGCCGGCGACGAGGCGGTGTACGCGGTCAACACAGGGGTGGGGCTGCTGGCGGATGTGCGCGTCTCGCCCGGGGATCTGGACCAATTACAGCGAAATGTCGTCCGCTCGCACGCCTGCGGCGTCGGCCCGCCGCTGGAGCGCGGCGAGGTGCGGGGGATGATGCTGATCCGCGCGAACGTGCTGGCAAAGGGATTTTCAGGGATTCGGCCCGTGGTGGCCGAACGGTTGTGCGATCTTCTGAACCGCGGCGTTACACCGGTGGTACCATCGCGAGGCAGTGTGGGCGCAAGCGGAGATCTCGCGCCGCTGGCGCATATAGCGCAGGTGTTGATGGGCGAAGGCGAGGCAGAGTTTCAGGGGCAGCGGCTCCCAGCGGCTGACGCTTTGGCGCGGGCCGGGCTCCAGCCGGTCGCGCTGGCGTCCAAGGAAGGCATTTCGTTAGTAAACGGCACGCAGGCCATGCTGGCGGCGGGAGCGCTGCAGTTATTGGAAGCCGAACAGCTCGCGGACGCGGCTGACTTGATTTGCGCCATGACGGTGGACGGGCTGCGCGGCACGCCCCGCGCGTTCGACCGGCGTATCCATGAAACGCGCCCTTACGAGGGGCAACTCCAAAGCGCGGCAAATCTGTCGCGATATCTGGATGGAAGCGAGATCCGGCAATCGCACATCGCCTGCCGCCGCGTTCAGGATGCGTACTCGCTGCGCTGCGCTCCGCAGGTGCATGGCGCGGTGCGGGACGTGCTCGCCACGGCGCGGCGCGTGTTCGAGACCGAGCTCAATGCTGTAACGGACAATCCGCTCGTGATCGGAGACGAGACCTTCTCGGGCGGTAATTTCCACGGCGAGCCATTGGCACTGCAGCTGGACGCGCTGGCGATTGCGCTCACCGTATTGGCTGGAATCTCGGAGCGGCGGATCGATCGTCTGGTGAATCCGGCTTTGAACGAGGAATTGCCGGCGTTCCTGACCAATCATGCCGGCCTGGAGTCGGGTTTTATGATGCTGCAAGTGACCGCGGCAGCGCTGGTGGCGGAGAATCGGGTGCTGGCGCATCCGGCATCCACGGGGTCCATTACGACCAGCGGAAACAAAGAAGACTTCGTCAGTATGGGGATGACGTCGGCGCTCAAGTTTAAGCAGGTGGTCGCGAATGCGCGGCGCGTCCTGGCGATTGAGCTGCTGTGCGCCGCGCGCGCGCTGGATTGCCTCGCTCCGCTGAGATCCAGCTCCGCGATCGAAGGCGTGCGCGCCTCGCTTCGGCTCGTGAGTCCAGCCTGGACCGGGGATCGCGCGATGAGCGAGGATATCGAGAACACCGCCGCTTGGATCGCCGCGGGCGGGCTGCGCGCGCGCTAATCGGCGATGTACACTTCAAAATTCGTTACCGTCCGGTAGCCCATCTGTTCGTAGAGCGAAAGGCCGGATGGCGTGGATTGCAAAACCGTGCGCTGGATGCCCGCGGTTGCGCGCGCCTGCTCGATGACTTGGCGCATCAGCGCTTCGGCAAATCCCAGCCGCCGGTGCTGCGGCAGCGTGGCTACCGAGTACAAACCAAGCACGTCTCCGGTAATCATGGAAGCGGCGGTGGTCACGGCTTTGCCGTTGGAATACCCGATGTAGCCTTTGAAACCGCACCCCCATCCGCGCTCCGACGCATAAACTGCCGTGCTGACCGAGCGCGGAATCTCGAAGGCGATCGACATGACGTCGGCGAAAGTGGAGCGGGTTTGTTCGTCCTCAACTTCGCGCACTTGGAGCTGCGGCAAGACCCGCAGCGGCGAGCGCAACCGGTCGGCGTACATTCCGGGTGCCTCGGTAAGCAAACGGAGCCCGTACCGGCTGAACATTTGAGGCGCCTGGATGGTGAGAGCCCGGCCGAGGAAATCCTCGCACAGCCAGTACGTCCAGCGCAGCCGTTTGGATTCGAATTGTGAACTCGAGACCTGGATGATGCGGGCAAGTTCGTCGCTGTTATCGTCGAGCGGACGCGTAAGCAGAGCGGCATTGAAGGCGGCATAATTCAGGCCGCAGAAGATCAAGGAAACGCCCGGTAAATCCCGAATTTCGGCGTCCTTGCGGGCCCGGCCGAAGAAACGCAAGGCTTCGACGAGGTTGTCGGCGACGGCTCGAATCTCGGACGCGGGCATTTGGCGATTAGAGCAGAACGGCGCGTCGAACGTCAACGCCGGGCGCACCTGCGCGGAAAGCTGGCACGGCAGGAGCGCGGATGCGCAGGATCGTGCAGAACATCGAAACGCCGGATGCAACTGCCGTATCCAACTATTCAGGAGAATCTGCAATGGTGAGGCGCTTAGGCGCGCTGCTCTGCGTGGCCTCCGGACTTGCGGGCATCGAGACCTGGTCGGGAGCGCTGGTAGACGGCAAGTGCTATGCGGCCGAAGAGCGGAACGTGAATCCGACCGTAACGCTGACGGCAGTGGACCGCGATCGAGGGCAGGAGATACGGTATTGCTCGCCGAACGCGAAGACCAAGACGTTCGCTTTGGTTGAACGAGACTCCACGCGCTTTGACCTGGACGCTGGAGGAAACGCGAAGGCTGCCGAACTGGTGCGGAAGAGCGGGAAAAAGCCGCTCTTCCTGGTTACGGTGACGGGCGAATTGAACGGCCATACGATTACAGTGGACACCATTTCGGCGGGCGAGCCTGAGGACGCCCTGAACCAAGAGCGTTGAAGTGAGTGCCTCGGCCCGGTTGCACGGATCGCACATTTCTCTCATCTGGATGTTGGTGATCGGAGCCGTTTGGCGCGGCGGGCTCGGCCGGCGCACTCTAATCAGCAATGCTCGATCCGGCAGCGGATGTACTCAATCCGGTAGCGGCGAATTAGAATCGGATTGCGGTGCCGGTTTACTTCTGAGACTCGCATTCCACGGCCCTCTTCAAAGGGAATTGCTCGGAGCGGTGGGTCCGAACTACCGGCCTCCTGGTCCCGAATCTAGTGGGCATAGTTTTGGCGATAGCCGGAACCGTGGTTGAAAACGTGCGTCCGTCGATGCAACACTAAAGTCTGGAATACGTGATGACCGGCGAGTACATTGAAGAGCGGAACGGCGGGTATTATATTGCGGGCACGCGAATCTCGCTCGATTCCCTCGTGTACTCCTTTGATCGCGGGAATTCCCCCGAGGCGATCCAGAAGGAGTTTCCCCTCTTACGACTGCCGCAGATCTATGGCGCGATCGCTTTTTTATCTGGACCATCAGAACGAGGTTCGCGAGTACCTGGAGAGCGAGAACCGCAGGATTCAGGATTCGACAGTCCCGCTGAAAGAGGGCAATCCTGAGCTGTGGGCCCGGCTCCAACGTGCACGTGAGGAGTTGGGCAAGACGCGCCGGTGAGCGTCAGGTTCCTCGCCGACGCTGACCTGAACCACGCCATCGTCCAAGGCGTCCGCCTCCGTGAGCCGGCTGTCGACTTCAAGAGTGCGCACGAAGCCAACCTCGCGGGTTTGCCGGACGATGATGTTCTCGAAATTGCGGCGCAAGAAGGTCGTGTCCTCGTCTCTCACGACAAGCGCACAATGCCTGTCCACTTCGCCGCGAGGATCAGCCAGAGCCGGGCAAGTCCCGGAGTGCTGCTCGCGGTGCCGAACGCCTCTGTCGCTGAGATTGTCGAATGCCTGCTGGTCGTTTGGTCGGCATCGCCTGAGGGCGAATGGGCCGACCAGATTCACTACTTGCCGTCGTTCGAACGCTATCAGTTCGATGATGCGGGACGAAATAGATCCAACCTGCGAACGATCCGCTGTTGAATTCATTCTTTGGTTATAGGAGTTTCCACCGGGCGTAGGTTCGACGAGGTCCCGGTTGAGGCGCCGCGCTTGGCGCCTCAGCACGGTCACATCTCTTGCATCTGGATGTTGGTGGCTATCTGCTGTGGGCAACCAATCGCGGAAAAATCCTCAAAAGGCATGATGTCAATTGAGCCAGGTACAACTTCGGGCGTACAAGTTCGGGCGTGTTCGGGCGAGTTCACAACTCTCTCCGATGGCATATAATCATCGAGCCAGAGGAGGGTTGCTCGATGGTCAAGGTCAGCGTGCTGTATCCAAGTGGCGAGGACGCGAAATTCGACATGGACTACTACGTGAACAGTCACATCAAGCTGGTCCGGGATTTGTTAGGCGCGGCATTGAAGGGCGTCGAGGTGGACGAGGGTATCAGCCAGCCGAATGCCCCAGCGCCGTTTCTTTGCGTCGGCCACCTGTTCTTTGAGTCGGCGGCGGATATCCAAGCGGCATTCGACATTCACGGTGCCAATTTGAGGGCTGACGTCCCGAACTACACCAATGTCCAGCCTATGTTCCTGGTGAGCACTGTACGGGTGTCGGGAATGTCACTCGGCGCTTCCTAGGAACTGCCGGCGGCGGTATGCTTGCCGCGCTGGCCAGCAACGGGTCCCAGTCCAAAAAACAGGTTGAATTAGGTCCTTGCGAATTTGGTGAGCCGGGCGGGGATCGAACCCGCGACCACCGCATTAAAAGTGCGATGCTCTACCATCTGAGCTACCGGCCCGGAGGTGCAGCAAGGAAGGCGTGCTTTTTCAAGATAGCATGCCCGCCATTATTCCACCGCAGCCGGCCTCACGTGCGCGTCTTGTCCATGCCGCCTGGGAATCTCGCCCAAAGCCCTCAGGAACGGCCGCATCGTCAAGGCTTGCACGAAAATCGAAAACGCCACCACGGCGAAGCTGAAGGTGATAATCTCGGCCCGGAACGGCAATTGCTGCGGCAGTGCCAGTGCGAGCGCCAGCGCCAAACCGCCGCGCAGACCGCCCCAAAACAGCACATGTTGATGTCTGCCGGTGACGCGCAGCGAACTGCGCGCAAATAACAGGCATGTCGGATAAACAGCGCCCGCGCGGCCCAGCGCGACAAAGCCGATGGCGAGCAGCACTCCGATTCCGGCATCCCGAAGATTTAAACGCGCCTGCTGCATGCCGATCAAAAGAAAAATAAGTGAATTGGCCAGGAACGCCGCGAATTCCCAGAATGCCGTGACCGCTATCTTGCCGCGTTCGGACAACACACGCAGCCGGCCGACGTTTCCCATCAACAGCCCCGCGGTCAATGTAGCCAGCACCCCCGAGGCATGAAAGTGTTCCGCCAGGATGAACGAGCCGTAGGCCGCGACCGTGGTCAACGTCAACTCCACTAAGTGATCCTGAGTCCTGCCGACAAAAACCAGACTGATTCCCGCCACCAGCGCGCCGCACGCTAAACCTCCTGCGATCGTAATCAACGCCGAGGACAAAACGGCACTTCCCGTCACCGGTGCACCACCCACAAAAGAGACGGCAATGGCAAATCCGACCGCAGCGGTCCCGTCGTTAAACAAGCTCTCCGACTCCACCAGCAGCCGCAACCGCCCCTCCAAGCGCGCCTCGCGAAATACCGCGATGACGGAGACAGGATCTGTGGCCGCGATGAGAATCCCGAAAATCACCGCGCTGAGCCACGGCAAGTGCGCGAACGCATGCATGCCGGCTGCCGTGATGACGGCCGAGATCGCGACTCCAACCGTGGCCAGCGCCACGACAACCGCGAGGTCGCGCCGCAACTCGCTCCAGTGCAGCGAAAGCGCTGCCTCGAAAATCAAGGGCGGAAGCAGCGTATCGAACAGCAGCTCTCGCGTGAGACGGATTTGTGGGGTAAACGGCAGCAGCGAGAGTACGATGCCCGCGATCACCAGGCCGACGCTGTAGGGCAAACGGACGCGTTGGCTCACGATCGCGACCACCGCCGCGACCAGCAGCAGCACGACAGCTGTTCCTTCTATCGTCAGGCCCACAATTCTAGGACTAATGCCTCCGGGACAGGTTTCAGCCCGTCCGCGCCGGACGCCCGCCGCTCGGAAGCAGCCTGCGAATCGCGCTGAGCAGCCAGCTGACTGCCTAGTTAGTATGACCGATCGTGCTCTCTGGAGTGCTGCCCGGAGAAGCGTCCGGCTTTCCCCACCAGCGCGCGAGTGCAAGCTTTTCAATCCCCCGGCTGCTCGAGACACGAAAAGGATTCGCAGACGTGGGACAATGACGCTAATTGGCCTTTGTCCCGGTCGCGGCGGTCCGCCCGCTCAACAGCCAAAGAAAACCACCAAGGAACAGGAATCGTGCGGGTCGGAATTATCGGCACAGGGGCGGTTGCTCAAAAACACGCTCAAGCCTACGCGAATATTGGCTTCAAGGTGGTCGTGTGCACCAACACCGATCCAGCCCACGGCCAAGCTTTTGCCGGCCGCTTCGGGTGCGATTTCGTGCCGGCCTATGAGCAGGTGTGCACGCATCCCGACGTGGACTACGTGGACGTCTGCACATTCCCGAATTTCCGGCTGCAGGCGGTGCAGGCGTGCGCGGAAGCAAAGAAGCATATTCAGGTACAGAAGCCGATCGCGACCAATCTGGAGACGGCCCGCCAAATGATCGAAACTGCCCGGCGCGCCGGTATTCAGTTAGGCGTTGTGAGCCAGCACCGCTTTGACGACTCGGTTCAATTTCTACGCTCCGCTTTGGAAGAAGGGCGGCTCGGGAAACTGATCCAAGCCGACGCTTACGTAAAGTGGTACCGGTCCCATGCGTATTATTCGCGGCCGATCAAAGGCAGCTGGGTGACGGAAGGCGGCGGCGCCTTGATCACTCAGGCCGTTCACCAGGTCGATCTCCTGCTCTGGCTCGCGGGCGGGATTTCGGAGGTCTTCGGCTACTGGCATTTGGGCGCGTTGCACAACATCGAATCCGAAGACGTGCTGTCGGCCGTGTTGAAATACTCGTGCGGCGCTACCGGCGTGATCCAGGCTGGAACAGCCTTCTGGCCCGGCTACAACGAACGCCTGGAGTTTCATGGCACCAAGGGCACCGCGGTCATTTCGGGCGACAAACTAACCACCTGGCACGTCGAAGGAGATTGGAATCCGCCGATGCTGGGTGGTGATCCTGCCTCGGGCGCCCGCGACCCGATGGCCACGCCGCTCGCTCCGTTTGAACGCCAGTTCGTTGACTTCGCGGACGCGATCACGCACGGACGAAAGCCGCTTTCGTCCGGTGAGGAGGGCTATCGTGCCCTCCAAACCGTCCTGTCAATCTACGATTCGTGCCGCACCGGCCAGGTGGTGCGAATTTAAATGTCACAACACCGTACCGTCCGCGTGCCCGCATCGAGCGCGAATCTAGGCCCCGGATTCGATGCGCTCGGCATGGCCCTGGGCATTTATCTGACCTGCCGGTTCGAAGCCGCCGCCGAACTCTCCATCCGAGTACGGGGCCGCGACCCCCAGCAGATCTCAACCGGGCCCGACAACCTGATTTGGCAGACGGCGCTGGCCGTGGCGCGCGACGTAGGTTCCGCCTTGTCCCCAATCGCGCTCGAAATCGATAACGACATTCCGCTCGGTAAAGGGCTTGGATCCAGCGCCGCGGCGCTAACGGCAGGCGTGGTCATCGCGGACCATTTGCTCGGCTTGCACTGGAAGCCGCACCGGATTTTGGATGAGGCGGCGCGGATCGAAGGCCATCCGGATAATGTCGCGGCTTGCGTGCTCGGCTCCATCGTTGCCAGCGCGATCGACGCGGGCGGCGTCGCTCGAGCGGTCCGGCTCGCATTGCCGGCGCGTTATGGCGCGGCTGTAGTCGTGCCGGATTTCTGCTTACCCACCAGCGAAGCGCGCAAGGTCCTGCCGGATTGCTATTCCCGCCAAGACGCGATCTTCAACGTACAGCGAAGCGCGCTGCTGGTGGCCGCGCTGGCCACCGGCACCACGAGCGCCTTTCCTATTGCCTTCGAGGATCGTTTTCATCAGCCCTACCGCTATCCGCTGGTGCCCGGACTTCAGGAGATGGTCAATCTCCGCGCCCCCGGTCTGCTCGGTTGCGCGTTGAGCGGCGCCGGCCCGTCCATTTTGGTCTTCTATGAAAAAGGCTACGAGCAGGTCTGCGATCTCGTGCGCCAGATCTTTGCCCTGCACGGCCATCAGGCCGAGATCCTGTGGGTGCAAATCGCAAGCCAAGGTTACGAGCTAAGTTAGATCTATGACGATTCGTGTTTCCTGTGCCGCTGCGCTCTTCCTTCTGGTCGCGCCCGTGAGCGGCCAACAACCGGACATTAACGACTTCTTCCGCAATTTCACCGCGGAGTGGGTCCGGAGCAGCCCCAACCTCGCGACCTCGTCGCGCTACTTCACCGGCGAGGAACAAGAGCGCCTGGAACGCGAGCTGACGCCCGAAACCCTGGCCTACCGACGCGCGCGCATCGAGCTGGCACGGAAAGGTCTCGCCGAGCTCGGCAAATTTGATCGCTCGAAGCTCACCGAAATCCAGCGCGTCTCGGCCGATTTAATGGCCTGGCAGCTCGACACCGTCGTTCGCGAAGAGCCATTTCTCGACTATAGCTTCCCGCTTCAGCAAATGAGCGGCGCCAACGTAAATCTCGTGGAAGTGCTGACGGTGCGACACCCGGTGGCTAACGAAAAGGACGCCGGGAATTACCTCGCCGCGCTCGGCCAAGTGGGCACGCGAATGGACGAAGCCACCGCGGAAGCGCACCGGCTGGCCGCGAAGAACGTGATCCCGCCCAAGTTCATCCTACAAGCCACCATCAAACAGATGAGCAGCTTTATCGACCAGCCGGCGGCGCAGAATCCTTTCGCGGCCATCTTTACGCAGAAATTGGACGCGATCAAAGGATGGAATCCGGCGCGGCGCAATGAGCTAAGCGCCCAAGCCGCAAAGCTTGTCGAGACCGAGGTCTATCCCTCCTGGAAACGCGGCATTGCCGAACTGCAATCCCAACTGCCGCGCTCCAACGATGACGCTGGATTGTGGCGGCTCAAAGGCGGAGCGGACGCCTACGCGTACTTCCTGAACCGCTACACCACCACGCACCTCACCGCTGCCCAAATCCACGAAATCGGGCTGCGCGAAGTGGACCGGATCGAAAAAGAGATGGACACCATCCTGCGCCGCTTGGGCCGTACTCAGGGCTCGGTAAAGGATCGCGTCGAAAAGCTGAAGGCCGATCTCGGGTATCCCAAAACCGAACAGGGCCGCGAGCTGATTATGGTCGATGTGCGTAATATCCTGCGCGACGCGCAACGCCGCTCGGATTCGCTGTTCGACAAAGTTCCCAAATCGCCCGTCGTCGCGCAGCCGTTCCCGCGTTTCCGCGAGGACAACGCCGCTGCTAATTACAACGCTCCGGCTCCGGACGGCTCGCGCCCGGGAACGTTCCAAATCCCGCTGCGGCCGGATCGCATGACCAAGTTCGGTCTGCGCAGCCTGGTTTATCACGAGACGGTGCCCGGCCATCACTTTCAGATCGCATTGCAGGTCGAGAACAAGGAGCTTCCACGATTCCGTCAGATCGGCGCCTTCGGCGGAATTTCCGCCTTAAGCGAAGGTTGGGGTCTTTACGCCGAGCGCCTCGCCGCCGAATCCGGCTGGTACGATGGCGATCCCGAAGGATTGCTAGGCCAATTGGACGCCGCGCTGTTCCGCGCTCGCCGCCTGGTTGTCGATACCGGCCTGCACGCCCAGCATTGGACGCGCCAGCAGGGCATCGACTACGGGATCGAAACCAGCGAGGTAGAGCGCTACGTAGTTTTTCCCGGACAGGCCTGTTCCTACATGATCGGCCAGCTAAAGATCGTCGAGCTTCGCGAAAAGGCGAAAAAAGCGCTGGGCGATAAGTTCTCTCTGCGCACCTTCCACGATGTAGTGCTCAATACCGGCACCGTTCCGCTGAACCTGTTGGAGCAGCAGGTGGACGCCTACATTCGCGCCAACGGCGGGAAGCTTTAACGGTTGGGACGGCGCCTCGGTCAGCACTTTCTCGCGCGCCAATCGGTTCTGGAACACATCGCCGAGGCGGCCGCTCCCGATCCGGCCGCCACGCTGGTAGAGATCGGTCCCGGCCGGGGCGCTCTCACCGCTCACCTGCTTACACGAGCCGCCCGCGTAATCGCGATCGAGGTGGACCCGGTGCTGGTGCATTATCTCCGCGCCGAGTTCCGCGACGAACCGCGATTGACAATCATCGCAGGCGACATTCTGAAGGTCGACCTGGCGCAATGGGGGCTCATCGCCGTAGCTGGGAATCTTCCGTACTACATCACGTCCCCGATCCTCGAAAAAACCCTGACGCTGGGCGACAATCTCGCGCAAGCAGTGTTCCTGGTTCAAGAAGAAGTTGCCCAGCGCCTCGTCGCGCATCCCGGAACGCGCGATTACGGCTTCTTGAGCGTTCAAACACAACTGCTCAGTCAACCGGAATTGCTGTTCCAGATTCCTGCCGACGCTTTTCGCCCGCGGCCGAAGGTCGATTCGGCCGTGGTCCGGTTGGTTCCGCGCTCGAACTCCCCGGCCCCGGATCGCGCGCAATTCCTCCAGTTCGCCAGCCGCTGCTTTCGCCACAAGCGCAAGACCATCCGCAACAATCTCTCCGCGTACTATGATCTCGCCCTGCTGGATTCAACCCCGGCCACCAAGAACCGCGCCGAACAGTTGTCTATTCCAGAACTGGCGGCCCTCTTCGGCTACCTGTCCCAATCGAAGTCGAAACCGTGAACGTCAGGCCGAAGCCGCCGCGCTTAGCGTGTCCATTTATTCGCGCATCTCGCGCATCAGCCTATCGCGCACTTTGAAAACGAAGCACCAGACGGGGCGGCCAGCGACTGCCGCGCGAAATCGCCGTGGCAAGATAGCCGCGCGCTTGCGCCTCCGCTATCCTGAAATCTCATGGTCCGTGTCCGCTTCGCACCTTCGCCCACCGGCTTCCTGCATATTGGAAGCGCGCGCACATTCATTTTTAACTGGCTTTACGCACGCCACCATCACGGAACCATGGTGCTGCGCATCGATGACACGGACGTCGACCGCAATACGCAGGCCTCGCTCGACTCGATATTTGAAGGCCTGAAATGGCTTGACCTCGGATGGGACGAGGAGTACCGCCAGTCCGACCGCGGCGCGCTGCACCGCGAAATGGCCTGGGGCATTTTCGAAAAAGGCCTCGCGTACCGCGACTTCACGCCCGCTGCCGCCGGAGGTGACGACAGGTCCCACGGCGAAGGCGCGTGGCTGTTCAACCCTGGCATGCGCGAGATGACGCCCGAAGAAAGCCAGAAGCGCGCCGACGCCAGCGAGCCGTTCGTCCTCCGGTTTCGGGTGCCCCGCGATCGCGTCCGCAACGTAGAGTTCCGGGACGGTGTTTACGCCCAGCAATCCAAGTCCACCGCCGACATCGAAGATTTCGCCCTGCTCCGCAGCAACCGCGTTCCGACCTACCATATGGCCTCCTGCGCCGACGACATCGATCTGCATATCACGCATATCATCCGCGGCCAGGACCATCTCACCAACACCTTCAAGCACGCCCTTATCTTCGAGGCGCTTGGCGCGCAGCCGCCGCAATTCGCGCACCTGCCGCTGCTGATCGCGCCCGATGGATCGAAGCTTTCCAAGCGCAAACATGGGCCGGTGGTCAGCGTCACCACTTATCGCGATGCGGGATTTCTTGCGCAGGCCTACATCAATTTCCTGTGCCTCCTCGGCTGGTCGCCGAAAGACGACCGCGAGAAAATGAGCCGCGACGAACTCATCCAGGCCTTTTCATTCGAAGGCATCAATCGCGACAACGCGGTGGTCAATTTTCATGAAGACGAGCCGTTCGACCCCAAGGCGATGTGGCTGAATGCCGAGTACATCCGCGCGACCCCTGTCGAGGATCTCGCGCAGCAACTGATTCCGTTCGTGTGCGCGGCCGGTTTCCAGGTCCAGCCCGAAAAAATGGTCAAAATCGCGCATCTGATTCGCGAGCGCATCCGCCTCCTCAGCGAAGTGAATACGGTAGCCGACTTTTTCTTCCGCGATGAACTGTTGCCCTACGACTCCGCGGAGCTGATTCCCCAGAAAGGCGACTCCGCCATGGCAGTCGGCGCCCTGGAGAGCGCGCGCGAAGTGCTAAAGCACGTCGATTTTTCGCACGACGCGCTGGATGCGGCGCTCCGGGCCGCGGCAGCCGCGTTGAAGATCAAAACCGGCCAGATGTTCCAACCCATCCGCGTGGCCGTCTGTGGGCGCAAAGCAGCACCGCCTCTGTTTGAGACACTAGAAGTTCTAGGCCGCGAGACTTGCCTCAAGCGCATCGACCAGGCCATCGCGATGCTCCAGTAAACGGCCAGAATATCGAGGCACGATCTGAATATGAATCCGACTAAGAACGAAACCGAAGGCGCGCCCGCCGCCGCTCCCGATCCCGCTCCTTCGAATTTCATTCGCGACACCATCATCGACGACCTGAAGACGAATAAGCACGGCGGGCGCGTGCACACGCGCTTTCCTCCCGAGCCCAACGGATATCTGCACATCGGCCATGCCAAGTCAATCAATCTCAACTTTGGCTTGGCGAACGAGTTCGGCGGCAAATGCAATCTGCGCTTCGACGACACGAATCCTTCCAAAGAAGAAACCGAATACGTCGAATCCATCATTGACGACGTGCATTGGCTCGGCGGCGATTGGGGCGATCGCCTCTTTTACGCCTCCGACTATTTCGATCAGCTTTACGAATGGGCCGTGCAGCTCATCCGGTCGGGCAAGGCCTACGTGTGCGATCTCTCGCCTGACGAGGTCCGCAAGCAGCGCGGCACCCTGACCGAACCCGGCCAAGAGAGCCCTTACCGCAATCGCTCCGTCGAGGAAAGCCTCAACTTGTTCGAGCGCATGAAAGCGGGCGAGTTCCCCGACGGCTCACGCACGCTGCGCGCCAAGATCGACATGGCGTCGCCGAACCTGAATCTGCGCGACCCCATCATGTACCGCATCCTCCACGCCGAGCATCATCGCACCGGGAACAAGTGGTGCATCTATCCGATGTACGACTTCGCCCACGGCCAGTCCGACTCTATCGAGCGCATCACGCATTCCATCTGCACGCTCGAATTCGAAGACCACCGCCCGCTCTATGACTGGTATGTCGAGCAGCTCGGCATCTACCATCCGCAACAGATCGAGTTCGACCGCCTGAACGTCACCTACACCGTTTTGAGCAAGCGCAAGCTGCTGCAATTGGTCCAGCAAAAATTCGTCAATGGCTGGGACGATCCGCGCATGCCCACGATTTCCGGCTTACGCCGGCGCGGCTACACGCCGGAAGGCATTCGGAATTTCTGCCGGCGCGTTGGCGTTTCGAAAACGAACGGCACCACCGAACTCGGCTTGCTCGAATATTTCCTGCGCGAAGATCTGAACAAGCGCGCGCTCCGCGCCATGGCCGTCCTCCGTCCGCTCCGCGTCGTCATCGACAATTATCCGGACGGCCAGGTCGAACAGATGGAAGCGATCAACAACCCCGAGGACGCCGGCGCCGGTACACGCACCGTGCCGTTTTCTAAGGTTTTGTACATCGAGCAGGACGATTTTCGCCAAGATCCGCCCAAGCAGTACTTCCGGCTTTCTCCGGGCCGCGAAGTGCGCTTGCGCTACGGCTACTTCATCACCTGCACGAATGTAGTGAAGGACTCCAACGGCGCCGTGGTTGAAATTCACTGCACCTACGACCCGGCTACGCGCGGCGGCAACGCCCCGGATGGCAGGAAGGTCAAGTCAACCATCCATTGGGTTTCGGCCGATCACGCCCTCGACGCTGAGATCCGGCTGTACGATAACCTGTTCACCGTCGAAAATCCCAATGACGTGCCCGAAGGCCAGGACTTTACCGCGAACCTGAACCCCAACTCGCTCGAGATCGTGCAAGGCAAACTCGAGCCGAGTCTCGCCAACGCCGCGCCTGGCGCCCGTTATCAATTCGAGCGCCTGGGTTATTTCTGTGCCGATCCCGACAGCACGTCCCGCAAGCCGGTCTTCAACAGGACCGTGACACTGCGCGATACCTGGGCGAAAATCGAAAAGAAAATGAAATGATCATCCTCGGATTAGGCGGTATTCCTAAAGATCCGGCCTGCGCGGTCTTGAAGGACGGTGAGCTGGTCGCGGCCGTGGAAGAAAAAAAGGTCGCGCGCAACCTCAAATCGTCGGGTCTGCCTCAAGAGGCTACTGCGATCGCACTGAACCTGGCCGGCGTCGCGCCGTCGCAAGTCAACTGCGTCGCACTGGTCCGCCCCTTCTCTCACGACACGCATCTCGCGTTGCGTTCGCAGTTTGCCAAAGCCCAGATCGTCATGGTGGAGCATCACACCGCACACGCCGCCTCGGCTTACTATCCCTCCGGATTCGATGAAGCCGCAGTCCTCACCCTCGATCGCGACGGCGACTTTCGATCCACCGGCCGCTGGCGCGCCTCAGGCAATCAGCTCCAGTTGGAGCGCGATCTGTATTATCCCGATTCGCTCGGCGATCTCTACGGCCGCGTGACAGAATTGCTCGGATTCAATTCCGGGTCCGATGAACACAAAATCCAGTGGCTATCCACCGCCGCCGATGGCGCGGCCTATTCGCCGCTGTTCGATGAGATCCTGGGCGGGTCCGAATGGCCCGCAATCGACCGCAGCTACTTCGACGCCGATCGCCTCAGTCAAGGCGGATTCAGCGAGAAATTCTACCGCCATGTTGGTCTTTCGGACGGTGAATCGATTCCCGACAAGCTCAAGGCGCCGCTCGCCGCCGGGCTCCAGCGAGCCATCGAACAGGCAGTGCTTCGCATGGCCGGCCCCTCCTCTAAACTTTGCGTCGCGGGCGGCCTGGCGCTCAACGCGCTGCTCATCAGTTCGCTCGAAGCCTCCAAAGAAGTCTACGTCCAGCCTGCGGCCGGGAACACTGGAACCGCTCTCGGAGCCGTATTCTACGCATGGAATTCCGTCTGTGGCCAGCGCCGGCGCGCCTCGCTGAACGACCTCTGCCTGGGCCCCTCGTTTTCTAGCGAGGAAATCAAAAAGGTCATCGAGAACTGCAAACTCCGCTTCCGATATCTCCTCACCACCGGCGAGCTGATCGACGACGCCGTCCGCCGGCTGAACGACGAAAAAATCATCGCCTGGATGCAAGGGCGCATGGAGTTCGGCCCGCGTGCGCTCGGGAATCGCAGCATTCTGGCATCGCCGCTAAATCCCTATTCAACCGAGAACCTGAACATCTATATCAAGCATCGCGAGCCGTTCCGGAAATTCGCTGCCTCGGTCCCCGCCGAAGCTGCCGATGAATACTTCGAAACTGGACCCAACGGGCGGTACCTGGCGACCGTAGGGCGCGTCCGTCCGGAACACCACAAGACGTTCGAAGCCGCCATCATGGGCAAGGATTCGATTCGCGTCCATACGGTTCATAAAGACGCCAACCCCTTGTACCATCGCCTGCTGCATGCCGCCGGAAAAGCGACTGGGCTGCCCGTTCTCTATAACACCAGCTTCAACCTGTTCGGCGACCCATTAGTCTGCACTCCGCGCGATGCTGTCCGCAGCTTCTACTCCTCCGGCATCGACGCTCTCTTTGTCGGCAACTTCGTTCTCGAAAAATAGCCCCAAGTCATCCGCTCCTGCGCCTCCCCGCCGTAGCCCCGCATCGCACGCTATCCTGAATCGATGCGTACCGCCTCGTTAGTCCTCCTGGCATCGCTCTGCAGCACAACTTTCGCCCTCGCTGCCGATCGCTATCCCGTCGACTGGGCCGCGCTCGAACCCGAGACCATCGGACACTTCACTTCCCTTATACGGATTGACACCAGCAACCCTCCCGGAAACGAAACCCAGGCGGTCAACTATCTGAAACCCATCCTGGACCGCGCGGGCATCGAAACCGCCGTCTGGTCGCTCGATCCCACTCGGGCCAACCTGGTTGCCCGCATCAAAGGCAGCGGCGCCAAGCGCCCCATCATTATCATGGGCCACACCGACGTGGTGGGCGTGCAGCGCGACAAATGGCCAGTGGACCCGTTCGCCGCCCTCCGCAAGGATGGGTTCATCTGGGGCCGGGGCTCAAGCGACGACAAGTCTCACGTCGTCTCCTGCCTGATGACGATGCTGTTGCTAAAGCGTCTGAACGTTCAACTCGATCGCGACGTCATTTTCATCGCCGAAGCCGGCGAGGAGGGCACCTCGAGCTTCGGCATCGGCTATCTGGTCGACCAACATTGGAATGACATCGCGGCCGAGTACGCGCTGGCCGAAGGCGGCCAGACCGTCGCGCAAGGCGGCGAAGTCCAGTACGTCGGCATCGCCACCACCGAAAAAACGCCCCGCGCCACGCGCCTGATCGCGCACGGCACCGCGGGCCACGGCTCTCGCCCGCGGTTCGACAACGCCATTCTGCACCTGGCGGCGGCCGTCGCGAAATTCGAGAACTGGCAGCCGCCCATGCGCCTCAACGACACCACCCGCGCCTACTTCGAACGTCTAGCCACCGTAAGCCCGCCCGAGGCCGCGTATCGCTACAACCACATCTCCGACCCTGCCCATTCGGAAGAGATCCAGCGCTATTTGGCCGAACACGAACCCGGCAACTATTCCGTTCTGCGCACCTCTATCGTTCCGACCATCATTCAAGGCGGCTTCCGAACCAACGTCATCCCCTCCCAGGCCGAAGCCACGCTCGATATCCGCGCACTGCCCGACGAAGACCTGAACCAGCTCTACGGTGAGATGCGGCGCGTCATCAACGATTCCGCGGTGGAAATCGTCGCCGACCCGTCGCGTAACCGCCCGTCAGCCCCGCCTTCGCGCATCGATTCGGAAATGTTTCAGGCGCTGGAGCGCACCCAAAAGCGCATGTACCCCAAAGCCGTCACGATTCCCATGATGCTCACTGGCGCCACCGACAACGCGCAGCTACGCACCAAGGGCGTCCAGGCCTACGGGTTCGGGCCTGTGGCCGACGATTCCGAAGGCGACCTGCATGGCGCCCACTCCGATCAGGAGCGCATCCGCGAGTCCTCCATTCACCAGATGCTGCAATATCTCTGGTATACCGTTCTAGACATCGCCGCGAAGTAGCCGGCGCGCTGGTGCGTGCCGCGTTCACCACCGTGTGAACGCAGAGAGCAGAAAATGACCAATCGCCTGATCTCCGAAAAAAGCCCCTATCTTCAGCAGCACGCCCACAACCCAGTCGACTGGTATCCCTGGGGCGAAGAAGCCTTCGCCAAAGCCCGCGCCGAAAACAAACCGATCTTTCTCTCCGTCGGCTACTCCACTTGCCATTGGTGCCACGTCATGGAGCGTGAATCTTTCGAAAACGACGCCATCGCGGCCCTGCTGAACCGCTTTTTTGTCCCCATCAAAGTGGACCGTGAAGAGCGTCCCGACATCGACCGTATCTACATGACTTATATCCAGGCAGCCACCGGCAGCGGCGGCTGGCCGATGTCGGTCTTCTTAACGCCGGATCTTCAGCCCTTCTTTGGCGGTACTTACTTCGCTCCCGATACGCGCTACGGCCGCCCTGGCTTCGGCATGCTGCTCGAGCGAATTGCCCAGACTTGGGACAACGAGCGGGACCGCGTGATCGAATCCAGCCGCGAGGCGGTATCGCAGCTCGAGCGCTACACGGCAGGGCCGCCGTCCTCCGGCACCCCCGAGGGCACTGCCCTGGATGCAGCGTTCCAATACTTCCGCCGCACCTTCGATTCCGAACATGGCGGCTTCGGCGATGCGCCGAAGTTCCCGCGCCCGGTGGTATTCGATTTCCTGCTCCGCTATTACGTGCGCACCCATCGCCAGGAAGCCCTCGACATGACGCTGGAAACCCTGCGCGCGATGGCCGACGGCGGCATGCACGATCAGCTCGGAGGAGGCTTTCACCGCTACTCCGTCGACGAGCGTTGGCTTGTCCCGCACTTCGAGAAGATGCTGTACGACCAGGCGCAGCTCGCCGTCTCTTTTTTAGAAGCCTTTCAGATCACGCACGACGACTTTTATGCCACCGTCGCGCGCAGCACGCTCGATTACGTGCTTCGCGACATGACCCACCCGGAGGGCGGCTTTTACTCCGCCGAGGACGCCGACAGCGTAGTCGATCCCGCGCATCCCGAGGTGAAGGGCGAAGGCGCCTTCTACATCTGGACCGCGGCCGAGCTTCAGGAAGTCCTCGGCCCGGTTCTCTACGGCCCCTTCGCCAAATACTACGGCGTCGAGGATAACGGTAACGTCGATCAAGACCCGCACGGCGAGTTCACGGGCAAAAACATCCTGTACGTACGCGAGCAGCCCGACCCCTACATTGCCGCTCAGCTCCAGGAAGCCAAAGCCAAGCTCTTAGAGATTCGCTCCCAGCGCATTCGTCCGCATCTGGACGACAAGATCCTGACCGCCTGGAACGGTCTCATGATTTCGGCCTTCGCCAAGGCGGCCCAGGTCTTGGACGAGCCGCGCTACCTCGCCGCTGCCCAGCGCGCCGCTCAGTTCATCCTGTCGCGCTTGTACGACGCCGGTTCAACCGCTCTTCACCGCCGCTACCGCGAGGGCGAGGCCGCCATTCCGGGCTTTCTGGACGACTATGCGTTCTTCATCGCCGCTCTGCTCGATCTATACGAAGCCGATTTCGATCCTCGTCGCATCGAGCTGGCACTCGCTCTCACGGCCAAAATGCAGCAGCAGTTCGAAGACGCCGGTCAGGGCGGCTTCTTCAGCACGGCCGAAGGCGATGCCAGCCTGGTCCTGCGGCTCAAGGACGATTATGACGGCGCTGAGCCTTCCGGCAACTCCATCGCGTTGCTCGATGTTCTACGCCTGGCCCACATCTCCGATCGCCCGCACCTGCGCGAATCCGCCGAACGCACGCTGCGTGCTCTGGGCCCAAAAATCTCCGCCCAGCCTGTGGCCGTTCCCGCCATGCTGGTCGCGCTCGATTATTACGATTCGACGCGCCGTGAGGTCGTCATCGCTGGCCCGCGCGAGGCGGCACTCACCCGTTCGTTCCTGCGCGCGCTCCGCAGCCGATTCCTGCCCCGCACGGTTACCTTGCTCCTCGATTCCGACGGCACCCGCCGTGCACTCACCGATCTTTTCCCCGGCGCCGCTTTAATGCGCGAAATCAATGGCCAACCTACTGCGTATGTTTGCCGGAATTACGCCTGCCAGCTCCCCACGAACGATGTTTCCAAGTTTGACGAGTTGTTACAATGAGTGGGTCAAATTCGCAATTATCAGGAGGATTCGTGGAAAGACCCGGAGCAACAACCATGCGCGGCAAGCCGCTGACTCTGGTAGGACCGGAACTGAAACCCGGCGATAAAGCACCCGAGTTCGATGCAGTCAACGATTCGCTCCAGCCCATTAACCTCGCCGCTACCGGCCAGTCGATCCGTATTTTTAGCGTCGTTCCTTCGCTCGATACCCCCGTCTGCGACGCGCAAACCAAGCGCTTCAATGAGGAGGCGGCCAAACTTCCAGGCGTCGAGTTCTACACCATCAGCATGGATCTTCCCTTCGCGCAAAAACGCTGGTGCGGAGCCTTTGGCATCGATAAGGTGAAGATGGTCTCCGATCATCGCTCCGGTTCGTTCGGCGAGCATTACGGCACTCTCATTAAAGACCTCCGCATCGAAAGCCGCGCCATTTTCGTAGTCGATAAAGACAATACGATCAAGCACGTCGAATATGTGAAGGAAGTCGCCGACCATCCGAACTACGACGCCGCCCTCGTTGCCGCGCGTTCGCTAGCCCGGTAAGTCGCGCCGCGGCCCGGAGCAGCGGCCAAATCGCGCGTTATGTCGCTTATTTCAGACATTCGGCAAGCTCTCCGGATTTTCCGCCGCAGCCCCGGCCTTACGGCCGTCGCGCTCTGTTCCATCGCAATCACCGTCGGCGCCACGGCCGTGGTGTTCGCCGCCGTCAAATCGGTTCTACTCGATCCGTTGCCATACCAGGACCCGGACGCTCTGGTGCAGCTTCGTACCGATTACCAGCGCAGCCGCCCGCACGTGGATTGGGTGTCCTGGGCCGACATGCAGGATGTCCAGCGCGCCTCCCATTCCTTCGAATCGCTAGGCACCTATCACTACGCGGTTTTTAATTTGACCGGCGACGCGAATAATCCGCCTGAGTCGCTATACGGCCTGTACATTTCGGCCAGCCTGTTCCCGACTCTGGGCGTTAGGCCCATGCTCGGCCGCAATATCCTGCCCGAAGAGGAGCAACTCGGACGCGATCGGGAAATAATCCTTAGCTATGGCCTCTGGACGCGCCGCTTCAACTCCGACCCGGGCATCATCGGCCGCTCAGTCGAAGTAAACGGACGCAACTGCACCGTCGTCGGCGTCATGCCTTCCGGCTTCGATTTCCCCATGCGCAGGGCAACCACGGTCCGGACGCCCTCCCCCCACATGGATTTATGGATGCCCCAGACTGTGTCTGACTTCGTAAAACGCGCGCGCATTAGCGGATATGGCGCTGCCGCACGGTTGAAACCCGGCGCATCGCTCGCTGCGGCTCAGAAAGAACTCGACGGCATCAGCGCTGAACTGGCGCGCTTGTATCCTCAAAGCAACGCCGGACATGCCATTCGCTTGTCCCCCCTGCGAGCGCGAACGCTAGGATTCGCGCGCACCGGGCTTTGGCTCTTGATGGGCGCCGCGGTGCTGTTCATGCTGATCGGCTGCGCCAATGTCGCAAATCTTTTGCTGGCGCGCTCCCTCTCCCGCCAGCGCGAAATCGGCCTTCGCGTTGCGCTCGGCGCCGCACCCAAACGCATCCTTCGGCAGCTGGTCACGGAAAGCTGCGTGCTCGCCCTGACCGGAGGCTTCGCAGGATACGCGCTCACGCTCCTCGCCTGGAAATTGCTCCCCGCTGTCGCGCCCATCACCATTCCGCGCCTGGCCGCGGCCCGGGCCGATGGATCTGTTCTCGGATTTACGCTGGCGGTCGCGCTCCTCAACGGAATTCTCTTCGGCCTGGCGCCCGCGCTTCGATCTTCGCATCGCGATCCGGTCGCTTCCCTGCGGGAATCCGGCTCGCGCGGTTCCGTCGGCGCCGCCCGCAATCGCTTGCGCTCTGCCCTCGTCGTGGCCGAAGTGGCGCTGGCTGTCGCTTTGGTTGTCATCGGCGGCGATTTGATCGCCAGCTTCCTCCGTATTCTGCGCACCGATCCCGGTTTCGACACCGGGCGCGTTTTCGCTTCCATCATCGTTCCCGTCGGCGACCGGTACCAGGCGCTCGAAAACCGTATTCCGCTGTTCCGCCGCATCCTGGACGCTGTACGCGCGGTCCCTGCCGTAGAATCGGCCGGCACCGTGGACGCGCTGCCCTTCAGCGGTGAGAATAACGGCGGCACCGTTGTCCGCGCCGATGACCCGGACGCCACCGCAGCCGGACACGGCCAAATGGCCGAATTCGATCATGTCAGCCCCGATTACCTGCAGACCCTCGGCGTGCCGCTGCTCGAAGGCCGCTGGTTCCTCCCCGAAGATCTGGAGTCCGGCCGCGGCCTGGCTATCGTCAATGACATCCTCGCCAAACAATTATGGCCCGGCCAGAGCGCGATCGATCGCGAAATCTGCATGAGCTGCGATATCCAAAGAGCTCGACAGCGCAAGCGTATCGTCGGCGTCGTGGGGAGCGTGCGGCATGCCGGTCTGGACGAACCGGCGGGCCTGGAGGTCTATACCACCGACCGGGCCTACGAGTCGGCGAATTTTCTCGTAGTCCGCACCGCCCGGCCCGCGCCTGAAATGGCCAAAGCCATCCGCCTCGCGGTCGCTTCCGCCGACCCGAAACAACCCATTCTGCTCAGCGCCTCGATGTCCGGCTTCGTCGCCGACTCCGTGGCCGACCGCCGCTTCATTCTGACTCTGCTGGCCATCACCGCGGGCTTGGCTCTATTGCTTGCTTCCGCGGGAGTCTACGGCGTCATATCCTATACCACCTCGCTGCGAACTTCCGAAATCGGCGTGCGTATGGCCCTCGGCGCTAGCCCCGGTAAGGTGCAAGCCTTGGTTTTTCGGAGCGGAATAACTCTCGCTCTGTTCGGCATCGCGCTGGGTCTTGTCCTGGCTCTCGCCGCCGGTCGCATTTTACGATCTCTGCTCGCCGGTCTCGCCTCCCATGACCCGGCGTTGATTGCGCTCTCACTCGTGCTCGTCTTCGCCGCCACCTCCCTCGCCTGCTGGATCCCTGCACGCCGCGCCACGCGCATCGATCCTATCGTCGCCTTGCGCGAAAACTAGTCTGGCGGCCGTTCCCCTCGCTTTTCATAACCCGGGCAATTCAGCACCGGCAGGCGTGGGTATTTTGGAAAGCGTGAATCCGTCTTCGACAACTCACATAGATAAAAACGCGACCCCCGATCGGAGATAATCTCGCGCATGTTTTTGCAGCTCGCACACAGTCCGGCCGTGGGTTTCATTTACCCAAAAACCTTGCCGTGCGGCGCTCCCGAAAACTAGCCAACCCTTCTCGGAAATCACTGCTCGCCAAAATCGCAGGCATATCCTCGCGCACGCGCGCCGCCGCCTGGCCTTCTCCTTCGAGCAACCCCATCCGCGCCGAGCGCAACGTCGCCCGCACTCCCAGGGGCGCCTGGGCCGCGATCCTTTCGGCTATCTGGACCGCCCGGTCGAATTGGCGCCCCGGCTCGGTGACTTCCTGGACCAGCCCCAGCCGCAGCGCCGTTTCGGCGCCGAATTCGTCTGCCGTAAGCAGGTACCGCATCGCATTTCCCCACCCAGCCTCGCGCACCAGCCGGAACGTAGCACCGCCCAGCGGATATAGTCCGCGCGCAATCTCCAGTTGCGCGAAGCGCGCGTCGCTCGCGGCAATCCGGATATCCGCCGCCAGCATCATCTCGATGCCGATGGTAAACGTAATCCCGTGCACCGCAATCAACAGCGGCTTGGATAGCTGACTCCGCATCCCGAACGGATCGATCTGCCCGCTCTCAAGCGTAAACGGATCGTTGCGCTCGAATAGCGGCGCGAACTGCGCCAGGTCGATCCCGCCGGTGAAGTGCGGCCCATGCGCGAACACCACCGCGCAGCGCATCTCGTCATCGGCTTCATATGCGCCGTAGGCCCGCGCCAGATCATGAAACATCGCCGGATCGAACGCATTCCGTTTTTCGACCCGACTTAACCCAATCAGAAAAACATGCCCGCGCGTTTCGGTGGTGATGTTGGACATAACGGAAATGCCAGCGTACCACCGGCGTCGCCGCCCGGCGGAAACGCGCCAAACCGCCGCAATCGTCCATCGTGCGCTCCTCGGGAGCGTCCACCCGCTATTTCCCGCGCATAGTGAACTGTTTGCGGTACGCCGCGGGCGCCGTGCCGACCATCCGGCTGAAGTGACGGCGTAATGTCGCCGCAGCCCCACCGCGGGCGCGATTTGTTCCATCGTCTCGTCCGTGCACTCAAGCCGCCGCTGCGCCTCCATGACGCGCTGGTGCGTCAGCCACCGGTGCGGCGTCGTGCCGGTCTCTTCCCGGAAATGGCGCGCGAAGGTTCTGGCCGACATCGCCGCGCGCCGCGCCAGGTCTTGCACCTGCAAGGGCTGATCTAGTCTCGACTGCGCCCACTCCAGCACCCGCGCCAGTCCGGCCGAAGGGTCCACTCGAATCGGTGTGTTGATGTATTGCGCCTGTCCGCCTTCCCGGTGGGGCGGCATTACCAGCCGTCGCGCGATTTCGTTGGCGATCTCCGCGCCATAGTCCCGCCGCACAATGTGCACGCACAAATCGATCCCGGCCGCGCTTCCGGCCGAGGTCAAAATGCTGCCTTCGTCTACATACAAGACATCCGGCTCTACTTGAACGCGCGGAAAACGCGCACGGAAGCGTTCCACGTGCCGCCAATGCGCCGTCACCCGTTTTCCATCCAGCAGCCCTGTCGCTGCCAGCAGGAAAACTCCCGAGCAGATGGATACCAGGCGCGCGCCCGCCGCGTGCGCCGATCTTAGCGCGCCGATTAGCGCCACCGGCGGCGCTTCATCGTCCAGATGCCATCCCGGAACCACGATCGTCCCTGCTTCGCGCAGCGTCCGCAGCCCCTTGGGAGCTTGTACGCGAATGCCACCAGCCGCGCGAATCGGGCCGCGCTCCATCGAGCACACGTTGAACTCGTACCAGGGCACGTTCAGACCTGTGCGCCGGAGGCCAAACACCTCGACCACGATTCCAAATTCGAACGTCCCGAGGCCGTCGTAGGCAAGCGCAGCCACTCGCTTCCAGTCGCGCGCGGGCATGGCAGGATTTTAGCGCAGAATGGCAATTCCGGCTATCGACAAAGTAGCTCGGCAGGGACAAACTAAGGCACGATGCTCAGCAAATCGACGACACTGCTCCTGCTCGTTGCGGTTCCCGCCATCCTGTCTGCCGACGGTCCCTCTAAGCGGGCCCTGGAATTCGCGCAGCGCTGGACCAAGACTGAGAAGCTGGCCGTCGGCGTCTCGGAGGCGATGCCTGCCGGCGAGTATGCCTTCCAGCCCGATCCGCCGTCCATGACATTCGGCGAGCAGATGGCGCACATCGCTCAGACGAACTACCAGTTCTGCGCGGGCCTCAAGGATTCGCAGCCGCCGCCCATGCCTAAAGCTACCGATAAGACTGCGCTGGTCAAGTTTCTGACCGGTTCGTTCGACTATTGCACCCAGATCATCAGTTCATTAACCGACGCCCAACTGGACGCCGCGCACGATTCACCCGACGGCCGCATGCCCGGTCGCGAGATCCTGCTGGCGCTGTATGTACACATGGCGCATCACCGCGGCCAGGCCGAGATTTATCTGCGTACCAAAGGCATCGAGCCGCCGCAGTATGTGTTCTAAGCTGAGCCGTGCCCGCACCAGCGCCGTGTGCGCACAACGTGCGCTGGCTTAGTCCAGCACCCGCACGAACTCGGCGACGATGCGATATTTCTCTTCCTCCGGATCTAGATCCCAGGACGGGTACTCGGGATTGAGCGACTCCAGCCGGATGTGCGCATGCCGCCACTCGCTGCCCGATTCGACTTTTTCGCTGCGATAGCGCTTCACCGCGTACCGGTTGTCGCCGGACGTTGTCCGGTCCTCGACCAATAAGAGCCGTCCTTGCCGCGAACCTGCCACGCCCGCGCGGAAAACACACAACGCGCGATCGGGAATCAGCGGCTCCATGGAATGCCCGGCGATCTCGGCCACGAACATCTCCGGCGTCAGGCGCAGACCGGCCGGAGCCTCGATCCAGCCCTGTTCGCTGATCTCCTCGTTTTCGAGAAATTTCCCCGCCGCCGCGCGCAGCGAGTAGCGCGGCAGGTGCGTCTCAAATTTCAGCACCGTGCTGGGGACGTGTTTCCTGTACAACCGCCCCAGCGCGCGCTCGAAATCCTCCACCACCACTGCCTCGCGATCCGTAATGCGCAGCGTGCCCGAAAGCGTCGACTCCAGATACTCCAACAGCCGCGCCGCCCCCAGTTCCCCTGCCTTCGCGGTCAAATCATCGGCCAATACGTCGAATACTTCGCGCTCTTCCTCATCGCCAAGCGCCTCCGTATCCCGGCGCAGCCGAACATACAGCCGGTCCGATTCCGGATCTTCCAACAGCACGCCGGCATTCACCACCCCCTGCTCCGGCACTTGGACCTGCAGTATCGAGTACCGCGCTCGCCGCGTCGAAATCGCTAGCGCTGGCATGCTGGTATCTATCTTATCGGCCACTCACCGCCAACCACGACCCACAGATCCTGCCGATGAATCCCTATCCATCTGTGGCCTACAACTCTAGGGGGCGAAGGGATAGTATCCTTTCCTAGCCCGTACCTTCACGTTCCCCAGATCGACCTTGACCGTGATGTTCCGGAACTGTTTTTTCTCGTCCACCGTGTCCGGAATATAGCGAATGATGTACTGCGTGGTGACTTCGCCTGCCACCGCTTCCACCGACTTGTACATGCCTTTGGCGAGCGCCGATGCGTATCCGCCCGTGCCTACCCGGAACGCATAATTGCCGTCGTCCGATGGCGTAGACAGATAACCGGAAACGTCCGAATAGACGCCTTCCAGCGGATACTCCACGCGCCCACCCGTCTCTTCGGCCAGTTGCACCAGGTTCTTGGCGTCCTCGTTCGAAAACCCGAACGCAACCGTGCTGACTCCGTAAATTGTCACCAGATTCCGTTGCGCAATCTCCAGCGCTTCGGCCAGCGTTTTCTTGCTCGCGTTGTCGTGCCCGTCGCCTACAATCACCAGCACGCGCCGCGGCTCGATGGGTTCACCTTGCACCAGCTTGCGGCTGGTGCATGCCATGTAGATCGCGTCGTACAGCGCCGCGCCGCCCGACGGCTTCAACTTCTCCAGGCTCTCCACCATGGGCTCGGGATCCGTGGTCGTATTCACCAGCAGCTCGGCGTCGTTCGAGTACCCGATCAAATATCCGCTGAACTTCGGATTGTCGCCCGGCACCAGATTCTGCACCATCTCGATGGCGGCATCCTGATAATTCTTCCAGTGCAGCCGGCTGGCGTTGCTTACGTCAATAAGGAACCCGACCACCACCGGTTGGCTGCGCTCGCGCGTGAAAAATTGGATCTTCTGCGGCTTGCCCTCGTCGAAGATTTGAAAATCCTTTTGCTCCAGGTCGTTCACGAACCGGCCCTTATCGTCGGTCACCGTAACCGGCACGATTACTTCGTTGACTTGTACTTTGATCGAAGGCGCCTGGCTTGCCTCCGGCCGTTGATTCGCGGCCGGCGTTGGACTCTGCGGAGCCTGCGCGGCCAACGGCAAAGCGAGCGTGATACCCAGAAAGGCCCGGCGGTGCATAGAAAACCTTGCTCTGATTATAAAGGAATTGGCGCTCCGCCGATGTTCTGGTCGACCGTTGCGCGCAAAAACATATGACCCGCTGCCCGGTCCGCGCGATGGATTAGTTGTTGACCGCCGCCCGCTCTTCGATGTTCCGGCAAATACGGTGCAGTTCCGCTTCATCGATCGGTTTGCTCAGCGCGAATGCCTCGCCCCCGCGGAACGACCTCAACACGTCTTCATTGAACCGTTCGGTCAGCAGAACCAGCCCGCCCACCTGCCGCTGCACGCGCTCAAAAAACTCCATCCAGTTCAGCCCCGGCAGCCGCACCGCGCACAGGACCATGTCGAACCGCAGCCGTTCCACCATGTCCGCGCCTTCTTCGGCGCTCGAAACCGGAACAACACGGTCGCCTCGTGTGCCTAACAGCTGCACCAGCTGCCGCTGCACACGGCTATCCGGCTCCACCACCAAAACGGTTAGCTGCCGGCTCGAATCGCCCAGTTCGCCCCCCGCGCTCGTCCCGGAACCGAATTCCACCACCGGAAGCTCCACGTCGAAGCGCGCCTGCGTAGGCGACACCCGCAGCACCCGAAACTCGCCGCCATGGCTCTGGATGATCCCCCGGCACACGCTCAGCCCTAAGGCTCCCGACCCGGCCGGATCGCCGTCCACCACATCGGTTCGATGCACATCGGACGAACGCGTCGGAAACGAGATTTCCACCAATACGCGTTTAGCCAGCAAGCTGGTGGTCACCAGGATCGTCTTGTCGGAAGCCTCCGCCGCCGATTTCTCCGCATCCACCAGCAGATTCAATAGCACCTGCTCGAGTTGCCCGGCCGATCCCAGCACGATGGCACGCTTGGGCACCAGCTGCGTCTGGGTTTCCACGCCCTTCACTTTCCACTCCGGCGCCCTGAACTTTAATAACCCGGAGAGAAGCCCGTTCAAATCCACCCGCCCCACTTCGCCCTGCTCCACCTTGCCAAACGACACCAGGCGCGCCACGATCTCCGACGCGCGCCGCGCTTCGTTGCGAATCGCATCCAGCTCCGGTTCGCGTGCCTGGCCCCGCCGGTCTTCAATCGTGGAAGCCAGCTCCACAATCGAATGCAGCGGGGAACGCAATTCGTCGGCTACGCCCGAAATCAGCTGCCCGGCCGCAGCCAGCTTCTCGCTGCGGAACAGTTGCTCGCGGATCGAGTGCTGCTCCTGTAGCGTCAGCGCGGTGGCGATCTGATTCGCCAGGTGCTGCATCGCCGCCTGTTCGGCTTGGTTGAAATAGTGGAAATGGTCGGAATGGCGCAACTCCAACACACCCACTAGTTCGCCCTGCGCCAGCATCGGGACCAGCAACATCGACCGTGGCCCCATCACTCCGTCCTCTCTCCGGAAGAAAGGGCTGCGCCGCGTGTCCGGAATCGCCAGCGGCATCCGGTTGCGGAAGCACGTCGCCACCGCCGACGCAATCGCGCCTTTGGGTGCCTCCAGGTCGATCGTTTCCAGCACCGCCGCGGTCGAGTGCACGCTCTCCAGCAGTTTCGTGCCGCGATTCTGGATGTAAAGCCCCACCCCGGAGGCGTTGCCCAGCGTCGCCAGCGACAACGTCAGCCGCCGCAAGATCTCCGCCGGCGATGTCGCCCGGATCACCTCCTCGCCCAGCGCGTTCAACAGCCGCATCTGCCGCCGTAGTGCCGACATGCGGCTCTCGCGGAACCACCAGATCGCCAGCAGCGCCGCCGCCGCAATCAACGATCCCAGCAGCACCGGAGGTTCGATCAGCCAGCCGCGCTCTAGAATCGCAACCGCGGCCGGGTTGGCGATCAATATCTGGAAGTATTGGTCGTAAGGCGGCAAGGTGCAATATTGGCTGGATATGCCCGTGACCCGGACCCGGTCGCCTTCGCGGAAACCGCTTAGCTGCGGACCCGAATCGCGCCGCGCGCGAGGCAGGAATACGCTGAGCCCTCTCGTCTTCGGACCGATGATCAGCAGGTCTCCACCGGTGTTCTGATCGAGATCCGATACCATCGCCTCCGTCGTGACCAACACCCCCAGGTATCGGAACGATACGAGCTCGTCCGGACGCGATCGGCGCGGTGCCGGTGGATCGCCATGGCTCCGCCGCAGCAACTCGCGCGGCACCAAAACCGGACGCCCTCCGCGCCGGATAATCGTGCCCTGCGCCTCCACCCAGTCCCCCGGCGCCAGACCGCGAAATCGCGCCTCGCTGCCTTGTACCAGCAGCCCGTATTGCGCCTCGTCTTGAATCGGTAGGTAGTAGGAATCGGTGATCAGAATGGCCGGCGACGACACTTGCCCGCTGACCAAAACTTCTTTTCCCTCGTAAGCCGGCACAAAATCCGGCGCCACCCTCGAACCGGCCTGCTGCAGAGTCAGGCGGGTTTGGCCTTGAGCCGTGCTGGCGCACAAAAGCACCGCCGCGCAGCCAAGATAAATACTCGCAACCGTTTTGTTTTTATTGCTTTCTAGCCAACATCTCATGCAACAGCTCAATGTAAAAAACCAAGTCGGAATCGCCCTAACAGGCGCGGCGCTGCCCATGAATACATCGGCCGCTGATGCCCGAACTCCAATGGCGCCGTTCCCGGCCGCGCCTCCGAAACGCGTGCTGGAAACGGGATCATATCACAAGCGGCAATTCGTCGGAGTCCGAAAGCTCCAAAATTCTGGCGCTCCAAAATCCGCCGAGCCGGCTGGCGCCGCTTCCCCCGTGATCCCTTGCCGCTTGTGCTTGCGCCGAGCAGCCTCAATTACACCTGCATGTTAGGATGGATGTTTGTCAGGCTCCGGGCTTCGTGCAATGGCCGGCCGTAAACCCCGCCAGGTCCGGAAGGAAGCAACGGTAGCGGTTTGGGCTGTGTGCCGCGGATCACCCGGGGTCTGGCATTATCTCCACCCAGCGCCTTCATGTATCAGGTCATCGCCAGGAAATACCGGCCCCAGTCGTTTGGGGAACTGATCGGCCAGGAGCACGTCCGCACCACGCTCGAAAACGCCATCGCGCAGCAACGGATTGCGCATGGCTACATCTTCTCCGGCCAGCGCGGCACCGGCAAGACCACCGTGGCGCGCATTATGGCGCGCTGCGTGAACTGTATTCAAGGCCCCACCGCGGCCCCCTGCGGCGTCTGCGCCAGCTGCCTGGAGATCGCGCAGGGCAACGCCATGGACGTGATCGAAATCGACGCCGCCTCCAACCGCGGCATCAACGAAATGCGCGAGCTGCGCGAAAACGTACGCTTCCGCCCCGCGCGCGATCGCTATAAGGTCTTCATCGTCGACGAAGCGCACCAAATAACCAGCGAGGCTTTTAACGCGCTGCTAAAAACGCTGGAAGAACCTCCCGAATGGGTGGTGTTCATCCTGTGTACGACGGAAGCCCACAAAATCCCCACCACCATTGCCTCGCGCTGCCAACAGTTCAGCTTCCGCTCGGTGGATTTCGAAGAGGTCCTCAAGCGCATGCAGGAAATTTGCGCCAAGGAAGGCATCCTAGCCGACGCGGAGGCGCTCAGTGTACTTGCGCAGGCCGGCGAAGGCAGTGTGCGCGATTCGTTGTCGGCGCTCGATCAGGCTATCGCCTGCTGCGGGACCAAGTTGGATGCCGCGGAAGTTCGCGGCCTGCTAGGCATGTTCTCGCTGGATTCGCTCGACCAGGTCACACAGGCGTTAGCCGCGCAGGATTCCCGCCGCATGCTCGACCTGGTGCTCGATCTCGACCGCAACGGGCGCAACCTACAACATTTCTGCCGCGAGCTGGCCCGCTATTTCCGTAATCTCCTGGTCGCCAAGGTAGCCGGGACCAACACACGCCTGATCGCCGCCTCGCCGCGCGAGCAGGAACGCCTGGCCGAAATCGCCGCCGGATTTTCTGAAGAAGATCTGACACGCTATCTCCAGCTCACCCTCGATCTGTTCAAGGAACTGCAATTCGCGTTGCAGCCGCGGCTGCATCTCGAAATCGGGCTGCTCCGGCTGGTCCAGGCCGGACGCCTCCAACCCATCGAAGAAGCACTGGCGGCGCTCGGAACCGGAAGCGGCCCGGCGCCCGCGCGGCCTGCTGTAGCCAAAAATATCGGACCCGAAACCTCCCGGCCATTTACTCGGCCAGCCGCACCGAATCCTCCGCCCGCGAAACCCGCACCGGCACAGCCCGCACCGGCACAGGCCCCAACGGCACCGCCCGCCCCGGCGTCAAGCCCGGACTCCGGCGCCTGGCGCGAACGTCTCCATGCCGCTCTGCTCGAACTCGGCATGCAATTCACCGCCGATGCGGTGGAGCACTCTACCGTCTCTGAGTCCCGCGGCGAGCTCCACTTCGTCACGCCCGAAGAATTCTCGCTCGCCATGAACGAAAAAGATATCCTGAAGGCGGTGCAGAAGATCGCCGGAAAGCCATTGCGCATCAAGATCAAGCTCGGAGCGCCCGAGGCCGCACCGGCCATAGCCAAACCCGCCGGCGACGCCGAACAACGCGCGCTCGAGCACCCGGAAGTGCGCCGCTTCCAGGAAATTTTCCCCGATGCCCAAGTGCGCGTGGTGCGCAATCTAAAGGAATAAGACCATGAAACTTCCCGGAAACATGCAGGCCATGATGAAGCAGGCCGAGCAAATGCAAAAGAAGCTGCAGGAGGAGATCGCCCTCATCCGTGTCGAGGCCACCGCCGGTGGCGGCATGGTTACCGTCAGCATGGACGGCAAGAAAAACGTCACTGCCGTCAAGATCGATCCGGAAGTCGCCGGTGATGTCGAGATGCTTCAGGACATGATGATGGCCGCCTTCAACGAAGCAGCCAAGAAAGTCGACGACCAGGCCCAGCAAAAGATGGGCGGACTGCTGGGCGGCCTAGGCCTGCCGCCGGGAATGTTCTGATGTGGCGCACGCTCTCGTGCGTGCCGCGTTCACACTCGTGTGAACGCAATTGGCGGACGCAGAGACGCCGCCGTCCTGTACGATGACCCGCCTCTCGCAAGCCATTGCTCACCCATGCCCGACTTCGCCGAACCGCTAGCCCGCCTCATCCAGGAGTTCAAACGCCTCCCCGGCATCGGCCAAAAATCCGCCCAGCGCCTTGCATTCCACATATTGCGTCACCCGCGCGAGGAGGCCACCGCGCTTTCGCAGGCCCTGCTGGACGTCAAAGATAAACTCGGCCTGTGCGCCGTCTGTAACAACATCAGCGATGCCGAGCTGTGCATCTTCTGCCGCGATCCGCACCGCGACCGTTCCGTCATCTGTGTCATCGAGGAACCCCACAACATCCTCCCCGTCGAAACCACGCGCCAGTTCAACGGCCTCTATCACGTCTTGCACGGCGCCTTATCGCCCCTGCGCGGCATTGGACCGGACCAACTTCGCATTACCAATCTTCTGGAGCGCATCCAATCCGGTGAGACCCGCGAGCTGATCGTCGCCACCAATCCCACGGTCGAAGGCGAAGCCACCGCCGTCTACCTTTCCCGCCTCATGAAGCCGCTCGGCGTGCGCGTCACCCGTATTGCCATGGGCATCCCCGTCGGCAGCGATCTCGACTTCGCCGACGAGGTCACCATGGGCAAGTCGCTCGAAAACCGCCGCGAGATGTAACGCCCGCGTACTAGTACAAAAACTCTTGCCTGTTGTTGACGGAACGTGGATCCGCAAAGTATCCTACACGCCAGTGGCTTCGACGAGGAGGTGCCGTATGCGTTCCAGTGTTTTCTTCCGGGTCGCTACAATTCTGGTTGGCGCGGCAACACCGGTTTTCGCCGGTGTCCGAGCGGTCACGCCCGAACCCAGCCTGATGGCGCTCACCGCGGTCGGCGTCGGCGCGATTGTGATCATTGCGCGAAAGCGGCGCAACAAGTAGCGCGAGAGGCAAGACGCGTGGTCTGGACCGCCGTCGAGGCAAATGTCTATTGGGGACTCTTTAGCCTTGCCTTGCTTGCTATCGCTTTGTGGGAATTCTTCGGCGCTTGGCGGCCCGTATCGAAACAACTGGTGCGCCGCTGGACCAATCACGCGGTGCTGCTGATCGTTTCCACTCTTCTTGCCGGCCTCCTGTTTCGCACCACTGCGGTCTATGTCGCCATTGCCGTATCCGGTAGCCGATTCGGACTCCTGAATCACTCCTCAGCGCCGCTGCTCGTTCGCACCATCGCAGGCATTCTGATCCTGGATCTGTTCCAATACGGCATGCACCGCTTGTATCATGCCGTACCGGCGCTCTGGCGGATTCATCGGGTGCATCATTCTGATCCCGAGCTGGACTTGTCTACGGGCCTGCGGCATCATCCCCTCGAAGCCCTCCTGCAACAAGCTTCCCTTCTCGCCTTCGTGGCCCTTTTAGCGCCTCCGGCCGTCTCCGTGTTTGCGATCGAACTGCTCGGTCTGTTTCAAGACTTCTTCACTCACGCCAACGCCAACCTTCCCACCTGGGTCGAGAAGCCGCTCCGCGCCGTTCTGATCACGCCCGAGATGCACCGCATCCACCACGCCGACGAAATGCGCGATCAGAACGCGAACCTCGGCGAGGTCTTCCCCTGGTGGGATCGCCTCTTCGGCACCTATATGGAAGCGCCGTCGGCGGGCGCCGATGGAATCCAAATAGGGCTGAAAGGCTGCCAGGGGCCGGAAGCCGCGCGCTTGCCATTCATGCTCGCCGAGCCTTTTCGATCCGATCCCGCCGGCGTTCCCCAACCGCGGGCAGCCGCCGCGCCTGCGATTCTCAAACCATAAACAGGAAGCCCGGAGCGCAATGAGCAGTTTGCGCTTCCGGGCATGTGAGCAATACCCCAAAGGATTGCCCACTTAGAAAAGATCATATTCCATTACTGCGACTGAGGCAAATCAGCCTCGATCCCCACGCACGCGGTCAGCTAACGCGCGCTGCCCGTTGCGAAGCGGATCTAGTTCTCCAGCGGCCGCAGTTCTCCCAGCACCGTAGGTATCAACTCCGACACCGTCGGATGAATGTGCATCGCGCGCTGGATCACCGTATACGGTTTGCGCGTGTACATGACGTCCAGAATCGAATGGATTGCTTCGTCGCACCCCGTGCCGAGTAGCGCCGCGCCGAGGATCTCCTTCGTCTCGCCGTCGACCAGGATTTTCATGAATCCCTGCGTCTCGCCTTTTTCCACTGCCCGCCCCACTTTGGTCATAGGTCGCGTGCCGATCAGCGCCTTGCGCCCCGATTTCCGCACCTCGGCCTCGCTCATCCCGGCACGCCCCAGCGGTGGATCGATGTACAAATTGTAGGCCTGGATCCGGTCGCTGACCCGCCGCGCATCGGCATCCAAGAGGTTGGCCGCCACGACCTCGTAGTCGTTATACGAGGTGTGCGTGAACGCGCCCTTGCCATTGCAGTCGCCCAGCGCCCAGACACCCGGCGCGTTGGTCCGAAGCTGGTCATCCACTTGAATATATCCGCGCGAGTCGGTTTCGATTCCAGCCGCTTCCAGCCCCAGGTCATCCGTGTTGGGCCGGCGTCCTGCCGCTACCAGAACATGCGAACCCCGAATCTCTTTCGCCTGCGCATCGCACTCGGCGGTCGCGATGATGTCGCCGCCGCGCTTCGCCAGCCGCGTACACGTGGCATTCAGACGCACATCGATGCCTTCGTTTGTCAGAATGCCGTGAATCGCGGCCGAAATATCTTCGTCCTCGCGCGAAATCAGCCTGGGCGCGGTTTCAATGATTGTGACTTCGCTGCCGAAGCGGCGGAACATCTGCCCGAACTCCAGTCCGATATAGCTTCCTCCAACGATCACCAGATGCCGCGGCAGAAAATCTACGTCCATCATCGAGCTGTTGGTCAGAAACGGAACCTCGCTCAAACCCGGAATGTTCGGGATCGCCGCGCGCCCGCCGGCATTGATAAAAATCTTCTCCGCCACGAGCCGTTCAGCGCCCACGCTGACCTCACGCGGTCCTTCAAACCGCGCTTGGCCCCGGTATACCGTGCAATTTTCCATCCCGTCCAGCCACGACTCGACGCTCTGTCGCGAAGCGCCGGAAATCCTGTCCTTCCGCGCTTTGACGGCTTGCATATCGACGCTAACGGCACCCGGTAAAACGACACCGTAATCGGACGCGCGCCGCGCGAGATGGGCCGCGTAAGCGCTCGCCACCATGGCCTTGGTCGGAATGCACCCTGTATTCACGCACGTTCCGCCGAATCGGCCTCGTTCGATAACCGCCAGTTTCATGCCGGCCTTAGTCATCCGGCCTGCCAGCGAAGGCCCCGCTTGACCCGTGCCGATGATAATCGCGTCGAATCGCGTACTCACTGGGCGTGCCCTCCCACCGCCGCGGCGCTCGCGCGGCTTAGCGCGTCTTCAGTTCTACGGGTTTGCCATGCGGCGTGTGCCGGTAGGCCTCGGCCCAAGCTTCTTTGCGTTCCAGCATTGCCCGCGCATCCGTCAATCCCTTGGCCTGAACCAGACGTTCCAAAGTCGCCAGCCAGTGGTGGTAATACCGGGAGCCGTCGTCCGGCTCACCTCGCTCAACTGCCGCCCTCAACTCCTCGGCCAATGCCGCGGCCCATTCTTTCCAGGTGAAATAGCCTTGCTCTGAAAGTTTCACGGCCAGGGCGAACGCCTGCGCTTCCCATGGTTCCGCGAAAACCGGACCGCCGTGGTCGCGAGGCAAGCTGGGCAGCGCCGCAAACCGTTCGCGATTCGAATCAGATGGGTTCAAGATAGTCATCCCAGAGATCGATGTAGACCGCATCGCGCGGCGACGCCTGATCGCCCCAGAGCTCCCGCGCCGCGAAACGCACTGAATAGACATGCTGCGGCTTCTCGCCCAGAAAATGCGCATTGGTGTCCGGGAAAACGTACACTCCGTGATCGCGGTCGATGATTCCCGTGTGGCCGCGCGCGTAGCGCGGCAGCCGCGTGTGCCCTGCCGGATGAATGTTACGTGCCCGGACTCGCTGGCCCACTCCAAACCGCGGTGCGACGTCCGCGTCCCGCTTGGCCCCCGCTCCGGTTCGAAGCAACGAACCAACCTTGTCCGCTGTGAGCGGCGGCGCGGCTTTCGGCGACCCTGGCGCAGCCTTACCGCTGGCGATCTCCTCGCCAGTTACTAAGCCCCACTTCACGAGTAACTCGGCCAGCCGGACCGCCCACTTCTCGTAGTAACTCATGCGCAGGTACTCGGCGCCCGGAATCAACTCGATCTGATGCCGCCCCGCGTCGATGTTCCACTTCCTCCACGCCCCCGCCGCGATGTTCAGCGCGAAACTCCGCGCCTCCCAAGTCTCGTGGAACACCGGCTCGTTCAACTCCGCCTCGATCGGACCCATGCCCTGCATTCCGCCCATGTCATGGACGCCGTTCATGCTCCTGCCCTCCGCGGCGCTGCCACCCGGCCCACGCCGATCATCGAATCCCGCGTGACCAGATCAGCTAATTCGTCCTCGCTCATCCCTTCGGTTCCTGCCGGCCTCTCCGGCAGCACGAGATAGCGCAGCTCCGCCGTGCTGTCCCAGACGCGCACCTCCACTTCTTCTCCGACCTCCAGGCCGAACTCGCGCAGCACCCCGCGCGGATCGATCACCGCACGCGATCGATATGGCGCCGACTTGTACCACACCGGAGGCAGCCCTAAAACCGACCATGGATAGCACGAGCACAGTGTGCAAACCACCAGGTTGTGAACCGCCGGCGTGTTTTCGACCACAACCATATGCTCGCCTTGGCGGCCGCCGTAACCCAACTCGGCAATGGCCGTTGTGGCATCCCGCAGCAGCCGCTCTCTGTATTCCGGATTCATCCAGGCCCGCGCCACCACCCGCGCCCCGTTGCGTGGACCTATTTTATGTTCATACGTGTCCACTACCGCATCCAGCGCCGCCGCATCGACAATCCCCTTTTCTACCAGCAGCGACTCCAACGCTTTGACGCGCAGCGCCGGATCCGAGGGGACGACCTGGTGATCGTGACTGTGATCGTGGTGATGGTGACCCATTTGAGAAATCTATATCGAGGGTACTACGGACCGCGATCCTAAGATCATTGCTGCGGAAGTCGGTAAGAAATCCCTAACACCTAGGGAGAACCGCTAATAGCAAGCGTTTCGGCCGAATAGTACCATCATTCGCGAAGCTATAATCTCGTCCGGATTTCACAAGATGAAGACGTTGAAACATCGTTCAAAACATCGGAGAGTTCGGACCCAGCGTGGTAACACGCTGGTCGAGCTCGCCTTAGTACTGACGCCCATGTTCGCCCTGCTCTTGGCGATTGTCGAAGTGTCACTGCCGATCTTTAAAAAAAGCACTTTCGTCGCTGCGGTCCGCGAAGGTTGCCGCTACGGAATCACTTATCAGACCACTTACAACGGCCAGAGCTATTCGAGCCAGTCGGCTGCGATCAAGGCGGTTGTCCTGGCTAACTCCATGGGTTTTCTGTCCGACACATCCGATATCCACGTGAACTACTACCTGTCTACCTCGCCCTTTACCGATGTCACCGCGGGCGGATCCGGGATCGTCCCCAATAACGACGGTAACATCATCCAGGTTTCAATCTCCGGTTATACGCACAACTGGATCGACCCGATCAATTGGTCTTACGAAGGCAAAACCTTCAGCGTCACCCAAGGTTCGTTGCCCGTCGTCGCCGTATCCGCGGACCGGTTGGAAACCCTGCCCGTAGGCTCCACTCGTCCCTCACCCTAGGAACACTATGCAACCTCGTACCAATGCAAGACGCAAGAATCAACGGGGCACCAGCATTCTGGAGTTCGCTCTGATCGTGTGGCCCACGCTCTTGATGTTGATGGGGGTCGTCGTGGTCGGTAACGAATTAGGCCGCGCCGTCGAAGCAGCCCAGGTCTGCCGTGATGCGGACTCCATGTACGTTCGCGGAGTTGACTTCTCGCTTTCGGGCAATCAAGCCGAACTGGCCCGAATCGGGGCGGCCCTCAATCTCCAAACCACCAACTCTGGAAACGGCCTCGTGATTTTGTCGAAAGTCACTTTCATTCCAGACCCATCCAGCAGTTGTGGTCAACCGGCCGACGTCGGCTATTCCACGTGCACAATTGGGCAGTATCGGCTGGCTCAGCGTACCACCTTCGGCAATACCTCACTGCCCGGAACTCACTTCCCAACCACTGGCTCGCCCACCTACGACAGCGAAAACAACGTGACCAACTATTCCGATTACACGAATGGCACGGCCGCAACCATCAGCAACTTCCAGAACACCTTGGTTTTGTATCCAGGCCAGTTTTCCTACGTCGCCGAGACGTATTTCCAAATGCTGGATCTGTCGTTGCCCGGCTTTCAATCCAACCCGGGCGTTTATTCCGTGTCTTTCTTTTAGAAAGGTGAGGGTTCGATGACCAGGACTGTCAGCAGCCGGCGGCGAAATGAGCGAGGAGTCGTAACCCTGCTCTACACCTTGATGATGCTTTTCATCATCATTCCGATGGCCGGCCTGGCCATCGATGCAGGGATCGTCTACACGATTAAGACGAAGCTCCAGGCGGCTGTGGATGGCGCATCCTTGGCCGCCGCTCGCAGCCTCAATCTCAACACCAGCGTTACTCAACAAAGCGGTCCCGCTACCACCTTTGCGACCAGCGTCCTGCATGCCAATTTCCCAACCGGCTGGATGTCCGTCGCCACTGTGCCGGATCCAACCGTCACCATCGCCACCCACACGCAAGACACCAGCATTCCTCTCGGTGAAGTCCAGATCAGTGTTTCCGAAACCATCCAGGCCCCCACCTGGTTCATGAGGATTCTGGGATTTAATAGCGTGAGCATGACCGCTTCTGGCGTGGCCGTCCGGCGGAACGTCAATGTCATGCTCGTGATCGACCGCTCGCAATCGTTACAGGACGAGGGGAACTGCGGCACGCTCAAGACCGACGCCCAGGCTTTCGTGAACAGCTTCGTGGAAGGTCAGGACAAGCTGGGCATGGTTACATTCGGCACGTCCTATCATTATGATTTCGCCTTCAACACGACCTTCAAGTCAACCATGACCACCGATCTGTCAAATCTGGTCTGCAGCGGATTTACGAACGCCGCCGCCGGATTCTCATACGGGTTCAACCAGCTTGTAGGTCTTGGCGATCAAAATGCGTTGAACGTAATCGTCTTCTTTACTGATGGTGAACCGAACACGATGACATTCGGTGTCAATCCCAGCACCGGAGCGGCGACGTCAACCGCAAATTCGCCCTTGCCCTACAAGAGCGGAAGTGCCTGTGTTCCAGCCAATACGAACCTCTCAGGCGTCATCGCCGGTGACGCGTCTACTCACTACAACGCCTGGGGAGGTGTGTTTAACTGGACCAACAGTGGTATCCCGGTAAGCTCGGATTTTAATCCGAATACGAGCTTCACCGGCTGTGCTTACCGCTCCAGCAGTCTTGGCAGCGGCAACTCGGCATCCTTCAGCAGTGACATCGCGTCACTACCTGCCACGGATGCTTTCGGAAATGCGACCAACAGTACGTGGGCGGGCGGAACTAACGGATCTTTCCCCTACTCGGTAACGCTCAATGGCAACTGGTACTATCTGCAAAATCTGGAGAACGCCGGGATCAATACTCTTGATAATGCGGCTCAGAACGCCAGGGTAGCCGCTGCCGCGGCAGGAATTCCGTATGTCGTCTATACCATCGGACTAAATCCCAATATCTACGGCAGCGTCAATCAGGAACTGCTCCGCCGCGTTGCGAACGACCCCGCCAGTGCGGTTTATCAGTCAACCTACGCAGCCGGAACGTTCTACTATGTCCCCAGCGCCACCCAACTCAACCAAGCTTTCTCTGACATCGCGTCCGACATTCTCCGGCTTGCGAAATAGCGCGGAGGCTTACAACTCGGAGCAGTGCGGCGCAAGTCGGAGTCGAACAACGCCTTGGCTGGGACGCGCCAATCGCGAGATCCAGCCACGCGACCCAACCAACTCTACTTCGAAATGCGCAGAATGTCGGAGGCGATCGCCGCGAAGGCCGCCGTCAGTTGCGCGGTATTCGGACTAAACATGTATTTGCCATCCGAGTACGCGGACTGGTGTACGCCCGACGTAACATCGTTGGCGATCCGCTTGAGCAGCTCATCGTTTACCCCGCCTGGAGCGTTCCCCAGGCCGATCGTGTACACCAGGTAAGGCATGCTGTTGGTCACCGCATCCGCCCGCGCATTTTGCGCCGCATTGTCCAGCGCGTTGATCCCGGCATTCTGAAGATCTTGAAGCGTTCCCACATTGGCCGTATTGACGCTGGCCGGAAAACCGGTTTCCGTTCCGCCGGTCCAGGTCGTTGTCGTGGAATTCCCCCAAGCATCGCTGGTTGGGATTGCGTTCACGTCTGATGAGAAGTTGCTCGTATTCGACACGAACGCGCATCCGCTGCTTCGCCCCTCCAAACTGCCAATGATCGAGTTGGCGCTGCCGTACTCGGAATTGTCGTCCGGCGCCGGATACGCAGACGTTCCGGTGCCCGGCCGGTCCCAAGCTCCCGTGCTTAAGAGCCCTGCCCGGAGCACCCCGGATTTCGAGCTGTACCCCACATCGCCCGCCAGTACGCCGGAAAGACCCGTAAAACCGCCCGCCAGCACGCACGTACTTCCCGCTTTCCTCACGAGAACCGGCCCTGAGCCGGCCCCAAACTTAGGCCCGAAAGTCACCGTATTCGGCTGCCCGTCAGTAAAGAACAAAATTACGTTCAACGCGTTGTGGTCGTTTAAGCCCTTCAGGATCGAATATGCGTAGGAGAACGCCGCGGCTGCATTCGTATATCCTGTGCAAACCAGTCTGGGCAGCACTACCGACGAGAGCGAATTGGCCCCGCTATGCGCGCTGTCCAGAAAATCCTGCGTGGGCGGGAAGTCCTCGTGATAGTAAGTTCCAAAACTCACCATCCCAATTTGATCCCGATTGTTGGAGAACGAATTCACGAATGTCTGCGCCGCCGAGATCACCGCGCCGCACGAATTGGTCCCGATAGCCGCGCTCAGCGAGCCGGACCGGTCCAGCACCAGCATGATGTTCACGTTGCGCCGCGTGGATTGGCCTACCGCCGTCAAGTGAACCGAGTTGAACCCTAAAATCCGCATGAACCACGTCGGCGCATCGATGTCGCCTTGCACATTGATGATCGCCGTCCCCGTCGGCGCCGTCGGCCACGTCACCGTCGGATCGTTCACCGGCGTGACTCCCATCCAGTTACCGGGAAAATTCGCGTGGTAATAGCGCACCGCCGTGTTAGTCGCGTCCGTCTGTTGCGAAGCGATATCTTGCGACCGGTTCAGGCTGCGTGCCGCGCCTAACGCCGCTCCATCCACCGACGTCTGAAGCTTGGCTTTGATGGTATACAAAATCCCACAATCGATGACCCCACCACGGGAATCATGATGAATAGCATCATGCAGCTCCACAGCAGGATCACGAATCCTCGCTCCCGCCGGCCTCTGCTAACTTGCTTCTTAACCATTGTCCTCGCCCTTAGAAAAACGCCTGAGAATAGATGCCCGGACTCGTTCCCGTCCAAACGTTCAGGTTCGATAGCGAATTGCGGAAGTGTGCTTCCGCAATGTAAGACACTTCGTTGGGCTTAAGCTGAAACGCGAGCGTGGCGAAGTTGTCGATTACCGCGTTGGGATCCGTGAGGTAATTGTTGACCTGATCCAGCGAGTCGTAGGTCACCGTTCCGTGCGTTGGATATTGAGTGCCAGGCAGCGTCGTGTCGCCGAACACGATTCGCTGCAACAACCTCGTCTGTCCTACTGTGCAGTTGGCATATCCCGAACTGCCGGGACTCCCGCAGGACGCGTCCGGAATGAACTGTACCTTGGAAAGCGTTACTAGCCCGTCGCCGCCGCTGGTCTGCAGATTCATCCCCGCCCCAAGCTGAGCTATGAAGGACTGCGCCGACGACGTGTAAACCGCCGCGCCCCGGACAAATAACGAATCGGCATCGCGGCAGATCTGCGCTACCTGCACGGCCCGGCCCAAGTTGATTCCGATCACCACCACCCCCAGCAGCAAGTACACCGTTGGAATCACGATCAGCCCGAATTCAAGAATGCTATGGCCGGTTTGCTGTCTCGATCTCTTACCCGATTTCATTTTTCCCTCACGGCGTAGGCCGGGTGCTGCCCGTTGGCAGCGATTCCAGCCGGTCGGCCGAACTCGCGTTGATCGTCAGCGGATTCCCGGTGACCTGGAATGCCCGCGACCCGTACGTCCACCCAATGGAGTCAATCCAGTTGTGCGTGTACCCGGTCACCGAAACTTTAATGATGTTTCCGTCTGCGTTTGCATTCGAAGTCCGCGTCACGTCGGCGAACGTGACCTGGTCGTAATAGGTGACACTGATAAGGTTCGCGTTGCTGGCGTCCAGATAACCCATTGAATTTGCCTCGACCACCGCTTTGACCGCCGCGGTCTGGCTCGCGTAGGTATTGCCCTTGTACGTGGTCTGGAAGGTGATGCCGTACCGGCAGCCTTCCCGCACCGCGTCCACCAGCGTGCTCTTCTTGAAAATCGGCAGCGCAAGCTCGACCACGGATAAACAGAGCGCAAGGAACGGCGTCAGAATCAGCGCCAGCTCAACCAGCGTGTTTCCACGGTCGGCACGGTGTTGCAAAGCGGAACGGCGCAATGCGTTCTTCTCCCGCCGTTCCTTATCGGCTACACCGCCGAAACTTTGAGCGACATCGTCCTGGCTCGCATAAACCTAGACGGCGCAATCACCTGCACGGCTCGCAACGGCGCCTGCGCCGGCCTCCCGCGAGTCACGCCACTGCTCCACTTCCATTTCTAGCCGCTGCAACCGCTTGCCCCGCGGCGGTTGCTAGCCTGCCGGTTTGCCCCGCTACCCTGATCCACCGAGGTCCACCAATATGCCTTCTCTTCGAAAATCCCAGTCCGCACGTGAAAACGGCGCCAAATCCCGCGGCCCCAAAACCAAAGCCGGCAAACAGCGCTCTTCTCAGAACGCCATCCGCCACGGCCTTACCGCCCAAACCATCGTCCTCCCTTGCGAAGACCCTGCCGATTACCAACGCCTGCTGGACGGCTACCTCCAGCACTTCCGCCCCGCTGGTCAAGTCGAACTCGACCTGGTCCACGAGATCGCCGCCGCCAAATGGCGTCTCAACCGCCTCGCCCTCATCGAAACCCAGCTCCTGGCCAACTCCATCGAGGAAATCGAGCAAGACCATCAGGACAA
>Ga0070738_10000376_pt1 | contig 130743 bp, 134 predicted proteins | sample Coa_R2_2_FD_66446 | JGI IMG/M metagenome (GOLD analysis project Ga0070738, IMG submission 66446) | Surface soil microbial communities from Centralia Pennsylvania, which are recovering from an underground coalmine fire - Coalmine... | ecosystem: Environmental > Terrestrial > Soil >... | reverse complement strand
TCGGAAACGCGCTACGGGCAGGTGCTCGCCGCCAAGATCGCGCTGGTGCTGATCATGGTCGCGATCGCCGCGATCAACCGCTTCCGGATCGCGCCCAGGATGGCCGCCGCGCCAGGTCCCGAGCCGACGGCCGTCCTTTGGCGAAACGTCATGGCGGAGCTCGCGCTTGCTCTAGCCGTTCTGGCGCTGGTGAGCCTCTTGGGCACGCTGATCCCGGCCAAGTATCACGATGCCGGTCAGGGCGGCGGGGCCTTCCGGTTGCCTTTCCTTAACCAACTCGTGTAAGAAAACGTGGTCATGACGCGCGCAAAGCACATTCCGGGTGGCTTCGAGGGGCTTTCAGCCCCCGCCGCCGCGCGCGCCCTGCTTCCGCTCCTCCTCCTTCGACTTACGCGCCCCTGAGCGCCTGATGCGGCTCGATCGAGCCGGTCTTGCGAGCAGGGGATGAGCCCCGGCCCGGCGCGGTCGGGTTTGGAAATGCGAAGGACCAGACACGAAGAGAAGCGAACCATGACCACAATGCCCATTCAGAAGTACCGCGCCTTTCAGCCGATCGACCTGCCCGATCGGCAATGGCCCGGGCGGACCATCACCAAGGCTCCCATTTGGTGCTCAGTCGATCTGCGCGATGGCAATCAGGCGCTCGTCGAGCCCATGGGGCCGGAGCGCAAGCGCCGGATGTTCGATACTTTGGTGAAGCTCGGCTTCAAGGAGATCGAAGTCGGTTTTCCGGCCGCCTCGCAGACCGATTTCGACTTCGTTCGTCAGCTGATCGACGAGAACCTGATCCCGGACGACGTGACGATCCAGGTCCTCACGCAGTCGCGCCGGGAGCTGATCGAGCGCACCTTCGATTCCGTTCGCGGCGCGCGGCGCGCGATCGTCCATCTCTACAATTCGACCTCCGAGCTGCAGCGACGGGTGGTGTTCGGCCTGGACCGCAAGGGTATCGTCGACATCGCGGTCGAGGGCGCCAAGATCGTGCGCGACCTGGTTCCGACCGTGCCCGAGACCGAGATCGTGCACGAATATTCGCCGGAAAGCTTCACCGGCACCGAGCTCGAATTCGCGGTCGAGGTCTGCGAGGCGGTGCTGGAGATCTGGAGGCCCACGGCGGAGAAAAAGGCCATCCTCAACTTGCCGGCTACGGTCGAGATGGCGACGCCCAACATCTATGCCGACCAGATCGAATGGTTCGCGAAGCATATGAGCGGCCGCGAGCGCTATCTCCTGTCGCTCCATCCCCATAATGACCGGGGCACCGGGGTCGCCGCGGCGGAGCTCGGCGTCATGGCCGGGGCCGACCGGGTCGAGGGCACGCTGTTCGGCAACGGCGAGCGCACCGGCAATGTCGACGTCGTCAACCTGGCGCTGAACCTTTTCACTCAGGGCGTCGATCCGGGCATCACCATCACCGACATCGACGACGTGAAGCGGACGGTCGAATACTGCAACCAGCTGCCCGTGCATCCGCGACATCCTTATGCCGGCGACCTCGTCTACACGGCCTTCTCCGGCTCGCATCAGGATGCGATCAAGAAGGGCTTCGACGCGCTGGCGAAGCGCAATGACGAGCTGTGGGAGGTGCCCTACCTGCCGATCGATCCCAAGGATCTCGGGCGTACCTATGAGGCGGTGATCCGCGTCAACAGCCAATCGGGCAAGGGCGGCGTCGCCTATCTTCTGAAGACCGATTACGGCTTCGACCTGCCGCGGGGGCTGCAGATCGAGTTCAGCAAGGTGGTCCAGGAATGGACCGACCGCACCGGCAAGGAGGCGAGCTCGGCCGAGATCTGGCGCATGTTTCAGGAGACCTACCTCGCCGAGGATCGGCTCGCGCTCGCCGAGTACCGAACGCTTCCCAGCGCAGCCGGGCGGGTTCTGACCGCCACGATCCGCGAGAACGGCAATTCCCGTGAGATCGAGGGCGTGGGCTCGGGCCCGATCGACGGTTTCGTCAACGCGCTCAGGCGCGCCGGCATCGCGACGATCGAGGTGTTGGATTATCGCGAGCACGCGCTGGGTGCGGGGGCGGACGCGCGCGCTGCCGCCTATGTCGAGGCCAGGACCGATGACGGACGCGTGCTGTTCGGCGTCGGCGTCGACCGCAACATCGTCGCCGCCTCATTGCGGGCCGTGGCGAGCGCGGCGGCGCGGTCGGTGAGATCGTAGGATGGGTATCGCTTCGCTCCACCCATCCCATCCTACCGATATGTGGTGAGCACCCGCACGACGGTATCCGTCAGGCGCGTCAAATCCTCCATATCGATCGTGAAGGCCGGCGTCAGGTAGACGATATTGCCGAACGGCCGGAGCCAGACGCCGGCTTCGACGAACCGCGCGCGGAGCACGGCGCACTCGGGAATGCGATCCAGCTCGACCACGCCGATCGCGCCTTTCACGCGCACATCCTTCACATGAGGCAGCGCGCGGCAAGGCGCGAGGCCTTGCTCCAGCGCGGCGGAAATCGCGCGCACCTGGTCGAGCCTGGGCTCTCGCTCGAACAGGTCCAGCGACGCGTTGGCCGCGGCGCAGGCCAGCGGGTTGGCCATGAAGGTCGGCCCATGCATCAGCGCATGGGCCGGATCGTCGGACCAGAAGGCGTCGAGCACCTTGCGACCGGCGACAGTCGCGGCGAGCGGCAGCGTGCCGCCGGTCAACGCCTTGGAAAGCGTGACGATGTCCGGAACCACGCCGGCTGCCTCGCAGGCGAACATCGTTCCGGTGCGGCCGAAGCCGGTGAAGATCTCGTCGAAGATCAGTAGGAGCTCGAAACGATCGGCGAGGGTGCGCAGGCGGCGCAGCGCCTCGGGATCATGGAACAGCATCCCGCCGGCGCCTTGGACCAGCGGCTCCACGATGATCCCGGCCAGCGCGTCCGCATGACGCCCCAAATGCTGCTCCATCGCGGCCAGGCTTTCGTCGTCGCGCGGCAGATCGAGGATGTGCTGCGGGGGCAACAGGCCGGCGAAAGCGGCATGCATCCCCTCATCGGGGTCACTCACCGACATGGCGGCCAGCGTGTCGCCGTGATAGCCGCCGCGGAAGGCGACGAACCGGGTCCGGCCTCGGATACCGCGGTTCAGCCAGAATTGAGTCGCCATTTTAATCGCGATCTCGACCGCGACCGATCCTGAATCGGAAAAAAAGACGCGCTCTAAATCGCGCGGCAGCATCGCCGCGAGACGGGTCGCCAATATGAGCGCCGGCTCGTGCGCCAGTCCCCCGAACATGATGTGCGGCATCGCGTCGAGCTGCCGCGCGACCGCGTCGCGAATATGCGGATGGTTGTAGCCATGGCAGGCGGTCCACCAGGCGGCGATGCCGTCCACGAGCTCACGCCCGTCCGCCAGCGCCATCCGGCTGCCGTAAGTCCGCACGATCGGCAGCGGCGGCTGCGCGGTCTTCAAGCTGCTGTAAGGCTGCCAAACATGGGGCAGGCCGGCCTCGAGCCAGGCTGGCCCGGTTGCGTCCATCGCTTACGCCATCGGCGTCATGCCGAGCCGATCCAGGAGCTTCATGTCGCGGTCGTGCTCGGGATTGGGCGTGGTCAGCAGCTTGGGCCCGTAGAAGATCGAATTGGCGCCGGCCAGGAAGCAAAGGGCCTGGGTTTCGTCGTTCATATCCTCGCGACCGGCAGACAGACGGACCATCGAGGCCGGCATGGCGATTCGCGCGGCGGCAATTGTCCGTACAAAGTCCAGCGACTCGAGCTTCGCTTCGCCTTTGAGCGGCGTGCCCTCGACCTGCACCAGCATGTTGATCGGCACGCTCTCAGGGTGGGTCGGTAGGCAGGCCAGCGTCGCGATCATGCCGACCCGGTCCTCCAGCGTCTCGCCCAGGCCGACGATACCCCCGCAGCAGACATTGATGCCCGCGTCGCGAACGGCGGCCAGCGTGTCCAGCCTGTCCTGGTAAGTCCGGGTCGAGATGATCTCGCCGTAATATTCGGGCGAGGTATCGAGATTGTGGTTGTAATAGTCGAGTCCCGCGACTTTGAGGCGTTCGGCCTGACGGGGCTCGAGCATTCCCAACGTGACGCAGCTTTCAAGCCCGAGTGCCTTCACGCCCTCGACCATCGCGCAGACCGCGTCGAGATCGCGATCCTTGGGTGCGCGCCAGGCCGCACCCATGCAGAAACGGCTGGCGCCGGCCGCCTTGGCGGCACGGGCCTCGGCCAGGACAGCCTCCACATCCATCAGCTTGCCGGCTTTGACCTCGGTCTCGTAATGGGCGCTCTGGGGGCAGTAGGCGCAATCCTCGGGACAGCCGCCGGTCTTGATCGACAGCAGCGTGGAAATCTGGATCTCGGTCGGGTCGAAATACATCCGGTGAGCAGTTTGGGCGCGGAAGATCAGCTCGGGAAAGGTCAGGGCGAACAGCGCCCGGATCTCCTCCCGAGTCCAATCGTGGCGGATCGCTCCCGGCGTCCGGCTCGGCTCCCGTTCGATGGCGGCGATCGACATGTCCCGACTCTCGTTCCTGCTGTGGCGTTTTGACCGGCTTGCACCGGCCGGAGCCTGCGCTCCTAGATCACCATCATGTCCGTCACCAAGAGAAGAGCGCCAGATCGCCGCATATCGTCGCTCGACCGATTCGCCTCCGATAAGCTTGCGGAGCTGGAAGGTCGACAGCTCCGGCGCTGGCTGGCCGAAACCGACCGCACTGATGGCATCTGGGTCGAGCGGAACGGGCGTCGGCTGCTTTCATTCTCCTGCAACGACTATCTCGCCCTCTCCCATCATCCCGAGGTCAAGCGCGCCGCGATACGGGCGATCGAGCGCTACGGCGCGGGATCGGGGGCCTCACGCCTCGTAACGGGGAATCACCCGATTTTCACGCGGCTGGAAGCGCGTTTGGCGCGCCTCAAGGGAACCGAGACGGCCGCGGTCTTCGGGTCGGGGTATCTTGCCAATGCCGGAATCATTCCGGCCTTGATCGGGGCGGAGGACATGATCCTCGTCGATGCGCTGTCTCATTCCTGCCTCTGGGCCGGGGCGAAGCTCTCCGGCGCCGAAGTCCTGACGTTCCGTCACAATGACCTGGCGCACGCTGAAGAGCTTCTCTTGCAGAATCGGCAAGATTATCGCCGCGCCATGATCGCGACCGACGGTGTATTCTCTATGGACGGCGATCTGGCCCCGCTGCCTCAGCTGGCCCAATTGGCGGCGCATCACGATGCTTGGCTCCTGTCGGACGACGCACACGGGATCGGCGTCGTCGGCGGCGGCCGCGGCTCGAGCTTCGCGACCGGCGAGAAGGCCGACGTGCCGCTCCAGATGGGGACCCTGTCCAAAGCCATCGGCGGCTATGGCGGTTATCTCTGCGCGTCGGAGCCGGTGATCGAGCTGATCCGCAATCGCGCCCGCACCTTCGTCTATTCGACCGGTTTGCCGCCGGCGTCGGCCGCCGCGGCGCTCGCGGCGCTCGACGTGATCGAGCGCGAGCCGGACTACGCCGCCCTCCCGGTCGCAAAGGCGCGGGCCTTTACGCGCCGCCTCGGCTTGCCCGACGCCCAGAGCCCGATCGTGCCGGTCGTGATCGGGGACGCCGCAGCCGCGGTCGACGCTCAGCGGATTCTGGAAGAAGAAGGCTTTCTGGTCGTTGCCATCCGTCCGCCGACGGTTCCGACCGGAACGGCGCGTCTGCGGGTCGCCTTTACGGCCCTTCATCCGGACGAGACGGTTGACCAGCTCGCCGATATCGTAACCGCGCGGATTCTCGCTCGCTGAGATCATGGGCGCGCTTTTCGTCACTGCGACCGGAACCGATATCGGCAAGACTTTCGTCACCGCGGGCATCGTCCGCGCCCTGCGGCGCCGCGACAGGGCGGTCGCGGCCCTGAAGCCCATCATGAGCGGCTTCTCGGAAGCCGACGTTACGACGAGCGATGCAGGCGTGCTGCTTCGGGCGCTCGGGCGTCCCGTCGACATGGCGGAAGTCGCGCGTATCGCACCCTGGCGGTTCGTGGCGCCGCTGTCCCCCGACATGGCCGCCCGACGTGAAGGCCGGACCATCGCGTTCGAAGAGCTGCTCGATTTTACGCGAGGGGCGCTGGCCGCGGCCGAGGATATGGTCCTGATCGAAGGCGTCGGCGGCGTGATGGTGCCGCTCAACGAGACTCGCACGGTGGCCGACTGGATGGCGGCTCTGCGCGTTCCGGCCGTGCTGGTTGCCGGCTCCTACCTCGGCACGATCAGCCATACGCTCACCGCTCTGGAGGCGCTGCGGCAGCGAAGCATCCCGGTTGCGGCGATCCTCATCAGCGAAACACCGGAGAGCGCGGTCGATCTCGACGAGACGCAGGCGACCGTCAGCCGGTTCGCAGCCGGATCACCTGTGTTGATCTTGCCGCGGTTGACGGCCGGCCAGGAGCACCCGGTCTTCGACCGTCTGGTTGATCTGGTCTGACGTTATTCAGCCGCGCGGGCGCGCGGCGCCTCGACCAAGGTCGGCCGCGTGCCGGATCGTGCGAGCGGCAGCGTCACGGTCACGACGAAGCCGCCCTCCTGCCGATTGGCGGCGGCCACGTGGCCGCCGAGCGCCGACGCATTCTGGCGCACGATCCACAGGCCCACGCCGAAATGGGCGCCTTCGACTTTCTCGCGGCCGGCGGAGGTCGGCCGCTCGGAGTAGTAGCGTTCGAAGATACTCGTCAGACGATCCTGCTCGACCCCCGGCCCCTCGTCGGCAACCGACAGCGTCGCAATCCCGTCCTGAGCATGCAGCGAGACGAAGACGCGGCCCCAAGGCGGCGAGAAGCTCACCGCGTTGTCGACGAGATTCTCCAGGATCGTCTCGACGAGCTCCTCGCGTCCGACCACCCAGATGCCGGTGACGACGTCGGCAACCAGCCGGTCGGCGGTTCCCGCCCCTTGCATCAGACGGTATTCGGCGACGAACCCCTGGATCAGAGACGAAAGGTCGAATTCGTGCCGGGCGGTCTCCAGCAGGTCGGCGGTCGCAACGTCGAGCCGCCGGGCCGATCGGATCAGCCCGTCGAGCTTGGCAAGAGATGCATCCACCGCGTCGAATGCGGATTGCATGCGATCCGGGCCGATCGGGCGCCGCATCATCTCGAGCGCTTGCCGGATGATCGCGACCGGCGTCTTGAAGGCGTGGGCATTGTCCTCGGCCGAGCGCCTGAGCAGCGCGGCGGCGTCGTTCAGCCGGCCGACCATGCGGTCGAACTCGGCCGCCATGCCGCCGAGCTCAGGAATCTGGGTCGAATCGGCGAAGCTGCGCCCGGCTTCGACGTCGCGGGCGACGAGGCGAAAGCGGCGGAGAGTCAACCATAGATTGCCGAACATGATGAGCACGAAAGCCGCCATGCCGGCATAGGTATAGAGCGCCCAGCGGACCGCGGGACGGCGCCAGTAGGGCAGATCGCTGACCTCGCCGAGGAGGCTCTGGCTTTTGGCCGCCACGACGAGGACCCAACAGCCGGACTCGGTCTTGAGCGGTGCGACGGACGTCAGAATCTCGCCCTTCTGGTCGGGAAGCTGGACCCGCTCGCCCAGAGGCTGATCGCCGTCGCAGCTCGTAGCCAAGCGGTCGAGGATCCCGAGATCGACGAGCTTTTGGCGCTCGGCCGCGAGGTCGCCGGGCGAGACGGTGGGGGCGCTCGCGATATAAAAGAAGCCGGCCTCGCCGCCGACCGTGTTCGGCTTATAGAGCAGCTTGAGGCTGGTCTCGTCCGAGGCGAACGGCTGCAGCTGGGTCGAAAGCTGGCCGAAATCCGCGGGCGCCAGGTGCTGGAGCAAGGGCGACAAGGCCTTGGCGATGACCACATCCTGGCGTCGGACCGCATTCAGAACCAACGCGTCCTTCTCCCGGTCGGCGCCCTGGAACGCCTCGTAAAGCAGGACCGGAACGGTCAGCGAGATGACGGCGAGCAGAATCAACTGTACGCGCAGGGATAGAGAGAGCCGCGCGATGAGGTTGGATATGCTCGAAAGCCGCGCCATTTTCCGTAAATTAACCTTAGTCTCGCCGCCAGCGATAACCAAAGCCCGGATAGTTTTCTAAAGCACTAAAACTGGGGTCGATTTCGGCAAATTTTTTGCGGATGCGCTTCACCATAGCGCGGACGTTGGCGCGGTAGCCCTCGGCGCCATCCCCCGCCATGAAGCCGGCGCCGCGCACCAGATCGTAGATTTCTCGATAGGAGACGTCGGTGCCAGGCCGCGTCGCCAGATGCGCCACGACCTCGTATTCACCGAGACTCAGCGGGACTTCCTGGTTTTCCCAGAGGGCGCGCTTGGCATCGGGGCGGAGCTGGAGCTTGCCGACCGCGGTGCTGCCGCCGTTGGCGGGCGCGACGCTGCCGGCGTGCTTGGCGCCGTCGATGATCAGCTGCAGCCGCTTCAGGATGATCGAGAAGCTTCGCGACTTCTCGACGAAGTCGACCGCGCCCTGGTCGAGCGCCAGCTCCTCGAAGATCGGCTGAGTGAGCGCAGTGAGAAAGATGGCGGGCGCGTTCACGCCTGCGGCGCGAAGCCGCTTCAGCACCTCCAGCCCATCGAGGCCCGGCATTTGCCAGTCGAGCAGCAAGGCTGCCGGGGGCGCGCCCGCGGCGACGGCGCCGATCGCCATGTCGCCGTCGGTAAAGCTGTCCACCATGAGGCCCGAATCTTCGAGATTCATCGCGAGCGTCTTCAAGAACAACGGGTCATCGTCGACCACGACGACGCGTTGACGAGCCGATTCCATCATTTCGAACCCTCCGGCGGCTTGGCGGGCTCGGCCGCTTTGCCGGCTTCCGCCGTTTTCCCCACATGCGAATCGCGGATCTGTCTCAAGCAGCGTTGCGCGGCCTTTTCGGTTCCATCTGTTCCATCGACGCGGCGATCGAGGGCGTAAAAATCATTGCGGGAGACATCGAAGAACAAGGTGATGTCGACGCCGCACTTCTGGCCGCGATAGCTCCAGGACTGGCTCGCCCCTTGCTCGACACGGCTGTCCGGCTCGCCCAGGACCGCTTCGATGTCCGCGCGGTTCAAGCCGATCAGAACGATATCGGCCGGGGCCGTTGCGGGCGGCGGCGCGGGATGGGCATGCGTTTCGGGCTTCGGGCGCGGGATTGGCGGCAGGTTGGCGACGATGGGCTTTGGGGCGGGAGGAGGGGGCGGTTTGTGCGCGCACCCGCCGGCCAGAACGGCGACCGCCAAGATTGCCGACATTCGGACCATGCGCCGCCTTTCCCTCGTCCGCTGGAATGATGTGAGGTCCATAGTCGTTCCTGTGCAGCTTGTCGCCCCACCTCCCATTATATCAGAGAAGCGGTTGTGACAATTCTGTGATAATCCATCCCAGAAAAGTACAAGTTGTAACAAAATTTAGTCATCGCTTGTTTGCTAGTGTCCCACATTTAGATACTGCTTCTTTCGTGCCGTGATAATGGTCTTTGCCAGAATATCGCGGGAGACCGGCGATGATGAATACAAAGATTATAGCAGTCATTGTCGTTCTTGCCGCCGCCGGCGTCGCCGTCAGCGCTTCGGCCGATTACAGATAATTCCAAAAGAGGCCGTCCGCATGCAGTCCAAGCCCTTGGCCGGGGCGCGGATCCTGGTCATCGAAGACGAGGTGCTGGTCTCGATGCTGATCGAGGATGCGCTCGGCGAAAGCGGGTGCGATCTGGTCGGACCGGCGCGCTCGGTAGCGCAAGGCGTCGCGCTGGCCGCCTCTGAGACGCTGTCGGCCGCCGTTCTTGACGTGAATGTGGATGGCGGCGAAATTTTCCCCGTCGCCGAAATCTTGAGCCGGCGCGGTATCCCCTATCTCTTCATTACGGGCTATCGGCGAAGCGAACTGCCCTCTCGCCATCGCGACGCGCCCACTCTCGAAAAGCCGTTCGGCGAAACGATGCTCGTGGACGCCGTCCGGTCGCTCATCCGGTCCGAGCTGTCACATCAGCTGAGCGCGCGCCTCACTGCCGCCACCAGGGAATCCGGTCGGTAGGGCTTGTCGAGAATGGCTCCATGGAGCTCGCCGGCGGCCTGGAGCTCGCGTGCGAGTCCGAGGTAGCCTGTGGTGTAAAGCACGCGAAGCCAGGGTCTGCGCGCGGTCGCCATGTCGGCAAGGCGAAAACCGTCGATGCCGGGCATCACGACATCCGTGAACAGCAGATCGATTTCCGAATTGCGCTCGAGCTGCCCCATGCCGGCATAGGCGTCGATCGCGAAAAGGGCACGGTAGCCCGCCTGCATCAAGGCTTCGGCCGCCATTTCCGCAACCATCGGCTCATCGTCTACAACCAGGACGAAATCGGAATGGCTCGCACTTTCGGCCATTCGACATACTCCGAATGGGATCTACGCGCAGGCTATCATGGAAGGCTGCTACAATCCAGAATTGCCGGAATGTCGGAAATCGCCGCTGGCCTTTGACGCGCGCATTCGATCCTGAGGAGCCAGCGCATGTATATCGCAGGACTCGCTTTTCTTGGAGAGAACTCTTGCCGCGATTTGCCCGGTAGGGTCGCGTGCGGACACATTAGGGTTGGTTAAAAAGAGCTTCTATTTGCTGCGAGGCAATATCCGGATTCAGGAGGCGCGCGCGACCGGAAATCCGCCGGCGCGCGAAACCATGCCCGGGAGCGAATGGCCAAGCTGCGGCTCGAGCCATTTCGCGGTCTCGATGAGACGGTCCAGCGAGACGTCGGTTTCGATACCCATCTCCTCCAGGAGATAGAGCACATCCTCCGTCGCCACATTGCCCGTGGCGCGCGGCGCGAAGGGGCAGCCGCCGATGCCGCCGATCGAGGCGTCCACCACTTCCGCGCCGGCTTCGATGGCCGCATAGACGTTCGCGATGGCCGTGTTGCGCGTATTGTGGAAGTGCGCGCGCAACGAGACGCCGTCGCCAACGGTTTCGCGCACGGCCCGCCACATCCGGGTGACCTGCGGCGGCACCGCTACGCCGATCGTGTCCGGGATCGTGAGCTCCGCGAGCGGCGATTTGGCGATCTCGGCGGCAATCTCGCAGATGCGCGAGACCGGCACCCGTCCTTCGAAGGGGCAGCCGAAGGCATTGGAGATCGAGGCCGACGCACGGATCCCGCGCACGGCCGCCTCGCGGGCGACGTCGTGCCAGCCTGCGATAGCATCGGCGAGCGCCATGCCCTGGTTGCGGCGGCTGAAGCTTTCCGTCGATGAGGTCACATAGAGGATTTCGTCGCAGCCGGCCTCGACCGCGCGGTCGAAACCGCGGCGGTTCAACACCAGCCCGGAATAGACCGCGCCGCGATCTCGCGGTACGGCCGCCATCACCGCCTCGGCGTCGGCCATCGCCGGCACCTTCGTCGGATTGACGAAGCTTGCCGCCTCGATGCGCTTGAGGCCAGCATCGATCGCACGCCTGATGAATTCGACCTTGGCGGCTGTCGGCAGAATCGTCGGCTCGTTCTGTAGCCCATCGCGGGGGCCGACCTCGACCAACGTCACGAACCGCTTCGCCATCTGCAGGGCCTCCAGGCTAGTGCCCGAAGCTCTTCGCCGCGGGCATCGGCAGATTCGTCGAGCGGCTGCCGTAAAGCAAGGCGCCGATCAGGCCGGTCGCCGCGAACAGTCCAATGGCGACGATCGCATAGTGGAGCCCGAGCGCTTCGGTCAGCGGCGGGAAGAAGAACGGGTTGATCGAATCGGCGAGGAACTGGTTGCTCACCATGAGGCCGACGGCGCGACCGCGATATTCCGGCTGGGCGCGCGCGAGGACGAGATTCGACTGGTGCGGGAACAAGGTGCCGTTGCCGAGGCCGAGCAGTCCCAGCGCCAGCCCGACGAAGACCAGATCGTGCGACAGGCCGAGCAGGATCAGGCCGCTTGTCATGAGCGCCAGGAACAAGGCGGGGATCCAACGCGAGCCGAGCAGGCTGCGGGTGAGCGGGTAGCAAAGCGCCGCGGTCACGATCATTGCCTGATTGACGCTGAGCATCCGCGCTATGAGCGACGCGCTCGTCACCCCATCCGCGGCCAGAACGAAACTCGATTGCGAGTTCGGCGTGTAGGCGGTCGCATGCAGCAGGAAGAGGACCAGATAAAGCGGCCACATCACGCCCAAGACACGGCCAACCGATTTGAGCGCCGCAAACGGATTTCCCGACGCGGCGAGACCGGATTCGCGGCTAGGGGCCGGCCGGGCGCTGGCGGGGATCAGAAGCATGCCCGGCACGAAGATCATTGCCGCGATGATCGGAAAGAGGACGAACGACACCCGCCAGCCGAACGCGTCGGCAAGCTGGCCGGAGATGTTCATCGCGGCAATGCCGGCCAGCGACGAGCCCGACATCTGCAGGCCGATCACCAGGGATCGGCGCTCTAGCCGGATGAATTCGCCGATCAGCGTGGTGGACGAGGCGGAGACGCAGGTCGAGATCACGCCGACCAGAAAACGTGAGACGAGCAGCGGCACGCCACCGAGGAACATGCCGCTCAAGCCTATGACGCCGAAGGCGATCAGCATCGACAGCATGATCCGTCTGGGGGAGAAACGATCGATCAGCGGGCCGGCGATGATTCCGCCGACCACGATGCCGCTGGTGGGCATGGCGATCAGCACATTGCGGCCGCCCAGCACCTCCTTGGCCATTTCGGGGAGAAGCGGCAGCACGATGGTCAGCATCATGCCGGTGATGGCCGGTCCGCTGACCATGGCGATGATCGCCAGAATGCCCTTCCAGCCGGACGGCAGATCGCTCGCCGTACGCTCCAATGTCATTCCCCGCCGTCCTCGATTGGTCGTGTCACCGTCCCCCAGGGCGGAAGACTATTGACCGGCTCGTTCGATGTCGAGGCCAAATTGTCCGACAATTGGGCAGAACAGTCCCCGGGCTTATTCGGCCGCGAGCGGCAATCCTTTCAAGGCGGTCGCCGCATCGTGCCCGATCAGCCGGTCGTAGTTCTTGTGCATCTTGATCATATTCGCCTCGCGACGACCGAAGATGATCGAGGATACGACGCCCGTCTCCATCATGATTTGCGCGTTCGACTGCACCTTCATGTCCTCGTCGAGAGCGGTGCGCATCAGCAGATCGGACATGTATTGCTGCGCCTCGGCGATCTCGGGCGCCGGGTCGCGGCCCACGCCGTAGGTGCGGAAGATGTAGGTACAAACTCCCGGCTTGTCGCCGGGCTCCGATCGCTGGAAGAACGCGATTCCGCCCGCCTTGCCGCCGCCCCCGATCACCGTGTTGGGGAAGACCGCATGGGTCAGGCCGAAAGGCGGGAAGTCGGGCCATTCCGATTCCGGCACGCCCTTCAGATTCACGATGTCCTTTTGGGGCGAGATCAGCGTTTGATGCATGCCGAAGTCGAGATGCAGGAACTGCTTCAGTGTCAACGGGCCGACCGTCTCCGGATGCAGGAAGGGGACGTGATAGCCCTCCACGCCGCCGTCGACCGCGTGCTTCCAATTGATCTGCGCGGGCGCGCGATATTCGGCGATGAAGCGCAGCTTGTCGAAATTGAAGTCCGACAGGAACTCGCCGAGAGGCCCCATGAACTCGTCGAAGTCGATCGCGCCGCCGGGCTGCGGGTGAACCAGGATCAAGCCCATTTTTTCGGCCAACGGGAGCGCGATCAGGTTGCGGTCGCGGAGCTGCGCTTCCTCGAAGGCCATGCGGCTCGGCACCGACAGCAGCTCGCCGTCGATCCCGTAGGTCCAGCCGTGATAGGGGCAGGTGAAGCCCTTGGCGTGGCCGCAGCCTTCGGCCAGCTTCACGCCGCGGTGGCGGCAGGCATTGAGGAAGGCGTGCGCCTTCCCGTCCTTGTCGCGCGTCAGGATGATCGGCCGGCCGGCGATCTCGGTCGTGTAGTAGTCGCCCGGATCGGGGATGTCGGCGGAGTAGGCGATCAGCTGCGGCCGCTCGAGAAAAAATTTCCGCTTCTCGAGCTCGAACCGCTCTTTGTCGACGAAGCGGCCGATATCGGTCTCCCAGGATTCTTCGCCATATTCGGGCTCGTCCTTCTCGACAAGCTCCAGAATCCGTCGCGCGATCGCGATCCGTTGCTCCCGACTCACATCCGCCTCCCCGTCGATCAGCCTCCATGCAACTATCTGTCGGACCATCGGCATCGTCAATGCGGGCGGGATTGGAATCGCGAACGGGGGCCTGTATCAAATCGCGATGGACGATACGCTTCCCGACCGCCTCTCCACCGACCCGAAGAGCCCCTACTACAATGGCCCGCTTCTCGAGCGCGGCGTCGGCATCAAATTCAACGGCGCCGAGAAGACCAATGTCGACGAATATTGCGTCAGCGAGGGCTGGGTTCGCGTTGTGGTCGGCAAGACCATGGATCGGCGCGGCCGGCCTTTGACGATCAAGCTGAACGGCGTAGTCGAGCCCTATATTCGGAGCGAAGGCTGATTCTCCGCCACTGACCGGACGCCAAATCCGGCTCGGTCTCGATAAACTTTAAATCGTCATCCTCGTGCAACAACTCTCGAATTTGCGCAATGCAGCATCGCGGAAAACGACGCTTCCGCCGGGGTGACGAGCAAGGTGCCGGCGCGTAAGCTCACGCCCTCGAAGCTCCGAAACCGCCATGTCCGCTGCGAACGCAACGCCCCGCCTGAGCGAGGAGCTCAAGGCGACGATCCATCTTGCCACGCCCATTGCCGCCGCGCAGCTGGCGCAGGTCGCGATGGGCGCGACCGATACGATCCTGCTCGGATCGATCGGCCGCGACGCGCTGGCCGCGGGCGGGCTCGGCGCGAATCTCTTCTTCGTTGTCTCGATCGTTTTCCAATCGGTGCTCGTCTCGGTCGGCATTCTCGTCGCTCAAGCGCGCGGCGCTGGAAACGAGGAGCGCATCGGCAGCGCGATGCGCGGCGGCTTCCTGCTCGCGCCTCTGATCGCATTGTTGCCGATGCTGTTCCTGTGGCAGGTCGAGCCGATCATGATGGCGATCGGCGAGGCGCCCGACCTGGCGCATGCCATCGGACGCTACGATCGCGTGATGCTTCTGGCGGCTCCGGCCATGATGTGGCTCGGCGCACAGCGCGCCTATCTCTCGGCGATGGCGCGACCGGGCATGGTCATGGCGGTGTCGCTCGCGGCCGTGCTCATCAATGGCTTCGCGAATTATGGGCTGATCCATGGAGCGTTCGGATTGCCGAAGCTCGGCTATATCGGTTCCTGCACCGCGACCACACTGACCCTTTGGGGGATGGCGGCGGCGGTCGGTCTCGCGATGCGGTTCACGCCGATGCTGCAGCGTTTCCGTCTCGCCGGCCCGATCCCTCCGGCTTTGCTGCGGGAGCTTCTTCAACTCGGCTGGCCGATTGCGATTACGGTCGGGCTCGAGATCGTGCTGTTCGGCATGTCAGGATTGATCATGGCCATGTTCGGCGCGACGGCGCTCGCCGCCCATCAGGTCAGCATGAATATTGCCTCGACGACGTTCATGGTGCCCTTCGCCCTCGCGCAGGCGGCCAATGTCCGCGTCGGCTTCCATATCGGCGCGAATGCTCCCGGTGCCGCCAAGAAGGCGGCCGAGCTTGCCTTCGCGCTTGGTGTCGGATTTATGGCCGTCGCGGGAATTGTCCTGGTGACCGTGCCCGGCTTCATCATCGGCCTCTATCTCGATCCGTCGAATCCGGAGAATCAACCTGTCTTCGATCTGGCGGTGCAATTGCTCGCGATCGCCGCGCTGTTTCAGGTGTTCGACGGCGCCCAGACGATCGCAATCGGATCGCTGCGCGGAATCAAGGATACGCGCGCGCCGATGCTCATCGCGGCCATCGGCTATTGGGCGATCGGATTCCCCGTCGCGCTCGCGCTTGCCTTCCTCTTGGGAGTCGGGCCGCGTGGCATCTGGTGGGGCTTCGTCTTCGGCCTTTCGACCGTCGCGATTCTGCTGGCGGCCCGCTTCTGGATTTTGATTAAGCGAATGGTCGGGGCACCCGACGCTACGCGCCTCGTGCCCGAATCGGCGATTGGCTGATGTTGGACAAGGCGTGCTTCACCACGGAGCCGCTGTGCCGTCATGGTGAGTCCACGTCGCGCGGTCCTAGTTGCGGGTCCGCGGCATCCCTAGGGCCTGTTCCGCGATGATGCTGCGATGGACCTCGCTGGTGCCGCCATAGATGGTCGGCCCCAGCGAATGCCGCGCCGCCAGCTCGATCCGCCCGACGCCGTGGTCGCTTTTCAAAAGCGAGTCCGGCGCCGCCAGCTGCACCAGGTCGGCCGAATCCTCGAGGTAGGCATTGGTCGAGAACAGCTTCGACATCGGCCCATACGCGCGACCCGGAGCGCCCTCGACCGCCGCCCACACTGCCTGCCGGCAGAGCAGGTCGGAGACCTCCGTGTGGACCGCGACGCGGGCAAGGCGCGCGCGGACTTCCTCCGACTCGATGGGCGCAGGGCGATTGCCGCCGGGTGACGCCAATGCCCAGGCGGTCGCTTCGCGCAGCAAGCTCAGCTGCGATACGAAATAGCCCTCGCCGCCATGCTCGAGCAGAAGCGCCGCAGCCATGACCTCGATCCCGCGATTGACCTCGCCCAACCGATAGCGGTCTGGGACCCGGACATTGTCGTAGAAGGTGATGTTGGTGCGCTCGTCGAGCAGCGTGTGGACTGCCTGGATCGCGACGCCGGGCAGGTCGAGCGGCATCAGGAACAGCGTGAGCCCGTCGCGTTTCTTGGCGTTGGGATCGGTGCGGGTCAGCAGCAGCACATATTGCGAGATATGCGCGCCGGTCGTGAACATCTTCTGACCGTTGACGATCCAATCGTCGCCGTCGCGCACCGCGCGCGTGCGGGCGCCGAATACATCCGATCCTGCGCCCGGCTCGCTGAATCCGAGGCATGATAGCGCTTCGCCGCGCGCGAATTTCGGCAGCGCCTCGCGTTTGAGTTCCTCGCTGCCGAACAGCATCGCCATGCGCGCGCCCATGTTGGTGGTGCCGATCGGCACGCGCGTCCAGTTGAACTCCTCGAAGACGCGAGTCAGCGCCGACACCTCGTAGCGACTGCGCGCCTGACCGCCATATTCGACGGGCCAGTCGGGATAGAGATAGCCTGCCTCCGCGAGCTTGCGGTGGAAATCCCAATCATGACCGTCGGTCGAATGGTGCGCTTTGGCCTTCAGCGCCGGAGTCATGTTGTCTTCGAAGAAGCGCCGCACCTCCTTCTCGAACGCCTCGGCCTTATGGCCGAAGCCGAACTCGATATCGACGGCGCCCGCGTCCGGCAGCGATGGCCGCGCGCCGCGCCATAGGCGATCAGCGACGTCGAGGAGCGACAGGCGCGGATCGCCGAGCGGCAGCGCCGCTGCCTTGCCGCGGCGATAATAGAGCTGGATGTCGTATTCGAGCGTCAGCCCATAGCCGCCGAAGGTCCGGACGGAACGCGTCAGCGCGCGGGCGGCGGCGTGGCTTGCCCACCAGAAGGCCATCGCGACCGAGGCGGCGGCGTCCTCACGGCCCTTCGCGATCGCCCAAACCGCGCGCCGCGCCAGAAGACCTGCGCCTTCGATGTCCGCCGCGGAGTCGGCTAGAGGATGGGCGACGCCCTGGAAGCTGCCGATCGGCTGGCCGAATTGCATGCGCTCCCGCGAATAGTCGGCGGCCAGCTCGAGTCCGCGGCGGGCGAGTCCGGTCAGCATCGCCGCCGTCAGGATCTTCCATTCTTCGACCGCGGCTCGATAGGCGTTCGCCGCCTTCTGTCCGCGCGCGAGCGTCTCGCCGTCGGCGAGCGTCACGCGGAGAACCGGGCCGGAGGCCAGATTGGGCGGCGCTTCGAGCGGCCGCTTCTGAACGAGCAGTTTGACTGTGTCGCCCTGGAGATAGAGCACTGCGTCGGCGACCGCGGCGCCGGGGACGAGCTGCATCGCGTCTGCCTCGACGGGATGCAGCGCCGGAACGATGATCGCGACGCCGGAGCGGATTCGATTCAACCAATCCCGCGCGGCCTCGCCGCTGAGATCCGCCAAGAGGCGCCCGGCCACCATGGTTTCGATCAGCGGCGCCGACGCCAAATGACGTCCGGCCTCTTCGGCGACGAGCGCCGCGTCGAGCAGGCCGGCCGCGTCGCCGCCCGGCTCTTCGGGCGCGCGCATCGCCGGCGCGCCCATTTCGACGAGCCCCTTCCAAAGGGCGGGATCGAATCCCAAGGGCTCGGCCGCCCGAACCTTCGCCGGCGTCGATTCGGCGGAGAAGAATCTAGAGAAAGCTTCCTGAAGGAGCTTCTGTTCCTCGCTCAGTCCCAGCTTCACGCCGCTGCCTCGAACAGGCGTTTGATGTCCTTCAGGCTCGCCTTCATCGAAGGCGTGCGCGGCAAGGCGTCGACGATCATGAAACGGACCGGAACGTGAGGCGCGGTCAGATGGCGACGGATATGTGCTTCGAGATCGGCATCCGTGGGTCGCGGCGCGCCCGGCCGGAGCTCGACCGCGGCGACCGGCACCTCCTGAAGCCGCGCATCGGGCAGGCCGACCACCGCGGCGTCGGCAACGCTAGGATGCTGACGCAGCACCTCCACGATCGTCTCGGGCAATACCTTGAACCCGCCGCGCACGATCGCGCCGTCGTTGCGGCCCTTATGGAAGACGAAGCCGTCGGCATCGATCACGACCAGATCGGTGGTCCGGATCCAGTCCGGCCCGATCTCCGGCACCCGGGCCTCGAGCAGCCCCGGAGTTCCCGCCGGCACCACGGCGCCCGTCTCGGCATCGACTGCGCGCACGCCGACACCGGGCATGGCCGCACCGATCGAGCCGCGCTTGGTGGTTCCGAACTTCTCCCGCAGCTCCGGTGTCCATCTGACCACGGTGCCGCAGAACTCCGTCGCGCCATATCCCCAATAGACTGTGATGCCGTAGGTGTTCTCGAAGCGCTCCTCGAGCTCCGCGTCGAGCGGCGCCGAGCCGCCGAACATCGATTTGACGCCGGTAAAGGCTTCGCGCGGCACCTTGGCGTCGAGGATCATGCGCACCGCCGTCGGCGTGAGGCTGATGAGCGTCGGCTTGTGGCGCTTCACCTGATCCATGAATTCCGCGACCGAGAATTTTTCCATCAGCGCCATCGGCGAGCCGACCACGCCGGTGGTGATGACGTTGCACACGCCGCCCACATTGCCGATGTGCCAGAACATGATATTCGGCGGGAGATCCTGATCCGCCGCGCCCAGTGTTCCGCTGGCGACGCCGCGGCTCAAAACTGAAAATTTGATCGGCACCCGCTTTGGCGTGCCGGTGGTCCCGCTGGTCAAAAGCTCGATGGTCGGCTCGGCTGACGCAGTTCGGTGCGGTCCCGGTCCAAGCCTGTCCAGGCCCGGTACGATCGCAAGCGCGGATCCGAGCTCGCCGGTAAGCGCGACGCCCACGGTTCCGACGTCGCGCGCCGCGGCGACCGCGGCGTCGCTCCAATCCTGCCGTTCCGCAATGATCGCGGCGAGTTTCACGTTTCCGATGTCGGTCGCGAGCGCCTCGGGCGATTGGAACGCGTGGAGCATCGTGATCGGCCTGCCATAGGCGACAAGCGCCAATATAGAGGCGACCTGAAACACGCGATTCCGCGCGACGATTCCGACCGGAACGTTGGCGGCGATGCCGGCGGCCGACAGCATATTGTCGAGCGCTTCGGCGAAGCCGGCGATATCGCCCCAGCTGTACCAGACGCCGCGAAACTCGATCGCCCGCCGATCGGGCGCCCGGGCGAAAGTCGCCCGAACCTGCTCGCTGAAATCCATTCTGCTATTCCCGTTGCTTACTCGAACGGCCGCTCTTGCCCGATCAGGCTTTCTTGTTCGCCGCCTTCAGATTGTTGAGATCGACGAGCACCGGCTCACCACTCTGCGCCAGCGCGCTCGCATGACCCATCTCGTGCGTGTCGAACGCGGCCTGCTGCGCCGCGTATTGGCCCATGATGTCGAGCGTCTGATTGACGGCCCGCTTGGCCATGGCGAGCGCAAACGGATGCATCTCGGCGATCTGGTTGGCGAGGGCCATCGTCGCGTCCTCGAGCTGCTCCAGCGGCACCACGCGGTTGACCATGCCCAGCCGATGGGCCTCCTGCGCATCGATCGCGCCGCCGGTGAAGAGCATCTCCTTGGCCTTGCGGGCGCCGAACTCCCAGGTGTGGCCGTGATACTCGACCCCGCCGATCCCCATCCGCACGACGGGATCGCTGAACTTGGCGTTCTCGGCCGCCACGATCAGGTCGCACGGCCAAGCCAGCATCAATCCGCCGGCGATGCAGGCGCCCTGGACCGCCGCGATGGAGGGTTTTGGGACGTCCCGCCATTTGCGGCAGAAGCCGAGATAATAGTGCCCCTCCCAGCAATAGAGGTCGTAGAGACCCTTGGTCTTCAGGTCGCCGACGAATTCGTTGACCTTGGAATCGTAGGTCGCGTCGCGGGCGATGTCGTGGCCGGCCGAGAAATGCGGGCCGTTCGCCTTCAGCACGATGACCTTGGCGTCCTTGTCGTTCTTGGCGCGGTCCCAGGCTTGATCGAGCTCGATCAGCAGCTGTTTGTTCTGCGCGTTGCGGCGCTCGGGCCGATTCAAGGTGATGACGGCAACACGGTCGCGAAGCTCGTAGAGAATGTAGTCCATGACTGCCCCCGGCAGAGAATAGAGAAGAGGAAACCGAGAGAGGTCGCCTAGTTCGGACGGCCTTCCAGAAGCCCCTTCAAATTGGAGCTCATGATTTTCTCTCGGTCGGCGATTGGCATGAAAGCGATCTCCTCGTCGAAATCGCGCGGCCTGGCCAGGCCTTCGGGATGAGGCCAGTCGCTGCCGAACAGCACGCGGTCGACGCCGATGTGGCTTGCGAGCTCGGGCACGGAATCCTCATTGAAGGGGGCGATGTAGAAGTGGCGCCGGAACACTTCGACCGGGTTCTGCTGGAAAGATTGCGGGAGCTGACGATAGACGTGCTCCAGCGTCTTGATGAGCGGCTCGACCCAGAAGGCGCCGTTTTCGATCGCAGCGATCTTCACCTTCGGATGCCGGTCGAAGACGCCGTGACAGATCAATGCGCTCGCCATGTCCGAGATCGCGCGGTCGATAATGCGGACGCAGTTGGTGAACGGGTCGGGCTTGAAGGGCGTCCATTCCATTCCGCCGGTCCACATGGTCGCCATCTGGATGTAGGGCGTGTCGGAGGCGTGGATCGACACGAAGATTCCGGACTCGTTGACGCGCGCCCAGAAGGGATCGAATTCGGCCGATCCCGGCGACCGGCTGCCGCGATACCCCGGCACGGGCGCAGGACTGATCATGACCGTGCGCGTGCCGCGGGCGAGCAGCCAATCGAGCTCTTTCACGGCGAGATCGACATCCGCGAGAGACAAGACAGGCGCAACGAAGATGCGTCCGTCGCGAGCAAAGCCCCATTCCTCGTCGATATACTGGTTGAGCGAATGGATGGTCGCGAACAGGAAGTCGTGGTCATACGCCATCCGGCTCTCGATGATCGAGAAGAGATTGGGGAAGATGAGCGCGGCGTGCACACCCATCTCGTCCATGGCCTTGAGCCGCGCGTCACGCGTCCGGAAGGACGGCGGCGGCGTGATCGGATCGCCGCCCATCTGACGCAACGTCAGGCCCTTCGGATTCTCGCCGCGATAATAGGCAAGGTGCGAACCGGGCGCCGCCACCCGGTCGAAGGTCGGGTTCGGAATGTAGTTGGAGATTTTGCCGCCGATCGCCAGTCGCTTTCTGCCGTTTACCGTTACAAACTGGAAATCGTTCTTCCAGCGCTCCGGTAGGTGCCGTGTGATCGAATCCTCCGGATCGTAGAAATGGTTGTCCGCGTCGTAGACCGGAAACGGCAAATCGAGCATCAATATTCCTCCCCTTTACACCAGGCGCCTCGCGGCAGCGGAGCCGGCGATGATCCTGCCACCTTTTCCGCGGCGATGCCACTATCCTAACGCTCCAATCCAAGCAAGCGCTTGGGAGGTTTCTTGCCAGTTCGATTCCGTAGAATTCCTTTGTCGCTTTCATTAAAACTTATTAAGATGGCGGACCGTCGCATGACGGTATTGATCCGGATCAATCGCGGATCGCTAGAGGGATGTCACCTTGACGAACAAGTGCGAAGAATTCTCCGCGTCAGCTAATCGTCAGGTGTATGATGGATCCCTTGGAAGGTGGACTTTCGAGACTCGCCAGGGCGGCGACCATGGAGCGTGGTCTTACGGAAATGGATAAAGCCACCGAAGGCGACGTGATGACCAAGGACGATTATGTCCGGCTGGCCCGCTTCCGCTACGCCATAAGGCGTTTCCTGGAATTCAGTAAGAAGAACGCCGCTTCCCGCGGCCTCACCCCCCAGCAGCATCAGGCGCTTCTGTCGATCAAGAGTTTCCCCGATCGCGACGCGGTCACGGTCGGGGAGCTGGCCCACCATCTCTGCATTCGTCAGAACAGTGCGGTCGAGCTGGTGGACAGGCTGGAGGTGTTGGGCCTGGTCAAGCGCGAGACGAGCACGGTCGACCGGCGGCGCGTGCTGCTCACGCTCACGGACAGCTCCGAGGCGATCCTGGATTCCCTTTCGGCGGCCAATCTGCAGGAGATCCAGAGGCTGGCGCCCTCTTTCGCGGCGCTCGTCCAAACCCTCACCGCATCGCCCAACAAAGGTCCGAAGCGCCGTCGCACCGTCACCGGATGATCACGCTCGTCCGGGCGCCAGCCTGCGATAGCTGAGCGCCTCGGCGACGGGGAGCCGGGGGGCGCTTTACCTACCTACCTAAAACCTTCAAGCCTCAGGTGGCGCAGCTACCGCAGCTCGATCAACGTCTCGCCCTGTTCGATCATTGCGCAGATTTGGTCGAGCTTCGGCAAAAACCACCTGAGCAGCGTGTGGCGAGAGCTGTTTCCTATTCGAATCCAAACAATAGGCACGTTCCGGTCACCCTGCGACCAGCGCTCGGCGAAATCTTCGTCCTTGGTAATCAGAACCACGCCATCCTCGCGGGCGAAGGACCATATGTGCTCATCGGCAGCCATCAGCAGGTCCACGTCGGCCACGTGCCTTGCTTCATGGCCGGCATCGCTGATAGCCCGGGCGAGCGCAGGCGGAAGCTGCGCGTCGACCAGAAACTTCACTCTGCCGTCATCAGTAAGATGGGATGATCGGCCTGCTCGGCGGCGAAAGCCAGGCTGGCCCGGATGTCCTCCGCCTCGAGATAGGGGAAATCGGCCAGAATCTCTTGTTCCGGCACGCCAGCGGCGAGCATGTCGAGTACATCCTTGACCCGGATCCGCAGTCCGCGGATACAAGGTCGGCCGCCGCACTGCTCAGGGTCAAACGTGATTCTGTCCGTGGCGGAGCTCATGTCCAGATCCGATCTTCATCAAATATAGGCTCGATCACCGCCCCGGCGCCAGCCTGCGATAGCTGAGCGCCTCGGCGACGTGGAGGCGGCGGACGCTTTCCGCGCCCTCCAGATCGGCCAGCGTGCGGGCGACTTTCAGCACGCGATGGTAGCCGCGCGCGGTCAGCTGCATACGCTGGGCCGCCTCGGTCAGAAGGGCCAGGCCGGACGTATCCGGCTGCGCAACCTTGTCGAGCAGCGCTCCCTCGGCCCGCGCATTGAGCGCGAAGGGTCGCCCGTCGCGATCCTTGGCGCCGGCATATCGTTCGGCTTGCACCGCTCTCGCCTGCCGGACCCGCTCGCGGACTGTAGCGGAATCTTCCCGGGGAGGCGGCAATGCGAGGTCGACAGCCTGGACCGCCGGCACCTCGACATGAAGGTCGATGCGATCGAAGAGCGGACCCGAAATTCGCGATTGATAATCCTGCCCGCATTTGGGCGCGCGCCCGCATCCCTGGCCCGGATCGTCCAGATAGCCGCAACGACAGGGGTTCATCGCGGCGACGAGCTGAATCTCCGCCGGATAGGCGACATGCGCGTTCGCCCGAGCCACGACCGCCTTGCCGGTCTCGAGCGGCTGGCGCAGCGCCTCGAGGGTCGAACGCGCGAACTCCGGCAGCTCGTCGAGAAACAGCACGCCTTTATGAGCCAGCGAAATTTCGCCGGGACGGGCCTTGGTGCCGCCGCCGACCAGGGCCGGCAGCGAGGCGGAGTGGTGGGGGTCGCGAAAGGGCCGCCGCCGCACGAGCCCTCCTTCGGACAGCAATCCGGCGACCGAGTGCACCATCGAGACCTCGAGGGCTTCGGCCGGCGACAAGGCCGGCAGCAACCCGGGCAGCCGCGACGCGAGCATCGACTTGCCCGAGCCGGGCGGACCGATCATCAACAGATTGTGCCCCCCGGCGGCGGCGATCTCGAGCGCCCGCTTGGCGGTCTCCTGGCCTTTGACGTCGGCCAGGTCGGGGCCGGCAAACGGGCCGTCGGGGGCGAGCTTCGGCTCGGCCGGCGCCAGCACCTGTCCACCTTTGAAGTGATTGATGAGGGCGAGAAGGGTCGGCGCGGCCAGGACCTCGACTTCGCCGGCCCAAGCGGCTTCGCCGCCCGACGCCGCCGGACAGATGAGGCCCCTTCCATGCGCGGCGGCATTGACCGCGGCCGGAAGGACGCCCGCCACCGGCGCGATCGCGCCGTCCAGCGCCAATTCTCCAAGCGCCGCGTAGCGCGCGAGCTCGTCGCCGGGCAGGACATCCATCGCCGCCAGCAGCGCCAGCGCGATGGGCAAATCGAAATGGCTGCCTTCCTTCAGGACGTCGGCCGGAGCGAGATTGACCGTGATGCGTTTGGGCGGCAGCGCCAAGCCCAACGCGTAGAGGGCCGAACGAACGCGCTCGCGGCTCTCGCCGACCGCCTTGTCCGGAAGCCCCACTAAATTGAAGCCGGGAAAGCCGCCCAGAATTTGAACCTGAACGTCGATATCGAGCACCTCGATCCCTTGGAAGGCGACGGTCGTAATTCTCGAGACCAAAGCATGCTCCCCATTACGCGCGCTGATTGCGGCCAGCTGCCCAGCCGCACCCTAGAATCTTCCGTTTCTGCTGTCGAAAGATGTTATCGGCCGACCTGATCAGAATCGCGTGGGCCATGCTTCCTGCCGCAAATTAACCGTCGGCAGACTTTACGATTCGGCCGAACAGGCACGCCCGTTAGCAATCGAATTCGGGTGATCTCAGTGGGTTAGAGGATCTGGCCCAATCATTGCATAGCTTTCATGAGATCGCCCGACCGCGCAGGACTTGCCGGCCGGCGGGTCGAAAGGACCGGAATATGAATGAACGGAAATCAAAACCGGAAGACGGCTGGACCTGTGAAGCCGAATGCTTCGAATGCGGGATCAAGCTCAGCGACGGGGAGATCGCCGAAGTCGATGGCGAGACGCTGTGCGATCAATGCGCCGAAGAATATATGCGCGAGCCGGGAACGCATGAGGCGGCGACCGCGTTCGACGATCCCTTTTCCGACCACGGCGCCCGGTTTCACTGAAACCGGGCCGGGGTTCCCTAGGAGCTCCTGCGCGCGTTCAATGGCCGCGTAGCGGCCGGGCCATAGGCGCCGGCCTCAGGTCGCGCGTTGGCGGAGCGCGTTGCCGCGACCGCGGAGCCGCCGTTGCGCGACGAAAAGGGCGGAGCCCCGCAGCCCAACACCTGATCCAGCCAAACGGGCTCTTTCGCCTGCGTCCGCTTTCGAATCTTCGAAGACACGTTTTACTCCATCGGGATCGGCGCTCGCGCCGAGACAATACTGAACGCCGGATCCCGAATAGCCGGTAAATATGGCGGCGATATGGTGAGTAGGCCGGCTGCCCGGTCAGAGGCTCATCGTGAAGATCGCGCTCGCCAGCAGCGCCTCTTCATCCATGACAACCAGGGTCGCCGCCGCCTCTCCCATCAGGCCGGCTGCCGGCGGACATGCGACAACAGCCAGGCTCGTTGCGGCGAGCCGCGTGAAGTCCCGCCGGCTCAGCGGCGGCGGGATCTTGTCCTTTGGCGGAGCGGCATCGGACATGGCGACACCTCAAGCCTTCTTGGGCCGCACGCTCTCCATGAAATCGACCAGCGCCTTGTTGTAGATCTCAGTGCGCTCGACGGTCGGGCAGTGGCCCGAGCCGGGGATCGTCGCAAGCCGGCTGTTCGCCACGACAGCCTGCGTCTCCCTGATCAGCCAGGGCACCTGCAGCTCATCCTGCTCGGCCATGACGAACAGCGTCGGCACGGCGAATTTCGAATAATCCTCGGGCTTCCTGTCGCGCGTGCGCCGATAGGGCTCGAGATAGGCCGCAGAATCGCGCGGCACCGCGCGCGGCGGGCTCAGATTATGCAGCGCATTCTGCAGGTAATAGACGGCCGGATCGCGAAGCTTGAAGTCCGGTGCATAGGAATGATCGAGGACATGGAAGCCTTTCGGCACCTTCTCGATCATCTGTCCCGCCCATTTGGCCAGCGCAGCCGTTTTGAAGCCGAACGCGCAGCAGGTCATCACCAGACCCAGCACGCGCTCCGGATGACGCTGCGCGGTTTCCGAGACGGCCCAGCCGCCCATCGAATGGCCGTTCAGGAAGGCCTTCTCGATCCCAACATGGTCCATGAGGCCCAGCAGGTCGTCGGAGGCGATTTCATCGGCTTCGCGATAGGGGGAGCCCTGGCTGCTCATGCCATGGCCGCGCGCATCATAGGTCAGGCAGCGATAATGCGGCCTCAGCGCGGCGACCTGCTTCCACCAGGCGAGGTGCATCCCGCCGCCGCCATGGGCGAAAACGATCCAATCGCCCTGGCTTTGAGTCTCGGTCTCATAATAAAGGCTCACCCCGTTGACGTTGGCCGTCGGCATGATCCAGTCCTCCCCACCGTCGCGGCTTTTGCCGTAATCTTATCAAGGATTGCATCATAAGCCGGCAGGACCGGTCAATCGCCCTCCATGCCGGCATAACGGATGGCGACCACTTCGATCGATTCGCGCCCGGCGGGGGTCCTGACCTCCACGACATCGCCGACGCGGGACTTCAGCAGGGCGCGGGCGATCGGCGACACCCAGCTCACCTTTCCTTGGTCGACATCGGCCTCGTCGACACCGACGATCGTGACCGTGTTCTCGGTGTCGTCCTCATGCGCGTAGGTCACGGTCGCGCCGAAAAAGATCTGGTCGGTATTGCGGCGCCGGCGCGGATCGACCACCTCGGCCGTCTCGAGCCGCTTGGAGAGGAAGCGCACGCGCCGGTCGATCTCGCGCAGGCGCTTCTTGCCATAGAGATAGTCGCCATTCTCCGAGCGATCGCCATTGCCCGCGGCCCAGGAGACGACCTCGACAACCTTAGGGCGTTCGACGCGGAGCAAATTGCGCAGCTCGATCCGCAAAGCCTCGAAACCTTCAGGGGTCATGTAATTCTTCGTACCGACCGGAAGCGGCGCGGGATCGTCGCCCTGATCGTCGTCGGACTCGTCGGTTTCCCTGGTGAATGCCTTGCTCATCGCTTCATAGTAGGGCGCAGGACGATCGATATCCATTCGGGGGAGCAATGCGACGCATTGTGGTTGCCGTTCTACTGGGTTGCCTGGCGCCTTGGGCCGCGCAGGCCGCCGGCTCAGCCCCGGCTGAGGTCGCGGCCCAGCTCGGCCGTGCCGGACTTAATGATCCCACCGCCTCCGCCTTTCTGGAATCGCTCACGACCGAGATCGGCCCGCGGTTGGCGGGCACCGATGCGATGACGCGCGCCGCCGCCTGGGCGGAGGCGAAGCTCAAGACGCTCGGCTTCGAGAATGTTCACCGCGAAGCCTTTCCGATGAAAGCGTGGATTCGCGGCACCGAGAGCGCGCGAGTCCTGTCGCCGGCGCCGCAAAATCTGGCGGTGACCGCCCTGGGAGGATCCCTTGCCACCCCGGCCGACGGCATCGAAGCCGAGATCGCGCTGTTTCGAACCTATGCCGATCTGCTGGCCGCACCCGCGGGATCGCTCGCGGACAAAATCGCGGTCGTGACGCAGCGAATGGTGCGCAGCCAGGATGGCGGCGGCTACGGTGCGATGAATCCGGTCCGCCGCGCCGGACCATCCGAGGCGGCCAAGCGGGGCGCGGTGGCTTATCTCCTGCGCTCGCTCGGGACGGACGATCACCGCTTGCCGCACACAGGCGCTCTCAACTATGCGGACGGCGTGGCCAAGATTCCGGCGGCGGCGCTGTCGACGCCCGACGCGGACCAGCTCGAAAGGCTCGCTGCTCGCGGGCCGGTGAGAATCCGGCTCGTTCTGTCGCCGACCGAGCGCGACGCCCAATCATGGAATATCGTCGGTGAGGTGAAGGGCCGCGAAAGGCCCGACGACATCGTGCTCATAGGCGCACATCTCGATTCCTGGGACTTGGGCACGGGCGCCACCGACGATGGCGCCGGCGATGCGATCGTTACCGGCGCAGCGCACCTGATCGCGCAGCTGCCGCAACATCCGCGGCGCACGATCCGCGTGGTCCTGTTCGGCGCCGAAGAGATGGAGTTCAGCGGCGCGGCCTACGCCAAGGCTCATGAAGCCGAGGTGTCCAAGATTGCCCTTGCGGGCGAGAGCGACGCCGGCGCTCGCGGCGTATTTGCGGTTCAAGTGCCGGCCGTCGTTCATGATGGCGAGTTCGGCCGGACGCTCGCCGACGTACTGGCGCCGCTCGGCGCCTATCTCGATCGGTTGCCGGCGCAGTTCAGCGGCAGCGACACGATGGGGCTGCAGAAGCTCGGGGTCCCGGTGGCATCCTTGCGGCAGAATATGTCGGATTATTTCGATACCCACCACACGGCCGACGACACGCTGGACAAGATCGATTCCAAGCAACTTAATCAGGCCGTCGCGGTCTGGGCCGCCTTCGTCTATCTCGCGGCGGAAACCGGAACCGACTTTCGTCCCGCGACCGCTGCGGCGAAATAGACGCGCTTCTATTGTGCTTTCGATCTGGCTCAGGCTGCCTATATATCGTAATGCGAGCTGTTGATCGGAATGAACCCGGTCGACCCGTCAACAGTTAAGAACAGCGAGACCCCGGTAAACTCCCGGGCCGATAGGAGGAGGAACCATGGATAGCGGAAGATTTACAGCCCTCGTTCTTATCATCGTCGTGCTCGTGGGCGCGACTTTCTACTATGCTTATTCGAGCATTCAGGACTTGCAGACCCAGGTCGCCAATCTTCAAACCCGGTCTACGGGTTGGTCGACATCCATGGCCAACGCGGCCGCGCGGGCGGATGCCGCGAAGGCGGCGGCCGACAATGTGGCGGCCTCGTTGGCGAAGCTCGGACCGATCGATCAAGCCGTGAAGCAGGCGCAAGACGCGGCGGCCGCCGCCGCCAAATCGGCCCAGGAAGCCCAGAATGCGGAAAGCGCCAAAGGGCGTCGCCGCTAACGGCTAAAGGATTCGAGTGGTCGCCTCCCTGCCGAGCGCGGTAATGGTGAGGCGGCCATCCTCGAGTTCCAGCTCTGTGCAGGAGCAATTGTCCGGCTGAAAGCAGACGACCCGATCATCGCCGCGCACGTGCCCGATCACGACGTTGATCGGGATGAAATGCGTCACGAGCACCGTGTCCCGTCGTATATAGCCAATCGCCGCCAGCAGACAGTGCCGCCAGCGGCGCAACACCGGATCGAGGTCGGGCCAGCGCCGCTGCGCAATTTCGCGCAGCCAAAGGCCGCGCGCCGCGAGGTCCGAAATCGGCGAGGGAATTTCGGCGATCAAAGGCTCGACCATCGCCGGGGTGCCCCAGCGCCGCTCGAGTGCCGCCGCGGTTTCCAAAGTCCTACGAAGCGGGCTGACGAGAACGGGCAGCGGCCTTCGCGGCAGCAGAACGTCCGCCATGGCCTCGGCCTGACGGCGGCCAGTGTCGTCGAGACCGGGATCGCGGTCGGCGTCGAACCTCGCCGCGGCCTGGCCGTGCCGTACCAGGTGAAGACGGACCCGAACGCCCATCAGTCCCGGAAATTCACGAATTGCAGCGGTTGGTCGACTTGCAGGCGTTTGATCAACGCGATCGTGTCCTGAAGGTCATCCTTCTTCTTGCCGGAGATGCGAAGCTCATCGCCCTGGATCGACGCCTGAGTCTTGAGCTTGCTGTCTTTGATCTCGCGGATGAGCCGTTTGGCGAGCTCGCGGTCGATTCCCTGCTTCACGATGACCTGCTGGCGCACCATGTCGCCCGACGCGCGCGCGGGTTCCTTGTAGTCGAGCGCGGATGGGTCGAGCTTGCGCCGTACGATATGCGTCGTCAGCAGCTCGTGCAGCTGCTTCAACTTGGGCTCGTTGTCGGCGAGAAGCGTAATAACCGATTCGTCGCGGGTGACCTTGGACTGTGAGTTCTTGAAATCGAAGCGGGTGGCGATCTCGCGGGCGATGTTGGCCAGCGCGTTGTCGACCTCCGTGAGGTCTGTCTTCGAGACGATATCGAAGCTCGGCACGTTCTCCTCCTACCAGCCATGGCGACGTCCTTAGACCTTTGTGCGCCATGTCGTCTACCCAATCACGCCAAAATATTATGTACAATCTCTAGTTTGACGCCAATCGTATTGTAGTTTAATATAAAGAACATACGATATCTGTGCAAACTTCGGGTGCCTCATGCATCGGATTCTCGTCGCGCTTACCGTGCTCGCCTTGCTGTCCGGCCTTCCGACCGCGCGCGCGGATACGACGCTTCTTAACGTGTCTTATGATCCGACCCGGGAATTCTATGTCGATTTCAATGCGGCGTTCGCCGCCTTCTGGAAGAAGCAGACCAGCGAGACCGTCACCATCCAGCAATCGCATGGCGGCTCGGGCAAGCAGGCTCGGTCGGTCATCGACGGGCTCGACGCGGATGTCGTGACCCTGGGGGCGCCGTCGGACATCGACGCCATCGCCGATAAGGGCCTCACCGGTAAAGATTGGGCGGCGAGGCTTCCCGACCACAGTGCGCCCTATACCTCCACGATCGTGTTCCTGGTCCGCAAGGGCAACCCCAAGGGCATCAGGGATTGGGGCGACCTCGTGAAGCCGGGGATCGCGGTGATCACCCCGAACCCGAAGACATCGGCCGGCGCGCGCTGGAACTATCTGGCGGCGTGGGGTTGGGCGCTAGACCAGTGGGGCAACGACGAATCCAAGGCGCGGGACTTCGTCACCCGTCTCTACAAGAATGTGCCGGTGCTCGATTCGGGCGCACGCGGATCGACCGTGACGTTCGCCCAGCGCGGCGTGGGCGACGTGCTGATCGCGTGGGAGAACGAGGCCTATCTTGCGATCAAGGAGGCAGGCGAGGGCTCGTTCGAAATCGTGGTCCCGTCCGAAAGCGTTCTTGCCGAACCGCCGGTGGCCGTGATCGACAGCGTGGTCGACCACAAAGGCACGCGGAAGGTCGCCGAAGCCTATCTGAAATATCTGTACAGCCCTGAGGGGCAGGAGATCGCCGCAAAGTGGCATTACCGCCCGCGCTCGCCGGATGTCGCCGCCAAGCATGCGGCCGAGTTTCCCACGCTGAAGCTCTTCACCGTGGACGAAAAATTCGGCGGATGGGCAAAGGTTCAGCCGATGCATTTCGCCGAGGGCGGGATCTTCGATCAAATTTACAAGCCGGGCGGCAACTGAGCTCGGCTGCGGATATTCCGGAACCGGCCCCCCACGATCGGCATTAATGAGGCGCGGCGGCGAGACGGCCGCCGCGCCGCGGCGCCCATCATGAAGGATGCGCCGGCCGGGATCGCGCGCCTGTCATTAAAATGGACAATCATCCGTGATCTTGACAAAGCGCGCGAATCGGGCTATGGCTCGGGGTGCTCCCTCGCCGGGAGCCGCGGGAATTTGAAGGGCAGCTTGCGCCGCGTCGACAAACGCTAAAGCGCCACGGGGATCGTCCGTGGGCCCGTTACGAGCCTGGAGTAGATCATGAGCACGACTCTTACTTCTCGATCCGACCTGTCTTCCTTCCATCGCTCCTCATCCTGTTGCTGCTGCTAGCGGCGGTTTCTTGCTGAAACCGGCGCGGCTTTCCGCGCCGCCGGATCTTTGAACAAGGAATGCCGCGCGGGCATTCCTCGAGAGGAGCACAGGCATATGGCTGACGCATTCATTATCGAGACCGCCCAATTCACCGCCGGCATCGTGGCGGCGGACCGTAGGGGCTTTCGCTTCTATGCATCGCATCCCGCGATGCTGAAGCTCGAAGGGGAGACGTTCGGCAGTCCCCGCGCCGCGCAACGCGCCGCGGAGAAGCTCGCCGGCGATCTCGGGATCGCGCCGGCGCGAGGGCCGAGGCTGACCTGAAGTCTCGAAGCGAAGGCAAATCGACAGAGATCAAGGCGCGAGCAATCGCGCCTTGATTTTCTTCGGTCCCCGCGCGACGCCGATGTGCTAGGCCTTTTCCAACGCGATCGGGAGGAGGAGCGCATGGTCAGGGCAAACGGAATCGGCGCGATCGTTGTCGGCACAGGCTTTGGGATATTCACCCATCTGCGCGCCTTGCGCGCGGCTGGCTTCGATGTGCGCGCTCTGGTCGGGCGGGACCACGCCAAGACTGCCGATAGGGCGAGACGACTCGACGTGCCGAATGCGTGCACCTCGCTGGCGGACGCCATGGCGCTCGACGGCGTCTCGGTCGTTACGGTCGCAACGCCGCCCCACACGCATCGCGATGTCGTCTGCGAGGCGGCGGCGGCCGGGAAGCACATATTGTGCGAAAAGCCGTTCGCGCTCGATGTCGCCCAGGCCCGCGAGATGCTCGCCGCGGCCGAGCGGGCGGGAATCGTGCATATGTTGGGAACCGAGTTTCGTTTCGGCGCGGGACAAGCGCTTCTTCGGCGCGTCGTGAAGGATGGCGCGATCGGCAAGCCGCTGCACGCGCTTCACCTGCTGCATGTGCCGGCGCTGGTCGATCCCGGCGAGCGCCTTCCCGACTGGTGGGACGATGAGCGGCGCGGCGGCGGATTTCTCGGCGCGTGGGGCGTCCACGTCATCGACCAGTTCCGTGCGATGCTCGGCGAGTTCACCGGCGTCAGCGCCAGCGTGCAGAAACTGGCGCCGAGGCCGGCCATGACGTCCGACGATACTTTCACCATTCACTTCCGCATGGCGAGCGGCGTTCAAGGCGCGATGATGGCCTCGATGGGCATCGCCGGTCCGCCCAACGCGATCACGCGCATCTCCGGCACCGACGGCAGCGCTTGGCTGCAAGGTGATGATGTATGGATCGCGAACCATAAGGGACAGCTCCAGGTGCCGGTGCCGAAGGAGCTCGAAAGCCCGCCGCCGGTGCCGTTCCCGATCACCGAGCTGATTCAATCGACGACGGATCGCTGGCACTCGCCCGGCAACGACCTGGTGCCGTACACGCGGCTGTTCGAGGCTTTGGCCGACCGGATCGCCGGGCAGGCGCCATCAGGCCCCGAGATCCCGGCGACATTCGCCGACGGCGTGGCCGCGCAAGCCGTCATGGATGCGGCGCGTCTATCTTCAGCGGAAGGGCGTTGGGTGGAGATCGGTTAGATTTCTTCCGGGGAAACGCTAACGTGCAGCCAGGCGCTCCAGCGCCGGTCCGATCTCGGTGAGCGTCGAAACGATATCGCCGCCGCTCTCGCGGATGAAATACTCGACCTGAAGATTGACCGTCCCGCCCTCATTGTCGGCCGATATGCGGAAGTCGCCGCGATAGCCCAAGATCGGCTTGGCGCGTGCGAAGCCATAGCCGATCTCGGCTGCCGTGCCGCTGTCGACATCGGATCCGTCGAGCACCGCAAGCATCGCGTCCGAGCGATCGATCGCCGCGCGATTCTCGGCGGCGATTTCCATATTCAGGCGCCGCCACGCCGTTCGTCTTTCCGCTCCCGTCGGGAGCACGGCGACAGCCGCGATGCGGGTCTGATCGGTCAGCGCCCACGGATCCACAGCCTCATGACCGAGGCTGACGACGAGCGGAATCAGCACGCCGTGATAGAAATGCTTACCGGCCTCGGAAAAGCCGTAGGGCCCGGCGAGGTAGATGCGCACGCTCAGCGCGCTCCGATCGAATTTGCGACGGCTCGCGAGACCGGTACCGGAAACTCCAACAGATGTTGCGCCATGCCTTTGGCCGCCGCATCGAGACGCGGTGAATTGTTGATGTCGCCGTCGAGCGAGTCATGGACCACGAAATTCAGCGCGCTGAATCCGGGAACGTCATAACGATCCACGCGCGCCCTTTCGGGCTTGAGGAAATGGCGGTACCAATCCGCGACGGCCTCCGGCGTCAGCGCGGCGCGGATATAGGGCAGATATGCCGCGCGGCGCGCGATCACGCCGACATTGAAGAGGCCGCCCTTGTCGCCGCTCCGGCCCCAGGCGAGCGCGATCAGGGGAACCGTTATAGACGGATCGACATCATTGGGCGCGGGCGGCGGCGCCGGTCGACGGATCATCTCCGGTCGGAAAATATCCGTCGGCGCGACGGCGAACGCGATGACGCGATCGTCGACCCGAACCTCGGGCGTCACCTTGTTCTTCTCCAGTAGAAACAGGAACAGCACCGTCACGGGCGACGGGCCTTTGCCGAATCCGACGAGGCTTCCGATCGTGCTGCCGACCGACATGTTCATCATGGCCGAGAATTGTTCGCGCCAGAACAGATCGATCGCGGCCTTCTTGTCATGCTCCACCGCGACCTTGCAGATCGCCTCGCGGGCGGCGCCGGCGAGCCCGCGCTTGCGCGCGCCGTAGCTGCCTTCGCCGTCGAGAATCTCGACATGCGAGCGGCGGAGGTCGCCGAGGTTCCGATCGCGCAGCATCTCGCGCGTGCGCTCCAGAATCGCGGCGGCCTGCCGCTCCGCTTTGGCCGCCGCGTCGATGCCGACGATCGGCATCAGCGACACCGCGCGCCACCCGTCGTCATAGGTTACGCAGACCTTGTAGGTCGATGTCGGCGGATAGCCCCTCACGCCGGAGACAGCGACGCGGTCCGGCCCGATCTGCTCCAGCCGAATCTCACTGAAGTCGCAGACGACGTCCGGCACGATATAGGCCTGCGGATCGCTCACCTCGTAGAGAAGCTGCTCCGCCACCGTGCCGATCGACACGAGACCGCCCGTGTTCATGGGCTTGGTGATCACGAAGCTTCCGTCGGCGCGGCATTCGCCGACGGGATAGCCGGCATGGGCCCAATCGGGGACGTCACGCCAATCGGTGAAGGTGCCGCCGGTTGCCTGCGCGCCGCATTCCAGCAGATGACCGGCCGCGCTACCGGCGGCGAGCAGCTGATAATCCTGCGGCTCCCAGCCGAACTCGTGGATCAGCGGCCCTAGGATGAGCGCGCTGTCGACGACGCGCCCCGTGACGACGATATCCGCGCCGGCGGCGAGCGCGGCGGCGACCGGGAAGCCCCCCAGATAGGCATTGATGCTGCCGACATTGTCGGGGAAGGGCGCGCCGGTGAACATGTCGCAGTAGCCTTCGCGGCGGAGTTCGTCGACGCGCTGGCGGAGATCGTCGCCCTCGACGACGCCCACCTTGACGGCCACGCCGAGCTCGTCCGCACGCTTGCGGATCATCGCCGCGAGACCGCGCGGATTGAGCGCTCCGGCATTCGCCACGACCTTCACGCCCTTCGCCTTCATCTCCGCCAGATGCGGCCCGATATGGACGTCGACGAAATCGGTCATGAAGCCCGAATTCGGGTCGAGTGCCTGCATCTTGGCGAAGATGTTCATCGCACCTTCGCCCAGATAGTCGAAGATCAGATAGTCGATTCCCGGCACGGCCAGCAGCTGCGGCACGGCGATCGCGCTGTCGATCGAAGCGCCGGCCGCGCCGCCGATGCGGACGATCCGCTCATTCATGATCGCACCCTGCGGTCAGCTCATCTGCGCGCGCAGAAACAGAACGTCGTAATAATCGCGCCAATGCTTGATCTTGCCGTTCTCGACTTCGGCCGCGCCCATGACCGGGCAATCGATCCATTTGCCGTTCCTGCGGAATCGGTCGACCCGCTCGGTCAGCACGAGTCCCGGCTTCGCCTCGGCGATGTTCTTGACGATGATCTCGGTCGCGTCGGAGTTCGTCAGATAGCCCGACAGCAACTCGCGGATCGCAGGCTTTCCGACGATCGGCGCGTCGGGCATGTTGTGATAGATGCCGTTCTCCGGGATATAGCTCATCTGCGTTTCGAGGTCGCGCGCCTGACCCGCGCGACAAAAGGCGAGGATCGTCGCGACTGCGCCGGAGGGCGCCGCCTGGGCCGAATTGCCGAAGCCGAAAGCGATAGGCAGCGCCGCACCCATGAGACCGCGGCGAGACAAGCTCCAATCGATCATGGACCGCATCCTTTTTTCGACCCTTCCCCATCGAACGGCCGTGGATGCGAGATTAGCCCCGCGCGCCTCGGGCGTCACGGCATGCGTTTCAACCGGTAGAGGACGTTGTTGAGCGCGAAGACGAGCGTATCGGGATCGATCATCGCGAAATCCATGTCGAAGTCGGCGGCCGAGCTGGCGCAGCCCTCGTTCAGCGAGGCGATCGTCCTGTCCTTGAAGCCGAGCTTCGCGGCGTCGGCGCCGGGATTCTTCAGCCCGCCCTCGAACAGGCCGTCGGGCTCGGTCATGTTGACCTTGTAGACGACCTTTCGGCAGCCGAAGGGCGGCGGCGCCTCGATCCCGGTCTTGGTGAAGGTGATCGTCATATGGGAAATGGTCTTGTCGAAATCCGGCGTGGTCGACGCGTCGTGCGGATCGACCCAGGGCGCCGGGTCCGCGCTGACGACGCTCCAGCGGCCGAGAAACGGATTGTCGGCGGCGAGCGCGGTCGTGCCCCATATCGTCGAAAGAATCGCGTAAGCCAACAGGCGGCGCGGGTCAGGCAAGGTCGATCGCATGGCGCTTCAAATCCTCCAGCGAGCAATATTCGAGCGCTCCTTCGTGCGTTGCCCGCAGCACGACCCGCGGCGCCTTCCCGGCTTCCAGAGCTTCCTGCCAGCGAGGCGCGCAGAGGCACCAGCGGTCCCCCGGCTCGAGCCCGGCAAAGCCATAGGCGGGGAGCGGGGTCGACAGGTCGTTGCCGCGCGATTTCGAAAAGGCGAGAAATTCGGCGGTCGCAACGACGCAGACCGTGTGGCTGCCAACGTCCTGCGGTCCGGTATTGCAGCAGCCATCACGAAAGAAGCCGGTCATAGGCCGCATGGAGCAGGGCGCCAGTGGCTCTCCCAGCACGTTCCGCGACGGGCTCCGGCCGCCCTCCTCGCCAGTATCCAGCGGCATTTCCGCCTCCCTCACCGTTTCGAGACGCTCAGAAAACGCGCGTCAGCATCAGCTTGATCACCAGATCGTCGGACGCCGCCGTAAATCCGTGCCCAAGCCCGAACTCGACTTGCACCCGATCGCCATTGTAGTCGACGACGCCGAATAGCTCATGGAGCTGACCATTCGCGCCTTCGAGGTGACGCGCTTGGCCATAGTCCGCATAGTGCTCGACGGCGACCGCCCACAGCTCGGAGAAATTATAGGCGATGCGCTCCGCCGGCGCGATGTCGAGCGAGCCCAGCCCTTCGAAGGAGAAATCGACGATCGGGTTGGCGATTAGATCGACCGGCCCGAAGCGCACGCCGACGATGGGCCGCATTTCGGCCGAGAAGCGGGTCGGCTCCCAATGCCGCGCATTGTAGCTGAGCTCGAAATTGACGGCGTAGAAGAAGCTCCGCTCATTGGCATGCGGCATGGCGAAGAGCGTGCGCAACTTCACGCTGTCCAGCTCCGGCCGCCCGTCGCGGGCGAGCGTATAGACGGGCAGGTAAGCGCCGAGCTCCCACCATTCATTCACGCCATAGGCATATTCGGGCACGCCGTTCCAAGCATGGTCGGGCACGACGCCCCCGGGGAAATCCGGCTCCTTGCGACCATCGGGCGTGTAGTTGTTGTGCAGCGTGACGCTGAACTGCCCGGGCTCGTTGATCTCGCCCGTATAGACCTGGATCTCGTCGGTCTGCCCGCATGCCGGCTGCGCAATCGCGCAAACGCAAGCCAGCGCCAGGCAGGGCGCAAGAGCCTTCAGCATGACGGACCAAGCCCGCACCTTGGCATCGAGCGGCATCGCCGCATGGGCCGGGCTGGTCGAGGGCAGGCGGGTAAGGACATGTGAGCCGTTCGGCAGCAAAGGCAAAGCGTGACGACGGAAGGCCGCCTCCGCTTTGCTGCCGTTGAAGTAGACGTGCGCGATTCGCGGGTAGCTTGCGAACAAGGCCGGAAAGTCATTGCCCACTTCTTCGGTGATCGACGTGTCGAGACTGCCGGGTCTCACGCAAGCTTTGAGCGAATCCCATAGAGCGACGCCGGCCGCCTGAAGGCGAGCCACTCTTATCTCGTAGGGCAAGGATGGGGCGGCTCCGAACAACGCGCCCATGATGGGCCAGAATGCGTTCCGCGGATGTGCATAATATTGGCCGGCTTTCAATGACGCTTCTCCCGGCATCGACCCCAGGATGAGGACCTTGCTGTTGTCGGAGACGATCGGCGGAAAGCTCTCGACGCGGGTCATGGCGGCGCGACCGGTGCTATATTTCTGGGGATCTTGATCACGCACCCTTCAGTATCGCGGGGCACTCGACAGCGACGCCCTGCTCCCCTATATGAAGCCCCTCTCTTGGACGGGTGCATAGCTCAGTTGGTAGAGCAGCTGACTCTTAATCAGCGGGTCCAAGGTTCGAGTCCTTGTGCACCCACCATCGCCAATCTCTTTTCGCTTCAGTACGTTAGCGAATCTGCATCCAGACAAAACTGGGCACTGCGCGAGCAGCACATCGTCACGGTTAGATGATAATTTAGCGCATGGACTCAATCCGCTTTCAAAGGCTCACTGACATACCTTCCCCACCAGCGGGCTATTCGCGCATCGTCAATTCGGTCGCGAACGATGGTTCGCTTTTGTTCCTCTCGATTGAGCACACAGGCGACGATGCGGTTAGCGAGACCTACGCGAGCGGTATCGGTATTTTCCCCAAAACAAGCATGAACGAAGCAAAGCGGTTTCACCTATCCATTTGGCGAGCAACCGGCCCGCTCCAAACAATCGACCTGCCCGAACTGGATTTGACTTTTCCGTTGGTCGATATGTTCCCAGATGGGCGGATCCTAGTCGTTGGTCCGCGATGCTCATGGCGAGGGAATGAGGATTACGATTTAAACGCTGCCGTTTTCGATCCGACGACGGCCAAGGTGTCGCGTATTCTTTTGGGTGACGGGATAAACCGCGCATACGTAGACGCTCGCGGCAGAATCTGGGTCGCGTATGGCGACGAAGGAATCTTCGGCAACTTCGGGTGGGGAGGCCCCGGTCCGACTCCGGTTGGTGCCGCTGGACTCGTGTGTTTTGCCGAAACGGGCGAAAAGCTTTGGGAATATCCTGCCAATGCAAACGGTACGATGGCCGACTGCTACGCACTTAACGTCTCCGACTCCGAGGCAGCCACATTCTTTTACACGGATTTCCCGGTATGTCGGATATCGAGCGACTTTAACCTCGCGCATTGGAAGACGGAATTGGGTGGCTGCCATGAGTTCGCAATCTCGAACACCGCGGCACTTTTCTCAGGCCAGTACAACGATCCGACCGATACCGCTTACCTTGGAGGATTTGATGCAGACGGCCGAATGAATGCGAAGCAGGTCCGGTTATTGCTGCCAGATGGCTCCGTGCTACCGAAGGGGCAACTGCTAGGGCGAGGTCCAAATCTTTACTTCTTCGATACCCTCAACGTCTATCGAGTAGGCCTGGATTAGCCTCTGCTAAAGTCGGTTTTGTGGGGCAACGGAATGGTCAAAACCCAGTGCCCAGTTTGGCCCCGGTTGGTCCACCAAAGCCTCTTATAATTTCAAAGACTTGGGGTGCCTACCGCGTGATCGGCGCCGGCACTGGGAATGAGGCGGACCCGCTGAGCTGAGATTTCGACATCCGCCATAGTGTCGACCTCATATTATCGCTCGCGACGGCGATCGCGCCTAGGCACCGGGACGCCGCTTCATCGACATCCACGCGTCCCGACCTTCCTCCTGTCCCAAGGGGCTCGGACAAGCTGTCCGTCCGACGTCGAGGCTCCGATTACAGGGAATCAAGCGCTCGTGCGGTCGATGCGAACATCCTTGGGTTTGCTTAAAGCCTAGCGCCTTGGACTTATTTAAGAACCGGACATCAAACCGGACTTTCAAGTGGGCGTTTTCTTTCTTGTATACGCACTAAGCATATGATGTATAATAATGTATGTCGCTCTCGGAACCGGCCAAACAAGTGGACATCAAAGCGCCGGAAGATCGAGGCGAGAGCATCGGTCTCATGGAGCCGCTGCTGATCGGGGAAAGCTCACGTCATCGAGCCGACCTGACCGATCTCGCGCTGGACCTGGCCGCCAAGAGCGCCGGCTTCCGACGGGCCCTGCCGGAGAGCCTCGTCTCCTCGCTCGCTGACCTCGTGCGGGCGATGAACTGCTATTACAGCAACCTGATCGAGGGCCATGACACGCATCCGATCGATATCGAGCGCGCGCTGAAGGGCGACTACAGCGCGAACGCGATGAAGCGCGATCTGCAGCTGGAGGCCAAAGCCCATATCACCGTGCAAGAGTGGATAGACAAGGATGGCTTGAAAGGCCGCGCCGCCACGTCCGAGTCGATTCGCGAGATCCACTGCCGCTTTTGCGAGCTCCTGCCCGAGAACCTGCTATGGCTCGAGGACCTTGCGACCAAGGAGAAGATCAGGGTCGTTCCCGGCGAGCTACGGCGCCGTGACGTCGTGGTCGGCCGGCACGTCCCCGTCAGTCCCGGAGCGATACCGCGCTTTCTCAGCCGCTTCGAGGAGGGGTACGGCAAGCTCGGCAAGACCGAGACCATCATCGCCGCGGCGGCGGCGCATCATCGCCTGGCGTGGATTCACCCATTCCTCGACGGCAATGGCCGCGTTGCCCGCCTGATGTCGCATGCGACGCTGCTCGAAGTCTTGGATACGGGCGCCATCTGGTCCGTCGCGCGCGGCCTCGCCCGCAACGTCGACGCCTACAAGGGGCATCTTGCCGCCTGCGATCTGCCGCGCCGCAACGATCTCGACGGCAGGGGCAATCTCAGCGAGGAGGCGCTTGCTGAATTCACGCGCTTCTTCCTGACCGCCTGCATCGATCAGGTGACGTTCATGGAGGGGCTGATGCAGCCCGACCGGCTGCGGGCTCGAATCCTGCTCTGGGCCGAGGAGGAGATCCGCCTTGGCAATCTGCCGCCCAAGGCGAACAACATCCTCGAGGCGATCCTCTACCGTGGGGAGCTTCCGCGCGCCGACGTGCCCGCCATCGTCGCCACCGGCGATCGCCAAGCGCGCCGCGTCGTCTCCACCCTGCTGGAGCGGGGCGTGCTCAAATCCGGGAGCTCGCGCGCGAATCTGCGCCTCGCCTTTCCGGCGGCCCTCGCCTCGCGCTGGATGCCGGGCCTATTCCCAGAACGACCCTCGTGAGTCCTTGTGCACCCACCAATCTTTTCAAGATCGGCCTTGGCTGCCGGAATCGGGACCTCCCAAAAGGCCGGCCGTCCCCGGCGCGTCAATCCCCCAGCGGATAGCGGCGGCTGATCTTGGTGTCCCGGTGGATAAGGACGCTGATCAGCAGGCCGAACCCCATCATCACCGCCAGCATCGAAGTGCCGCCGTAGGAGATGAGGGGCAGGGGCACGCCCACCACCGGGATCAGCCCCATCACCATCGCCATGTTGATGAAAACATAGAGGAAGAGGTTGACGCTGAGGCCGATCGCCAGCATCCGTCCGTACTGGTTGCGGCTCCGAAGGGCGACGATCAGGCCGTAATAGGCGACCAGCGAGAACAGCCCTAAAAGCGCGACCGCGCCCCAGAAGCCCCATTCTTCGGCGAGCAGCGGCATGATGAAGTCGGTCTGCTTCTCGGGCAGGAAGTTCAGATGGCTTTGCGTGCCGTTGAGGAATCCCTTGCCGAAGAGCCCGCCCGAGCCCAGCGCGATGCGCGACTGCGTGATGTGGTACCCGGCGCCCAGAGGGTCGGTCGACGGGTCGAGAAAGGTCATGACCCGGCGCTTTTGATAATCATGCATGAAGCGCCAGGCGATCGGCCCGGCCGCCACGGCGCCCGCCGCCGCCGCACCGAACAGCCAGATCCGGGCGCCGCCTGCGAACACCATCGCCGCGCCCGCCAAGGTCAGCATGATGGCGGTGCCGAGATTGGGCTGCAGCAGCACGAGCGCGACCGGCACCAGGATCATGACCGCGGGGATGACGAGGCTTCTCAGCCGCGCCGCTTCCTCGTTCAGCCGGGCGTGGTAATAGCGGGCGAGCGCCATCACCAACGCGATCTTCTCCAGCTCCGAGGGCTGGATCTGCACGATGCCGAGATTGAGCCAGCGCTGAGCGCCGAGAGCTCCCACCTTCCCGGCCACCTCGACGCCCGCCAACATGGCGAACATCACGGCGTAGATGGGATAGGAGAGCTTGAACCAGAAGCGGATATCGACCAGCGAGATCGCGATCATGACGACGAGGCAGCTGGCGAAGCGCTCGAGGTGCCGCCCTGCCCAAGGCTGGAAGCTGCCGTTGGCGGCCGAATAGAGCGCCACGCCGCCGACCGCGCCCAGCGCGATCACCATCAGAATGAAAAGGGGCGGGAGCTGGCGGGCCTTGGCGCCCAATCCGGGCTGCGGCTGATCGAAGGTGATGTTCGCCATGGCTTATGGGCTCAGGCGGGCGTCTGGATGCGCGCGGGGTCGCGCTGCTGGGCGAGCAGCAGCAAATCATGCGCGACCGGACCGGCCGCCTCGGCGCCGAAATGGCCGGCATGCTCGACCAGCACCGAGCAGACATAGCGCGGATTGTCGACCGGCGCGTAGCCGACGAACCACGCATGGTTCTTCAGCTTCCAGGGCAGATTCTCCTCCAGGTGCCCGAAATGGCCGCTATCGCGCTCGGCCAGCGTATATTGATGCACCTGGGCCGTGCCGGTCTTGCCGCCCATCTGCATGCCCGGCTCCTGGATCTGCACATGCGCGCCGGTATGGCGGAACCCCGGACTGCAGGCCGTTCGCATGCCGGCAAGCACGGCCTCGAGATGCTCCGGCTTGAAGTCGATCTTGGGCCAATCCGTCCGCTCGCGTTCGACGCCCGACACGTCCTTGACCAGATGCGGCTTCACCGCATAGCCGCCGCTGGAGAGCCGCGCCACCATCGTCGCGATCTGGAGCGGCGTCGCCGCGACCTGCCCTTGCCCGATGGCGCAGGAGATCGTCTCGCCGGCATACCAGGGCTCGCCGGTATGGGCCTTCTTCCAAGCGGTCGACGGGATGGTCCCGCTATGCTCGTTCGGGATGTCGATACCGGTCTTCTCGCCCAATCCCAGCCGGTTGGCGACTGCTGCGATGGCGTCGATCCCGGTGCGATTGCCGACATCATAGAAATAGACGTCGCAAGATTGGGCGATGCCCTCGACCAAGCCCAGCGTGCCATGGCCGCCATGCTTATATTCGTCGCAATAGAAGGTGTGGCCGCCCAGCGTGAACGTGCCGTTGCAGGTCACATGGTGATCGAGGCCGATGGCGCCGCTCTCCAGCCCAGCCAGCGCCACGACGAGCTTGAACGTCGAGCCCGGCGGATAGGCGCCGGCGATCATCTTCGGGATCAGCGGCGCCGTCTCGTCATCGAGCAGCGATTTCCAGAGCTCCGACGGAATGCCGCGGCTGAACACATTGGGATCGAAGCCGGGCGCCGACGCGAAGGCGTAGACGGCGCCGGTCTGCGCGTCCATGACGACCGCCGCCCCGCTGCGTTCCTGCAGCAGCCTTTCATGGGCCGCCTTCTGCAGCGCCGCGTCGATCGTCAACGTCACCGTGTGGCCGCGTTGCCCTTCGTTGCGCGACAGCTCGCGGATCTCGCGGCCATAGGCGTTGACTTCCATCTCGCTCGTGCCGGCGGTGCCCCGCAGCTGCTCGTCGCGATATTTCTCGATCCCGCTTTTGCCGATCTTGAAGCCGGGCAGCGATAGCACCGGCTGATCGTCGTCGAGCTCGTCTTCGCTGACCGCCCCGACATAGCCGATCAGATGCGCCGCCTCGTCGGCCATGGGGTAGGATCGGACCTCGCCCACATCGATGATGACCCCCGGAATGTCGGGCGCGTTGACCTCCAGCACCGACACCTGGTCCCAGGTCAGATTCTCGCGCACGATGACCGGCATGAAGCGCCGCCGATGCGCGATGTCGCGGCGGATGCGCTCGACCTCGCTCGGCGCCAGGTCGATGATGCCGGAGAGCACGCCCAGGGTGCGGTCGAGGTCGGGCGTCTGCTCCGAGACGATCAGCGCACGGAAATTCTGATCGTTGTTGGCGAGCGGGATCCCGAAGCGATCGACAATAAGGCCGCGCGACGGCGCGATCAGCCGCATCGAGATGCGATTGTCCTCGGCCAGCATCTGGTAGCGCTTGGAATCGACGACCTGCAGATAATACATGCGGGCGACCAGCGTCGCGATCATGCCCGCCTGGAGGCCGCCCAGCACCAGAGACCGCCGCGTGAGCTGCCGGTAACGCTCGAGATCGCCGCGCTCCGTGGACATCGGCTTAAGCCAGCTTTTCCGAAAGGGCGCGATGGACCGGGATCAGAACCAGCCCGGCGACCACCGGAAAGAGGACGAATCCCAGCAGCGCGCGCACCAGCGCCTGGGCGATCGGGGCCGGCGTGAAAGTGAAAAGGGAATAGACCATCCATTCGACGATTGCGGCGCCGAACACCACCGGAGCGAATCCAAGCCAGAGCAGCGGGAAGGGGCGATTGCCGAGAAAGCGCTGCTGGCTGCGAAGAATCCACTGGACGAGGACCAGGATCAGCGCGCCCGAGCCGATTGGGGCGCCCGTCAAAAGATCCTGGAAGAGCCCGAGCAGGAAGGCGGCGCTTGGCGGCAGCAGGCCGGGGCGGGCCAGCGACCAATAATAGACCGCGGCCACCATGAAGGGCGGAGCGAGCGCGCCCCATTCCGGGATGCCCAGCGGGATCACGACCAGAATGCCGAGGAGAAGCGTCGTCACCGCGGGCAGCAGCTTGCGGGCATTGCGATCGAGCCGCTGAATCGCTGTCGGGGTCGCCATCATCAGGGCACCAGGCCGCGATTATCGATCATCGTGGTGGCGGGCTCGCCCTCCGGAGTCAGAGCCGAGGCTGCGGCCGAGTCCACCAGCTCGATATATTCCAGCCGATCGAGCGCGGCCAAAGGCTCCACGCGGATGTCGCCACTGCCAATGCGCGCCACGCGGCCGACCAGCAGACCGGCCGGGAAGATTCCGTCATGACCTGCGGTGACGACCCGGTCGCCGACCGATACTTGGGCGGCCTTGGGGAAATAGAGCAACCGGGGCATGGGCGAGTTGTCTCCGGCCAGGATGGCTCGGGCTCGCGTGCCTTCCAGCATAACCGGGATTCGGGAGTTGAGGTCGGTGATCAGCAGGACTCTGGCCGACCAGGCGCCAACCTCGGTGAGGCGGCCGACGAGGCTGGTGCCCACCATCGCCGCCTGTCCTTTCGCCAACCCGTCATGCGCGCCACCGCCCACCAGAATGCTGCGGACATAGATTCCGCCAGGCTCGGCAATGACCGGCTCGGTTTTGAGAATGGGCGGCGAAGCGGGCGCCAGATTGATCATGTCGCGCAGCACCCGGTTCTGCGCCTCCAGCCCAAGGGCGGTCGCCTGCCATTGCTTCAGCCGGGCATTCTCCTCGCGCAGCCTGACATTCTCCTCCGCGAGGTCGAGAAGGCCGGCGGTGCGCGCGGCGGTGTCGCGCACCGTCGCGATCGGCTGCTGGAGGAAGGCCAATATCGGGGCGACGGCATCGGTGGTTCGGGCGCGCATCTGGTCGACCAGCGCATGGTCGAGCCGGCTCAGCGCGATCAGCGAAACCGCAACCATGACCAAAAAGAACGAAGAGAATCGCTGAGCGACCGCACGCCACGGCACGGCGACGCGGGCCGCGAATGCCTCTCGTTGCTTCACCTCAGGACCGACCTCCCATCAAAGACTGCCGACTCGGACGCCGGACTTTCCTGACGAGCGGAATTATAGGACGCGCATCCCTGATTCGCACGCGTCGCGTGAGCGTCCGGTCGTCATGTCGCGGCGCCAAGCCACGGATTTTCTTAGCGGCAAATGGTTAATAAGCGTTGATGATGACGTTCTTCAGCGTCTTCATCTCTTCGAGCGCGCGGCCCGAGCCCAGCGCCACGCAGGACAGTGGATCGTCGGCGATCGAGACCGGCAGCCCCGTGGCATAGCGCAGCACATGATCGAGGTTCGACAGCAGCGCTCCGCCGCCGGTCAGCACGATGCCCTTGTCGACGATATCGGCGGCGAGCTCGGGGGCGGTGTGCTCCAACGCCACCTTCACCGCCTCGACGATGGCGGCGACCGGCTCGCCCAGGCTCTCGGCGATCTGCCGCTCGGTGATGACCAGCTCCTTGGGGACGCCGTTCATCAGGTCGCGGCCCTTGATCTCCATGACGCGGCCGTCGCCGTCGTCGGGCGGGCAGGCCGACCCGATCATCTTCTTGATCCGCTCGGCCGAGCTCTCGCCCACCAGCAGATTATGGTTGCGGCGGATATAGGCGATGATCGCCTCGTCCAGCTTGTCGCCGCCGATGCGGACCGAGCGCGAATAGACGATGCCGCCCAGCGAGATGACCGCGACCTCGGTCGTGCCGCCGCCGATATCGACGATCATCGACCCGGTCGGCTCGGTCACCGGCAGCCCGGCGCCGATCGCCGCCGCCATCGGCTCCTCGATCAGGAAGACCCGGCGCGCACCGGCGCTCTCGGCCGATTCCTGGATGGCGCGGCGCTCGACAGCCGTCGATCCCGAAGGCACGCAGATGATGACCTGAGGCGATGCGAAGCTCCGCCGGTTGTGGACCTTGCGGATGAAGTGCTTGATCATCTCCTCGGCGACTTCGAAATCGGCGATGACGCCGTCGCGCAAGGGGCGGATGGCCTGAATGTTGCCGGGCGTGCGGCCCAGCATTTGCTTGGCCTCGTCGCCCACGGCCAGAACCTGGGTCTTGCCGCGGTTGCTGGCGATCGCGACCACCGACGGCTCGTTCAGAATGATGCCGCGCCCCTTCACATAGACGAGGGTGTTGGCGGTTCCGAGATCGATCGCGATGTCGTTGGAAAGAAAGCCGAACAGGTTTCCGAACATATAAAAAAATCAATCCATAGGGCGGGTCGGGCTTCAGCTCGGCCTGGATAGAGCAACCCCGGATATCGCTCAAAGGCTTGGACCGACTTTAGACTGAGTCGGCCGACAGATGCGAGTGTCGCGCGCGTATGGTTAACACAGTCCTTACGTCGGGCTACAGCCCTTTAATCGTCGATCGCGCGATAGGTCAGCTGCTCGAAAGCCGTCAAGGACGAGGCCTGGCGGACTTGGCCGGGTTTGGGTCTCAGATCCCGCATGTTCTGGACCAGATAGATCATCACCATGTCTTCCTTGGGATCGGCCTGCCACCAGGTGCCGAAGGCGCCCGGCCAGCCGAACGACCCTTTGGAGGCGAAGGCGATGGCGCTCTGCCGCACCGGGTCGTCGACCACCGACATGCCGAGCCCGAAGCCTTGCCCGCCCCAGAAATCCAGGCCCATAAAGGGGATCTTGCGCTGTTCCGGCGTCAGCCAATTGGCGGTCATGAGCTCGACGGAATCATGCGACAGGATGCGGGTGTCGCCGAGCTTACCCAGATCCTTCAGCATCCGGCCGAAGCGGCCGTAATCGTCAGCGGTGGAGAGCAGGCCGCCGCCGCCCGACGCGAAGCGCGGGGCGGCGTCAGGCGCCGGTAACGGCACGGCGACGCGCTTGCCGGCCGCGTCATAGCCATACATGGACGCGACCCGGCCGAGCTTGTCCTTGGGCATAAAGAAGCCGGTATCCTTCATGCCGAGCGGCTGGAAGATCCGGCTTTTGAGGAATTCCGGGAAGGGCGTGCCCGAGACGCGCTCGATGAGCACGCCCAGTACGTCGAAGGAAATGCTGTAATTCCATCGCGCGCCCGGATCGAAGGCCAGCGGCAGCGTGGCCACCCGCTTCATCCATTCGTCGGGCGAAAGCTTGTCAGACTCGCCCCGCGGAAGCGCCTTCTCGATCGCCTCCGACAGCGGGCCGGTGGACGTGAAATCATAGACCAGGCCCGAGCGGTGGGTCATGAGGTCGGAGAGGGTGATCGGCCGCGGCGCCGGGTGGGTCTCGTCGAGCGGCCCGTCGGCTGCGTTCAGCACCTTGCGGTCGGCGAGCTCGGGGAGCCATTTCTCGACCTTGTCGCCAAGCGCGAGCTTGCCTTCCTCGACCAGCATCATGACGCCGACGCCGGTCACCGGCTTGGTCATCGACGCGATTCGGAAGATCGAATCGCGTTGCATCGGCGCTTTGGCCTCGCGATCGCGCCAGCCGAGCGCGTTCACCTGCGCGATCTCGCCATGACGGCTGAGCAGCGTGACGAGGCCGACCGCCTCCTCCTGGCTCACATAATGTTGCAGCGAGTCGGTGATGCGCTTGAGACCGTCCGGAGAAAACCCGCCGGGCCCGGCTTTGCCCGCCGCGACCGCCGGCAGCGGCAACGCCGCCGAGGCCGCCAAGGCGGCTCCGGCCTGTATGACCTTTCTTCTCCTGATATCGGTCCCGTTCATGGCCATCCCCTTCCCCTGGCCGCCATTTGTTTCACAAATTGAACCAGTGGAGGACGGATGTCACGTCTTTGCAGCGCGCGGCAGAAAAGAAAGCGCTAAGCCGGCATTCCCAGCGCGCGCTTGTAGAGGTCGAGGAGCTCTTCCTGCTCGCGGCGGTCTTCGACGTCCTGTTTGCGCAGGCGGATGATTTGCCGCATGACCTTGACGTCGAAGCCGGTGCCTTTGGCCTCGGCGAAGACCTCCTTGATGTCGGCCGCGATGCCGGCCTTTTCCTCTTCCAACCGCTCGATCCGCTCGATGAAGGTGCGCAGCCGCTTGGCGGCGGTTTCGCTGGTCGCGGGGTCGGCGGAGCCGGTGTTGAGATTCTTGTCGGGCATGGATCGAAGGCCGGGGGCGGGAGGAAGGAAGGCGGAAGCTAGGACCGAATCCCGGCAGAGACAAGAAGCCAGAAACGCAATGTCACCCTGTCCTGCGGAACCGTCTCAATACCGGGCCGGGATCGAGCCTCTCTGTTAGCTTACGAGCGCGAGCAATCGCGCCGCCGAGCTTCAGCACCTCTGCGATCCGGCGGTCGAGGAAGGCCCAGCTTGCCGTGCCGCCTTCGCTCTTGTCCTCGAGCCAATAGAGCGTGGTCGTCACCAACACGCCCGAAAGCAGGCCGCGTTTCGTGTAGAAATTGAAGTCCGTCGATTTGTCGCCGGCCGCGCGCCAGATCCGGTCGCAGGTACGATAAAGCAACTGGGCGGACAGCGCGGCGCGACGCGGCGTGGCAAGCCAGGCGGTCGCCTTGCGCGCGGCCTCCCGCCAGGGGGCCATGGATTCGAGGCGGGCGCGGACGCCAAGCGCCACCTTCTCGTGAGTCTTGAGGCCCGAGACGCCGTGCGCGGAAAGCGTCTTCAGCGCCTGTCGATCCGCCCAGTCGGAGAAATGCGCGACCGCGTCGCGGCCGCCGCCGGGAAAGGCATGGAGCAGATCCTGTCGTTCCAGCCCCGCATCGGCCGCGCCCGCCCTGAGCGCGGCCATCGACCACCCGTCGAAAGCGACATGCGGCAGCGCCGCAAGCAGGATTTTGTCCTTGAGGTTCTCGCCCGAGTCCCTGGCCCGGCGGGTCGTCACAGATTGTCCGCCGCGGTCGCGGCGGCATCGGCGGCAGCCTGGGCCGCGGCTTGCAGCTCATCGTCATAGCCCAAGCTCGACAGATCCGTCATGCGGTCCAGATAGACGATGCCGTCGAGGTGATCGACCTCATGCTGCAGGATGCGGGCCTGGAAGCCAGAGGCCTCGCCCGCGATCTGCTGCCCGTCGAGCAGCAAGCCCTTGAAGCGAACTCGCGAGGACCGCGGCACCAGGCCGCGCAGCGGCGGCGCCGAGAGGCAGCCTTCCCAGCCGAGCTCGGTCTCGGCGCCCAAAGGCTCGACCTCGGGGTTGATCAGCGCCACGACCTGCTGGCGTTCGGGCTGGTCGGCGCCAGCCGAGCGGTCGGCCATGATCCGCATGACGATCATGCGGATGCTCTCGCCCACCTGCGGCGCCGCCAGACCTACGCCCGGCGCCACGAACATTGTCTCGATCATCGATTCCGCCAGCTGGCGGATAACGGGATCGGTCGGATCGGCGATGGGCTCGGCGACGCGCCGCAGCACCGGATCGCCCAATCTCACAACCTTCAGCAACGACATTTTCGCGCCAACCCTTCCAAATTCAGAACTCTAATGGTAGAACGCCGCACCGTTTTGCCAAGCCGTTAACCGGAGCCCAGGCGAAGCGCCCTTTGGCGCGTCCGGGGCTCGATTAGAGGAGTAGGACCCATCGTCCACGTTCTGGTTCGCGACAATAATGTCGATCAGGCCCTGCGCGCGCTCAAGAAGAAGATGCAGCGCGAGGGGATTTTCCGCGAGATGAAGCTCCGCCGCAGCTACGAGAAGCCCTCGGAGAAGCGCGCCCGCGAAAAGGCCGAGGCAATCCGCCGGGCCCGCAAGCTTCTGCGCAAGCGCATGGATCGCGAAGGCTTCTAAGCCTCTCGTTTCATTTCCGATTACTCGATGCGCCCGGCTTCCGCCGGGCGTTGGCGTTTGGGGACATTCCGAATCCCTCTCCCGCGTTGGAAAAGGGGTCCGAGGCGCTACAGCGGTCCTGCGGCCTCGGCGAGCCAGGTCTGCTCCTTTGGCCCCAGCCGGTCGCAGAGCTTCTCGTAGACGCGGGCGTGGTAGGTGTCGATCCAGTGCCGCTCGGTCGGCGTGAGGAGCGCCAGGTCGATCAGGTTGCGGTCGATCGGGACCAGCGTCAGGGTCTCGAACTCGAGCGTCGGCCGCTCGGCTTCGGCGAGCTCGGCCTTGCGGACCAGAACCAGATTCTCGATCCGGATCCCGTAATGGCCGCTTTTGTAATAGCCGGGCTCGTTGGAGACGATCATTCCCGGCTCCAGGGGCGCGGAGCCGTTCTTGAAGATGCGCTGCGGCCCCTCATGGACCGACAGATAGCTGCCGACGCCATGGCCGGTGCCGTGGTCGTAATCGAGCCCACACTCCCAGAGCGGCGCGCGGGCGAGCGCGTCCAGCTGGCCGCCGGTCGTTCCTTCCGGAAAGCGCGCCCGGCCGAGCGCGATATGGCCCTTCAGCACCAGCGTGAAATGCTTCCGCATCTCGGCCGTGGGCTCGCCCAGCGCGATGGTGCGGGTGACGTCGGTGGTGGCGTCGAGATACTGGCCGCCGCTATCGAGCAGATAGAGCATACCGGGCGCGAGCCTTTTGTCGGTGTCCGGCATGGCCCGGTAATGCACGATCGCGCCATGCTCGCCGGCGCCCGAAATGGTGTCGAAGCTAGGCCCCCGCGCCAGGTCCTGCTCGGCGCGCAGGCCCGCCAGCATGTCGGCGGCCTCGATCTCGGTCGGCGGCGACTGTTTCATCCGATCGGCGAGCCAGGTGAAGAAGCGCACCAGCGCAACCCCGTCGCGCTCGTGAGCCTTGCGTGAACCTTCGATCTCGGTCGGGTTCTTGATCGCTTTGGGCCGCTGGCAGGGATCGGCGCCCGCCGAAACCTCGCCGCCAGCCGCCCGGATCCGCTCGACGATCCAGGCCGGCGTGGTGCCGAGATCCAGCCTGACGGGCTTGCCGAGCTTCGCCAACCCCCCGAGCGCGTCGCCGAATTGGTCGGGCGGGGCGATCGAGACCGCGTTGCCGAGATGCGCGCGCGTCTCATCCGGGATCTTGCGCTCGTCGACGAAGAGGTCGACCTGCCCGTCATTCTTCACGATTGCGAAGCTCAGCGGCATCGGCGCGTTGGGCACGTCGCCGCCCCGCACATTGAGCAGCCAGGCGATGGAATCCGGTCCCGTCAGCACCGTTGCGGCCGCATCGCCGAGCGCGCGCGCGATTTCCATGCGCTTTTCGGCGGAGTCGACGCCGGCATAGGCAACGGGATGGGGCAGGATGGGCGCCAGCGGCGGCGCCGGCCGATCGGACCAGACCATGTCGATCGGATTGCGGTCGAGCGCCAGGCACGCGATCCCGGCCGCTTCCAGATCGGCGTCGAGCGCCGCGATGGCCGAGGCGGCATGGAGCCAAGGATCGTAGCCCACCCGCGCGCCGGGCTTCAGGTTCGCCTTCAGCCAGTCGGCATAGGGCTCGCGCATCAAGTGGCGGATCTCATAGAGGCCCTTCGACACCTGATTGCCTGCTTGCAGCGTGTAGCGCCCATCGACGAAGAGCGCGGCGCGGTCGATCAAAATCACAGCCAGCCCGGCTGAACCGGTGAAGCCCGTGAGCCAGGCGAGGCGCTCGGCGGAGGGCGGGACATATTCGCCCAGATGCTCGTCGCCGCGCGGCACCAGGACGGCATCGAGCTTGAGCTCCTTCATCAGCGTGCGGAGCCGGGCGAGGCGGTTCGGCAGTTCAGGATTGGTCATCGCTTCTCGGTCTCGCTAGCATCAACGTACTCCATCCGGCGATTCGGCGCCGCGCGACAAGTTTCAGGCCCGCTGCGCGGTACGCGGCCAGCACGCCCCGCTCCTGCCGCGCCAGCAGCCCTGAAAGAACGGCCGCACCGCCCGGCGCGAGCCGGCGCGCGAGAGAAGGCGCCATGCGCACCAGCGGCCGCGCCAATATGTTCGATACTATCAAATCGAACCGCCGTCCCTTCGCGGCAAGGGGCGAGCGATAGCCGTCGCCGTGGCGGGCGCGGATGCGTGGACCGACACGGTTCAGGCGGGCGTTGGCCGCCGCGACTCTCGCCGAGTCCGCATCGATGTCGATCGCGACGGTCTGCGCCATCGGCCACAGCTTGGCCGCGGCGATCGCGAGAATCCCCGACCCGGTGCCCATGTCGAGCACGCGGCCGATCCGGGGGCGCCGTCGGCGTCGATCCGCAAGGGCAAGGAGGCAGCCCTCGGTCGTCGCATGCTCGCCGGAGCCGAAGGCGATCGCCGCATCGATCTTGAGCGGGATCAGGCCGCCGGGCGGGGGGCCTGCGATATGCGAGCCATGCACGTAGAAGCGGCCGATGCGGCGCGCCGGGAATCCGGCATAGGCCTCGGCCAGCCAGTCCGCGACGGGCAGCGGCGCCAACTCTAACCTGGGTTCGGGTCCGTCCTCAGCGGCGGCGATCAGCGCCAGACCCACCTCGAGCCGCGCCTGGTCCGGACGGCCGCGATAAAGCGCGGTGATCGTCCAACCATCGGGCTCCGCCTCGAAGACCGAAACCCCGACCGAGTCCTGCTCCAGGAAATCCGCGAAAGCCGCCGCCGGGCCGTCGTCGCCCAGGGACACCGTCGCCTGCCAGATCGGCTGAATGTCGCTCGCCATGGCGCGGAAGGTAACAGCGCCGGCGCGTTCTGCGCCACCCTTCCGTCCGGGCAATCTATTTGCAGGGGGTCGAACAGTGAAAACTGTCCAGAAAACGTATTTCCGGAAATAGATCTGTCGTTTTCTCGTCAATCCTGTATAGTGACAATAACGTGAAAGTGTCCGGAGCGGTCTTTTACAATCTTGCTATAAGACACGTCGCACCTCACCTATGCCCAGGGGCCGAAATCATAGCGGCGGCGGTCATCGGCGCGGCGGATGGGCTGGGGCTGCCGGTCTCGACAACGCATGTGCCGTCCTCGGGCGTCGCCGGGACGATCGCGGCCAACGGCTCCCGGCCTTCAATGGACGACAGTCAGGAACCTGGCGCTCGCTTGGGTGTTGACACTTCCTGCCTCGATCATGCTGTCGGATTCCTCTTCCGGGTGTTCCGCAGCACCTTCTGAGGCCCGCGCCGACTTGCCGGCGACCGGGAGGGCTCGCTCATGCCGTACAAATCGATCCTCGTCCATGTGGACACCGGTGCCGCAGGCGAGCGGCGCCTCGCCCTCGCCGCTTCGCTCGCGGAGCGGCACAATGCGCATCTGATCGGGCTCTCGGTCGTGCTGCCGCCCACTTGGGGCGGAATTGCGGGCATGCCGCAGCTGGTCCTGGAGATTGAAAAGGCCAACCAGGAATATTTCGACGCTTGCCGCGCTCTGTTCCAGCAGGCGACGGAGTCGCGTGCCGAAGACTCGGAATTCCGTTTCCGCCTGAGCACCGTCCGCGCGACGCTGACCGAGGAGTCGGCGTTCGCCGATCTCGTGGTGGTCAGCGACACGACGGGCGAACCTTACGAAGAATCGTCCTTCAACGCCGACGACGCGATCCTTTCCTCATCGGCGCCCGTGCTCGTTCTCCCGCACAATATGGAGCAGACATTCGATCCCAAGACCGTCTTCATCGCCTGGAAGCCGACGCGCGAGGCCGCGCGCGCGGTGCGCGACGCGCTCCCCATCCTGCGCGAAGCGGAGGAGGTCGTGGCTTGCGTGGTGGCGCCCGACGAAGCCTCGGGGCGCGCCGCGCGGCTCGAGGATGTCGGCGTCTATCTCGAGCGTCACGGCGTCACAGCCGAGGCCCGCGAAGTCTCTCCCGAGGGCTCGGTCGGCCGCACGATCATCGACATGGCGGAGAAGGCCGGCGCCGACCTAATCGTCGCCGGCGGCTATGGCCACGCGCCCTTGCGCGAATGGCTGATGGGCGGCGTCACCGAAGCCTTGCTCCATCACTCCCCGATCCCCTGCTTGATCTCGCATTGAGCTCATTTCGCGCGCAGTTTCCGACGCGCGGCTTCGAGACCGTGGAACGTTTGACCGGTCGGTGATTGACTGCTGGCCGCACCGTACTAGGTCCGTCTCGAGCGTGGGAGGTACCGCGATGCTGCATCTTCACTACTGGCCGACGCCCAACGGCAAGAAGGTCACGATTTTTCTCGAGGAAGCCGGGCTGGAATACGAGATCGTCCCGTGCAATATCGGTCGCGGCGACCAGTTCTCTTCCACGTTTCTGAAGCTCAACCCCAATCACCGCATGCCGGTCCTGGTCGACGACGATCCGCAGTGCGGCGGCGCGCCGATCACCGTCTTCGAATCCGGAGCGATCCTGCTCTATCTCGCCGAGAAGAGCGGCCAGTTCTGGCCGCAGGATCCGCGTCGCAAATACGACGTCGTGCAATGGGTGATGTGGCAAATGGCGAATCAGGGCCCGAAGATCGGCGAGTACGGCCATTTCAAGCGGCTGGGCGACAAGCAGGGCGATCAATCCTACGCGCTGCGACGTTTCGGCGACGAAACGAATCGACTCTATGGCGTGCTCAACAATCGCCTCTATGACCGGCGCTATCTCGCCGGCGACGAATACTCGATCGCCGACATGATCTCCTTTCCTTGGACCGTTCATTGGAAGTCTCAGGATCAGGACATCGACGAGTTTCCCTATTTCAAGCGTTGGTTCGAGGAAATCGCCGACCGCCCGGCCGTCAAACGCGGTCTCGCCGTCGGCAGCGATTTCGCCGAGGATCTATCGAAGCTGCCGCCGGAGGAGATCGAGCGTCGCAGCAAGCTGCTCTATAATCAGCGCGCTCGACCTGTGCCGGTCTGAGTTCCTCGCCGCCTCGCTTCGCTCCTAAAGACACGGCGGCCGTCTGCTTCCTTGTTTCGAACCAGAGATCGGACCGCAATGCGCGTTCGGTCCGACCAGCGGCGGCACGCGTCGATGTCGACGCCCTTTACCGTCCCTTAAGGCTAACGGCGGAAGGTGGCATGGATTTTGATTTGGAGATTGCCGTGAAGGGCATTGTTTTCAATCTGCTGGAGGAGGTTGTCGTCCAGCAATACGGCGCCGGAACCTGGGATGATCTGCTGGACGCCGCCGGCGTCGGCGGCTCTTACACGTCGCTTGGCAGCTATCCTGACGAGGAGGTCGAAAAGCTGGTCATGGCCGCCGCCGCGGCTTTGGGGCTGCAACCGGCCGAGGTGCTGCGTTGGTTCGGACGATCGGCGCTACCCCTGCTGGCGATACGCTTTCCCGCTTTCTTCACCGGCCACAGCACGACCCGCCCTTTCATCCTCAGCCTCAACAGCATCATCCATCCCGAGGTGCGAAAGCTCTACGCCGGCGCCCATTGCCCGCATTTCCGTTTCGAGGATGCCGCCGACGGCGCGCTGATGATGGGCTACGACTCGCCCCGAAAGCTCTGCGCCCTGGCGCACGGCTTCATCGAGGGCGCCGCCGCACATTTCGGCGAGGCGGTTCAGGTCGATCATCTGCGTTGCATGCACAATCAGGACCCCGACTGTCTCCTCAGCATACGCGTGCTCGGCCCAGCGTCGGCCCATGTCCATTGAATCCGTTGGTAACGCGTCCGAAGTCGAGCGGGTAAGCCGCCGCCTCGAGCGCGAGCGCAAGGCGCGGGCAGAGGCCGAGGCGATCGCCGAGAAGGGTCTGCGCGAGCTTTACGAGCGTCAGCGTCAGATCGAGCTTCTGGAAAGGATCGCGACCGCGGCCAATCAGATGGGCTTGCTCGTCGACGTGCTGCAATTCGCGTTGCAGCAGGTCTGTGAATTCGCCGGCTGGGAGGTCGGCCATTGCTATCTCGCAGCTGATGCGCCGGACGGGCCGCGGCTGAAATCGGCCGCGATCTGGCATGTGCCCGATCCGGCGCGCGTCGAGACGTTCCGCAGCTCGAGCGAGGCCACCGATTTCGTCTCCGGTGTGGGCCTTCCCGGCCGCGCGCTCGCCGAAGGCAAACCGCTCTGGGTCGCCGATGTTCACGACGACGGCAACTTCCCGCGAATTTCAGCGGCGCACCAATGCGGGCTGAAAGCGGCCTGCGCCTTTCCCGTGCTGGTGGGTGACGAGGTGGTCGCGATCCTCGAATTCTTCTCGAGCTATTCGCGCGAGCCTCAGGAGATGCTGCTCAATATCATGGCGCAGGTGGGGCTGCAGCTCGGCCGCGTGATCGAACGTCAGCGCGGCGAGGAGCGATTGCGTGAGCGCGCGGAAGAGCTGGCCCGCGCCCGCGACGAAGCGCAAAGCGCCAATCGGGCCAAGTCGGAATTCCTCGCCAATATGAGCCACGAGATCCGCACGCCGATGAATGGCATCCTCGGCATGAACGGGCTGCTGCTCGACACGCCGCTCGATCAGGATCAGCGCAAATATGCCGAGGCGGTGCAGCAGTCAGGCGAGAGCTTGCTCGCGATCATCAACGACATCCTCGACATCTCGAAGCTCGAAGCCGGCAAGGTCGAGTTGGAGCGAATCGATTTCGATCTGCTGGAGACAGTCGAGGATGCGGTGGCGCTGCTCGCCTCGCGGGCTCTCGACAAGAAGATCAATCTCGGAGTCTATGTCGACCAAGTGGTCAATCGCCGCTATCAGGGCGATCCGAATCGCATTCGCCAGATCCTGCTCAACCTCGTCGGCAACGGCATCAAATTCACCGAGGCGGGCGGCGTCAGCGTGGAGGTCTCGCAGAGCGTCGAAGAGGATGCGCCGGAGGGCGCATCGCGCATCCGCTTCGAGGTCACCGACGACGGCATCGGCATGCCGGAAGAGGTCTGCGCGCGCCTGTTCAAGAAATTCAGCCAGGCGGACAGCTCGATCACGCGGCGCTATGGCGGCACCGGGCTCGGACTTGCGATCTCGCGCGAGCTCGTCGAGCTGATGGGCGGTACGATCGGCGTCGAAAGCCGGCCCGGCATGGGATCCAAATTCTGGTTCGAGATCCCGCTCGCGCCGGCCGCGGTGCCTTTGGCCGGGCCGCAGGAGCTGCCGGGCCATCTCAAGGGTCTGCGCGCGCTTGCGGTCGACGACATCAAGATGAATCTCGAGATCATCGCGCGCCAGCTGGGCGGTTTCGGCGTCGAGGTGACCTGCTGCAAGGATGCATTCGAGGCGCAGGCCGAGATCGAGCGGGCTTGGCACCGGGGCAAGCCGTACGACGTGGCCTTCCTGGATCAGATGATGCCGGGCCTTCCCGGCGACCGACTGGCGGCGCGCCTGCGCGCGGTCCCGGAGCTTGCGGAGATCAAGCTGGTCCTCTTGTCGTCCGCGGGACCTTACGGTCGCGCCGACCTGACCGAAGGCCTGCTCGATGCGACAATCGACAAGCCGGTCCGCCAGCGCGATCTTCTGGCCTGCCTTGCACGCCTATTCGCCGGCCCGCCCAAGCCGGTCACTGCGCGCGCACCCGCGCCGACGACGGCGCAGGAAGCGCGGCCGGAAACGGACCGGGCGCTCAGAATCCTTCTGGCGGAGGACAACAATATCAATCAGAAATTCGCGCTCGCGCTCCTGTCCCGCGCCGGCTACCGTCATGTCGACGTCGTGGAGAACGGGCTGCAAGCGGTCGACGCGATGCAAAGCGGCGATTTCGATGTCGTGCTGATGGACATCCAGATGCCCGAGCTGGACGGTGTTCAGGCAACCCGGCAGATTCGCGCGCTCCCGGCGCCCAAATGCAACGTCCGGATCATCGCGCTCACCGCCCATGCGATGAGCGGCGCCCGCGAGCAGTATCTCGATGCGGGCATGGACGATTACATTTCCAAACCGATCGAGCCCGCCATCCTGCTCGCCAAGCTGGAAGCCATCGCCCCGCGCGGCGCCGCGTCCGCGGACCGCGCGATCGCCTGATTGCGAAACCGGAGAAAAGGGCGACTCCCAACGGTCGCCCTTCTTCATTCGCCCCGGACGATCAGGTCAGGTTGCGGCGTCGCTCGCGCTCGGCGTCGGTCGGTTCGGCGAGCTGGAAGTCGCCGGTCTTGACCGCGCCGCTGGGCTCGTAGGTCGCGACGATGACGCCGGTCGGGCAGGGTCTCGCCTTGACGAGCGTCAGCTCGGCCGGAACCGCGCCGTCGCCGAAGACGCGCTTGCCGTTGCCCAGCACCAGCGGGAAGATCAGCGCGGTGAACTCGTCGACCAGCCGGTTCTTCCATAATGTCTGGAGCAGGTCGCTCGAGCCCTGGACGATCAGGTCGGGGCCCTCTCCCGCCTTTATTTCTTTCAGCGAAGCGGCAACGTCCTCGCCCAGCAGCGTGCTGTTCTGCCAGGCGAGCCTGGGCCTGGAACGCGACGCAACGTACTTCGTGACCCGGTTGAAGGCCGCGGCCAAGGGTTCGTTCGGATCGGCGACATGGGGCCAGTGCGCCGCGAAGATGTCATAAGTCTTGCGGCCGAGCAGAAGGTCGAAAGGACGGCCGAAGACTTCCCCTATCGAAGCGCCGACCGCCTCGTCGAAGTAAGGCGCGGTCCAGCCGCCCAGCGTGAAGCCCCCAGTCGGATCTTCTTCAGGCCCGCCTGGCGCCTGCATGACGCCGTCTAGGCTCGTGAACGTGGCGACGATGATCTTGCGCATATCGGCCTCCTGCTCGGATTTGGTGTCGATGGCCTGAGGACGCATGGTTGCACGTCCTGCCGACAGGGCGCTCGAAAAAATCTCTCCCGGCCGATCGATGCGGAGGGCCACGTGACCTTCCGCTCCAGCAGCTCATCCGGCGCGTAGCGCACGCTATCCTTTTCGGGATCAACGCCAAACGGAGTATTGACTTTCATCATGGAAGTGAGCCATAAAGCAGTCACTATCGTCATGCAAGTTGCTTGATCGAGAGAGTGATGGGGATCACGGGTGGCTGAGGAAGGTCTGCTTTACCTGGACGATCTGCGTATCGGCCAGCGCTCCGGCAGCGGGACCTATGAGGTGACGGAAGCGGAGATCAAAAGCTTCGCCGCCCGGTACGATCCGCAGCCTTTCCACCTCGATGACGAGGCGGCGCGCGGCACCTTGTTCGGCGGGCTGGCGGCGAGCGGCTGGCATACGGCCGCGATCACCATGCGGCTGCTGGTCGAAGGCGGGCTGCCGCTCGCCGCGGGGGTCATCGGGGCCGGCGGCGAGATCACCTGGCCGCGGCCCACGCGGCCGGGCGATAGGCTGCATGTCGAAAGCGAGGTCGTTGAGATCGCGCCCTCGCGCTCGCGGCCCGACCGCGGCATGGTTACCGTCCGCAGCGAGACGCTGAACCAGCGAGCCGAGGTCGTTCAGGTCCTGACCGCCAAGCTGGTCGTCCCGAAGCGGCCGGCCGTCTAAGGAAAGACGCCATGCAGCATAAGAGCTTCGGCAATCTGCAATGCCCCATTGCCCGTAGCCTGGAGCGCGTCGGCGAATGGTGGAGCATCCTGATCCTGCGCGATGCTTTCATGGGTCTGAAGCGGTTCGACGAGTTCCAGAGGAATCTCGACATCGCGCCCAACATGCTGACCCGCAGGCTGAGAGGTCTCGTCGACTCCGGTCTGCTCGAGAAGCGCCGATACAGCGAGAAGCCGCCGCGCTACGAATATGTGCTGACCGAACGGGGCCGCGATTTCCGGCCGGTGCTCTGGGCGCTCCTCGCCTGGGGCAACAGGCATTTCGCGCCCGAGGGGCCGAGCGTGGTTCTGGTCGATCGCAAGACCGGCGCGCCGGCCGAGCCGATGCTGGTGGACAAGCTATCGGGACGGCCGCTCACGCCGCCGGATTTCGTCACGGCGCCGGGCCCGGCGGCCGATGAGCGCACCAGGCGCATACATGGCCCGCGGCGGGCGGCGCACGTCGCCGGGTAAAGCGCGGGTCCTTACGGCTCCAGGAAGTGCCAGACGCCGCCGATCCCGTTGCCCGTGGGCTGATCGAGCGAATCATGGAAGCGGAGATAGACCGGGTGGCCCTTATAGGCCCACTGCCTCGATCCATCATAACGGTCAATGATCGTCCAATCGCCGATCGGCTTCTGGTCGTTCTGGGCCACCATCAGCGGCGGCCAGGCGCCATCGCATCCTGAGTTGCAAGCCGATTTTCCCGCCGAATCACGGTCGAATACATAGAGACGCAAATTCGACGGGAAATGCACATATCTCCAGCCATTCTCGTCCTCGATCAGGGCGACATTGGAAGGATGCTCGGTTTTTTCGGGCTGGGTCTTGCCGGCAAGGGCGGAGACCGCCGCCCAGGTGGAAAAGATTAACGCAATCGCCCCAACAGCTACGCTTCGCATCCGACGTCCCTCCCGGCGCCAAGCGCCTAAGCAATCATTGGACGTAGAGGACTCAACGCATGTTGGTAGTTATGTGGTGCCGCGCTCGCGATCAACAATGCGGGCGTGTCGAAGCTCTTGGTCACACCAGGCGCCCCCGCCGACGGGCGGTCGGTGATTGACCGCTCGCCGCGATCAAGTAGATCTTGGAGTTGCTAAATCTTCGAGAGGGTGTGCTGATGCGGCTCCTGTTCCTCCTCCCGCTCGTGATCCTCGTTGCGTTGCGCGGCGGGCCGGTCCGGGCCCAAGACCAGGACAGCGACGTCGCGGTCGCCTTCGGCGAGTCCTGGCTGCAGCTGATCGACACCGGCGACTATGCGAACAGCTGGAAACAGGCGAGCCCATCCTTCCGCGCGAGCGTTGCGGAAGCGAATTGGGAACAGCAGATCAAGGCGGCGCGGGGCGCCTTCGGCCTCGTGAAATCGCGCAACCTGAAGAGCGTCACTCACAACGGCGCCGACTATACCGTGGTGCGGTTCGTCTCGAACTTCGAGAACAAACCGAAGGCGACCGAGATGCTCAGCCTGGTGCGCCTCGACGGGCAGTGGCGCGCGGACGGATATCTGATCCGCTGATCCGGTCCGATACTACCAGCCGTTCCAGTGCGTGATGCTCTCCGGCCCGGGCCGCTCGGCTGGCTTGAAATCGGTCCCGATCGTGTAGGCGACGGGGAGCAGGCCGCACTGGGTCACATCGTCCGGTATCGAAAGCAGCTTTGCGACTTCTTTCTCCCGCAAGGTCAGCAAGGTGGTGAGCGCCGTGCCGAGCCCGCGCGGGCGCAGCGCCAGCTGGAAGCTCCAGACCGCGGGATAGATCGAGGCGAAATAGGCGCCTTCGTGGCCCGGATAGGGCTTGCCCATCAAGCAAGGGATCACATGCGCCGGCACCTCGTGCAGGTGATCGGCCAGGTACTCGGCCGATCCATAGACCCGTTCGGTTTGCTTCTGGCCCTGCTCGGCCGCCGCCTTTCTATTGTCGGCCAGCATCGACCCCGCCGCCTCGCGATAAAGCTCGGCGATCCTGCGCCGCTTGTCGGCGTCGTCGACGACCACCCAGCGCCAGGTCTGGCTATTGGACGCGGTCGGCGCCTGTTGTGAGAGCCGGATGCAATCCAGGATCACCTGGCGCGGCACCGGCCGCGTGAAATCGAGACGCTTGCGCACGGCGCGCGTGGTGGAGAGCAGCGCGTCCGCGGCCGCCAGATCGATCGTCATGATTTTCGGCTCCGAAACGAGGTGTCGGGATCCAGCGGAACGATAGGGGCCGGGCGGTCCCTGTCAACCGGGCAGCGGTCAGATCGAATCTCGATCAAGGCATAGGGCTTGCCGCTCGGCTTCTGCACATGCCGCGCGACGCCGTGTCCGCAAGGCGCGACGAGCCGAGGAACGGATAGATCTCGAGCGGCTCCTTCGCGGCAGTTGCGCTGAGGGCAAACTGAGTCAAACTGCGCGGATTCAGGTCGCAAAGGGCAGGGGTCGGAGTTGCCGCCCTTTCAATCACGTGTCGGCGCGGTGATGAAGACAGGTGCGAGCGATGACGACCCGGTCTGACGATTATCCGTCGCTCGACGACCTAGCCGAAATCGCCGAGGTCGCGCTGGCGGAGATCCCGACCGAATTCAGAAGGCATATCGAAGGCGTGGCCCTGCGGGTCGACGAACTGCCGGATGCAACGACCCTCAGGGCGTTGAGGATCGGAAACCCGCTCAATCTGCTGGGGCTTTACCGTGGTGTGCATATCGGGAGAAAGATGACGCACACCGTCGTGCAGAACGTCGACATCATCTTCCTCTATCGACGCCCGATCATAGCGCATTGGCGCGCCCGAGGAGGTTCGCTCAGCGATATCGTTCGCCATGTGCTGATTCATGAGATCGGGCACCATTTCGGATTGTCCGATAGGGATATGTCGCAAATCGAGCGCTCGCCGGAGTGAGCGGCTTGGGCCATCGCATCGTGAGGATTGAGCCATTGACATTAGCCGTCGAGACTGCTTCGTCGGCAACAAGCCAAGGCGGCAAGCACGAGCTTTCGGGGAGGATAGGATGACCTGCACGACGATCCGGCGAAGCTTTCTCGTTCTGGGGGCGCTAGCGACTTTGGGCCTGGCGGCGCCCGCTCTGGCGCAGGAGGCGCAGCAGCCGCAGGCGCAGCCTCAGCCGGCGCCGCAGGCGCCGCCGGTCCGCGTGCGCGGCAAAATCGAATCCGTGACGGACGATTCGATTACCATCACCAAGAAGAACGGCACGAAGCAGGTGGTGCAGACCACGCCCAAGCTGGTCGTGAACGCGCTGGTCAAAGCGAAGAAGGATGATATCAAGCCGGGGGTGTTCATCGGGACCACCGCCCGCCCGAACAAAGACGGCAAGCTCGAAGCGATCGAGGTTCATATCTTCCCCGAGTCGATGCGCGGCGCGGGCGAAGGTCATTATCCGTGGGACACCGCGCCGCAGGACACCATGACCAACGCTTCGGTCACCGACGTCGTGAGCGCGGTCCACGGCGAGACGCTGTCCTTGAAGTACAAGGGCGGGGAGAACCAGGTTACGGTCGTGCCCACCACATCCATCGTGGCGGTGACGCCGGGCTCGCGCGACGATCTGAAGAAGGGCGCCGCGATCTTCGCCATCGCCGCACCGCAGCCTGACGGCGGCCTGAAGACCGGCTTCGTGCTCGTTGGCCGCGGCGTCAACCCGCCGATGTGACGCTCGACGCCCCAGCCTGAACGTCGCCCGGTGGGCAAAGCGGTCTCGCCTAGAAGCCGCTAGGCGGGGCGTCTCGTCGCGCGGAAAAGGTCCCTCGCCGCCGCTCTCGCCATCGCCGGCCGTGTTGCGCTAACAATCGCGGTTGCTGGCGATCGTGCGGGGAAGCGATGCTTCTAAGCAAAAAAATCATTTGGTTCGGGGTGGCGGCCTTGGGGGCGGTCGCGTTCGGACTCCTGGCGGCGGGGCGCGGGGAGTCGGTCAGCGCGGCCTGGCTGGTGGCGGCGGCGCTCTGCATTTACGCGATCGCCTATCGCTTCTACAGCCGCTTCATCGCGGACCGAGTCCTGAGGCTCGATCCGGCGCGCGCCACGCCCGCGGTCAGGCTCGAGGACGGGCTGGACTATGTTCCGACCAACCGCTTCGTGCTGTTCGGCCATCATTTCGCGGCCATTGCCGGCGCGGGGCCGCTCGTGGGGCCGGTGCTGGCGGCGCAGATGGGCTATCTGCCGGGCACACTCTGGATCCTGGCCGGCGTGGTGTTCGCCGGCGCCGTGCAGGACTTCGTCGTGCTCGCCATCTCGACTCGGCGCGACGGCCGCTCGCTGGGCGAGATCATCCGCTCCGAGGTGGGACCGCTGGCCGGCGCGGTCGCGTCCGTCGGCATCGTGATGATCATGGTGATCCTGCTGGCAGTGCTGGGCCTGGTCGTCGTCAAGGCGCTGGCGGGAAGCCCATGGGGCGCCTTCACCGTTTTCGCGACGATTCCGATCGCCTTTCTCATGGGCGTCTATGGGCGGTATCTTCGGCCGGGAAGGGTCGGCGAAATCTCGCTGATCGGCGTTGTGCTGCTGTTCCTCGCGATCGTCTTCGGACGCCAGGTGGCGGAAGATCCGGCGCTGGCGGCGCTCTTCACCTTCAAGGGCTCGACGCTGGCGCTGATGCTGGCGGGCTACGGCTTCGTCGCCTCGGTCCTGCCGGTGTGGCTGATCCTGGCGCCGCGCGACTATCTCTCGACCTTTCTCAAGATCGGCACGATCGCCGCACTGGCGATCGGCATTCTGTTCGTCCTGCCGGATCTGCGGATGCCGGCCGTGACCCGGTTCATCGACGGCACCGGCCCGGTCTTCTCGGGCCAGCTCTTCCCATTCCTGTTCATCACCGTCGCCTGCGGCGCCGTCTCGGGGTTTCATGCGCTGGTGGCCTCCGGCACGACGCCCAAGATGGTCGAGAACGAGACTCAGATCCGTTTCCTCGGCTACGGAGCGATGCTGATGGAATCGGCGGTCGCGATCATGGCCATGATCGCCGCCGGCGTGATCGATCCCGGTCTCTATTTCGCGATGAACAGCCCGGCGGCGCTGATCGGAAGCGCGGCCGATCACGCAGCCGGTGTGATCTCCGGCTGGGGCTTCCCCGTCGTTGGCGACACGTTGACCCAGGCGGCGCGGGATGTCGGCGAAACGACGCTGCTGTCCCGGGCCGGCGGGGCGCCCACCTTAGCGGTCGGCATGGCGGACATCCTTTCCCGCGCCCTCGGCGGGCGGGCCGCGATGGCGTACTGGTACCATTTCGCGATCCTCTTCGAGGCGCTCTTCATCCTGACCACGCTCGACGCCGGCACGCGCGTCGCGCGCTTCATGTTGCAGGACCTGGTGGGCGCGGTCGTCCCGGCCTTCGCCCGGACCGGCTCTTGGGGCGCCAATCTGGCGGCAACGGCGCTCGCGGTGCTCGCTTGGGGGTATTTCCTCTATCAGGGCGTGGTCGATCCGCTCGGCGGCATCAACACGCTTTGGCCGCTGTTCGGCATCGCCAACCAGATGCTGGCCGCGATCGCGCTTACCGCCTGCTCGGTGGTGCTGGTGAAGATGAAACGCGAGCGCTACCTGCTCGTGACGCTGGTCCCCACGCTTTGGCTGCTCGTCTGCACCTTGACCGCCGGCGCCGAGAAGCTGTTCGACCCCGATCCCGCGATCGGGTTCCTCGCCCATGCTTCGAAGTTCGCCGCGGCCCTCGCGGAGGGCCGGGTGCTGGGGCCGGCGGCGAGCGTGGCCGAGATGAGCCGCATCGTGCTCAACGATCGGATCGACGCAACGCTGTGCGGCCTCTTCATGGCCGTCGTCGCCGCGACGGCGATCTTGGGATTCTCGGCTGGACGCAGAGCCTGGGTGAGCCCGGGTCCAACCTGCCGAGAGAGCCCCGAGGGCGACCTCGCGCTCGCCATGCTGCAGCCGGAGGCCCGCCATGCCTGACCTGTCGGGCTGGGTTCGTCGCCTCGCCGAGGCCGCGCATCTGATGGTGGGGCTTCCGGACTATCACCGCTATGTCGCCCATCGGGCGCTTCGGCATCCGGGGGAGCCGGTGATGACCCGGTCGGAGTTCGTGCTCGAGCGCCTGAATCGGCGGCTGGGCGGCGCGGGCCCCGGCCGCTGCTGCTAGCGCGAAAGCCGACCCGAATTTCTCACTGGGACATGGTGAAATTTCAACGCAATCTTCATTGCCAAGGGGATATCCGTAGTTAGTTTAGCGTTGATGACGGACGCCGGGTGATTCGCTTCGCCCGGCCAAGGTTGTTTTCTACGGCCCGGCTGCAGGCTACAGAGGGAAAGAAGACGGTCGATGATCGCGCTCCGAATCAATGGAAATGCGCATAATGTCGACGCCGATCCCAAAATGCCGCTCCTTTGGGCCATTCGCGACCTCGTGGGGTTGACCGGCACCAAATATGGCTGCGGCATCGGCGCCTGCGGGGTGTGCACGGTCCATGTCGATGGCGAGGCGCGGCTCGCTTGCAAGCTCACCGTGGAACAGGTCTCCGGCAAGGAGATCACGACCATCGAAGGGCTGCCCGAGACCCACCCCGTCTTACGCGCCTGGGCGGCGGTCGGCGTTCCGCAATGCGGCTATTGCCAACCGGGCCAGGTCATGCAGGCGGCCGCGCTCCTGAAGCAGAACCCCAATCCCGCCGACGAGGACATCGTGAAGACCATGTCGGCCGTCCTCTGCCGTTGCGGTACGTATCCGCGGAGCTTGACCGCCCTGAAGCTCGTGTCGCGGGGCAAGAAATGACGCGCATCGTCAATCTCTCCCGCCGGAAGATGCTCAAGGGCATGGCCGGATCGGGCCTGATTCTCGGCATCCAGTTCACCGGCCGATCCAAGGCGGCCGGCGAGAAGGAGAAAGCGGCGCTCGCCGGGCCGCCGGCCAATTTCGCGCCCAATGCCTATATCGCGATCGACCAGAACGGCCTCGTCACGCTCACCGTTCATCGATCCGAGATGGGGCAGGGGATCCGCACGTCGCTCGCCATGATCCTTGCGGACGAGCTGGCCGCAAGCTGGCCACGGGTCACGGTGCGCCAGGCTGACGGCGACGCGAAATATGGCGACCAAGACACCAACAAGTCGCGCAGTATCCGGCTGTTCTACACGCCCATTCGGCGGGCCGGTGCGACTGCGCGCCAGATGCTGGAGGTCGCGGCGGCGCAGACCTGGCATGCTTCCATCCGCGACTGCCGCGCCGTCGATCACGAAGTGATTCACATTCCCACCGGCCGCACCCTGTCCTTCGGGCAATTGGCCAAAGGCGCCTCCATGCTTCCGGTGCCGACGCCGGAGAAGGTTCGTCTGCTCGATGCGAGCTCTTATCGCTATGTCGGCCATACGATACCCAGCATCGACCTCGTGCCGATGCTGCGCGGCAAGGCGATCTTCGGCGCCGACGTCGCCGTCCAGGGCATGCGCTTCGCCTCGATCGAGCGTTGCCCGGTCTATGGCGGCAAGGCAGTGTCGTTCGATCCCAAGGGCGCGCTCGCCGTGCACGGCGTCGAGCGCGTGATCGAGATCCCCGCCGCCGCGACGCCGACCGGCCACTTGCCCCTGGGCGGCATCGCGGTCATCGCCAACAACAGCTGGAGCGCCGAGCAAGGGCGCAAGCAGCTCAAGGTGCAGTGGGATTTGGGACCCAATGCCACGCATGATTCCACGGCCTATCGGGCCGAGCTCGAAGTGGCGGTGCGCAAGCCGGGGCACGTGGTTCGCTCGGCTGGTAATTTCGATGCGGCCTTCGCTCTGTCGGCCAAGAAGCTGACGGCGGAATATTTCACCCCCTATTTGGCGCAGGCGATGATGGAGCCGCCCGCGGCTTTCGCCGAGGCTTCCGGAGGCAAGCTGCTGGTCGTTGCGCCGACTCAGGATCCGCAAGGAGCCAAGACCGCGATCGTCCAGTTCACCGGAGTCCCGGAGAGCGACGTCACCGTCCGGCCGACGTTGCTCGGCGGCGGCGCGGGCCGTAAGGCGATGCACGATTTTCTCTGCGAAGCCGCCTGGCTCGCGAAGACGCTGAGCGCGCCCGTCAAGGTGACCTGGTCGCGTGAGGACGATCTGCGCCATGATTACTATCATCCGATGTGTGTTCAGCGACTTGAGGGCGGCCTCGACAAGAATGGCGGTCCGATCGCGTGGCGCCATCGAACCGCCTTTCCGTCGCTCGCCGCCACCTTCCAGGCGAACGCGACCACGCCCGACGCCGATCAGCTGGGCGAGGGCTTCACCGACATGCCCTATTTGATTCCGAATCTTCGGCTCGAAGCGGCGAGCGTGCCGGCGCATATGCGGCTTGGCTGGTTTCGCTCGTCGATGAACATTCCGCACGCTTTCGCGATCTGCTCTTTCATCGATGAGATGGCGGCGGCGACCGGCAAGGATCCCGCCAACTTCATCGAAATCTATCTCGCGGGGCCGCGAAAAATCGATTTCAAGGCCTTGCAGGTCGACTATCCAAATTACGGCGGGTCGATTCAGGATTATCCGGTCGATGTCGGCCGGATGCAGTCGATCCTGCAGCTCGTGGTGGACCGGTCCGGCTGGGGCGAGCAGTTGATGCCGCGGCAAGGCCGCGGCATCGCGGTCCATCGCAGCTACCTCTCCTATGCCGCGGCTGTCGCGCTGGTCCAGGTCTCGCCGGAGGGCGAGCTCGCGGTTCAGCGAATCGATATCGCCATCGATTGCGGCGTCACGGTCTATCCCGATCGCGTGAAGGCGCTCATGGAGGACGCGGTTCTGTTCGGAATCAACCTGACGCTCGGGAGCGGCATCACGGTCAAGAACGGCGCGGTCGAGCAGGCCAATTTCGACACTTACCGAATTGTCCGCGCCCATCTGACCCCGGAGATCCACGTCTACATCGTGCCCACGAGCGCGCTTCCGACCGGCGCCGCCGATCCGGGCGTTCCGGTCGTCGCGCCGGCTATCTGCAACGCCATCTTCGCCGCCACCGGCAAGCGGATACGGACGCTTCCGATCGACGTCACCGAGCTGCATGGTTGACGCGACCCGCCGGTCTTTCGGGGCGATCTTCAAGTTTCGTTAACCAAGATCTGCGCCAATGTGGCTCGAGGATTTGGGGCGCCGGGCCTCATATCGAACCAGCCGGAATCAAGGGTATGGATCGAGTTTCTGGTATCGCGCTTGCGATCGGGCTGGCTTTGACGCTGCCGGGTTGCTCCGGCAACACCAAGACCGCCGGGAATGCCGAGAATTACGACACGATCATGCATATTGCCGATGCGACGCGCGGCGCAGGCGATGCCGCGGGGTCGATCGCGCTCTATCGAAAGGCCGCGGCCGTGGCGCCGAACCACGCCGAGCCGCAACTGGCGCTCGGGCGGATCTTTCTCGAAATCGGTCGAGCGGACGACGCGGTCGAGGCTTACCGCCAGGCGGTGAAGCTGTCGGACGGCAGCATCGAAGCGCTGCGCGGCCTAGCCAACGCCTATCTCGCCGCCAAGCGGCCGGAGTTGGCGGCCCAGCCCTTGGCCGAGGCGGTGGAAAAGGATCCGAAGGATGCCAAGCTTCTGCAGGCGATGGGCGTCACGGCCGACCTCTCCGGCGATCACCATAAGGCTCAGGAATTCTACCGCCGAACGATCGCCGCCGACCCGATGAGCGACGGAGCCGCAAACGACCTCGCGCTATCGCTGGCGCTTACCGGCGACTACGCCCAGGCCATAACTCTCCTCAGGCCCCTGGCCGACGGGATGCGCTCCACCGCTCGCGAGCGCCAGACGCTCTCGTTGATCTACGGGCTATCGGGCGACCGCGACCAGGCGGCGCGCTACGCGCGGATGGATTTGAACGAGGCGGCGGTCGACCAGAATTTGACCTATTTCGAGACGCTGCGCGGCCTCGATCCCGACGCGCGCGCCCGCGCGATCATCGCAGCGAGCTGGAACGCCACGCCCACCGCCCGAGTGGCCGGGATCAATTAGATCGGCGAGACCACAGCCTTCAATGGTTGTGCATCATGTCCATGACATTGAGAGCCGCCGGTCCTAGAAGGACGATGAACAGCGCCGGCATGATGAAGCCGATCATCGGTAACGTCAGCAGCACCGACAGGCGCGCTGCTTTCTCCTCGGCTTTCATCATCCGCTGATCGCGGAATTCGGCCGCGAGCACCCGCAGCGACTGAACCAGCGGCGTGCCAAACTTCTCGGTTTGCTGCAGCGTGCTCACAACGCTCCGCATCGTCGCCAGCTCCACGCGCTGGATCAAGTTGGTCAGCGCCTGCTTGCGATCGGGAAGGAACGTCAGCTCGACCGCAGTCAGCGTGAACTCCTCCGCGAGTGCCGGCCAGGTCTTGCCGAGCTCGCGCGCGACGCGCTGCAGGCTGCCGTCGAGGCTGAGGCCCGCGCCGGCGCAGATCACCATCAGATCGAGCCCATCGGGCATCGCGCGGGTGATCTCCTTGTAGCGCTTGTCGGTCGTGTTCTTGAGGTAGAGCGGTGGAGCGTAGAAGCCTAGCAGCACGCCGCCGAACGAGGCGACCGCGCGAAAGGCGTCTGGAATCGCGACGATCGGAACCCAATACGCGTCTATCGCGACGGCCAATCCGAAGATTGTCGGGAGGATCAGCCGAAAGAAGAGATAGCGAACCATCGCGTCCTGTGAGCGGAAGCCTGCCCGAGCAAGAAGGAGCTGCGCTTCGGTCGCGTGCTTTGAGCGCAGGAGGTTGAGGCGCTGCACCAGCTGGTGCATGGCGCTGGTCGAGCGCCGTCTGGCCTTCGCGCGACGGCGCGGTTCCAGCATTTGGCTCCTGAGATCGGCCTGGCGCTGCCGGATGCTCTTGAGACGCCGTTCGAACGGATGTCCGACGCGCAGGCTGAGCAGCGTGGCGAGCACCGCCGCGAAAGTCGCAGCGGCGGCAAGAATCGCGACCAGGTCGGGCAGCTTCAGGCCGAAGGGCAGGTAGTTGAGTATGCCCTGGAATGCGGCGGCGGTGCTCATCGGGCCGTGCTCCTGATGGCGCTCATATGTCGAAGTTGATGATCTTGGCCATGACGAGCGACCCGATCGCCATGAGCGCGATTCCGATGCCGGCAAGGATGAGGCCGCGTGGGTCGGTGAACAGGCGGCCGATATAGTCCGGCGAAGTGAATGTCATGGTCGCGGTGACTCCGAACGGCAGCAATCCCAGAACGAGCGCGCTCGAGCGGGCTTCGGAAGAGAGCGCCTTGATCTTGAGCTGCATCTGCCGCCGGCGCCTCAACATGTCGCCGAGCGTTGAAAGCGTGTCGGCAAGGTTGCCGCCGGTCTCGCGCTGGATGCCCATGCTGATCACGAGAAACCGGAACTCCGGCACATCGAGGCGGCGGGCCATCTCCCACAATACGTCCTCGAGCTCGCGGCCGAGCTTCATGGCGTTTTCGACTTGGCGGAACTCGACGCCGACGGGATCGGCAACCTCGTGGCCGGCATTGATGATAGCCTCGCTGATAGGCAGGCCCGAGCGCAGCGCGCGGACCATCAGCTCGATGGCATCCGGCAGCAGGTTCATGAAGGCGTTGACGCGCTTCTTCGCCATGCGGCCGACGACCAGATGCGGAATGCCCAACCCGATCGCGCTGCCGAGCAGCACGCTCGCGAGCGGTCCCAAACCCAGAAGGGCATCGGCGGTCATGGCGATTGCCACGAAAATGCCGCCGCAGAGCGCGATGTAGCGACCGACGGTGATCGGGCGGCCCGTCCGCTCGAGTCTGAGCCTCAGCTGTTCGCGCCAGGGTACGACCTTCAAAAGCGTTCGATCTAGGCCCGCGCCCGTGCCGTTTCGCGCCAGCTTTTGGGTGCGCGTGTCGCGCATCTGGACCGGCATGCGGCGCCGGCCCACGGCGGTCAGCCTTCGCTTGATCTGGCGTTGCCGCCGGAGCGTGGGGCCGAGCGCCACCAGCGATCCGACGCCGCCGATCACCATGAAGGCGAGCGCCATGAAGGCGAGCGGGAAACCGTCGGAACCCATGTCAGATGCACTCCAACAGCGCGCGGTCGAGGCCGTAATATTCGGCGCGCGGTAGGAAATGCGGACGAACGCCGCCGCTGCGGAAATTGCCGCGCAGCTTTCCGTCGGCGCTTTCGCCCTCATAGTCGAAGGTGAAGAGATCCTGCGTCGTGATGACGTCGCCTTCCATGCCGACGATCTCCATGACGTGAGTCACGCGCCGCATGCCGTCACGCATCCGGTTCACCTGGATAATCATGTTGACCGCGCCCGCGATCTGAGTCCTGAGCGCGCGCGCCGGCAGGTTGATGCCGCTCATGCCGATCATGTTCTCGAGGCGCGTCAATGCTTCGCGCGGGCGGTTGGCGTGAATGGTGCTCATCGAGCCGTCATGGCCGGTGTTCATCGCTTGCAGCACGTCGATCGCTTCGTCGCCGCGAATTTCGCCGAGGATGATGCGGTCGGGACGCATGCGGAGCGCATTGCGGAGCAGGTCGCGCATCGTGATCTCGCCTTCGCCTTCGAGATTGGCCGGTCGCGTCTCGAGGCGGACGACGTGCGGTTGCTGGAGCTGCAGCTCGGCCGCATCCTCGATCGTGACGGTGCGCTCGGCGGAATCGATCATGCGCGACATAGCGTTGAGCAACGTCGTCTTGCCCGAACCGGTGCCGCCCGAAATCAGGATGTTGAGCCGGCAGCGTGCCGCGATCTTGAGCAGCGTCGCCATCTCGGGCGAGATATTTCCCTGCTCGGCCATCGTGTCGAGCGTGATCGATTTCTTGGAGAATTTCCGGATCGAGATCGAAGGACCGTCGATGGCCAGCGGCGGAACGATGATGTTGACGCGGCTTCCGTCGGCGAGGCGGGCGTCGACCAGCGGAACAGATTCGTCGACGCGGCGGCCGATGCGCGTCACGATCCGGAGCGCGATGTTCATGACATGCGCATTGTCCCGGAAGGTGACGTCGGTGAGCTCGAGCTTGCCGCGACGCTCGACATAGACCTTCTTCGGTCCGTTCACCATGATGTCGGTCACGCTGTCGTCGGCCAGCAGCGGCTCGAGCGGACCCAGCCCCAGCATGTCGGCGATCAGCAGTTCGATCAGATCCCGCTGTTCGGCGAAATTGAGCTGGGTCTTGGTCTCCGAGAGAAGCTCGTTCACCCAGCCGAACAACTGCCGCTCGAACTCTTCGCGCGGCAGCTCGGCGGCCGCGGTCACATCGATGCGGTCCATGATCAGCGGCTGGATGCGAGTCTTCGCGGCATCCACGCTGGCGCGATGCGAATCCGCCAGGCGCTGCACGAGTTCGGCTGGAATCGGCGTCTGCACGGGGCGCTGCGGCGGCGCCGGAATTTCGAGTTTGAGCGGCGGCGTCCTCAGCGTCTCGATGGTGGCGTTGGACGGAACGGGCGCCGCCTGAGACGGCGGCGCTACATCCGGGAAGCCGGTGGGCCGGCCGCCCCGGCGGGCGGTCAGATCGGTGACGCGCGACCCGCGGGGGCCATCCGACGCGTCGCGGCGAAACATGCTCATGATTTGAAGAAGGGCAGGGCCAGGCGGAATTTTCGGCGACGCGGCGCAGTGCCGTCGAGCTTCGTCGCGATTTGGCGAATCGCCAGCGCGACGGGACTCGATGGTGCCGCTTGGGGAAGAGCTTGTCCGGCGTTCGCCGACTCCATCGCCGCTTTGGGATCGCTGGGGATCGCGGCGTCGAGGGGCCGGCCGAGCTCCTTTTCGAACTCACCGCGGGCGACGCCTCCGCGACCGCCGAGCGCCCCGCCCTTGAGGACGATCAGACGCTGCTCGGGATTGCTCGCTGTGGCGAGCGCGTTGAGGCGGATCGTGTCGCGCAGCCCGGCGAGCGTACAGTCGGCGACGATGATGGCGTAAGAGGATTGGGCCAGCACCTCGCGGGCGAGATCCGGCATGCCGCGCGGTACATCGACGACGGTCCAGTCGAATTTGCGTTTGAGCTCTCCGATCAGCGTCCCCGCGGCGCTGGGCTCGAAGGCGAGCGTGTCGTCGACCGGCTCCTCGGCAGAAAAAGCGTAAAGGTTCGTTCCGACCTTAACCGCGGCGCGATCGATATAGAGCCCGTCGACGCGCTCGGGTTGTTCCAGCGCGTCGCGAAGGCCGCGGCCGGGATCGACGTCGAGCGATAACGCCAGGGTGCCGAACTGAAGATCCAGATCCAGCAACGCCGTGCGCTTGCGACCTTCCTCAGCCAGAATCCAACCCAGAGTGACGGCAACGGTCGAGGCGCCGACACCGCCTCTAGTGCCGATCACCGCGACGGCTTGGCCAATACCCGGGGTACTGGCCGCCGGCTGCGCCGACGCGAGAAGCTTGTCGATGGCCGCGGCCAACGTCTCGCGCGCCACCGGCACCGGTACATAATCGGCAGCGCCGGCATCGAGCAGCGCGCGAAAGACGTGGACATCGTTGACGCGGCCGAAGACCAGAAGCTGCGGCACCGTTCCCACGGCGGCGCGGATCGCCGCGACATCGGCCGCGGGCTCGATCGCCGTACAGATATCAAGTAAGAGGATCCGCGGTTTGGCTCCGCCGGAGAGGCGATCGAGAATATGCGCGCGATCGCCGACGAGCGCCGCGTAGTCAGCCCCGCGCTCGGCCAATAGCGCGGAGGCCATCGCCAGATGGTCTCCGGAGTCGGCATCGCGTGATGGCATCAGCATGGGGCGCGTTGCAGTCATTGCGATGTTGTTTCGGTCGCGTAGAAATCGGTCGAGTACGGCGACGGGGCCTGCGGCGCCCCATAAGCTTGATGGTCGTGGTAGCCTTGGACGGCGCCGGCCGCCACGCTGCCCTCCGCGCGCGCGTTCGGCTGAGCGTGCAGCAGATCGGTCGGATCGGCGGCCATCGCCGCAAGATTGCTCGCGGTCGCGCAACCGAAATTGCTCGAAACCTGCGCCGAGTAATCGATCGGGGGCTTGCTCCAATCGGGGCAAGGCGGTGACGCCGCCACACCGCGCTCGATCTCGATCACAACCCGATCGCGGCCGACCTTGGGTACCATGGCGACCGACGCGGCGGCGCCCACGCCATTGGTCCTCAGCGCCTTCAAGAGCGCGTCACGTCGCCGCTCGGCGAGCTTGCCCAGCGCATCGGCTTGCTCGAGCGCTATGCGATCCTGCGGCCGGATGCCGCCGGTCTCGACAAAGCGCGCAAGTCGGGTCGTCTCGGCGGGCCCGAGGCTCGCGGATCCCGCCGCGAAGCGGACCTCATAGCTGCTACGCGCGACATCGACCCGGATCGCCTTCGGCGAGTCGTCCGGCGTCCATTGGGTCGTGAAGTCGGCGCATCCGGCGAGAAGGGCGAAGAACGGAAGGAGGAGCTTGGCGCGCATGATCTTCAGTTCAGTTGGAAGCCGGCGGGGCCGATCAGAACCTGCTCGCCGCCATGGCTTGGCGATCCAGCCGGAGTCTGAAGATAGGGGGCACCGGTAACTTCGCGGTTGACATCATCAGGGCGGGTGAGGCCGTCGAGGGGCGTGGAGCCGGCGACGGCGGTCGGCTGCACGAGAACCGGCGTCACGAGGACCACGAGTTCGGTTTCCTGGCGCTGATAGCGGTCGGATCGGAAGAGCGGGCCCAATACCGGCAGATCGCCCAGCGCCGGGATCTTGGAGATATCGTGCTCGCCATTGTTCTGGAGCAGACCGGCAATCGCGAAGCTGTCGCCGCTGCCGAGCTCGACCGAGGTTTCGGCTCGGCGCACTTGGATCGCCGGGATGGTGATGCCGTTGCTTTGGATTGCGCCCTGCTGCGTCAGCTGGCTCACTTCGGACCGGATGCGGAGACTGATCCGGTGGCTGTCGAGAATGGTCGGCACGAAGTCGATCGCAACACCGTATTTCTTGAATTCGATGGTCACGGTCGGGATGCCGTTCGAGGTGGCGGTCGCCACCGGGATCGGGAATTCGCCGCCCGCGAGGAAGCTCGCCGTCTGGCCGGACATGGCCGTGAGGTTCGGCTCGGCCAGCGTCGTGATCAGCCCTTCCTGCGCCATCGCGTCCAGCTGAGCGGTAATGGGATTCGCAGCCGGACCGAAGAGGCCGACCCGCAGCAGATTTTCCTCGAACTGGTTGGGCAGCAGAACGGGATTATCGGTGCTGAAGGTGTAGTGGCCGCCGACACCCGAGGTATGGTTCCAGTTGATTCCCAGCTCGCGGAGCGTATTGCGAGCGACTTCGGCGACACGCACCCTGAGATTGACCTGGTTGGGCGCGATCACCGCCAGTCGATTGATCACCGAGGGCGGTGTTGCCGCCTGGGTGTTTTGCGATCCTTGTCCGTTGCCGCCGTTGCTCTGGCCGCCGCCGTTCTGACCACTGTTTCCAAGCGGAGTCATGCTGCTCTGGACGTTGAACTGCATACCGCTCTGGTTGGTCGTGCTCGCCTGCCCCTGATTTTGCTGTTGCGCCTGTTGATTGGCGAACAGCGCGGCGATCGCTTGCGCGTCGGCCGAATGGGCAGGGCTGGAGACAGCCCCGGTCAGCACGATCGCGCCCTCGATCGAATCGACCTTGATCGGCTCGCCGGGCAGCAGCTGGTTTAGCGTGGTGCGCAGCCGCGAGAGGTTGAGCGTCACGCGGATAGGGGCTTGAAGCAGGATGTGGTCGCCCGCGTCGGACGCGAAGAGCGATGTCTCCCCCGGCGCCTTGGCCATCACATAGATCAGCGTCGGCGATTTCACCTGAACGTCGGCGATCGCCGGATTGGCGACGAAGACGGTCGAGGCGGCGCGACGAAGCTGGATCACCGTGCCTTTGCCGATTTCGAGCTCGATCCCACGCTGATCGGCAACGACGGTCGTGGGCTCTGTCTTGATCGGGCGCGCGGGCTCGGGCTGAGGCCGCACGGGCGCCGGGACCGGTGCCGGCTGAACCGAGGCGATCGGAGCCGCGGCAACGGGAGTCGACGCCGCCGGCGCGACCGGGGCCGGAGCCCGAGCCGGCGGCACAGCCACGAGCGCGGCCGGCGCGGGCGCGGTCGGTGCCGGTGCCACGGCGACGACCGGGGTAGGCGCGGGCGGCGCGGCGGGAGCCTGAGCCGGAGCAACCGGCGTCTGAGCCGATTTGATCGGCGTGCGCACGGCATGAACCGGCGCCACCGAAGCCATTGCGATCGGCTTTGCCTCGGGCTGCTGCTCGGGCGCCGCGGCGGTGATCGGTTTGGGCGCCGCCTCGGCCCTGAAGGGTGGCGCCTCGCTCGATTGCGTGCGCGCCGCGTCGCCCAGCTCGTGCGCGTCGATCGGCAGATCATGCTGGACGATGCTTTTGCCCATTGTACCGACGAAGGATTTCTCGGTTCCGTCGACGGAAACGCGCAGAGCCTTGATGTTGCCCGTGTCGAGCATGACGCCGGGGCGATCGGGGACACGGTAGGAATCGCCGGGCTGAAGCGTGCGCGTCCAGGTTTTGCCGTCGGCCCAATGAACCCGAACCCAGGCTGCGTCGGTCGCGGTGACGACGACATGGGCGGGAGCGCTGTCAGGCGCGCCGTAGCTCTCGGCAAAAGTCGGAGCTGCCGCGGTTAGCGAGAGGGCGAGCGCGGCGCGCGCGATGGTGTGAATTGGGCGGCTCACTTGTGGAGGGCTCCGAATACGACTTCCTCGGTTTGGGCGCCGTGGAGCACGGTGACATGTGCCGGCACGAGGTCGTCAGTGGCGCTCAAGAGGCGGCTCGCTTGCGTATCGAGCGTGTAGGTCTGGTGCTTGCGATCGGCGATCGGCATGGGCAGCGGATCGGTGGCGGGCGCGAGCTCCTCGTCGTCTGCGGCTTGCGCGATGCTGCGAAGGCTGAGCGACAATTTGCCCATCGCCGTCGCAACGGCGATCATCTCGCTCTCCTTGGGCGTCACTTCCACCGTGACGTTGTGGACCAGCACCGGTTCCGACGGCTTGTTCGAAACCCGCTGATCGATTGCCAGGACGCGGACGTCCCTGAGGATGGTTTCGGTGGCCTTGTGCGGTTGCGACGAATCCTCGGCGGGCAGGGTATGCGTGAGCAGGATGTCCACCTGGTCACCGGGGAAGACGAAGCCCGCGATGCCGGAGGTTGCATCGACGCCGATCGATACCGCCCGCATGCCGGTCCTCAGTACGGCGGCGAAGAAACCGCGATCGCCCGGCGCCACGATCTTGTCCGTGGTCACAGGTTCGCCCTTGCCCAGGGGCGAACGAACGACCCAGCCGGCAAAGTCGGTCGGCGCCTTTGCGCCCTGGACGATGTAGCTGTCATTGACGTCGCCCTCCGGCCAGGCTTGCCAGACGAGGTCGGACGGCTTCAGGATCTGACCCAGCGGCATTTGACCCTTAGCGACCAGGACCTGATGCGCGGCCGGGGGCGGTGCGGCTGTGACGGGAACGGCCGTCGGCTGGTTCGACAGCCAGGCGCGGGCCAGGATGAAAGCGCCGATTGCGAAAAAGAGCGCGAGAACCGTAAGGACGAGGCTTCTTGACTGCATCTTTCGCCCCTATTCCAAAAATGCCGGTTGGAGGAGCGTCAGGAGCGCTCCGGCGCTGATCGCAACGCCATAGGGCATCGGACGCTTGAACCCCCAGGCCCTGGCCGTGACGCCGGCGCTCTCGGCGCGCATCCAATCAAAGAGTTTGCGGCCAATGCCGGTCAGTAGGACGAGACCCAGGATCCCCCCAATTGCAGCCGTGTCCGTGACGAAATCGAAGCAGTGTCCAGGGCCGATCCAGAGGCTTGCGGCGGCGAACAGCTTGACGTCGCCGGCGCCCATTACGCCCTTGGCGAAAAGGAGAATGCCGATGCCGAGGATGAGCAGTGCGACGATTGCGGTCGTAAACATTGGAATTTCGGTTTTCGACGTGGCCGCGAACAGGGGGAAAAGGCCGAGCAACGCCAGCGGCGCCGCGTTCGGGATTTCGAAGCGCCGAACATCGCAGTACGCCGCATAGAGGAGGAGACAGACGAACATAAGTAGGAGAATTGTGTGCAACACAGTCATCGGCCCGTCTCCAAGCAGCCGGGAAGCGGCTTTCGCCGCCCCCGGTCCGCGGGGATTAGAGAGCAGCGGCGATATTGTTGAAGGTGACCTTGATGTTATTGCCGACAGCGCCGACGGTCGCGGCGACGGCTACAACGATCGCGGCGGCAATCACACCATACTCGAGCGCGGTCACGGCCGAATTGTTGCGGAGGAAGGATTTAAGCTTGCGGAACATGTCTGACCCCCAGGGTTAGGATTGATACCGTGGGGATAATCGGGGGCAGCGCTTAACGAAGGCATAACGAGAGAAATAAATATGGGGTAATTCAAATGGTTCTTCTGTTAAATTTTATGGAAATCCGAATTTGATCGACGGTTGAGATGATACAGCCATTTACCATTCATATTTGAAGAAAGTTGGTAAAAATTACCTCTAAAGTTTCGTGCAAGTCCTTGCGATTCTTCACGTGAAATTAGCAAGTCGCGACTTAATCGGAGTCCGGTAGGTCGACTGACGGCCATATCGGATACGGAAACCATGTGCATGCGGTGGTCGAGCTTTGCCTTCCGGCGTCTGCTAGAGGTCGTTCAGCGCGTCATTCGCGACACCAGCGCCGTCTCGGCTTTGGAATTCGGGCTTCTCGCACCAATGCTGATCGCCATTCCCATCCCGGTGCTCGATATCGGGCTCGGCCTTTATTCGCAGATGCAGGTCAAGGAGGCCGCCCAAGCCGGCGCCGAATACGCGCTGCTCCACGGCTATGACAGCGCGCAGATTCAGGAAGCGGCGACCAGCGCCACGCCCGTTTCACTCGGCGCCGGCGCCGTGAGCTCGCAGGAAAATTGCGGCTGCCCGAACGGAACTTCGCTGACGCTGGGCGGCGCGCCGGGAAGCTGCGCCACCTGTGGGGACGGTGCGACCCCGGGCAATTACGTCAGCGTCACTGTCACGACGACCTATACCCCTCCCGTTGCCTTTCCGCCCCTCATTCAAAGCTCGTACACTCTGACAAGCAAATCGGTCCTCAGAATCCCATGATCGCCTGGCTCCGCCGTGTCGAAGGAGTAACCTCCCTCGAGTTTGCCTTCGTGCTCGGCCCCCTTCTGCTTTTGCTGATGGGAACCGTCGAGGTGGGCGAGGTCGTCTGGACGCAGAACGTTCTCAATTACTCAGTCGAAGAGGCGGCCCGTTGCGGGGCCATCGATACAACCATTTGCGGCACGCCCGGCCAAATCCAGGCTTATGCATCCAGCGCGGCAGGTTCCGGAATTTCTGCAACCTATGTCGCCAGCACGCAAAGCTGCGGCAGCGACGTCGCGGCCAACTATACCGCCGCCATCAGTGCGCCCTTTCTCAACTTCTCCATCCCATTGAGCGCCCATGCCTGTTACCCGAAGTGAGAATGCGCGGCGCTGGTTTGGCGTCCGCAACATCGTCACGATCGTCCGCCGGCTCGCTACCGACCAGGGCGGTGTAGCGGCACCTCTCACGGCCATCTCTATGGTGCTCCTCCTGGGCGTCGCCGGCCTCGGGACCGAGGCTGGGTCTTGGTATGTCACCAAGCGGTCGATGCAGGGCGCAGCCGACGCCGCCGCCTTCAGCGCCGCAGTTGCGGGGTCGGCAGGCGCAAGCTACAGCGCAGATGGCAATGCGGTTGCCGCCAACTTCGGTTATGTGAATGGCGCGAACCACGTGACGCTCCAGGTCAACAATCCTCCGAGCATGGGCGCCTATGCCGGTGCAGCCTCAGCTTACGAAGTCATCATTAGCCAGCCGCAGCCGCAGCTTTTCTCGAAGCTTTTCATGGCCTCTGCTACGACCATCACGGCGCGCGCGGTCGCGAACACTACCGGAGGCATCGAGTCTTGCATTACGACGCTGGGAACCCAAAACGGCGCGGGTGTAACCATCAACGGTACTGACACGATTACGCTGGGTAATTGCAATCTCGTGGATAACGCCACCGGCTCTCGCAGCTTGACGATGAACGGCAATGCTTCGCTGTCGGCGAATCAAGTGAGCCTCGGGGGCAATGATTCCTTGACCGGGCGCGCGACGATAACGGCCAGCCACGGCGTTCTCACTAATCAAACTCCGGCCGTCAATCCGTTTGTTGCCCTGGACCGGCGATTGAATTCCGAGGTCCCCGCTTCGTGCGGCAGCCATCCCACAACCACTGTCCTCAGCGGTACCGCGACGATCAGCCCGGGCAAATATTGCGGCGGCATCGTCGTAACCTCCGCCACCGTGACCCTGAACCCCGGCGTCTACTACATCAATGATGGCTCCTTCACGATCAACGGCAATTCCACCGTTACTGGCAACGGTGTGACGATCATGTTCACCAGCGATAACGGCACTTACGGAAGCCTCACGGTTAACGGCAATAACACGATAACGTTGTCGGCGCCGACGACCGGCGACACTGCAGGATTCGTATTTTTCGAATCCGCAGACGCGCCCGAGAACACTGTCTCAATCAACGGCGGCAATAACCTCAACCTGACCGGAATGCTCTATTTTCCGAGCCAAGATCTTAAATACAATGGTGTGGGCACCTCCGCGTGCAGTCTGATCTATGCCAATACGATCACTTTTAACGGCAACGCCAGTCTCGGGGGCGATTGCAGCGGCGTTGCCGGAGTGCCCGATGCCCACCCGACTGTCACGCTCGTCGAATAGCCCTCAGCCGGCTGGGCTGATCACCCGATAGAGCACGTAGCCGCTCTTCATTCCTGCCGGCCAGGCGCGCCGCTCGAGCCAGGCGGGGGGATGGCCTTCGACCAGCCGCTTGTAAAGCGTGTCAGGCGCCGGGTTTCCTGCCTTGGGCGCCTCGCCGTCGGCTGTCATGAAGATGTTCGCGGGCTCGCTCGCGCAGACGAGGAAGCCATCGATGCCGCGGGCCGCCACGATCCCCTGCGCGGCGGCGTCGCCCGTGTCGCGGAACAGCGCCAAGAGATCGCGCAGGCCCTGGGCGTTGCGGTGATAGGGGCCGAACACCGTTCCGTGCCGAGTCCAATAGAGCAACGCCGGCGCGCTGCCCGGGTCCGTCGCGATAATGCCGGCTTTTCGACCGTACCAGGCGGGATCGGAAAGCGCGTTTCGCACGGCATAGACCGAGCAGGGTTCGCGCCCCTCAGCTGCGGCCGATTCGTCTGTGTCCGGCAGGAAGATGGCCAGGAGAGGAACGATGAGGCCCAGGGCCAGAACGATCGCGCGAATGTAACGCGCCGCTGATCCTTGCCGGGTCGCCTGGGCCTGCTCCACCAGCGCAGCCAGAAGAAAGGCCGCGGCAATGTCGGGATAGGGCGTGAAGCGGACATGGGCGAGCCCGAGGCCCGTCCAGACCGCGGCGAGCACGCCGAGCACGGTCCAGGCAAAGGCATTCGTTCGCCGCCGCCCATCCCATACGAGCATCAGCGCCGCGATCAGCCCGAGGCAACCGACATAGCCGAATTCCATGAACTGCTTGAAACCCGTCCAGACCGGTTGGGTCTCTTCGACCTTCGCGTTCAGCTCGCGTTGCACGAGCGGGTCGATGGACCCGTTCACGCCGCCCAGTATTCCGGGATAAGCCAAGATCAGCGCGGTCGCAGCCGTTGCTCCGGCGAGCACGATTGCTGCTGCGCGGCTTCGCCGGCTGCCCATGCGCCGATAGCGGTCGACCAGGCCCAACCCCATCCACATCGCGACGGTCGCCCAGGCGAAAGCGACATAGGGCGCCGACAGTCGGTCGAGGACGAAGACCGCCATGCCGCCATGCGGCGGATCGATCGCGAGCGCTGCGCTGGACGCGACCGCGAAGCTACCCGCGAAAACGAGATTTTGTCGAAACCGCTCGCCGCCGTCGCGGACCCAGAGCAAGCCCAGGACAATGAGCGCCGGGAAAATCGCCATGGCGACGAGTTCGAAGCTCAGCCAGAGCGCGACGGCGGCCGCGACGCCGCCCGCGATGGGAGGCGCCAGTCGGCGAGGATCGAGCCAGCTTCTCAGCACCAGGCCCGCTATCATCATGGCCGCGAGCGCCAGGGCGACATGGTGGTTGGCGCGACCGACCGCGCCATAGGCGATGATGGGCGGGCTCAGCAGAACGACGAAGCAGGCAAGCTCCCGTCCGCGGGTCGAAAGCACCGGCCGTGGAATCCACCACGCAGCCCAGAGGATCGCATAGGCGAGCAGCGGGCCGGTGAAGGCGCCGGCGACGCTGAGCGCCGTCGCGAACGGCATGACGAGCGACAGAATGGCCGCGAGCGCCACGATCGGCAGGTCGAACAGGATGCTCCAGTGGAGCACCATGCCGTAGGGCGCGTTGTCGCGCGCAAAGGCACCGCCCTGCCAGCCATGTCCCGCCAACGCGTCCTTGATGCGGGCCAGCCGCATCAGCGTGTCGGGATCGCCGATGCCGGCGAAAAGTTCGCCATGCAATTTTACGATCTCGCTCGCTTGGATCGCGATCAGCGCGATCACTGGGAGAAGCCAAAGCGGCGGCCGCGCGGCTGGCTTGGACCGCGGGCGAGCCTCGTCGAGGGCGGTGGCGCTCATGGCGAGCGGCCCAGCGCGCGGCGGACGACCAGACACATCGCCATGACAAGGATCGGTGGCCCGAGCGGCACGATCATGCCGAAGTTCAGCAGCCAGAGCGGCAGGAGCCAGATCGCAGCCTGCACCGCTTGCTCCCATCGGCTCGGCCGAGGCGCCGCGGAAGCGAAGGCGGCAATAGGGAGGGCCAGCAACGTGAAGTCGTAGAGTCGTGTATAAGGTGTCGCCAGCAGGATCGCGATGGCGAGCGCCGCGCCGCGCCAGTGCAGGGCCGAAGGCCGCATCCAGATCCGGATCAAGGCCATGACGGCGAAGAGCGCGACGGCAGCGTGAATCGAAACGGCCAGCATGTCGTCGCCGCCGAAGTCCTTCACCATGACCAACGCGCTGGGAATCGCATGCCAATCGGACGAGCTCGAAACCGCAACCCCGCCGGGATCGGCGGCTTTGCGAAGGAACACGAGCCATGCTTCCGTGCCCAGAGCCGCGGCGCTGAGACCGACGAGGCCGACGGCGGATGCCGCGGCGCCGGCCAGGGCGCGCCATTCCCGCCCGACCAGGAGCGCCACCGGCACCAGCACGGCCAAGTGCGGCTTATACGATAACAACCCGAGCACGAGCCCGGCGAGGAAAGGCCGCGTCGGCAGAAGCGCCATGCCGGCGCCGAGCAGAGCGAGGCTCAGTAGGCCGTTCTGCCCGAACAGCAGGTCGAGCGCGGCGGCCGGCGCCAGCATCAGCGGCCAAAAGATCCCGAGCGGCCAAATCGCGCGGGCGAGCGCGGCATGGGCGGCGACGGTCGCTCCCGTCCACGCGACCCAGGCCCAGGCGTAGGGAAGCGCCGCGAGCGGCAGCAGCAAGAGGAGAAAGCTCGGCGGGTAGTTCCAGGGCAGGCGGACGATGCCGCCCGGGAAGGCGGCGCGTTGGGCGGCGATCATCGCCTTGTCGTCATAAGTCGTGGCCGCCTGACCCTCGGCCGCAAGCCGCGCGGCCGTATGGAAGGCGGTGAAATCATAGCCGAGGGGCGTGCCGGCAGGGTCGAGGCCATTTTTGGCGTTCGTCAGCAACAAGCCGGCGAAGGCGAGATAAATCCCGAACAGCACGGCGCAAGCAAGCCTTAGGCCCGCTGCGACTCGGCGGTCGGATGGCCCCGCCAATTCTGCATAGGAGACCGAGGCGCTCATCGTTGTCGGAACATCGCGGGAGCGGATTTAAATATCGTTAGCGATGATTTCCCGTCGCGCGCGGAGGCCGAATGCGTGTGGGCAATCAGACAAATGCGGGGAGGCCGGCCGCTGACGAGGCTGAAGCAGGGTTTACAAAACGTTACGGCGAATTGTTACGCCGAGAGACCGCTGATACATTGCCTCGCCTCCTGACCGACCCCGAGACGCTCAGATGATGAAGAGATTCGCGATGGCCACCGTTGTGGCCTTTGCAGTGCTGGCGTCCGCGCGCGCTGCGCCCTCCGAGTTCGGCGACAATGGGGCTCTCCCCGAGAGCGAGCGCAATTTCCTGGATTTATTCGCTGCGTCGCAAAGGCAGCTCGATGAGCCGAGGTCGCTCCAATCGATCAGCGCGCTGCGCGTGGACATGCAGATCCGCGTGGCGCGTTTCATGAACCAGAACCCTCTGGCGCACGGATGGGTGGGCGTTGTCGAGGACAGTCACGTGAACCGGGACGGAACCGCCTGGGTCAGCATCAAGATTTCTCAGGACGTGGCGCTCGTAACCACCAAAGACAGGGCCGCGGATCCCGATGCGCTGTCGCTCATCGTGAATACGTCGCCGATCTATCCGCTGGTGAAAGGACTGAAGTCTGGCAAGCAGGTCGTCTTCGACGCCCGGCTTCTAGGCGCGCAGCTCGATACGGACGAAGGCATGATCAGACGGCCGCAGATCCTCGTCGCGTTCAAGGACATCAAATACGCCGAAACCGGCGGAAAATCAGCTCAGTAGGGTGCGAATTCAATTCGCGCGCGGCGCGTCGACGATGCGGCCATCTTCCAGCGTCACGATCCGATCGCCGTACGAGATGACGCGGGGGTCATGGGTAACGACGACAACGGCACGCCCTCGCGAGCGCGCCAACCCGGCCAGTAGAGAGATGGCAGCCTGGCCGCTGGCCGCGTCCAGCGCCGCCGTCGGCTCGTCCGCCAGGATGACCTGGGGCTCCGTCGCGAGCGCGCGGGCGATCGCAATCCTTTGTTTCTGGCCGCCCGACAATTCCCCTGGGTAGGATTCCGCCTTCGCCGCAAGCCCGACTTCGCTGAGCATGTCGCGGGCCCGTGTCTCTGCCGACGCGCCGCGGATGCCGATCAGGTCGAGCGCGATCGCCACATTCTCCCAGGCATTCAAGGTCGGAAACAAGTTGTAGCTCTGAAACACGAAGCCATAATGCTCGAGCCGCAGCCGGCTGAGCGCTTTGGGATTGCGCGACTGCAACGGTCGATCGAAAAGGCGGATGGAGCCCGAATCCGGCGGAAGCAGGCATCCGAGGACCTGCAGCAGCGTGGTTTTCCCGCTCCCCGACGGTCCCATGAGCAGCAGGACCTCGCCCGATCGGACTTCGAGCGACACACCGTTCAATGCCCGGCAAGCGGCCGGCCCGGCACCATAGGTCACATGAACGGACTGAGCTTCGAGAACAGGAGCGCTCATCGGAACACGCTCGTCGGCTGCAGGCCGTTGATTTTCCGGACCGACAGAAGGGCGGCGCTCGAGCACATCATGACGGTCACGAGGCCCAGCGCCAGCGCCATCCAATGCGGCAGCAGCAGCGCGGCCGAGCCGTTATGTCCGAGGAAGACCAGCGCCTCGGCCACAGTGATGCCGATGCCGTAGCCGATCCCGGCAGCGATGATCGCTTGCGTCAAGATGACTCTATGAAGGTATGAGGCCGGGGCACCGATTGCGCGAAGCGTCGCAAATTCGGAAAGCCGGTCCATCGTCGTCGCGTAAAGCGTCTGGCCGGTGATCACGATCCCGATGATCAGGCCGAGGCCGGCTCCGGTCAGCACCGCGACGCCTGCACCGGTGGTGAACAACCAAAAGAACTGTGTTCGCCGCGCAAAATCGTGGGCCTTGATGACGTCGAGATCGGGTAGGGCGGCCTGGAGCCGAGCGGCGACGGCATCGCGATCCGCCCTGCGCGCCAGCGACACCAGCACATAGCTCGTCTGGTCGGCGTCAAGCCCGGCATAGGTCTGTGCATTGCTGAACTTCGTGAAAACATAGGGCGATTGCGTGAAGGTGCGGATACCGCGCGTGAAGCCGACGACGCGGGCGCGATGGCCGTTGATCTCGACCGACTGACCGAGCGTCGTGATGCCCAGCTTGTCGCGGTAGAGCTCATCGATGATGACGGCGTCCGATTGGCGCAAATCCTCGATTCGCCCGGCGACAAGGTTCCAAGGACCTCCGATGCCGGTCTCGAGGTCGAATCCGACGACGAGCACGCTCGTGGCGCCGCCGTCAGGTCGCCGCCAATCGGCGAAGTGGACCAGGTAATTCTCGGCGGCGGCAACGCCGGCGATCCCGAGAACTTTGTAACGATTGCTCTTTTCGATGGGCACCGTCTGGTCGACGTCCTGCACCTGCGGGGCGCTGACCCAGAGATCCGCATCGGCGTGAGCGATCAGGCTCGAGGCGGTGGTTGCGAAGCCGTAGAGCAGGCCGAGCTGCACGCCCATCAGCACCACCGCAAAAACGATTCCGACCAATGTCACGGTGAGCCGCACCCGGTCCCGGGTGAGGTTGCGCCATGCCAGGCGCGGGATCATTCCTTGGCGCAGACCAGAACCGCGTCCAGCGGCCTGGATTTCGAGGGCCGGATCGGAGGTCGTCACGCTCATTGAACCAGCTCAGATCTTGGGACCCTTGGGGGCGACATCGGCAAGGATTCTGCCGAAGACCCTTTAACGCATCATGAACCATTGGCGGCCGCGGGCGCCTTCATGAAAATCCATCGTGCGGAGAGGATCGGGCTATACCGGCGCGCCGGTCTCGATCAGCTCTTCGAACGGAAGTCGGACTGAGCGGACCTTCGTAATCTGCGGCTGCCGATACCCGATCCTTCCGACGAACAAGAGGCCGTCCGGCTCGGAACCGGTGACGGCCCTCAACCGGCCTGCCAAATTGGCCGCCTTGCTGCGCAAGGCCGGATCGGAGGTAAACATCCGGCCCGTCGCTCCATAGTGCGCGAGGCCGAGAATCGCCAATGCCGGCTGCATGGTGAGCCCGAGACGCGTCGCCGACAACCAGAAGCGCAGGATCCGACCGCCGCATTGGAGCAGCCGCTCGGCGCGATCAGTTCCATTTTGCGGCACCGACGGATCACGGATCGCAAAATACCCCGCGCTGAAGACGCCGGGCAGGTAATCCAATTGGAGCGCAGCGCTGGCCGTCCCTCCGAGCCGGTTGAGGAAGCGCATTCGTTCCCAGCTCTTCATCGCCCATCGCATCGCCATTCGGCTCGGGAGATTGAGCCCGACCGCCTTGGCCGGGATGCCGGTGGGGCTGAAGCTGCGATCCCAGTCGATCATGCGTTGATGGACGGAGAAAGCCTCCCGCATCCGCAAACGAATATCGGTGGCCGCGGCGCTGAGACCGGCCCAGCGCCAGCGATCGGTTGCGCTCTCCCACCAATCGATCCGCAACTCTTGGCCCAGCGCTTCCGTCAGAGCCGCCTTGGCCTGCGGGCCCAAAGCCTTGAGCCGATACGGGTAGCGATTGGTCGAGCGAAGTGTCAGATAGCTGTACAGCGGATCAGCTTTGGCCGAGAGGTCGACCGGGAATCTGGCGGTAATGCGATAGTCCCGATCACTGTGGCCCTCATAGCGCCAACTCATGCCGCTTCCGAACGCCGTCGCCGCGATCCGCAGGCATTCCAAGAGCATTCCGCCGGCCAAAAGCGAAGGTTCGGCCTCGCGATATTCGTAGACATTCTCATCGCTCGAATCTTTGAGGCGAATCTCGATCGTGTCCTCGCCCAGGATCCGGAACCGCCAGGACTGCACGTTGTCGCCGCTCGGCGCCCATCTCGCGATATTCAGGATCTCCTCGAGGCGGGATGCGGGTCGCCTCGGCGTTGGCGGAGCCGGCGTGCTCGCGGCTTGGCGCGCCATGGCGCCGTAAATGCGATCGCCGATCGCGAGCTTCAGACGCTGAACGGGCCCGGCATTTCCCCAGCCCAGACGCGTGACGACCAGCTTTCCCCGGTAGGCGTCGAAATGATGGTGATAGGGAGCGGCCCGAATCCCGCCTCGCCCGAGCAGAAGTTTGACGGCGGCGACTCCGGCGACTCCCGCGCACAACTCCACGCCGGCGACCGTCGAGGGCCCGCGCCTGTTGCGCAGATCGATTCGACTGGGATCCACAACATAGGGACGGTGCAGCCCACGCGGCGACAGCCCCATGAGGAAACGAACATATTGCTGCGTTTCGCCGCGGCCTTCGAAACGGAAATACTCCTCGAAGCTCATCCCCCCCGGAAGGAAGGCGAGAAAGCCCGCGCCCATGCCCAGAGGAGCGGCCGTAATCGCCGGGATGCCCAGCTCGGCGCAGCGGGCGAACATCCGGCGCCGGATATCCAGCACGAAGAAGTCGAGCCCATCGACGAACAGGTCGACCCCGTGCAGGAAGGCGTCGAGATTGTCACCGTCGATCCCTGCCGGGAATCGCGTGATCCCGAGCTCCGGATTGATGGAGAGCGCCATCTCGGCCATCACGTCGACCTTCGGCCGCCCGAGCGTCTCGATCGTTGCGCCGACCTGCCGGTTGAAGTTCTCGACGCCGAATCGATCGAAATCGGCAATGTGAAAATTGCCGATGCCCAGGCGCGCCAGCGTCAGGAGATGAAAGCCTCCGACGCCGCCCATGCCCGCGATGGCGATCTTCTTTCCGCGAAGGGCTTGCTGCTCCCAGTCGGTCAGCAGCCCGAGGTTGCGGTCGAATGCCAGTTGATAGTTGAACGCTCCGGCGTCCGGCATCCGCCCACCCTCGATCTTTCGCTAGCTGCTAGCTAGCCTCCAGCCAGAGCGGCTCGGGCTTCATCCAGCCCATGCCCTCGCAGAGCGAGCCGCCGATGGTAACGAGATCAAAGACCTCGGGGTTGCACGCTCTGAGCCGCGTCAGGATGCTGCCTATATCGCCGTAGCAGGGCTGGCGCAATCCATGATACTCGACCTTCGGCCCAATCGGCGTGAACTCGATGGCCGTCGCGGCCAGGATGCGCAGCAGCGTCGGCTCCATGACGGCGCACCAATGTGTAATGCCGAGCGTCCGGCTCATCGAAAGGATCGCCTGCATCAGTCCAAGACGCATCAGCGGCCCGCTTCGGCGCCCGGCCTCATCCGCCTCCGGCGTCTGGGGTATATTCTCGCCATAGAGCGTGTCGCCGGCGCGGCGGCGGAAGGTTTTGGAGATACTGAATCGCGAGATTTCAGCCATCGATCGAATCGGAAAATCCGGGACACGCTCCAGGAGCCCGGGCTCGACCAATTGCTGCAATGAAAAGCTGCCCTCGGGCCGACGCGGGTCCGGCCGGATGAGACGAACCGTACCGGCCGGGTCGCCGGTCGCGCGATGGAGGATCAGGCTGTGAATGGCGCGGTCGTCGAAAGCGTCGACCTCGAGCTGGTCGGGATGCTCGGCGCTTTTTTCGAACGGATGCTCGACGCAATAGACTTGGTAACGGATGCGGTACGCTTGGCGAAGCAACTCCGGCGTGTTGGCGGTAACGATCTCGAAATACCGATCGAAGCGCTCACGGAGCATGAATGCATCCCCCCGGCTGCCAGGCGCGCCCGAAGCCGGGGCACAAAGCGCCGGAGTTGCGGGATCACCGGTCGAAAGAGTTTTCGGCATATCGGCCAGATTAGCATTCATTCGTTAAGCAAGGGTGTAGGCCGGCCACCGGAAGTGGCTTCCTCGCGCTCAACCATTAAAGGAAGTGGTGTCAAAAAACTTTACAACTCGGTCGCTTTAGGACGGCAATAACTGTTAATATGCCCCCTAATCGATTGAGATAGCGCGATTCCCAAAAGTTGGCATGGAATGTGCTTATGAGTTTCATGAGGGCAGGTCCGTACGATCACTCGCCCGAAGGATTTTTGGTCTCTGAGAAACGGAGCTTTAGATGAAGATGAAATTGGGTTTGAGCGGGGCGATTGCGGGCGCACTGCTGGCGAGTTCGGCCATGGCCGCTCCACTCTCATTTACCTGGGACCCGAAGGCCCTGGTTGCCGCAGCGGACGGTGCCTTCACGGCCGACGTCGGGACCATGACCGACTATGATGACATTATCGTGCAGAATAATGGCGACTTCACCGAGTCGGGCCTGATGAATCTGGTGAGCTTCACCAATGGCGGGAGCTCGGTGACGCTTCCGAATCTCGGCCCCAACTACGCTCTGTACATTGCGTATTCGGGCGCAGGCCACCAGAGCGGGCCGATTGGGCCCGGTCTTCAGACGGGAAGTTTCACGTCGCTCACCTACACCATGTATATCGCGCCGACGTCGACCCCGGGCACACCCGCGACCTTCAGTGTAGCGCCCTCGCCCACCGGCGCCACTGTGACGGGTCTCGGCGGCGCCATCGCGCTTGCGAACGGCAGCCTTACCGCTGGAACGGACATCGTGACCGTATTCGATGGCGGGCCCGGCGGCAGCTTCGCCACTGCGAACGTTACCCTGACGTTCAATCAACTGTTCCCGACCGGTCCGAGCAGCTTCTTCGAGGCGCCGGATGTGCTCAATCTGTCGTTTATTTCCGCCAACAATACGCCCAATCAGGTTTCGTTTCCGAACGCGAACGAAATTTTGATCACGGCGGGCGACGCCAGCCTTACGTTCCTCCCGCCCGTGCCCGAGCCGGCTTCGCTCGGCCTCCTCGGTGCTGGTCTGGCGGCTCTGGGCGGCTTCGCTCGCAAGCGGCGGAATCGCGCGTAAATAACCTGCTGGGCTCCGGCGCCGCCGGAGCCCGCGAAGATCCGATCTTGAAGGCGCCCGCTCTAAGCGGGCGCCTTTTTCGTGCGCCTGTGGGGATGTTGCCTTAAGAGCCGGTTAACGGCTTGAATGCTGTACTCCGGGAGGGATGCTATAGGATAGCGGTGGCTTCGCGCCGGCTGCGACTTTGGTGCGACGGGCGGGCAGTTACGCCAGGCGGCGGCGTCACGACAAATTCTCCAAGAGGGCGATCATGGCAAAACCCATACCGAAGATGCTTTTGATTCCTCGGGAAATCTCCCTGAATCACATCGTCAGCCGTGTGATACCGGCGTTCGAGACCCACGGCGATGTGTTTCAGCTGGTCCTGCCGGTGCCCCTCAAAATCTTCTGTCTGAGAAAGCCCGATCACATCAAAGCCGTGTCGGCTCGCGAGGAATGCGCCACACGAAAGCCGCCTCACCTGATTCCCAAGGCGGACTATTTCATGGGTAACGGCGTCTACAACGACCTTGGCGGGAACGAGTGGAAAGCGAAGCGCCGTGTCCTCAATCCGGCCTTCACGATGGAAAGCTCGATCCGCGTGAGCGAAAGGTTGCCCGGCTGCATCGACAGGATGCTGTCGCGCTGGGGGGCGGGGCCCGAGACGCCGCGCGACCTTTATGCCGAGCTGCAGAGGATGGTCTTGGACTTCGGGGCCGCCGCTCTGTTCTCTACCCGGTTCGAGGATGATGAGTTGGGGTGGATCGTCGAGGCGACGACCTTCTCCGAGACGATGTTCACCACGCTTACGCCCTATTGGATCCCGACCCCTTCAAACTTGAAATTCCAGCGGATCAAGGCGCGATATCACGCGATCATGGACCGCATCATTTCCGCCCGTCGGATGTCGGGGGACCATTATCCCGATATGCTGCGAGTCCTGCTGGACACACCCAATCTCACCACGAACCGTCCGCATACCGACGAGGAGATCAAGTCCCAGATCCTGTCAGCCTATTTCGGCACGCCGGCTGTGACGCTCACGATCCTTTGGGGTTTGTTTTTCCTGTCGACCCGTCCCGAGATGCTTCGAAAGCTTCGCATCGAGCTGAACTCGGTTCTCGGAAGTCGGTCTCCGACAGCACAGGATCTTCGCAGCCTGCCCTATCTCGGAATGATTATAGATGAGGTGCTGCGGTATTATCCGTCCTTTTGGGGCTCGCTTCGATACGCCGAACAGCCGATCGAGATCGACGGCTATGCCTTTCCCGCCAAATCGCACTTCGCGATGATCCGCTATGCGGCGCACCGCCATCCGGATCATTGGGAGAATCCCGACGCCTTCATCCCTGAGCGGCACGAGCAGCGCAATGCCTGCCCCCACGCCTTGTTGCCTTTCGGCTTAGGGCCCCGCACCTGCCTCGGAAATTCCCTTGCCCGGATCGTGGCGCCCCTTGCCGTCGCATCGATTATCCAGAATTTTGACATCCGCTTTCAGTCGGAGGACGTGCGGCTGAAATATGGGTTTGGCATTTACCCGGCCAACCGGATGTGGGGAACGGTCCGCCCGATCAAATCGGCGGCCGCAGACCCTGAGGCTTCATTGAAAGAACCTGTTCGCGCCGGTCAGCATGCATGACGCCTATTGCTGAATACGGCCAGCCCTTCACGAGAATGTCGCCTGAGCTGCCGAGCGGCGCCCGGAGCTGACACCGCCATTCACTTCAGGCGGCGGCGATCGACTGGGATTCCTTCTTGGCGTCCAGCGCCAAATGAGACGCCTGGAAATCGAGAGAATTCAGCTCGAGCGTGAATTTTCGCTTTTCCCGCACGCCGCCCACGACGCGATATCGATCCCAGCTCGCTCGCGCAAAACCATGGCGCTTCAAACAATGGATGATGGCGCGTTTGTGATGGACAGTGAAGCGACGGTCGTCCATCCGCAGCCCCTTCAGAATGGCAGTATCTTCGTCTCCGACCACAAATAAAGCGAAATCGAAAACATCGCCATAACTTGCATGATCGGGAAAGATACGGATAACCGCAGATGAAATCTCAAGATATGCTTTCACGAAGACCCCCTGATCGTTAACCGCATCGCCAGCACATCTGCACAGGATAAACCTAACAAATTACTGCAAAAATTAAAAGTCTTACCTTAGTCACAACAATATCCCTTTGGGATTAGGCGCGGGAATATCCCTTCGGGTCAAATAATTCGCGTAGACACCCCAGTCCTCTCCTCTGGGTAGCAGCTTTATGGCAAGTCTAAGGGTAAGCCGCAGATGCCTGGAATCCGGCCGGCCTGACTGAGCGATTCTCAATCGGAACCGCTTTCCGTGCGAATCAGTATAGATGAACGCGAGGGACGTTCAATCGGAACGTATACAGATTCTATACACGGACCCTCTGCGCGCGCCTGGAATTCGCAAATGATAAAGCCCAACGTTAACCAACCTATTCAACCGCCTGACCTGACTGGTTTTATCGAATCACAACACGCCGAGTCGGTTCAAGCGCCGTCTCGCAGTTGAAGGATTCCTCCCGGCTGAAGGTCGGGCTCTCGGGTCGGCGGCTCCGAAATCAGTCATTGCATACGGATCACCGGCAGGAGGCTGCGTCCGACCACATTGTCGGCCGGCGCGAGTCCCGAGCACGGTGTTCGGGCGCGCCGCACTCGAAATCGGCAGGCTTGCCAGCACTCTTTTGGGGATCTTCTCGTGATAATTGTCACGAGCTGTGACAATTTTTGCGCGTTATCCGAACCGAAAATTCCACCGAAATGGTGTCTTTTTTAACTATACAAAGCGGTGGGTTCCATTTAACAGCTCTATCGGTGACAAGATTATATTTTTATGCTATATCAATTACATAGATCGAATTTTAACGAGAGTGGCATGGTCTTTGCTTGGAAAGGGCGGGGGAACCACTTCCATATGGAGCACACTTCATGACACCGCTTCTCAAGGGCTCGGCTCTGGCAGTAGCGTTAACGCTAGGCGCCTCAGCTGTGGCATTTGCCGGACCATTCACGTCGGGTTCACTTGTTCTTTCCGCGTTGACGAACACGACAAGCGATTTGTCGACGACGACGAGCTTCACGTTGAGTCCCGCGAGCTTCACCCTCGGCGGGGGCACCGGAGATTTTTCGGGATTGACCGTGACGCAGAGCGATTCGGCCTTCGACCTAGCGTCGATTTCCTCGTTCGATTTCAGCAGCGCGACCGTCGGCAGCTTCACCGCCAGCAGCCTTCTTGCTGCGCCGAGTTTCAACGCAGCAACTCATACGTTGAGCTTCGTCGTGCTCGGCACCTTTGCCCCGGGAAGCGATTTCACGGGGCCGGCGTCGCTGACGGCCGACGAGGCTTTCAGCTTGAATCAGGTGGGCGGCGCCAATACGGGCATCGGCATAACCGCCACCTTCTTCTCGCCGCAAGTCATCCCGACGCCTCCGTCGTCGCCGGAGCCGATGACGATTTCGCTGTTCGGCGCGGGCTTGGCGGCGCTGGGGGTAATGCGGCGCCGTCGGAAGTAATTGCACAAACAGAGAGAGTCCTTGAGAAAAGGGGGCAGCAGTCGCTGTCCCCATTTCTCATCCCTGTATGCCGGGCCGATAGTGCGGCAGTCCGGCCTTCGCTCAGTGTGCCACCGGGCAACGGTCGACAGCTGCCTTCGAGATCGGCGCGGCCGCCGCCGACTTGGGCTGTGCCGCGCGCCGGCGCCAGGCGAGGCGGCAGGGCGATCGCGGCCAGGGCGTGGTCATGCCTTTCACCTTCACGGCCGGATCCAGAAGTTCGAGCTCGTAGCGCTGCACCAGCATCGCGATGATGGTCTTCATCTCCAGCCGGGCGAAATTGACGCCGAGGCAGCGATGGAGCCCGCCGCCGAACCCGATCAAGCTGTCCATATTGGCCGGGCATTCGCCGGCCGGATCGAAGCGATCAGGGCGGAATTGCTGGGCTTCGGGGAACTCGCGCTCATCCAGATGGGATAGGCGCGGCACGATGACGACGCGATCGCGCTCGGGAATTCGATAGCCGCCGACGATGATGTCCTCATTGGCGACCCGCTGCAGGAAGGTGGCTATCGGGTGGATGCGCTCGGATTCGCGCACCACCATGTCGATAATCTTGAGCTGGCCCAGCTGCTGCCAGGTGATCGCCTCGGGCGGCGTGTCGCCCAGCACGGCGTCGACTTCGTCGCGGACTTTCGCGAACCACTCGGGACTTTTGAGCATGTCGGTGAGAGCCCAGGTGGTCTGAGCGGTCGTCGTCTCGTGCCCAGCCCAGGTCATGAACATGATCAGCTGGAAGATGACGTCGTCCGGCACCGGCGTTCCGTCCTCGTATTTCGCGGCCAGCATCTCCTGGAAGAAATCAGGCGGATCGACCGGGCGAGCGCGGCGCTCGCGGATCCAGGATCCGAGCTCGCGGCGGAAGAAGCGCTTGCCTGCCCGGCCGCGGCGCAGATGCTTCAAAGGCAGCCAGTGCAGCCAGAGCGGCAGCAGCCCCTCGATGCCCAGCGAAAACTCGCGGAACATGTCGAAGTACTTCTGCGAGAATTTCTCGCGGAACGCGCGGCCGAGGAAGGCGTGGGCGGCAATGTACATAATTGTGGGGCCGATCGACGGCGCGATATCGAACTCGCCCTCTTCCCCCATTGCCCGCATCAGGCGCGCGACCTCTTCGGTCATCACGCCGGAATAGCGCTTCATCTCGCCGACTTTGAATTTCGGGAACACGACGGCGCGCTGCCGCAGATATTCCTTGTGGCCCGCCCAAATCCAGAATTTCTTCGAGAAGAGCGGCCGCAGGAACTGCATTCCGCGGGCCATGTCGAGAGCCTTGTCGGTTTGCTCCCAGAAGAGCTTGTTGAATTCCGGCCCGATCAGCACGTCGAAGGTGCGGATACCGAGGCGGAAGGAGAAGACCGGTCCATGCTCGCGATAGCCGCGCTCCATCAATCCATCCGGATCTTTGGCGAATTCCAACGCGTGGCCCAATAGGCCGCCGCCGCCACTCATCATGGGCGGACGTTTGAGCGGCGCATGGTCGGTGGCCGCAGATGAAATACTCACCATGGCTTTCTCCAATGAGCTTTGACCGCGCTGATCATAATGCACTGAGTGGAATGACGTTCCAGTCCCGCGAAGATACAGCGGGCTGGTTAACAAAATCCACCGCTGATATGAGGAGGCGCGGGGCGGCGGTTCGTCCCATCAAATCCGGAGACAAATCCTGTCCGAATTCGCAGTCACATCGAGCGGGCTTCGCTGCCGCGAGGACCAGGTTGGCGAGGGCGCCGAGGCCAAGGGCGGCGAGACGGCCGTCGTCCACTACACCGGCTGGCTCTACAAGGACGGGGAAAAGGGCAGGAAATTCGACAGCTCGGTCGATCGCGGCGAGCCGTTCAAATTTCCACTGGGCAAGGGCCGCGTGATCGCCGGCTGGGACCAGGGGGTGAAGGGGATGCGGATCGGCGGCAAGCGCACGCTCATCCTGCCGCCGGATTTGGGCTATGGCGCGCGCGGCGCCGGCGGAGTCATCCCGCCCAACGCCACGCTGATGTTCGAAGTCGAGCTGCTGGGGCTCGAATAGGGCCTAGCCCAGCGCGGCGGCGATGGCGTTGACCAGCGGCTTCAGGTGGAAGCTTTTGGCGGGCTCGGCGGCGATCTTGCCGCCGATCCGCTCGACCGCCTCGGCGACGATCGGTCCGACGGCGGCGATCCGGGTGCGCACCAGGCCCATTTTGAGCTCGGCCTCGAGGCCCCGTTCCTTGGCGACTTCCTGCAGACGATCGATCTGCGGCGAACTCGTGAAGGCGACGCAATCGATCCTTCCCTCGGCCATGGCGCGGATCGCGCCGGCGACGGCGCCGGCATCGGCATCCGACGCGTAGCGGTAGGGCACGACCGCCGCCGGCGTTGCTCCGGCCGAACGCAGGAAATCGAGCAGCAAATCGTTCGGGTTGCCGGGATAAAGCTGCACGCCGACGCGACGCCCTTTCAGGTCTTCGGCGGACAAGGTCTGGATCACGCCCTCGGTGGTGGGCGCGACCGCCGTGAGTCCGGGCGCAAGCCCGATGTCGCGCAGCGCCTTGGCCGGCTTGGGTCCGCGAATTACGGTCCGCAGCTTGCCGATCGCCTCGACCGCGGCGTCTTTCGCGCCGATATGGTCGGCGACGATAAGAATGCGCCGCAATCCCTCGCCGGTCAGCAGAATCAGATCATCGAATTCGCCCGCAATGAGCCGCTTGATCCATCTCTCGACCGGCTTCGGATCTTCGAGGTCGAGGATTGTCACCAGGGGGCAGCGAATCGCGGTCGCGCCCTCCGCTTCCAGCATATGCGCGAAGATGTCGAGCTCGCGGCTCTCGGGGACCAGAATACGGCGATTGGCGAGACGTGCGGCCATGCGGGCAGTGTCGCAGAGACCCCCGGCCGCGGCAACGCTCCTGGAGCGGCGGGCCGGTGTCCGCTTTGCCGGCGGGTTCCGGAAATCGGGTCCGGGATCCGTCAGCTTTCCAGCACGGGCGCGAGGGCCTGCCGCCTGCGCGCCGGCTCCTCGACTCGGATCAGCAGGACGAAGCCCAGCGCCAGCAGCGCCATGATCACGCTGAGACCCGCGCGCTGACTATGCGTCGTCGCGGTGACCCAGCCGAACAGCGCCGGCCCGACGAAGCTCACTGCGCGTCCGGTCAATGCGTAGAGGCCGAAATACTGGCCGACGCCGGCCGGCGGCGCCAGACGAACCAGCAGCGACCGGCTGGCCGACTGGGCCGGACCAATGAAGATTCCGAGCGCCAGCGCGGCGTCGAAGAACCAACCCTTGTCGTGCACCAGAATGATGAGGGCGCCGAAGACCAGCAGCCCGGCCAGCGAGAGCGCGATCGTGCTCTTCGAGCCCAGCCAGTCGTCGAGCCAGGCGAACCCCATGGCGCCCAGGCCGGCGGTGACGTTGATACCGATCGCGAAAAGAATGATTTCGGTGAAGCCCATGCCGAAGGTGCCGCCGGCATAAACTCCGCCGATGGCAAGGATCGTGGAGATGCCGTCGCGATAGATCGCGCTCGCGATCAGGAAGCGCGCCATCTGCGGCAGGTCGCGAAGACCCGATACGGTGCGGCGAAGCTCCGCCATGCCTTCGCGGAGCGCGCGCCGTGCGGGGATTCCCGTTGGCGGCAGGTCGGGGACGAAGGCGAAGAGCGGCCATCCGAAGAGCAGCAGCCAGATGGCCGCGAGCGGACCGCAGGCGCGGATGTTCGCCGCTTGCTCTTTGCCGATCCCGAAGGCCGGCTGGTCGGGCTGAATGAGAAAGACGAGCGCGATTCCCAGGCAGGCGAGCCCGCCCGCATAGCCGAGCCCCCAGCCCCATCCCGAGACGCGCCCGATCAGCCTTTTGGGGGCAACCGTCGGAAGCAGCGCATTGAAGAACAACACGCCCAGCTCATAAGCGACGATTCCGGCGCCGCAGAGGATCAGCACAATGGTCGCGAGCGAAGGATCGGGTCGCGCGAACCAGATCAGCGCGGAGGCCGAGACCGTGACCAGGGCGCCGATCGCGGCCCCGCGCTTGGCCCTTCCAAGCCTGTCGGCGATCGCGCCCAACGGCGGCGACAGGACGGCGATCACAAGCCCCGTGGCGGCGATCATATATCCCCAGCGCGCGCTTCCCAGCGTCGGATCCGCCGCGAACGCATGGGTGAAATAATTGCTGATGACGAAGGTGACGACGATCGTCGGAAAAGGCGTCACCGCCCATTCGAACAGGCACCAGGAAGCGATGATCGAGGATCGGCCCATGAAGTGCTGCTTATAGGAGTCGCGCCCGGTCGTCGACCGTCGCGAGGCGGGACGCTAGATTGTCCGCGTATTTCATTGGAGGACCTGATGGACGATCCGGACCCCGAGACCGACACGGACTGGTCGGTCCTGCAGGCGACGTTGGCGCCGGGGCAGGTGATGGTGACGGCGACCGAGGCGCAGCCCTGGGGGCAGGCGCTGTTGACGCAAAAGCATGTGCAGTTCGCCGACGAAACTGCCGAGCACAACGGCGCCGACACCGGCCCCAATCCGCATGAGCTGGTGCTGATGGCGCTCGGGGCCTGCACGGCGATCACGGTGCGCATGTATGCGGCCCGCAAGGGATGGGCAATCGACAAGCTCGACGTCCGGCTCTCGTTCCGGAAGGCGCCGGCCGGCGCTCCGACGCCGGCGCGCGAGCAGATCGAGCGCCAGATCGAAATCGAGGGGCCGCTCGACGCCGAGCAGCGCGCGCGCCTCTTCGCCGTCGCGGAGAAGTGCCCGATTCACAAGCTGCTCACCGGCGGTGTCGACATCCATTCGGAGCTGGTCGCATGACGGTCAAGGTGAAGCTCGATCATACGGTGGTCCATGTCTCCGACCGGGCGCGGTCGGACGCCTTTTATCGCGACGTGCTGGGCGCCGAGCCGATCGCCATCGCCGGAGTCCATTTCTATCGCTTCGGCACCGAGCAGCTCAGCGTCCACGGCCCTGGTCTGGACGCGAAGCCGGTAGCCCGCATCCCGGTGCCGCCGGGCGGCAGCGACATCTGCTTCGAATGGCCGGGCCCGGTCGAGGAGGCGGCCAAGCACCTCGAGCGCTGCGGGGTTCCGGTCGAGCTCGGCCCCAAGCGCACGTTCGGCGCCAAGGGGCTGGGCAACAGCGTCTATTTTCGCGATCCCGACGGCACCCTGCTCGAATTCATCTCTTATGTCTGACTGCTACCTCCCGACGCAGTTGGAAACATCGGGCTACGAACATCATCTTTAAGATGGCCGCCGGAGACTGCGTGCCCTTCGGCGCGCCCGGCGGCGAGCGGCGCGCGGAGGAATGAGCATGCCTGCGGTTCAGCCTATCCCGATGAAGTATCGCGTCCCCGAAATCGCCTTTCCGCGAGGGTGGTATTGCGTGGCCGAGTCGGCCGAGGTCGCCCCCGATCAGCTTTTGCCGGTCAGCTATCTCGACGAGCAGATGGTCGTGTATCGCACGCGCGAAGGGGATGCGCAGGTGGCGGACGCCTATTGTCCGCATCTGGGCGCGCATCTCGCGTCGCATGACGGCTGCATAAAGGACGGCGAGATCACCTGCCCCTTCCACAAATGGCGGTTCGACGGCGAGAGCGGCCGCGTTGCCGCGATTCCCTATTCGGACATATTGCCGCCAGCCAACGTGGCGCTGACGCTCCATCCGACCCGCGAAATCGACGGCATGATCATGCGCTGGTATGACCCTCACGGCCGGCAGCCCGACCACGAGCCCCGTCCTGTGCCGGCGCTTCATGAGGATAGCTGGGTGCTCTATGGGCTGAAACGCTGGACGACCACCGCGCCCTTCCGGGACATTCTCGAGAATCTCTTCGATACGGCGCACATCATCGAGCTGCACAACGGCCACAGCATGCCGGAGGTGCGCAACGTCAAGCGCCAGCCTTATGGGCTCTCGGTCGACTATGTGATGAACCCGGAGGCCGAGGAGACGCAAATCCATGGCATGCGCTGCGAATTCACGGGGGTGACGCTGCTTACCCAGCATTTCGCGGGCGAGGGCTTCGCGACCTTGAACATCCACTCTTTCACGCCATTGGACGATGAGCGTTTCCTGCAGAAGAGCCGCCTCTATCTCAAGGACATGGGCTCGCCCGAGCTGACCGACCGGGTCGGCCGGCCGTTCCTCGACCGCTTTTGCTACGAGGTCGAGCAGGATTTCAAAGTGCTCGACTTCAAGAAGCATCTGAAGCGGCCGCGGCTCTGCGCCGGCGACGGGCCGATCATGAAGTTCCGCGAATACGCCGAGCAGTTCTACACCTGACTTCGATCTGATCCCGCCCTAAGAAAGCCGCGGATGGACGCGAGATTGATCCTCCGCGGCAGGCGGAGCAGATTTCGAAGTCTCATGTCAGCGATTCGCCAAATTGATGGTGGAGGGGGTGCGCCTGCGAAGGCCGATCCTGCGCCGCACGCCCTCGTTTTCGACTCCGGCGTCGGCGGCCTCAGCGTGCTGGACGAAGTCAGGGCGCTGATGCCGGGCGCGAGGCTTACCTACGCTGCCGACAATTTCGCCTTTCCCTACGGTCCGAAGCCGGTGGACGAGCTCGTCGGCCGCGTCACCTCCGTGTTGCGCAAGCTGGTCGAGGAGACCCAGCCTGATGTGCTGGTGATCGCCTGCAATACCGCGAGCACGCAGGCGCTCGACGCCGCGCGCGAGATGCTGCCGATGCCGATCGTGGGTGTCGTGCCGGCGGTGAAGCCGGCGGCCAAGGCGAGCTTCAGTCGCACCATAGGACTTCTGGCCACCGCGGCGACGGTCGCCTCGCCCTACACCAAATCGCTGATCGAACAGTTCGCCGATGGCTGCCGGGTCGTGTGTACGGGCGCGCCGGAGCTGGTCGAGGCCGCGGAGCGTAAACTGCAGGGCGAACCGCCCGATCCCGCGATACTGTCGGGCGCGCTGGACCGCATGCTGAATGCGCCCGGCGGCGATGCGATCGACATCGTGGTCCTGGGCTGCACCCATTTCCCGCTCCTGAAGCCCGAGCTATCGGCGATGGCGGCTGAGCGTGGCCGCAACATCGCTTGGATCGACTCCGGCGCTGCCATCGCGCGGCGGGTGCGAACGCTGTTCGAGAGAGCGGGCTTGACGCCGCCGACTTCTTCGGCGTCGGCCCATCGCGCGATTTTCACGGCGGATACGCCGGCCGTCGAGCGGATGCGGAGCGGGTTGGCCGGCTATGGGCTCACTGAGATCGGGTTCCTGAGAGTCTGAATCTCCCTCCCGTGTTGGGAGGGGATCTGAAGGTCACAGCCAACGCCGCAGCCGGAACCAGATGAGCGGGCCGATGCCTGTCGCGAGCGCCAGCAGAAGCGCGTAAGGATAGCCGAAGGACCAGTCATATTCGGGGATGTTCTTGAAGTTCATCCCGTACCAGCTCGCGACCAGGGTCGGGCCCAGCGCGGCGACGGTGAAGACCGTCAGCACCTTCATGATGTTGTTCTGGTCGATATTCACGAGCCCCAGCGTCGCGTCGAGCAGGAACTGGACCTTGGCGGTGAGGTAGGCGTCGTAATCGTTGAGCGAGAGGATGTCCTGTTTCAGCGTTGCGAAGCGGGCATGTACTTCGGGGGGCACCCAGTCCGCGCCTCGCGTGTCGGCATAAGGGACGATCCGGCCGATGCCGAGCAGCGAATCGCGAACCTTGGACGTGAAGTCGCCCTCGCGTCCGATCATGCGGATCGTCTCGCGCAGACTCATGCCGCCCAGGCCTTGGCCGGTCTCGTCGCGGAAGATCATGTGCGATGCCTGATCGAGCTTGGCGCCGACGCGTTCCAGATGGTCGGCGTAGCGGTCGACGATCGCTTCGAGCAAGCCGACAAAAGCGCCGGGCGCGCTCGGATGCACGCAGTCGGGCTTGCCGATCTGGCCCTTGTAATTTTGAAAGACGGTGATCTCCTCGAAGCGCACCGTGACGAGCCGGTCTTTGGATAGGATAAGCCCGAGGGGCGTCGCCCGTGGCTCGCCGAGCGCTGCGCCGAACAGGACCGGCGTGCTGAAATAGAGCGCGCCGTTCTCGCTTCTCAGCCGGCTCGACGCCTCGATCTCGCCGATCTCGTCGCGCGTCGGCACCTTGAAGCCGGTCACGCGCTCGACGAAGGCGATCTCCTCGGGCGACGGGGTGACGAGATCGATCCAGACCTGGTTTTCGGCGATTGCGCTGCCCGACAGAGCGGGGCGGGAGTCTTCGGCATGCGGGTCGCAAGAGTGGAGGGCGATCGTCATGCGGTCATGACCTCGTCTGCTGCTGGTCGCGGCACGGGCACCGGAAGTCTCGGAATTTTACACCCGTCCCAGGGACCGCGATAGCGCGATCGTCGGAGCTATCTTTCTTCCCTTGCTGCGGCGCGGGCCAGCGCGATCAGGGATTCGGCTGCCAGCAGCAAATCGTTGGCGCCCGTCCGCTTCGATGCGGCTTCCGCCTCGACCAGCCGGTCGAGCGCCGCCTTGAGCCGTCGCAGAGGCCAGCGTCTGACCTGGCGGCCGAACCCGTCTCTGACCTTGAAGAAGAGCGGCGGCTGAAGCTGCGACAGGGCCTGGGACAGATCGGCGCCCGCGTCGAGCCGCGCGCGGGTCAGGTGGAGACGGCGAAAATAGATCTGAGCGGTTCGAAGAATCGCGACGCCGCTGGTACCTTCCGCAACCAGGCGTCCAAGGCAGCGATCGAGCGCGGGGAAGTCTCCGTCGGCTGCCGCGCGCGCGGCGTCGTCCATTCCCATCGCAGCCGTATCGACGACGGTAGCCTCGACATCGGCAATGCCGATCGCCGACTCGTCCCCCATATAGAGAAGCAGCTTTTCGACCTCGCCGCGCGCCAGCATGCGGTCGCCGACCAGGCTGCCCGCAAGGAGCCGCTCGGCATCCGGATCGATCGATTTGCCGGCATTCGCGATCTGGGCGTGAAGGGTCCGCGCGAGGCCGGCCTCATCCTCGACATAGCAGGGAATCGCGGCGGCGTTGTCGGCGCTTTCAGCGGCTTTTCGCAGGCTCGAGCGCGGCGTGAGATCGCCGGCCTCGATCACCGTCAGGCTGTCGCCGGCCGCGCCCTCCAGCATGGTCGTGAGCGCGCGGGTCATCTTATCGGAGCCGTCGCGGATCCGGACCAGCCGGCGGCCGCCCATCAGTGAGAGCGATGCCGCCTCGTCGGCGAGCAGGGACGGGTCGGCGGCCAAGGCGTCGGTCGCGAGCTGCGCGACGCGGAATGGGTCGGAGAGATCCTCGACCACGCTCCTCCCGAGCACCGCGGCGCGTTCGCGGACCAACCCTTCGTCGCCGCCGTAAAGCAGCACCGCGCGAATCGCGGGGTCCGGGCGCTGGAGGAATTTCTCGATCGCGGCGCCCTGCAGCTTCACCGGGCGGGCCTCATGTCTTCTTCTGATCCGCCTGGAAATAGAGCGCGAGATGGAGGGCCATTTCGTCGGCGATCTGCTGCAGGCCTCGGTTTCGCGCATCGTCCGTGCTCAGCACCGTGCCGAACTGGTTGATCAGGATGTTGTAGCCGGTCGACGTGCGCACGGTCTCATGGACCAGCACCTTCCCGTTCTCCGCGTCGGTGAGCCAATATTCGGCAGTGAGGCGCACCTGGCCGCGGGTGGCGGTGGCGTTCTCCTGAAGGCCGAGATTGAGGTCCGCTTCGCGCAGCGCGACTTTCAGCGTGTATCTGTAGTCGTCGGCCGGACCGCCTGGATGGAGCTGGTCGATCAGCATATTGCGCAGCTCTTGCCCGGTCTCGTTGGGGAGCGGCGGGATCTCGATCTGGGCGAACTGGACTGCGGTCGCGGGCGCATGCGTCGCGCTGTTCGTGCCGTAGAGCGGCTTGAACCCGCAGCCGGCAAGGAATGCGAGCACGACCGCGGCGGCGGCGCGAGAGACCCTAGACGACGACATTCGCGATCCGATTCGGCACGACGATCACCTTCTTCGGAGATTTACCGCCCAAAGCGGCCGAAATGCGAGCGTCGCCGAGAACCGCGGCTTCGACCGCCGCACGATCGGCGTCTCGCGGCAGATCGATCGTGCCCTTGAGCTTGCCGTTGAGCTGCATCGCGATCGTCACCGTATTGCTGACCAGCAGCGCCGGGTCGGCGACCGGCCAAGGCTCGTCGGCCAGCAGGCGCTCATGGCCGAGCACCTGCCAGAGCTCCTCCGTCAGGTGCGGCATCATCGGGTTGGCGAGGCGGATCAGGATCTCCACCGCCTCGCGGAGCGCCTGCGCGAGCGCAGGCGCGGCAGGCTTGCCCTGGTTCTGCTCCGGCAGAGCGGCGAGCTCGTCGCCGATCAGGTTCGACAGAATGCGCACCTCGGCGACCGCGCTGTTGAGGCGGAAGGCGTCGACATCGGCGCTGATGCGATGGATCGCGCCATGCGCGGCGCGGCGGACCGCCTCCGCCTTATCGGCTCCCGGCGCGCCTTCGACCGCATGAACGGTCTGGTAGTCTTCGATCAGACGCCACAGGCGGTTGACGTAGCGCCAGGCACCCTCGACGCCGGCCTCGGTCCATTCCATGTCGCGTTCGGGCGGGCTATCCGAAAGAATGAACAGCCGCGCGGCATCGGCGCCGTAGCCGCCGATGATGACAGCGGGGTCGACCGTGTTGCGTTTCGATTTCGACATTTTCTCGACACGGCCGATGGTGAGCGGCGCGCCGTCCGATGCCCTGACCGGGCCGCCCGTCTGGTCGCGGCTGATCTCGGCCGGAGAGACCCAGGCGCCATCGGGCGCGCGGTAGGTCTCGTGCGTGATCATGCCCTGGGTGAACATGCCGGCGAAGGGCTCCGCCAGATCGAGATAGCCGCAGCGCGACAGCGCGCGCGTAAAAAAGCGCGCGTAGAGCAAGTGGAGCACGGCATGCTCGATCCCGCCGATATATTGGTCGACCGGCAGCCAGTATTGCACGGCATCCCGCTCGAACGCCTTGTCCTGCGTGTGCGGCGAGCAAAAGCGCGCGAAATACCACGCGCTCTCGAAGAACGTGTCGAACGTGTCGGTCTCGCGTCTGGCCGGCGCGCCGCATTTCGGGCAGTCGACATTCTTCCAGGTCGGATGATGGTCGAGCGGATTGCCCGGGCGGTCGAACGTCACGTCTTCCGGCAGCAGGACCGGAAGCTGCTCCTTCGGCACCGGCACGATCCCGCAGGCCGGACAATGGATAACCGGGATCGGGCAGCCCCAATAGCGCTGCCGGCTCACCCCCCAGTCGCGCAGGCGGTAAACGGTTGAGCCTTTGCCGGTGTCGAGCTTCTCCAGCTCCTCGATCGCGCGGCGCTTGGCGGCCTCGACCTCGAGCCCGTCGAGGAAAGCGGAATGGGCGATCTTGCCGGGTCCGGTGTACGCTTCGGCGCCGATCGTGAAGGTCGCGGGATCGGCGTCGGGCGGAATCACCACCGGCTTGACTGGCAAGCCGTATTTCCGGGCGAAGTCGAGGTCGCGCTGATCGTGCGCCGGGCAGCCGAAGATGGCGCCCGTGCCATACTCCATCAGCACGAAATTCGCGACATGGACCGGCAGCTGCCAGCCGGCATCGAAGGGGTGGAGCGCGCGCAGGCCGGTATCGAAGCCGCGCTTTTCGGCGGTCTCGATCACGGCCTCGCTGGTTCCGGTGCGGCGGCATTCGGCGATGAACGCGGCGAGCGCCGGATCCTTTTCGGCAAGCCGCGCCGCCAGCGGATGGTCGGGGGAGATCGCGATGAAGGCGGCGCCGAACAACGTGTCCGGTCGCGTGGTGTAGACCTCGATCCCCTCCGCGCCCCCGGTAACCTTGAAGGTGAGCCTGGCGCCGGATGAACGGCCGATCCAGTTCTCCTGCATGATCCGGACCTTCTCCGGCCAGCGATCGAGCGTCGGGATCGCGTCCAGGAGCGCGTCGGCAAATTCGGTGATCTTGAGGAACCATTGCGAGAGCCGCCGGCGCTCGACGGGCGCGCCCGACCGCCAGCCGCAGCCGTCGATCACCTGCTCGTTGGCGAGCACGGTGTTCTCGACAGGATCCCAATTGACCCAGCTCTCGCGGCGATAGGCCAGGCCATGCTCGAGGAAGTCCAAGAACATCGCCTGTTCGTGCTTGTAATAGTCGGGCTCGCAAGTCGCGATCTCACGGCTCCAGTCGATCGACAGCCCGATCGATTTCAGCTGCTCGCGCATCCCGGCGATGTTCTGCCGGGTCCATTTGGCGGGATGCACCTTGTTCTCGAAGGCCGCGTTCTCGGCGGGCAAGCCGAACGCGTCCCAGCCCATCGGATGCAGCACATTGTAGCCCTGCGCCCGGCGGACGCGGGCGAGCAGGTCCCCCACCGTATAATTCTTGACGTGCCCCATATGGATACGGCCGGAGGGGTAGGGAAACATCTCCAGCACATACGCCTTCTTGCGGCCGGGCTCCTCGACGGCGCCGAAGCAGCTCCGCTCCTCCCAGATCCGCTGCCACTTCGCCTCGGTCTCGCGGAAATTGTAGCGCGCCATCAGCGAGGCTCCCCGGCTGGGAGGCCGGCGCGGGCCAGCACCGTCCGCTGGAGACGATCGGCGACGCCGTCCGAAACCGGCGCGTCGCGCCATTCGCCTTCGGCGCGGATCTGCCGGAAGACCGAGACACGCAGATTGTCGGCGCTCGCGGCCGAGCCCCTGACATGAATGTCCACCTTGAATCGCTCGGCCGAATTACCGGGCTGCGCGTACCAATCGGTCAAAATCACTCCGCTCGCTGGATCCGCCGAGGTGATCGGCATGAAGGCGACCGTGTCAAGCGCGGCGATCCAGAGCGCGTGGTTGGGCCGCCATCCCGAAGTGCCCGACATCGCGCCGTCAGCGACGTCGAAGCCGAACAGCCCGTTCTCGCCGCCGAGCCGACCATAGCGGTAGAGGCGCTCCCGCTCGCGGTCCGGATAGGCCGCGCCGCCGATGCCCGTGTCGGCGCAGCCGGTCAGCAATACCAGCGCGGCGAGGAGGGCGGCCGCGCCGGGACCGCAAATGGCAGATGCACGCAGCATGACATGTCGCGGAAGGGAGCTATCAGAAGCGCCGGCCCCCGGCAATCGGCGCGGGGCAAGCCCCGGTCAGTGAAGCTCGCTCACCGGGTGGAAGGTCAGCAGGCTTATCAAGATGCGGATCCGGCCATGATCGTCGAGAAGCGGCATCAGGAGGTGCCGGTAATAGAGATAGGGCTTACCGAGCCAGCCCATGGTCCGTTCGGCAAAGCTCGCCAGTTCGCCGTCGCGCACCGCATCGAACTCATCCTTGGCTTCGCCGATCAGCGGGCATTTGATGTCGCTGAGCCGGCAGCCCTTCATGACCGTCCCCATGGACAGGTCGACTTCGGATCCCGACAGACGACATTCGTAATCGTCGTCCACCACGTCCCAGAGCAGGAGGTTCGGCAAAAGGCGTGGTATCTCCAGGGGTTCGATGTCGGCGCGCCGTGGGATGGTCCCGTCATGCCCTTTGCTCCGCCAATAGCGCAGAAGGGCGCGGTGGCGCTCGGTGAGGCGGTTTTCCGGCAGCTCGCCGGTGGGCCCGGAACTGCTGAAAATGGTGCGCTCGCCCCTGAAATCATTGGGAAGGCGCTCGATCGTCCTCGACATGCGGTGGCTCCGCCGGGTCACAACATCCGGTTGCGCAAACGCAACCGGGAAGCTGCGCTATGTGGTATCCAACGCCGCCGTTTCCAATTGCGCACCAGGGTGGCAGTCGCGCGATTTGCGCATGGAATTCCCGAAACGCGCCGCGAGCCGATATCGTTGAACGGGCGGTAACAGTCAGAAATGCAACGCGGACTCGAGAATGACGACATATCCGTCGGCGTCACCCTGTCCGCGGGGAACGGTGAAATAGACGAAGTCCGATCCGAAGGTGAGACCTCTTGCCGCATGAAAGACCGCGCCGAGCCCGCAAAGGTCGGTCGTGGGCAGGCCGGCGCGCGCGTCCCGGGCCCATGAGCCGCCGAGCCCCCATTTCCCGAATTCGTAGGTGGCGCCGAAATTGATCTCGTCGACCACGCTTTCAATGAAGGCATGGCCCGGCCTCGGATCGAGCGGCAGCGTATCGCGTCCGTCATAGACGTAGCCGCCGCCAAAAGTCAGTCCGCCCCACGCGATCTTGGCTCCGATTCCATAGCCGGACAGGTCGCGGACTCCGGCGTCGCGCTTGGCGCCGCCGAAGACGTAGGAGGCGCCGGCGGTCAGAGTTGCATTGCCGATGTCGCGCGTATAGGCGACCGCCGTCTCGGCGACGTCGCGGTGCGCGTCGATGCCCGACGCTCGGCGCGCTGCGACGATTTCGGTTCCGCTCGAGCCGAGTTCGGGCGTGTAGGAAAGGCCGAGTCTGATGCCGACGATCTCGGGCGAGAGATAGGTCAGCTTGGTTGAATCGTCATTGTCGAGCTTGTAGGGCGTGAGCAGCGCTGAGGGGCCCGCGAAGACATCGAAATCGCCGTCGATCTGGCCGATGCCGACGGTCGGCGCCGATACGGTGAGCTCCTTGGCCGCGCCGCCATAGTCGCCCAGGCGGAAGGCGCCCCAGGCCGTGTGCAGATGGAGATAGGTGCCGTTGTCCCGCGGCTTTGCGGCGCGCGCGAGCTGGATGCGGCCGCCATATTCGATGCCGGTATCGCCCGTGGCGGAGAGGTCGACATGCGCTTCGGCGTCGGTGCGAGCGCCGCGACGCTCGGAGACTCCGTCGCTCCGGTCGAAGAAGCCATATTGAAATTTGACGAAACCGCCGAGACTGGTCCGTATATCGGCCGCGCCCGCCGGCCGCGCGAGAGCTGCGAGCACCAGCACGGCGGCGGATGGGCTGTATCGGATGAATGGAATCATGGGCGCTGCCGGGACGGGCGAAGCGAGTGTCGCCGATTCGAAGTTGGAAGTGAACTGCCCTGCCGAGGACATCGCCGCGCGGCTCGCGGCGGTGCGCGCGGAGATCGCCGCGGCGGCGCGCGACGCCGGCCGAGATCCGCGCTCGGTCGCGCTGGTCGCGGTCGGAAAGACTCACGGCGCTTCCGCGATCGCCACGGCAATCGCGGCCGGACAGCGGATCTTCGGCGAAAACAGGGTCCAAGAGGCCAAGGCCAAGTTCTTGGCGCTCAAGGCCAAATACAAGGACATCGAGCTCCATCTCATCGGCCCCTTGCAGACCAACAAGGTGCGCGACGCCATCGCCCTTTTCGATGTCATCGAGACGGTCGACCGGCCCGCGCTGGCGGAAAAGCTGGTCCAGGAGATGCGACGGACGGGTCGGCAGCTACCCTGCTATATCCAGGTCAATATCGGCAACGAGCCTCAGAAAGCGGGCGTTGCGGAATCCGATGTCCCGGCCCTGCTCGCGCTCTGTCGCGACGAGTATCGGCTGCCGTTGGTCGGCCTCATGTGCATTCCGCCGGCGGGCGCGGAGCCCAAGCCTTATTTCGCGCGCATGGCGGCGCTGGCGAAATCCTGCCGGCTTCCGATCCTCAGCATGGGCATGAGCGGCGATTTTCGCGAAGCGATCGCCTGCGGCGCCACCCATGTGCGCGTCGGTACCGCGATTTTCGGAACTAGAGAGACACGCTGAGCATCGTCGTCGCGCTGCAGCGCTTCAGCAAGGCGAGGAGATCGTCGCGCGTGATCGCGACGCAGCCCTCGGTCGGCCGATAATCGGGGGCGGCGACATGGAGGAAGATCGCGCTGCCCATCCCGGGGATGGCCGGGGCGTCGTTGTACCCCAGAGGGACGATGAGATCGTAAAGGTGATCCTCGCGCCAGAGCCGCTCATGACTCGCCGGATAGGGCGCCCAGACCACACGGTTGTAGCCGCCGTCGCGCGGGTCGTCGCACCAGGCGCGCTCGGGTTCGATTTCGTGGGTTTCGAGCAAAGTCTCGGGCCGCGGCAGCCGGTCCGGCCGATACCAGAGCTCGCGCAACGGGAAGGTGCCGACGGGCGTCGCCCCGTCGCCTTCGCGCTTGTCGCGCCGGACTCCCGAGCGGCCGAGCGCGCAGCGGACGGAGCCGCCTGGCCACGACATCCGGCCGGCGGCGGAAACCTCGATCAATGCGATTGGGGAATTGCGATCAGTTAGTCTGGTCAACGACCTGGGCCTGCGGCGCCTTGTGCATGGCCTGATACTTGGCCAGCGCCTGCATCATCATCTCGGGGATCTGGGCCTTGGGCAAGGGCTGAATGCCGGCGGGCGTAGGCACCATCGGCTGCTGCGCGCGCGGGTTGATGGAGGTTGCGGCGGGCTGAGAAACGGCGGCCGAGGCGGCGGGCTGGGAAGACGAGATGATCGTCGCGGCGCCGTCGGAGGCCGGCCTGAGAATCGGCTGCGGCGCCGACGGCGAAGCTTGTGGCGCGGCCGAAATTTGGCCGCCGCCGGGGAGCGGCTTGGGCGGGCCGATGGTGACGACCGGCCGCCCGGCTGCCCCGTGCGACACGCCGGTCCCGCCGCGCTGCAGCGATTGCCAGAAGAGCGTGGGCCGGGCGACTCCCGCAGGAGCGGCATTTGCATGGGCTGCTCGATCGGCCTGCGCCTCGGCCACCAGGAAGGCGGGGACGGGGCTGGCTCCGGACGCCGCGACTTGATGCCCGCCGCCGGAATCGTCGGTCGAGTCATGGTGCAACCCCAGGGTCGCCATGACATGGGCGCCGATATCCTTTCCCGTCGTTTCCTGGACGATGGCGTCGACTGCCGAGGAGGCCAGCCCGATGACGCCGCCGAACAGCGCGCCGCCCAGAATATTGGAGATCGGCTTCAGCGTGTCTCCGGTGATCTCGCGATAGATCGTCGAGACGACGGGAATGTGCTGCAACGGATTGATGATGTTGAGGAAGTCGTGAAAGGTGAAGCCGGAACCGCTCGTCTTCGGCGGTGTCGACGCGGCGCCGGTCGGCTGGGGGGCGACAAGGTTAACGGGCTGGCTGACGGCGATCGCGTTGGGCAAGGGCGCGCTCCTTTCAGCCTCCTCCAAGCAATCGTCGTGCCAAGCCTGCAAGCCGCGGAAATGTTGGATTCCCGATCGGCAGGAGCCGGCGGACTGGGCAGATTCTGCCGCTTCCAGCCGGTCGGGAGGGACGGAATGGCCTCTCGCAAAATTTACGAAAAATACACCGTGCGGGAACATGTTCTGGTGGATGTACAAGCGCGACATTTCTACTTTGAGCGATCCCGGCGGCAAGCTGCCGTCCTTCGCCGAAGGGGGACTTGACGCGTCCGCGCTCGTCCGGCTTGCCGAGGAATATGCGAGCGAAGCGGTGACGATCACCGATTGCGACCTCGACGCGGGCGAAGGCCCGCGCATCATCCATGTGAACCGCGCCTTTGAGCGCGCCTCGGGCTACCCGGCGCAGGAGATCGTCGGCAAACGACTGGGCACGCTCTATTCGGGCCAGCTTCTCGCCCGGGCCCTGGAGCCGATGCGCGGCGCCGCCGCGACGGGGCACGAGGCGGAGATCCTGCTTCATGCACGCAAGCGGGACGGAAAGATCGCCTGGATCTCCGGCAAGATCGTCCCGATCTTCTCGGCCTCGGGAGACCTGGCGTGCTTCGTTCGCGTGACGACGGACATCACCAGCCGCAAACGCGCCGAACAAGAGATGCGCGCCGCGCAGCAGCTGCTGGGATCGATCTTCCTCGTGGTCGACCAGGGCCTCGCGGTCGTGGATGAGGCCGGACGGGTCGCGATGGCGAACCAATCCTTCAGCCGAGCGCTCGGGGTCGGTCTGAACGACATCCTCGGACGGGCTTTCGCGTCTTGGCTCGGCCAGGCCGAGGCCAAGGCGGTCGACGCCCTGCGTCGCACCGAGCCCGGCAAGAAATCCGGCGAACGGTTGAACGTCAGGCTGAAAAAGCCGAACGGATCGCCGGTGGAGGCGCAGATCGTCTCGAACAACGTCGATGCGCAGCATGAGTATTGCTATCTGATTGTCGCGGTCGGCCGCGAAGCCATGGCCGCACAGCCGGTCCCGGCGCCCGAACGTCCGGCAGTCAAGCCCGCGCCCGTCGCGCCTGCGCCGGCCCGGATATCGCAACCGCCTGCCGAACGGGCTGCCGCGCCGCCGCGTCCGAAAGAATTCGGGTCGGCGATCCGAGAAGCGCTCGCCAGTTCCGACAAGACGCCGGCCGCCGTGGTTACCGGCAAGCTTCAGCTCATCGGTCTCGACGAGGTCCGCGAGGCGCTGGGCGACCGCTGGGCCGAGTTCGAAGCCAAGACCTTCAACGCCGCCGAAGCCATCCTGCGTCGGCATATCGGACCGCGTGATGCAATCAGCCGAACCCAGGATGACGGCTTTCTCGTCTGCTTCGCGGATCTGAACGAACAGGAGGCGGCATTCAAGGCGCAGGCGCTTCGCCGAGAGATCGTCGATCGGCTGATCGGCGAGTCACAGGAGCTCATGGAGGCCAAGGTCACCGCGCATGTGAGCGAAGTGACGATCAACGAGAATGAAGCGGTGGCCGATTTCAACATCGCCGAGGCGGTCGAGAAGCGGCTCAAGTCGGACAAGGAACGACGCGAAGCCTTGGTGCGCCGCTCGCTATGGGACGAGATCACGGCCGGTCGCATTCGTCTGGACAAGGTGCGCACGAACACGGGCCAATTGGCTCCGCTGCTCCGCGTGCGGCTGCCGGCGGAACTCGAGACCGCAATCGAGAATCTCGATCCTCATCATGAGAACGGCCTGGCGCACGAAGCGGGACTCCTGCTCGTGACGGCGGCCGCCGAACGGCTGATGCAGGATCAGCTTTCGGCCAGTCAGGAGCTGGTCATCGTTCCCGTTCACATCTCCACCCTCATGGAGAAGCGGAGCCGCGAGGAATGGATGAAGGTGGCGCGCGGAATCGACGTGGTCGGCAAGGCGCGCATGGTTCTCGAGATTCACAGCCTGTCGAAAGATATCGGCCAGACGCGGCTGCAGGAGATCGTCACGCGTTGTGCGCCTCTGTTCCGTGCGTTGGCGATCGAGCTGCCCGAATGCGACACGCCGCTGATTAACGAGTTGCCGCCATCGGTCAGGATTCTCACGATGCCGGCGCGGCGGGCTTTGGCCGGTCAGGGACTGAGCGCCGCTTTCGGGCGGCTGATGCGCACCGGCGGAATGCGGATCCGGCAGCTGATGGTGAAAGACGTCGGGCGCCCCCTCGAGGCAAAGCTTTTCGCCAATGCCGGCGTCGCCCTCATCGCTGGTCGCGACAGCGCCTGAGGACCGGTTCCTTGCAAAAAAAAGCCGTCCCGAAGGACGGCCCTTGAGGTTGATAAGGGGGTAATCAGCAGCCGGCTCGATGGGTAGAAGAACCCGGCCGCCGGGCCGGAGTCTTAGGCTTCGACTCCTAAAATAACTCTAAATATGTGGGGAACATCGCGCCCTAATGGCGCGATCACTCCGAAGACTCCGCGGCGGCCCGCAGCGCGGCGCTGCAGATGGCGAGCGGCGCGGTCTTGGCCTGACCTTTGAAGCGCTCATAGCGGCCATTCTCGGGATTGCGACGCAGATCCATGCCGACGATGTGGACATGCTCGCGGCGCAGGAAGGTCATCTCCCAGCCCATGGTCTTGGGCACCAGCAGCAGCGCGGCGTCGGTGCTGGTCGTGTAGTCGGCCGGCCTATGCTTGGTGACCCGCCCTTCGGCCGTTCGGCGCAGCACCAGCCATTCGCCGGCGCCGACTTCCTGCGGCCGGTCGCCGTCCGTGACATAGAATGCGCCGGCTCCCGGCCAGGCTAAGGCCGCGATATTGGCATCGAGCTCGCGGCTCCCCTCGATCGCGCCCTCCAGGCGCTTGATCACGTCCTCCCGGTTCATGCCTTCCCCTTGCGCTCTCGTGATTTTGTTTTCTTTCCGGACCAGAATATACAGGCAATACCGAAGCGTGGAATCCTGCTTCGGGGCTTCTCGATCTCCGTTCGGCGATGCCTTCCATGTCCCGCAATCCCTGCTTTCTCTTCGCGCTCGTCGCCGCTTGCCTGCTGGCCGGCGCGCCTGCCTTCGCCAATTGCGCCAAGCCTTCGGTAAAGGCTCCCGTCATGCCGCAGGGGGCGACGGCCAGCGAAGAGGAAATGCGCGAGGGGCACGACAAGCTGCAGGCCTATGTGAAAGTGCTCGAGGCTTACCAGACCTGCCTGGAACAGCAGATCAAGAGCGCCCCGCCCGACACGAAACCAGAGACCAAACAGCTCTGGCAGGCCCAGGCCGACGCCGCTGTTTCGGCCGCCCAGGAAATAGCCGACGTTTATTCCGCCCAGCTCCGCGCGTACAAATCGCGGGATTGACGGACGATCGACCCGCTCTGAATCCTTGACGCGACACACCGTTGCATCGTACGTTGCGCCACCTACATAGAATGGGCGGGAGGAAGGCGCGGCTATGGATTTGTTGACCAGCATCGGCGCGATCGACACATCCGATGTCGAGGCATTCATGAAGTTCTGGTTCACGGGAACCGGGGCGATCCTGGGGCTGGTGCTCGCGGCTGAAATCCTGATCCGCTTGTTCTCCTGGATCGGCGACCGCAATACGCCGGGCCGCAAACGGCTGATCTCGAAGGATGCGCCGGCCAATTTCGTCTTGGCCCTGCACGCTTTCATCATCGAGGGCGCCGTGGGCCTGGCCGCCGAAGGGGGCGCCGCCTATGCCGGCGCTTCGATCTCGCACTGGCACATCCCGTTCAACGGCTACACGATCATCTTCTATTTCCTGGCCGCTGAGTTCTATCACTACATCTATCATCGGCTCGGCCACGAGGTGCGGATCCTGTGGGCCGACCATTCGATCCATCACAGCTCGCGCGACTATGAATTCTTCACCTCATGGCGGCTGACGCCGGGCACCTGGATCTACAAGGTCGCGACCATCATGCCGATCGCGATGCTCGGTTTTGGCCCCGTCGGCCTTCTGCTGATGGCCAAAAGCATCTCCTTCCAGACTTTCATCCATACGCAGCGCATCGGCCGGCTCGGGTGGTTCGATCAGGTCTTCTGCTCGCCCGCCAACCACTCGATCCATCACGCCTGCAACGCCCGCTACATCGACAAGAATTACGGCGGCGGCACGATGATCTGGGACCAGTTCTTCGGCACTTTCATCCTGCCGGGCGAGGAGAAGATCAAATTCGGCATCACTCGGGATGTCGGCTCGCACAACCCGTTCAAGATCTGGTCGTTCGAGTTCGGCCATTTGATCCGCGACGCGTGGCACGCGCCGACTTTGAAGGACAAGCTCGTCGTTCTGTTCGGCCGTCCCGGCGAGACCTATTCCTTCAAGCCCAAGGCGCCGACGGCCGACGATCTCTCCGATCTCGAGCCCGGGCTGGTCGCCGCCGAATAGGACTGCTCGTTCGATGGACCACAACGCTCTGAACCTGGCTTATTCGGTTATTCTGGCCTTCACCTTCCTCACCACGCTGCATTTCTCGGTGACGGGGCAGGTGGAATCGCCGAACCCGGTGATCCGGATCTTCACGAACCGGAATTGGTTCTATCCGCTGATCATCGCCGGCCCCTACATGCTGGGCGCCTTCTATTTCGGCGCCATCTCGCCGTGGCCGCCTGAGGCTTTCGAAGCCGCGCGGGCCAAGGCCGGCCTTTGGGCGGGCGTTGCAACCGCTCTCGCCGCTGCGACCGCAGACATCTGGCTTTTCTGGGCGACTGCGACCGTGTTCCGCCGGTTCGCGCCGCCGTCCGAGCAGCGCTTCGTGAAATATTACTACCTCGCCAATCTGGCGGTCGGCATCTATCTGATGGCGCGCTTCTCGCACTTGATCGACCTCGGCGCCGCGCCGGTGCGTCAGCATTAGGTGTCGGCGATGGCACGCAACCGCCTTCTGCCCATTATTCTTGGCGCGCTGCTGGCCGGCGGCATCGTCTGGGCCCAGTTCGTCCTGGCCTTCAGCGCGGAAGGTTTTTACATCTCGATCGGCCTCGGGATCCTGTTCTACTTCTGCTACGCTTGGTACGAGCGGATCGCCGCCGCCGAAGAGAAGCGGACGGAAGCCAACGGCTGACCGCTCCTAGCCGGGGGAGCGCCATGACTTTCGACAAATCGAAGCTGCCCAGCCGTCATTCGACGCTGGGTCCGCAGAAGGCGCCGATGCGCGCCATGATGTATGGCGCGGGCGTCCCGGCCGGCGGGCTCGACAAGCCGCTGGTCGCAATCTTCACCGCCTGGAACGACGGCGCGCCCTGCAATATGGGCCATCGCGAGCAGGCCCAGGCCGCGAAATCCGGCGTGCGCGAAGCCGGCGGCACGCCGTTCGAGTTCACCACCGTCAGCGTCAATGACGGCATCGCGAACGGTCATGCCGGCATGAAGGCGTCGCTGGTCTCGCGCGAGCATATCGCCGACGGGGTCGAGCTCGTGATGCGCGGCCATGCCTATGACGCGATGATCTGCATCGGCGGCTGCGACAAGACTCTGCCCGGCCTGATGATGGCGATGCTGCGGCTCAACGTGCCGGCGGTGTTCCTCTATGGCGGCTCGGTGCTGCCGGGCAACGACCACGGTCGCGACATCACGATCGTCGACGTGTTCGAGGCGGTGGGCGCGCATGCGGTCGGCAAGATCGACGACAAGCGTCTGGCCGAGCTCGAGCGCAACGCCGTGCCGACCGCGGGCGCCTGCCCCGGCCAATACACCGCGATCACGATGGCCTCCGTGTCCGAGGCGATCGGCCTGGCGCCGCCGGGGTCGGCCGCGCTGCCCGCGGTCTATGCCCAGCGGCTCGGCATGGCGCAGGAATGCGGACGGATGTTGATGACGCTGGTCGAGAAGCGGATCAGGCCGCGCGACATCGTCACCCGCAAATCCTTCGAGAATGCGGCGGCGGCCGTGGCTGCCGCGGGCGGCTCGACCAACTCGGCGCTGCATCTGCCGGCGATGGCGCACGAAGCCGGCGTCGATTTCACGCTCAAGGATGTCGTCGGGGTCTTCGCGCGCACGCCTTACATCGCCGACATGCAGCCGGGCGGTCGCTATCTCGCGCGCGACCTGCACGAGGTGGGCGGCGTGCCGGTGTTGCTGAAGGCGCTGCTCGACGGCGGCTATCTGCATGGCGATTGCCTGACCGTGACCGGCAAGACGATCGCCGAAAACCTCGCCGATGCGCGCTTGCCGGATGGTCAGGATGTGGTGCGATCAACTGCTGCGCCGCTCGACAAGCGCGGCGGCGTTACCGGCATGTCGGGCAACCTCGCGCCCGACGGCGCGGTCTGCAAGATCGCCGGACTGAAGCGCCGATCCTTCTCGGGTCCCGCGCGAATCTTCGACAGCGAGGAGGCATGCCTGAAGGCCGTGCTCGATCGCGCCTACAAGGAGGGCGAGGTTCTGGTCATCCGCTATGAAGGTCCCAAGGGCGGGCCCGGCATGCGCGAGATGATCTCGACGACGGCGGCGCTCTACGGCCAGGGCATGGGCGAGAAGGTGGCGCTCGTCACGGACGGCCGTTTCTCCGGCGGCACGCGGGGCCTCTGCATCGGCCATGTCGGCCCCGAGGCGGCGGTGGGCGGCCCGATCGCGCTGATCCGCGACGGCGACATCATCCGCATCGATGCCGACAACGGCCTGCTGGCGGTCGACCTGTCCGATGCGGAGCTCACAAAGCGGCGCGCCGCCTGGACGCCGCATCCGACCAACGCGCCGACCGGCGCGCTCTGGCGCTACGCCCAGACCGTCAGCGGCGCCGATCGCGGCGCGGTCGTCCATCCCGGCGCGGCGGAAGAGCAGCAGGCTTACGCGGATATTTGATCCATCTTCACCAGCCGCGCCGTCGGCGCTTCCGGCGGCCGGCCGTTGATGATGCGGAAGATCATCGATCCGCGATCGTGACCCAGAGTCGGAATCCAGTTGGGCCGGCCGGGATCGGCATGGGCGACAACGAGGCGCGCGCGGCCTTCATCGTCGACCTTTGCGCTCGATTTGTTGACGGCCGAGGGCTTCTGGTTGAAGCCCACGACCTCCGACCAGTAATTGTTGATCTGGAAATTCCAGAACTCGCATTCGAGTTTGGGGACATCGACCACCAGCGCCTCGTCGGCATGGAGCTGCCAATAGCCCTGGGCGTAAAAGATCGTCGGATCGCCGCCGGCCTTGAGATAGACGTCCTGGTCGAGCGGGTAGAAGCTGTTGGGCGCGGTCTGGAACATGCGGGTCCAGTTGCCCGACACGTCGAAATTCCCCTTCATGTATTTGAGGACCGCCATCAGCCGGTCGGGGAATTCATAGGGATCGAGGGGCAGAGGCTCGCGCCCGGGGTTGATGCACTCCAGCCGCATCTGCGCCGGCTTCTCGCGCTTCCGGTCGAGGAAGGTCTGGCGCACGATCAGGTTCGTCGTGGCCGGGCTCATCTGCAGCCAGTTGCCGGGCTGCGGCTTCTGGCTGAGATGGATCTCGAAATTGCCGTCGGCGTCGGTCTTCAGGATCGTGCTGTCGATGAAGCCCGACGGTGACAGCGCCGGCTCCTTCTCATAGCCGCCGGTCTTCGTGCTGATGCCAATGTAATGCACGCCGCCGCGATTGCCGCTGAGACAATAATCCAGCCGGCCGTCGATGAAGGACATGAAATACTCATTGTCCGGGCTGGAGCCGATCGACACCCAGGCCGGGTTGAGATCGTAGAGCACCGGGTAGGCGGGATCGATGAACTCGACCTGCCGCATGATCCCGTCGCGCAGCATGCGGGTGAGATAGCGATAGCCTTCGGCTCGGTTGAAATCGTCGGTCGGCGATTCGGCGCGAAGCACCTCGTGCCCGAGCGCCTTCAACCCGTCGCAGAAGCGCGACCAGAGCTCGCCTTGATACGGGGCGGACATGGCCGTCAGGCCTCGTTCGGCACGTTGAAATAGGCTTGATAGCGCTGGTATTTGCGCCGCTCATCGGAGGCGATTTCGTCGTCGTCGGTGGCGCGCTTGTAGCTGTGCTTGCCGTGCGATCCCTGCGGTGTGCCGGCGAGATAGTCCCGCATCAGCCGGAATGATTCGGGATTCACCGCGAGCCCGAGCGTGCGGTAGGCGCGCTCGATCGTCGCCATCGGATCGTCCATGAATTCGTGATATGCGAAATTGGCGTAGGCGCCGGGGCGGATCAGCCCGCTCTCGATCCAGCCGATCACGTCGTCCCACATCTTGGCGCGCTGATCGGCGTAGATCCATTCGTCGATCACCCGGCCGCCCCAAGGGTCGTCGGTGCGCCAGTAATAGATCGCGCCCATCACATTCACCATCGAATCGCCCGACTTGATCGGGTCGCGGTGCGTGAAGATGAACTTCGCGTCCGGATAGGTCTTCAGAAGCTGCGGTATGCGCGGAAGGTGAGTGGGGTTCTTCAGCAGCCAGTGCGGCTTTTTGTATTTCCATTGAAGGTATTGCAGCGTCTTCTTGTGCCAGGCGAAGTGATGCATGACATCCTGCTTCGCGAAGTAAGGCTCCCAAGACGGTATCTGGAAGGCGAGCTGCCAGACCTCCGACAGGAAGGCGGGGTAGGTGAACTCGATATCCTCGACCGCCTGGTTGCCGTCCCAGCCATGCATGCGCCGCCACTCGGGCGAGATGGCGTAAACGACGTCCGCTAGTCCCTGGGCCTTGGCGATTCGGGGATCGGTATCGTAGGTCTCGGCAACCGGCGGCGGGGCGGGGAAGAGGGCCTCCCATTTGCGGACCGAGCGGAATTGCGGGTCGTGGGACATGACGTCCTGCAGGATCGTCGTGCCGGAGCGTCCGAAGCCCATGATGAAGACCGGCTCGGTGATGCGCTCCTCGGCGATCTCGGGATGCTTCTTGAAGGCGTCGACGATCTGCAGCCGCGCCTGCAGATAGATCAGCAGGTCCGAGCGCGTGAGGACCCGGCCGAAGAAATGGAGCCTCGCCTCTTCTTCGATCAGGCGGATCAGCGTGCGGAAATGCGGCCGCCAGTCGTCATCGCCGAAATCGCTGAGGCCCGTGTTGCGCGCAGCGTGGCTGAGGAGGGATTCCTCGTCCAGGGGGACGATGCTCCTGACGTCCAGAAGCGCGCCCAGCCTGTTGAACTCGGCCAGCCATTCCGGCCGCTTCTCGGGCACCCAGTCGATTCGGCGATCATAGCCTTCACCGGCCATAACATTTCTCCCCCAATGTTTTTAGCTGCAAACTAGATCGGGCGAAAGTCCCTCCATCGCGGATGATCCATCGCCTCCGGGTTGACCGGAAAGGCCGGCTTCTGGCCTCGCGCCACGGCCGCTATCGCCCCGAGCGCGCTTTCGGCGCAGAGCCGAAAGCATTCGTCCGTCCAGCACAGCGAATGCGGGCTCACGATCACATTGTCGAGCGCGAGCAACGGATTGCTCCTGGGCGTGGGCTCCTGATCGAAGACGTCCAGCGCGGCGCCCGCGATCCGGCGCGCTCTCAGCGCGTCCGTGAGCGCGCGCTCGTCGACGATCGGCCCGCGGGCCGTGTTGATGAGGAAGGCGGTCCGCTTCATCCGCGAAAGCGCGGGGGCGCCGACCATACCGCGCGTCTCGGCGTTGAGCGGACAGTTGACGGTGAGGAAGTCGGAGGTTTCGAGCAGCGTCTCGAAATCGACCAGCCTGACGCCCTCCCTGGCCGCCTCGATTGCATTTCCGCGCGGCGAATAGGCGATACGCTCGACATCGAGCGGCGCCATCAGCCTGAAAGCCTCGCGCGCGACGCTGCCGAATCCGATCGAGCCCACGGTCTTGCCCGCGAGGCCGTAGCCCATGAAGCTGGTGCGCTCAGCCCAGCGGCCTTCCCGCGCCAGCCGGTCCTTGGTCGGCAGCCTGTGGGCGAGCGCCAGGATGAAAGTCAGGATCGATGTGGCGACCGCGCGCCTCACGCCATCCGGCGCGATGGTGACCAGGATACCGGCGCGTGTGCAGGCTTCGATATCGACATTGTCGTAGCCGGAGCCGAAGCGTGCCACATGGCGAAGCCTGGGTTCGCCGCGCGCCAGTGTCGACGCCTGCATCGCCGGTCCGAGCGCCAGGATCGCGTCGTACCGCCCGGCAGTCTCCGGCGGCAGCACCTTGGCGTGTTCCGGCAGGAAGCCATAGGCGAGGTTGGGCGCACGCTCCAGGACAGCCAGCGCAGCCCGATCGAATAACGGCCCGGAGCCGTCTTCCAGCAGGCAATCGCGGGTTATCCCGACCCGATAATTCGCATGCTCCCCCGTCATGGGACGATCATGGCGGAGGATGCCGGGCCCCGTCCAGGGCGGGCGTTACAGCGGCCCGTTCATGATCGCTTTGCCGGTCGCGAAATCGACAGGCACCGAAAGCTGCGAATGAACGATCAGCCATTTCCCGTTCTTCTTCTCCAGGCAGTCGGTCTCGCGGAAGGTGGTCTCGACAGCCTGTCCGTTCTTGAGCGTGAAGCGGTCCTTCTGCACGGAATAAGCGAAGGCGAGCTTGCCGTCGGAATCGATCGCCAGATTCACAAAGTCGTTCGTGAAGCTTTGCACGCTCTGAAAGAAGTTCACGAAATTCTTCCGCACGGCGTCCATGTCCTTGAAATTGCCCAGCATGTCGTAGAGCACGATATCGGGCGCGTAATATTTCGGAAGATCATCGACATTCATCGTGCGGGCGAGCCCGTATTCGAGCTCGGTGATTGCCGCCTTGTCGGCCGCCGAGACCGCAGCCTGCGCGTTCGAGACCAGGACAAGGAGCAAGGTTGCCGCGATGGCGAAGAACTTCATTCGGACTTCCCCTGATAAGGCGCAAAACTCAAGCGGTTTCCCGCTCTGCTGTCCAGCGGCAGTCTTCTCTTTCGCGTTCGGATCGTTGGCCCTATCCTCGGGCTCATGGCACGGCTATCCGCTCTGGCTTTGTCGGCTGCCTTGGCGCTCTTTGCGCGCTCCGCTGACGCGGCGGCGCCACAATGGCGCTCCGACAAGCAGGACCCCAGCGCGGTTTTCACCTATCTGGGTTTTCATCTCGGCGAGTCGCTCGAGGACGTGAAGGAGGCCCACGGACCCTTCCCTTACGCCAAGCAGCTGCGGCCCGACGCGGTGCTTTACGCGGACACCGACGGGTTCGGATATCCGCTCGTCACCGAACTCTATTTCGTCGGCGGCAAGCTCGGCGCGATCAAGGCCACCTTCGACAATCAAATGACCCCGCCGGACGAGGTCGAGATCGATCTCGAATCCGTCTATGGCCCGCCGCAGGGTCGCGAGACCGCGGATTGGGTCGACCGTTTCGGCAATCATGTGAGGTCGCTCCGGCTCACCTGGAACACGCCGGTCGGGGTGCTGCAGTTCGACAACAAGTTTCAGCGCCTCAATCAGGGCGCGGTTCAGGTCAACCCCGACCTGATCGACGGTCTCATGAACAAGAACGGGCTTTGATGCCGATTCGCGCGCGGTTCGGCGTCATTGCGCTCGTCCTGATCGCAGGCGCGGCCCTCGCGCAACAGCCGGTCTATGAGACGCGCGTCGATCACGATCCCGAAGGCATCGGCAAATTCTATCACGGCCGCGAGATCGCGCAGACGATGGGGCCCGGCGGCATTCCGTGGCTGGACCGGCCCGAGCGTCAGGACGAAGAGCGGCCCGACACCGTCATCCAGGCGATGAAGCTGAAACCCGGCGAGGTCGTGGCGGATCTGGGCGCGGGCTCCGGCTATTTCAGCGTCCGCATGGCGCCCAAGCTGCTGCCCGGCGGCAAGGTGCTGGCGGTCGAGATCCAGGACGAGATGCTGGACGCGATCCGCGCCAGGGCGGCGGAAACCAAGTCGACAAATGTCGAAGCGGTGAAGGGCACCGAGACCGATCCGATGCTGCCCGAGAAAGGGGTCGACATCGTGCTCATGGTCGATGTCTATCACGAGCTTTCCGACCCGCTCGAGGTGATGCGCAAGGTAACGGCTTCGCTGAAGCCCGGAGGTCGCGTGGTGTTCGTCGAATACCGCAAGGAGGATCCGAGCGTGCCGATCAAGGAACTGCACAAGATGGCGCTGGCGCAGCTCGATCTCGAGATGGAAGCGGTGGGGCTGAAGCGGGTCGAAACGATCGAGACGCTGCCGCTTCAGCACATTGCGATCTATGCGGCGAACGGGACCTGACGCGTCGCAGGTTATCCGAGCGCAATTTTGACGGCGTCGATCAGCAGATCCTGGCGGAAGGGCTTTTCGATGATGGCGTCACGACCGTCGCCCGCAGCGATCAGGCTGCGGGCGAGCTCGACATGGGCGCTGGAATAGATCACGCGGATGCCGGGCCGGATCTCCTGCGCCTTTTGCGCCAACGTGAACCCGTCCATGCCGCGCATCACCACATCGGTCAGAAGAAGATCGATATCGGGGTTCGCTTCGATCTCGCGCAGCGCCGCTTTGGGATCGAGCGCAAAGGTCGCGAGGTAGCCGGCATGCAAAAGCATCTCGGTTGCCGCTCCGGCGAAAAACGGCTCATCGTCCACCACCAGGACAAAACCCGGCCGCGCAGAGGAAACCGCGGCGGGTTCCGCAAGGTTGGCCTGGTAAATCATTGATACCTCTCATTGTCGCGTTCAACTCATTCTTCCGAGACAGTGGTAAGCAAGTTCTTAACCCGCAGTATGGCGGCAGTTACATAAAGTAATTGTTAGAGGTGACTTTTCAGAATATTTGAAAGAACCGTGACAATTTCGTGATTTACGGGAGGTTTGCTTTGAGACGGAGCGGCCGATGTCCGGCTTGCGCGTGGCAGCCGAACCGCTAGTGTCGCCTGTGGAAAGGGAGGGACGCTCGATGATCAAGGTCCATCATCTCGCCGATTCACGGTCGACGAAGATCCTGTGGCTGCTGGAGGAGATGGGGCTGGACTACGAGATCGTCTCGTATCCGCGCTACCAGGGAAACCTTGCCCCGCCGGAGCTCAAGGCCGTGCACCCGTTGGGCAAGTCGCCGGTGATCGAAGATGGACAGCGAACGATCGCCGAATCCGGCGCCATCGTCGAATATCTGATCGAGAGCTACGGCAACGGCCGGCTGAAGCCCCCGAAGGGCAGCGACGATTGGGCGCGCTACCTGCAATGGCTGCAGATCCCGGAAAGCTCGGTTATGCTCCCGCTCATTCTCGCCATCTATGTTGAGATGCTGGGCGAGGCGGGCAAGCCGCTCCACCCACGCGTCTATGACGAGGTCAAGAACCATCTCGACTTCATCGCGGCCGCGCTGGAAGGCCGGGACTTCATCGTCGGCAACGATCTGACGGGCGCCGATTTCCAAGTCACCTTCACGCTGGAAAGCGCGATGTCGAACAACAAGCTCGACGATTATCCGACGTTGCGCGCCTATGTCGCCCGCATGCAGGCCCGCCCCGCCTATCGCCGCGCGCTCGAGAAAGGCGGGTCCTACGACCTACGGAGGCTGTTCGGCGCTCGTTGAAAGTCGAAACGCGTGGAGCGAAGCGACACCCATCCATGATGGACTGCTTCGCTCCGCTCGCAATGACGCCGAGGGATTGAGTTAACGGCTTGCCCCGTTCCTATAGCGCGGCGGTCACGGCTTTCACTTCGGTGTAATTGTGGAAGACCTCCTCGCCCATCTCGCGGCCCCAGCCTGATTGCTTGTAGCCGCCGAAGGGGAGCGCCGCGTCGAAGACATTGTGGCAGTTGATCCAGACCGTGCCCGAACGGATCTTCCGCGCGAGCTTGTGAGCGAGCCCGCCATCGCGCGTCCAAATCGACGCGGCGAGACCATAGATCGTGTCATTGGCCTGCGTGGCGATCCGCTCGATATCGTCGTCGTTGAAGGGTTGCGCGCAAACGACGGGGCCGAAGATCTCCTCCCGCACCACCTTCATCTCGGGCTTGGTATCGGCGAGCACGGTCGGCTGCACGAAATAGCCCGCATCGCCGACGCGGCGCCCGCCGGCCACGACCTTGGCGCCTTCGTCCTTTCCGGCCGAGATGTAGCCGGTGACGCGCGCGAACTGCTCGTCGGAGACCAGCGGCCCCATCTGGGTGTCGGGATCGAGGCCCGGCCCGACTTTGATCGAGCCCGCGATCTTGGCCACGCCTTCCAGCACGCGATCATAGACATCCTTGTGTACGTAGAGCCGCGAGCCGGCACAGCAGCATTGGCCATGATTGAAGAAGATGGCGCCCGCCGCCCCCGGGATCGCCCTGTCGAGATCCGCATCCGGGAAGACGATTGCAGGCGATTTGCCGCCGAGCTCCAGCGTAACTTTCTTGAGGTTGCCGGCGGCGGCCTTGACGATCAGCTTGCCGACCTCGGTGGAGCCCGTGAACGCGACCTTGTCGACCTGATCGTGCGCTGCGAGCGCGGCGCCCGCGGTCTCGCCATAGCCGGCCAGGATGTTGACGACTCCGTTGGGGAATCCGGCTTCGGCCACCAGCTCAGCGAGACGAAGCGCCGACATCGGCGTCTGCTCGGCGGCCTTCAGCACCACCGTGCAGCCGGCGGCCAACGCCGGCGCGAGCTTCCACGCCGCCATCAGCAGCGGGAAGTTCCATGGAATGATCTGGCCGACCACGCCGACCGGTTCGCGGACCGTGTAGGAAAGGTACTCGCCGGGGAAGGAGATCGGGATCGTCGAGCCGGTGAGCTTGGTCGCCCAGCCGGCCATGTAGCGGAACATGTCGACCGATAGCGGGACGTCGGCGGCGCGGGCGACTGCGAGCGGCTTGCCGTTGTCGATCGATTCGATTTCCGCCAGCTCGTCGAGATTCTTCTCGATGAGATCGCCGAGCTTCCACAGCAGGCGGCCGCGCTCGGACGGCGTCATTTTGGGCCAGGGTCCCTCGTCGAAGGCGCGTCGAGCAGCCTTTACCGCGCGATCGACATCCTCGCGATCGGCCTCGGCGACATTCGCCAGGACCGTGCCGGTGGCGGGATTGTACACCGGGAACATTTTGCCCGACGCAGCGGGCGTGAACGCGCCGTCGATATAGAGCTTGCTCGGGCGGTTCAGGAATTCTGTCGCGCCCCGGCCCAGCCGGGGATCGAGCGCGATGGTGTCCATTGTTTCCTCCATGGGTTCCAAAGGCCGCTTCAGGGCCGATCGACATCGTCGTTTTTGGGATGTCCCTTGGATCGGACGATAGGCCCGAAGCGAACGTCGGTCCACCGGCCGGCCGGGCATTTTCGTTTGTCTCGGTCGTGGCCCGCCGTCACAATGAGTTCGGACCGGAGGGGAGAAATTTGATGAGCGACCTGGGGCCGGGCGGATTCTCCAAGGAGCGGCTGAAGCGGCTGACGCGCAGCATGGAGGAGCATGTCGCGCGCGGCGGCGTCGCCGGCGTCATCACGCTGATCGAGCGGCATGGCGAGGACGCGCATTGCGACGTGATCGGTTGGCAGGACGAGGAGGCGAAAATTCCGCTCCGCCTCGATACGCTGTTTCGCATCGCGTCAATGACCAAGCCCATCGTCAGCGTGGCGGCGCTGATGCTGGTCGAGGAAGGGCTGATCCGGCTGGGCGACGCCGTCGACAGATGGCTCCCCGAGATCGCAAACCCAAAAGTGCTGGTCGATCCGGCGGGGCCGCTGTCCGATACCTATCCGGCCCCGCGGGCAATCACCCTGCGCGATCTGCTGCTGCACCGCTCCGGCATCGCCTATCCGCTGACCGCCGAAGGGCCATTCGCCGCCGCGCTGTCGGAATTCAATGAGCTCGTGCTGCCGAAGACGATGCCGATGGACGAATGGCTGAAGCGCCTCGGCGCACTGCCGCTGGCCTATGCGCCGGGCGCGCGCTGGCATTACGGCTTCTCGACCGACGTGCTGGGTATCCTGATCGGCCGCGTGGCGGGCATGTCTTTTCCCGATGTGCTGCGCACCCGAATTTTCGAGCCGCTCGGCATGACGGACACGTTCTTCTGGGTGCCGAAGGAAAAGGCCGTTCGCTTCGGGCCGGCTTATACGCCGGACCCCAAGAGCGGAAAGCGCGTCGTCGTCGATCATCCGTCGAGCAGCCGCTGGCTCGATCCGGCCAGCTTCCCATCAGGCGGCGCCGGTCTCGTATCGACGGTCGATGATTATCTCAAATTCGCGCGCGTGGTGCTCGGCCGCGGCGCGGCCGGCGGCGTGCGGCTCCTGTCGCGCAAAATGTTCGACCTGATGACCTCCGATCATCTGACGCCGGCGGAGCGCGCGACGCCGTTTCTGGGCATGGAGTTCTGGGGCGACCAAACCTTCGGCCTCGGCCTCTCGATCGGGACCGACGTCACGAGGCATGACGGGCTAACGTCGCCCGGCCGGCTCGGTTGGCCGGGCGCCTACGGCACCTGGTGGGTCGCCGATCCGGCGGAGGACATGATCGCGTTGATGATGATCCAGCTCTATTTCGGCACGGGCAGCACGGTCCGCACCGATTGCGAGACCATGATCTATCAGGCGATCGCGGATTAGGCGTGATCGATTAGGTCGGGACGGTTCCCGCGAGCGAGTCATTGCGAGCGGAGCGAAGCCGCTCGCACCCCGCGAAGCATAAAGTGCTTCGTCGCTAGCCCGGCAGGCCCTCGACGATATAGACGCGGTAATCGGCGCCGCGGTGCCGATGAACGACGGCCTTCTGATAGGCCGGGCTGTGGTACCAAGCCTCGGCCGCCTCGACGGACGGGAATTCTAGAATGACGATTCCTTCCGCCGGCGGCCCTTCCAGATGCACCTGACGGCCATAGACCGCGCGCGGAATCATCTTGTGACCGGCGGACGCGCCGGCGGCTTCCTTGCCATAGGTCTCGAGCGCCGCCGGATCCTTGGTCTTGTCGCGGATGGCGACGAAATAAGCGGGCATAGGGCATCTCCTCCGTTGGTTGGCTTCACTAACCATCGGAGCGCGAAAGCATCAAGCGCGCAATGGAATCGGAATCAGATGCCGGTCGGCTTCTCGGGCGCCGGCTTCACCCAGAGATTGATCTCGCGGATGGCGGTCGAGAGCAGCTGATCGTGCTTGACGGGCCGCACCGTGGCGGTCTCCTCGCTCATCGAATGCGTCTCGATCGCCGTGGCCGCGCGCCGTGCGCCGCTCGCCAGGATGAGGCCGTCGACCAGAGCCAACACAATGATGAGGATGATACCGATCCGGCCGGGCACCGACATATCGACCTCCTGACGTCCGCCGCTTCTTTCTGCGTGCTTCAGGGATGAAGCCCGCAAAGTGTGGCGAAATCGAGACGAGGTTTTTACGAGCGTGCGGACCCGATTCCTGCGGGCGTCCTTCAACGCTCGGTCGGAAGCACGCGGAATCCGGGCCCCGGATCGGGTGGCGGATCGAGCTCCGCCACGGCCGCGACAATGGCGTGCGTAGGGCCGCGGCGACAGGCTTGGGTCATTGATTGCACGGCCTGCTCGTCGCCTGCGAATACGGCCTCGACCGTGCCGTCGGCGCGGTTGCGCACCCAGCCGTCGAGATTGCGTCGCGCGGCTTCGCGCTCGGCCCAGATGCGGAAGCCGACGCCCTGGACGCGGCCTTGGATTTCGAGATGGACGGTCCGACGCCCAGGCAACGATATCACGCGGAGCGCCGCGCCGGTCCTTAGGCGCCGGGCGGAAGAGTGCGGCAGTGGATCAGCAGGCGGCAGGCCTTCTGAGCCTCGGCAGCTTCGAGCCCGGTCAGGCGCGCGCGATACAGCGTGTGCGTGCGATGGGGCAAGGCGGCGATGACCGCTGTCGCATGGCTGAGAAGCTCCGGCGCGCCCTTGACGGCCCGCTCGATGGCCTGCTCGGTCGCCCGGCGAGTCGCGAACGCGCCCACCTGGATGGTCCAGCCGGCTTGCTTCGCGGCCGGCGAGGGCGACAAGGCGTGCGGAGACGACAGCGTGGCGACCTTGGGCGTTGCGACGGGGCGGACATCGTCGGGCGCGGTCGTATCGCCCTGACCGAGCGAGGCCGCGGCGGCAAGGCTTGCAATGTCGCTCGGCTTGGCGGCCGTGGGCGCCGGCGGCGGCGCTTCGGCGACCTCGGTCGGTTTGTGGCCCGGCACGGGCACCGGCGTGGCCGACGCCATCGCCACCCCGCCCTTGCGCGCGAAGCCGTCATCCAACAGATCGGCCATATAATTGTCGCGCTGCGCGGCGCTGGTACCGCCGAACACGACGCCGATCAGGCGCCGACCACCGCGGACCGCGGAGGCCGCGAGATTGAAGCCGGAGGCGTTGGTGAGGCCCGTTTTCAGCCCGTCCATACCTTCATACCGGCTCATCAGATGGTTGTGGTTGGGATAGACGACGCCGTTGTAGGCGAACTCGCGCACCGAGAAATAATGGTAGTATTCCGGGAAGGTGCGGATGATCGCGCGCGCCAGGATGGCCATGTCGCGCGGCGTCGAAATCTGCGCCGGGTCCGGCAGCCCGCTGGCATTGCGGAAATTGCTGTTGACCATGCCCAGCTGATGCGCCTTGCGGGTCATGAGCTGCCCGAAACGTCCCTCCGAGCCGCCGATCGCCTCGGCCAGAACGACCGCGACATCGTTGGCCGAATGCGTGGTGAGCGCCAGAATCGCGTCATCGACCTTGATGGTGTCGCCGGGCTCGAGACCCAGCTTCGAGGGACTCATGGAGGCGGCGTGAGCCGATACCGGCAAGCTGCGCTGCAGCGTAAGCCGGCCCTGCTCCAACGCCTCGAAGGTGAGATAGAGCGTCATCAGCTTGCTCATCGACGCCGGATGCAGCAGCCGGTCGGGATGATCCTCGCTGATGACGGTATTGGTGTCGGCGTCGATCACGATCGACCCGTCGATCGCGCGGGCGGCGGGAGCGGCCAGAAAAGCGCAAATGACCAGCAGGCAGGACAGGATGGCGCGGCCTGTATGCCCAGGAAGCCGCGGGAAGAATCTTCCCGTGCCATGCGCCCCGACGTCCATCTCCTGCCTCCGCTACCTCAGCCCCCGTCATGGTCGGCCCGACATGGTTACGA